>Ga0308168_1000022_pt1 | contig 500525 bp, 474 predicted proteins | sample PhyCR2_FD_202133 | JGI IMG/M metagenome (GOLD analysis project Ga0308168, IMG submission 202133) | Phyllosphere microbial communities from UC Gill Tract Community Farm, Albany, California, United States - DLSLRC.R2 | ecosystem: Host-associated > Plants > Phyllosphere > Unclassified | place... | reverse complement strand
TTCCTCTACCAGCGCGACGACAACGGCTGGAAAATCGACCGCTTAGCCCCGTAAAACAGCGTTTTTCTCCTCTCTCAGCGCTGGCACAGAAGTCGCCAGCGCTTTATGCTATAGCCCTCTTTTTTTTCCGCACTCAGCGGAGAGCTGTGTACCAGCATAGGTGCAGTCTGATCAATTTGGAGTCAGTGATGACCAGCAGTAACCTGATACAACAATTGCAGGAACGGGGCTTAATCGCCCAGGTAACGGACGAGGAAGCGTTAGCAGAGCGACTGGCGCAAGGGCCGATCTCCCTCTATTGCGGCTTCGATCCGACCGCTGACAGCTTGCATTTGGGCCATCTGGTGCCGCTGCTCTGCCTGAAACGTTTTCAGGATGCCGGACACAAGCCGGTCGCGCTGGTGGGTGGTGCCACCGGTCTGATTGGCGATCCCAGCTTTAAAGCAGCAGAACGTAAACTCAATACCAGCGAAACCGTAGGCGAGTGGGTCGAGAAGATCCGCAAGCAGGTCGCGCCTTTCCTCGATTTCGACTGCGGCGACAACAGCGCTATCGCCGCTAACAACTACGACTGGTTCGGCGGCATGAACGTGCTGACCTTCCTGCGCGATATCGGCAAGCACTTCTCTGTGAATCAGATGATTAACAAAGAAGCGGTGAAACAGCGCCTGAACCGCGACGACCAGGGGATCTCCTTTACCGAGTTCTCCTACAACCTGCTGCAGGGCTACGACTTCGCCGAGCTGAACAAGCGTCACGGCGTGTCGCTGCAGATTGGCGGTTCCGATCAGTGGGGCAACATCACCTCCGGCATCGATCTGACGCGTCGCCTCTACCAGAATCAGGTCTTTGGCCTGACGGTGCCGCTGATCACCAAATCGGACGGCACCAAGTTCGGTAAAACCGAAGGCGGCGCGGTGTGGCTCGATGCGAAGAAAACCAGCCCGTATAAGTTCTACCAGTTCTGGATCAATACTGCGGACGCCGACGTCTACCGTTTCCTCAAGTTCTTCACCTTCCTGAGCCTGGAAGAGATCAACGCGCTGGAAGAAGAAGACAAGAACAGCGGGAAAGCGCCGCGCGCGCAGTATGTGCTCGCCGAAAGCGTTACGCGTCTGGTACACGGCGAAGCGGGTCTGGCCGCGGCGAAGCGTATTACCGAAAGCCTGTTCTCCGGCGCGCTGAGCGACATGACCGAAGCGGACTTCGAACAGCTGGCGCAGGACGGCATGCCGACCGTTGAGCTGGGCGCGGAAGACGATCTGCAGCAGGCGCTGGTGAATGCTGAACTGGTGCCGTCACGCGGTCAGGCGCGCACCATGATCGGCTCAAACGCCGTCACCATCAACGGCGAGAAGCAGTCAAACGCGGAATACCGTTTTAGCGAGAGCGATAAGCTGTTTGGTCGCTACACGCTGCTGCGTCGCGGTAAAAAACACTACTGCCTGATTGTCTGGCAGTAAGCGCTCAGGGCCGGTCTCCGGCCCTTTTTTATGGACGGCAAGGGCAAGGCAGTACAGAAAATAATGAAGAATATTCTCGCAATTCAGTCGCATGTGGTGTTCGGCCATGCAGGCAACGCCGCCGCCGAGTTCCCGATGCGGCGCATGGGGGCCAATGTCTGGCCGCTTAACACCGTACAGTTCTCCAACCACACCCAGTATGGTCACTGGACCGGCACCGTGATGCCCGCAACGCACCTGACGGATATCGTCAAGGGCATCAGCGATATCGATCGCCTGAAAACCTGCGACGCGGTACTGAGCGGCTACCTTGGCTCAGCTGAGCAGGGTGAGCAGATCCTTGAAATCGTGCGCATGGTAAAGGCCGCCAACCCCGACGCCTGGTTCTTTTGCGATCCGGTGATGGGCCATCCTGAAAAAGGGTGTATCGTGGCGCCCGGTGTGGCGGAGTATCACTGCAAATACGCCATGCCCGCCAGCGACATTATTGCGCCCAATCTGCTGGAGCTGGAGATGCTTAGCGAGCGCAGCGTGACCAGCGTAGAAGAGGCGACGGCGGCAGCGCGCGCGCTGATTGCGCAGGGGCCGCGCGTGGTGCTGGTGAAACACCTGGCGCGCGCCGGACGCCGCAGCGATCGCTTCGAGATGCTGCTGGTAACGGCGGAAGAGGCCTGGCATATCAGCCGCCCGCTGGTGGATTTCGGCGTGCGGCAACCGGTCGGCGTCGGCGATCTGACCAGCGGCCTGCTGCTGGTGAATCTGCTGCACGGCAAGGATCTGAAAAGCGCTCTGGAGCATGTCACCGCCGCCGTCTACGAAGTGATGCTGACAACCCATGCTATGGGCGAATATGAACTGCAGCTGGTGGCGGCGCAGGACGCTATCGCGCAGCCAACCCAGCACTTTACCGCCGAGCCTCTGTAAGCTCACACCGGGCCGATATCCTGTCGGCCCCGCTTGTTACGCTATCCCTTCCGCCTTTAGCGCCGCCTGCACCGCGGGCCGCTGGGAGGCGCGCTGGAACCAGGCTTCCAGCGCTGACAGCCCATCCAGCTCTAGCTTCAGCGCATGCGCCCAGCGCACCACCACGTAGAGATAGGCATCCGCCACGCTAAAGCGCAGCCCCATCAGCCACTGCTTATCCTGCAGCGCCTTATCGACGTAGCGGAACTGTTGTTCCAGCCGGGCGCGCAGCAGAGGTTTATAGTCGTCAGGGGTGTCGGGTTTAAACAGCGGGGTGAAGGTTTTATGCAGCTCGCTGCTGATAAAGCTGAGCCACTCCAGCGTGTGGTAGCGCGTCAGGCTGCCGACCGGCGCCAGCAGCTGGCGATCGGGCTTCAGGTCCGCCAGATACTGCACAATCGCCACGCCTTCGGTCAGTACGGTGCCGTCATCCAGCTCCAGCGCCGGCACCTGGCCCTTGGGGTTGATTTGCCAGTAATCTTCGCTGCATTCGGTGACTTTTTTCATCAGGTCGACATTAACCTGGGTGAAGTCGAGCCCGCACTCACGCAGCACGATATGCGGCGAAAGAGAGCAGGCGCCAGCCTTACAGAACAGTTTCATAACGGACCTCCGGGTTGCGACAGCATCATTGCAGCTTAATGCGTCATCGCAGATTTGCCAGTGACCTCGGTCAAGCGTTCTGTCTGGCCCGAAAAAGGATAAAAAAAAGCCGGGCGCATGGCCCGGCTGCATAGAACCTGAATAATCAGGCCTGCGCTTTTTCCAGCTCCGCCTGCGGCGTCTGCGTCATGCGGTTCAGCAGCGGCGCCGTCAGCAGCATCAGCACGGCAATCACGCCGGTAACGATACCAATCTGCTGGAAGACGCTGCTGTAGACGCTCAGCGAGGCGAGGGGGTCAGTTACGTTCTCAGGCACCGCCATCAGACCTGCCACTTTACCGGCGATCATCGCTGCGCCAGCGGTGGTGAGGAACCAGGAACCCATAATAAAGCCCATCAGACGCTGCGGCACCAGCTGCGCGACCATCGCCAGGCCCAGCCCGGAGATCATCAGCTCGCCCACGCTCTGCAATGCATAGCTGAGGATCAGCCAGTTAACCGAGACGATACCGGCATCCGAAGCGAACTTCGCGCCCATCGGCAGCACCAGGAAGGCGGCCGAGCAGAGCACCATACCGATAGCGAACTTAAACGGCATCGGCAGCTTATCGCCCAGCTTGTTATAGACCGCCGCCAGCAACGGACTCGCCAGCATGATCCAGAACGGGTTAAGCGCCTGGAACTGTTCCGGCTCAAAGGTAATGCCCAGAATGGTGTGCCCGACGTTGCGAATCGCAAAGAAGTTGAGCGAAGTCGGCATCTGCATATAGAGCACGAAGAAGACGATCGCCTCGACCATCAGCAGGAACGCCACGATCATCTTACGACGTGCCGCGCCATGCAGGGCAAAAGCTTCTTTCGCGAAGATCAGGATAATGCCCAGCGCGACCACGCCCAGGGTGATGCGCGCAATAGTCTGGTTATGCAGCAGCCAGGTCGCGATAGCGACCAGCACTACAATGCCGACCAGCGTCATCAGCAGTTTGCCGACGTTCAGCGGTGCGAAGTCGGGCTTAGAACCGTAGTTCTTAACCAGACCTTTGCAGAACAGGAAATTAAGCAGGGTGATGATCAGACCGACCACCGAAAGCGAAAACGCCACGCTCCAGCCATATTTCGCCGCCAGCCAGGGGGTCAGCATCATAGAGAACAGCGAGCCGACGTTGATCGACATATAGAACATGGTGAAGGCGCCGTCGAGACGCGGATCGTCTTTCTCGTAGCAGGTCGAGAGCAGCGAAGAGGGGTTGGCTTTAAACAGACCGCTGCCCACCGCGATGGTCGCCATGCCGATATAGACCATGCCGACGTTATGGCCAGAGAAGGCGACCAGCGCATAACCCAGCGCCAGCACGAGCACGCCCAGCATAATAACGCGTTTGGTGCCCAGCACCTTATCGCCCAGCCAGCCGCCGATAGCCACCAGGCCGTAGACCAGCGCGCTAAAAGAGGCGAAGAGGGTAATAGAGTCCGCTTCTGACATGCCCAGCTGTTTCACCAGGTAAACAGCCATAATGGCCTGCAGGCCGTAGAAGCCGAAACGTTCCCACAACTCAATCGAGAAGATCAGGTAGAACGCCTTCGGCTGTTTGAACGCATTGAGGCTGACGGCCTCATCAGTGTGTTTGTTTGCAGTTGACACTTGTACCTCAGTTTTTCTCGTACCCTGTTTTATGACAGGAAATAAGTCCGCGTCATGTCAGGTTTCCATGCGCGACATTGTTATTAGTAGGGAAAAGCGGCGCCTAATGTGGCTGATAACGCGCATCAGGGCAAGAATTTTTTGAATGCTGTAAAGCCTGGGTTGCGTAAGGTTTAAAACCCGAGCGAAGTTTGTTAAATGGATTTTAATTTCAACTCTGGCAATTCTATCAGAACAAACGGTTGTTTTTCAGGTGCGTCAGGCAACAAGAACCAGATAAGCTGCTTGGGCGTTATTTTGCAGGCTAAGGTGTTGTGGTTCGTTAATTAACCAGTTTAATGTTTTGTATGTGATCCACTTATCAGCTAATTTGAACAACAAATCGGCAAAAATCTTCCTTAAAATGACAAGCCAGGTGTAAAAGTTGATCCTTCGCACAAAATCATCAATTAATTCATCGGGTAAAAGAAGAAAGCGTTTGCGTAGCCGAAAAGGGCGTTAAAAATGCCCTGATAATGCCAGGCGGGAGCAGTTAATCGCGTCCGCCGTGCCGGGGAGGAGGCGTCGCATGCGTGAGCGAAAATCCACGCCGCAGCCAGATGAAAATTGCGATTTTTACCGTCTCGACAACAAATTACCGATCCGGTAACCTCGATATTTCTCTTTACAGGACGTTAACATGACAGCCTCTCTAAACCTGGCACTGGTGGGCGATTACCGCGCCAGCGCCGTTGCGCATCAGGCCATTCCGCTGGCTATCGAGCGCGCCGCCGCGCACCTGGGCGTTTCCGCTAGCTTCACCTGGCTTCCTACCGACCAGCCGGGCGTTTCAGACGCCGTACGCAGCAGCGATGCTGTCTGGGTGGTACCTGGTAGCCCTTATAAAAATGATGACGCGGTATTTGAGACCATTCGCTGGGCGCGAGAGCAGCGACACCCTTTTCTGGGGTCCTGCGGCGGTTTTCAGTATGCGGTAATCGAGTACGCCCGCAATGTGCTGGGCTGGCAGGATGCGAATCACGCCGAGACCGACGAAGGCGGCCGCATGGTGATCGCGCCGTTGAGCTGCTCGCTGGTGGAGCAGCGCGGAGAAGTGAGATTCGCGCCGGGATCGCGCATTGCCGAGGCCTATGGCGCGCAGTCAAGCGATGAGGGCTATCACTGCAACTTCGGCGTTAACCCCGCCTTCAGCGAGGCGCTGGAAGGAGAAAACCTGCGCATCACGTCCTGGGACGCATCGGGCGATGTGCGCGGCATCGAACTGAACGATCATCCTTTCTTTGTCGCGACGCTGTTTCAGTCAGAGCGGGCCGCGCTGCAAAATAAAAATTCGCCGCTGGCGATCGCCTGGCTGCAGGCGGCACTGGCACGTCGCTAGCTTGCTACGGGCGTTTTCGCCCGTTAAATTTCCGTCTTGTCCGGAAACTCGCACAGATCTTCAATCAGACAGGCGCCGCAGCGCGGCTTGCGCGCAACGCAGGTATAGCGGCCATGCAGGATCAGCCAGTGATGGCAATCGACCTTGAACTCGCTGGGGACCACCTTCAGCAGCTTCGCCTCAACCTCTTCCACGTTTTTTCCTGGCGCAAAGCGGGTGCGGTTGCTGACGCGGAAAATATGGGTATCAACGGCGATGGTCGGCCAGCCAAAAGCGGTATTCAGCACCACGTTGGCCGTTTTGCGGCCTACGCCCGGCAGCGCCTCCAGCGCGGCGCGATCTTCCGGCACTTCGCCGCCGTGCTGCTCCAGCAACATACGGCAGGTCTTAATGACGTTCTCGGCTTTGCTGTTGTAGAGGCCGATGGTTTTGATATGTTCCTTCACGCCTTCCACGCCCAGCGCCAGCATGGCGGCAGGCGTATTCGCGACGGGATAGAGCCTGGCGGTTGCCTTATTGACGCTGACGTCGGTCGCCTGCGCCGACAGCAGCACGGCGATCAGCAGCTCAAAAGGTGAGGTGAAGTTAAGTTCAGTCGTGGGGTGCGGGTTGTTATCCCGCAGCCGACGGAGAATTTCTACGCGCTTTGCCTGATTCACACTGCTTTCCCGGCCTGGGCGTGCGGTTCAGCCGCCGCCGCTTCAGCGGCGCGACGCACAGCGCGCTGTTTCATCTTCTGATCGATAACGTACTTCGCAGCCAGCAGCATGCCCAGCCCGATAAAAGCGCCCGGCGGCAACATCGCCAGCAGCATCGGCGAATCGAAATGCACCACCTCGATGCGCAGCGCCTTCGCCCAGGGGCCGAGCAGCTGATCCGCGCCGTTAAACAGCGTGCCGCTGCCGATCAGCTCACGAATCGAGCCGAGCGTGACCATGGCGCAGGTCGCGCCCATGCCGATAGCGAAGCCGTCGAGCGCGGCAAGGGGAATGCTGCTTTTCGAGGCGACCGCTTCGGCGCGGCCGACCACGATGCAGTTGGTCACGATAAGCGGAATAAAGATGCCGAGCGACTCATAGAGGCCATAGGCGTAGGCGTTGATCAACATCTGCACGCAGCTCACCACCGAGGCGATAATCATGACGTAGATCGGGATGCGGATCTCCGACGGCACCCAGCGGCGCGAAGCGGAAATAGCGCTGTTGGTAATGGTCAGCACCAGCGTGGTCGCCAGACCGAGGCCCAGCGCGTTGGTCGCCGTCGAAGTTACTGCCAGCAGCGGGCAGAGCCCCAGCAGCTGCACCAGCGCCGAGTTATTTTTCCACAGTCCGCCAACCAGCAGGTTTTTGGCTTCACTCATTTGCCTCTCCACATTCGGGCAGCGACGAGAGCCTGCCGCTCAAAGTTTCAATCAGTAGCGCGGTGCGTCGGGTGGCGTTGACTACCGCGCGCGGAGTAATAGTCGCGCCGGTAAACTGATCAAATTCGCCGCCATCTTTCTTCACCGCAAAGGCTTTATCATCGGCGCCGTGTACGACTTTGCCATTAAAACTGTTAATCCAGTTGGAAATACGCAGTTCGATCTTATCGCCGAGGCCGGGGGTCTCGTGGTGTTCAATAACGCGCACGCCCAGCACTTTACCGTGAAAATCAGCGCCAACCAGCATCTGTATCGCACCAGAATAGCCATCCGGCGCGGTGGTCTCAAGCGCGGCCGCAACTGCCGTATCACCTTTACGCGCCAGATAGAGATGGTGCGGCGTGGTCGTCCCCAGCGCAGGATCGGTGACAAGGTAACATTCGTGCTGGATCTGATTATCGTACAGATCCACAGGCACCACCTGATCCAGCAGGTTTTTCTGATTCAGCGCCGTCTGGTGCGCGATAGTGGGTTTGGTGACGTAGTTCACCACGGCGGTTAAACCGGTGGTAAAGACGGCGAACAGCGCCAGGGTGACGGCGTTTTTGCGGATAGTCTCAAGCATCGATCACTCCTTGCGATGGCCGTAGACGCGCGGCTGCGTGTAGTAATCGATCAGCGGCACGCAGATATTCGCCAGCAGGACGGCAAAAGCCACGCCGTCGGGATAGCCGCCGAAGCTGCGGATTAGCCACACCAGCAGACCAATCAGCGCGCCATAGAGCAGGCGTCCGCGGTTGGTGGTAGAGGCGGTAACCGGGTCGGTGGCGATAAAAAACGCGCCGAGCATGGTCGCGCCGGAGAAAAGGTGGATCAGCGGGGTATTCAAACTTTCCGGCGAGATCAGCCAGCCCAGCGTGGCGCAGAACGCCAGCGACAGCAGCATCGCCGCGGGAATATGCCAGCGAATCGCCTTCTTCCACAGCAGGAACAGCCCGCCCGCCAGATAGCCGATATTGATCCACTGCCAGCCGAGACCGGCCAGGACGCCGGTATAGATCGGCTGCGCCAGCAGCTGTTCTGCGCTGTGGCCGGCGCGCAGTCCGGTTTTGAAATTATCCAGCGGCGTCGCCTGGCTAATGCCGTCCACGCCCAGCTGCAGCTGTTGCATGGTATCGCCCGCCAGAGTATGGCCAGTGAAAATCATGCTCAGCGAATCGAGCAGACCCGGTTTAACCACCTGCAGCGCATCGGGCGGCAGCCAGCTGGTCATCTGTACCGGGAAAGAGATCAGCAGCACCACATAGCCGACCATAGCCGGGTTAAAGGGGTTCTGTCCCAGTCCGCCGTAGAGCTGTTTGGCGATGACAATAGCGAAAAGGGTGCCGATTACCACCAGCCACCAGGGGGCGAGCGGCGGCAGGCTGATGCCGATAAGCACAGCGGTCAGCAGCGCGGAGTTATCCGCGAGGCTGGGAGCAATCGGCGCCTTGCGCAGACGCAGAATCGCCGCTTCCGCCAGCCAGGCGGTCAGCACCGCCAGCAACACCTGCAATACGCTGCCGTAACCAAAGAAATACCACTGCGCGGCAAAGCCAGGGACGGCCGCCAGCACCACCAGCAGCATAATGTTGCCGGTGCTGCGGCGGTTATGGGTATAAGGAGAACTTGCGATACGAAAAGCCATTTATTCCTCAAACGTCGACGGCGTCTGCGCTTTACGCGCTTTTGCCCGGGCGATGGCGGCAGCGACGGCTGCCTTGCGCGCGTCTTCCGACGGACGCGCATCACTGTTTTCAACGTCGAGATTCACGACGTCCTTTTCTGATCCCTGCGCGGCCGCTTTCTTCGCTTTAGCGCGGGCGATGGCGGCTTCCACCGCCGCCTTACGCGGATCGACCGGCGGGGTGTCCTCGACCGGCAACACCTCTTCGGTCAACGTACCGGCAGCGGCCTGTGCAGCTTCGGCTTTCTTCGCTTTAGCGCGGGCGATGGCGGCTTCTACCGCCGCTTTACGCGGATCGACCGGCGAAGCAGTTTCAACTGACGGCGCATCCTCGACCGGCTGCGTCTCTTCCGTCGGCGTATCGGCTGTAGCCTGCGCGGCGGCGGCTTTCTTCGCCTTCGCACGGGCGATAGCGGCTTCTACCGCCGCCTTGCGCGGATCGACCGGCGAAGCAGTTTCAGCCGACGGCGCGTCCTCGACCGGCTGCGTCTCTTCTGTCGGCGTATCGGCTGTAGCCTGCGCGGCGGCTTTCTTCGCCTTCGCGCGGGCGATGGCGGCTTCTACTGCCGCTTTGCGCGGATCGACCGGCGAAGCAGTTTCAACCGACGGCGCGTCCTCGACCGGCTGCATCTCTTCCGTCGGCGCATCGGCTGTAGCCTGTGCGGCGGCTTTCTTCGCTTTAGCGCGGGCGATGGCGGTTTCTACCGCTGCTTTGCGCGGATCGACCGACAACGCATCCTCGACCGGCGGCGTCTCTTCCGTCGGCGTATCGGCTGTAGTCTGCGCGGCGGCTTTCTTCGCCTTCGCACGGGCGATAGCAGCTTCTACCGCTGCTTTGCGCGGATCGACCGACGCCGCATCCTCGATCGGCGGCGTCTCTTCCGTCGGCGCATCGGCTGTAGCCTGCACGGCGGCGGCTTTCTTCGCCTTCGCGCGGGCAATGGCGGCTTCTACCGCCGCTTTGCGCGGATCGGCTGCCTCCGTCTTCGCTTCTTCCGCTGCTTCAGGCTGCGTAGTTTTCTTCGCCTTAGCGCGGGCGATCGCGGCCTCTACGGCCGCTTTACGCGGATCCTCAGCCTGGCGGCTCAGCGCCTGGGTTTCCGCCTGCGCTTCAGCCTGACGCAAATGCGCCTGAGCGTGTCGCGCCTGACGCTGTGCTTCTTCTACCGCCGGATCAACTTCGCCTGCCGCCTGCCGCTTCGCCATAACGCGTTCGCGGGCTGCGGCCAGTTCGCTTTCGTCGCTGCGCGCGACGCGCTGCTTCGCCTGCTCATGCTTCGCTTCACGCGCCAGCTTTTCACGCTCCAGACGTGCCTGGCGCGCCTCAAAGCGCGCTTTCGCTTCAGCGGTACGCTTCGCCTCAAGATCGATAGCGCGCAGCTCGGCCTTCTCCTGGCGGTAATACTGCACCAGCGGAATATTGCTCGGACAGACATAGGCGCAGGCGCCGCACTCAATGCAGTCGTCGATATGGTGGGCGCGCGCTTTATCGTGATCGCCGCCCTGGCTGTACCAGTAGAGCTGCTGCGGCAGCAACTTCGCCGGGCAGGCGTCGGCGCAGGCGGAGCAGCGAATGCAGGACTGCTCCTCGTCGTTGTTGCCCATTTCGCTGGCGGAGGGCGCGAGAATGCAGTTGGTGATTTTCACTACCGGCACGTCAAGCGACGGCAGGGTAAAGCCCATCAGTGGACCACCCATAATGACCATCTGGCGCGGAGCGGGCGTAAAGCCGACCTGGTGCAGCAGATGGCTGATGGGGGTGCCGATCCGGCTCCAGACGTTGCGCGGCTGCGCAATCGCCTCGCCGGTCAGGGTCACCACGCGTTCGGTCAGGGGCTCGCCGTTGATCACCGCGCGCTTCACCGCCCAGGCGGTGCCGACGTTCTGCATCAGCACGCCGATATCGGTAGAACGTCCGCCGTGCGGCACTTCCAGACCGGTAAGTATTTTGGTCAGCTGCTTTGCGCCGCCAGAGGGATATTTTGTCGGAATAACGCGGATGTGCAGATCGCGCTCGCCGCCCAGCGCTCGCTTCAGCGCGGCAATCGCTTCCGGCTTGTTATCTTCAATGCCGATTAACACGCGCTCAGCCTGCAATACCCAGGCGAGGATGCGGCTGCCTTCCAGCACTTCGGCGGCATAATCCTGCATCAGGCGATCGTCGGCGGTGATATAGGGCTCACATTCAGCGGCATTGATAATTAATGTTTTTACGCCGCGCAGTCCGCCGCGCAGCTTGGTGCCGGTCGGAAAGCCCGCGCCGCCAAGGCCGGCGACGCCCGCATCGTGAATGCGCTGAACGATATCGGCGCGCTGGCGCTGGCGGTAGTCCGCCATCGGCTCCAGCGTCGTCCAGCGATCCTCGCCGTCCGGCGACATAAAAATGCAGAGTTCCGACAGCCCGGAGGGATGCGCGGTCATATGCTGCGCAATCGCATCGATGGTGCCCGAGGTCGGCGCGTGCACCGGCAGCATCCGGCCGTTGCCAAAGGTGAGCGGCTGACCGCGCAGCACGCGATCGCCCGGCGCAACGCAAATCTCGCCTTCATGGCCGATATGCTGTTTCAGCGGAATAATAAAACGGTCCGGCAGCGGCAGCTGGCTCAGCGGGGTGCCGTTAGACTGGGTTTTCATTTCAGGCGGATGGATGCCGCCCTGGAAATCCCACAGCTTCTCTTTACGAAAGATATTCAACAGATTAAGCATGACTTTCTACCGGGATCACCCGTACAGGAATGGTTTCGAGATCCCACTTCCAGTTAGCGGTAGTGGTCGCCACTGGACGCATCTCGATGCAGTCGGTAGGACAGGGCGCGACGCAGAGATCGCAGCCGGTACAGACGTCGCTCAGCACGGTATGCATGGCGCGCGTCGCGCCGACGATAGCGTCAACCGGGCAGGCCTGGATGCATTTGGTGCAGCCGATGCAGTTCGCTTCATCAATCCAGGCCACGGTGCGCACCGGCTCTTTCGCCGTGTCGTCGCCGTCAATCGGCTGGGGATCGACGTTCAGCAATGCCGCCAGCTTGAGCATGGTCTGCTCGCCGCCCGGCGCGCATTTGTTAATCGCCTCGCCGTTGTTGCCCACCGCGTCCGCATAGGGACGGCAGCCGGGATAGCCGCACTGGCCGCACTGGCTTTGCGGCAGCAATTCGTCAATCTGTTCGACAATGGGATCTTCTTCTACTTCGAAGCGGCGAGAGGCGTAGCCCAGCAGCGCGCCAAACACCAGGGCCAGCGCGCTCAGAACAATAATTGCAATCCAGATAGCGGTCATCAGAATTTCACCAGACCGGTAAAGCCCATAAACGCCAGCGCCATCAGGCCAGCGGTCACCAGTGCGATAGAGGAGCCTTTAAAGGGCGCAGGCACGTTAGCCAGCACCAGACGCTCGCGCATCCCGGCAAACAGCACCATCACCAGCGAAAAGCCGAGTGAGGCGCTAAAGCCATAAAGAGCCGCCTGCAAAAAGGTATGGTTGAGGTTAACGCTCAGCAGCGGCACGCCGAGCACCGCGCAGTTGGTGGTAATCAACGGCAGAAAAATGCCGAGCAGTCGGTAGAGCGACGGGCTGGTTTTACGCACCACCATTTCGGTGAACTGCACCACGACGGCGATCACCAGGATATAAGCCATAGTGCGCAGATAGACGAGATCGAGCGGCACCAGGATCAGGTGGTTTACCAGCCAGGCGCAAATCGACGCCAGGGTGATCACGAAGGTGGTGGCAAGGCCCATGCCAATCGCCGTTTCCAGCTTTTTGGAAACGCCCATAAAAGGACAGAGGCCAAGGAATTTCACCAGAACGAAGTTGTTCACCAGCACAGTGCCTACAAACAGCAGCAGATAATCGGTCATTTTTTCGCCATTGATTCGGAAAGCGGCTCATTATCTGTGATCTGTGACGCTATCTCAACCACTGCGCGAAACGCAGCAGGCTGTTTCGCACTCAGGATTAAATTGTTGACGAAACTCACGGCGTTACGGCCGGATAAACGTCGTTTTTACCCGCTGGGAACGTTTGAAGTAGGGCACGAAAACCGCGGCGGCGAGCAGGGCCAGCAGCAGCGTCTGAGCAGCTTTGCCGTCGGCGACCGGTGTAAAGGCGAAGGTCTTTAGCGCCAGCAGCAGCGTGACCAGCAGCCAGATAATGTAGTGGCGTGGCAGGCGGCGCGAACGTTTGCAGAAGATCCAGCATACCCACAGGCTGTAAAGCCAGACGGCGAGCGCGGTCAGCAGAGAGATTGCCCAGTTGGTCACCAGCATGCCGCCGTGCGAAAACAGCGTCGCGCGCCATTCCGGATTAAACAGCGGGCTGAGATACATTGCCACCACCAGGGCGCTGGTGAGCAGCATCATAATCAGCCAGGCGAGCGGGACTAGCAGCCAGCCGCCCAGACGCGGCGCGGTTACCGATTCATTCATGAGGATGATCCTGTTGCGACAAGGAAAGCGGGAGAGAATAACACGTTCAAACAGAGCCTGCCTGCGCAGAAGAGAAGCGGCGCCAGCAGGCCCGTTAATCGCGGATCAGACGACGTAACGCCACACGGTTTTAGGCACGCGGCCTAAATCGTACAGCCGACCGCCTGACGCCAGCTCAGCGCGCCGATGATCCGCCGCGCGGTACATGCTGATAATCTCTTTATCATCGGTGAGCGAGTAGTTGAGGTGATCGTAGAGCTTTTCCAGACTTTCCAGATTATTCACTTTGCGGAATTTGAGCAGGTAATCTTGCGCGGTCATGATTGCCATAAATGAAGAGAACAGAGGAGAGGTCAGTATAGGGAGCAACTGCACGCTGTCCAGCGTCTTATGCTGTAAAAGAGACAAATTATTTATTTTTGCTAATCAATGCGCTAAAAACGCCACTTATTATCATATGAGCATAAAAAAAGCGAAACGGCTAAAAGGGGGTGCGCCGCCGCCCGTCGCTTGCCGCTGCGCTAAACGGCGCCAGGGCTCGCCACGTCTGCGATTACACTTTTCTGAGGCTGAATCCGCTTCGCTTAGGGTTATAAAAGCGTATTTATTACGCTCCCCGCCGCCAGGGTGACTGAAAGGAGTAAATAATAGAGTTTTTAATCATTCTGGCCCTCTTTCCCGTGGTCAAAAGGGCGCTTCAGACGCGCCTGTTCATTCCCGGTTTCTGTGCGGAAAATCACAAATTTATCATCTCGCCTGCACCACGTGCGATGACCAAAGTTTACGTATAATTGTAATCGCTTTCAGGAGCAGATTTCATAAGCGATTCTGTTTATTACATTTATTTAACCAGCGTTTTTAAAATAACCAGTCATTTTGTCCATGCCTGATAAGGCGATCAACTGCCATACCTGCACGTAACCCCTTTAATTTGAACTAATTTGTGAGGCGCGTCGCCCTTATTCATAGCGATTTACGCCAGGCTAAACGGGCTCTTTACCCTTACTCGCAAAAGCCCTTCAGAGGAATGCAAACTATGTGGAAACGTTTACTTTTGACCACCCTGGTCAGCACCGCGTTAGCAGCGCCGGTAATGGCGGCTGACCTGACCGTCGGCTTCTCTCAGGTCGGCTCCGAATCTGGCTGGCGTGCAGCGGAAACTAACGTGGCGAAAAGTGAAGCGGCGAAGCGCGGCATCACGCTGAAAATCGCTGACGGTCAGCAAAAACAGGAGAACCAGATCAAAGCGGTCAGGTCGTTTATCGCACAAGGCGTCGACGCGATCTTTATTGCGCCGGTGGTGCAGACCGGCTGGGAGCCGGTGCTGGAAGAGGCCAAAGATGCCAAAATTCCGGTGTTCCTGCTCGACCGCGCCATCGTGGTGAAAGATAAATCGCTCTATATGACGGTGGTGACCGCCGATAACGTGCTGGAGGGCAAACTGATTGGCGACTGGCTGGTGAAAACCGTCGGCAACAAGCCGTGCAACGTTGTCGAGCTGCAAGGCACCGTCGGCGCCAGCGTCGCTATCGACCGTAAAAAAGGCTTTGCCGAGGCGATCGCCGGCCATCCCAATATCAAACTGGTTCGTTCGCAGTCTGGCGACTTTACCCGCAGCAAGGGCAAAGAGGTGATGGAGAGCTTTATCAAGGCGGAAAACAACGGCAAGAACATCTGTATGGTCTATGCGCACAACGACGATATGGCGATCGGCGCGATTCAGGCGATTAAAGAAGCTGGCCTGAAGCCGGGCAAAGATATCCTCACCGGCTCTATCGACGGCGTACCCGATATCTATAAGGCGATGCTGGCGGGAGAAGCTAACGCCAACGTCGAGCTGACGCCGAATATGGCTGGCCCGGCTTTCGACGCGCTGGAGAAATTCAAAAAGGATGGCACGCTGCCGCCGAAAATCACCAAAACCGAATCCCGGCTCTATCTGCCTGCTGATGCGCAGGCACAGCTGGATCTGAAAAAAGGCATGGGTTACTGAGCCGCGAGCCGCTCTCCGGAGCGGCTTTTTATCTGTTGAGGCGGAGCTGACAAGATGATTAGGCACAATGATGATGCGCTGCTCACCATCAGCGGCGTCAGCAAAGGTTTTCCCGGCGTTAAGGCGCTGGATAACGTGTCGTTTAGCGTGCGCAAGGGCGAGATCATGGCGCTGCTGGGCGAGAATGGCGCGGGCAAATCGACCCTGATCAAGGTGTTGACCGGGGTGTACAGCCGCGACGCGGGCACCCTGACCCTGAACGGGCAGACCATTGCGCCGCGCAGCACCGCCGACGCACAAAAAATGGGCATCGGCACGGTCTATCAGGAGGTCAATCTGCTGCCGAATATGTCGGTGGCTGACAACCTGTTTATCGGCCGCGAGCCGCGCCGCTTCGGCATGGTCGACCGCCGACGCATGGTGCGCGACGCCGACGCGCTGATGCGCAATTACGGATTTGTTCTCGACGTAACGCGTCCGCTGGGACACTACTCGGTCGCCATGCAGCAGATTATCGCCATCTGTCGCGCCGTCGATCTGTCGGCGCAGGTGCTGATCCTGGATGAACCAACCGCCAGTCTCGACGCCAGCGAAGTGGAGATGCTCTTTGCCCTGATGGCGCAGCTGAAAGCCAAAGGCATGAGCCTGATCTTCGTCACCCATTTTCTCGATCAGGTTTATCGGATTACCGACCGTATTACGGTATTGCGCAACGGTCAGTTTATCGCCACGCGCGATACCGCGACGCTGCCGCAGATTGAACTGATCAAGCTGATGCTGGGGCGCGAGCTGCTGGAAACCGCGCTGCAGCGTCAGGGCAGCACGCTGCGCAGCAACCAGCCGGTAGCGTCGTTTCGCGACTACGGCAAGAAGGGCACCATTGAACCTTTCGACCTTGAGGTGCGGCCTGGGGAAGTGGTCGGTCTGGCCGGTCTGCTCGGTTCCGGCCGCACCGAAACCGCCGAGGTGCTGTTCGGCATTCGCCGTCCCGATCGCGGCACGGCGACGATTAAGGGAAAGCCGCAGACCATTCGCTCCCCGGCGAAAGCGTCGCGCCTCGGCATCGGTTTTTGTCCGGAAGATCGCAAGACCGACGGCATTATCGGCGCCGCCTCGGTGCGCGAAAACATTATTCTCGCGCTGCAGGCGCAGCGCGGCTGGCTGCGGCCGATTAAGCGGCGCGAGCAGCAGGCGATTGCGGAACGTTTCATCAAAAGCCTCGGCATTCGCACGCCGCACGCCGAGCAGGCCGTGGAGCTGCTTTCCGGCGGCAATCAGCAGAAGGTGCTGCTGTCGCGCTGGCTGGTGACCAGACCGCAGTTTCTGATCCTTGACGAGCCGACGCGAGGCATCGACGTCGGCGCGCACGCCGAGATTATTCGCCTGATCGAATCCCTCTGCGCCGATGGTCTGGCGCTGCTGGTGATCTCCTCTGAGCTGGAGGAGCTGGTGGGTTATGCCGATCGCGTGGTGATTATGCGCGACCTGAAGCAGGTGGCGGAGATCCCGCTTGAGCAACTGTCGGTGGCGTCGATTGTTAATGCTATCGCGGATGGAGGGGCACAACATGCTTGAATCCCATATGACGAAGCCAGAACGCCGTAAATTCCGTCTGCCGCCGGGGCTGCCACAGGTCGCCGCACTGATTCTGGTGCTGCTGGTGGATAGCCTGGTGGCGAATAACTTTTTCGCCGTGCATCTGCAGGATGGCCGCCTGTTCGGCAGCCCCATCGATATCCTTAACCGCGCCGCGCCGGTCGCGCTGCTGGCGATCGGCATGACGCTGGTGATCGCCACCGGCGGCATCGATCTCTCCGTGGGTGCGGTGATGGCGATTGCGGGCGCGACCGCCGCAACCTTAACCGTGGCGGGTCACAGCCTGTCAATGGTGATTTTTTCCGCGCTGGGCGCAGGTCTGCTGTGCGGGTTATGGAACGGCGTGCTGGTGGCGCTGCTGCGCATTCAGCCCTTTGTCGCCACGCTGATTCTGATGGTGGCGGGGCGCGGCATCGCGCAGCTGATTACCCAGGGGCAGATCGTGACCTTTGACAGCACAACACTGGGATGGCTGGGCAGCGGTTCGCTGTGGCTGCTACCGGTGCCGGTATGGATTACGCTGGCGGCGGCGCTGCTGGTCTGGCTGCTGACGCGCAAGACCGCGCTCGGGCTGTTTATCGAGGCGGTAGGGATTAACCTGCGCGCGGCGCGCAATGCGGGCGTAAACGGCTGGCTGGTGGTGATGTCCACCTATGTGATTAGCGGACTCTGCGCGGCGATAGCTGGCCTGATCGTGACCGCCGATATTCGCGGCGCAGACGCCAATAACGCCGGCTTATGGCTGGAGCTGGACGCGATCCTCGCTGTGGTGATTGGCGGCGCGTCGCTGATGGGCGGCCGTTTTAACCTGGTGCTGTCGCTGATCGGCGCGCTGATTATTCAGGCGATGAATACCGGTATTTTGCTGTCCGGTTTCCCGCCGGAGCTTAATCAGGTGGTGAAAGCGGTGGTTGTCATGTGCGTGCTGCTGCTGCAGTCGCCGCGCTTTCTGGCGATGTTGAAACGGAGAGGTTCCCAATGATTAAACGTCATCTTCCTCTGATGATTACGCTGCTGGTGTTTGTCGCTGGCTATCTTTTCTGTCTGAGCCAGTTTCCCGGCTTTGCCTCAACGCGCGTAATCTGCAATATCCTGACCGATAACGCTTTTCTCGGCATTATCGCCGTCGGCATGACTTTTGTGATCCTCTCTGGCGGCATCGATCTGTCGGTGGGCGCGGTGATCGCTTTCACCGGCGTGTTTCTGGCGCGCGCCATTGGCGATCTGCATATTCATCCGCTGCTGGCGTTCGCCATTATTCTGGCGGCGGGCGCGCTGTTCGGCGCGATGATGGGCTGGCTGATCGACGCGCTGAAGATCCCGGCGTTTATTATTACGCTGGCAGGTATGTTTTTCCTGCGCGGCTGCAGCTATCTGGTATCGGAGAACTCGATTCCCATTGATCATCCGCTCTATGCCACGCTTTCCAGTCTGGCGTGGAAAGTGCCGGGCGGCGGTCGCCTGAGTTTGCTGGCGCTGGTTATGTTGCTGGTGGTGGCGGGCGGGATTTTGCTTGCCCACCGTACGCGGTTCGGCAATCAGGTCTACGCCATAGGTGGCAACGTGACCTCGGCGCAGCTGATGGGGATCTCCACACGCGCCACCACCATTCGCATTTATATGCTGTCGACCACACTGGCGACGCTGGCGGGTATCGTTTTTTCCATTTATACCTCGGCGGGCTATGCGCTGGCGGGACTGGGCGTCGAGCTGGACGCTATCGCCTCGGTGGTCATTGGCGGTACGCTGCTCTCCGGCGGCGTCGGTACGGTGCTCGGCACGCTGTTCGGGGTGTTGATTCAGGGGCTGATCCAGACCTGGATTAACTTTGACGGCACGCTGAGCTCCTGGTGGACCAAGATCGCCATTGGCATTTTACTGTTCGCCTTTATCGCGCTGCAGCGTCTGCTGACGGTGATGTGGGACCGGCAGAAAAATGCGCCGGTGAAGCGGATAGCGACCTGAGGGTTTGTTGTTGACTAAGCCGCCTGCGGGCGGCTTTTTTGTGGCGGTGAGAATATGCTTTAAGCGGACCAACGCTACACCTTGTTCAAAAACGCTCCCGGCGTTTTTATCCATGGCTCGGACGCGTTGCTCTTCGGGCAGAACCCTTGCACGTACTGGCTATTGCATTGCTGTTTTAAACAAACCGCACAGCGGTTAATCAGGGAGGGGGATGGACAGTTCGGTCTTTCGTAAACAACAGCGCCGACTTTAAACGTCGGCGCTGATTTTCTCTAATAACAACTTAGCGTTTCGAACGGTAATAAACTTCGTTCCAGCGCAGCGCGTCTTTAAACGCCGGCAGCCGCGTATGCTCGTCAATTACCAGCACTTCGATATCGTTCATCTCGCCGTAGAGATACATATCATCCAGCGTCAGCGCCTGACTGAATACCGTATGGTGCGCGCCGCCCGCCAGAATCCAGGCTTCCGATGCGGTTGCCAGTGACGGCTGGGCGCGCCACAGCGCACGCGCCACCGGCAGCTTCGGCAGCGGTTTCGGCTGCTCAATCGCATCCACCACGTTTACCAGCAGGCGGAAACGATCGCCCATATCGATGACGCTGGCGTTAACCGCGCGTCCGGCTGGCGTTGAGAAGATCAGGCGCGCCGGATCGGCTTTGCCGCCGATGCCGAGGAACTGTACGTCGATCAGCGGCTTCTCTTCTTTAGCGACAGAGGGGCACACTTCCAGCATATGCGAGCCTAACACCAGGTCATTGCCGGGCGAGAAGTGATAGGTGTAATCCTCCATAAACGAGGTGCCGCCGGGACGATCGCCCGCAAGAACTTTGAAAATGCGCAGCAGCGCGGCGGTTTTCCAGTCGCCTTCGCCGGCGAAGCCGTAGCCCTGGCCCATCAGACGCTGTACCGCCAGGCCGGGAAGCTGCGTCATGCCGTGCAGCGTCTGGAAGTTGGTGGTAAAAGCTTTGCAACCCTCGTCGTCAAGGAAGCGCTTGATGCCGATCTCAATCCGCGCCGCGTCCAGCACGTTCTGGCGCTTTTCGCCGCCGCTGGCCGCCACGTCGCTGAAGCGATAGAGGCTTTCATACTCATCGATCAGGGCGTTGACCTCGCCGTCGCTGACCTGATTGATCACCTCAACCAGATCGCCGACGCCCCAGCCGTTGACCGCATAGCCGAACTGGATCTGCGCGGCCACTTTATCCCCTTCGGTAACCGCCACTTCGCGCATATTGTCGCCGAAGCGCGCCACTTTCAGCTGCTGGCTGCTCTGCTTCGCGAATGCGGCGCGCATCCAGTTGCCGATACGCTGCTGGCTGGCCGGGTCCTGCCAGTGGCCGGTCACCACGCTGTGCTGCAGGCCCATGCGCGCGCCGATAAAGCCGAACTCGCGGCCGCCGTGCGCGGTCTGGTTCAGGTTCATAAAGTCCATATCCATGCTGTCCCACGGGATCTCCGCATTGAACTGGGTATGGAACTGCAGCAGCGGCTTGTTCAGCACGCTCAGCCCGCCGATCCACATTTTGGCGGGCGAGAAGGTGTGCAGCCAGGTGATGATACCGACGCAGCTGTCGTCGTGGCTGGCGTCGCGGCAGAGCGCCAGCGCTTCATCCGGTGACTTCACCAGCGGCTTGACGATAAGCTTTAACGGCAAGGCGGAGGAGGCATTGAGTCCTTCCACCACCTGGCGCGCGTGCGCTTCGACCTGACGCAGGGTTTCCGGGCCATAAAGATGCTGCGTGCCGATCACAAACCATACGCTGTGCGCGTTGTACTGATCCATAAAACCACTCCTTAATTAGCGTTGGCGGGGCGCGACGCATACTGCGGCTCAGCCGCCGCGCACCAGAGTTGATAACGTTCATAAAGCTGCTGATAGCGCGCGACTCGCGCGGCGTCGGGCTGGAGCGTGACGGCGACCGGACTGGCCATCGCTTTCTGCGCCTCGGGCACCGTGGCGTAAACGCCTGCGGCGACGGCGGCGAAAATCGCCGCGCCCAGCGCGCAGCACTCATCCGAGGCGACGATATCCAGCGGGCGGTTCATTACGTCGCAGCACGCCTGCATGATGGCAGGTGATTTGCGCGCGATGCCGCCCAGCGTCAGGATGTTCTCTACCGGGATCTGCTGCTGTTCGAAGCACTCCATAATGGCGCGTGCGCCGAAGGCGGTTGCGGCGATCAGGCCGCCGAACAGGGCGGGCGCGTCGGTGCCGAGGTTAAGGTCGGTGATAACTCCTTTCAGGCGCTGGTTGGCGTTGGGGGTACGTCGACCGTTGAACCAGTCGAGCACCACCGGCAGATGATCCAGCTGCGGATCGGCGGCCCAGGCCTCGGTCAGCTGGCGGATCAGGTTGCGCTGCAGCTCGGCCAGCTGCGGCTGAAGTTCAGGATGTTGCGCCGCCGCCTGCTGCAGCGGCCAGCCGAGCAGGCGGCTGAACCAGGCGTAAATATCGCCGAACGCCGACTGACCCGCTTCACAGCCGATAGCGCCCGGCATAACGCTGCCGTCTACCTGACCGCAGATGCCTTTAATGGCGCGATCGCCGACCCGCTGCGCGTCAGCGATCAGGATGTCGCAGGTTGATGTGCCAATCACTTTCACCAGCGTATAGGGCTGTGCGCCAGCGCCGACCGCGCCCATATGGCAGTCGAACGCGCCGCCAGCAATAGTCACGCTCTGCTGCAGGCCGAGCCGCTGCGCCCATTCGGCGCTGAGCGTGCCGACCGGGATATCGGCGGTCCAGGTGTCGCTGAACAGCGGCGAGTCGAGCTGCTGCGTCAGCAGCGGGTCGAGCGCGTTCAGGAAGTCGGGGTCGGGCAGGCCCTGCCAGTCGGGATGCCACAGCGCCTTATGACCGGCGGCGCAGCGGCTGCGGCGCAGAGTGGCGGGCGCGGTAGTGCCGCTCAGCAGTGCTGGCACCCAGTCGCACAGCTCAACCCAGGAGACGGCAGCGTCGCGAACGGCGGCGTCGACGCGCGAAACGTGCAGGATTTTCGCCCAGAACCATTCAGAGGAGTAGATGCCGCCGATATAGCGGCTGTAGTCGGTAAAGCGTCCGCTGCGGCACAGCTGATTAATCGCTTCCGCTTCTTCGATAGCGGTGTGATCTTTCCACAGCACAAACATCGCGTTGGGGTTATCGGCAAAGTCGGGACGCAGCGCCAGCACGTTGCCGTCGCGGTCGATGGGGGCAGGCGTCGAGCCGGTGGTATCGACGCCGATTCCCGTGACGCTGTCACGTTGAGCGGGCGTCAGCGCCTCAAGCACGCCCAGCAGCGCCTGCTCCATCGCCTCTATATAGTCCAGCGGATGGTGACGAAAGCGGTTGGCATGAGGATCGCTGTACATGCCCCGTTGCCAGCGCGAATAGTTCACTACGGCGGTTTTCAGCTCGCTGCCGCTGTCGCAGTCCGCCGCCAGCGCACGTACCGAATCACTGCCAAAATCGAGACCCAGAGTGATGGCTCCAGCACGCATCGGAAATCTCCTGTTATGAATAATCGTCTCTCCATCCTGTGGCGGCGGCGCAAGAAACGTTATTCACCAAACGCTGAGAATATGCACTTTTCTGCCATGGGCAGCGATTTTGTGATCGCCGACAAAAGTTACCTCTCGGTTAAAATTGCTGAATATATGGAACATTTTGTCGTGATTTCAGGGTGTGATACCGCTCTACATTTTTCATCGGCTTTCCCGCTACAACTAGCCCAGCGTTTGTGCAGGCTTTACTCAATCGCCCGTCTAACGCGCTGATTTTCATCCGTACCCAAAAAAGAAAATTGACTGGTAGCGTTTACACCGATTCGTTAACAGCAGTGAAAAATACCCTAGCGCCGGAGAGCATCATGCATAAATTCACTAAAGCGTTCGCGGCCATCGGCCTGGCAGCGGTTATGTCACATTCCGCTATCGCCGAGACCATGAAGCTGGGATTTCTGGTCAAGCAGCCTGAAGAACCCTGGTTCCAGACCGAATGGAAATTCGCGGACAAAGCCGGGAAGGATTTAGGCTTTGAAGTGATCAAAATCGCCATTCCCGACGGCGAGAAAACCCTTAACGCCATCGACAGCCTCGCCGCCAGCGGTGCGAAAGGCTTCGTTATCTGCACCCCCGATCCCAAGCTCGGTTCCGCTATCGTCGCCAAGGCGCGCGGTTACGATCTGAAAGTGATCGCCGTCGACGATCAGTTCGTCAACGCCAAAGGCAAACCGATGGACAGCGTGCCGCTGGTGATGATGGCCGCGACCAAAATCGGCGAGCGTCAGGGACAGGAACTGTATAAAGAGATGCAGAAGCGCGGCTGGAACGCCAAAGAGACCGGCGTGATGGCGATTACCGCCAACGAGCTGGACACCGCCCGCCGCCGTACCGGCGGTTCGATGGAGGCGCTGAAAGCAGCCGGCTTCCCGGCGGCGCAGATCTATCAGGTTCCTACCAAATCCAACGATATTCCCGGCGCGTTTGACGCAGGCAACTCGCTGCTGGTGCAGCATCCCGAAGTGAAACACTGGCTTATCGTCGGCATGAACGACAACACCGTGCTGGGCGGCGTGCGCGCCACCGAAGGCCAGGGCTTTAAGGCAGCCGACGTGATCGGTATCGGCATCAACGGCGTCGACGCGATAAGCGAACTGTCGAAAGACAAAGCGACCGGCTTCTACGGCTCGCTGCTACCCAGCCCGGACGTGCATGGCTACAAGAGCAGCCAGATGCTCTACGACTGGGTGAGCAAAGGCGCTGAGCCGCCGAAATTCACCGAAGTCACCGACGTAGTGTTGATTACCCGCGACAACTTTAAAACCGAACTGGCGAAGAAAGGGTTGATGTAAACCCGCGTACCGTGCCGCCGCGCATGCGGCGGCACCTTAACGGTAAACCCAGAGGAGTTACCATGAATAGCGAGCCAACCTTTCTGTCGTTTCATGGCATCAGCAAGACTTTTCCCGGCGTTAAAGCGCTGCAGGATATCTCGTTCGAATGTCGCGGCGGCGAAGTGCACGCCCTGATGGGCGAGAACGGCGCGGGCAAATCCACGCTGCTGAAAATTCTCAGCGGCAGCTATCAGCCCAGCGGCGGCGAGATCCGCATTAAAGGCGAGCCGGTCAGTTTTCAGCATACCAGCGACGCGCTGGATGCGGGCGTCGCCATCATCTACCAGGAGCTGCATCTGGTGCCGGAAATGAGCGTGGCGGAGAACATCTATCTCGGCCAGATCCCGCACAAGCGCGGCCTGGTAAACCGCAAGCTGCTGCGCTACGAAGCGGGCCTGCAGCTAAAAAACCTCGGCATGGATATCGATCCCGATATGCCGCTGAAATATCTCTCGCTCGGCCAGTGGCAGATGGTAGAGATCGCCAAGGCGCTGGCGCGCAACGCGCGCATTATCGCCTTTGACGAGCCGACCAGCTCGCTCTCCGCGCGCGAAATCGACAACCTGTTCCGCGTTATCCGCCAGCTGCGCGCGGAAGGGCGCGTGGTGCTCTACGTGTCGCACCGCATGGAGGAGATTTTCGCGCTGAGCGACGCCATTACCGTGTTTAAAGATGGCCGCTACGTTCGCACCTTTACCGATATGTCCAATACCCATCACGACGATCTGGTGCAGGCGATGGTGGGACGCAACCTCGGCGATATTTATGGCTATACGCCGCGTCCGCACGGACCGGTGCGCCTGGTGCTGGAGAAGGTCGAGGCGAAGGGGGTGCGCGAACCCATTTCGCTCGAGGTGCGCGCCGGTGAAATCGTCGGCCTGTTCGGGCTGGTGGGCGCCGGACGCAGCGAGCTGATGAAAGGGGTGTTCGGCGCGACCCGACTGCGCGGCGGACGCATCCTGCTGGACGGCGACGTGGTGAAGCTGCGCGAGCCTATCGACGCGATTCGCGCCGGCATTATGCTCTGCCCGGAAGATCGTAAAGCGGAAGGGATTATTCCGGTGCACTCGGTGCGCGACAATATCAATATCAGCGCGCGGCGCCACAACCTGACCGCCGGCTGCCTGATAAAAAACCAGTGGGAGGCGAGCAACGCCGACAGCCATATCCGCTCGCTCAATATCAAAACGCCCCATGCCGGGCAGCTGATTATGAATCTTTCCGGCGGCAACCAGCAAAAGGCGATTCTGGGCCGCTGGCTGTCGGAAGAGATGAAGGTGATCCTGCTGGACGAACCGACGCGCGGCATCGACGTCGGCGCGAAACATGAGATCTACAACCTGATCTATCAGCTGGCGAGCAAAGGCATCGCGGTGCTGTTCGCCTCCAGCGACCTGCCGGAAGTGATGGGCCTGGCCGACCGCATCGTCGTGATGCGCGAAGGCGCCATCGCTGGCGAACTGCTGCATGACGACGCCACGGAGCAGCAGACGCTGAGCCTGGCGATGCCTAAAACCACCCAAGCGGCCGCTGTGGCCTGACAGAGGAAAATATTATGTCTTCATCCACAACTTCAGGTACGCCGCCGGTTCAGCAGCGCAGCGGCATGCGCTTTGGGCGTATCTGGGATAACTTCGGCATGCTGGTGGTGTTCGCGCTGCTGTTCATCGCCTGCGCCGTGTTCGTGCCAAACTTCGGCTCCTTTATCAATATGAAAGGTCTGGGCCTGGCGATGTCGATGTCGGGCATGGTGGCGTGCGGCATGTTGTTTTGCCTCGCCTCCGGCGATTTTGACCTCTCGGTCGCGTCGGTAATTGCCTGCGCTGGCGTGGTCACCGCCGTGGTGATCAATATGACCGAAAGCCTGTGGATCGGCGTGTTCGCTGGCCTGCTGATCGGCGTTGCCACCGGCTTTATTAACGGCTTTGTGATTGCGCGCCTGAAAATCAACGCGCTGATCACGACGCTGGCGACCATGCAGATCGTGCGCGGCCTGGCCTATATCTTCTCCGACGGCAAAGCGGTCGGCATCGAGGATGAGCGCTTTTTTACCCTCGGCTTCGCCAACTGGCTTGGCGTGCCTGCGCCTATCTGGCTCACCATTGCGACCATGCTGATTTTCGGCTTCCTGCTGAACAAAACTACCTTTGGCCGCAACACGCTGGCGATCGGCGGTAATGAAGAGGCGGCGCGTCTGGCGGGCGTGCCGGTGGTGCGCACCCGCATCATCATCTTTATACTCTCCGGGCTGGTGTCGGCGGCGGCGGGCATTATTCTCGCCTCGCGTATGACCAGCGGCCAGCCGATGACCTCGCTGGGCTATGAGCTAGTGGTGATCTCCGCCTGCGTACTGGGCGGCGTCTCGCTGAAGGGCGGCATCGGCAAAATCTCCTATGTCGTGGCTGGCGTGCTGATCCTCGGTACCGTTGAAAATGCAATGAATTTACTGAATATCTCGCCATTCTCACAGTACGTGGTGCGTGGTCTGATACTGTTAGCGGCGGTGATTTTCGACCGCTATAAACAAAAGAATAAAGCCTGACGGCAAAAAGACGCGGCGCCCGGTGGCGCCGCGCACTGATTAACCATGACTGAGTGAGGGCGTTATGTACCACCGTGAATCCACAGCGGCGCAGCAAAATCCTCTGTTGCCCGGTTATCCCTTTAACGCCTGGCTGGTCGCCGGGCTGACGCCTATCGCGGCCGACGGCCCGCTCGACTTTTTTATTGACCGTCCCCACGGTATGAAAGGTTTTATTCTTAACCTCACCATTAAAGGTAAAGGTCGCGTTTTCGACGGCGAGAACGGCTTTGACTGTCTGCCGGGCGATATGCTGCTGTTCCAGCCGAAAACCCCGCACTACTACGGACGCGCGCCGGACAGTCCCGAATGGCATCACCGCTGGGTTTACTTTCGACCGCGCGCCTACTGGAACGACTGGCTGCAGTGGCAGGACGCGCGCGAAGGCGTAGGGCGGCTGCATCTCAACGAGACGCTGCGCGCCGAATTTGATCGCCTGTTCGCCAGCATCGAGCAGACCCATAACTCGGGTCGCCGCTTCGCCGAAGAGCTGGCGATGAACCTGCTGGAACGTCTGCTGCTGCGCGCGGTGGAAGAGGATCCACGCAGTCATCAGCAGGTGCGCGACCCGCGCATTATCGAAGCCTGCCAGTACGTCACCAACCATCTGGCCAGCGAAGTAAAAATTGAAGAGGTGGCGCGCCACGTCTGCCTTTCGCCGTCGCGCCTGGCGCACCTGTTCCGCGAGCAAATGGGCGTTAATCTGCTGCGCTGGCGCGAAGACCAGCGCGTGATCCGCGCCAAACTGCTGCTGCAAACCACGCAGGAACCTATCGCCAGCGTCGGGCGGGAAGTGGGTTACGACGACCAGCTCTATTTTTCACGTGTGTTCCGCAAACGCGTCGGCGTCAGCCCCAGCGACTTCCGTCGGCGCAACCAGGATGCGCAGGATACCTTGCTCGCTGAAACCCCCTGGCCGATGGCGCAGAGTGCTATCTCCTGATTTTTCGGGGGAATCCTGCTTGTTCTAACCGACGCTATGGTCTTAAATCAGTCGGGTATGCGAATAAGAGGAGTGATAATGAGCGACAAACTTCGTGTTGGATTGATGGGGTACGGCTTCGCCAGTAAGACGTTTCACGCGCCGCTGATTGCGGGCACGCCGGACGTCGAGCTGGCCGCTGTCTCCAGTAGCGACGAAGCGAAAGTGCACGCCGACTGGCCGCAGGTTAAGGTAGTGGCCGAACCCCAGGCGCTGCTGGACGATCCTACGCTGCAGCTGATCGTTATCCCCACGCCTAACGATACCCACTTTCCGCTGGCCAAGGCCGCGCTGAATGCCGGTAAGCACGTCGTGGTGGATAAGCCCTTTACCGTGACGTTGTCACAGGCGCGTGAGCTGGAAGCGCTGGCGAAGGCCAAAGGTCTGCTGCTTTCCGTTTTCCATAACCGTCGCTGGGACAGCGATTTCCTGACGCTTAAGCAGCTGCTGAAGGATGGCACGCTGGGCGAGGTGCGCTATTTTGAATCGCATTTCGACCGTTTTCGTCCGGAAGTGCGTCAGCGCTGGCGCGAGATGAAAGGCGCTGGCAGCGGCATCTGGTACGATCTGGGACCGCATCTGCTCGATCAGGCGCTGCAGCTGTTTGGCGCGCCGGTCGCCATTAATGTCGATATGGCGGAGATGCGTCCGGGCGCGCAGACCACCGACTATTTTCACGCCACGCTCACCTATCCGCAACGCCGCGTGGTGCTGCACGCCAGCATGCTGGTGGCCGCCGAGTCGCCGCGTTATGTGGTGCACGGCACGCGCGGTAGCTACGTGAAATATGGTCTGGACCCGCAGGAAGACCGGCTGAAAGCGGGCGATTTTCCGCCGGGCGAGGAGTGGGGCTACGATATGCGCGACGGCGTGCTGACGCTGGCGGAAGGCGACGGCGTCAAAGAAGAGACGCTGATGACGCAGCCGGGCAACTATCCCGCCTATTATGCGGCGGTGCGCGATGCTATCAGCGGGCGTGGCAACAATCCGGTCACGGCGGAAGAGGCGATCCAGGTGATGGAGTTGATCGAGCTGGGGCTACAGTCGGCTGAGAAGCGACAGACGCTGTCGCTGAAGTAACAGAAAAGGTCGGCTGCGCGCCGACCTTTCTTTTGGGCTTTTGGTGGTCACAGGCAGCTCAAAAAAGTAAAACGTGGGTGACATGGACCGAAGAGCAAAGCGTCCCGCGCCAGGGACGGCGCGGGCCGAGCTGCCATGGATGGCGCTTTTTGCGTCTTTGCGATCGGGCCTTGTCACCCACGTCGCCACGTTGCCGATAAGCTGAGGCCGCACCCGCGGCCTTTCTTACGCCTTCACTTTATTGCGAATGGCGGTTTTCTCCGCGTCGCTCAGGAAGGCGATGGTCAGGCCGTTCTCCTGCGCCTGGCGGATCTGCGCAGCGCTCAGCCCGGCGGCAGGGGCAGCGTGCTGATATTCATGCGCCAGTTCAATCCCCTGAACCGCCGGATCGTCGGTGTTCAGCGTCGCCAGAATGCCGTGCTCCAGGAACTGTTTCAGCGGATGGTGCGCCAGCGACGAAACGGTGCTGGTCTGGATATTGGACGTGAGGCAGGACTCAATACCGATGCGATGCTCGGCAAGAAAATCCATCAGCGCGCGGTCTTCAATCGCTTTTACGCCATGGCCGATACGCTCGGCGCCCAGCTCGCGGATCGCCTGCCAGATGCTTTCCGGACCAGCCGCTTCACCCGCATGCACCGTTACGCGGAAACCGGCGTCGCGCGCCTGCGTAAAGTGGCTGAGGAACTCGCTGCCGGGAAAGCCCAGCTCATCGCCCGCCAGATCGACGGCGGTGATGTGATCGCGGTGCGCCAGTAAGCCTTCCAGCTCGCGCAGGCAGGCTTCGTCACCGAAGGTGCGGCTCATAATGCCAATCAGGCGCACGTCAACGTTATATTTCTGACAGCCCGCCTTGATCCCGTCGATTACCGCTTCTACCACGCCCGCCACCGGCAGGTTATGGTTCATTGCCATATAGCCCGGCGAAAAACGCAGCTCGGCGTAGTGAATGCCGGCGCGCGCCGCATCTTCGACATTCTCCAGCGCAACGCGGCGGCAGGCATCAAGATCGCCCAACACTTTCACACCCCAGTCGAGCTTATTAAGAAAGCTCACCAGATCGGGCTGATTTTCAACCACCTGAACGTGCGGACGCAGCGATTCCAGCGAGGTGGCGGGCAGGGCAAGGTTAAACTGACGGCCTAAATCCAGAATGGTCTGCGCGCGGATATTGCCGTCAAGATGGCGATGGATATCGGTAACGGGAAGGCTGGGATCGAACATGCTGCACTCTCTGACAAGGATAAAAGTGCAGACCATTATAGAAACATCTTGCGCAACATAGCGAGTCATTTGCGCAACCTGCGCCGCGTCTGCTGCGATATTAAGCGAAAGGGCGGCTAAGAAGCCGCCCGCTTCATGCGCCAGGCGCCTGTAGCGCCGCAATCAGGCGACTGAGACCCTCGTCCAGCTTGCTGCGCGGACAGCCAGCGTTCAGACGCAAAAAGCCCCGGCTCGCTTCTCCATAGGTCGAGCCGGGCATCATCGCCACTTTCTGTTGTTGAATAAGCTGCTGCTGCAGCGCCGCCTCGTCGATGCCAAGCGGATTAAGATCGAGCCACGCCAGGTAGGTCGCCTGTGGCGGCTGCCAGTCGAGCACAGGAAAGGCTGCATTAAGCCGCTGGGCTACGTGCTGCAGATTTGCCTGCAAACAGGCGCGCAGCGCGTCGAGCCAGGGCGCGCCTTCGCGATAGGCGGCGATATGCGCCGCCACGGCGAACACCGCAGGTGAGGAGAGACCATCCGCCTTCATCTGCTGCATAAAGGCCTGTCGATCCTGTTGATCGCTGATGATCCCCCACGCGCCCGTCAGCGCCGGAATATTGAAGCTTTTCGATGCGGAGGTAAAAAGCGCCCAGTCGCTACGTGCGACTTCACTCCAGGGCAAATGCACAACGTCGCCCCACACCATATCCATATGGATTTCATCGCTGATGACGCGTACCTGGTAACGTTCGCACAGCGCGGCCATCTGCGTCAGCTCCTCCCGTGTCCAGACTTTGCCGGTGGGATTATGCGGACTGCACAGCAGCATCAGCTTGCATCCTGGGCGAGCGAGCTGCTGTTCCAGGGCTTGCATATCGCAGCGCCAGCCTTGTGCGTCGCGCAGCAGCGGCTGGGCAAGAATCTGGCGTTGACTATGAGTCAACAACGTATAAAAAGCATCGTAAGCGGGCGTGTGGATAAGCACTTCGTCGCCCGGCACCGTCCAGCGGCGCATCGCTTGCGCCACCATATAAATCACCGAAGGGCCGTATACCACTGACCGCTCATCCGGCGTCGTGTGAAAACGCGTCTGCATCCAGTGGCAGACCGCCGACAGAAAGTCGTGATGCTGCCAGCGGCTGTAGCCGAACACGCCGTGATCGAGCCGCTGCTGCAGCGCCGCGCGAATAGCGGGCGCAACGGCAAAATCCATATCCGAGATGGTAAAGGGCAGCAAGTCCGGCTCGCCAAAGCGGTCCGCGACAAAGTCCCACTGCGTGCAGTAGCTGCCGCGTCGGTCGATAACTTTATCAAAATCAAAAGATTCACTCATATTCGTTACACCGTCACATTCATCAGCTGCGCCAGCTCTTCCTTAACGGACTGCACCTGCGGCCCGATAACCACCTGTAGCGTAACAGGACTAAGGTGCACGACGCCGATGGCGCCGTTGGCCTTCAGCGCGGCGTCATTGACCTTCGCCATATCGACGATGCGCAGACGCAGACGGGTCAGGCAGTTATCCAGCGAGGTGATGTTCTCCACGCCGCCCAGCGCGTCGAGAATGGCTGGCGCGTTGTAGCCAGATTTACCAATGCCCGCGCGGCTGACCTGCTGCTCCAGGCCGCTCTCTCTTTCACGTCCCGGCGTGGCGATATTGAAGCGGATAATGGCGAAGCGAAACAGCAGGTAGTAACCTGCAAACCAGATCGCGGCGGCGACCGGCACCCAGTACCACTTCGTTGCAAGGCCGTGCAGGATGCCGAACACGACAAAATCAATAATATTGCCGTCCGTGTTGCCGATGGTGACGCCCAGCACCGCCATAAGCGTAAAGCCAAGCCCGGTCAGCAGGGCGTGCAGCAGATAGAGCGCCGGGGCGACAAACAGAAACAGAAACTCGATCGGTTCGGTCGTGCCGCCAACCACGCAGGCCACCACGCCGGAAATCAACAGTCCTTTGATCTTGTGACGATTCTCTGGCCTCGCGCAGTGATAAATGGCTAACGCCGCGCCGGGCAGGCCACCAAGAAACGCGGGCATTTTTCCCTGCGAGAGAAAGCGGGTGGCGCTTTCCGAGAAGCCATGCACTTCCGGACAGGCGAGCTGCGCCTGGAAAATGGTCAGCGCGCCGCTGACGCTCTTGCCGCACACCTCCATCGTGCCGCCCGCATCGGTAAAGCGAATAATCGCCACCAGAATATGCTGCAAACCAAACGGCAACAGCAGGCGCTCGCCGGTGCCGAACAGCATCGGGCCAAAGTCGCCCGCACCGTTAATCATCCAGCCGAGTCCGGCAATGCCGCGCGCGAAAAAAGGCCAGATCAGCGGTACCACAAGGCCAAGCAGCCCCGTCACCAGCAGTGTGATGATGGGCACGAACCGCGTGCCGCCGAAAAACGCCAGCGCGTCCGGCAGACGCACGTTATGGAAGCGCTCGTGCAGCCAGAACACCACGACGCCGACAATTACCGCGCCAAGAATGCCGGTATCGATCGCCTGAATGCCGAGAACTGACTGGATATTGTTCGCTTTCAGCAGCGCGGCATCGCTGGTGGGCAAAATGCCTTTAATCGTGAGCCAGAAGTTGGTGCTGAGGTTCATCACCGTATAGCCAACAAAACCGGCAAAGGCGGCGACGCCTTTATTTTCACGCACCATGCCGAGCGGGATGGCAATAGCGAACATCACCGGCAGAAAGCGAAAGGCGAATGCGCCGGTTGTCGCCATCCAGACAAACAGATGCTGCAGCAGCGGCTGGTCCAGCAGCGGGATTAACGTCAGCACGTCACGGCTGCTGAGGGAACTGCCGATGCCGAGCAGAATGCCGCAAAAGGAGAGCAGGGCGACAGGCAGCATAAAGGTTTTACCCAGGCTCTGAAAAAACTCCCAGAGCGACAGGCGAGGAAGCGGAGCAGACATATTTTCTCCTGGAAAGAAAGCGGACGGGTATTAAGGTAAAATGATGATAAAACGTTTTACCACCGCTTTATGAGCGGGCCGTCACAATGTGAGCGTGGCAGGGTCAGCTAACTTTATTCGTCAGGTTTAACGTTTTACCTATATGATAAGGCGATTAGATAGTGTTTCGCAGGCGAGCATCATGACGCAGCAGAAAGTCACCATTAACGACGTCGCCGAAGCGGCTGGCGTCTCCGTCACCACCGTTTCTCTGGTGCTCTCCGGCAAGGGGCGCATCTCTCCCGCCACGGTGGCGCGGGTTAATCAGGCGATCGAACAGTCAGGCTATGTGCGCAACCGTTCAGCGGCCTCGCTGCGCGGCGGTGCCAGCGGCGTGATCGGGTTGATCGTAAGGGATCTCAGCCAGCGGTTTTACGCTGAAATGACCGCGGGCCTCAGCGAGGCGCTGGAGACGCAGGATAAGATGCTGGTGCTGGCCCAGAGCGGCGCGCAGGGAAAGTATCTGACGCGCTGCTTTGATGCGCTGGTGGCGCAGGGGGTGGATGGAATAGTGCTGGGCGGCGATGCGGGCAATGGCGCGGCGCTGGCGACGCGCGCCGCGGAGCTTGGGCTGCCGCTGATTTGCGCGTCGCGCGCCAGCTATCTGGAGGGCACGGACAGCCTCCGACCCGACAATGCGCTGGGCGCTCGCATGGCGACGGAGTATCTGATCCGCCAGGGACATCAGCATATCGCCTGGCTGGGCGGCAGCGGCTCGTCGCTGACGCGCGCCGAGCGCATCGGCGGCTACTGCGCCACCTTGCTGCAGTACGGCTTACCCTTTAAGCCGGAATGGATTATCGAATGCGAAGAGAGCCAGAATGCGGCGGCTGAGGCGACCACGCAACTGCTGCAGCGCTACCCGCGCCTGACGGCTATTATCGCCGCTAATGGCGCAACCGCGCTGGGCAGTTACTTTGCCCTGCTGCGCAGCGGCCGTACGCTGGGCAAGGGCGCGGTTGACAGCTATTACGCGCAGCAGATGGCGCTGGTGGGATTTAGCGATGAGCCCCAGGCGAACCTGAGCGATCCGCCGCTGACCTTTATCTGCAGCCCGGCGCGTGAGATGGGACGGGCCGCGGCGGCGCGTATTCTGCTACGGATCAGCGCGCCGGAGACGGCCAGCCAGCATATGATCCTGACGCCGAGCCTGATTACCAGCGAAAGGAGATAAAAAAAGCGACCCGCAGGTCGCTTTTGTCAGGCTGCCGTTTACTGCGGCATGCCTTCGCTGGTTGGCAGGCCGAGCATATAGCGCGACATAAACTGCTCCAGCGTCATCGTATCGCCGTTCATATTTACCTGGCCGCCGTTGTACTGCAGGCTGGTGACGATATTGTTGTCCTGCTGCTGGGTCAGACGGAACATCTGACCCATTGCCGCCAGGCCTTTTACCTGCTGATCCGCCAGCTTCTGCGCGTCATCGCCAGAGTAACCTTCGGCCAGGCCGACGTTGCGCATCACTTCTGTCGCCATCGGCATATTGATAACCAGTTTGGCGGTTAACCCCTTCAGCACGCGATCCACCATGCCGGCCAGGTTTTGCGGCTGGCCGGTGACGGTAGCGGGATCGTTAAAGTTGGCGGTCAGGTTAAAGGTGCTTTCACCTTTATCATTTTTCCAGCTCAGCGGCGCGATGCTCACCATCGGCGCGCCTTTCAGCAGCGTCGGCAGATTGTTCATCAGAATGGTGTTAACGCCTGCCTGATAGCGAATCGGATCGCTGGCAAGGCCGGGCTGATTCAGCAGATCCTGCATCTGGGCGTGGTAATTATCGGAGAAGGTTTTCACCGCCTGGGCATCAAACTGCGCCAGCTTCATGCTCAGCTTCGCTGCGCCGAAATCATTGCTCTGCAGATGCACGTTATCGACCTGATAATCGATATTACCGCTGATTTTGCCCGCTTTGTTATCGAACGATGAAGTGCCGTTGAGTTTTTGCAGCGTCAGCACATCTTTGCCGTTCGCGCTGGCGTTAAATTTATCCAGCTCGACTTTCTGATCGCCGATGCGCACGCCTTCCGGCGTCAGATGGGTATTGCCGCTTACGCGGACGCCGTTGGCGGTGAAGAGCACCGGCAGACCCATCTCGTTTTTACTGGTGATGGCGATGCTGTCGATATCGCTGTCCACGGAAACTTTATCGCCTTTGCTGTCTGCGCTGACGTTCAACGTGCCGCCGTTGGTCGCCACGCGCTGGCCGGTCTGGGCGTTCTGGTAATTAACCGGTAAAAAGTGCAGCGCGGTATCGGTCGCGCCGCTGTAGCCGATGCGGGTGTCCGCATTGGCCGGCGATTTATTGTCGGTCAGGGCGAAAAGGTTTTTCAGCGCATCGGTATTTTCCAGCTCGGTATGCACCGACGCCATGCTCGGGATCAGCGTAAAGCGACGCAGCTGCGCGAACGGGAAGGGACCGTGATCGATGGTTTCGTTAAAGACGATACTCTGGCCCGGTTTCAGGAAGGCGTTATCTTCGGTCTGCGAACTGGCCTGCAATACCAGCTTCGCTTTGCTGCTGAAAACGCCGCGCTGGTAATCCTGATAGCTGAGTTTGAGTCGGCTATTAGGCGCATAAGCGTTAAGCTGTGTATTGGCGTTCTGCACCAGTTCATCCATATGGCTTTCCAGCTGCTTACCGGTAAACCATGCCGCGCCGGTCCAGATTACGCCCAGGGCGATAATCACACCTACGGCAACGTTGGTCTTTTTCATTGCTGAGTCGTCCTTATCCTTGTATCCGCTTACGCCGCTCTCCGACGTCCGGCGAGGGAAGAAAAACGCCCGCAGGCGTTTTTCGCTAATAGATTGAAATAATAGCAGTTAGGGCCAGTTCCGTCAGCCGAATCAGCGCAATGCGTTAAAAACGCGCGCCAGACGGCCGCTTCCTGTCGCTTTCAGCGCGCCGTCGCTGGCGGGAATAAAGCAGGATTCCCCTGGCTGCAGCACCAGCTGCTGCTGGCCCAGCGTCAGCGTCGCCTGACCTTCGATACAAAACAGGATCGCCGCGCTCTCCTGAGAAAGGGTTTGCGGTTCGCTGTCCAGCGTATGAATGGCAAAGGCGAAATCCTCCACCGGGATGGGGAAGTTCAGGGCGCGATCCTGCGGCTGCGGCTGCGTAAGCAGCTGCGCGGCCGGTTTTGACTGAAACTTCACGTTGGCGAGCAGCTCGGGAATATCGATATATTTTGGCGTCAGTCCGGCGCGCAGCACGTTGTCGGAGTTGGCCATTACCTCCAGCGCCACGCCGTTCAGGTAGGCGTGCGGCGTCTCTGCATAAAGAAACATCGCTTCGCCCGGCTGCAGCGTAACCACATTCAGCAACAGCGGAGAAAACAGCCCGCTGTCGTCGGGATAATCCACCGCGATCGCCTTGATCGTTTCCCAGGGCTGGCCTTCGCGCGCGTTGAGCGCGGCTTTCAGCACGTCCAGCGCCAGCGACTTCGCCTCGCCCTGCAGCGAGAGCAGAGTCGTAAAGAGCGTGGCCAGATTTTCGCTGTCGGGATGCTGCAAAAAGTGGGCAATTTGCGGATGCGCGCCCGCGACCGGCTGCAGCAGGGAGGCGATTTCCGTCAGCTCGCGAAAGCCGTTCATCGCCTGAAAGGGCGTCAGCGCATAGACCAGCTCCGGCTTATGGTTGGCGTCTTTGTAGTTGCGTTCCGCCGCATTGAGCGGAATACCCGCGGCGTTTTCGCGCGCGAAACCCTCTTCAGCCGCGCTTTTGCTCGGATGCACCTGAATCGACAGTGGCTGATCGGCGCACAGTACCTTAAACAGGAAAGGCAGTTCGCCAAAGCGCTTCGCCACCGCGTAGCCCAGCGTCGCCTCTGGCGCTGCGTCGATCACCTCGCGCAGCGAGCGGCGCTCGCCCTTGACCTCAACCTGCGAAGGGCTCTTAGGGTGCGCGCCCATCCACAGCTCCGCCATCGGCGCGCCGCCAGGATTAGGGATGCCATAGAGTTCCGTTAAGGCGGTTCTACTGCCCCACGCGTAATTTTGCAGCGAATTGACCATTTTTTGCATGATTAACCCTTTAATCACGGGAAGTTATGACGCCTATTAAAGCAGAAAATGGCGTGGAGAATACATATCAAGTGCAAACAGCGCCTCAGACTCGCATAATGTTAAATTCTTGTATGTAAGGATTCTGCGCGTCCAGGGGGCTTGCCGCACTGGACGAACAATCACCACAACCTGTGCTAAAGGAGACGTAGACATGGCAGCCACTCGCATTGAAAAAGATTCAATGGGGCCCATTGATGTACCCGCAGACAAGTTATGGGGCGCGCAAACGCAGCGCTCGCTGGAACACTTCCGTATCTCGACAGAAAAAATGCCCACCGAGCTGGTCTATGCGTTAGCGCAGACCAAGCGCGCCGCCGCTACCGTGAACCGCGATCTCGGCCTGCTGCCTGCCGATCGGGCCGAAGCGATTGTCAAAGCCGCCGATGAAGTACTGGCCGATCAGCACAGCGGCGAATTTCCGCTGGCTATCTGGCAAACCGGTTCCGGCACCCAGACCAATATGAATATGAACGAGGTACTGGCCAACCGCGCCAGTGAAATCCTCGGCGGCGAGCGCGGCATGTCGCGCCTGGTGCACCCCAACGACGATGTGAACAAAAGCCAGAGTTCTAACGACGTCTTCCCGACCGCGATGCACGTGGCGGCGGTAATCGCGCTGCGCGAAAAGCTGATCCCGCAGATTGACGTGCTGAAAAAAACGCTGAGCGAGAAATCCAGCGCCTTTAAAGATATCGTCAAAATCGGCCGTACCCACCTGCAGGATGCGACGCCGCTGACCCTGGGCCAGGAGATCTCCGGCTGGGTGGCGATGCTGGAGCATAACCTCAAACATATCGAGCAGAGCATTCCCCACCTGGCGGAACTGGCGCTGGGCGGCACCGCCGTGGGCACCGGGCTGAATACCCATCCGGAATACGCGGTGCGCGTGGCGAAAGCGCTGGCCGAACTGACGGGGCAGCCGTTCGTCACCGCGCCGAATAAGTTCGAGGCGCTGGCGACAACCGATGCGCTGGTGCATGCGCACGGCGCGCTGAAAGGGCTGGCGGCCTCGCTGATGAAGATCGCCAATGATGTGCGCTGGCTGGCCTCAGGGCCGCGCTGCGGCATCGGCGAGCTTTCTATTCCCGAGAACGAGCCGGGCAGTTCCATCATGCCGGGCAAGGTGAACCCGACCCAGTGCGAAGCGATGACGATGCTCTGCTGCCAGGTGATGGGCAACGACGTGGCCATCAATATCGGCGGCGCCTCGGGCAACTTCGAACTGAACGTCTTCCGTCCGATGGTCATTCACAACTTCCTGCAGTCGGTGCGTCTGCTGGCTGACGGTATGGACAGCTTTAACCACCATTGCGCCGTCGGCATTGAGCCGAACCGCGACCGCATTTCGCAGCTGCTCAATGAGTCGCTGATGCTGGTAACCGCGCTGAATACCCATATCGGCTATGACAAAGCGGCCGAAATCGCGAAAAAAGCGCACAAAGAGGGGCTGACGCTGAAAGGCTCGGCGCTGAAGCTGGGCTATCTTACCGAAGAGGAGTTTGACGCCTGGGTGCGTCCGGAAGATATGGTCGGCAGCATGAAGTCGTAACCGACAGAGTCAAACAAGGCCAGCGCTGCTGGCCTTGTTGCGTTATATCGGGCAGTCGACCCACAGATGCAGGCGCGGGATCAGCAGGTTGAGCGGCTCCGCCGCTGGCTTATAGCGATGCTGTACGTTATCCGCGTTGTAGTTCAGCAACTCTCCCAGCACCGGCACCTGAGTGCGGTCGCGGCAGAGCACGATAATCGGCGACGGGCAGGCGAGCTGGGTCTGCTTTTTCTCCTCGGCGCGCCAGACGCGTGCGATAGGCTGCACTTTTACCGGGCGTTTTATCTTCAGCCGCGCGGTGGCGGGCAGGGCGCGGACGCTCTCCAGCTCATCCTGCACTTTTTCCGCCCACTGTTCACGCGTCCAGGGCGCCTGCGCACGGTTAGCGCTCAGGCTCTTCTCCAGCTGCGCGATAATCTCTTCTCGCTTCACGTTTTTAATGACGTGCTTGTTGGCCCAGCCGAAACGCAGGCTGTTCGGCGCCTGCAGCAGGGTAATAGCGCGATAGGCGTTGAGCGTAATCAGGCCGCGCAGATGCTGATGCACGAACTCAAACCGCGCCTCGCTCGGCAGGCCAGACTCCACCGTGATGATCTGCTCCAGCCGCGCCTTGTATTGATTCACCTGCGCGATTAGAGCGGTGAGGGCGGCTTCGCGTTCGCCTTCTGCTTCGATGCAGATGGCGCCGGGCAGGCGGACGGCGGCTTTGGTACTCAGTTTCTCGGACTGATGCTGCATAAAGAGCCGACAGAAGTGCGCCAGCGCCATCTCGCGCGCGGCTTCGCCCAGATGCTGTTCAACGGCAATTTCGGTTACTGCGTCATGTTCGTGGCCTTTTTCGACTGGCGGCAGCGAGAACACCCGCGCGATCAAGAGCGGCTGCGCCATAATCATCTCGCGTAACTCGCCCAGCGAACGTTCGAGGCTATTGGCGCAGTCATGTAGATCGGAAATCAGGTCGTAACGCATTATTCGTCTCCATAGTTACAACATACCCTAATGTCGCAGAGAGTGGCCCGTTCTGCAATTTGCTTAAATAGTTACAACATACATATAGAGGGTATTATCAAAACAGTGCAGTCTGCCAGCCTGACAGGAAAAGCAGGCCGCAGAGCGCCGTTTCGGTTTTTTCGTTATGTCATAACATGTTATAAAAGCCGCTACCTGTACAAAACGGTGATGGATGTGAATCAACAGAATAAACCCGGCGTGCTGGCGGTGGTGGTGCTGGGACTGGTGCAGATACTCTCGTGGGGCGGTTCGTTTTATCTGATGGCCGTGATGGCGGCTCCCATCGTCGCTGAAACCGGCTGGTCGCAGCAGTGGGTCTATGGCGCGCTCTCGACCGGCATTCTGGTTTCCGGCCTGCTGGCGCCGCTCAGCGGACGCATTATCGCGCGTACCGGCGGCCGCATGCTGCTGGCGCTGAGCGGGGCGGTGATGGCGGCCGGACTCGTTATCATGGGATTAAGCCACTCGCTGCCGCTGTTTCTTGGCGCCTGGACGATTACTGGCGTCGGTATGGCGATGGGGCTTTACGATGCGCTGTTTGCCACGCTGGGTACGCGCTACGGCGGGCAGGCGCGCAGCGCAATTACCAGCATTACGCTTATCTCTGGGTTTTGCACCACGCTGGTCTGGCCCGGCACTGCGTTGCTTATTCATCTGCTTGGCTGGCGCGACGCCTGTTTCGCTATTGCCGCAATGATGCTGCTGCTGGTGTTACCGGCCTATTTTTACGCACTGCCAGATAAGTCTCTGGCTCTGAAACCGAGAGCGCCAGCCGCGCGTGCGCAGCAGAGCGATATCGCGCCGTCGCTGTTCTGGCTGTTATGCGCTATTTTCACGCTGGCCTCGGTGATCATGACAGCTATCTCAGTACAGCTGATCGCTTTGCTGCAGGCGAGCGGTTATACGCTGGCCTCTGCGCTGGGGATCAGCGCCATACTCGGGCCTTGCCAGGTAGGATCGCGGGTAGTGGATATTCTGTTTAAGCGCGGCCATCCCATCTGGACGGCGTTTTTCTCGGTGGGACTGGTGGCGCTCGGTTTGCTGGCGCTGGCGTTATTCCCGCAGTTTGCGCTGCTCAGCATGGTGCTCTACGGCGCGGGAAATGGTTTGCGCGCTATTGTGCGGGGAACTTTACCGCTGGCGATGGTCAAACCGGAGGCGTATGCCGTTGTTGTTGGTCGTATGGCGCGTCCGGCGCTTATCGGTCAGGCGCTGACGCCGGTGGCGGGCGGTTATCTGTTTGAAACGCTCGGCGCTTCCGCTACGCTGTGGATGCTTTGCGCGCTGGCGCTGCTTAACGTCGCGCTGGTTATGGCGCTTAAACAGCGACTGCCGTCGGCAGCGGCAGAGCCGCGTTAAGGGCAGGGCGAAAGCCGCTGCGCCGCGGGCTGAACAGCTTGTGCTGTCGGCAGCCGGGTTTTAATGAATACGTGCCCTGGCGCAGTAGCCTTGCTTCTAAAAAGCAACAGTGTTTGTTATATTTATTGCTCACTGAATGTTCACTTACGCGGCAATAAAACAATAAGATGCACCGCAACTCAGGATAAAGAAATGCTTGATTACCGCTTCCCGACAGCTTTGCAAATGGTTCTTAGCGTAGCGATGGCGGAGCAAATGGGTAAACGCTCGACCAGCGCCATTCTGGCATACGGCCTTGAAGCGAACCCCAGTTTCATCCGTAAGCTAATGGTTCCGCTAACCCGCGACGGCATTATTGTCTCGACGCTTGGCCGCACCGGTTCGATCCATTTAGGTCGTCCGGCCAGCGAAATCACGCTGCGCGATATTTACACCTCAGTGATTGAAGACAAAAAGCTCTGGGCGTCGCGTCCAGACGTCGCGCCGCGCTGCCTGGTCAGCGCCAATCTCTGCTGGTACTTTAAATCCATTGCGGATGAGGCCGAACAGGCGTCGCTGGACGTTCTGGAAAAACGCACCGTTGCCGACGCGCTCGAAGAGCTAAAAAAAGGCAATGAAACCGAGTGTGCAGCGGTACTGGAGCCGGGTGCGATAGAGGACCTCTGTAAAAAAAGCCGCTGATGCGGCTTTTTTTATGCCTGTCACAGGCGATGCCCTGCGGCCAGAATCCGCTGAATCTGGCGCTATAGCAAAAGAACCCGTCTAAATGGCGGGTTTTTTATTCGATTGATAATTCAGGATAAGAGTATTTTTCCGGCTGATTATTAGTTTCTAAGGAGAGAGAAATGGCGTTAATCAACTGCCCGGAATGCACTGCGCGAATCAGCGATTCAGCGTTTAAATGTCCATCCTGCGGACACCAGGTTAAAAAGCCAAAGCGGTCCCTGTTTGGAAAGATCGTGAAGATACTCTTTATTGTCTTCAATATTTTTATGATCTATGCCGTTTTCAAAGGGCTGGGGGCAAGCGGAGAGGTAGTCAACAATGCGGCTTCTGAAGCTGAGCGAGCCGGGGCTGCTTTGGGCGCGGGCATGGGAGCGATGATGCTAGGTATCCTCTGGGTGGTAGGCGATATTATCATCGGCACCCTGGTTTTCCTGACGCGTCCTAAGTCGTAATAAAAAGTCTTACCACGCCAAATGATTAAAAGCCGCGAAGCGGCTTTTTTATTTCTGCGCTGTAAGAGAGATAAAGGGCGATCCAGGGACCGCCCTTTATTCATTACGCGGTCTGCAACATTTCTTTCGGCGCTTTGCGCGTCACCAGCTTACGCAACGTCACGTAAAACACCGGCGTCAGGAACAGGCCGAACAGGGTGACGCCCAGCATCCCGGCGAACACGGTAATACCGGTAACGCCACGCACCTCGGCGCCCGCGCCTTCGCCCAGAATCAGCGGCACGGTACCGGCGATAAAGGCGATAGAGGTCATCACAATAGGACGCAGACGCAGGCGACAGGCTTCCAGCGCCGCCTCCACGATGCCTTTGCCCTGCATCTCCAGCTCCCGGGCGAACTCCACGATAAGAATGGCGTTCTTACACGCCAGCCCCATCAGCACCACCAGGCCGACCTGTACGAAGACGTTGTTATCGCCGCCCGTCAGCCAGACGCCGACCAGCGCCGACAGCATCGTCACCGGCACAATCAGGATCACCGCCAGCGGCAGCGTCCAGCTCTCATAGAGCGCGGCCAGCACCAGGAACGCCAGCAGCACCGCCACCGGGAAGACGATAAAGGCGGTATTGCCCTGTGTCGCCTGCTGATAGCTCAGATCGGTCCACTCGATATTCATGCCATTCGGCAACAGCTGACTGGACATCGCTTCCAGCTGGGTCATCGCCTGCGCGGAAGAGAGTACGCGCGGGTCGGCATCGCCAATCAGATCCGCCGCCGGATAGCCGTTATAGCGGATCACCGGATCGGGGCCGTAAGTGGTGGTGATATGCACCATGCTGCCGACCGGCACCATTTCGCCGCGATCGTTGCGGGTGCGCAGGTTGGCGATATCTTCCACGCTGTCGCGGAATTCACCGTCCGCCTGCGCCATCACGCGCCAGGTGCGGCCAAAACGGTTGAAGTCGTTAACATACGAGGAGCCGAGATAGGTTTGCAGCGTGCTGAAGAGATCGGTCAGCGACACGCCCTGCGCCTTGGCTTTATCGCGATCGACCTGCACATCCAGCTGCGGCACGTTCGCCTGGTAAGAGGAGATCGGATAGTGCATACCTGGGGTCTGCATGACCGCGCCGGAAAGGGTATTGATCGCCGTCTGCAGCGCGCCATAGCCCAGACCCGCGCGATCCTGCACGTAGAGCGAATAGCCCGAGCCCTGGCCGAGACCCAGAATCGGCGGCGGCATAATTGAGAAGCCGAACCCTTGCTGCAGCTGAGAGATTTTCGCGTTGATTTCAGCGTTGATCTCCGCCGCGCTGTGCTTACGCTCGTTGAACGGCTTCAGGCCGAAGAACACCGTACCGGTATTCGGCGTGTTGGTGAACTGCAGCGCATTCAGGCCGGGGAAGGCGACGGAGTAGGCGACGCCTTCGGTGTTCATACCGATTTCGCTCATCTTGCGGATCATCTCGTCGGTACGTTCCAGCGATGAGCCTTCCGGCATTTTCACGCCGCCGATCAGGTAGAGCTTATCCTGCGTCGGGATAAACCCGCCCGGCACGGCGTGGAACATAAAGGCCGCGCCCGCCAGCAGCAGCACATAGACGCCGAAGACCGCGCCGCGTCGACGCAGCGTTTTGCCGACCAGCCCTTCGTAACCGTGCGCGCTGCTGTTAAAGAAGCGGTTAAACGGGCGGAACAGCCAGCCGAGCAGGCGATCGATAATGCGCGTTGGAATATCTTTCGGCGCATGGTGGTCTTTCAGCAGCTTTGCCGCCAGCGCAGGCGAGAGCGTCAGCGAGTTAATGGCGGAGATCACCGTCGAGATGGCGATGGTCACCGCGAACTGCTTATAGAACTGACCGGTAACGCCAGAGAGAAACGCCATCGGCACAAACACCGCGCACAGCACCAGCGCGATAGCGATAATCGGCCCGGAGACCTCGCGCATCGCCTGATGCGCCGCCGCCTGTGGTGAGAGGCCCAGCGCGATATTACGCTCGACGTTCTCCACCACCACGATGGCGTCATCCACCACAATGCCGATAGCCAGCACCAGCCCGAACAGGCTCAGAGTGTTGAGCGAAAAGCCGAGCAGATAGAGCACGCTAAAGGTGCCGACCACCGAGACCGGCACCGCCAGCAGCGGAATAATCGAGGCGCGCCAGGTCTGCAGAAACAGGATCACCACCAGTACCACCAGGGCGACCGCTTCCAGCAGCGTATGCACCACCGCGCTGATAGAGTCGCGCACGAACACCGTCGGGTCGTAAGGCGCGGCCCACTGCACATCATCCGGGAAACGCGTCGCCAGCTCGTTCATTTTGGCGCGCACCGCGTTAGAGAGATCGATGGCGTTTGCGCCGGGCGCCTGGAAAATACCGATACCGACCGCATCTTTATTATTGAGCTGCGAACGCAGCGCGTAGCTGCCGGAACCCATCTCAATACGCGCCACGTCGCGCAGCCGCACCAGCGAGCCGTCGCTTGAGGTTTTCAGAATGATATTGCCGAACTGCTGCTCGTTTTCGAGGCGGCCCGCGGTATTGATGGATAACAGAAAGTCAGACTGCTTTTTCAGCGGCTCAGCGCCGAGCTGACCAGCCGAAACCTGCACGTTCTGCTCCTGCATCGCCGTTACCACGTCGGCGGCGGTCAGGCCGCGCGCGGCCACTTTATTAGGATCGAGCCAGACGCGCATCGCATATTCGCCCGCACCGAAGATCTGGATCTGGCCGACGCCCGGCAGGCGCGCCAGCTCATCCTTCACCTTCAGCGTGGCGTAGTTGCGCAGGTAGAGCGAGTCATACTTGCCGTGCGGCGAGAACATATGCACCACCAGCGTCAGCGTCGGCGACATCTTCTGGGTGGTGATACCGAGGCGGCGCACATCTTCCGGCAGACGCGCTTCCGCCTGCGCGACGCGGTTCTGCACCTGCACCTGCGCCTGATCGGGATCGGTGCCCGGGCGGAAGGTGACGGTGGTCACCAGCACGCCGTCGGAACCGGCCACCGACTTCATATACATCATATTTTCAACGCCGTTGATCGCCTCTTCCAGCGGCGTCGCCACGGAATCAGCGATCACCTTCGGATTCGCGCCGGGATATTCAGCGCGCACCTGCACGCTGGGCGGCACGACGTCCGGATATTCGCTGATCGGCAGCAGCGGAATGGCGATCAGGCCGGTCACAAAAATCAAAATCGACAAAACGGCGGCGAATATCGGCCGGTCGATAAAAAAGCGGGAGAAGTCCATAGCGGCAGTAGCCTCAGTTAGTTGGCGTTAGCCGCGCGCATCGCGACCTGCTGTGCCGTTACCGGCATTCCGGGCATAAACACTTTTTGCAGCCCGTCGACAATCACCCGATCGCCCGACTGCAGTCCGCTTTTCACAATGCGCAAACCTTCAGCCATCGCGCCGGGCTGAATATCGCGGCGCTGCGCCTTGCCGTCTTTGTCCACCACATAGACATATTTGCGGTCCTGGTCGGTGAGCACCGCTTTATCGTCAATCAGCAGCGCCTGGAACTGTGCGCTGCCCGGCAGGCGTACGCGAGAGAAGAGGCCGGGCGTAAACTGACGCTGGCGGTTATCGAGCTGGGCGCGCATGCGGATGGTGCCGGTGCTGGCGGTAAGCTGGTTGTCGGTAAAATCGACCATGCCGCGGTGCGGATAGCCGTTTTCGCCCGCCAGGCCGATCTCGACCGGCAGCGACCCGCGCTGCTCTCCCTGACGCGCCATCGCCTGGTAATGAAGGAAGGTGGTTTCATCGACATCGAAGTAGACATACATACGATCCTGCGACACCAGCGTGGTAAGCACGCTGGCGCTGTCGCCGGCGGTCACCAGGTTACCGGTGGTGATCATGGCGCGGCTGGCGCGTCCGTCGATCGGCGCGGTCACGCGGGTAAAGTCAAGATTGAGCTGCGCCATATCCACGGCTGCTTCAGCGGAGAGCACGTCCGCCTGCGCCTGGCTGGCGGCAGAGCGACGCTGCTCCCACTGCTCGCGTGAAATCGCCTGGGTACCGATCAGCTTTTCGGTACGCGCCGATTCGCTGCGCGCCAGCGCGGCCTGACTGCGCGCGCGCGCCAGTTCGGCTTTCGCCTGCTCCAGCGCGGCGCGGTAGGTGCGATCATCGATAGTGAACAGCACCTGGCCTTTTTTTACTTCGTCGCCTTCACGGTAGTTCACGGAGTCGATATAGCCGGAGACGCGCGGACGCAGCTGGACGCTCTGTACCGCCTCGATGCGCCCGTTAAAGCTGTCCCACTGGCTGACCGGTTTCACCACCACATCGGCGACGCTGACCTGAGGGGGCGGCGGCGGGGCGTTTTGCGCCACGCCTTTGTCACATCCGCTGAGTATGCTGCTTAGCAGCACCGCGCCCAGAAGGGTTGAACCCTGACGAACCCACTTCGTTTGTCTGTTCATTATTGTTATTCCGCATAGCGTTAGAAAAGAGCCCACAAGGGCGGGCCAATATTTGCAACTTTTAAGATTGCAATTTATCGCGAGGAGTGTAGGCTCGGGCATCCAGCAACTGCAAGAATATCTGATACACTTTATGTGCGGTTTTGGTTGATGCAGTGCCCAGGCGTGGCGGGGCGGAGAATGACCTTACGGCGAGTGCGGCATTTAATGTATCAATCCAACTTGCATTAAATGGCAAAGTCAGTCACCCTTAAAGTGTAATTGCAACTGATACTGATACTGTTCGCAACGGCGACGGGAGAAAATGGGATGATGAGCGACGCATTTATTCACGATCTAATCGACTGGATTGATAACAACATCGAAGCACGTCTGGATCTGGACACCGTATCGGAGCGCGCAGGCTATTCCAAATGGCACCTGCAGCGTATGTTTAAAGAGCACACCGGCTACCCGCTGGGTGAGTACATTCGCATCAAGAAACTGAAAAAATCCGCGGATCGTCTGACCACCACCAACGAGCCTATCCTCAACGTAGCGATTTCGCTGGGCTTCGACTCGCAGCAATCCTTCAACCGCAGCTTTAAACGTCAGTATGGCGTCGCGCCAGGCGCATGGCGTCGCCATGGGGCGCAGATGCAAGCGATGCAGTGATCCCCGCAGGGCCAGCATTGCTGGCCCGCGCTGCATCTCAACGTTAAAGCTGGTATCATCAGCGTCCTGTTGTCTGGGATGCCATCATGTCGAAAAAACTCTGGATTGCACTGGTTATCGTGCTTGCGGCCGCCTGGGCCGGTTTTAAACCCCATCTGAATTCTTTGCCTTCATCAAACGCCAGCGATATCAGCACGCTGACGGATGCGCGCACCGTGGCGCGTTACCTGCTGCAACATCAGCAGCTGCCAGCCTATTACATCAGCAAAAACGACGCGCGCCGCCTCGGCTGGGATCCAGCCAAAGGCAACCTGTGCGAGGCGCTGCCGGGTAAGGCGATCGGCGGCGATCGCTTCGGTAATCGTGAAAAACGCCTGCCGCAGCGCAGCGGACGCTTATGGTATGAGGCGGACGTCAACTATCGCTGCGGCCACCGCGAGGCGGACCGGCTGGTCTACTCCTCAGACGGCCTGGTCTATATCACTACCGATCACTATCGCAGCTTTAAGCAGGTGCCCTGAAGATGCTGAAGATTACGCTCGATTTTCAACGCCTGCCGAATCGCGACGCGCTTTATCAGACGCTGGCGCAGCAGAGCCATTGCCCGTTCGCCTTCGGCAATAATCTCGACGCGCTGTGGGACTGGCTGACCGGCGGCATGGCGCTGCCGGCGCGTATTCATCTGCGCCATGTAGCGGGCCTGGAAAAGAGCGACGAATTCGCCGCCGTACTGGAACTGCTGGAAGAGGCGGCGCAGGCGCTGGACGGCGACCTGCACCTGAAGCGGGATTAGCTGCGCAGCGTGTTAAGGATGGCGGCCAGAGCCTCGCGCGCCGCAGGCGTGACATCGCGGCCACCGGCGTACCCGTTGTTCTCGAGGATCACCGAATTCAGGCCCACCAGCCAGTCATAAATATAGTAGGCGGTATGGTTGGCCGGCGCGGCGGATAAGCGCGTCAGACGCTGCCCGGCGGAAAAGTTGACGCTCGGCGCGGGCGGACGCGCAAAAACAGGCTGACCGCGATTGACGCGGCTCGGCGGCCGCTCGGCGTCGTCGCGCTGTAAAAAACCCAGCCAGGCGACAAAATCACCCAGCACCGTCATCGCGCGGGACACCTGGCGATCGGCGCGCGATTCATGGCTAACGGACGGGTTTTCCGGTTCATGCAGCGCCTGCTCCAGCGAAGTCAGCATATCGAGACGGAAGCTGGCAACAATCAACTCCTCTACCAGCCACTCCAGCGTAACGCGATCCACATTCAGCAACGTCAGCAGGCTGCGGTTCTCCGGCAGTTCGCGCAGATGATCGAGCCACAGCGCCATCACCTGACGGGCAAAACTCTGACCGGCGGCGCTGACGTGATGCGGCACGCTCGCAGGCTCCGCCAGCGGCGTATCGCTAAAGAGATCGAATTCAAATCCGACGCCGAAGTGCTGTGCCGGCGCCTCTGTGCGGATCGCGGCGGCGGTGGCGGGCGCGTCATGCTGGCTGAGCCAGAGCTGACGCAGCGCTTCCCGCGGCGGCTGCAGCCGCTCCAGCAGTTCGCCGTGCAGGCCGGTGCGGTGCTGCAGACATTTCAGCAGCGAATCGGCGATGGTCTGTTTGCGCGCGGCCTGCTCAGGGCTGGCGTCGGCTTCGGTCCAGGGCAGCAGGCGACGTTCCAGCACGCTGTGCTGCAGGTCGCGCAGCTCTGTCAGCAGCCTGTCGCGGCGCGCATCCGGCTGCATCTCTTCCTGAAGCCACTCCGCCATCCGATCGACGCCGGCGCGATCGAGCGCCAGCATCGAACCCCAGCGCTGACCGGGCTGGCCGATCTGGCGCTGCACCGCCTCATCCACGTTGATCTGCTGATGACGCGCATCGTAAGGGGTAATCGCCCAAATCAGGCGCGGCTTTTCGCCGCTTTCCCGCGGCGGCTGATGCAGCTGCCATTCGCGCAGGGCGCGGCTGGCGAGATCGGCATCCTGCCGCTGGCTGGCGGCGGTACAAACCAGCATTAAATCGATCCCCTGGCGCGCGGCGTAGAGACCGGGCAGCAGGGCGCGTTTCTGTTCCAGCAGCCGTGCGCGCAGCGGATCCTGCTGTTCCAGCCGCTGACGCTCCTCCAGCGCCGCCGCATCGGCGGGCGCGCCGGGCGCAGGCAGATCCAGCATATCGGCATCGTCATAGAGGGCGGTGCGCGGCGTCGAGCTCAGAGGAAGCACCAGCTCAAGCGTCAGCAGCGCCAGCCAGCCGAGCGGCACCTGCTGCGGCTTGCCGATGCGGTTGCCGTTAAGCGGGCAGACTTCCACCTTCATCTGGCGATCCTGCTCGCTGGCGTGTGCGATTAGCTGCTCGCTCGGCAGCAGCGCGTCGTCGACCAGCAGGCTGAGCGGCGCAAGCACGCGGCTGGCGCTGCGCAGCTGATGGCGTAAATGCAGCAGCGCGCGCAGCGCCTCGCTCAGCTCCGGCTGGGTCGGCCACAGCAGCGCAAAAAGCTGTACCCGATCGTCCACGCTGAGCGCGGGGGCAAGCTCTACCGCCTGCGGCCAGAAATGGCGATCGAGCCGCGCGTCGTGACAGCGGTGACGGCGGCTCCAGGCCCAGAGCGTAACCAGCGCGTCGCTGTCGAGTCCGCCGACCGGCGTAGTGAGGCGCTGACGCTGCAGGCGCTGCAACTGCTGATCGAGATGCGTGCTTTCCGGCTGCGGCGCTTCGCCGCGGCAGCTCAGCACCAGACGTACAATTTCCGCCTCGCTCAGCAGCGCCAGCTCTACCGGCCATTCGCTGGAGAGCGCTTCGCGCTGGTGGCAGTAGCGGGTCGCGGCGGCAAAATCGAGATTGCCGGGGTTGATCTGCTGAAAAACGTTCAGCGTCTTTTCGCCGAGGCGCGTCAGCATCTGGCCCTGCGCGTCGGCGACCATTTCGTTCAGCAGCCAGGCTTTGCCCGTCTGTGACTGGCCGAACAGCGCTAGCGTAACCGGGCGCGCCACCTGCTGGGCCAGCGCATCGCTCTGGGCGCGGGCGCGGCGCAGCTGGCGCGTAAAGGTGTCCGCTTCCAGCGCCAGACGCGGCGACGCGTCGCGGTGTTCGGCAACCCACTCCAGGCTGGCGTTGAGCGCCTCCTGCAGCAGGCCAAGACGTTTTGCCAGCGTTTGCGGCTGGCGGGGCTTTACAGTTCTCATCGTTTACAAAGGCTTCCGCTGTCAATCCAGTACTGGGCGTTGGCGTTGCCCGTCGGCGAGAGAGTATTAAGCTTCAGGCTCAGCTGTTCAAGCGGTACGCGCGTGCCGTCGTCAAGACGCGCGTCGCTCAGCACCAGACGCTCCGGGCCGGGCAGCGTCGGGCCCGGCGCTACCGCCAGCTTCACGCGCAGCACGCTCTCCCCGGCGACTTTACGCGCCAGCTGGGCGTCGTTCAGCGTCAGGCTGTAGAGCGGCGAAGCGGGCCAGCGGGCATTATCCAGCTGGCGGAAGCCAAGACAGACGTTGCCGCGAATACGGAAGCTGCTCTTACGATCCAGCGCAAAACCCTGATCGTCGAGATCGATATCGCTGTAGCAAAGGTTATCGTCGGTCAACGCCTGGTTCTCGTCGAGCACGCCGAGGTAGCGAATGGTTGAGTAGGGCTCGAAATCGCCCGCGCGAAACCAGAAGCTGTTCAGACGCAGATCCAGCGCCAGCAGGCAGAGCATCGCGCCGACCGCCGCGGTGGATTTCGGGTTGTCGATACGGCCATGTTTGTTGAAGGGATACCAGTCGCTGGTGTGATAGCCCTCCAGCGACAGAATGCGGCTGCCCGGCAGCGGCTGCAGATGGCGCACCAGCGCCTGAATGCCGGGGAAGCGCGACGGCCGACCGGTGAGCAGCAGCACGTCGCACTGATAGAGCGACACCACCTCGCACATCGAACGCAGCGCCGGAATAATCGCCATGCGGTGCTGCATAAACTCGGCGTGCAGCTGCGCCAGGCTGACGATCAGCGGTACTTCCAGCAGATCGAAACCGCTGCCAGCGCCCAGCGCACGCTGGATTTCGCCGTTGATAAAGGCGAGCACCGCGTCGGCCGGCGGGCTGGCCACCAGTTCGCCGAACAGGGCGTTGATCTCCGCATGGCTCTCCAGCGGGTCCCAGTTCTCATACCGCTCCAGCACCGCCTGCGCCAGCGGAATAAACAGCTGCAGCGTCGCCTGCTGGCGCAGCGTGGCCTGACCGTCGAGGCGGCCGTCATGGCCGAACAGCTTGTTCAGCAGCGGCTCGGCAAGGGCGAGGCCCGCCTTTTGCAGGCTCTGCTGCAGAGCGGGCAGGATCCAGAGCTGAATGACGTCCAGCAGAATATCGTCGCCCGCGACCTTGAATCCCTCGCGGAACAGCAGGCGCGGAGTGATTTTGACGTTATTGCCCTGGCCATCATCGAGACGGTAGTGGGTGATCGCCAGATCGGTGGTGCCGCCGCCGATATCGATCGAGGCGATGCGCAGGCTTTTGCCCGGCACTTCATCCGTTTCGCGCGGCCGATCCGGGCGCGCGGTGCTGCTGAAGAAATCCTGCGCGCGGCCGGCGAAATTGACCTGGGTTTCGTTAAACAACCATACCATCTGGCCGCAGGTCGCTTCGTCCCACTCCATCTGCACGTCCGGCACCGGCTTGCGGCATGCTGGCGGCGCATCGGCGTCGAACGGCTCGTCGGCGGCGTGCCAGCCTTCCGCTTTCCACACCAGCGCGATCGCCTGCTGCATGCGGCGACGGAAAATCTCGCGCTCCGGCTTCGGCATTGCCGACGGCAGGGTAAGAATGACGTGGCGCAGCTGACGCGGCGCGTGGCTCTGCGGCATACGCTGACGCTGGGCCGCGCTGTTCATCTGCATCAGCGCCTGCGCCAGCAGTTCGCACAGCATAAAGGTCATCAGCGAGCTGCGGCTGTAGTGCGCGGAAAAAACCGGCAGGCGGTCGTCGGCGGAGAGCGCGTGCAGCGGCTCGCCTTCATCATTGAGCAGAAAAGTGAAGGGCGCGGCGTTGGCCTGCGGCTCGTTCGCGCCGTGCGGCTGGTTAAAGCGCCAGCCTGGCTGATAGCGCGCCTCGTCCCACAGATAGCGGCGCGGGCTGGAGATGCCGGTGCTGCCGTCAAGACCGGCGCGCTGCAGCGCCAGGCGGCTCGCTTCGCGGCCGACGCGCGTCAGCGACGGCCACATAAAGGCGTTTTCGCGGCCGCTCTGTAGCGAAAAGCTCGCCTTGCCGAAATGGGTTTCTGCGAACTCCAGGCGGCTGTCGAACAGTTCGTTGTAGACCTGATGCGGCTGCGAGAGGTCGCGCAGCTGCAATTCGTAAGTCTGTTTCAGGCCATTGCTCTCTTCGGGATGATCTTCCACCAGAATGCCGCAGGTATGCGAGTTGCCGACGTCGAGAATAATGTCGACATTAACCGCGGGCGTCTGCTGGGTGGCGGCCTGGAGATGGATATCGCTGAGGTTGAGCTGCTCGCCGAGCAGCTCCAGCAGGTTGAGGTAGTGCGCCTGATACTCAAACTCGCGCAGCGCCTGCGCGATTGCCTGTTCGCGGCGATCGCCGACGCGGTCGCTGAACGCCTCGCGCAGCCAGCCGTCGACCCAGATATGATCGAGAAACTCGCCCAGCTCATAGTTATGCCAGGCGAGAGAAAAGGTCACGCCGTTTTGCGCGTCGGCGGAGGTGAGGCCGAGCTGCTCGCCGCCATCCTCTTCCGCTACGCAGCGGGTATCGAATGCCAGCGTCACGCGATGGGTATTGCCCGCCGCATCGGGCTGCGCCAGCGCCGTGAGGCGCAGACGCGCCCAGTTTTCCGGGCCGCCGATAAAACGACGGCCGCTGGCGCAGCGCAGCATCGGCAGCGGCAGCCAGCAGTCAGCCAGCAGCGTCAGCGAGTCGGCCAGCGCCACGTCCGATTCCGGACGCACCACTTCCGGCGCGCCGCCGTCCTGCGGATAGAGCAGAAACTTGCCGCTGTTGCCGTCAACGTTCAGGCGCAGCAGCGGACCATTCGCCGTCTGGCGCACAAACTGGCGGCGCGCCTGACCTGCGGCGATGCGCAGGCCAAAATCCAGAAACTGTACGCCGCTCTCTTCAATCAGCGTGATTTTTTGTTTGTCATCGATCAGGGGAGCCAACATGGTTACTTACTCTCACGCTTAATCGTCATCGGGAAGGATTTGTTGTCGCTGAACAGCGCTTCGCACACGGCGGCACCGTCTCCCGGTTTACACATCAGCTGCGGCATGCGGTAGCGCGAACCGTCGCTGCATTTGGCAGTATAGCGGCTGCGAACCGACAGCTGACCGCTGCCGAGCATGGCGGCGGTGACTTCGTCGGCGGTGCAGCGCAGATTATTACCCTGGGTGACCGTGGCGCTGCCTTTGCCTGCGCTGAGCTCATAGTGCAGCACCGGCGAAGCGCCGCCCGGCAAGGAATTTTGCATCACCACGCGCCAGCGCCCGTCGACGACGTTAATTGCGCCGTTGCGAACATCCTCCACGCTCATTTTCAGCGCGGCGTCTGCGGCAACCGGTACGGCAGGCGTCACTACGCTGGCGAGCGTTGCGGAAGGAGCAGAGGGGTCGGCGGGCCTGGCGACGCTTGCTGGCGTCTGCGGCAGGGTTGAGGCGAGTTTCTGCGCGGCGATCAGCGCGGCTGGGGGCGCGATAGTCGCGGCGACCGGCGCGGCCGGTTGCGGCGCGGCGACGGGGGTCGGCTGAGGCTGATGCAGCCAGAAAGCGGCCGCGGCGGCAACGGCCAGCGCGACCGGCGCGAGATACCCGATGCGGAAGGCGCGGCGCGGCGCGGGCGGCGCCACAACCGGCGGCGCTTCGGCGGCAGGTTCAGGCTCAGGCTGTGTCTCCGGCTCCGCGATAATCAGCGGCATCTCCGGCTGCGGCTCGACCACCACCGGTTCCGGCAGCAGCGACGGCAGAGATTCATCCAGCGTATCGCGCAGGCAGGCGAGCGCATCGTCGCGTGTGCGCGCCTGTGCGTCGACAAATCCCCAGAAGGTGATTACCGGCTTGCCATCCACCAGAAAGACATACTGCTGATCGGGAAACTGCAGCGCTTTGGCCAGCAGCGCGCCGAACAGACGCATCGCCGGGTTGTCAGCTTCGCGCGCGCGCGCGCTGAGATCCTGCATCTCCTGCTGCGTCGCCGTCAGCTGATCCAGCGCCTGACGGCGCTCATGATCGCTGGCCCCGAGCCAGGATTTTACTTTGCCGCTGAACGGCGCATACCAGTCGAGGCGGTCGCCGCGCTCGTTTGGCTGAGGAATGGCCAGGCAGTTTGCCAGTACCGTCTGACGACGCAGACGTAGCGTTTCACGAATTTGCAGGGCGGATGCGTAGACCGGCTGGCCGTTTTCACCCAGCGCCAGCACCGCGTCAAGATTGCCGCTGCGCAGAAAAGTTTTTGCCACCTGTTGGGCCCTTATCGGTCGAATTCTGAGGCAGAAAATCGTGTGTTATCGGCGATTGGAGTGATTTTACGCGGAGCAAGAGCAAATCAAACGCCGGAAAAAACGATAATTAAGGGCGTTTTTCGCGCGCTGCGATGAAAAATATGCAGCGCGCCCAGGTGATTAAGCGGCGCGACGCTTCAGCACGGCATGCGCCAGCAGACCGCCGACCAGCCCCCAGAAGGCAGCGCCGATACCGAACAGCGAGAGGCCGGACGCGGTAATCAGAAAAGTAATGGCGGCGATATCGCGCGTATCGGGTTCTGCCAGCGCGCGCGTCAGGCTGCCGCTGAAGGTCGACAGCAGCGCCAGACCGGCAAGGGTGGCGATCAGCGGCGGCGGCAGCGCGACAAACAGCGTGGCGATCAGCGCGCCAGAGAGCCCGGCCAGCAGATAAAAAACGCCTGCCAGTGCGGCGGCCATCCAGCAGCGGCGCGGGTCGGCGTCTACCTCTTCGCCCATGCAGATGGCGGCAGTAATCGCGGCGATACAGACGGAAAACCCGCCAAATGGCGACAGCAGCAGGGCGACCAGACCGGTCCAGCTCATCAGCGCGGAGACCGGCGGCCGATAGCCGTGCGCCTGCAGCGTGGCAATGCCTGGCGCATTTTGCGACGCCATGGTCACCAGGAAAAAAGGCAGGCCGATGCCCAGCAGCGCGGTCAGGCTAAAGTGCGGCATAATGCCCTGTGGCAGCGCGAAGCTCGCCGCATCCGCCGGGAAATGAATCGCGTGCCGCACCAGCGCGACCGCAACGCCCACTGCCAGCGTGGCTAAAATGGCGTAGCGCGCCAGCCAGCGTCGCGCCAGCAGCCAGACGAGACACATCGCGCCGCACAGCGCAAAATCGCTCTGCAGGCCGGTAAACGCCTCAAGGCCAAAGCGCAGCAGAATACCGGCGAGCATCGCCGACGCCAGCGCGGGCGGAATGATATTCATCAGGCGCGCAAACAGCCCGGTTACGCCGCTCAGTACAATCAGCGCGTTGGCAAAGATAAACACGCCGACCGCTTCATTAGTGGAGAGGCCCTGCAGACTGGTTGCCAGCAGCGCCGCGCCAGGTGTCGACCAGGCGCAGAGGATCGGCATCCGCGTCCAGAGGGAGAGGCCGAGCGAGCCTACCCCCATCGCAATGCCCAGCATCGACAGCCAGCCGCCGATCTGCGTCGCAGAGGCACCCGCAGCCTGGGCGGCCTGAAAAATAATGGCCGCTGAGCTGCTGTAGCCGACCAGCACGGCGACGAAACCAGAGACCACAATCGGAAATGAAAAGGCGGATCGCGCCATGATGCGCTGCATAAAACCTCCCTCGTGCGTTATAGCGCACATCGTAGCACTGTGCGTTATAGCGCTCAAGTGCTACACTGCCGCCATGTTTTCAGGAGAAGCCTATGGAAAATCTGCATCAGCATCTCAGCGAGGCGCTGAAACAGCTGCGCCAGGCGAACGGCTGGAGCCTGACGCTGGCTGCGGAGCGCACCGGCGTCAGCAAAGCGATGCTCGGCCAGATCGAGCGCGGCGAGTCCAGCCCGACGGTGGCGACGCTATGGAAAATCGCCACCGGTTTTAACGTCCCGTTTTCTTTTTTTATTCAGGGCAACGGGCTGCAGAGCGGCGAGTCCGCACGCTTCAGCCAGCTCAACGCGCAGATGACGGTGCGGCCGCTGCTGCCTTACGATGCGCAGCTGCGCTTCGATTTGCTGGCAGTAGAGCTGGCGGCGGGGGCGCAGAGCGATTCATCCCCTCATGAAAGCGGCTGCATAGAGCAGGTGGTGGTGATAGAAGGCGAACTGCTGCTCGGCATGCGCGGCGTCTGGCGCAGGCTGCAGGCGGGCGAAGCGTTGCAGTTCGAAGCCGACGTGGCGCACAGCTATCGCAATCCGCTTGCCACGCCGCTGCGTTTTCACAGTCTGATCCACTACCTGAAGCGTCCCTGACCTTACAAATTGATACGAAGGTAAACTACACAGTTTACCTTCGTATCTCTATACTTGCGCTAACGTAAGGAGAAAGGCGATGAGCGAACTGACTGAAGCCGCCGCGATGCTGCGCATGGTGACAGGCAAGCTAAGCCGCCGGCTGCGCGAATCTGCGCCGCCGGGCGATCTCACCTGGTCACAGGTGTCGGTGCTGGGGTATCTGGTGCGCGATGGCGCGATGACCATTACCGAGCTGGCCACGGCGGAAGGGGTACGCACCCAGTCGATGGGCGCGACCGTCGCCAGCCTGCTGACGGTGGGCATGGTGCAGGGCGAAGCGGATCCGCACGACGGACGCAAAACCCGCTACTCGCCGACGCCAGCCGCCCGCGCGCTGATTGCCGCTAACCGCGCCATGCGCGATGACTGGCTGGTGCGCGCTATCGATACGCAGCTCAGCGCCAGCGAGCAGCAACTGCTGCTCTCCGCTATACCCTTACTGCAACGACTCGCCGACAACGCATCCTGAGAGGACTTTCCATGGCTCTGACGACCCTTGATACCCAAACCGCACTGATTATCATCGACCTGCAACACGGCATTGTCCGCCTGCCGGTAGTGCACGAGCCGCAGCCGGTAATCGACCTCTGCGCACAACTTGCCGAAGGGTTCCGCGCCCGTCAGCTGCCGGTCGTGCTGGTGAACGTCGCCGGCGGCGCGCCGGGCCGTAACGAACAGGGCCGCCACAGCGGCGAGCTGCCCGCCGACTGGGCGACGCTGGTGCCAGAGATGACGCCGCAGCCGGGCGATATCACCGTGACCAAGAAAACCTGGGGCGCATTTCACAATACCGAACTGCACGCCGAGCTGCAGAAGCGCGGCGTAACGCAGGTAGTGGTATGCGGCATCGCCACCAGCATCGGTGTGGAATCCACCGCGCGTCAGGCGTATGAATTAGGTTACAACGTCACGCTGGCCACCGACGCCATGACCGATCTTAACCTCGATACCCACAATAACAGCGTCAGCCTGATATTCCCGCGTCTTGGCGAGACGGGCAGTGCCGCCGACGTGCTGGCGCTGATCAACGCGCGCTAAGATGGCTATCGCGCAGGCGGGCCTGACGCGCTGGGCCGGGCTGATCTTCAGCTCGGCGGCGCTGGTAGCGGCGCTGGAGTGGCTGCATATTCCGGCTGCGCTGCTGCTTGGCCCGATGTTCGCGGCCATTGGCTTTGCCGCCTCTGGCCGCGCGCTGAAAATATCGCGGCCGCTGTTCAACTGCGCCCAGGCGACGGTCGGTGCGATGATCGCTGCGGCGATCCCCGCCTCAATATTTCATGAAATCGCCGACGACTGGCCGCTGTTTGTGCTGTGCGTCGGCTCGGTGATTGTCGCCAGCCTGGCGCTCGGTGGCCTGCTGGCGCGTTTTCGCGTGCTGCCAGGCTCGACGGCTATCTGGGGTTCGTCGCCCGGCGCGGCAACGGCCATGACCCTGATGGCGGAGAGCTTTGGCGCCGACGTGCGCCTTGTCGCTTTTATGCAATATCTGCGCGTCATGATGGTAGCGCTGGTCGCGACGCTGGTGACGCGCTTCTGGGCAGGCGGCGACGGCGCACCAGCAGCATCGCCCGCGCTCAATCTCTTCGCGCCTTTTGCGCCGTTATCCTTTCTCTTTACCTTACTGACCATTGCCGCAGGCGTGCTGGCGGCGCGGCTGTTGCGTATTCCCGCCGGTCCGATGCTGATGACGCTGATTGTTGCCTCAGTGGTGCAGGATGTCGGCTGGGTCGACATTACTTTGCCGAAATGGCTGCTGGCGCTGGCTTACGCCTTTGTCGGCTGGGGTATCGGCCTGCGCTTCAGCGCCGAGATCCTGCGCTATGCGGCGCACGCCTTCCCGCGCGTGCTGCTGTCAGTGCTGACACTGATAGCCATCTGCGGCCTGTTCGCCTTTTTACTGGTGAAGTTTGCCGGTATCGATCCGCTGACCGCCTATCTGGCGACCAGCCCGGGCGGCGCCGATTCAGTGGCGATTATTGCCGCGTCGAGCAACGTTAATATGCCTTTTGTGATGGCGATGCAGACCGGGCGTTTTATCGTGGTGATGTTCACCGGCCCGATTTTGTCACGCTGGATCGCCAGCTGGATGGCGCGGCGCGAGAAATAACGATCGCCCCGGCGCTGGCCAGGGCGATATTCCTTACTGAAACGCGTAGCTCACCGTCAGCCCGACGCTGTAATTGCGTCCCGGCGCCGGTTCGAAATAGCGTCCATTGCCTTCGTTAACGATAACGGAACCGACATAGTTTCGGTCGAACAGGTTATCGACGCGACCGAAGAGATCCAGCGTCCAGTTCTGCACCAGCCATTTATAGCCGCTGTTGAGCGCCGCGACGGTATAGGAGGGCGCCTTCACCTCGTTCTGGTCATCGGCGGCGATATTGCTCATATAGCGCATCTCCGCGCCCGCGTAAAAGCCCTGTTCCGGCGCATACTCAAGACCGGTATAGAGCATATTGCGCGCAATGCCGGGGATGCGTTTGCCGTCGCAGCTCTCATCGCCGCATGCGTTGCTGCGATAGCGCGCGTCGAGCAGCGTCCAGGCCGCCTTCACTCGCCAGTCTGCGGCGAACTGCTGATCCACGCCCAGCTCCAGACCGCGCCGACGGGTCTCTCCGGCATTCTTATAGGTTGTGCGGCCGCCGCTGCTGGTGTCGGTGACGATTTCGTTTTTGGTATCGGTCTGGAACAGCGCAGCGGTGATCAGGCCGTTGCCGATGCGTTTTTTCGTCCCCAGTTCCACCGTATCGCTGGTCGCCGGTTTCAGTCCGGTATTAAGGCCGGTTTCGCCATCGGCGCGATAGGAGAGCTCGTTAATGGTCGGCGTTTCAAAGCCGCGACCCGCGGAGAGATAGGCGTTCCAGCTGTTGTCGATAGCGTACTTGAGCGATGCGGCGGGCAGCCATTTGTGATAGCGCGCGTCACCGCTGTCATCGCCGTTGCTGGAGGTAATGTAATAGTCGTTGGAATCAAAGTTTACCGTGCTGTAGCGCAGCCCGGCGTCCAGCGACCATTTATCGGTGAGCTGCCAGGCGGTCTGCAGGTAGGGATCCAGATTCCACATCAGGTTGCGTTCGTTGCGGCGAATATCGCCTTTTACGCCGTAGTCGGTCGCGTTGAAGTTCTCAAAACCTTTGCGGCGCTCGGTCATGGTTTCATAGTCGAGTCCGCCGGTCAGCGTTACCGGCACGCTGAACAGGGTGTCGCGATGCGTCCAGCGCGTGTCGATGCCCTGATAGTGGCGCGTCAGGTCGATGACGCCGCCTGGATGTTTAGGGTTGAGCTGCACGCTTTTCGGGATCGACTGATACTGGGTCGTTTCGCGGATCCCGGCGTACATCATGACGCTGAGATCGTCGTTTTCACTCATCTGACGCTGGTAGTGCAGGCCGCCCTGGGTCTGATCCACGGTTTTGCGCGTGTTATAGAGCGTTACGTTGTTGACCACCTGGCGCGGATTCGCGCGCCACTGATCCGGCGTCAGGCCGCCAGGATCCTGCGCGTCGATATGTACGCTGTTAAACAACAGCGTCAGGCTGCTGACGTCGTCGATGCGAACGCCCAGCTTCGCGTTGCCGAGGTTCTTCTGCGCCGCGCTGTGGTCGCGGTAGCCGTGGGTGGTGAAACGCGAGGCAGAAACGGTGTAGTTGACGTCGCCCGCATGGGTGCCGTCGCCGGTAGCGCCGCTCGCTTTGACGCTGTTGCGCCAGCTGCCGTAGCTGCCGTACCAGCTGCTCGCTTCCAGCGTCGGTGGCTGCTGGCCTGTCTGGGTCTCGACGTTGATCACGCCGCCCGAGGCGTTGCCGTAGAGCGCGGAAAAGGGGCCGCGCAGCACTTCGATATGGTCAATGGAGCCAATATCGATATTGGAAGTTTGTCCCTGTCCGTCGGGCATGGTGGCGGGAATGCCGTCCACGTACATGCGCAGCCCGCGCACGCCGTAGGTAGAGCGCGAACCAAAACCGCGCACCGAAAGCTGCAGATCCTGGGCGTAATTCTGGCGGTTCTGGATTTGCAGCCCCGGCACGCTGCCGAGATTTTCCGACAGGTTAACGCGCGGCGCGGCCTGACGCATATCTTCGCCGCTCACCACGCTGACGGCGGCGGGCGTATCAAGTTCAGAGAGGCCGGTTTGCGCCGGCGCGGCGCTGACGACCATCGTACTGCCGGTATTGTCAGCCGCCAGCAGGGGCAGCGGCAGTATGGCAGGCAACAGCACGCTGACCTGACGCAGTGATGCAATTTTCATGAGTGAAAGACCGTAATAAAGAGATGAAATGAACCAAATGGAACATTAGGCGCGTATGTTAAGGCTTTTTACGATTATTTGAAAAGCGTAAATAATAAGGTGGTTTTATGCGAAATTCAGCGTCGAAAAATGTTTTCCCAGGCTGGATTTTTGCTGACTTTCCCTTCAGTCTTAAATGTTTACTTTCCAGAATGCGTTAATGATAACGCCCATCCGGGCGCAGCGCCGCAAACATCTGTCTGTCACGACAACCAGAGGAGTCAGTATGAGTCAACAACCTGCAGTCGCCGTATTAGGTTTAGGGGCCATGGGGCATGCCTTCGCCGCCAACCTGCTGAAAAAAGGATTTACCGTGTATGGCTGGAACCGTACGCGGGCGCGCGGCGACGATCTGGTCGCGTCTGGCCTGACGCTGAGCGACAGCCCGGAAGAGGCGGTGCGCGACGCAGATGTGGTTATTGCCATGCTCGCCGACGGCGAGACCACGGAAAAAACGCTGCACCAGGTTAAAGACGCGCTGAAGCAGGGGGCGACTATCGCGCAGATGGGCACCATCGGCGTCGAGAAAACCGATGCCCTGATCGCCTGGTGCGCCGGGCAGCGTCCGGACGTGCTCTTTATCGACGCGCCCGTCTCCGGCACCAAAGCGCCTGCTGAAAATGCGCAGATCCTGGTGATGGCCAGCGGCGATCAGTCGCGCGCGCAGGCAGCGGAAGCGGTTTTCGCCGCTATTGGCAAAGGTACCCAGTGGCTGGGCGAGGCGGGGAAATCGTCACGCATGAAGCTGGTGGTCAACAGCTGGCTGATCGGCCTGATGCAGAGCCTGGCAGAGAGCACGCGCCTGGCGGAGGAGTTCGGCTTCACCACCGAGGATCTGTGGAACGTGCTGGAGGGCGGCCCGCTGGCAGCCCCTTACGCTAAAGTGAAACTCGCCATGATCGCCAGCGAAGATTTTACCCCGCAGATGCATCTGGTCTGGGCGCTGAAAGACGCGAAGCTGGCGTTAGAGGCGAAGGGCGACGCAAAACTGCCGGCGCTGGAACATATCGCCGAACTGTGGCAGCAGGCGGTTGACGCGGGCTACGGCGAAAAAGATCTGGCGTCGATCCATCATTATCTGAAGGCGTAACCCGTGACGGCGCATCTGGCGCGACAGAGATAAAAAAGGCGCGCGCCAGGGTGACAACCGCTGGCGCAAAAGCCTCAGCCTTATGCGTCCGGCGGCTAACCTCATGCGGAATCGGCATCGGCGATTTTCAACGTCCGCTTTACTCTGGATGTTTTGCGCCGGGAGGAAGCCGCATGAAATATCACACCCTTTATATCACGCTGGCGCTGGCCACCGCGACGTCTGCACAGGCCGTCACGCTGCGCATCGCCGATCAAAAGGGCAATATGCGCGCCGAGATGGCGTCAGCGCATCAGCTCGACAATCTGAACTACACCATAGAATGGGCGGAGTTTCCCGCCGCCGCGCCGCTGGCGGAAGCGCTCAACGCGGGCGCGGTTGACGCCGGCATTATCGGCGACGCGCCGCTGCTCTTCTCGCTGGCCGCCGGTTCGCAGGTGAAAGCGGTTGCGGTAAGCAAATCGGTGCCCGCCGGGCTGGCGGTGCTGGTGCGTCCCGATTCGCCGATTAAAACGGCCGCCGATCTGAAAGGGAAAAGCATCGCTACCGGACGCGGCTCCATCGGCCACCTGCAGGCGCTAAAAACGCTTGAGCAGGCCGGGTTAAGCGATAAAGAGGTTGTCTGGCGCTTTTTACAGCCTGCCGATGCGCGTATCGCGCTCTCTAACGGTTCGGTAGACGCCTGGGCAACCTGGGATCCCTATACCGCGCTGGCGGAAGTCACGCAGACGGGCCGCGTACTGGTAAACGGCGTGGGGCTGGCTACCGGCAACAGCTTCCTGGCCGCCACCGACGCCGCCCTCAATGATGACGATAAACGCGCCGCGCTGCAGGATTACGTTAACCGGCTGGCGGCGGCGGACCGCTGGGCCAACAGCCACGTCAGCGACTACGCGCAGACGCTGGCGAAGATTATCGGCTTCCCGCCCGCCGCAGCGGAAAAATCGTTCTCCCGTCGCCAGTCGCACTGGCAAAGCATCGACGATAATACGGTGCAACAGCAGCAGGAGACCGCGGACTTTTACCATAAATATGGCCTGATCCAGAAAACGCTTGATGTGAAACCCACCTTTTATCGCGGCCTGACGGTAGCGCAGGGCGGTTAAAGCAGGATGCGGTTGCGCGGCAGCACAAAACAGCGTAGAAAGCTGAACAAGGAATGTTCGTTGCGTCTGGCGTATACTCAACAGAGCGCAACCGCATACATCAGCGCGATGTAAAGGCGAGGAGGTAAAATGAACAGGCTGCAAAGGTTAATAGGCAAGTGGTTCGCCGAGCCAGATAAGTTTATGCGCGGATTAACCAATGAAGATTTGCGTTACTCCGATCAGGACAAGCTTATCCTCGACGTTAACGGTAATGCCCGACTGAATATGAATAACCCCGACGTGGGCAGAGCGATGCGCGCGCGTATGGAAGAGCTGGCGCAAAAACGTTAAGGGCGCGCGATGGGACCGCTGGTCATTATGGTCGTGCTGGTCTGCGGCTACTGGTATACGGAAAACCATTACCCTTCGCGCACGCGTCAGGCCCGCTCAAGCGGCTGGATCGCCTATTTTTACGTGGCGATGCACGGCGCGAAATTCGCGCTTCAGGGCTTTTTTGGCGTGGCGCTTATCTATGTCGCGCTGTTCCTTCTGAGTCTGCTCCTCTCTGTTCCTCATCTCTTTTCCCCCGATTACGCCGTCCGGGATTACTACTCCTGGCTGACCCGCACCACGCTGATGAACTATCCGCTCTTTTTCGAGCTGGGTCTGGCGCTCGCCTGCCTGCGCGCCTGGCGAGCGGGCGAGGCGGCGCGACGATCGATGCGGGACGGGAAAAGCAGCATGGCGGAATACCGTAAAGTCGCCAGAGAAGATGGCATGGAGTCGCTGCTACTGCAGGCGATAGAAGAGGAGAGGCTGGTATTCGTGACGCTGAAATCGCGCAAGGTTTATATTGGCTATGTCGCCGCGCCGCGCATCGAACATACGCAAACGCAGCATCTGGCGCTTATCCCCTATATCAGCGGCTACCGCGACAAAGAGACGCTGCGCTTCTGCGAACAGCATCGCTATTACGAACTTTACCTGGCGCAGAATATCACTCCCGATTCTGAACCACTCAACCTGCAGCACTTCCGTCACCTTATTCCCATGGCGGAGGTCGAGGCGGTTTCGCTGTTCGATGTCGCCACCTATAAAATTTTCGATCGCTTCTCTGTTACGCCGCCGCCAGCGTCGGAGTAACCATTCGTGCCCTCTGGTTTGGCGTTTACCCTGCGGGCGCGTAACATAGCCTGATGTCGAGTTTTTTAAGCGCTTATTTCTCCGATGTTAACTTTTGATGGCCATAACGATCTGCTGCTCAATCTGTGGCTGAATCATCGTGATGCGCCGGTCGACGCCTTCTTTAACGGTATTGAACGCGGCCACCTCGATTTTCCGCGCATGCAGCAGGGCGGCTTTTTCGGCGGCCTGTTCGCGATCTTTGTGCCGCCTCAGGCCTATATCGCCCAGACGACGCCGCACCTTGCCGATACGCCTTATCAGCCGCTGGAGATCATGTGGCAGCAGCTGGCTATTCTGCAGCAGATCGCCAGTCAGTCGCAGGGGCGCGCGCGCCTGTGCCGCAGCGCCGCCGATATTGCCGCCTGCCGCGCCGAGGGCGTGCTGGCGCTGGTGGCCCATATCGAAGGCGCGGATGCGCTGGATGAAGAGGGCGAACAGCTGCAGGCATTTTACGACGCGGGCGTACGCAGCATCGGTCCTTTCTGGAACCTGCCTAACCGCTTCGGCGTCGGCGTTACCGGCGCGTTTCCCGGCTCGCCGGACAGCGGACCGGGCCTTACCGATGCTGGTAAGGCGCTGATTAAGCAGGCTAACGCACTCAATATGCTGATCGACGTATCGCATATGAACGAAAAAGCGTTCTGGGACACCGCCGCGCTCTCTGACTCGCCGCTGGTCGCCACCCACTCCAACGCCCATGCGCTCTGCGCCCAGCCGCGAAACCTCACCGATGCGCAGCTAATCGCCATTCGCGACAGCGGCGGCATGGTCGGCATTAACTTCGGCAACGCGTTTCTGCGCGCCGACGGCAAACGCGACGGCGACACGCCGCTGGGCGAAATCGTCAGGCATTATGAACGGCTCATAATGATAATGGGCAGCGATCATGTCGGATTTGGTTCCGATTTTGACGGCATCTCCACGCCAGAGGCGCTAAAAGATGTGTCAGGGCTGCCGCGACTGTTCGCAGCATTTCGCGATGCGGGCTATGATCAGGATCGGCTGGAGAAGCTCGCCTCGGCCAACTGGCAACGCGTGCTGCAGGCGATCTGGCGAGGTTGATTCATTTCCATAACATTTGCGGGTTGATCTCGCTGCGCCGTTAGCGCACCATCAGCCGGCTCAAAATTGCGTGCATAATCATTTGATTGTTTACGTAATGATACCTGACGGGTATCGCTTTGTTCATTCACTTTAGAGGAAGACTATTATGTGGAAAAAACCTGAATTTGTTGATTTACGTCTCGGTCTGGAAGTAACGCTGTACATCTCCAACCGTTAATATTTATGCCCGCCAGCTGCGCGGGCATTTTGTTTCAACACCGGGTTTCCCTATGTATATGAAAGTCCTTGGCTCCGCCGCCGGCGGCGGCTTTCCTCAGTGGAACTGCAACTGCGCCAACTGTCAGGGCGTGCGCAACGGTACGATTCAGGCCAGCGCGCGTACCCAGTCCTCAATTATTCTCAGCGACGACGGCGAAAACTGGGTGTTATGCAACGCCTCGCCGGATATCAGCCAGCAGATCGCTCATACGCCGGAACTGATAAAAAAGGGCGTGCTGCGCGGCACCGCCATCGGCGCCATTATACTTACCGACAGCCAGATCGATCACACTACCGGTCTGCTTAGCCTGCGCGAAGGCTGCCCGCATCAGGTGTGGTGCACGCCAGAAGTGCATGCCGATCTCACCAGCGGCTTTCCCGTCTTCACCATGCTGAAACACTGGAACGGCGGGCTACAGCATCGTCCGATCGCGCCGCTGGAGCCTTTCAGCGTCGATGTTTGTCCCGATCTGCGCTTTACCGCTATCCCGATCCTCAGCAACGCGCCGCCTTATTCTCCCTACCGCGACCGCCCGCTGCCGGGGCACAACGTGGCGCTGTTTGTTGAAAATATCGCCACTAAACAGACACTGCTCTATGCGCCGGGCCTCGGCGAGCCGGACGCGGTAATTATGCCCTGGCTGCAGAAGGCGGACTGCCTGCTGATCGACGGCACCGTCTGGAAAGATGACGAGCTGCAGACGACCGGCGTTGGCACCAATACCGGCAAGGCGATGGGCCATCTGGCGCTCTCCGACGAGCAGGGGCTGATGGCGCTGCTCGCCTCGCTGCCGGCGAAACGCAAAATTCTTATTCACATTAACAACACCAATCCGATCCTTAACGAGCAGTCGCCGCAGCGTCAGTTCCTGACGCAGCAGGGCATAGAAGTAAGCTGGGACGGCATGGCGATTCATCTCCAGGAGTGAGTGATGCAGATAACCGAGACGCTGACGCCGCAGGCGTTTGAACAGGCGCTGCGCGATAAAGGCGCGTATTACCATATTCATCATCCTTACCATATCGCGATGCACAACGGCGACGCGACGCGCGAGCAGATCCAGGGCTGGGTGGCAAACCGCTTCTACTACCAGACCAGCATCCCGCTGAAAGATGCGGCGATCATGGCGAACTGCCCCGATCCCGCAACGCGCCGCAAGTGGGTGCAGCGTATTCTCGATCACGACGGCAGCAACGGCCACGACGGCGGCATTGAAGCCTGGCTGCAGCTGGGCGAGGCGGTAGGGTTAACGCGCGAGGAGTTGCTGTCGGAGCGCCATGTGCTGCCGGGCGTACGCTTCGCCGTCGACGCCTATGTTAACTTCGCGCGCCGCGCCAACTGGCAGGAAGCGGCCTGCAGCTCGCTGACCGAGCTGTTCGCGCCGCAGATCCACCAGTCGCGTCTCGACAGCTGGCCGCAGCACTATCCCTGGATCAAGGAAGAGGGCTACTTCTATTTCCGCAGCCGCCTGAGCCAGGCGAACCGCGATGTCGAGCACGGCCTGGCGCTGGCGCTTGAGTTCTGCGATACGGTAGAGAAGCAGAACCGGATGCTGGAGATCCTGCAGTTCAAGCTCGATATTCTCTGGACCATGCTGGACGCCATGACCATGGCCTACGCGCTGAATCGTCCGCCTTACCATACGGTCACCGATAAGGCGGCCTGGCACACTACACGACTGGTATAACCCCATGAATGAAAACTCCATCCCCGCGTTCCGCCGCGGCTATCGTATGCAGTGGGAAGCCGCGCAGGAGAGCCATGTGGTGCTCTATCCGGAAGGTATGGCGAAGCTGAATGAAACGGCTGCCGCCATTCTGGAACGGGTAAACGGAAAAGAGAGTGTGGCCGCTATTATCGCCGACCTCGACGCGCGCTTCCCGGAAGCGGGCGGCGTCGGCGAAGACGTTAAAGAGTTTCTGCGCGCGGCGCATGAACAAAAGTGGATAATATTCCGTGACCCAGAATAAACCTGCCGTCAATCCGCCGCTCTGGCTGCTGGCGGAGCTGACTTACCGCTGTCCGCTGCAGTGTCCTTACTGCTCGAATCCGCTCGACTTCGCCCAGCAGGAGAAAGAGCTGACCACGGCGCAGTGGATTGAGGTGTTTCGCCAGGCGCGCGCCATGGGCAGCGTCCAGCTCGGTTTTTCGGGCGGCGAACCCCTGACGCGTAAAGATCTGCCGGAGCTGATCCGCGCGGCGCGCGATCTCGGTTTCTATACCAACCTGATTACCTCCGGCATCGGCCTGACCGAGAAGAAGCTGGACGCGTTCGCCGAGGCGGGCCTGGACCATATCCAGATCAGCTTCCAGGCCAGCGACGAGACGCTAAACGCCGCGCTGGCGGGGTCGAAAAAGGCGTTTCAGCAAAAGCTCGAGATGGCGCGAGCGGTAAAGAAACATGGCTATCCGATGGTGCTGAACTTTGTGTTACACCGTCACAATATCGATCAGATCGACAAGATTATCGACCTCTGCATCGAGCTGGAAGCGGACGACGTAGAGCTGGCCACCTGCCAGTTCTACGGCTGGGCGCAGCTGAATCGTCAGGGCCTGCTGCCGACGCGCGAGCAGATCGCGCAGGCGGAAGCGGTCGTCAGCCACTACCGCGAACGCATGAGCGGCACTGGCAACCTGACCAATCTGCTGTTTGTGACGCCGGACTATTATGAAGAGCGTCCCAAACCCTGCATGGGGGGCTGGGGCGCGATCTTCCTCAGCGTCACGCCGGAAGGCACCGCGTTGCCGTGCCACAGCGCGCGTCAGCTGCCGGTGGCGTTTCCGTCGGTGCTGGAACAGTCGCTGGAGGATATCTGGTATCGCTCTTTCGGCTTTAACCGCTACCGCGGCTTCGACTGGATGCCTGAACCCTGCCGCTCATGCGATGAGAAAGAGAAAGACTTTGGCGGCTGTCGCTGTCAGGCCTTCATGCTGACCGGCAATGCCGACAACGCCGATCCGGTGTGCAGCAAGTCGCCGCACCACGACGTGATCCTTGAGGCGAGGCGCGAGGCGGCGTGCAGCGATGTGAAGATAGGGCAGCTGCAGTTCCGCAACCGTGCCAATTCGCAGCTTATCTATAAAACCCGGACCTTTTGATTGTGCTGAATATCCGTCAGCTGCAGCTGAACGGCCTGCGCGTGACGCTGATCCATCAGCCCGACGCGCGCCAGGCCGCCGCGCTGGCGCAGGTTGCGGCGGGTAGTCATGACGAACCCGAGGCCTGGCCTGGTCTGGCGCACCTGCTGGAGCATCTGCTGTTCGGCGACAGCGCCCGGTTTCAGGGCGACGCGCGGTTGATGCCCTGGGTGCAGGCTGCGGGCGGGCGGGTCAACGCCACCACGCTGACGCGCAGCAGCGCCTGGTTTTTCGAGGTCGAGACGAGCCTGCTGGCCGAAGGCGTAGCGCGTCTGGCGGATATGCTGGCCGCGCCGCAGTTTACCCCTGACGCGATCGCGCAGGAGACGGCGGTCATTGATGCCGAGTATCGGCTGATCCAGCAGCATACGCCCTCCAGACGGGAAGCCGCGCTGAATACGCGCGTCAGCGCGCCATCTGCATTTCAGCGCTTTCATATCGGCAGCCGCGACGCTTTTGGCGAAGATGTCGGGGCGCTTAAGCAGGCGCTGCATCAGTTTCATCAGCGCTTCTTTCAGGCGGGTCAGACGCAGCTATGGCTGCAGGGACCGCAGACGCTGGAGGAACTGGAACAGCTGGCGCAAGGCGTTGCCCGGCAACTGCCGTCGGGGAGAGCGGAGCCACGGACAGACATGATTCATTTTGTCAGGGAGGCGGATATTGCGCTGGCCACCCAGGGCGCAGGGGAGCTGCACATCACCACCTCTCTGCGCGGCGATACAGCTGCAATACGTGACAACGTCACATTAATGCGCGAGTTTTTACAGGATGAGGCGCCAGGCGGCGCGATGTACGGCCTGCGCCAGCAGGCGTGGGCGCAGCAGCTTGAATTTACCTGGCTTAGCCTGGAGAACGCAGGCGGCTGGCTGGCGCTGCAGTTCGAAACGGAACAGCCAGAGGCGCTCTGCGCCTGGTATCCGCAGGCGCTGCGCGCGCTGGCGCAGACCTCCCAGGCGCAGCAGCACCACTATCTGCGGCTGGCGCAGCAGCGTTTCGCCGCGCTTACGCCGCTCGATCAGCTGCGCGAGCGGGCGTTCGGGTTTGCGCCGCCCGCCCATACGTCAGGTTTTATCCCGCTGCTGCGTCAGCTGATGAACGCGCCGCAGGCAAGGCTCTGGAGCTCGCCCGCGGTGCAGGGCGAAACGGTGGAAACGCAGGGGTTTACCCTGGCGCTGCAACCCTGGGCGTCTGGCCACTTTAACGGCGCGCTGCCGACGCTGCGGTTTCATCCCCAGGCGACGCACGTCCTACATCTGACGCCGCCCGCCGCCCGCGCGCCGCTGCTGCACCTGGCGCCGGGCAAAGAGCCGGTCACGCTGATGCTGCGGCCCCCCTTTTTCACCACGCTTAGCCATGCGGCGGCCGTTGCTATTGACCGCCGCCTGCGTCCGCTTTTCGCGCTGCTGCGTCATCAAGGCGGCAGGGGAAGCTGGCAAGAGATCCAGGGCGTCTGGCAGCTGGAGGCACAATTGCCGCCGGAGAGCGAAGCGTGGCTGGCGTCGCTGTCAGATGCCTTGCATCAGAGAGAAAGCCTGAACGCTGAGCCATCGTCGGACGATGTGGCGATCCGCGAGCTGCTGCGACGGCTGCCACAGGTTGTGGCGAGCGCTGCGCCTGCGAAGGGCTGGCGCGCGGCGCTGTATGGCGGCTCGCCGCAGCAGTATGACCTTATCGCAAGGTGGCTCTCGCCGCTGACGGGGACGACTGACGATAAAGCCGCAGAACCGGTGCAGGGCAACCAGTTGACCGTGAAACATCACAGTCGCGACAGCGCGCTGTTGCTGTTTCTGCCTTGTCCGCGAGAGATATCACTGGCGGCGCTGCGCGCGCTGGCGCTGCTGATGGAGCCGCGTTTTTTCCAGCGTATGCGCGTCGAACAGCAGATCGGCTACGTCGTCAGCTGCCGCTATCATCGCTGCGTCGACCGCGACGGTATTCTCTTTGCTTTGCAGTCGCCGCAGATCATGCCCGATGCGCTGCTGGAGCAGTGCCATCTTTTTTTACAGCAGCTGCAGATACCTGATGACGCGGAGACGCTGGAAACGTTGCGATCGCGCCTTGAGGCGCAGCTTAACGCCGCGCCGGACGCCACGAGCGCGTTGCAGTCCGGGCTACGCCAGGCGCACGGGCTGCGCGACCTTGGCAGGGCCTCAACAGAGGCACTTACGCTGGCGCAGCTGCATCAGGCACAGGCGCAGCTCCTCAGCCAGTGGCATCACGGCGTTGTGGTGGCGACGCATTGCGCGGGTTCGCAATAGTCACGCCAGGATATTGCTGAATTTATTTGAAGATTAAGACCAAAACTCTTCACTATATCTGCACGAGCGTTTCGGAGACACTCAACGGGATTCGGCTGTTTTAAAAGGAACCCTAAGTGAAAAATATCAAACGTCTTGCGCTGCCGCTGCTGGCTGCCACCGCTCTCTACGTCCCGCTGTCACAGGCGGCCGCTCAGCAGTACGAGCTTAATCCGGAACATACTTCTGTTATCGTTACCTGGACCCATTTTGGCTTTTCCCATCCCACCGCTGACATCCCTGACAGTAAAGGCACGCTGGTGTTTGACAGTGCAAACCCAACGGCTTCTCGCGTTGACGTTACGCTGCCAGTTAGCCACATCGACAGCCATGTTCCTGCGCTGACGAAAGAGTTTAAAGGCGCGGAGTATTTTGATACCGCGAAATACCCGACCGCAACCTTCCACAGCACCAAAGTGGTCGCGAAGGGCGATAACAAATTCGACGTGGAAGGCAACCTGACGCTGAAGGGCATCACTAAACCGGTCACGCTGCACGCTACCCTGAACAAACAGGGCGAGCATCCGATGGTGAAAAAGCAGGCTATCGGCTTTGACGCCACCGGCACCATCAAGCGTTCCGACTTTAAGCTGGATAAATATGTGCCAGCCGTTGCCGACGACGTGACGCTGACTATTTCAACTGAAGCCTACGCGAAATAATGTCAGGCCTCTCTCTTTACACAAGAGAGAGGTTATTTCCCGCCTTACTCTGCCTTATCAGTTAACCGCCTCTTCTCTCTGTACTACCGGCGCTAAAATCTCTTCTCTGCTGAAGAGTAATTTCACCAGAAATTATCACCCCTTGCATAAATTAAGATCTAAATAAGCGAATGCGCTTTAAAAATGAGGTGGAAATCACAATTCTGCATCATGGTGAAAAGCGTGAACTTCGCTGAATGCACACCACTGAAACGACAGGCCGCTTTTTATCTCAACTTAATGAATAATAGCCAAAAAAAGAGATTTCTTTCTTTTTTGTCACTGTGACCAGCCTCCCAAATATTGCCTCCATACGGAGCATGTCAAGCCTGATCCTCGCTCCGTCTCTGCTCAGTTTGTGATATTCGTTGCAAATTTAAAAGGCGCCCACCGGAACAATAACCTCAGAGCGAATTAAGCGGGGAGGTTTTTATAATGAGAATTGGCATGGTGATAAGCGGAGGTGATGTCGCCGGAATTAATAATTTTATCTTCCAGGTGGCGCGACTGGCGCAGGCGGAGATGGTGTTATTTAACGGCGGCATTGCGGGTCTGCTTAACAATTATCATCAGGAGATCGCCTGGCGTGACCTGGTTGATTATTCCGTCGCCTCCATTCCTTTAATGCAGTCCGGCAGAACCGAAAAGAAATTAGTACGCAGCGAATATGAGAAAATAGCCAGGCAGCTTAAAGCGCTGCGCGTGGAAATAGTCATTATGGCGGGCGGCGATGGTTCACTGCAGTTTTTGCATACGCTGAGCGAATTCGGCGTTAACTGTTTTGGCGTCGGCATGACTATCGACAACGATGTTTTCGGCAGCGATTACACCATCGGTTTTTCCACCGCCTGCGAGCAGGTATTAAAAGAGGTGGCGAAGCTGCGCAATACCGGCAGAGCGCTCGCCGGGCGCGTTTTTATGGCGGAGCTACTGGGCGGTTTCTGCGGCGAGCTGACGCTACGCTCGGCGATTAAAAGCAACGCCGACTTCGCGCTGATCCCGGAATGCCAGATCCCGGTGCCGCAGCTGGCAGAACGTATCCGGGCGCGGCTGGAGCGGCAGAACAGCGTGGTGATCCTTTGCTCGGAGGGCTACACGCGCGAATATTCGCCTGGCTTTCAGGGCGCAATCGACACCCTGATCAAACAGCTGGAGCCGCTGACGGGCGTGCGCATTCGTAAAACGATTATTGGTTACGGTCTGCGTAACGGCGATCCCACCTGTGAGGAGATTTATCAGGGCGCCATTATGGCGGAGGAAGTGGTGCGTTGTATTCAGTCGGGCATGCGGAATAAAGCGGTCATTATTAATGGCAGCAATAAACCTATCCCGATTGATTTAATGAGCATGAAAAAACGCCTTGTCGATACTGAAGGGCATTATTACAAACTCGCTAAACAACTGAATATAGTCTGAGGAGATAGCCATGCTTAAGATCTTATGTGTCTGCGGCTGCGGACTGGGTTCCAGTTTCGCCATCGAAATGAGCGCAAAGGCGGTATTAAAGAAGCTGGAAATTGAAGCCGACATCGATCACACCACCATATCGGAAGCGAATGCCTTTAAATCCGATATTATTTTAACGCAAAAAGCCTTTGCCGACGTATTAAACGCCGACGCCAGCCCGGAAGAGATGAAGCGCGTTATTGTGCTTAACCGGCTTACCGATAAAGGCGAAATTGAAGAAAAGATCCTGGCATTTTTAAAAGAACACAATGTAAAGGTCGCGAATCATGAATAGCGTGATTAATTTCCTGGTCAGGGATCTGTTAGGGCAGGCATCTATTCTGATCGCCTTTATTGCGCTGATCGGTCTGCTGCTGCAGCGTAAATCAGCGGGTAAAGTGGTGGAAGGCACCTTTAAAACGCTGCTGGGATTTTTAATAATGATGGCCGGCATCAATATTATTGTCGGCGCGTTAACCTTCCTGAATACCATATTTACCCACGGCTTCGGCATGCAGGGCTATATCACCGATGTGGCCGCGATTGCCGGACTGGCTAACCGCGAGCTGGGATCGGAAGTGGCACTGACGCTGCTGGTGATCTTTATCGTGAATATCATCATCGCGCGCATTACGCCCTTTAAATATATTTTCCTGACCGGGCAGGCGCTGCTGTGGATGGCCACTATCGGCACGGTGATCGGTTATAAAGCCGGACTGACCGGACTTCCGCTGATCCTTACCGGCGGCATTTTCGGCGGCATTATGGCGGTTGTGATGCCTGCGCTGGCGCAGCCGGTGGTACGACGTATCACCGACTCTGACGATATCGCGCTCGGCCATTTCTGTACTATCGGCTACCTGGTGCAGGCGGCGGTGGCGAAAGTGGTCGGCAAAGGCTCGCGATCTACGGAAGATCTCAAGCTGCCGGACAACTTTAAATTCCTGCAGGATACCTATCTGGCGATGGGCATCGTGATGGTGCCGATGTATCTCATCCCGGCGCTGGCCGCCGGACCGGCTTTTATCGCCTCTTACAGCAACGGCATGAACTACCTGATGTATGCCTTTATGCAGGCGATGCAGTTTGTCGCCGGGGTGTTTGTGCTCTATAGCGGCGTGCGGCTGCTGCTCAATGAACTGGTGCCGGCGTTTCGCGGCATCGCGATGCGGCTTGTGCCGAACGCCAGACCCGCGCTCGACTGTCCGGTGCTGTTTCCCTATGCGCCCAACGCCGTGATTGTCGGCTTTCTCGCCACTACGCTCGGTTCGATCATCGGCATGATCGTCTTCCCCATGTTTGGCCTGGCGATGATCCTGCCCGGTCTGCTCACCAACTTCTTCGCCGGCGGCGCGGCTGGCGTGTTCGGCAATGCGCTCGGTGGTCGTCGCGGCGCGATGATCGGCGGCGTAGTGCATGGGCTGTTTATCACCTTTCTGCCCGCCATTCTGGTGCCGATGCTGGAAAGCTACGGTTTCACCGGCGTCACCTTCAGCGATGCCGACGTCATCAGCACCGGCCTGGTGTTAGGCCACGCCTTCCAGGGCAACTGGCTGTTCGTCGCGCTGTTCGTGCTCTTTATTACCCTGATCGCCTGGTTTGTTAACGGAAAATCCACTAAGCCCCGTGAGGAAAATATCCATGAGTCTGTATAACTTTATCGATCTGCTGCAGGTGGCTAAACAACGCGAGTTTAAAGCGCTTGGTTCTTTTAATTTGCACTGTCTGGAAATGCTGCCCGCGTTTTTTAAGGCGGCGGAAAAGACCAACAGCCCTTTAATGATCCAGATTTCGACCGGCACCGCGAAATATTTAGGCTACCGGCTGCTGGTGGACGCTATTTGTTCGCTGTCGGCCAGTAAAAATGTGCCGACCTGTCTGCACCTCGATCACTGTTCAGATTTAGCGGCGATTCAGACCGCCATTGACGCCGGGTTCAGTTCGGTGATGTATGACGGCTCGCATCTGCCGATTGACGAAAATATTGCGAATACGCGTCGCGTTATTGATATGGCGCGCCCGCGCAACGTGTCAGTAGAGGCGGAGCTTGGCGCAATAGGCGGCTCGGAGGATGGCAAAGTCGTGGCGCTGGAGGAGATCGCCTTTACGCCCGTAGAAGACGCCAGACGCTTCGTGAATGAAACCGGCGTCGATATGCTGGCTATCTCCATCGGCACCGTTCACGGCCTCTATACCGGCAAAGCGCATATCCAGCATCAGCGGCTGTCGGAGATCACCCAGGCGACCGGCACGCCGCTGGTGCTGCATGGTGGTACCGGCGTCAGTGATGAAGATATGCGGCTGGCGGTGCGCAACGGTATCGAAAAGGTGAATGTCGGCACTGAAATGAACGTGCAGTGGGTGGCGCGTTGCAAGCAGACGTTTGAAAAAGGCAAAGTGAACGACAGCGTGCGAAACTTTCTCGTTCCGGCGAATGACGCCGTGACGGATGTGTTAGTCGAGAAGATCCAGCTGTTCCGTTAATTTCTTTTCTCCACCATGAAAATACCATTGCCCGGCGCGATTCGGGGCAGGAGAGGCTATGTTTGGATTTATGAAAAAGTCCACGCCAGATAAAAGCGTGGATGAGGCGGAAATTAATCGGCAAGCCAGCGAAGTAAACAGAGAAATAAGCGGGCTGGAACAGCGGCTGGAGATAAATTCCCGCGACGGCGAAGCGCAAAAGCAATTAATGCAGGCCTATAACCGGGCGCTGAGCTTATTTGCCAAAAGTAAACACCACCGCACTGAAATGGATGCGCTGTTCGTCAAAATGGATACGCTGCGCAATATTATGCGCAAGTCGATCTGAGGAGACCTGATGAGTATTAAACAGGTATTACAGGAGGCCAACGCCATTCAGGTCGGCGTCAGGGCGAGCGACTGGCAACAGGTGATTACGCTGGCGGCGCAGCCGCTGGTGCGCGGCGGCTATGTGAAAGCCTCCTATCCCGAGGCGGTTATCGCTAATACGCTGACGCATGGCGCTTACTATGTGTTTGAAGAGGGGATCGCCATACCCCACGCGCGGCCGGAGAGCGGCGTGGTTAAAGATTGCTTTAGCCTGCTCCTGTTACAGGAGCCGATCTCGTTTGATGGCAGTGATAAAGCGGATATCGTCATTATGTTCGGCGCGCGCGACAGCAATGCGCACATTGAGGAGGGCATCCGCGCCATTGTCTCGCTGCTGGATAATGCGGAAACGCTGGCGCGCTTACGCCAGGCAAACAGCGTGGCGGAGGTGATGGATATCTTATGACGCTCGCAACCCAACCCAAACAGGTGGTGCTGGTAAACGGCATTCCCGCCTCCGGCAAAAGCACGCTGACCCTGGCGCTTGCCGCGCGGCTGAGCCTGCCGGTGCTGACGCTCGACAGCATAAAAGAGCCCTTTATGGCGAGCTTCGCGCCGGTGGATCGCCAGCGCAATCGCCAGCTGGGCTGCGCCGCCTATCAAGCGATATGGGAAATCGTCGGGCAGGCGCCGCCAGGGTGCGTCTACCTGATTGACGCCTGGTTCGGCTTTCAGCCAAAAAGCGTACTGGAAGAGGGGCTGGCGAGCGCGGGCGTCAGCCGGGCGCTGGAGCTGTGGATGGCGATATCTCCGGACGAAGCGGCAGCGCGCTACCAGGCACGGCTGTCGAACCGGATGCCAGGCCATCCCGGCGCGGAATATCTGCCGGAGCTGCGGCGGCTGGCGGAGCAGGCGAAGCCGATGGCGGCGGGCCCGATATATCAGCTTGACGCCAGCATGCCGGATACGGAAGGCGCCGAACGGTGGCTGAAGCAGCAATTACTGCCGCCGCGCATAACCTCTTTCGCCTCCGATAACGTCCTGTATAGGCAGGGCTAAACCGAAACCGGCCTCAGGGTCGGTTATTTTATCCCCGCCTGCCGCTTGACGTCTGCGCAATTAATGACCGTACTTAATTAATAAATTGTCATTAAAGGAGAGCTCTATGTCACTGCCACCCTTCCTCAAGCCAGGCGAAAAGGTCGTGCTCTATGACGGCATCTGCAAACTTTGCAATGGCTGGGTCAAGTTCCTGCTACGCAGGAAGCTCTCTCATCGCATTCGCTTTGCCGCTGTTCAGAGTGAAGAGGGCAAAGCGCTGCTGCGCTTTGCCGGGCTGCCGGATGAAAACATACGCACTATCGTACTGATCGACGGCGACCGTCACTGGATCCGCGCCCAGGCGATTTTGCGCGTTATGCGACTGATGCCTTTTCCCTGGGGGCTGATCTCGCTGCTGAGGTTCATTATTCCTGGCTTTATCAGCAACTATTTCTACAACCGCATTGCTGTCAACCGCTACCGGCTCTTTGGCTGCTACGAGGCGCAGCTTCCGGTAACCGCCGATTATCCGGGACGCTTTTTGCATCCCTGAGATCGTTATCCCGGCGTCAGGAACTCTTCACGCTGCGGGGTAAAGGTATCCAGTAGCGTGCCTGCCTCAAGGCAGACACAGCCGTGTTCGACGTTCGGAGCTTTATAGAGCGTGTCGCCCGCACCGACCTCCTGAGTGACGCCAGCGATAGTAAAGGCGAAACGACCGCTCAAAACAAAGGTCAGCTGCTCATGGGGGTGATGATGCAGCGGCCCCACCGCGCCCCGTTCAAAGGTGACCTCCACTGCCATCATGGCTCCGCCGTGCGCCAGCACGCGGCGCGTTACGCCATTGCCTAAATCTTCCGGCTGCGTCTGCGATCGGTAGACAAACATATGCGCTCCTCATTCAGGTCAGGTTGCTGCCTGCCGTTTTTGTGACTCTCATCACGGCACGGCGTACGATTAACGCATGCACTTTAGCCGCTTTTGATTAAAATGAAACGGTGTTTCATAAATAATTAAGGGCAGATCATGAAAATCGCATTAATGATGGAAAACAGCCAGGCGGCTAAAAACGCTGTTGTGCGCAAGGAGCTGGAAAATGTGGCACAACCGCTGGGCCATCAGGTCTTTAACGTTGGCATGAGCGACGAGCAGGATCACCATCTGACCTATATTCACCTCGGTATCATGGCCAGCGTGCTGCTGAACAGCAAGGCAGTCGATTTTGTTGTCGCCGGCTGCGGTACCGGGCAGGGCGCGCTGATCTCTCTTAATCTGCATCCGGGCGTGGTCTGCGGCTACTGTATCGATCCGGCGGACGCCTACCTCTTTGCCCAGATCAACAATGGCAACGCGCTGGCACTGCCGTTCGCCAAAGGCTTCGGCTGGGGCGCAGAGCTTAACCTGCGCTTTATTTTTGAAAAAGCCTTCACCGGTGAAAAAGGGCTGGGCTATCCGCCAGAGCGGAAAGAGCCGCAGGTGCGCAATGCCGGTATTCTTAATCAGGTCAAAGCGGCGATGCTGAAAGAGAACTATCTCGATACGCTGCGCGCGCTGGATCCAGAACTGGTGCGCACCGCGCTCAGCGGCCCGCGTCTGCAACACTGCCTGTTCGAACACGGCCAGGTGCCGGAAATTGCCGACTTCGTGCGTCAGATCGCACAGTAACGCTTTTGCTGGCGTGCGGTGTTCACCGCGCGCCTCTCTCTTTCCTCCGAACCTCCTCTCCAGCGCCGCGCCTTTTTTATCCCGCTCCTGGCGCGTGTGAATACGCACGCAATGAAGAATTTACCCAGGCGATTGTGCCGCTCACGCTTGCAGATGCGGCAGAGCTGACCATTATTGTTTATTAACCCGTTCATCATTAACCAGCTTTTGACCGACAGGGCGAAAGGCAAGGAGGAAGAAATGCGCGTTCATCACCTTAACTGCGGCTGTATGTGTCCCTTTGGCGGCGCGCTCTATGACGGATTCAGCCGCTCGCCGATGGCACACCTCAGCTGCCATTGTCTGCTGCTGGAGACAGACGCGCACGGGCTGGTGCTGGTGGATACCGGCTTTGGCCTGCAGGATATGGCGCGTCCCGGCCATCGTCTGTCAGGTTTTTTTCGGCTGTTTAACAATATTCAGTTCGACCGCAAACTCAGCGCATGGCAGCAGGTTGTCGATCTCGGTTTTAAACCAGAGGATGTACGCCATATTATCCTGACGCATCTCGATTTCGACCATGCGGGCGGCATCAGCGACTTTCCCCACGCACGCGTGCATCTGCTGCAGCGGGAGCTGGATACGGCGCCAGTGCGGCAGAGCTGGCTGCAGCGGCAGCGTTTTCGTCCGCAGCAGTGGGGCAATCACAGCAGCTGGCGCGGCTATGCTACCGGCGGCGAGCGCTGGTTCGGCTTTGATGCGGTGAGGGCGCTCGACGATCTTAACGACGAAGTACTGCTGGTGCCGCTGCCCGGCCACACGCTGGGGCATGCGGGCGTCGCGGTGCGCCAGGGCGACGGCTGGCTGCTGCACGGCGGCGACGCCTGGTTTTACCGCGAGGAGATGCGCCAGCCGGAGCGTCACTGCACGCCCGGCCTGCGTTTCTACCAGTGGATGATGTGCAGCGATCGCGAAGCCTGGCGCACTAATCAACAGCGGCTGCGCGCGCTCTCCCTGCAACCCGACGCGAAGGTGACGCTGTTCTGCAGCCACGATCGACGCGAGCTGGGCCTGCTTGACGGCCGTTGACAACATTTTTTCTCCGCCTCTTCTCCTTTAACCCATTTTGCGTGATAGTAACGGCGCTTTACACAAATAATTATCATTATCATTTGTATGGGTTAGCTGAATGAAAAAATGGATGTTAGCGCTGGGATTGTTATGCATAACGGGAACGGCTGCGGCCAAAACTATTACTGACGTGGCGGGCCGTCAGGTTGAGGTCGCCGCCGAGTCGAAACGTATTATCTTAGGCGAGGGGCGACAGATCTATCTGCTGGCGGCGTTCGATACCGATGCGCCGTTTCAACGCGTGGTGGGGTGGCGCGACGACTTTCACAAAGCGGACTGGGATGGCTATCGGGCCTATGCAGCGCGTTATCCACAAATTAAGAGGCTGCCGACTTTCGGCGGCGCGAAAGACGGCACCTTTAACGTCGAACAGGCGCTGACCCTGAAGCCCGATCTGGTGCTGATGAACCTGGAGTCGAGAGCGGCGACTGATGAAGGGAAGCTGATTGAGAAGCTGCAGGCGGTTGGCGTTCCGGTCGTCTTTATCGACTTTCGCGAAGCGCCGATGGTTAACGCGGAAAAAAGCATTCGCATTATGGGCGAACTGCTGAATAAACCCGAACGCGCGCAGGCGATTATCGATTTTCGCCACCAGCAGATCGAACGCGTAACCGCGCGGCTTCAGGATTTTCGCGGCACGCGCCCGAAAGTGATGATTGACCGCGCAGGCGGCTATACCGATGAATGCTGCATGTCATTCGGCAATGAAAACTTCGGCCAGATGGTAGAGATCGCGGGCGGCAGCAATATTGCGAAGGAGTTGATCCCCGGCACCTTCGGCACGCTTAACCCGGAGCAGATTATCGCCAGCCGTCCCGACGTCGTGGTGGTAACCGGCGCCAACTGGAAGAACTACAATACCGTCGGCAAATGGGTCGGCGTAGGGCCGGGCGCCGACACGAAGGAAGCCGAAGCGCGCCTGCGCGCCTTGATGATGCGCGACGCCTTTAAAACCCTGCCGGTCGCGCATAACGGGCACGCGCACGCTATCTGGCATCAGTTCTATGACAGTCCTTACCAGTTCGTCGCCATCCAGGCGCTGGCGAAGTGGCTGCATCCCGATCTCTTTGCCGATCTCGATCCGGACGCCACGTTCCGCGAATTTCACGAGAAGTTTTTACCCCTGCCTTATCAGCCGGGCTACTGGGTAACGCTGCCCGCCGACAAGCGCTGAGGCCTATGCTGCGGCAGGGACGCCGCATCATCTCCTGAATCTTTCCGTCATCTTTCTTCATATTTACTAATATTTTACAGGCGCGGCGCGTTTTACGCGCTCTATCGCTCAATGACATGGAGATGATAATGACCAGAACCTCGGGACGATCGGCTTTCGCCGTGGCGCTTTACACGCTGTTCGAACCTGTGCCGCTCGGTTTTTTCGTGGCGGCATGGATCTTCGACATTATTTACCTTAACAGTTTCGTCGTGGAGTGGACGCACGCCGCCAGCTGGCTGATCGCCATCGGGCTGGTCATCGCCATTGTTCCGCGTCTTATCGCCCTGATTGACCTCTTTCGCGGCAGCCGTCGCGCGGAGAAGGTGCATTTCTGGATCACTCTGCTGGCGATAGCGCTGGCGATTGTGAACGCCTTTGTTCACAGCCGCGACGCTTACGCCGTGGTGCCGTCCGGCGTAACGCTGTCGACGCTTGTGGTGGCGCTGATGCTGATCGCCAACGTTCAACTTGCGCTGCGTCAGCGCACAGCTTAAGGAGAAGCATCGATGAAAAAGCAAACGCTTATCGCTATGGCGCTGACCGCGCTTCTCGCTGGCTGCGACAGCGGCGCGCAGCTCGATCCGCAGAAGCAGACGGGGCCGAACCCGGAACTGCCGGAAGCGAAGAACTTCTTTATGCCGCCGATGCAGGTGCCGGAAGGGGTGCCGTGGAAGCAGGGCGAAATGCCGAAGGTCGCGCAGGGGCTGAAGATTGAGAAGATCGCCGAAAATCTCAAACATCCGCGCCAGGTGCTGACGCTGCCGAACGGTGACGTGCTGGTGGCGGAGGCAAACGGTCCGGCCAAACCTACCACGCGGCCCAAACAGCTGATCATGGGCATCGTGCAGAAAGCCTCTGGGAAAGGCGGCGAGGGCGGCAACCGCATCACGCTGCTGCGCAACGTGAACGGCAAATGGGAGCAGCACACCTTTATTGAAAATCTCTTTTCGCCCTTCGGCATGCAGCTCATCGGCAATACGCTGTATGTCGCCAATGCCGATAGCCTGGTGAAATTCCCTTATCAGGAGGGCGAAACCGAGATCCGTACCCCGCCGCAGCTGGTTACCGATCTTCCGGGCGGTCCCATTAACCACCACTGGACTAAATCGCTGGTCGCCAGCCCCGACGGCAGCAAGCTCTATGTCGGTATCGGCTCCAACAGCAATATTACCGAGAACGGCATCGGTGCCGAATACCATCGCGCCGCCGTGCTGGAAGTGGACGCTGCGACCGGCGCGAGTCGCCTTTACGCCACCGGGCTGCGTAACCCGACCGGCCTGCAGTGGGAGCCGCAGAGCAACCGTCTGTGGGCTATTGTCAACGAGCGCGACGAAATCGGCTCCGACCTGGTGCCGGACTATATGACCGCCGTGCAGGAGAACGGGTTTTACGGCTGGCCTTACAGCTATTTCGGTCAGCATGTGGATACGCGCGCACAGCCGCAGCGTCCCGATCTGGTCGCGAAAGCGATCAAGCCGGACTATGCGCTCAGCTCGCACGTCGCGCCGCTGGGTCTGCTCTTCTATCAGGCGGACAATATGCCACAGTATCGCGGCGGTGCCTTCGTCAGCGAGCATGGCAGCTGGAACCGCACGCCGCTTAACGGCTATCAGGTGGTGTGGGTGAAATTTGAAAATGGCAAACCGATCGGCATGCCGCAGCCGGTCGTAACCGGGTTTCTTACCGACGATCAGAAGCAGGTAAGGGGTTTGCCGGTAGGACTGGCAGCCGATCGTCAGGGCGGGCTGTTAATTGCGGATGACGCCGGCAATACGGTGTGGCGCGTTAGCGCGAAGTAATAAATCGCAGGCATAAAAAAAGGATTTGGCGTCATGGCCAAATCCTTTCTTTTTTTGTTCGCTTAACGGCTGGTGACCGCGCTGCGAACGAGGTGCTCAGCACTCTCCACAAGTGCGATTCTAAATAGCGCAGAGAAATATTTCAAGTTTCGCCAAAATACTGTATGGTTATACAGGTGTTGGGCGCGAAGCGGACCTCCAGCTGACTGGCGGCTCCCAGGGGCACGGTTTTGAAAATCCCGGCAGGCATCAGGTGGTGCTGGCCTGTGGCTTTAGCAACGAGTGCCGCTCAGCGCTCTCCACAAGATGTGCTTAGGCGCCCGGCGGGTAGAGTCAAAGCCTCGGTAGCCGAACAGCGCGCTCCTGTTGAAGGAGAAGGAAAGTGATGGAACTGATTAGATTGCTCCTGGATCTTATCCGGGTCATCTTGCAGATCATCGTTGCCCTTTTGCAACTGACCGGCCAGGCTCACTAGCCGGAACTTGAATAAAGGCGGAGCTGACCACTCCGCCTTTTTCGTCGGGTTTACCTCTCTGTCTTCTGGCTGTCATCTTCGCCCGTTACCGTCAGCGCTGTTTCCGGCGCGCCGGGCGCGCGGCTTATCCAGACATCTGACCAGACGAGGCTTTTATGTCTTTACACGCCATCTCTTCCGCCAGACTGCAGCAAACCTTTATTCATGACAGCGTACGTATGCGCGACACCCTTGTGGGGCAGCAGTGCGAGATCCTGGCGCACAGCTATCTTGAATACAGCACGCTGGGCGACTTCTCCTACCTTGGCGAACACTGCAACGTGGCGGACGCGCAAATAGGCCGCTTTACCGCTATCGCCAACCATGTGCGGCTGGGCGCGCCGAATCATCCGATGGAGCGCGCTTCGCAGCACCGCTTCACCTATTGCCCGGAGTATTACGACGCCAGCGCCGCGCGCGACAGCGGCTTTTTTGCCGACCGGCGCGCCGCACGCGTGATCGTCGGTCATGACGTCTGGATTGGTCACGGCGTGATAGTGCTGCCCGGCGTTACGATCGGCAACGGCGCGGTGCTGGCGGCAGGCGCGGTGGTGACTAAAGATGTCGCGCCCTACAGCGTAGTGGGCGGCGTGCCGGCGAAACCGATCCGCATGCGCTTTACGCCCGCTATCGCCGCGCGCCTGCAGCAGATCGCCTGGTGGGAGTGGCCGCTGGAGAAGCTGATGGCGAACCTGGCTGATTTTCAGTCTGGCGACATTGAGCGCTTCTGCGAACGCCACGGCTGACTACACTTAACCGATCGCAACCCAAACAGGAGAGCGCTATGTTTACGCTCTATGGCGTACCGGGCTGGGGATCGGCTATCAGCGAACTGATGTTCTGCCTTTGCCGCGAACCTTATCACTGGGTGGATGTGTCCGGTTTTGACCAGCCGGGCGAAGCGCGCACGCGACTGCTGGCGCTTAACCCGCTGGGGCAGGTGCCTGTTTTGCAGAAAGAAGATGGCGCGGTGCTGACTGAGAGCGCTGCCATTGCGCTGATGCTGGCGGATCGCAACCCTGCGCTGCTCCCACCGGTCGGCAGCGCGCAGCGCGAGCGTTTTTACCACTGGCTGGTGTGGCTGGTCGCTGCTATCTATTCCACCTTTACCTACGGCGACTACCCGCAACGCTGGACAGCTTCCGGCGCGGAGGAACTGAAACAGAGCACCGACGCCCATCGCGAAAGCGGCTATCGCTGGCTTGAGTCGCAGCTCGGCGAGAGCGCTTTTCTGCTGGGCGATAATATTACGCTGCTTGACGCTTATCTGCCGGTGCTGGTGAGCTGGCAACCGCGCGAGGCCTGGTTTCAGGCCAACACGCCGAAGCTGTGGGCGATTGCGCAGCGCGTTAAGAGGCGGGAAGAGCTACAGACCGTGATCGCGCGCAACCATCTGTAGCACGTCCCGCTGTTACAGCGCCTGCTGCGCGACGCCGGGCGCGTTCTCTGGCTGAAGACGTTTCTCCGGCTGCAGCAGCGTCATTGCCAGCATACTGCCCAGCGCAACCCCTGCGGTTACGGTAAACATCGCATTGTAGCCGTAATACTCCGCCAGCCAGCCGCACAGCATCGGCGAAACGATCGAGGCGAGATTGGCGATAGCCAGCGTCATGCCGCTGAAGGCGCCAACGGACGCTTTAGGCGTCACGTCGATCACCACAGACCAGTAAACGTTATTGACCATCGCATTCAGCGCGTTGCCAAGCGTCATCAGCGCAATAATCGCCGTTGCCGATCCGACGTAAGGGATAGCCATAAAACAGCAGGCGGTGCCCAGCAGCGTGACGGCGGCAAACAGGTTGCGCGCCACGCGCAGGTTACGAAAGCGCGTCAGCAGGCGATCGGCGAGGCGGCCACCGAACAGGACGGTAAGGCAGGCTCCGCTCCAGGGGATCATGGCGACGTACCAGAGCGAATGAAGATCGTAATGGAAGCTGTCCTGAAGGTATTTCGGCAGCCATGTCACCAGCGTAAAGGTGATATAGAGAAAGGAGAAATAGCCCAGCGCATTACACACCAGGGTACGGCTGGTAAAGAAGCGCCACCAGGGCAGCGGCGCATCGTCATGCGCGTCCTGGCTCTGCCCGCTACGGATCAGCGCCCGCTCCGCCGCGTTTACCGCAGGCTGCTGCCCGGGGGCGTCGCGGAAGGTGCGCGCAAACAGCAGCATCGCCAGCAGCGAGAAGACGCCCAGCAGGATAAACATCATGCGCCAGTCGTGGGTCAGCAGCAGCAGGCCGACCGCAATCGGCGCAGTTAACAGCGAGCCGGCCTGCGTAGAGAGTAAGCCAATGCCCAGCGCGAAACCGCGTTCGTTATCCGGCGCCCAGTGAGCGATCGCCTTGTTCATCAGCGCATAGGCGGGGCCTTCGGAAAAGCCGAACAGAATGCGCAGGGCGGCAAACCCCATAATCGCCGAGCCGCCAAACAGCGCCATACCCAGATCGCCCGCCCAGGCGGTAGCGATCTCCAGCAGCGACCAGAGCACGCCTGCCATCAGCCACACTTTTCGGGTGCCAAGCCGATCCGCAAGGAAACCGCCGCACAGCGAGCCGAAGAGATAACCAAACCCGAAATAGCTCAGCACCGCGCCCAGCTGCACTTTATTGAAGTGATATTCCTGCGAGATGGCGTTAGCGGCGAATGACAGTGCTCCGCGATCGATGTAGTTGATCAGCGCGACAAAGAACAACAGCGAAAAAATAACGTAACGATAGCGACTCGGCTGCATCTTGCTTCTCCTGCATGAATAAGGTCAGCATGAGACAAGCAAGATTGATGCCGAATCTCTTACAACGGGCTGGCAGGCTGTTTCAGGCGGCTGAGGCTTTATCTGGCGTTGAAATAAACGCGTCGGCGCATCATCTGGGTGCAAAAAAGCCGCTTTCTGAGGTCGGGAATGCCTGCCAGGCCCGGTCAGCGTTAAGTAAATGTGAGTTTTCTGACAGCAGCCTGAACAAAAGATGCGGTAAAGCAGGGGAATTAATTAGCCGCGCGCTATCAATATCAGTAGCGTACTGGTCATCCCGCCTCTGGACAGAGAGCTTGTCCCCACTTCGCCAGTCCCTCATTCGTTAGCCTTGCTTAAGATCTGGTATATAAACAGTTTTTACGAAAAATTTACCTAAGTTAAAATAACGTTGAAGTTATGTGTATTTATTTTATTTCGACCCTTGAATGAGGAAGAGAAGGATCATGGTTAACAAGCTAACCAGTATCGTGATGGCGATTGTCGCCGTTGCGATGCTCTATATGGGTGGAAAGCTTCTGCTGCTGGGGGGCAGCGCGTTTTATGCGCTGATAGCCGCAGGCTTACTGCTCGCGGCGATACTGCTGTTTCTCAATAAACGTAGCGCCTTAACGCTGTACGCGCTGCTGATGTGGATCACGCTGTTCTGGACGGTCTGGGAAGTCGGCTTCGATAAATGGCAGTGGATCCCGCGCGGCGACCTGTTTGGTCTGTTCGGCGTGTGGCTGGCGCTGCCCTGGGTGGTGCGTCCGCTTACCCAGCGCAAGTTCCATCCTTTCCTGGGCTCCACGGTGGTGATTATGATCGCCCTGGTTATCGGCCTCTGCTTTTACGATCCGCTGCCGCAGCAGGGAACCATTACTAATGCGCGCACGCCGTCAGCTTCGACCGGCGCCGGCAATGACTGGACGGCCTATGGCGGCTCCACCAATGGGCAGCGCTTTTCTTCGCTGAATCAGATCACCAAAGACAATGTGAAGAATCTTGAGGTGGCCTGGACTTATCACACCGGCGATCTGCGTAAAAGTGATGACGCTACCGAGTATACCTTCGAGGCGACGCCGCTGAAGGCTAACGGCATGCTCTACTTCTGTACGCCGCATAACGAGGTGCATGCGCTTGATCCTGAAACCGGCGCGGTGAAATGGAAATATGCGCCGCCGCAGGATCGCTCCTATATGCAGCAGCACCAGACCTGTCGCGGCGTCGGCTTTTATGACGGCGGCAGCGCGGCGGCGGAGAGCAGCGCCTCGCAGCCTGCCATCTGCCGTAAGCGTATCTTTAACGCCACGACCGATGCGCAGCTGGTGGCGCTGGATGCCGACAGCGGCAAGCCATGCGCTGATTTCGGCCAGAACGGCGTAGTCGATCTGCATGCCAATATGGGCGAAGTGCGCCCGCATGCGCTGATGCAAACGTCAGCGCCGCTGGTTGCAGGCAATCTGGTGATTGTCGGCGGCTCGGTAATGGACAACGGCTTTAACCGCGGCAACCCGTCCGGCGTCATCCGCGCCTATGACGTGACCACGGGCCGTCTGGTGTGGAACTTCGATCCTGCGAATCCTGACCAAACCCAGCCGATTGCGGCGGATGCGAGCTATCCGCAGGATACGCCTGTGGCCTGGGCGACGCTGAGCGCCGACCTGAAGAATGGCCTGGTCTACGTGCCTTTCGGCAACGCTTCGCCGGATGAAGTGGGCATCGAGCGCGATTCCAACAGCAATACGGAGAAATTCCGCGATGCGCTGGTGGCGCTGGATCTGAAAACCGGCGCCTTTAAATGGCGTTATCAGAGCGCTAATCACGATCTCTGGGACCGCGATAATCCGTCTCAGCCGTCGCTGGTGGATATCGACTACCAGGGCAGCCAGCAGCCAGCGGTCATCCTGCCGACCAAAACCGGCAACCTGTTCGTGCTCAATCGCCTGACCGGTCAGCCGATCTATCCGGTTAACCAGGTGAAGGTATCGACTGAAGGCGGCGTCGAGGGCGAGAAGTTCGCGGCCACGCAGCCGGTCTCCAGCCTGAACTTTATTCCGCAGCCGCTGACGGAAAAGGCGATGTGGGGTATTACGCCGTTTGACCAGATGAGCTGCCGTATCGACTTCCACGAGCTGCGCTACGACGGCAATCCGTGGACGCCAGCGACAGAGAAGGGCTCGTTGATTTTCCCGGGCAATTTCGGCGTGTTTAACTGGGGTTCCGTCGCGGTTGATCCCGAGCGTCAGCTGCTGATTGCCGCGCCGGTGCGTCTGGCCTATAAGTACAACCTCATCAAACGTACGCCCTCGACCGAAACCGAGCGTCTGTTTACGAAGGATGGCTCCCCTTACTGGAACGAAAACTTCCATGGTGACTACGCTATCCATATTCAGCAGTTTTCGTCAGCGCTGGGCATACCCTGTATCGCGCCGCCGTGGGGCCGTATGGTTGGCGTCGATCTGAAAACCGGCAAAACCGAATGGCTGCGCCGCGTCGGCAACACGAAAAACCTGAATACCACCTTCCTGCCGGGTCGTTTCCCGATCGGTTTCCCGATGGGCATGGTGGCGCACGGTGGTCCGCTGGTGACGGCGGGAGATGTTGTGTTCCATGGCGCGACGGCGGATAACTTCTTCCGCGCCTATGACAGCACCACCGGCGCGCTGCTGTGGCAAACCGAGCTGAGTGCAGGCGCGCAGGCCACGCCTTCAACCTTTATGGGTAAAGATGGCAAGCAGTATGTGGTGATTGCCGCTGGCGGCCACGGTTCGATGGGAACCCAGAGCGGTGACAGCGTGGTGGCGTTCCGCCTGAAATAGCGGAAACGCATCGCGCAGATAAAGATAAAGCGCCCATTCGGGCGCTTTTTTTATGCAGAACTACGCCTGCGCCTGTCGCTTCGAACGCTCCTCCAGCACCCGCAGTGCGATCCTGTCGCCAATCGCCTGATCGATATTGCGCCAGTATTCAAACGCGCGCGACAGCACCGGCTCCTCTACGCCGTTAAGCAGATGCCCGCTCACATTGTTGACCAGCCGATCGCGCGCCGCGTCATCCATCACTTTATTGATCAGCGTATTGGCCTGACCGAAATCGTCATCATCCTTGCGCAGCGTGTAGGGCGAACGCACCATATCGCCGCTGGCGTGCCAGGTGGCGTCATCCGGATAGCGCTCGCCGTCTGCCGCCGGGCCGCCTTTGCTGTTCGGCGCATAGACCGGATCGGAAACCGGGTGAATACGCATTGCGCCATCTTTGCTGTAGCTGTTGACCGGCGACTGCGGCGCGTTAACCGGGATCTGCTTATAGTTGACGCCAAGGCGGTGGCGGTGCGCGTCGGCGTAGGAGAAGACGCGTCCCAGCAGCATCTTATCGGGGCTGAGGCCGATACCGGGCACCAGGTTATTGGGTTCGAAGGCTGCCTGTTCGATCTGCGCGTGGTTATCGGTGGGGTTGCGGTTCAGCACCAGCTTGCCCACTTTAATCAGCGGATAGTCGGCGTGCGGCCACACCTTGGTCAGATCGAACGGGTTATAGCGATAGGTTTCCGCTTCGGCGAACGGCATGATCTGCATGTAGAGCGTCCAGCTCGGGAAATTGCCCTCCTTAATGGAGAAGAAGAGGTCGCGCGTATGGTGGTCGATATCTTTTCCGGCGAGCGTATCGGCCTCTTCCTGCGTCAGGAACTCAATGCCCTGGTCGGTGTGAAAATGGTATTTCACCCAGAATTTCTCGCCCTCGGCATTCACCCACATGTAGGTGTGACTGGAGTAGCCATTCATGTGGCGCCAGGTTTTCGGAATGCCGCGGTCGCCCATCAGCCATGCCACCTGATGCGATGACTCCGGCGAAAGCGTCCAGAAATCCCACTGCATGTCGTTATCGCGCAGGTTATTGTCGGCGCGGCGCTTTTGCGAACGAATAAAGTGCTGGAACTTCATCGGATCGCGAATAAAGAAGACCGGCGTGTTGTTGCCCACCAGGTCGTAGTTGCCTTCAGTGGTATAAAACTTGAGGGCGAAACCGCGCGGATCGCGCCAGGTATCCGGGCTGCCGCGCTCGCCCGCGACGGTAGAGAAGCGCAGCAGCACGTCAGTGCGCGTGCCGGGCTGGAACAGGGCGGCTTTGGTATATTTGCTGACGTCATCGGTCACGATAAAGTAGCCGAACGCACCGCTGCCTTTCGCGTGCGGCTGACGTTCCGGGATGCGTTCGCGGTTGAAATTCGCCATCTGCTCAATGAGATAGTGGTCATGCAATACCAGCGGGCCGTCAGGGCCGACCGACAGTGAATGTTCATCGCTGGCAACGGGAATGCCAGCATCCGTCGTTGTCGGTTTACGCTCATCATTGCTCATGGGTTCTCTCCATTTTTATAGGGATATAGCAATGATTAAGCGTAGTTAAGAATCCCGCGTCTGCCGTAGCAGAATGCTGATGATTGCGAAAGGCAGAGAGCGAAAAAAGAGCGCGCAGAGGAGGGGACGCTCAGGCCGTTTGCCTGAGCGCGAGGAGACTTATTTGTCGGTGCCGAAGCCCTGTTTTTTCAGCGCGCCCAGCACGTGCGGGAAGTAGATGTTCTGATAATAGCCGCTGACGCTTTCGCTCCAGCTTTCGCCGTCGGAACGGCCGATATTCTGCCAGTGCTGCACCATCTCCTGATTGTAGGCGGCGATTTTCTCCGCCAGGCCTTCGCTGCGGTAGGTCTCTTCGTGACGGAAGGTCTCCAGCGGCAGACGCGGCTTCTGGTGCGACGGCTCATCGACATAGCCGATCACGACGCCCGCCACCGGGAAGGTGTATTCCGGCAGTTTCAGCAGCTCGATCAGCGCCTCAGGCTCGCGGCGGATGCCGCCAATCGGCACAATGCCCAGGCCTTCCGCGCGCGCGGCGGCCATAACGGATCCCAGCGCAATACCCACATCGGTAGAGCCGGAAACGATGCTCTCAATACTCTGCTGAGCGATCTGCTCGCGATCGATCGCCTCCATCGCTACGCGGGATTTATGCATATCCAGCACGAAAGTCAGAAACACCGGCGCCTTAGCGATCCATGGCTGGCCGCCGGCGATCCGCGAAATCTCCGCTCGTTTCGCCGCATCTCGGGTCACCACGACGGAAACCTGCTGCGAGTTGACTGACGTCGGCGCGCGGTAAGCGGTGCTGATAATGCGATCCAGAATCGCGTCGTCAACCGGTTGTTCAGTAAAGCTGCGTTCGCTTTTATGGCTGGTAAAAATATCAATTAGTGAATTCATGGATCCTCCAGATGTGGAGGCTAAGAGTAGCAGGTTCGGGCAGGACCAGATTTAACCGCATTGGTCATTGCTGACAACTTGAGACTTTTTAGAGGATTAGGGGATGTACCGGCAGTGAGCCAGTACACATTTCTGCATTAACGCCAAAATGTTACAGTCTCGCAACCTTTTGAATGCGCTGGCGTTTTGGGCAAACACACAATATGCCTCAGGCAGCTACACATCACCACGTTGCATCCGGCTGCGTATATCTGGAGCAGTAATCCTGACTCTACTGAGGTGACAAATGAACAAAATCCTGGCGCTGCGCTACTCGCTTCTCCTGCTGGGCATGGTTTGTAGCCGTTCGCTGCTGGCGCAGACCTTCGTCTACGTTTCTGCGGCGGACGATGGCAATATCGCGCGTTACGCCTTAAATGATCAAACCGGCGCGCTGAAGCGCCTTGGCGAAACGCCAGCGGGCGGCAAGGTTATGCCGATGGCAATCGGCCCCGATAAAAAAACGCTCTATGCCGCCGTGCGCAGCGAGCCGATGCGGCTGGTGAGCTGGTCTGTTAATCGTAAGACCGGCGCGTTAACGCCAGCGTCAGAGAGCGGCGCCGCTGCAAGCTATCCCTATATTAGTCTGGACAGGCAAGGGCGCTTTTTGCTGGCAGCCTCTTACGACAGCGGCGTGGTGCATGTTTATCGCCTGAGTGCGCACGGGAAGGTCGTCACGCCTTTCGTTGAAGAGGTTAAAACCGGCCATGCCGCGCATTCGGTGATTGTCGATGCGACCAGTCGCTTTGCCTATGTTGGCGTGCTGGGCACCGATCGCGTCCTGCAGCTCGCGCTGCATCAGGATGGCCAGCTGACGCCTGTTGGCGAAGGTTTTGCCGCGACGGAAGAGAAAAGCGGGCCGCGGCATTCAGTGCTCTCGCCGGATAATCGCTTCCTCTATAACATCGGAGAGATGAGCGGCAGGATTACCCAGTTTGCTCGCCAGCCGGACGGCGCGCTGCAGAAAATCGCGGAATATCCCAGCGCGGTGGCGGAAAAATATCATTTGCAGCACGGCGTGGAGCGTACGGCCAGCTATAACGACACGACGCCGCGCATCTGGGCCGCCGATATCAAGATAACGCCAGACGGGCGCTTTCTGTATGTTTCGGAACGTACCAGCAGCACGGTAACAGGCTACCGCGTCAGCCAGCAGGATGGAAAGCTACAGCTTATTGACAGCTGGCCGGTAGAAAAACAGCCGCGCGGCATAGCGGTGACGCCGGACGGGCGCTGGTTGATCGCCAGCGGCGAAAAGAGCGCGGTGATTGGCAGCTATGCCATCGCAAAAGAGAGCGGAGCGCTGCGACGCGTCGCCGAAGCGCCGGTTGGTCGGGATGCCAACTGGGTGAGTATTGTGAGCTTTGATAAGTAGCGGGCAGGGGGAATATAAGAAGAACCGCGTAAGTTCGCGGTTCTTTTCCGTACCCGATCAGGGCTGAAGCTGCTTTAGCTCCTGTTCGGTCAGGCCGGTCATTTTCATCACGAATGCATTATCCAGACCGCTTTTCAGCATATTTCTGGCAATTTCCAGGCTGGCTTCACGCTTGCCTTTTTCCATGCCTCGCTGCTCCAGCTGTTCCGCAATGGTCATCAGTTGCTCCTCATGCTGTGGCACATGCCGCGCCAGTTCGCTAAGGGTTAATTCCAGATTCGGCGTTTCGCCGACCTGAAGCATGTAGTTTACCAGCGCGATTACCTGCTGTCTGGTCATAAATTCAGTCCGCATCAGCGTTATCAGCCGATCGAGCAGGCTGCCTAAATCGCGCTGGCGAATATGCTTTTGCAGCAGGGTCAGCGCCGCCATGCTACGGTGGTGCATAATCTCTTCATCGGGAATAACGGTTACGTCAACCAGCGGGAATGAACTGCTATACAGCGCAGCGGCGTGTTCAGTTTCGCTGAAAAGATCGAGCCAGCACAGGGAATAAGGATAAGGGCTGCGCTTGCCCTGATAGAACAGAATGGGGATCACCAGCGGTAGTCTGTTATGGCCGGCATCGAGATGGCGCTGCATGGCGGCGATGGCGTAGCGCATCAGGCGAAAGGCCATATGTTTATCCGGCGAACTCTGGTGCTCAATCAAAACCTGCACGTAGCCATCGCCATGGCGCGTTTTCAGCGAGTAAAGCACATCACTGTAGTAAGGACGTAAATCATCTTCGACGAAGCTGCCGGACGCCAGCCTGAGCGTCGACAGGTCACAGATGGCCAGCAACGCGGGCGGCAGATGCAGCGTAATAAAGTCGCGAGCGGTTTTCGGGTGCGACAGAAAGGTTTTGAACACCGCATCGTGCGGCGTGTGTGGTCTTCATCCTGAAGCCTCCGCCAGCGTTTTGTCTGCCGGACCATAGCAGAAGCCCGATACGTGGCGAAAGAGGAAAGCGCACAGCAGCCGAGGCGGCCCGCAAATTTACGCCCGGTCTGAAACGGGGTCTTAGCAGTTCAGGGAGAAAGGGAGAGAGTGAAGCATCCAGAACAGCCCACGCTACGTATTACTGATATCTAATTTAACATAATATACATTATGTGCACCGATATGGAATCAGGAATAGCCCAGTTTTAGCGGTCGTCATCACCCAGGTTATTAAGCTCCTTCTCAAGCGCTGATACCACCACACTGGTCATCTCATCGCTGGATAGCCTGCCACGATTTTTACTCATGCTGGTAAATGATTCGCTGAGTCTGTTACCTGGTCTGCTCAATCCCGGGCAGCAACAAAAACACGTTTTGTCACTGCCCGGCGTTTTTTAGCGGCTAAAAATGTTCACCACCACCATGCAAACGGCTTGTTGCTGACTGGAAATGCGATACCGTCAGCATCACGGCCACGCAAGACCTGATTAAGAAGCTTTTTTACTTCACGACGCTCTGGCCGGGTCATCATCATATTGCGATACCAGGATGGAGATTTATCAAACCATCTGGAACAACTGGTAAAACGTGAACCAACACGACGATAAGATTTCATGCGACCATCGGGAAGCCGGTCGCGTACCCTGCTTTTTACAGCCATAATTAATCCTCTAAGTAAATGAATTACCTAGAAGATGTCTTGCTGCTCATATCCTGTTAGTTTTAAGGCCATAGTACAGTTTCCCAAACTAAATCAATTGGTTTCAAACATTAGCGACTGAATCAAAATCTGATTAAAGCTGTTTAGTTCTGCCAGTTAATCATCTCGTCAAGGCCGGACAGTAATGCCGGAAAGTAGCTCTGATCTATGCCAAATGAATCTTTTATGATGACACTTTCAGCGGGATTTTCAGGTCTGAGCGTTAACTCAACTACGATAGAATTATAAGGCACAGGAATAAAACGAAGATTTAACTGATTTTCAGTGCTGTCAAAGACCACATCAGGCAATTTACTCCCATCAATCAATCCCTGATATAAAGAGGCTATATTTTTCCTCAAATCAATTAACTCCCCAGCACAAAATGATGCCTGATATTGTGTCTTTAACTCAGGAAGTTGATATTCAACATATGTGCTTATCCAGTCATATGCGGGGGCATCTGGGGTGTTTTGTCTTTCGAATGGCGAAAGACGCAATGTTCTTGAGCCACTTACGATTTCTATCATGATACCCCTGTCACTTGTATAAAAAATGTGTAATCTTCCAGTCCTTTTCCCGAACTTACGGGGCGCGAAGAAAACGCTGAAGATCTGACCGGGTATCAATATCCAGCACGCACCCCTGATCCGCGAGTTTTACTGCCTGACACGGCGCGCGCTGTAGCAAAGCGCGTGCGCCCGTATCGCCTGACAGTGCAATAAGCGCAGGATAAAACGTGCGCTGAAACCCCACCGGATGGCCGGGCTTGCCATTCACTTCAGCGCGGACCAGCGGCGCATGACGCAGCGCATCAGCAACGGCCAGTAAACTCTCAACCGTTAAAAACGGCATATCGCCCAGCGTAATCAGCCAGCCGTCATAATCCGCGCTGGCTTTAACGCCCGCTGCGATAGAGTCGCCGATGCCCTGGCTGTTGCAGATAACGGAACGGCCCGCGTTGATAAGCGCCGCTATTTCCGTCTCTTCAGGCCGCGTTACCACAAAGAGATCCAGTCCCGTAGCAGCGGCATGTTCCAGCGTGTGCTGCAAGACCGGCTTGCCGTTCAGCGAAGCCAGTAGCTTATGTTCGCCGCCGCTCTCTCTGAAGCGGCGGCTGAATCCGGCAGCCAGAACCAGAATGGCGATCCTCATATCAAACTTCCCTGCTCCCACGCCTGCTCAGCTAAAGGCGCACTCGCCTCCACGCAGCCGTTCTTATAGCGCACAATATCCGCCAGAACGGACAGCGCGATCTCCGACGGCGTTTTACTGCCGATATCCAGCCCTACCGGCGCGTGAATACGGCTTATCTGCTCAGGCGCGACATCCCCATACTGGCCCAGCCGCTCTTTTCTTCTGAGGCTGTTCTTTTTCGATCCCATCGCGCCGATATAAAACGCAGGCAAATTCACCGCTTCCATCATGGTGAGATCGTCAATGCGCGGATCGTGAGTGAGCGACAGGATCGCCGTACCGGCATGGCAACCTTCCCGCTCCAGATAAACAGCGGGAAACTGCTTAATCAGCGTGACGTTCGCATCCAGCGAAGCAGCCATATTCTGCAGCGCCTCTTCCCGATGTTCGCAAACAATGGTTTCGAAGCCGAGCGCGACGGCAAAATTCGCGCAAAAAACCGCTACGCTGGAAAGTCCGCCAATCACCAGTCTCGGCGCGGTAGAGAGCGTCAACGTTATCGCAGCCCCGTCGCGGTAAGTGAGCGTACTGTTGGTATAGGCGGCTGGCTCCAGCGCATGACAAGGATGCGGCAGTATAATCTTCTTTTTAACCGCCGTAGCGGCGACCAGCGCATCATACATTTTCTGCAGATAGCCACGGCTGGCTGCGCCGGGCGGCAGCTTTTCAACAAGAATATCCAGCACGCCGCCGCATGGAAGCGCCCTGTCCGGTTCAAAGCCTCCTTCGCCGTAGCGCACCACCTGACTGGACGCCGGGAACGCGTTTTGATTGATGCGCTCAATAAAACTTTCTTCAACGCAGCCGCCTGAAAGCGAACCGCAGTGATGCCCCTCTTTGCGGATCATCATCATCGCACCGGGCGGACGCGGCGAAGAACCGTAGGTAGAGAGTACCGTACAGAGCCATACCTCATGCGTGTCAACCCACTGCAATCCTGCGTTCAATACCTGCATATCAAGGTTGTGCATGACCTGATCTCTCCGGCTGCGATTAAGCCAGGGCGTGCCCTGGCGGTTAAATAGTCAACGATGCCCTGTTAACGCTGGGCATCCTGGTGAAGATAGTGTCGGTTTGCCAGCGCGGCAAACAGCGCCGACAGCATAAGCAGCACAACGCCCATAGCAAAAGGGCTCCACCAACCCACTGCATCGAACAGCTCGCCGCCCAGTGCCGCGCCTGCGGTTATCGCCAGCTGGATCACGGCAACCATCAGGCCGCCGCCCGCCTCTGCGCTTTCCGGCAGCGCGCGGCTCAGCCACAGCCCCCAGGCGACCGGCGCAGGCGTCGAAACCAGTCCCCATATCGCTAAAAGCGCGCCCGTTATCAGCAGTGAATGACCCTGCCAGATCAGCAGCGCGCCGAGGGTCGCCATCGCCAGCGGGATCAGAATCAGCCAGCGAAATAAGTGTCTCTTCAGCAGCCGGTCGACAGCCCAGGTGCCTGCCAGCCCGGCGGCGCCCAACAGCAGCAAAATAAACGAGAGCGCGCTGACGCTGGCTCCCGTTACCGACTCCATAAACGGGCGCAGATAGGTGAAAATAGCAAACTGTCCCATAAACAGCGCCAGAATCGCGGCCATTCCCGAGGCGACGTGCGGCAAGCGAAGCAGTCGCAAAGGGTTCGCGGTATAGTTATCTCCCTGCGCCGGCAGCGACGGAATAGCGCGCCACTGCCAGATAAACGCGGCGACAGCCAGCGGCACGACGATAAAAAATGCGCCGCGCCAGCCAATATACTGCCCGAGGTAACTTCCGAGCGGCGCGGCGACGGTGGCGGCCAGCGCATTACCGCCGTTAATCAGCGCCAGCCCCTTCGCCACGGCATGAGGAGGCGCGAGGCGCATAACCGTCGCCGTCGACATCGACCAGAATCCGCCTATCGCCACGCCAAGCAGCGCGCGGCCGACAATAAAAATTAGTCCGTCTGGCGCGAATGTGACAGTCAGACCGGAAATTGTCAGTAAAAGCGTAAAGGTGCTCAGCACCTTCTTGCGGTCAAAGCGGCCGGTAAGCGGCGTATTAAGCAGACTGGTCAGCACGGCGAAAAACCCGCTAACGGAGATCGCCTGGCCTGCTTGTCCCTGGCTGATGCCCAGCTCCTGCGCCACGGGCGTCAGCAGACTGACAGGCATAAATTCAGAGGCGATCAGCACCACGACGCCAAGCGCCATAGAGAAGATGGCGCCCCAGGCGGCAGAGTGACGCGATGCAGCGTGCGTAGTCATAGCGGTCATAAGAGAATCCATAAGTTTCAGGGCTATAAGATCCTACCCAAACTGCCGGATTGAATTAACCTGGATAAACCGGATGTAATTGTGAATTAAATTCAATAATGGCTGATGCGCGCTGCCGCAGCAGTCTGAACAGCGCGCATCAGCCCGCATCACCGCATCTGCAGAATAATGACGTTGCTGCTGGCAGGATCGGTATGCTGACGCATCTCTCTCACCGCTTTTGCCGTTGTCTGCGCGCCGCCGTTGCCCCAGGAGGAGCGAATATAATTAAGCACGTCCGCCGTCTCCTGGTCGGAAAGCTGTTTACGGTAGGGCGGCATCCGGTAAGCATCCGGAACACCGTCGGCAATAATGCGGGCTGATCCATTAAGCACGATATTGATCGCCGAAGAGGCCTCTACCTGCATAGAGGTCGCCCCTGCCAGCGGCGGGATCCAGGGCGCTTGTCCGCGACCGTCGGCGCCATGGCAGCTGCTGCAGCGCGCGTTAAAGGTCTGCTCGCCGGGAAGGCGGCTTGCGCCCTGTGCACTCTGCGCCGGGTAACGCCAGGCTTTACCGCTGTCGTTGCTGCCTGGCGGCAGCGACTTGAGATAGTGCGCGATGGCGCGCAGATCGTCGTCGCGCATAAACTGCGTTGAGTTGTTAAACGCATCGGCCATCGAGCCGAAAACCACGGCGTGCTGGTTGCGTCCCTTTTGCAGAAACGCTACCACGTCATCTTCGCTCCAGCGGCTGATGCCGCTGCCGACGTCGCCTCGCAGACTGGGCGCGTACCAGCCGTCAAGCAGCGCGCCCGCCAGATAGTCCGGGCTGGTTGCGTCCAGCGCTTTTTCGTTAAAGGCCAGACCGCGCGGCGTATGGCAACTGCCGCAGTGCCCCGGGCCTTCGACCAGGTAAGCGCCCCGGTTCCAGCGATCGTCGCGCTTCTCCACCGTCTGATAAGGCGCGCCAGCGGCGAATGCGGCGCGCCATAAGGCCAGCGGCCAGCGCATATTAAGCGGCCACGGGATTTCCGTCGGCTGGTTTTGCCGCGCGGCGGGCTGAACGCCATGCATCATAAAGGCATAAAGGGCGCGGATATCCTCGTCGTTCAGCTTTTGATAAGAAGGAAACGGCATCGCCGGATAGAGCCGATGCCCGTCGCGCGCTACGCCCTGACGTACCGCCCGATCAAAGTCAGCCAGCGAATAGCGGCCGATGCCGGTCTCTTTGTCAGGCGTAATGTTGGTGGTATAGATTTTTCCTGCCGGCGTCGCCATCGGCAGACCGCCGGAAAAGGGGGCGTTCTCTGGCGTGCTGTGGCAGGCGACGCAGTCGCTGAGTCTGGCGACATATTCGCCGCGTCGGATAAGATCGGGCGATGCGGATGCCTCAGCCGAGGTCGCCTTATCGAAAGGCGACGCTGGCGTGCGCAGCGTCCACAGCAGCACGGCAGCCACGACGATCAGCGTTGCCGTCAGCAACAGGCAGAGCCTTTTTATAGTCATGATGTTTTCCCTAAAAATCGGCGGCTCAGGTAAAGTTGTAGCGTGAAAGCGGCATAGAGCGGATACGCTGGCCGGTCAGCCTGGAGACCGCATTTGCGACTGCAGGCGGCACGGCGGGCAGCGGCGGTTCGCCGATGCCGCCCATTTTTGCGCCGCTCTCGATAATGCGTACCTCGACCTGCGCCATGCGTGATGGCGGCAGAATGGGATAAAGGTCGTAGTTACGCGCGACCGGCTGGCCCTTTTCAAACAGGCTCTCTTCCAGCAGAACCTGCGATAACCCCAGCGCGACCGCACTGTTGACCTGCGCCTCGACGATGGCCGGATTGACGATGCTGCCGGGATCGATCGCCTCCCAGACCCGATGCACCCTGACCTGCCCGTTCTCAATCGAAACTTCCGCTATCGCAGCCGCTTCGGTGCCGAACGGCGACGCCATCGCCACGCCCCGGGCGCGTCGGCTGCCATCGTCGGCGGTATAGGGGCCCGGTTTCCAGCCGCCTGACAGCTCTGCTACCGCTTCCAGCAGCGTCGTCAGGCGCGGATTGCCTTTCAGCAGGCGCAGCCGCAGCTCATAGGGATCTACCTTGCCTTTATCCGCAATCTCATCAAGGAAGCTCTCATAGAGAAAATCGTTCATCGAATTGCCGACGGAACGCCAGTAGCCCAGTTTCACCGGCCCTTTTTTATAGATCTGCGCGATGCGCACATGGGGAATATCATAGGCTTTGCCGGTCAGGCCCTCGGTGGCGGTCGGATCGAGCTTATCGCCCTGCTTACCTGAGATGCCTTCGGTCGGGCCTTCGCAGATGCTGATCGCTTCCAGCGCCAGCGGATATCCCTCTTCATCCAGCCCGGCGCGGAAGCGCACCGCCGCCATCGGGCGACGGGTGTCGCGCAGGAACTCCTCTTCACGGCTCCAGATCAGCTTGATCGGGCGGCCTGTCGCTTTCGCCAGTTCAATCGCCTGCGGCCACGCCATCGCGCCGTCGTAAACAAAGTGACGGCCGAAAAAGCCGCCCAGCAACGGCGAATGGATCATAATTTTATCAGCGGCCAGCCCGGTGCGTTTCGCTACTTCACCTTGAAACATCTCCGGCGCCTGATTAGGGATCCAGAGATCCAGCGTGCCGTTATCGTTAAAGCGCGCCAGCGCCGAAGGCGGCTCCAGCTGAGCATGGTTAAGATACTGGCTGTGGTAGGTGGCGCTTATCGTGGTTTTGGCCGCAGACAGGCCCGTTGCCAGATCGCCTTTGACCTCAGCCTCTTTACCCTCGCCCGGTTCGTTAGCCAGCGTTTGCGCAAAATCGTCGGAGGAGAAATCCGCCGACATCGCATCAGCGTCTGTCGCAGCCTGCCAGTCGACCTGCAATGCCTCAACGGCGCGTTTCGCCTGCCACCAACGCTCGGCGACCACCGCCACCGCGTCTGATAACCGGTGAACGGAGTGCACGCCCTTCATGGCCTTAACCTGCTCCGCGTTGCGTAGCTCACCGGCCTCCATTCCCAGGCGCGGCGCGTGCTGTACCGCCGCGTGCAGCATATTGTCGACGCGGCAGTCGATGGTGTAGATGGCCTGCCCGGTCGATTTCTCATAAACATCGACGCGCTTAACGGGTTTGCCGATCCAGCGAAACTGAGCAGGATCTTTTAAGACGACGGAATCAGCGGGCGGAACCGGCAGATCGCGTGCGCGGCTGGCAAGCTCGCCGTAAGTCAGCGTACGCCCTGAGGCGTCGTGCACGACTTTTCCAGGCTCGGTGCGCAGCGCCGCAATCGGCACGCCCAGCGAGTCTGCCGCCGCCTGCAACAGCATCTGACGCGCCAGCGCGCCGAGGCGGCGCATCGTCGCGTAGCTGGTTCGCACCGACTGGCTGCCGCCGGTAATGCGCATGCCGCTATCCATCACCTTGTACTCTTCGCCAGCCGGGGCATTCTCTACCAGGAACGTGGCGGGATCGGCATCCAGCTCTTCACCGACGATCTGCGCCATAGCAGTAAAAATGCCCTGTCCGCCTTCGATAAACGGCGACAGAAAACGCACGCTGCCGTCTGGCCGGATTTCAAGAAACGCCGGGACGCGCGTACCGGGCGGCAGCGTCTGTTCAGCCGCCTGCGCGCGAGCCTGCCCCACAGGCAGACCAATCCCCAGCACGAACGCGCCTGCTACGCTGCCCGAGGCGAGCAAAAAGCGGCGGCGCGACAAACTGACAGGTTCATCCCCGAAGGCAATATCTGGTGCGCTGGAAGAGGCTTTCACGGTTGGTCTCCCTGACTCGCTACCTCGTGGATGGCTGCGCTGATGGCGTTATAGGTGCCGCAGCGGCAGAGATTCACCATCGCCGCCGCAATCTCCTGGTCGGTTGGGCGCGCGTTCTGCTTTAGCAGCGCAGTCGCCGCCATCACCTGACCAGACTGGCAATAGCCGCACTGCGGTACCTGATGCTTCACCCAGGCCTGTACGACGCGTTTGCCCGTATCATCCGCTTCGATCGCCTCGATAGTGGTGATCTGCTTACCGGCGACCTTATCAATCGGGGTGACGCAGGATCGCGCTATCTTTCCGTCGATCATGACCGAGCAGGCGCCGCACTGCGCCAGACCGCAGCCATATTTTGTCCCGGTCATACCCAGGTCGTCGCGCAACACCCACAATAACGGCGTGTCGCCTTCGGCATCGACCTGCAGGGTTTTATTGTTAATTTGAATTTCCATAGAGCTCCGGCCTTAATGGCTATCGATTTCACTCTATCCTTACAGAGAAGAGTGGAATGATTAACCTGCCGACGCCGCATACGCTGCTGAATAAAATTCAGTAATTAACTAAACGCCCACGCAGAGGCTTTTTCTGGGCATGGCGGGTTTTAATGATCTGTGCGATTGAGTAAATGCGATTGGATTCGCCCGCCTCAATAAGATAATTTTCCACTCTCTGTGAATTAAAATCATTAATAAGGTATGGATAAGATGAATGATATTCAGGCGTTTATTGCTGTGGCGAGGGAGCAGAGCTTTACCAAAGCAGCGGCAGGCCTGGGGGTGAGTCCTTCCGCACTCAGCCATACTATCCGTAATCTGGAAGAGCGCATCGGCGTGCGCCTGCTGGCGCGCACCACGCGTAATGTCGCGCCAACGGAAGCGGGCGAACGTTTGTTGCAGTCGGTTGCGCCGCTGTTTGAACAGATTAATAGCGAAATTGCCCGCATTGGCGAATTACGTGATACTCCTGCCGGCAATATACGCATAACCTGTTCCGACGATGCCGCCGAAAGCCTGCTTCGCCCTGCGCTGCCCGCTTTTTTTGCCAGATATCCTGATATCAGCGTGGAAATTTGTATCGACTACGGTTTTACCAATATTGTCACGGAGCGTTTTGACGCCGGCATTCGACTGGGTGAATCGATCAGCCGCGATATGATTGCGGTTCGACTGGGGCCAGACTGGCGGCTGGCGGTGGTCGGCACGCCCGACTATTTTCAGACGCATCCTGTTCCCGTTATTCCGCAGGATCTGACGGCGCATCGCTGTATTAATATCCGACACTCGGTCGGCGGCAGCGTCTACGCCTGGGAATTTGAAAAGGACGATCGCAAATTAAATATCCGGGTAAATGGCCCGCTGCTATCCAACAGTATTATTCACGTCATGAACGGCGCGCTGGACGGCATCGGTCTGGCCTATGTGCCGGAGCAGATGGCGCGGCCTCATATTGAAGCAGGCCGTCTGATTGAAGTGCTCGCCGACTGGAGTCCGACATTCGAAGGGTTTCACCTCTACTATCCTAACCGACGGAACACCTCCTCCGCCTTCGCCGCTTTTGTGGAAGCCGTCAGATACCGCGGCTAGCCCGCTTATTCGCTCAGCTGCGCCTGAATCCACTGCAGAAAGTCACTCACGCGCGGAAACTGCGCATAGCCGCGCGGATAAACCAGGTGATGGGCGCTGACCGGCAAACTCAGGGCAGCGTCAAATACCGTTACCAGTTTGCCGCTGCGTAGATAATCAGCGGCCAGCAGTTCGCTTTCAAAGATAAGCCCATGGCCGAGCATTGCGGCTTCAAGGCTCATATAAGAGCGATCGAAGCGAAACAGCCACTCTCTGGCGGGCTGCGGCAATTGCTGCGTGGCGAACCACTGCGGCCACTGAATGAGCGGCGACTCGGAAAGGATCAGCGCGTGGTTGTTTAATTCGGCGGGTTCGCGCAGCGGATATTTTTCCAGATAAGCGGGCGATGCCAGCACCGACATTTTTTCATGGCGAATGGTTTTTATTTCAAATGCCTTCCATTCAGGAAACCCATGGCGCACCGCAATATCGATATTATCGCGGCTAAAAGAGAGATTTTCATAAGAACAGGAGAGCGTAACCTGTATTTCCGGGTGCGCCTCGCGAAATTTATGAAGACGCGGCAGCAGCCATAACAGCCCAAAACTGGGCGCACAGTGGATACGCAGCGCGCTGCGATCTTTCTCATTACGCAGACGCGCCGTCGCCTGCGTCAGCCCCAGGATCAGCGGTCGAATCTCCTCTAAATAACGCTCTCCCGCCAGAGTTAATACCACGCCTTTCGCCGAGCGGTGAAATAAAATAGAGCCCAGCTCTTTCTCCAGTTTCGCCAGCTGGTGGCTCGCCGCTGACGCCGTGATATTTAATTTTTCCGCCGCCCGGGCCACATTTCCGTTTTGCGCCACCTCTTCAAATACGCGCAGCGATTTTAAAGAAGGAAGCTGACTGACAGGCTTTTCCATAAACATTCCCGCTCACGCTTTTGTGATTTATATCCGTTTTAAAAAATAAAAAATGTTAACTGCATCAAACCAACAATTTCATTCAGCATCAAATGAATTTTTTTGCATTGCCAACGTTGTCGCCTTTTCTAATGCTGAGGATGAACCCTACCGGTAGCGATACCGAACCTTATAAAAAAAGAAACTGGAGTTATTTATGTTGCTGAAAGAAAAAGTTGCGATTATTACCGGCGCCGCGTCTCAGCGCGGTATCGGACGTGCAACGGCCGCCTGCTTCGCCCGCCACGGCGCGCGCGTCGTGGTGCTGGATCTGGATGAAACCGCGGCGCAGCGCACCGCGCTGGCGCTGGGATCCGGGCACCTGGGCCTCGCCGCCAACGTCACCGACAGTGATGCTATTCAGCGCGCTATCGCTCAGGTGATGCAGGCATATGGCCGCATCGACGTGCTGGTCAATAACGCGGGCATTACGCAACCGGTTAAAACGCTGGAGATCGGCATCGAGGATTACAACCGCATCCTTGATGTTAACCTGCGCGGCACGCTGCTGATGTCGCAGGCGGTGATCCCCATTATGCAGCGTCAGGGCGGCGGCAGTATTGTCTGTCTGTCATCGGTATCGGCGCAGCGCGGCGGTGGTATCTTTGGCGGCCCGCACTACAGCGCGGCTAAGGCGGGCGTGCTCGGCCTGGCAAAAGCGATGGCGCGCGAGTTCGGCCCGGATCAGATCCGCGTCAACGCGCTAACGCCAGGTCTGATCCAGACCGATATCACCGGCGGGCTACTGCATGACGAACGTCGCCACGCCATTATTGACGGTATCCCGCTTGGACGCCTCGGCGAGGCAGACGATGTGGCCAACGCCGCGCTGTTTCTCGCCAGCGATCTCTCCAGCTACCTCACCGGCATCACCTTAGACGTGAACGGCGGCATGCTGATCCACTGATCGGCCCCCTTTTCACCAGCAGCCCGGCTGCTGGTCACTCCCGGAGTGATTATTATGACAACGCTGAATATCAGTGCGGCTGTCGCTGCGCGCGACGGCGCCTACCGAAAAATCGCCTGGCGTCTGATGCCGTTTTTAATGCTGTGTTACCTCTGCGCCTATCTGGATCGCGTCAACGTCGGCTTTGCCAAGCTGCAGATGATGGACGATCTCGCGCTGAGCGAAACGGTCTATGGACTGGGCGCCGGGATCTTTTTCCTGGGGTATTTTATCTTTGAGGTGCCCAGTAACCTGATCCTGCACCGCGTCGGCGCTCGCCGCTGGGTCGCCCGCATTATGATCACCTGGGGCCTGATCTCCGGCGCCTTCGCCTTTGTCGAGACAGCCTGGCAGTTCTACCTGCTGCGCTTCCTGCTCGGCGTGGCGGAAGCTGGCCTGGCCCCGGGTTTGCTGCTCTATCTCACCTGGTGGTTCCCTGCCCAACGACGGGCGCGCATGACGGTGCTCTGGTTCGTCGCGATTCCGCTCTCCGGCATGATCGGCGGCCCGCTCTCGGGCTGGATAATGGAGACCTTCGCCGGATCGCGCGGCTGGGCGGGATGGCAATGGATGTTCATGCTGGAAGCGATCCCGACGATCCTGATGGGATTCGTCGTGCTGGTGGTGCTCAAAGATCGCGTTGAACAGGCGAAATGGCTCGACGAAAGCGAAAAAAACATGGTGCGCGCCGATCTGGAGGAAGATAACCAGCAAAAGTCGCACCACGGCACCATTAAGGCTTTCGTGGCGGACAAGCGGCTCTGGACGCTGGCGGCTATCTATTTTTGCGTGGTGATGGGTCAGTACGCCCTGACCTTCTGGCTGCCGACGCTGGTAAGAAACGCTGGCATCCGCGAACCGCTGCATATTGGCCTGCTTACCAGTCTGCCCTATCTGTGCGCCATCGTTTTTATGCTGATAGCGGGCCGCAGCGGCGATCGTCATCGCGAGCGCCGCTGGCACCTTATCATTCCGATGCTGCTTGGCATGGCGGGCCTGACGCTGGCAACCCTGCTGGGCCATAGCGTTGCGCTGTCGCTCTCCTTCCTCTGCGTTGCGGCGGCAGGCATTCTCTCCGCCTCGTCGCTGTTCTGGATGCTGCCAACCAATCTGCTGGGCGGCGTCTCTCCCGCGGCCGGTATCGCGGCGGTGAACTGCATCGCCAATCTCGCCGGATTCTTTTCGCCCTGGCTTATCGGCGCGATTACCACGCTGACCGGTTCGCCCGCCTCAGGCATGTACTTTATCGCTGCGGTTCTGCTGCTGGGTGCGCTCTGCGTGCTGCGCATCCGGGCAGCGGACGTTAATCGTTAATCAGGAGGTTCTATGCATACTGAAACTTCGCCGCTGACGCTACGCCAGCGCGCCGCCCGTATTCGACGCCATGCGCTGCTGATGGGCCAGGTTCAGGGCCAGGGCTATATCGGCCAGGCCCTTGGCGCTGCCGATCTGCTCGCCGTGAGCTATTTCCATGCGCTGAACTATCGCGCCGCCGATCCCCAATGGGAAGGCCGCGATCGGTTTTATCTCTCAATTGGTCATTATGCTATCGCGCTTTACGCGGCGCTGCTGGAGGCGGGCGTTATCCCTGAAGCGGAGCGCGAAACTTACGGCAGCGACGAGAGTCGCCTGCCGATGTCCGGCATGGCGGCTTATACGCCCGGCATGGAGATTACCGGCGGCTCGCTGGGACATGGATTGGGTATTGCGGTTGGCACCTGTCTCGGGCTAAAGCGGAAAGGATCGTCATCGCGGGTTTATAACCTGCTATCCGACGGCGAACTGAACGAGGGATCAACCTGGGAAGCGGCAATGTCGGCGTCGCACTGGCAGCTGGATAATCTGATCGCCATTATCGACATCAATAACCAGCAGGCGGATGGCCACAGCAGCGAGATCCTGGCGTTTGAGCCGGTTGAGGCGCGCTGGCAGGCTTTCGGCTGGTATACGCAGCGGGTGGACGGCAACGACATCGATGCACTGGTCGTCGCTTTTGATGCCGCGCGCAACTGGCCGCAGGCGCAGCCGCGCGTGATTATTTGCGATACCCGAATGGGCAAAGGCGTGCCTTTCCTTGAAACCCGGGAAAAGACCCACTTTATTCGCGTTGAGGCCGATGAATGGGATAAAGCCCTTACCGCGCTGGAACAGGGAGAATAAGATGAATACTTCTGCGTTAAAAAAACGGCTGACCACCTCGGCGATGATCGCCTCGATTGCCGCTGAGGGCCAGCCCACGGAATCCGCGCCCTTTGGCCACGCGCTGGTCAGCCTGGCGCGTCAGCGTCAGGATATCGTCGGGTTAACCGCCGATCTGAGCAAATATACCGATCTGCATCTTTTCGCCGAGGCTTTTCCCGATCGTTTCTTTCAGATGGGAATGGCGGAGCAGCTGCTGATGAGCGCCGCTGCCGGTATGGCGCGCGAAGGCTTTACGCCCTTTGTGACAACCTATGCGGTGTTTGCTTCGCGCCGCGCCTATGACTTTATCTGTATGGCGATAGCCGAAGAGAACCTTAATGTAAAAATCGCCTGCGCCCTGCCCGGCCTGACGACCGGCTACGGCCCAAGCCATCAGGCGACGGAAGATCTGGCGATATTTCGCGGTATGCCCAACCTGACGATTATCGATCCCTGCGATTCACGGGAAATCAGCCAGGTGGTGCCCGCTATCGCCGAACATCAGGGGCCGGTCTATATGCGCCTGCTGCGCGGCAAAGTCCCGCTGGTGCTGGATAAGTATGGCTACCGCTATCAGCACGGCAAAGCGCAGCGCCTGCGTACGGGCAAACATGCGGTGATTATCAGCAGCGGCTTAATGACGATGCGCGCGCTGGAGGCGGCGGAACGGCTGGAAAGTCGCGGCATCGACGTGGGCGTGGTGCACTCCCCGGTGATTAAACCGCTGGATGAGGCGACCATACTGCACGAGGCTGGCGAAGCGGCCAGCGCGGGACGACTGGTGATTACGGCGGAAAACCACTCAATTACCGGCGGCCTGGGCGAAGCCATTGCGGCATCGCTGCTGCGCCACGGCGTAACGCCTGGCTTCCGTCAGATCGCCCTGCCCGATGCCTTTCTGGCCGCGGGCGCGCTGCCGACGCTGCACGACCGCTACGGTATTTCCACCGAGGCGATGGTGACGCAGATTACGGCCTGGCTGGAGCATGGTCTTTAAGCGAAATATCATCCGGAAGCCCTGCGTTTCCGGATGGATTAGCGAACCGGCGCTTTCACTCTGGAGACTTATGATGTGTTAGCGCTGTGGCTGATGCTTTAATTAAACTTCAAAAGTATGATGTAACTAATATGGATTGTTCTGTTCATCACTCAGCCTGACGCTATATACTCCACGACATATCGCTTTGTGGAGCCCATTATGTCCCGCCTTTTGCGTCATTCTCTCATTGCTGGCCTGCTCGCGCTGAGCGCGTTTAACAGCCAGGCAAGCCGCGTAATTACCGATCAGCTTGGTCGTCAGGTCACCCTGCCCGATCGCGTTGATCGCGTCGTCGTGTTGCAGCATCAGACGCTGAATCTGCTGGTTCAGCTTAACGCCACCGACAAAATTGTCGGCATCCTCGCTAACTGGAAACAGCAGCTTGGCGACAGCTATGCGCAACTGGTGCCGGAACTGACGCATAAAGCGATGCTCGGCGACCTCACCCACGTTGACGTGGAAAGCCTGGTGGCGCTGCACCCGCAGGCGGTATTTGTCACCAACTACGCCCCGCAGGAGATGATTGATAAAATTTCCGCGCTGGGCATCCCGGTTATCGCGATTTCTTTGCGCCATGATGACCCTGGCCAGCAGGGAAAGATAAACCCCGGTATGCAGAATGAAGAACGGGCCTATAACCTCGGATTGAAAGAAGGCATCACGCTGATCGGCGAGGTGGTTAATAAGCCGCAAGAGGCGAAAGCCCTGATTGACGCCGCTTTCGCCGGGCGCAAGCTGGTCAGCGACCGCCTGGGCTCCCTGCCCCAGCAACAGCGGGTACGCGCCTATATGGCAAACCCGTCGCTCACCACCTACGGCTCTGGTAAATATACGGGCCTGATGATGGCCCATGCCGGTGCCTTAAACGTTGCGGCAGCAACCGTACAGGGATTTAAGCAGGTCAGCATGGAGCAGGTTATCGCCTGGAATCCGCAGGTAATTTTTGTGCAGGATCGCTACCCTGAGGTCATCAATGACATCAACCAAGATGCGCAGTGGCAGTCCATTGACGCAGTGAAAAACCATCGCGTCTGGCTGATGCCTGCCTACGCTAAGGCGTGGGGTTACCCCATGCCGGAGGCGACAGGTCTGGGCGAGCTGTGGATGGCGAAAAAGCTCTACCCGGAAAAATTCCGCGATATTGACATGCAACAGCAGGCCGATCGCTGGTATCAGCGCTTCTACCGCACCCATTATGTTGACGATGCTGCGCGTACTGGCAGCCGGTAGTTTGCGGCCCGTCTGGCCGGAGCTGATGACGGCTTTTAACGCGCAAAGCGGCCTCGCGGCTGAAACGCTATTCGGCCCTGCCGGGCTGCTGCGTGAGAGTATTGAGCGGGGCGAGCCGTGCGCCCTTTTCGCCTCCGCCAGTCTGGCGCATGCGGATGCGCTGGTACGGCAAGGCGTGGCGAGTGAAAGCCGGGTTTTTACCGCCAACCGCCTCTGTCTGACCGCCAGAGCCGAAGTGGTGAATGCTGCGGACACCTGGCTCACTCTGCTACAGCGCCCGGAACTGCGGCTGGCGACCTCAACGCCGCTCAGCGACCCCTCAGGCGATTACACATGGCAGATGTTTGCCGCGCTCGAGAGGCGTTATCCCGGTTTGGGTGACAATCTTCGCCAGCGCGCGCAGACGCTGGCAGGCGGTGCCGACAGCCTCCCGTTGCCCGCAGGCGCGCTGGCCGCGCACTGGCTGTTGAGCAATAATGAGGCCGATCTCTTTATTGGCTACGCCAGCTATGCGCCGCGCCTGGCGACGTTCCCTGCCCTCAGGGTGTTCAACATTCCTGTCGCGGACAACGTTTTTGCGCGCTATGGCTATGCGGTCTGTCAGCCATCAGCCCAGCCGCTGGCGCGTTTTCTGCACTCGACAACGGCGCAGACGATACTGCAGCGGTATGGTTTTTTGCTGCCTGAGCCACAGAGTTAAGCGTCAGGGTTGTGTTTTAGCCGCTGCGACGCGATGCTGGCCGCTGTTATTTCCACCAGCAGGAGAAATGATGGAAAACCCGCTCTGCCGCGCGCTACAGATAGCGTTCCCGCTGATTCAGGCCCCGATGGCGGGCGTCTCTACCCCGGAGCTGGCCGCCGCCGTAAGCAACGCTGGCGCGCTGGGTTCGATTAGCCTCGGCGCGTCAAACCTGGCGCAGGCCAGTGCCATGCTGAACCACCTGCGCCAGCTGACCGCCGGACCGGTTAATATCAATCTTTTCTGCCACGCGCCACCGCAGCGCGATGCTGAGCGTGAAAGCGCCTGGCTGGCGCGGTTTACACCGCTGTTTGAGCAGTATGGCGCGTCGCCGCCTGAGTCACTGACTGAGATCTACCCCACTTTTAATGCCAGCTCCCCGCTGCTTGAGCCGATCCTGAATGCGGCTCCCGCAGCGGTAAGCTTTCACTTCGGCCTGCCGGAACAGGACGTTATCGACCAGCTGAAAAGGCAAGGTATAGTGACGCTGGCCAGCGCTACCTCTGTTGACGAAGCGCGCCAGGCCGCTGCCGCAGGCATCGATTTCGTGGTAGCGCAAGGAATTGAGGCGGGCGGTCATCGCGGTATTTTCGATCCGCAAAAAACGGATACGCAAATGAGCACCATGACGCTGGTACAGGCGATAGTCAGGCAGTGCGATCTTCCTGTTATCGCCGCAGGCGGCATTATGGACGGCAACGCCATCGCCGCCATGATGAAGCTGGGCGCAACGGGCGTGCAGCTGGGAACGGCCTTTGTGCTCTGCCCGGAGTCAGCCGCTAATGCCGCTTATCGTGCGGCGTTAAAAAGCGCTACCGCCGCAGGGACAGAAATGACCGCTGCGATTTCCGGGCGGCCGGCGCGTGCTCTCAGCAACGCCTTTTGCCACTATACGCGCGGGATCGCGCACGAGGCGATCCCGGATTATCCGCTGGCCTACTCACTGGGCAAAGCGCTCGCCGCCGCGGCCGCCGCTCAGGGCGAGCACGGCTTTGGCGCACAGTGGGCGGGCCAGGGCGCGATGCTGGCGCGGAAAATGCCCGCGGCGGCGCTGATCAAGGCCCTGATAACCGAGTATCACGCGGCGCAGTAGCGCGCCGCGCCTTTTAACGAGTGGGATCCGCCAGCAGCAAGAGCAGCGGCACCAGCGAGAGTCCGTCAGGCATTTCGCCGCTGACGATGAGCTGCCGGATCTCCTCACGGGTAAACCAGCCGGTGTCCATCACTTCATCCTGATCGTCATCCATGCCCACATATTCAAGATCGGTGGCAAGATGGGTAATAAACAGCTGATCGCTGCTTCCGTAAGTGGGGTTGTAACGAATTAGCTCACGGATGGTTTTCGCGCGATAGCCGCTCTCTTCAAGCAGCTCGCGCTGCGCGGCGCATAAGGGCGTCTCATCAACATCGACGCCGCCGGAGGGAATCGCCCAGACCACGCGGTCGATCAGATAACGATACTGTTTGATCAGCAGGATCTTATCCTGCTGCATCGCCACAATACCTACCGCGGGACGTTCGTGATGGACGGCATAGAAATCACGACGCTCCTGTTCGCTAAGCGCAATACTCGCCTTCTGCACGCTAAACCAGGGATTTTGATAAAGGGTCTGCACCTCATGAATATCCGCCTCGGTGAGCTGTTTTTTCACGTTTTCCTCCCGTCGATAACTGTGAAATACAGTACCTTAATGCCCGACCGTTTTGGAAAAAAGGTTCACCACCAGCACCCCGGCAATGATCAATCCAAGGCCCAGCATGGCAGGCAGATCCAGCTTCTGTTTGAACACCACCCAGCCAACCACGGAAATCAATACAATTCCAACGCCCGACCAGATGGCGTAGGCGATACCGGTCGGCATGGTACGCAGCACCAGCGTCAGGAAATAGAAGGCGATGCCATACCCTGCCACCGTTGCCACCGCGGGCCACAGGCGGGTAAAAGATTCGGAAGCTTTCAGACAGCTGGTTGCGATTACTTCCGCCACTATAGCGATAAACAGATAAAGGTAAGTCATAACATCCTTAAAAAGACGCGGAGACTGCCCGGCAGTAAAGCCGGTTCAGGTGACAGGAAAATGACTATTTTAAATGATGACAGGCTGAAAAGGGAAACGGCGGCAGGATGGTTTGACCTGAATCAATAAACGGCAAACCGCAAGATTTGCCGTTTATGCCTTATCTGCACTGGCTGGCGCAGTTCTGCACGCAAATCTGCGCTTCGCTGCTACAGGAACCGTTTCCGCGCGTATTGCAGTGTGAACGCTCTACGTAGCAGTTCTGCTGGCAGCTGGCGAGATCGCATTTGGCCGCAACCGGCGTCAGCTGAACAACAGGCGCGCGTGGGGTAAACAACGCCTGCGAGGCGGTCGGTTGCGCAACGGCGCTCTGCCCCAGCAGTAAGGCGCTCAGCATCAGCATGATGTAACGAGTTTTCATCTTTACTCTCCCTGGGTTCGACACCGGCTAAGTATGGCTGGCGAACGGACAAATGTCTGTGCGGCGCATGCAAAACCGCCTGGCAGTCACACTTCAGCCGCTACATGAAACGAAAGGTTCATCCCTCTTCTTAAGCACCAGAATAGAGCATTTTGCTGGTCTGGCTGCCCGTTGCTGGCGCGCCCTCACCTCGGTTTATCTGCCATTGCCCCGCTATACCGGCCCGGCCGGGTTGGTACAAAAGTTGCAGCTTTTACCCCATCACCAAGGAGGAAAGTATGAAAGCGATTATTACTGGCGCCGGCATTGGCGGAATGTGCGCGGCTATCGCGCTGGAAAAAATGGGCATCGAAACCGTTGTCTTTGAAGCCGTAAAGGAGATGAAGCCGGTCGGCGCGGCCATCTCTGTCTGGCCCAATGGCGTGAAATGCCTCAATGCGCTGGGCCTGAAAGCGCAGCTGCGCGCGCTGAGCGGAAATATGGCGTATATGGCCTACCAGGATTTCGCCAGCGGCGCGACCCTGACGCGTTTCAGTATGGAGCCGCTGGTACGCCAGGTCGGCGAATATCCCTCTCCGGTGGCGCGCGCCGAACTTCAGGCGATGCTGATAGAGAGCTATGGCCGCGAACGCGTCAGCTTCGGCAAACGCGTGACCCAGGTCACCCAGCACAGCAACGGTGTTACCGCCACCTTTGACGATGGTACGCTGGCGCACGGCGATCTGCTGGTCGCCGCCGACGGCACGCATTCAGTTATCCGTCATAGCGTGCTGGGCGAAACAGTCGAGCGCCGCTATGCCGGCTATGTGAACTGGAACGGGCTGGTGGAGATCGATGCGTCGCTGGCGCCCGACGACCAGTGGACGACTTTTGTCGGTGAAGGCAAGCGCGTCTCGTTAATGCCGGTCAGCGGCAACCGCTTCTATTTCTTCTTTGACGTGCCCTTACCGAAGGGGCTGGCGGAGGATCGCAGCACGCTCAAAGCGGATTTATGCCGTTACTTTCAGGGCTGGGCGCAGCCTGTACAGCGTCTGATTGAGGCTATTGATCCCGCGACCACCAACCGCGTAGAGATCCATGATATCGAGCCCTTCAGCCGTTTCGTCAACGGACGCATCGCGCTGCTGGGCGATGCGGCGCACAGCACGACGCCAGATATTGGCCAGGGCGGCTGCGCGGCGATGGAAGACGCGCTGGTGCTGGCCTCCTCTCTCGCCGCCCACTCGCTGGGCATTGAGGACGCCTTGCTGCGCTATGAGGCGCGACGCGTCAGCCGCACCCGCGATCTGGTGCTGAAAGCGCGTAAACGCTGCGACATAACGCATGGCAAGGATCCGCAGGCGACCGCGGTCTGGTATCAGGAACTGCGGCAGGAGACGGGCGAGCGCGTGCTGGCGGGCATGTGCGAAACCATCGAGGGCGGCCCGCTGGGATAAAAAAAGCGGGCATTGCGCCCGCTCATGATTAATCCGCCAGACCGCGATTTTTCAGCATCGGCTCAAGCTGCGGCTCACCGCCGCGCCAGTTTTCATAGAGCTGTTTCAGATCGCTGCTGTTGCCGCGCGACAGGATCATCTGGCGGAAGCGGTCGCCGTTCTCGCGCGACAGCCCGCCGTTCTCCACAAACCACTGGTAGCCGTCGTCCGCCAGCATCTGCGTCCAGATATAGGCGTAATACCCCGCGGCGTAGCCGCCGCCCCAGATATGCTGGAAATAGCTGGAACGATAGCGCGGCGGTACGGCGGCCAGCGCCAGGTTATCGCTCTGCAGCGCCTGCTGCTCAAAGCCCTCTACTGACTGCGGCGCCTCGCCAACGCGGATGCTGTGCCAGTGCAGATCCAGCAGCGCGGCGGCCAGCAGCTCGCTCATGTCATAGCCTTTGTTAAAACGGCTGGCGCGCACGATTTTCTGATGTAGCGCTTCCGGCATCGCCTCACCGCTCTGATAGTGGCGGGCATAGTTCAGGAAAACCAGCGGCTCGCTTGCCCAGTGTTCGTTAAACTGAGAAGGAAACTCAACGAAATCGCGCGGCGTGGCGGTGCCGGAGAGGCTCGGATAGCGCTGGGTGGCGAACAGCCCATGTAGCGTATGGCCGAACTCATGGAACAGCGTCACGACCTCATCCCAGCTGAGCAATGCCGGTTCGCCTTCCGGTGGTCGGGTGTAGTTACAGACGTTATAGATGACCGGACGCGTCGCCAGCAGCCTGGACTGGTTAACGAAATTGCTCATCCATGCGCCGCCGCCTTTGTTGTCGCGCTTGAAGTAGTCGGTATAGAACAGCGCCAGCGGCGCATCGTCCACATCGAAAATCTCATATACGCGCACGTCAGGATGGTAGACCGGCAGATCGTGGCGCTCGGTGAAGCGAATGCCGTAAAGCTGGCTGGCAGCCCAGAATACCCCTTTCTCCAGCACGTTGTTCAGCTCGAAATAGGGGCGGATCTGACTCTCATCCAGATCGTACTGCGCCTTACGCACCTGCTCGGCGTAGAAGTTCCAGTCCCAGGCGGCCAGCGTAAAATCACCCTGTTGCTGGTCAATGGTCTGCTGAATGGCGGCCGCTTCGCGTTCGGCGCGCCCGCGGGCGGCCGGAACAATATGGCGCATAAAGGCGAACGCCGCGTCCGGGGTTTTTGCCATCTGATCTTTCAGCTGCCATTCGGCAAAGCTGGCGAAACCCAGCAGCTGCGCCTGTTGCGCGCGCAGCTGCGCCAGTTCCAGCACCAGCGCGCGGGTGTCGTTCTCATCGCCCTTTTCGCTGCGGCCGGTCGAGGCGGCGAAAAGTGCCTGCCGCGTCGCACGCGAACGCAGCGCCTGCAGCGCCGGTTGCTGAGTGGTGTTCTGCAGCACCAGCAGCCAGGCATTCTCCAGCCCGCGCGCTTTCGCTGCCGCCTGTGCCACTGCGAGATCCGCCGGGCTCAGGCCATCAAGCGCGTCGGCGCTCTGTACCACCAGCCCGCCCGCTTTGGTGGCGGCCAGCAGTTTATTGGTGAAGCGCGTGCTGAGCCGTGCCGCCTGCTGGTTCAGCGCCTTGAGCTTCTGCTTGGCCTCTTCGTCCAGACTGGCGCCGGACAGCTGATAGTGCTGCCAGGTCACTTCCACCAGCCGCAGCGACTCCGGATCGAGCGCCAGCGCCTGACGCTGCTGATAAACAGCGTCAAGACGCGCGAATAGCGCGCTGTTCAGTACAATCTCGTCGTTCAGCGCGGTCAGCTGCGGCGCAATCTCTTCATCGATCTGCTGCAGGTAATCGCTGGTATTGGCGGAGGTCATGGCACCAAAGACCAGATTAACGCGTTCGAGCAGCTGTCCGCTGCGCTCCAGCGCCTCAAAGGTGTTGGCGAAGGTGGGCGCCTCGGGATTCTGCGCAATCGCCTCGACCTCTTTACGCTTCTCCTCAATGCCCGCCTGAAGCGCGGGCAGAAAGTCCTCTTCCTGAATCTGGTCAAACGGCGGCGCCTGGTAGGGCAACGTGCTCACCTGAAAAAACGGATTTTGTCTGACGTTCATGCCTCGCTCCTGATTACCGTGCAAAAGATTATCCTGGCAGGTTGCTGCGCCCGGAACAACTCAGCTCTGCTCCTTAGCGTCGTCGCGCCGCCATACCGCGCGCCCGTTTATCCAGGTCTCGGCGATATTGCGATCGTCGCCGAGCGTCATCAGCACGAAAAGCTGCTCCCAGATATCCTTACTGTTACTCATGCGCAGTTGCTGCAGCGGCGAAACGGCCCGATCCAGCACCACGAAGTCCGCCTCTTTGCCCGGCGCGAAATTTCCTGTTTTGTCATGCTGATCCAGCGCGTGCGCGCCGCCGAGCGTGGCGTGGTAGAAGGCTTCCGCCGCGCTCAGCCGATACTGCTGCAGCTGCCCCACCTTGTAGGCTTCTCCCAGCGTCTTAAGCATATTAAAGGTGGTGCCGGCGCCGATGTCTGTACCGATGCCAATTTTGACCCTCTGCTGCCAGCTGCGCTTCAGGCTGAACAGCCCGCTGCCGAGAAAGAGGTTTGACGTCGGGCAAAAGGCGATGGCGGAGTCGGTATCGTGCAGACACTGCCACTCGTGCTCCTCCAGATGCAGACAGTGCGCGAACAGGCTGCGTCGTCCGGTCAGCTGGTGGCGATGATAAACGTCGAGATAGCCGTCATACTGCGGAAACAGCGACTTCACCCAGGCGACCTCCTGCGGGTTTTCGCTTAAGTGCGTATGCAGCCAGACATCGGGGAACTCCTGGCGCAGCTGCTGCACCTTTTTCAGCAGCGCCGGCGTTGAGGTAGGCGCAAAGCGCGGCGTCAGCGCGTAGCTGAGCCGTCCGCGTCCGTGCCAGCGCTCAATCAGCGCCCGCGTCTCGGCATAGCTCTGCTCCGGCGTTTCCAGCAGCTCTTCCGGCGCGTTGCGATCCATCATGACCTTCCCGGCAATCAGCCGCATATCGATCGCTTCCGCGGCGCTGAACAGCGCCTCGACTGACTGTGGATGAACGGTGCCGAACACCAGCGCGCTGGTGGTACCGTTCGCCAGCAGCTGTTGCAGGAAAAAGGCGGACATGGCGGCGGCGTGATCTGCGCTGTGATACTGGCTTTCCACCGGAAACGTATACTGATTCAGCCACGTCAGCAGCTGTTCGCCATAAGCGCCAATCATCTCCGTTTGCGGATAGTGGATATGCGTATCGACAAAGCCCGGCACAATCAGACTACCGCGCAGATCAATGAGGCTGGACGGCAGATGCGGCAGCGACGCCCAGGCGTGCAGCCCGACGATACGTCCCGCCTCCAGCAGCAGTACGCCATCTTCGATATAGCGCGCCTGCGCCATAATCGCCTCAGGCTCGTGCGCAATATCGCTAAAATCGAAAAAGCTGGCGCGAATGGCAGTAGAGGTTAACGGCATAAAGGCTCCTTGATTCCGCGCTCGCTGGCGCAATTAACAGTCGGACAGTAAGGGATGAACTGCAACCCGCATGCCACAAAATAGTGAATATCAACACGTTATGTAAATAAAGCAGCAATGAGGCGGTCGGAAAAACGGTATCGTATGCGCAACCGGTTGGCTGGCTGGGATGTGCCAGCCACGAAGAAAGGAATAAAGGTTTCGTGCCCGCTGCTGGTGCAGTCCGCGCTGAAATAGCGCAGCAGACGCTTTTTACAGTATGAGCGCGCGTTGTCACCGCGTGGCGTTAGCTAAAAAAATCCCGATGACGCAGCGAGTCACCGGGATGCTTTACTGCCAGGAACGGCGCGCCTGAGTGGGTCGCGCCGGACAGGCCTTAACGGCCTGTTGAGAGGGTTTGCAGCACTTTCAGCTCGGCCACCGCTTCCTGCATGGCATCCATGCCAGCCGTCAGCGTGCGCAGGCTGTTCAGCTGTTTTGTTATGTCTGCCCGCTCATGCCGCGTCTGATGACTCATCTCAGCAATCTTGTCGGCCGCGTGAATACTACGCTCCGCCATATCCGTAGCGGTTTGTACCGTACTGGTCGCCATATCGCGAATGCGCGGTGAAACGTGCCTCACGCGTCAGCACTCAGGGCAACGGGTGACTGAAATACTAGTGCGCTGCGTTGTAAATAGTGCTGCCCTTATCGACGCGGTGAATAACCTGAATAAAACAATATTCTCAGGATGCTTTCCTGGTAACGTTTATAGTCCGACAAGATTTTTTGCAAATAGCGATAAGATTCCTCTGGGGTATTGATTCGCTCAGGTCTTCGGAGATAAATAGCAAGAGAGTTAAATAGCTCGCCTCTTAAAAACAACAGCAAGAAAAATAGCAGAAGCAAAATCGGAAAACAGCCATGCCGCTGATTATTTCAGGCGCGTGGATAATATCTGCGCCGCACTGGTGGCGACTGACGTAATGGTATCACGCGTCTGTTCTGGAGGCTTCTGGCAGACAGCCTTATGCGCCTGCTCGTCGACATATCAGCTTACTCATGCCTGTAACAGATTAAGTCCATGCATCGAGGGAATTTCAGCACCTGTTAAAGGAATAAACATGCAAAAAATATCTTTTATCTTTGCAGCCATTCTCGGTTTGCTTACAGCCACAGGACCGCTGTGTACCGACTTTTATTTGCCTGCTTTGCCTGAGATTGCAGCACAGTTTGATACCACCACTACACTCACCCAGCTTTCTCTTACTTCTGCCCTGGCAGGGCTGGGTCTTGGTCAGCTGATATTTGGCCCCATCAGCGATCGCACAGGCCGCAAAGCGCCGTTAATATTTTCACTGATGTTATTTGTGGCAGCATCGGTTCTTTGCGCCATCACGCATGATATATACGCGCTTACTGGCTGGCGCTTTCTTCAGGGGCTGGCAGGCGCTGGCGGCTCGGTGCTGGCGCGCGCCATTGCGCGCGATAATTATCAGGGAACCGTGCTGACGCACTTTTTTGCCCTGCTGATGACGGTAAATGGCATTGCCCCGGTATTTTCGCCGGTCTTAGGCGGCTATCTCGCCTCCCGTTTCGACTGGCGCATGCTGTTCTGGGTTATGGCAGCTACTGGCATTGTGCTGGCGTTAGTCAGCCTGCTGTTCGTCCGCGAATCCCTGCAGAAGCCCGAGAAACATACGTCGCTGCTGAACACGGCGAAATCAGTAATCCGGAACCGGCAGTTTATCCGCTGCTGTCTGATTCAGGCGTTTATGATGGCGGGGCTATTTTCATACATAGGCTCCTCCTCATTCGTATTTCAGACGGAGTATGGCCTCAGTCCACTCAGTTTCAGCCTGATTTTCGGCATTAACGGCCTTGGGCTGGTTTTCGCTGCGTTAATCTTCTCGTGGCTTGCCAGGCGCTATCGCGCAGAGGCGCTGCTCAGAACGGGGCTGGCGCTGGCTGTGATAGCGGCGATGACCACCCTGGCACTTGCCTGGCTTAATGCGACCCTGCCTGTTCTTGTTGCCCTTTTCTTTACCATCGCCTTTAACAGTGGCATAAGCACCCTGGCGGGCGCTGAGGCGATGAGCGCGGTAGAAGCGGGCGAATCGGGCACCGCTTCCGCCCTGTTGGGGATGCTGATGTTCCTTTTTGGTGGTCTTGCGACTCCGCTTGCAGGCATTGGCGGCGAGTCGATGATAAAGATGAGTCTGGCTGTGCTTGTCAGCTACGTGATTGCTCTGGCGTTAACCCGCGCGGCAAACGCCGGGGCATCCCCTGGCCGCTGATACGCAGGCGCGGGTTTACCCGCCAGAGGAGGAGTAGAATGCGCCAGACGGCAATGAGCCAGGCTAATGACGAACAATAAATCAGGGAGTGAACCTGGCTGGTAGCCACGAGAACAACTTCCCGCTGACAGCCTCACAGAGAGCGGTCAGCGCATCACTCCACCAGAACCAGGCGGGCTTAACCAGCACGCAAGCCAGTGCGGCTACGGTCGCTGCGCCTGCCATATCCAGCGGAAAATGTACGCCAAGAAAAACCCGCGACCAGGCCACCAGCAGTGATAAAACCAATACCAGAGTGCCGGTTATAAACGCCCGCGAGACCAGCAGGGAAAATGCGGTGCTGAAAAACAGCGTAGCGTGATCGCTGGGGAATGAGGTTTCCGGCGCGTGGAAAATCCAGCTATGACCAAGCGGTATCATAAAGGGGCGAGGATGGAAGTAGATAACAGAGCAGATAAAACCGAGTCCCAGCGCAGCCAGAACCGTGGCCAGTGTGAAAAGAGCCGTTCTGTGCCCGGCTTTTCCCCCCAGAAACCAGTAAGCCAGCAGTATGACAGGAATAACGTAAAGTAAGTATTGCGCGCAGACTGTAGCGAAAGTCATTAACCAGCCCGGCGCGCCAGGCTGGGCATTTAACGACAGAAACCAGGCTCGGTTCAGCGTCTCCAGTAAGTTCATCATAAAGTAGCCGCTCCGGGCGGAAATGAGGACGTTGCCTTCATTCTGTCCGGCTGGGCTTAACTAAACCTTAATGAAACGTCTGCAGAGACCCGCGGGCGGATAGCGACAAGGTTGTTTGCCTCAAAATTAACAGCAACGTTACTGACTGCATCTGTCTCGTTTATGCCCGCATTGTTCCCCTGGGCTACAGGTTCGCAAGCCCTGTCGATGGCAGATAGCTGACTGGCGGGATGTCTCCTTAGTCAAAATCCACGCGCAAGTACCCCTCGGAGGTAAATTTACCCGCCACCGGTTCGTTTCCGGTAATACTAACGGGCCAGGCGCTAATCGAAACGGATGAAGAGGCGTTGTCATCTAACCGAAAGGGAATCTTGCTGTTAATATCATTAGGCGTCAGTGGTTTTTTATTGCCGTCGGCCACAATAAAGCCCAGATCCTTATTGTCAGAGACAATCGCTCCCCCTGAGGTATTGTTCGCCTCGATACGTAGCGATAATAATGCCTGAGCATCGATATTTTTACATTTAATGCCTATTTTTCTTGTCTGCGGATTGACGCCGACAGGCTTATTCCCTGCCCCAGCCTCTGAAAACTGGCGGGCGCCAATATCACCAAAATCCATACTCACCACTTGATTCTCATTGATCTCACACGTTTGTGGCACTACCACGGAGGCGTTAACATGGATAATGACCATGGTTTTTCTGTCCCCTTCCCCTGCGGAATTATTGCCAGATAAATAAGCCACATCAGCATTAACGCCTTCTGTACCTACAAAGGGTTTGATAATTTTGAATTTTAATATCACCTTCGAACCACTTGACGCGGCGAGCCCACACATCCGGGAATCAGAACAGTGATTATTTATATCAACAAAGGGAACGGTGTAATATTTTGACGCGTGTACGGCGTCATAAACGTATACTTGCGTTGATACCTGCAGATAGTCACCCTCTTTCCCTGAAAAAGCGTACCAGCCATTTTGCTGTTCGATCATTCCGCTTGCAGCCGTGGCAGTCCAGTACACGCTTTTTTTAATATCACAAAGTCCGCCTATGCTATAGCTGCCTGCCCTTGACACTGGGATATCATTTGTCTCATATCCGGCAAAATTTGATTTGGAGTTAAAGTTTATATTCTGGTCGTATGTATACACGCCACCATCAGCCAGAGAGCATGGGCTTGCAAAAACGTTATTGCAATTGAGCAACACGCTCGTCACAAATACCACGCCAACAATTATTTTATGATATAAAGAATAAAAACGCATAAATTTACTTCCTGTTTTCTTTTCAAGCAGGCTCAAATCGTTGGCTTTGAGTTAATGGCAGAGACCCGCTCATTTTTAATTAACCTATTTCGGATGCACGTCCTCTGTAAAAAATATTGTATAACAATTGTATTTGATCGGTAAAGCCGATCGATAGCACCATCACGATAGACTCACCCAATCATCACAGCGTTCATAAGCGTTATACATTAGCAGAAAAAATAATGAGCCAATTCAAATAACCATATGATTCAGGAAGTTGAGAAATAAATTCACAATTAAATCCTGTTTACTCTCAGCTTTATAAACATAAACACCTCAAAGTTGAACAGGCCGTTATCGTTTAAAATAAACAGATTGTTTATTCTTTATTTAATTTAATGACATCACATTCAAACCATGGGTAAACAGATAATAAAGCATTATTTTTTATTTTATTTCAGGCAAGGGCTGCGCCAGCCACGTCATAAAAGAGTTATGCAAAAACAGGCTTGTGATGATGTTACCGCCCTGATTTCCTGAATGATTGCGTCCACCTGATTACGCTTTCAGGCTTTCCGCGATGTGCCATAAGAAAGCCAGCCTGCTTCGCCGAACTGTCCTGCGTGCCAGCTCATCTCACCGTGAATGCCTCGCCCCTGCATAGCCTTCTTTGGGCTGGGGTGGCTTCTCCTCTCCCCACCGCACAACTTACCTATCGCTTTAAAGCTTCCTCCTGCTTAATTATATACAGTTAAACTGTACATATTGCGGAGTCTGAGATGTCTGAAGAGAACAAGATCGTGGTACGGCGCTTTAACCAGCAGGTCATTGCCGAAGGGAGTCGTCAGGCGTTTGAAGAGCTGGTTGCGCCCCGTTTCATCAACCGATCTGCGCCAGCGGGCACGCCCAACGATCGTGAAAGTCTGTGGCGCACCTTTAATCAGATCCTGTTTCCCGCGCTGACTGATTTGCAGGTGAGGATCGAAGATCAAATTGCCGAACGTGATTGGGTTACTACGCGTAAAACGATAACAGGTGTGCACAGTGGTGAGCTGCTGGGCGTGGCGGCCAGCGGCAAAAACGTAACCATTGCGGTAATTGATATGGTGCGCATTGAGGATGGGCAGTATGTCGAACACTGGGGATTAAATACGCTGACGCACGTGGTAAACCAGCTGAAGCAGGATTAAAGCAGTTTACGCAGCGCCGCCACGCCTTTCTCGAGATCTTCGCAGGCAGCCGCATCAAGCTTGTCGGCAATCTGCTGAGCTATCCACTCGCTACGTTTTGCCCGCGCATCAGCCAGCAAAGCGCGGGCGCTTTCACTAAGCACGATCAGCTGCGCCCGCGCGTCTTGCGGGCTTTTTTGCCGCTGCACCAGTCCCTGCAGCTCTAGCTCATTGATCACCAGACGCATACTTTGATGTTTCACACCGCGCAGCCGGGCAAGATCGGCGATAGAGAGCGCCTGGTGCGTATCAAGCAGATCCAGCGTTTCATGCTGTGAGGTGCGTACGGTGGCGGTTGCCACGCGAGCATTTCGCACAAAAGCGCTGATAACCTGGCGCAGTTCATTAGCCAGCTGTTGAGTTTCAATGGTCAAAGTGACGATTCCTGCACGTTAAGGGAGGGAGAGTATAAGCGATTTCGACGTGGCATTGAGATGCCCATAAACGCGAACCTGACGAATGACAGCGTTGTCGGGGCAACAACAGCGAAAGCGTTGACATTGAGGCATCAGACAGGCAGAGGCGAATATTTTACGCCGTCCGGCCTGCCTTGCCCGGCGGTGCCCCGGAGAGGCATTGAAAAGTCGCAGCGCTGCGCGAGGCGCTCCTCTGCTCTAATCAACTGCCGGTCTGCTAATAATCAGCGGCCGACGCGGTTCCCTTGCTCATTAATAACAACTTCACCATCCTCTTTGGTAAAGGCGCCCTGCTGCGGGTCAGGCAGAATGTCCAGCACCGCTTCAGACGGCCGACAGAGTTTTGTGCCGAGCGGCGTGACCACCACCGGCCGATTAATAAGAACGGGATAAGCCAGCATGGCATCCAGCAGTTCGTCATCGCTGAACCGGTTTTCTGCCAGCCCCAGTAGCGCAAAAGGTTCGGTATTTTTACGCAGCAGTTGCCGTACGCTTATGCCCATATCCTCTGTCAGTTTTTTTAACTCGTCGCGCGTTGGCGGCGTTTCCAGATACAGAATAACTGAGGGCTCAATGCCGCTGTTGCGGATAAGGGCCAGCACATTACGGGATGTCCCGCAGGCCGGGTTGTGGTAAATGGTGATATCAGTCACAGGTGATTCTCCGGTCAGTGGGCTGCGCCCGGCTGGAAGGTTAAACAGACAGACGCAGGGCCAGCGCGGTAAAAAGCACCGGCAGCGTCATGGCAAAGCCGACAAGAAAGTAATAATCCCAGCTGACGGTGAGGGTTATCTGCGCCAGCACAGATAACCACAGCAGAGTGGCGAGACTACCGATGGGGGTAATTTTCGGGCCGAGGTCGCCATCGAGGATGCTGGCGTAAATCATCGCCTTCTTTACCCCCTGAACATTACTGCCGTCAATGGAGCGCGCACCAGCCAGCACGGTGCGCATGTTATAAATGAGGCCGGAATCATCCTCTCAAACACATTCATTAAAACGCATATAAAAGGGAAGCTCAAATACAAACAGGCTTGCCGTTGGTCGTTGCATTATCGCGCTCAACCTGCAGGCTAAGACGTATAATGTCATCCCGCTGGCACAGATAAGCCTGTTCAATCACCGCCGCCGCCCAGGCTGGCATATAAGGTGATAACCGATAGTGGATCCACTTGCCGTCACGCCTGTCGATAAGCAGCCCACTCTCCCTCAGCATAGCCAGATGGCGGGAAATTTTGGGCTGATTCTCTTTCAGCATTAACGTAAGCTCACAGACGCAAAGCTCCCCCTTTTCACGCAGTAACAACACCAGGTTAAGGCGGGTATCGTCCGAGAGATTTTTGAAAAGTTGCAGAGGGTGTAGTTGCGGCATAATGATTCCTGACATCGGGGTTCAACAAGTGTCGCCTCTTCCACAAATCGAGTCAACAACACATTCGATAATCCACATATGTAAACCTTTCCCAGGCTCCGTTTAATTAAAAACATAGCTGAGCCAGGCTTTTTAACCGGATTGGTTACCGCTTCCACTCAAGTCAGCGCACGCTATAGCACTGGCTATCAAAGTTAGCGCCACCTATAAGCGAATGAATTTTATTGTTTTTTATCAACCCTGCTTGTAGCAGTATAAGCCGCCTCTTGAACTTAATGCTTTATTCCCCTTCGAGAGACGACACGGAATGCCCGCTAAACCTGATATTTCCTCTGTACCTCTTTCGGAACCTCTGGTCGGAGCGCTACATGCCCTTAACGCTGCTTTTTACCCTCTTCCCTGTTAGCGCTGCGATAGCGGGTGCCGGTGCTGCACTTTTCTGCCAGCCCGGCGAAAAAGCCATGAGCCTGATCCACCATTTTACCGCTGGCGTTATTTTGTCAGCGGCGGCTACCGAAGTCCTTCCCGGCCTCAAACAGCATTCGATAGTGGCGGTACTGGCAGGCGGTGTGACCGGCGTCGTGTTAATGATGCTGATTCAGCACTACGGCGAAAAGGCGGCCAGTAAGGCCGGCATGCTGGTGGCTATCGGTATCGATATCTTCATCGACGGATTAGTGCTGGGGATAAGTTTCGCGGCTGGCGCTAAAACCGGCATGATGCTGACGCTTGCCCTGACGCTTGAGATCCTCTTCCCTGGCTTGTCAGTGGTCGGCGATTTAAAAACCCTGTTGGGGAGCACGGTAAAGGTCTTGCTTGCGGTCACGGGGATTGCACTGCTTCTACCAGCTGGAGCCCTGCCAGGTACGCCTGTTGCGCAACTCGGCGAGTTCTGGCTGACCTGCTTCCTCTCCTTTGGTCTGGTGGCGCTGCTGTATCTGGTGACGGAAGAGTTGCTGATAGAAGCGCACCAGGGCGATCGGGATACGCCGCCAGGCACAGCCATGTTTTTTGCCGGATTCATGATCCTGATGCTTATCGAGGAAGGCCTTTGACGTTTATGCTCGCGCAGCATAACGATCCGGTTCAAAATCATGCATATACAAACAGTGAGATTGTACAAAGGCTGATAAAGTCACGTTTATTCCCAAATGAGACGCAATGCGTACGTCTTACATGTTTACTTAATAAGCAAATTCTCTACTATAAAAGCAGTTAACCGTTCTGCTCTCCCTCACGCAATCCATTTATAGATTGCCCGGCGGACGGTTAACACCCTCAACCCACTCTTAAGGATCAGGCAAATGGCTTTACGCAGGAAATTTATACTGAACAACACTGACTGCGTCTTTTTTGATATACAGGTGTCCGGCGTACTTGCTGGAACATTAATGATGAAACATCAATAGATAGTCTTCATCGTGAATTATTCACACCACATGCCGGCACTGCAGTAAAAGAAAGGATAACGTTTGCCATGCCTCAGATTACAGGTCAGCAGAAATGCATATTTTAATATAACCATGATATACACCCTTGTATCTGTTTCCTGACAGATCGCGGTTGGGTTAAGGTGATATCCAATGGCATGACCAGGTGACCAAAAACTGGATGAAATGCTGCTATTACTCTTTTTATACGACCACCAGGAATACCCCTGTTCAAGTGAAGGACATTAATCATGATATTGCAGGCAAGCTGTCCCTTTTTATAAGCGGTGATATAGATGCAGAGTCGAACTATGGTAGTTATGTTTATATAATTTAAACGTAGTAAGCGCGAACTCTGTCATTATTTATACAACCCGGGTAAAACCATCCATCCAGTATGGGGTTAAAAATGCCAGCCCCTCTCTACATATGCCTTAAAGAGGGGTCCCTCAGCTTAAACGCGCCTCACCAGGGGCATAGCCCGACAGGTTTTCTGCCGGGCTTTTTTTAGTTAAATATGAACACCCTTAGTGAACATCATGTTTAAGCAGCTCCATGGCAATTTTATAAACCAGCTCTGGTTTTCTGTCAGGAAGCATTTTCCTCACTTTTTCTTCAATAGCCGCATTCGTTACAAACTGATTATCCTGAAGCAATTCCAGCACCGCTTGCCCAAACATCAGGCGACAAATGTGAATCGCATCTTTGACATATTTACTTTCCATAAGACCTCCTTTTAAAGAAGATCTCAGAATAAGTTTCACTCGCTATGAAACAATAGTGATTTTAATAATTATTCAAGTAACAACATGGCGCGTAAATTTTCAGTGCACACTTAATGAAACGCCTGACCTCTTGAATATATGAAAAGCAACTTGTAATCTCATTTCAGAAAGCATTAAGGGGCACAGGCAGAGACGCGACTGACTCTCCAGGTCAACATGCCATGACCTCCCTCAATAAAAAACAACCTTTCATACTTTTTTGTTTACCTTAGGTTTCTTTTAAGAGGCATATAATCCCCTCACTCATTGCGACACGATTGTTAAACTATTGTTCGGCAAAACCTGATACGGCAAGCGACAGCTAAAAACACAAAGAGAATTTTACATGAAAATATTATCACCCCGTCGTTGTTTATACTGCGGCGCTCGTCGATCAGTTTTACAACGCCTTTTTTCTGTAGACTCTTCTTTTTGTGATGAGTGCTATTTTTCTGTATATAGAATTATCAGGTCTAAGGGATGCCGTGATTAGGCGGGAAAACTGTGTTCACGCTCTTGTTCCCTGACGCTTGCCATTTAAAGTTTACGCTGTCAGGAAATTGCCTTCTGACCCACGTCGTTTAGAGCCTTGCTGTGCTCCATCATCTGAAGCGCGATGGTAAACGCCAGCCACGTAATCGGACTGGCCCTCTCTTACCGCTCCTCAGAGCCCCTGCCTGACCAAAGCGCGGAAACCGCGTGGATCCTGAAGGTCGCTACGTCGTTGTGGTCGAAGACTGTTCTTAACGGGTTCGCCTGAAATTTTTCTGTGATTAAGGGCTGTAACCCAGGTACTATTAACCAGATACGGTCGAAAACGCATTTTCATCTGCCCGTTAATATTCCCTCTGACAGCAGATCAAACCAGTCCCCCTCCGCCGGGATTTTCACCGCAGCTTTCTTAATTACGGCGTTTTGCTCCTTATCTGCCCCGCAAGCCTTTTTTGTTTGAAGATTTGCTCTTAATATCAATGGACTATTAAACCTGCACTTATTTAAGGAACAGTGAGATGATTATTTTTGTTACCGGTGCGACCGCCGGTTTTGGTCAAAGTATCACCCGCCGATTCATTGAAACAGGTCATAAAGTTATTGCCAGCGGACGCCGCGCTGAGCGTTTACAGGAGCTGAAAGAGGAGCTGGGCGACAACCTCTATACCGTACAGCTCGACGTGCGCAACCGCGCCGCGATTGAAGAGGCGGTCGCCTCTCTGCCCGCCGAGTGGCGCAATATCGACGTGCTGGTCAATAACGCCGGACTGGCGCTCGGCATCGAGCCGGCGCATCGCGCCAACGTCGAAGACTGGGATAATATGATCGACACCAATACCAAAGGGCTGGTCTATATGACACGCGCCCTGCTGCCGGATATGGTGGAGCGCAACGTCGGTCACATTATCAATATCGGCTCCGTCGCCGGAAGCTGGCCCTATGCGGGCGGCAACGTCTATGGCGCGACCAAAGCCTTTGTACGCCAGTTCAGCCTCAATCTGCGCACCGACCTGCACGGAACCGCGCTGCGCGTCACCGATATCGAACCAGGCCTGGTGGGCGGCACGGAATTCTCTAACGTGCGCTTCAAAGGCGACGATGAAAAAGCGGATAAAGTTTACGACGGCGCGACGGCGCTAACGCCGGAGGATGTGACCGAAGCCGTTTACTGGGTCGCCACGCTGCCGAAACATGTCAATATCAACACGCTTGAAATGATGCCGGTAAGCCAGACGCAGGCCGGTCTGAAAGTGCACAAGCCCTGATGATGCCAGAGGCCAGCCCGCGGGCTGGCCTCTGTTCAGGCACGCCCCCAGCCCGCCACGATAATCAGCATGCCGCAAAATGCCACCAGCGCCCCGCTCCAGTCCCACGCGCTGAGCTTTACGCCATCCACCACGCGCAGCCACAGCAGCGCAGTCACTACATAAACGCCGCCGTAGGCCGCATATACGCGCCCGCTCGCCGCCGGATGCAGCGTCAGCAGCCAGACAAAGGCCGCCAGACTCAGCGCGGCAGGCAGCAATAGCCAGGGGGAAGCGTTCTTTTTCAGCCACAGCCAGGGTAAAAAGCAGCCGACAATCTCCGCGATGGCGGTGAGAAAAAAGAGCAGCGCGGTTTTAACCAGCATGAAATCCTCTCGCTAAGGTAAACAGAACGCCCACTACTGGTGAGCAAATAAAGCGCGATGATATACTAAGCACTGCCTGCCGCAACCCTGAGTCATTCCTGCGCGCCAGGCATTAACCGAAGGAAAAGATGATGAAAAAATTGTTTCCGACCCTGCTCGCCGCGCTGCTGGCCAGCAGCACGATGCTGACCGCCGTGCAGGCCAGCGCTAATACCAGCCGTCTGATTATTGAAGATGGCAGCAGCGCCGCCAGTAATGAAGCTGCGCGTCAGAGCAAAGAGCAATGGAATGATACCCAGCGCCTGCGCCACAAAGTGAACACGCGCGCCGAAAAAGAGTTTGATAAAGCAGATCGCGCATTTGATACGCGCGACGCCTGTGAAAAAAGCTACAACGTTAACGCCTACTGGGAATCCAATACCCTGCGCTGCCTGGATCGCCGTACCGGCCGACCGGTCGCGCCCTGATATTGCCCACGAAATGCTATAGTCAGTAAGGTTCACTACGCAAAAGGAGAAGATGATGAAGAAACAGACCGGAATGTTAATCGCAACTTTACTGGCGCTGCCGATGCTGGCACACGCCTCCTGTGAATCCGTCAAGGCGGATATCAGCCAGAAAATTATCCAGAACGGCGTCCCGGAATCGGGTTTCTCGCTGGATATCGTACCTAACGATCAGGTTGACCAGGCGGGCGGCCAGGTGGTGGGCCATTGCGAAAACGACACACAGAAAATTGTTTATAAGCGCGTGGGACGCAGCGACGAGGGCAGCGTGCCCGACAGCGCGGGCAGCTCGCAGGACGCGCCTGCTCAGTAAACATGAAGGGCGACGCAGTCGCCCTTTTCTATTCCGCATGCTCCGGCCGCTGTCGCGGCATCATCCAGGCTACGCCCAGCGCAAACAGCGCAATCACCAGTGCCACAATAAACACCCAGTGCAGCGAGGCGGCAATCGCCAGCACCATATGGTGCAGCGTCTCGCTGGAAAGCGCCTCGCGCGTTGGCGCAGACATAATCTGCTGCACCGGATCCTGGGCGTGCGGCAGTCGCTGCGACAGGTTGAGGTTCAGAACGGCGCCCATCAGCGCGGTGCCGACAGCCGATCCCATCATGCGGCTGAACATAATCGACGCGGTGCAGATGCCGCGAATATCGTAGTGCGCATGGTTTTGCACCGACACCAGAAAAGTGGTGCTGGTCATCCCCATTCCGGTACCGATAACAAAAGCGGTGGCACCTGCCTGAAACAGAGAGCTGTCAGCGCGCAACAGCAGCAGCAAGGCGCTGCCCGCGACCAGCAGCAGCGCGCCGAGCTGGGCAGTAAAACGATAAGAGGTGCGCAGCATCAGCCGCCCGCTGAGTGTGCTGGCGAGCGGCCAGCCGATCGACATCATGGCCAGCGCGCTGCCCGCCTGCAACGGCGTGCCGCCGGTAATGCCCTGAATCCAGGTCGGCAAAAAGGCGCTGATCCCCATCATTGCCGCGCCAATAATCAGATTCCCGATATTCCCGGCGATAACCAGACGGCTACGCCATATCTCCAGCGGAAACAGCGGCGCATCAGCCCGCAGCTCATGCTTTTTAAGCTGCCAGCCGGCGAACAGCGCCAGCAGCAGAAAAGCGATCAGCCAGTAGCCGAGCCACTCCGCCTGCAGCAGCGCCATCAGCAGCGCGCTGACGCTCACCATCAGCCAGACGCTACCCGCCACGTTAAGCGGCTGCGGCTTTTCTTCGATGCAGTGCGCAGGCAGAAAGCGCGCCAGCATCGCCATGCTGATAAGCCCTATCGGCAGATTGACCCAGAAGATCAGCGACCAGCTGAAGTGCTCCACCAGCCAGGCGCCGGTTAGCGGACCGACGATCGCCGCTACGCCCCATACGCTGGAGAGCCAGCCCTGCACGCTGGCGCGCTCGCGCGGCGAATAGATATCCGCCACGATGGTTGAGCTGAGCGGCATAATCGCGCCTGCGCCTAACCCCTGAAAAGCGCGAAACAGGATCAGCCACAGCATGCTGTGGGCGAAGCCGCACAGCACCGAGCCGACCAGAAACAGCGAGGTGCCGATAAAGAACATTCTGCGCCGTCCCCACATATCCGCCAGTCTGCCATAGAGCGGCACGCTCACCGCCTGGGTGAGCAGATAGACAGAGAAAACCCAGCCAAACTGCGAAAAGCCGCCCAGATCGGCAATAATGGTCGGCATTGCCGTCGCGACGATAGTCACCTCAATCGCGGCCATAAACATTGCCAGCATACAGGCGAACAGGATCCAGCCGCGGTGGCTGACCTGCAGGTGTGCGCTCTCAGTCATACATCTCCCTTTTGTTATTCAGCAAGGCTAGCCTAAATTCGCGCCGCTGCTGTGCCAGGCGTGCGCTATCCTTGTGACAGCGTCACAATATGGCGATGAAAATGATTAATCACCTGCTGAAACCAGATGCCATGCGGCTCCACCCGCTGTTTTGGGGGGTTCTATCTGTCTGATTTTTCCCATAAAAAGTGGCGCCCCCTTTTTTACGCTGCTATAGGCTTAATAGCTTTTTAGCCATACATAATAATCGGGCTACGTTTTAACCGCCCGGGATAACAAACAACAGGGAGAAATACCCCATGCAAAATGGTTCGCTGGTCAGACGCGCCGGACTCGCGCTGCTGGCTATTGTTTGTGTGCTGGCGCTGCTGGTCTGGGGCCTGGGTCTGGATACGCTGCGCGCGCGCAGGGTTGATTTGATCTATCTGGGTCAGCAGCATCTCTATCTGGTGTTCTGGTCGATGCTGTTTGCGCTGCTGGTCGGTATTCCCAGCGGTATAGTGCTGAGCCGCCCCTTTGCGCGCCGCTGGGCGGAATATGTGATGCAGATTTTTAACGTCGGTAATACGTTGCCGCCGCTGGCGGTACTGGCGCTGGCGATGGTCGTTATCGGCATCGGCGATAAACCGGCGCTTTTCGCCCTGTTCCTCGCCTCGCTGCTGCCGATTGTGCGCAATACCTTTTCCGGGCTAAGCGCGGTGCCGCCTTCTCTGATTGAGGCCGCTAACGGCATCGGCATGACCCGGCTCCAGCGCCTGCGCCAGGTTGAACTTCCTAACGCCTGGCCGGTGATGCTGGCGGGCATCCGTATCGCGACCGCCATTAACGTCGGTACCGCACCGCTGGCCTTCTTAATTGGCGCCAGCAGCTACGGCGAACTGATTTTTCCCGGCATCTACCTTAACGATTTCCCGACGCTGATCCTCGGCGCGGTCGCCACGGCGCTGTTCGCGCTGGTGCTCGATATGCTGCTGGCGGCGCTGGGACGCTACCTCAGCCCACACACGGCTTAATCACAGGAGACGTTATGACAATGCTGACGCGCTGGTTCAGACGCACCGCTGTGACCCTCGCCGCTACGCTGGCATTCAGCCAGGCGGTTCATGCCGCAGCGCCGCTGGTGATGGCGACCAAAAGCTTTACCGAGCAGCATATTCTTTCCGCCATGACCGTATTGTGGCTGCAGAAAAAGGGATTTGAGGTCATTCCCAAACGCAATATCGCGACCACCATCAGCCGCAACGCGATGTTGAATAAGCAGATAGATATGACCTGGGAGTATACCGGCACCTCGCTCATTATCTTTAATCACATCAAAAGGCCGCTCTCCTCTGAAGAAGCGTACCAGACGGTAAAATCCCTCGACGGCAAGCTGGGCCTGGTCTGGCTTAATCCGGCGCCGATGAATAATACCTATGCCTTTGCGATGAAGCGCGAACGGGCCGAGAAAGAAGGCATCAGCACCATGTCGCAGCTGGTGACGAAAATCGAACAGATTCGCCAGCGCGATCCCGACCATAACTGGCGGCTCGGGCTGGATCTGGAGTTTTCTGGTCGCTCTGACGGCATGAAACCGCTGCAGGCTGCCTATAACCTGGCGCTGGACCGGCCGCAGATCCGTCAGATGGACCCAGGCCTGGTCTATAACGCGGTACGCGACGGATTCGTCGACGCGGGCCTCATCTACACCACCGACGGCCGGGTGAAAGGCTTCGATCTGAAAGTGCTGGAGGATGACAAGCACTTCTTCCCAAGTTACAACGTCACGCCGGTGGTGCGTCAGGATGTGCTCGACAGCCATCCAGGCCTGGCAGAGGCGCTAAACCAGCTCTCGCCGTTGATTACCAGCGATGCGATTTCCGAGCTGAATAAGCGCGTCGATATCGATCATCAGTCGCCCGAGCAGGTTGCGCGCGATTTTCTCACAGCCAAAAACATGCTGTAAGGCAGTCATATGGATACCCTACATTACATCATAAACAACTGGAGCAGCTTGCTGGCTCTGACCTGGCAACATACCTGGCTGGTGCTGGTGGCGGTGGGCTGCGCCATCGTCGCAGGCGTGCCGCTGGGCATTCTTATCGTGCGCGTCAGATGGCTGGCCGCACCGGTGCTGGGCATCGCCACCGTCGTGCTCACCATTCCCACCATCGCGTTGTTCGGCCTGATGATCCCGCTGTTTTCGATGATCGGTCAGGGCATCGGCGCGCTGCCCGCTATTACCGCGGTCTTTCTCTATTCGCTGCTGCCGATTGTACGCAACACCCATACTGCGCTGGAAAACCTGCCTGACGGCCTGCGCGAGGCGGGCCGCGGCATCGGCATGACCTTCTGGCAGCGACTGCGCTGGGTGGAAATCCCCATGGCGCTGCCGGTGATCTTCGGCGGTATCCGTACCGCCGTGGTGATGAACGTCGGCGTGATGGCGATTGCAGCGGTAATCGGCGCGGGCGGCCTTGGTCTGCTGCTGCTGGACGGCATCAGCGGCAGCGATATTCGTATGCTCATTGCCGGCGCGCTGATGATCTGCCTGCTGGCTATTATTCTCGACTGGCTGCTGCAGCGTCTGCAGTCGGCGCTGACTCCTAAGGGGATTCGATAATGATAAAACTGGAAAACCTGACGAAAACCTTTACCCAGAAAAACGGCACCAGCGTCACCGCCGTCGATAATGTCAGCCTGCATGTGCCGCAGGGCGAAATGTGCGTGCTGCTCGGCCCATCAGGCTGCGGCAAGACCACAACCCTGAAGATGATTAATCGCCTTATTCCCAGCACCAGCGGCAAGATTCTGATTAACGGCGAAGATACCAGTACCCAGGATACCGTTACGCTGCGCCGCAACATCGGCTATGTCATCCAGCAGATCGGCCTGTTCCCCAATATGACTATCGAGGAGAACATTACCGTTGTACCGCGCATGCTGGGCTGGGATAAAAAACGCTGCCGCGATCGCGCCACCGAACTGATGAGCATGGTGGCGCTCGACCCTACTAAATTCCTCCACCGCTATCCGCGCGAAATGTCAGGCGGCCAGCAGCAGCGCATTGGCGTGATCCGCGCGCTGGCGGCGGATCCGCCCGTACTGCTGATGGATGAACCCTTCGGCGCCGTCGACCCGATTAACCGCGAGGTGATCCAGAACGAGTTTCTCGATATGCAGCGTCAGTTGAAGAAAACCGTGATGCTGGTGAGCCACGATATTGACGAAGCGCTGAAGCTGGGCGACCGCATCGCCGTGTTTGGCCAGGGCAAAATCGTGCAGTGCGCCAGCCCCGATGAGCTGCTGGCCAGCCCGAAAAATGAGTTTGTCGGCTCTTTTGTCGGTCAGGATCGCACGCTGAAGCGTCTGCTGCTGGTACAGGCAGGCGACGTGACCGATCAGCAGACAACCATTACCGTTAAGCGCGCGACGCCACTGGCGGACGCTTTCGCCCTGATGGATGAAAACGATATGCGTTCGGTCACGGTGGTTGATAACGATGGCAAACCGCTCGGCTTTGTAAAACGCCGCGAAGCGCGCAACGCCAGCGGTTATTGCGAAGAACTACTGCATACCTTCCGGGTGACCGCTAAGGCGGAGGAGAATCTGCGCGTGGTGCTCTCTAAACTCTATGAGCACAATACCGTCTGGATGCCGATCGTTGATGAAGAGGGTCGCTACAGCGGCGAAATCTCTCAGGACTATATTGCCGACTACCTGAGTTCAGGCCGCACGCGCCGCCGCCTTAATCCTTAAGCGACCGGGCAGCGCTCAGCCGAAAACAGGCAGTACGCCCCGAAGCGCAAAAAGTCCTGCGCCTGGGATAAAACGCCGGGAGCACGCCTCAGGGATGAGGCGTCTGGCCGCTCTGTAAGCCATCGGCGTCTTTAAGGAGTGCCAGCGCTGGTTTTACTGCCCGCCCGCCGTTTCGCCCTGCGGTAGCACCACAGCGCGCTGCTCACTGGGCAACACCACATTGAGCAGGATCGCCAGCACGCCGCCGGTGGTCACCGCATGGCCAAAAAGCTGGCTGACCAGCGGCGGCAGCTGTTTCAACGCCTCCGGCACCGCTTCGACGCCCAGCCCCAGTCCAAACGACACCGCCACAATCAACATTTCCCGACGGCCCAGCGGGGTTTGCGTCAACACGCGGATCCCGGCGGCCACCACGCTGCCGAACATCACCAGCGTCGCGCCGCCCAGTACCGGCGGCGGTATCTGCTGCATCAGCGCGCCGAAGGCGGGAAACAGCCCCAGCAGCGCCAGCATCACGCCCATCACCATGCCGACATAGCGGCTCGCTACGCCGGTCATCTGAATGACCCCGTTATTCTGCGCAAAGGTGGTATTGGGAAACGCGGAAAACATCGCCGCCAGCATACAGCTGACGCCATCGGCGCAGAGCGCACCCTGTAGCCGACGCTGAAACTGCGGGCCGACGATCGGCTGCTGCGACAGCATACAGTTAGCGGTAAGGTCGCCTGCCGCCTCAATAACGGCGATTACCGCTACCAGCGCAATCGGCAAGAAAATCGCCCAGTCAAAGGCGAAACCGAAACGGAAAAAGCCAGGCAGCGCCAGCCAGCCTGTTTCAGGCTGCGGCGTCAGCACCAGCTTGCCGCTCAGCGCCGCGGCGAGGCAGCCAACGACGATCCCGGCGAGCACCGCAATCAGCCGCGCCCAGCGGTTACGCATCCGGTTCAGCGTAATAATCACCAGCAGCGTCAGGCCGCCGAGCGCCAGATTACCGGGCGCGCCGAAATTTGCGGCGTGGTGCCCGCCCGCCCAGTCGGTGATGCTCACCTTAATCAGGCTGATGCCGATCAGCGTAATCACCGTTCCGGTCACCACCGGCGTCAGAACGCGGCGTAGCTGAGAGACGCAGCGGCTAATCAGCAACGGGAGCAGCGCGGCGACCAGCGTGCAGCCAAAGATCATCGCCATGATCTCCTCCGGCGAGCCGCCGCGGTTTTTGACAATCATACCGCCCGACAAGATAACGCCAAGAAAGGCGAAGCTGGTGCCCTGCAGGCAGATCATGCCCGCGCCTATACCCGCCACGCGCCGCGCCTGAAGAAACGTGCCGATGCCGGAAACCAGCAGCGACATACTGATCAGATAAGGGAGATAAGCCTGCAGCCCCAGCACCGAGCTAATAATCAGCGGCGGCGTGATAACGCCCACGACGCTGGCCAGCAGATGTTGCAGCGCGGCGAAAAAAGCGGGCGCAGGACGAATGCGTTCGTCCAGTCCGTACAGCAATGCTTTCTCTTCTGTATGCGACATAATGATGCTCCGACTCCTCTGTGATTAACGCTGTTAATGCATTAATCACGCCATCCGCAGAGCGCATTACGGGACAGAAAGCTAATTTATTGAACTGAATAGGATTAAAAAAGAGAAACGCTGCGCCAGACCCTGAAACTATCGGTTCAGCCACAGCGATTGTTGAAGAGAATGTTTCACCATCAGGCGATCTTTGCACTTGAATCGGGCAAGGCGACCTTCCCCAGCGAGGAGAGATCGAGATAGCCCGCTAAATCGCGCTGTTCGGCACGCGGCAAATAGGGCAGCTCCCCCAGCAGCGGCGCGTCAATACTGTCGCTGAGCACGTCAATCAGTTCGGCATAGTGCGCCAGTCCGGGATTGATGCGATTCGCGACCCAGCCCGCCAGCGGCAGGCCGTCGCGCGTTATCGCCTCGGCGGTCAACAGCGCATGGCTGAGGCAGCCCTGTTTGATGCCGACCACCAGCACCACCGGGATATGATGCTGCTCCACCCAGCCGGAGAGCGGCTTCGCATCATTCATCAGGCTGCGCCAGCCGCCAGTGCCCTCAATCACAACGCAGTCGGCCTGCTGCTGCAGACGCTGCAAACGCTGGCTCAGCAACGAATAGTCAACGGGCTCACGCGGACGGATGCAGACCTCATCCTCTTCGTAAATCAGCGGATTAATCGCGTCGTAAGGCAGGGTTAGCGTCGAGCTGCTCTGCAAAACCAGCGCATCTTTACTGCGCAGGCCCTCTGCGCTCCGCACGGCGTTTCTCGCAACCGGCTTGAAACCGACTGCGCTCAGGCCAGCGCGTGCGAAATACTGCAGAAGCGCGCGTGAAACAACGGTCTTCCCTACAGCGGTGTCAGTGCCGGTAATGAACAGATTTTTCACCCCACTCCTCCTCAACTTAACGGTTTTGTTTTACAAAAAAGCAAAACGCATTGTAGGGAATGCGGATGGCGGGCAGCTTGCGTTAGCGCAAAGTTCAGTCGCGCTTAACCTTGCAACAATTTCACTAACAGGTAGCCGCTGTAGAGCGCGTCTTTGATCAGCGCCGCGGCGCCAAGGGTGCCAGGTTCGTGGAATTCGGTCGGCGCGAGCTGAATTGACTCGCTGTAGGCGGGCAGTGCCTGCTGGCGGATGGTGCTGCTTACGGCGGGAAACAGCACCTCGGCAGCCTGATTAAGCGGCGAGCCGATCAGAATATGTTGCGGGTTGAAGATATTGACCATCATTGCCAGCATCCGGCCGACATGATGTCCGACGCCTGCGATGGCGTCGCGTGCCAGCCTATCGCCCTGACGGGCCGCCAGACAGAGCGACTCCAGCGTTAAAGGCTGCTGATGCAGTACGCTGTCCGGCTGCGTCGCCAGGCGCTGCGCCGCCAGCGCCAGCAGGCTCCCGGTGCTGGCGACCGTCTCCAGACAGCCGTGATTGCCGCAATAACACTGTTGGCCATAAGGGTCGATCTGCGTATGCCCAATCTCCACCAGCGCGCGGCCGCTTTTATGCAGCAGCTGACCGCCGCTGATTACGCCTGCGCCGACGGTGTCGTCAATCACAATCTGAATCACATCCTGCGCGCCGCGCGACGCGCCGAACAGCGACTCCGCCAGCGTCCAGGCGGAAATGTCGTGCTGCACGAAAACCGGCACCCCGGTGCGCTGCGCCAGCGTATCGCCCAGCGGCATGTCCTGCACCTGATAACCCGGCAGGCGATGCACTACGCCCGAGGCGGCGTTGATCAGACCGGGCAAGGTAATAGCGATCGCCGTCAGCCGTTCCAGCTTGCGCTGATGGCGCATAAAAAAAGCGTCAACACGATCAATCAGCGACGTCAGCAGCGGCTGCTGCGCTTCGTCAGGCAGCGGCGACGTCTCCTCTACCAGCGCGCGGCTGCTGAGATCGCGCAGCGTCAGGGTCAGCGCACCATGATGCAAACGCACCGCAAGATAGTGCCAGGCCAGCGTGTCCAGAATCAGGCCAATCGCCGGCCGTCCGCGCGACCCTGGCTCCTGAAACTCCGTTTCCTGCACCAGATGAGCATCGAGCATTTCGCGCACGATTTTGGTGATACTGGCGGGCGCCAGCTGCGCCAGTCTGGAAAGTTCGATACGCGAAATCGGACCGTAGAGATCGATCAGGCGGTAAACAACGCCTGCATTAGTCTGTTTAATCTGGTCAATATGCCCAGGCTGACTCTCCAGCTTCACGCCCTGCTCCCGGTTATTTTCGCGCTTCTAAATAAACAGCGACTATGGTGAGGCAGATTGCGGTTGAGCGTCAAATATTTGATTTGAAATGTGATTTGCAGCACATAAAAACCGGGCTTTGGTTAAGGTCTGGTCCTTAATTTTCGCCTGCTGGCGACAAAAGCTGCATCATATTGCGCATCTGCATCGAGGGTTCGCGCTCGCCGGACCAAACCAGCCATACCTCCGACAGCGCATCTTCTTCCCTGAGCGGCAGCCAGACCACATCGGCCAGACGCGCGCGTGCGAACGAGGCGGGCAAAATCGACACGCCGAGACCGGTCGCCACCAGACCGAGGATGGTCATCGCTTCGCCGACCTCCTGCATAATGTAGGGCTTGATATGGTAGCGATGCAGCAGGCTGAGAATTTCACCGTGCAGCGCCGTGCCGCCCTGCGGGTCGAAGAAGACAAAAGGTTCGTTCGCCAGCTCGCTGATAGAGATCGACTCCGCATCCGCCAGCGGATGCGCCCAGTGCACCACCGCGTGCAGCGGCTCGCGCAGCAGCAGCTGATGCCGTAAATCGGGCGGCAACAGGGTATTGCGCATAACGCCCAAATCGAGCTGGCCCTCATGCAGCGGGACGAGCTGCTGGCGCGTATTAATCTCCTGCATCTGAATATGCACCTGCGGCCAGCGCTGACGAAACTGATAGAGCGCGTCCGAGACCAGGCCGGTAAAGGGCGCGGAAGAGGTGAAACCGATGCGCAGCTCGCCCTCTTCGCCGCGCTCAAGCCGCGCCGCGCGCCCGGCGGCCTGCTCCACCTGTTGTAAAATCGCGCGCGCATCGCTGAGAAACTGCTGACCCGCCGGCGTAAGCTGCACGCTGCGGTTGGTGCGGATAAACAGCTTTGCTGCTATCTCCTGCTCCAGCTGCATAATTTGCTGGCTGAGCGGAGGCTGAGAGATGTTTAGCCGCTGCGCCGCGTGGCCAAAGTGAAGTTCTTCCGCAACCGCCAGAAAATAACGCAGATGACGCAGTTCAATATTCATATTTTAAACGTATCAGTTGAGATTATTAATATATTAGACAACCTATTGGCGCTTTCCTAGAGTAAGCCTATTGCTTTCTTATGAGGAATTAACGTGCGTCGCTCTTCTCAGGCGGTCACTCTTGACGATAATGAGTTAGCCGACTCTGCCGCGGTTTCACCGGCTTCATCGTCCGTATGGATTAAACGCGGCACGCCGCAGTTTATGCGCGTGACCCTGGCGCTGTTCTCCGCTGGTCTGGCGACCTTTGCGCTGCTTTACTGCGTGCAGCCTATTTTACCGGTGCTGTCGGCGCAGTTTGGCGTTTCGCCCGCTGAAAGCAGCATTTCGCTCTCTATCGCAACCGGGCTGATGGCGTTAGGTTTGCTGGTGACAGGCCCGCTTTCCGACGCGATCGGGCGCAAGAACGTGATGGTAACGGCGCTGATGCTGGCCGCGCTCTGCACTCTGGTTTCCGCCACCATGAACAGCTGGCACGGTATTTTGCTGATGCGTGCGCTGACGGGGCTCTCCCTCAGCGGCGTAGCCGCCGTCGGCATGACCTATCTGAGCGAGGAGATCCACCCGAGCGTTATTGCTTTTTCCATGGGACTTTATATCAGCGGCAACTCTATCGGCGGCATGAGCGGCCGACTGCTGAGCGGCGTGCTGACCGACTTCTTTTCATGGCGCATCGCCATTGCAGCCATTGGCTGCTGCGCTCTCGCCTCGGCGCTGATGTTCTGGCGCATTCTGCCCGCTTCTCGTCATTTTCGACCGGCTTCGCTGAAGCCGCGCAGCCTGATGATTAATTTTCGGCTGCACTGGCGCGATGCGGGCCTGCCGCTGCTGTTCGCCGAAGGCTTTCTGCTAATGGGCGCCTTCGTCACGCTGTTCAACTATATCGGCTATCGTCTGCTCGGCGCGCCCTATCATCTCAGCCAGGCGATTGTCGGCCTGCTCTCCGTGGTTTATCTGACCGGATCCTGGAGCTCCCCTAAGGCGGGCGCGCTGACGATGAAATTGGGCCGCGGTCCGGTGCTGCTCGGCGCGACGGCACTGATGCTGACGGGCCTGCTGCTTACCGCGTTCAGCGCCGTGTGGTGGATTTTTCTGGGCATGATGCTCTTTACCGCTGGCTTCTTCGCCGCGCACTCCGTCGCCAGCGGCTGGATCGGTCCGCGCGCGCGCCGTGCCAAAGGTCAGGCGTCATCGCTCTATCTCTTCAGCTACTATGTCGGTTCCAGCGTAGCCGGTACGCTTGGCGGCGTGTTCTGGCACAGCTATGGCTGGGCAGGCATCACTCTCTTTATCTCCGCGCTGTTGCTTCTCGCTCTGCTGGTAGGCTGGCGCCTGCAGCAAAAACACCTGTAACAACCATGACCAAAAAGGACGCAGTTGCGTCCTTTTTAGCCTGTTAACCTTCAGACTGTTTGCTAATTAGTACCAAAAAGAAAAAAGCCGTTAATCCCCGCTATAATCCCTCTCACTCCAACAATAAATGTTTTTTTATTCACAGCAATGAGGATGTCCCTGTGGGCCATTACTATTACGTTTCTAAAATTTCTGGCTATAACGATAACCATGTGGTGCACGCCGCAGGCTGCCAGTATCTTCCCCCGCTTGAAGCGCGCCTGTTTCTCGGCACTTTTTACACGGCGAATGCCGCTATCCAGCAGGCGCGCAAGTATTACCCCAGAGCGCTGGGTTGCGAGGCCTGTTGTCCGCTGCCGGTAAAAAAAAACCTGAGGAGTCAGAATAGCGTGGCACTAAAGCATATCGCCTGACTCTGATTATGCTGGCCTGACGGCAGAGGTCAGCCGCGGGTCTGGCGCCGTTGCGCCAGTTTGTTAAGATTTTGCATATTTTTCCAGTAAGGTAGAGTGCTTCTTCCTGTTGCATGAGCAGACTATGCGCGAAAAATATGCCGCTTCACAAATTACCCTGCACTGGCTGACCTTCCTGCTGGTCGCGCTGGCTTACGCCACTATCGAGCTACGCGGTTTTGCCCAGCGCGGCTCCTGGCAGGGCTACGCGATGATTATTACTCACTTCAGTGCGGGCTTTACCGTTCTGCTGCTGATGGTGGCGCGTCTGTTTTTACGCACGCGCCACCGCACCCCTGCCATCACGCCCCCCATCGCTCGCTGGCAAACGGGCCTGGCGCATCTGGTGCATACGCTGATTTACGCCCTGTTTATTACCCTGCCCATTCTGGGCATCACGTCGCGCTATCTGCGCGGGCGCGACTGGTGGCTGTTCGTCATCCCCATGCCGGTCGCGAGCGAACCAAATTTCGACCTTTCCGATACCTTAATCGGCTGGCATGAAACCCTGGCGCCGCTGGGATACTGGCTTATCGGCCTGCACGCCCTGGGCGCGCTGTTCCATCACTATTTTCTCCGGGACAATACGCTCAGGCGAATGATGCCAGGCAAATCTTCGCATTGATAACCGTTTTTTATCGCCCGCCGGTCGGGCGATAAAAAACTTTCAGGAATAAAACTGCTTTTCAGCGTTCCCCTTACCGTGCAATTCCTCCACAATGGTCGATAATTTGTGACGCAAGTCACTATCGTGGATGTGAAAGCCGCATCTGTTTGCTGTTGTTCTGACTAATTTTATTTTCATGCAATCAACTACTGTATCTCGTAAAACGGCCTGGCTACGCGTGGTGCTGCTGGCTATCGCCGCCTTTGTGTTTAATACCACTGAATTTGTACCTGTTGGCCTGCTCTCAGACATCGGCGCCAGCTTCAGCATGAAAAGCGCTGACGTGGGCATTATGCTCACTATTTATGCCTGGGTAGTGGCGCTGCTTTCGCTGCCGCTGATGCTGCTGACGCGTAATATCGAGCGACGCATACTGCTGGCAGCACTGTTTCTGATCTTTATCGCCAGCCATGTGCTTTCCACCTTTGCGTGGAGTTTCACCTCGCTGGTGGTATCGCGCATCGGTATCGCGCTGGCGCACGCGGTCTTCTGGTCGATCACCGCCTCGCTGGCGATACGCGTCGCACCAGCCGGTAAAAAGACGCAGGCGTTAAGCATGCTGGCGACCGGCACCGCGCTGGCGATGGTACTGGGCGTACCGATCGGCCGCATAGTGGGTCAATATCTTGGCTGGCGCACCACCTTCGGCATGATTGGCGTCTCGGCGCTGGTGCTGATGGTGCTGCTGGCGCGCGTTCTGCCGCGTCTGCCGAGCGAACACACCGGCTCGCTGAGCAGCGTGCCGATGCTGTTTCGCCGACCAGCGCTGGTGAGCATGTATCTGCTGGTCACGCTGGTCGTTACCGCGCACTATACCGCCTACAGCTATATTGAGCCGTTTATGCAGTTTGTTGCGGACGCGGATAATAACTTCACTACGCTGCTGCTGCTGCTGTTTGGCTCTGCCGGCATTCTGGGCAGCGTACTCTTTAGCTCGCTGGGCAATAAATTCCCGTCTGCGCTGCTGATCGGCGCGATTGCGACCATTACGCTCTGCATGGGGCTGCTGATTTTTGCCGCTGTTCGTCCGGCCGCGATTTCGACGCTCTGTATTCTGTGGGGCATGGCGATGATGATGATCGGACTGGCGATGCAGGTGCGCGTGCTGTCGCTGGCGCCTGATGCGACCGATGTGGCGATGTCGCTGATGTCAGGCATCTATAATATCGGCATCGGCGCGGGCGCGCTGCTGGGCAATCAGGTTAGCAAACATCTGAGCATGTCGGACGTTGGCAATATCGGCGGGCTGCTGGGACTGGTTGCGCTGTTCTGGTGTATCGCTATCTTCCGCAGATATCCGCAGCTGCGCAGCAACGGATAAAAAAAGGGGCTTCAGAATGGTTTTCTGAAGCCCCTTTTTACTGTCTTAGTTAAGGCTGGCGGCGGTGCCAGACAGCCTGCTCGCGCCAGAGGTCGAAGTGATGCGAAAAGACTTTACGCGGCCAGTGTCCTGCTTTCCCGACAGCTGCTGTTCCAGAGAAATCAGGCTGCTGCTGCCGCTGACGTTCACCGCTACGGCCTCGGTCTGGTAATAAGGCGCAGCTTCTGGCTGTTGCGCCGCCGCGCTGGCAAATGAAACCACGCCAAGCAACGCCGCCAGTAGACTATATTTCACGCTTTTCATCTTCTCTCTCCTGCTCTCCAACGCGATTCACTTACTGATAAATCACCGCTGTGCCGTGCAGGTTGTTCTGACCGGAGGTAGAGGTGATGCGGAAAGATTTCGCGCCTGCGGCATCCGCTTTCGCGTTCAGCTGCGCTTCCAGTGAATCAAGGTTGGCACCGCCCTGCGCGGAGATTGTGCCTACCGGCGTCTGATGCAGAGGATCGCTGACAACCTGCTCAGCAGCGAAAGCACCAAAAGTCAGGGTAGTAAGGGCCAGAGCGGCCAGGGTCAGTTTAGTGGTTTTCATGATATCGGCTCTCATATTCGGGTTTGAAAAGGTGTCGTTAAATTAATTAACGATCGTTAAATAAATAGTAGTGCATGCAGCGACCTTGCGTCAATATTTTTTTAGCGATCGTTATTTTAATGCGGAAGTGGCGTGATTATGGGCTTTGTCGCCCTTTTACACTTAACCATAAGGGGGAAAGGCACTCGACGAGGCACAAAATGACAACCTGCTTTCGTCGGAAGGCGGGCTGGCTTGCATATTTTCTTAATGATCGGTAATTTAATAGAGCCTTTTACAGAAGTGAGGATCTATGAGTCAGCAATATGATGAAGCACAGAAAAAATGTCGTGGTCGGCCAAGGACCTTCGATCGGGACGCTGCGCTGGACAAAGCCCTGACGCTGTTCTGGACTCACGGCTATGAGGGCACCTCCCTTTCTGATCTGGTTGCCGCTACTGGCGCAAAAGCGCCTACGCTTTACGCCGAGTTCGTGAATAAGGAAGGCCTGTTCCGCGCCGCGATGGAACGCTATATCGAGCGCTTTAGCGCCTGGCGCAATGCTGCGCTGCAGGATGAGAATAAATCCGTTGCCGAAGCGATTGAGGGCTGGTTCCGCGCTACGGCGGCTTGCTTTACTAACTGTGAGACTCCGTCAGGCTGCTTTTTTATCTGCACCTCGACCGCGCTCTCTTCGTCATCGAGCGAGATTGCTCATATGCTGCGCCAGCAGCATGACGCGCAGCAGCAGACCCTGCTGGATTTTCTGGCCGCCCGCCAGCAGCGCGGCGAAATCCCGGCGCAGGTCGATATGCTTTCTCTGGCCCGCTATCTTGCCTGTATGGTGCAAGGCATGTCGGTACGGGCGCGTGAAGGCGCGCCGCAGGCAGATCTCGATAATATTATCGATACGCTGATGGCGATGTGGCCAACGCTGACCGGTCAGTGCATGAAGACGCACTGAATATTTTTACACTATGAAGTAATCAGGGCGGGGGATCCCCGCCCTGTGTTGCAACCGTTTATTCCAGAAAAAAGACCGGTTTTAACGGCTGGCTGACTGGGCTGTTGTCAGGGTTGCTCGGCATCAAATCCTTCATCGACGCCCACCAGCGCTGACACACCTCCGTTTGCGCGACGGCATTCCAGCGCTCCTCCGATTCGATTTCCACGCTGGCGAACAGCAGATTACGTTCGGCATCCAGCCAGATCGCGTAGTTGTGCGCGCCGTGCGCCTTCAGCGTTTCCGCCAGTTCCGGCCAGATGGGCGAATGGCGACGCTCATACTCCTGATGGCACTCCGCATTCACCTGCATGACAAAGGCTTTACGAAGCATTGGCGGGTCCTGCGTCAAGAGCGGCCTGCCAGGGCTTAACGTTGAAGCGTTTGCCCAGCGCGACCAGCTGTTCGGTTGTGATGCTCTGCCGGATACCGCCCATCGACAGCACTTTTACGATCACTTCAGACGATTTCTCCGCCGTATCGATCAAGCCGAAGGTCTCATCCAGCGTCGGCCCAGCGCCAAAAATGCCGTGGAAGGGCCACATCACGATGCTGTGTGACGCCATTTGATCGGCTGTCGCCTGGCCAATTTCATCCGTGCCCGGCACCATCCAGGGCAGGATGCCGACGCCGTCAGGAAACACCACCAGACACTCAGTGCTGCCTTCCCATAACAGACGAGTAAAGCGTGCCGAATCGAGATCCACCACATAGCTCAGCGACATAAAATTTGTTGCGTGGCAGTGCATAATCACGCGGTCTACGCCACCGGAGACCACTTTACGCACGCTGTGTGACTGGAAGTGCGCCGCCAGCTCTGAGGTAGGCAGCCCACCGTTAGTCAGTCCCCAGTGGATCTTGTACGACAGCCCTTTCTCATCAACCTTTAACAGCGCCAGAGAGTCAGCTGGATCGAGCTGCACATTGCGGAAAAATTTGCCGGAGCCGGTGACCAGGAACCAGCAGTTTGCCAGCTCAGGGGCCGGTTTAGTCAGCTCAACGCAGCGCGGCTCCGCGTAAAAGTCGCCCGCGAACGGCGCTGTTTCTTCCTCAAGCAGGCGCAGCGAAACGTTGCCGCCATTACGTTCGTCCCAGCCCTTCAGCCACATATCGCTGGTCGCTTTAACCATTCCCTGAACAAACCAGGATGAAAGAATGCTTTGCATAGTGAATCCTTAACGTTGGCTCAGAATTTGTTTTTCATAATCGCGGACACTGCTTAACCAGCTGGCATCGGCGGGCACGTCGTGGCGCAGGCACCAGGCCTCCCATACCGACTGCCACGGCAGCGATTTCTGCTCTTCCAGCAGCGCGAGGCGTGCGGTGTAATCCCCTGCCGTTTCGGCCTGACGCAGGCGCTCCGTGGGCTCCAGCAGCGCACGCAGCAGCGCTTTTTTCGTATTGCGCGTGCCAATGACCCAGGCGGCGATACGGTTAATAGAGGCATCGAAGAAATCGAGCCCAATGTGCACTTTGTCGAACAGCTGATGACGCACGATTTCGCTGGCGATCGCCTGGGTTTCATCGTCCAGCAGCACCACATGGTCGCTGTCCCATCGCACCGGGCGGCTGACGTGCAGCAGCAGGCGCGGCACGTAAAGCATGGCCGTAGAGATCTTGTCGGAGATCACTTCAGTCGGGTGAAAATGGCCCGCATCCAGCGTCAGCGCGGTCTGACGGCTGGTGGCGTAGCCCATAAAGAACTCGTTGGAACCGACGGTATAGCTTTCCGCGCCGATGCCGAACAGCTTGCTCTCTACCGCATCGATATGGTGCTGCGGATCGAGCTTGTCGGCGATCACCTCATCCAGCGCGCTCAGCAGTCGCTGACGCGGCGCAAGGCGATCGACAGTCAGATCCTTCATGCCGTCCGGCACCCAGATATTCATTACCGACGGCGTACCGAGCTGCTCGCCAAAATAAGCCGAGACGCGACGGCTCGCTTTACAGTGATCGATCCAGAACTGACGAATCGCCTTGTCAGGGTGTGAGAGCGTGAACCCGTCGGCGCTCAGCGGATGCGAGAAGCAGCTCGGGTTAAAATCCAGCCCCAGCTGCTGCTGTTTCGCCCACTCCACCCAGCCGGCGTAATGCTTCGGCTCAATGGCATCGCGCTCTACCGGCGTATCGCTTTCCAGATAGATAGCGTGCAGGTTCAGACGCTTAGGTCCTGGGATCAGCGACATCGCTTTTTCCAGATCGGCGCGCAGCTCAGCGGCGTTGCGCGCTTTGCCTGGATAGTTGCCGGTCGCCTGAATGCCGCCGGTCAGCGCGCCTTGCGGGTTCTCGAAGCCGCATACGTCGTCCCCTTGCCAGCAGTGCATGGAGACCGGAACGCTATCCAGTCGCGCCATTGCCTGATCGACATCCACGCCAATATCGGCATAACGTTGTTTAGCCAGCTCAAAGGCTTGCTCAATCAGCTTTGTCATATGCGAGTTCCTTAGCAGGCTGAGTCAGCGCCGAGAAGCGTGCTTGGCAGGCACGAAAGGCGCTGTTGGTCAGCGGTTCAAATGTCTTTAATGGGAAGTTGTTTTCTACGCAGCGGCGGAAATCCGCGACGTCGGCCAGCTCGCCTAATGCGATAAGCTGGCAGCCGACATTGCCTAGCGTCGAGGCTTCCACCGGTCCGGCCAGCACCGGTATTTCACAGGCGTCGGCGCAGAGCTGGTTGAGAAACTGATTCTGGCTGCCGCCGCCCACAATATGCAGCTGACGAAACGCGACGCCGCGCAGCCCGGCCAGTTCGTTAAGCACTTCGCGGTAGAGCAGCGCAAGGCTGTCGAAAATACAGCGCGCCAGCGCGGCGGCGGACTGCGGTACCGCCATATGCTGTTCGGCGCAGGCATTCTGAATTTCATTCACCATGCTGTCGGGATTGATAAAGCGCGCGTCGTTAGGATTGATCAGCGCGCGACAGGCAGGCTCTTTTTGCGTCTCCGCGATCAGCGCGCAGAGATCGTCGATCTGCAGCTCGGCGCAGATCCGCTGTAGCAGCCAGAGCCCCATAATGTTTTTCAGAACGCGGTAGCCCTCTGCGCCGCCCTCGTTGGTGATATTGGCCTGGAGCGCAGCTGCGCTGGCGTAAGGCAGCAGGCTTTCGAATCCCATCAGCGACCAGGTGCCGGAGCTGAGGTAGGCCGCATTCTCCTGGGTCAGCGGCGTGGCAAGCACCGCGCTGGCGGTATCGTGTGTCGTAACGGCGATGACCGGAATGTCGACGCCACTGGCGTTCTGCCAGTAACCGATAACATTGCCCGGCGACGTGGGTTTACCGAACCACTCAGGCGACGCGCCCGCCCAGTCGAGCAACTCAGCGTCCCACTCGCCGCTTTCAATATTCAACAGCTGCGTGGTGGTGGCGTTGGTGTATTCCCAGTTGAGCTTGCCCGTCAGGCGATAGTGCAGATAGTCGGGGATCATCAGCGCATGGGCGGCCTGCTCTTTCCAGTCAGGCTGCTGCTGGCTCAGGGCGCGGAACTGATAAAGCGTGTTAAACGGCAGAAACTGAATGCCGGTGCGGCCATAAATAGCCTCTTTACCCAGATCGCGCAGCGCCTGCTCCATCAGCCCGTGGGTGCGTTTATCGCGATAGCTCACCGCTTCGCCGACCCGATTGCCCGCCTTATCCAGCAGCACCATATCAACGCCCCAGGTGTCGATGCCGATGCTGTCCGGCACGATGCCTTCATCGCCCAGCTGCGCCAGCCCGGCGCGGATCTCGCGTTCAAGATGGTCGAGGTCCCAGCAGTCATAGCCGCCCCGACGTTCGCGAAGACTGGCGAAACGACGCACCTCGCGTAGATCGATTTGCTGTGATGCGGCGTCCCACCGGGCGAGCATCACACGTCCGCTGGATGCGCCCAAATCAACCGCAACGATATTTCGCTTACTCATGGCCCGTTCTTCCTTAGATATGATGCTGACAGAGTAAAAACGTTACGTGTTCGCCACCTTCCCCGTACTGCCAGCGCGGCTATGCCGCTGGCAGGTTTGCAAAGATGTTCGTGAGAGAGATCACAGAGGCGTAAGGGCGACAGATGTGAGCTTCGCCGCAATTCTTTTATCTGGCGGGAATATCTTGAATAAAAAGCGAATTTACTGCGCTTCGCAGTACAAAATTCAAGGTAAGCGGCGTGGGCGCTGAGTAGACTCGGTTACGCTTTTGTTAAACGAACGAGGCCATTATGACGATTTTACACAGCGCCGATTTCTTTCCTCAGGGCGATTACGCTATCGCTATCGAACCGCGTGTGCCGCAGCAGGCGTTTCCCGAGCATCACCACGATTTCCATGAAATCGTGCTGGTAGAACAGGGTTCGGGCATTCATGTGTTCAACGGCCAGCCGCAAACGCTGTGCGCCGGTTGCGTCTGCTTCGTGCGCGACCACGATCGGCATCTGTATGAGCAGACGGATAATCTCTGCCTGACCAACGTGCTCTACCGCAGCCCTGCCGCCTTTCGCTTTCTTTCGGGTTTGCAGGCGCTGCTGCCGAACGAGCGAGAGGGCAATTACGCCTCGCACTGGCGCATAAATAGCAAAGCCATGACGCAGGCGCTGGATGTCGTGGCGAAGATGCGGCAGGATGAGGGCTGGTCGCTGGAGAAGCAGGCTCGCCAGGAGCAGCTCTTCTTGCAGCTGCTGGTTTTGCTGCGCGAAGCGTGCCGCAATGAACAGGCGCAGGATCAGGAAGCCCGCCTGCACCGTCTGCTCGACTGGCTTAACGATCACTACAGTGAAGAGATTTTGTGGGAAGCGCTGGCTGACCGTTTTTCGCTGTCGCTGCGCACGCTGCATCGTCAGATGAAGCAGCAAACAGGCAGTACGCCACAGCGCTATCTGAACCGCCTGCGGCTGCTGCAGGCGCGGCATCTGCTGCGCCACAGCGATCTGCGTATTACCGATATCGCCTTTCAGTGCGGTTTCGGCGACAGCAACCACTTCTCTACTCTGTTTCGGCGTGAATTTGGCTGCGCACCGCGAGCGGAGCGCCAGCAGATGATGTAAAAAAGGAGCGAGCGATGACGCTGATACTGAGCCGGGACGACTATTTTCCCGCGCCTGGCCTGCCGGTTACGGTGGCTGAACGTATGCCACAACCCTCTTTTCCCGCCCACCGGCATGAGTTTAGCGAAATTGTCATCGTCTGGCGCGGCAACGGCCTGCATATTCTCAACGATCGCCCCTGGCTGATTACCTGCGGCGATGTCTTCTATATTCGCGACCAGGATTGCCACAGCTACGACAGCGTCAACGACCTGGTGCTGGACAATATCCTCTACTGCCGCGATCGCTTCGGTCTTGCTCTCGACTGGGGGCAGCTATTGCCGCCGCAAGGCGTTGACGCGCCGGGCTGCTGGCGTCTGACCACCCGTGGCATGGCGCTGGCGCGCGGCGTAATCAGCCAGCTGGAGCGCGAAAGCCGCAAGAGCGATCCCCTTTCCATTCAGCTTACGGAAGCGCTTTTTTTACAGCTGGCGATTATTCTTCGCCGCCACGGCTATGCGGCGGATCGCCCCTGGGCGCTGCCGGAAGGCGAGCAGCTCGATCTGCTGATGTCGGCGCTACAGGGCGCGGTGGCGCGCCCTTTCGATCTGGCGACCTTTTGCCAGCAAAATTCGCTGAACGAACGCGCGCTGAAGCAGCTCTTTCGCCAGCAGACCGGAATGACGGTCGGTCACTATTTGCGGCAGCTGCAGCTTTGTCAGGCAAAATATCTGCTGCGCACCCAGGATTGTCTGATCAGTGAAGTGGCGGCGCGCTGCGGCTTCGACGACAGCAACTATTTTTCGGTAGTGTTTACGCGCGAAACGGGTTTAACGCCCAGCGCCTGGCGCCAGCGGTTTGTGCCGCAGCGCTCGGGAAGCTCAGCACAGGACCGCGCGCCGTCCTGAAAAAGAGGTTGCCAGCAGGTTCCTGAACGGTTACTCCGTGCCAGCGCAGGTGAGATGGCCCGATCGCAAAGACGCAAAAGGCGGCATCCTTGCCAGCTCGGCCCGCGACATCCTTGTCGCGGGACGCTTTGCTCCTCGGTCCATCTCACCTGCTTAGCGAGCTTATGAGCTGTCTGTGAGCTCGTCGGATAAGCACTCAGGCGGCCAGCCCAAGCCCGACAATATTAGCGGCGATAATAATCACCACGCAGCCAATCGACAGTACGCTAACCGGACGGCGTCCAGCCGATTTCCACTCTTTCATCAGCAAACCAACCAGCCCGCCGCACAACACATAGAGACTCATATGCAGCATCCAGCTGACATAGTCATACTGCGGTGGAATGCTGGCGTGGCCCCAGGCATAGAAGAAAAACTGCAGATACCACATGGTGCCGCCCAGCACCGCGAAGGCGATATTGGCGATCAGCAGCGGTTTCGCCACGGAGAGATCCTGCCGCAGCGACAGCTCCGGCTTAACCGCCAGGCGGATAAAACAGAACGCCAGGTTAACCAGCGCCCCGCCGCCCATAATCACCACGTAGCTTGGCAGCGCGACGTAGAGCGGATCGATGCCCAGCTGCGCCGCCGCCTCATGCATCGGCTTAGCCGCATCCATGGCGAACGACATGCCTGCCGAAAAAATGCCGCACAGCACCGCCAGCAGCAGCCCTTTTTTGAGATTGAACTCTTCCGCATTGATCCCCAGCGCGCGCTCTTTCAGCAGGCCGGCGCGCGAAACGATCGCTACGCCCACCAGCGCCACGGCAACACCGAGCAGGGTTAACCGGCCGCCGGTTGAGGCGAACAGCTCGCCGAAGCGTCCCTGGATAAGCGGCGTCATCAGGGTGCCGACCACCAGCGTAATGCCGATGGCGATGCCGATGCCCATCGACATGCCGAGATAGCGCATCGTCAGACCGTAGTTAATGTTGCCGATGCCCCACATTGCGCCAAACAGAAATACCGGCAACAGCTGAGAAAGGCTGAAGCTGCTGTAGTAGGCCCAGAAGTTCGGCAGCAGTACAGCACTCACGGCCCATGGCAGGATCAGCCAGGACATAAAGCCGCCTACTGACCACATCGTTTCCCATGACCACTTTTTCACCTGTTTAAACGGCGCGTAGAAACACGCTGCGCTGGCAGCACCGACGAGATGCCAGAAGATACCTGCGATAATGGCACTGTTCATTGTTATTCCTTGCATAAGGTTGAGGCCTACAGGAAACCCGGTTCCTGATTAGCAGGCAGTCTACGGCGCGCCTGAACGCCTCAGCCTTTGGATGGCTGCCGACCGCAAAGCGGGAATGGCAATATCCACCAGTTAGTCCCTACGCGGATCACAGTTTCGACTTTGTCGGATTCGCCGCGCACAGACCTGTTAAGTCGCTTATTATTCAGCATTTTTTTGAAAATTGCTGTGCCGCGCAGCACATTTAACCGTTGGCTGCCGCCTTTTCCCGAACCCTGGCAAAAAAGGAAAGATCGCTTCACTAATGCGCGTTAACGCCGTATAAGACGTAGAAAATCTTCTATTGCCGGGATTGAGATGACGGGAAAATGGTTAACGCTGTTTTTAACGCGTTCGGTAAGCCGCGCGATGCTGGATGACCTGCGTGCCATTCTGCCTGCCAGCGCGTTAAAGATTTTTATTAATGAACTGGAAGAGGCGCAGTACGCCACGCTGGAGTGTCAACAGGCGGAAGAGAACTGCGCGCTGATCGCCTCGGCGCTGGTGGTATGGCGTCAGCTGGGCCAGGTCCACACCATTATTTATAAAAAAGGGGAAGTGCTGCGCGACGTCAGCGACGCCAGCCAGTTTCAACTCTTCAGTATGCTGAAAACGCACCGTGCAGTGATGCAGGTCGCCTGACGCGGAGATAACGAGGTTTCTATGAGAGTGGGTATTCTGTTTCCGATCGCCATTATTGTCGCCGGCGTCGGTTTTCTGGCATGGTTTATCGGCAGCGGACTCGCCATGCCAGGTTCCTGAACTAACGCAGCTGGCTGTCTTTACTGCCGCGTCGGTTATAGAGGGCGCTGCCTTTTAGCTGCTTATCGTGCGTCTGCTGACAGGCCAGGCAGAAGCGTACGCCCGGCACCGCTTCTCGGCGCGCCTGCGGTATCGGCTCGCCGCACTCGTCGCAAAATTCCGCGCTTTCGCCCTTGCTCATCGTGCCGCGCACGCGAGCGATCTCATCGTTAACTGTACTTTCGATCTGTTCCTGAACAGCGCCGTCTGACGCCCATCCGCTAGCCATAACATCCTCCTCATGCTTCCTGAAAGTGTTGGCCCAAAATCCGTTTTGCGCAACGTAGAGAAGATATGCGGGCCATAGCGGATGAATACAACCTTTTGTCGCCGTCATCACTTTAATCTGCGTTTGTTTGCCAGCGCCGCGCCGCGGATGGCAGCCAGACTAAGGTGTCGCGGTCTGTTTTGTTTCACGCTGCATTTATAAAACATTTTATTAACGTACCCGACATCGGAGATGCAGCAGATGAAAACAGAACTAAAACATTACATTAACGGCGAATTTGTCGCGCACCAGAGCGATAAATGGATTGAAGTGTTCAATCCTGCGACCGAAGCGCTGCTGGCTCGCATACCCGAAGGTTGCGCGCAGGAGGCCAGCCGCGCGATTGAGGCGGCCGAAACTGCGCAGCCCGCCTGGGAAGCCCTGCCCGCCGTTGAGCGCGGCAACTGGTTGCGCAAGCTGGCGGAGGCTATTCGCGACCGCGAGCCTGAACTGACCGCCACCATCGTCGCTGAAGGGGGCAAAACGCAGGGGCTGGCACAGACAGAAGTATTGTTTACCGCTGATTATCTCGACTATATGGCCGAGTGGGCGCGCCGCTATGAAGGCGAGATCGTCAACAGCGATCGCCCCAATGAAAATATTTTCGTATTTAAAAAGGCGATCGGCGTGACCACCGGCATTCTGCCTTGGAACTTCCCTTTCTTTTTGATTGCGCGTAAAGCCGCACCGGCGCTGATTACCGGCAATACCATCGTGATTAAACCAAGCGAACTGACGCCGCTCAACGCTGGCATCTTCGCCGAGATCGCGCATCACATCGGCCTGCCGCCGGGCGTAATCAATTTTGTCTATGGCTACGGCCCGGAGATTGGTCAGCAGCTGGCCTCTGACCCCAGAGTCGGTCTGGTCAGCCTGACCGGCAGCGTCGGGGCGGGCGTTGCCACCATGGCGGCCGCGGCGAAGAACGTCACCAAAGTTTCACTGGAGCTGGGCGGTAAAGCGCCAGCCATCGTGATGGATGATGCCGACGTGGACCTGGCGGTGAAGGCGATCGTCAGCTCGCGCGTAATCAACAGCGGACAGGTCTGCAACTGCGCAGAGCGCGTCTATGTGCAGGAAGGCATTTACGATCGCTTTATGACCGCCTTAACCGAGGCGTTTAAAGCCGTTAAATTTGGCGATCCGGCGGAGCAGCGCGAGATCGATATGGGACCGCTGATTACCGCCGCCGCGCTGGCACGCGTGGAGAAAAAGGTAGCGGACGCCGTGGCGGCTGGCGGCAAAGTGGTGCTGGGCGGCAAACGCGCCGGCAGTAAAGGCTTCTTTTTCGAGCCGACCATTATCACCGACGTGCGTCAGGATATGGAGATCATGCGCGAGGAGATCTTTGGGCCGGTATTGCCGGTAATGACGTTCAAAACGCTGGACGAGGCCATTGCGCTGGCCAATGACTGCGAATATGGCCTGACCTCTTCTCTCTATACGCAAAATCTCAATACCACCATGGTGGCGCTGCGTAAGCTGAAATTCGGCGAAACCTATGTCAACCGCGAGAACTTTGAAGCGATGCAGGGCTTCCACGCGGGCTGGCGTAAATCGGGCATCGGCGGCGCGGACGGGCGTCACGGGCTGGAGGAGTATCTGCAGACGCACGTCGCCTATCTGCAATTCACGCTGTAATTGTTAAGCCGCCCTGTACGGGCGGCTGTTTTTCATGCGACGCGATGACGGCAGCGCAGCAGTGCCGCGGCGCTCAGCAGCGATACCGCCATCAGGTAGTAACCCGGCGCAAGGCTGCTGCCGGTGGCGTTAATCAGCAGCGTGCAGATCAGCGGCGCGAAGCCACCGAAAATCGTGACCGCGACGTTATAGCTGATCGCCATGCCGCTGGCGCGCGTGCCGAGCGGAAAAAGATCCGCCATCACCGAAGGCACAGTGGAGAAGTAGATCGATTTCAGCAGCGCCATCCAGCCCACCAGCAGCAGCAGCGTCAGCGGCGAGGTGTGATCCACCATATAGCGGAAGGCTGGATAAATCGTTACCAGCAACAGCAGCAGCGAACCCCACATCAGCGGCACACGTCCCACGCGCTCAGCCCAGAGCCCCATCAGCGGCGTCACCAGGGTCAGAATAATACCTGCCAGCAGCGTGGCGCTAAAGGCGACGCTTCCCGGCAGATGCAGCGTTTTGGTGGCATAGGTCGGCACATAGTTCAGCATGTAGTTTACCGCCGTTGAAATCACCATCAGACCGACCGCCAGCAGCATCAGCTCTTTCTGACGGCCAAACAGCTGCTTCAAAGGCGCTTCTGGTCTCTCCTGCTGCGTGAAGCTGGCTGGCTCATGAACGTGGCGACGGATATAAAGCCCCAGCGGACCGATCAGCAGGCCGAAGGCGAAAGGAATGCGCCAGCCCCACGACAGCATCTGCGTCTCACTGAGCATCTGCGTCAGTCCCAGCCCGAAAGCGGAAGCCATCAGCGTGCTCGCGCCCTGTGTCGCGAACTGCCAGCTGGCGATAAAGGCTTTACGCTCGGGAAAGTGCTCCACAAGAAACGCCGTGGAGCTGCCGAATTCCCCGCCCGCCGAGAACCCCTGAATCAGGCGCGCCAGCATAATCAACAGCGGCGCCGCCAGCCCGATAGTGCCGTACTCCGGCATAAAGGTGATCATCGCGCCGCCCAGCATCATCAGATTAATGGAGAGCAGCAGCGCCTTTTTGCGCCCGTGGCGATCGGCATAGTTGCCCAGCACCACCGCGCCGAGCGGCCGGATAAGAAAGGAGACGCCAAAGCTGCCGAAAGTCAGCAGCAGCGAAACGGAGGTGTCGCTGGTGGGAAAAAAGGCGTGCGCGATATAGCTGGCGAAAAAGCCGTAGACCGCAATGTCGAACCACTCCAGCGCATTGCCGATACAGGTAGCGAACAGGGTTTTATGCAGGCTCGGCTTGCTCTGAACCAGCGGAACCGCTTGCGTCAGGTTGCTCATGTGCGCGCTCCCTGATAAGCCTGCTGCCGCGCCAGCAGCGCCTCGCCCTCTTCGCCCAGCTGCCAGAACAGCCGCGTCATGATTAGCAAACCTTCGCGCGCTACGGACTTCAGCATATGCTCGTTAACGCCGTGCTGGCCGCAGGCGGGATACGAGTGTGGCACCCACAGCGTCGGCAGACCAAGAATGTCGGAAAAGACCTCATTCGGCAGGGAGCCGCCCAGATTAGGCAGCAGCGCCGGTTTTTTGCCGCTGCTGGCGGCAAGGCTCTCCAGCGCCCAGGCGACCAGCGGGCTTTGGGGATCGAGACGCGTTGCGGGCGATCCGCGCAGGAAATCGACCTGAACATTGTCAAAACCCTGCGCGCGCAGATGCGCCTCGACGTGCGGCACCAGATTCTCCCAGTCGGTGCCCACCACAAAACGCAGCTGACACACGGCGGTCGCCTTACCGGGGATGGCGTTCATCGGACGCGCCGGGTTGCCGGTTTCGAACGCCAGCACCTCCAGCGTGTTCCAGCCGTAAAGGCGCTCGGCAGGGGTCAGGCCGGGTTCGCCCCAGTTTGCGTCCAGCGCCGGATCGCCCGGCATACCACCTGGCTCGATATCGCTAAGAATGGCGCGCACCGCCGCGCTCAGCGAGTCGGGCTTCAGCGCCTCGACCTGCAGCACGCCGTGCGCGTTGACCAGCGAGGCGATAGCGTTTGCCAGCTGCGTGCCGGGGTTGCTTAACAGCCCGCCCCAGTTGCCGGAGTGGTAGGCGTTGTCACGCGCGTTGATGGTCAGACGGAAATTGGCCGCGCCGCGCGATCCCAGGAAAAGCGTAGGCCGCGGCGCGCTGACGCGCGGGCCGTCCGACGCGATAAAGAGGTCAGCGCGCAGCAGCGCCTGCTGCTGCTGGCACAGTTCGGCCAGTCCTGGCGAGCTAATCTCTTCGCCCATCTCGAACAGAATCTTGCAGTTAAAGCCGAGACGGCCGCCGCGCGCATGGTAAACCTGCTCCAGCGCCGCAAGATTAATAGTGTGTTGCCCTTTGTTATCGGCGCTGCCGCGCCCATACCAGCGATCGCCCTCTTCCGTCAGCCGCCAGGGCGCAAGGCCGTCACGCCAGTTTTCATCATCGCCGAACACCACGTCGCCGTGGCCATAAACGAGCAGCGTTGGCAGCGCCTCGTCCTCGATGCGCGTCGCCACCAGAAATGGGCGGTTTTCAACGACCGGATTGTCGATAAAGTGCAGCGCAAAGCCGAGCGCCGACAGCTGCGGCGCGATCTCTTCATGCAAATAGTGATGTAGCTCATCGTCGCGATCCGCGCGCTGGCTTTCGGTCACGCACGCCACGCGGCGCGCCAGAAGCTGTTTGAATTCCCCGCTGTCGAAGTAGCGCATCGCCTGTTGAATAGCCTGTTGTTCCGTCATGTTTGCCCTGTCTTTTTTTATTTTGTCGTCGCTCTATCTTTGCCAAAAGGTTGGCCTTGCCACAATTATCAATTTATCGACATAGCCTTGCTTTTAAAGCAAAGCTAAAATGCCCGATAAAGAAGCATGCACCGACGGGGTGCAGAGGTCAGATAATGCTGAGCAGTGAAATCCGTTATTTTCTTGCCGTCGCCAGCAGCGGTTCGCTGAGCGCCGCCAGCGAACAGCTTTTTGTGGCGGTATCGGCTATCAGTCGGCAAATTCAGCGGCTGGAGGCGCAGGTGGGCGCACCGCTGTTCGATCGCCATGCGCGCGGCATGGTGCTTAATGAGGCGGGTGAAATCCTTGCCCGTCAGGTACGACAAAGCATGCTGGATATGGATTACGCGCTGGCGGAAATTAAAGGACTGAAGGCGATCCGCCGCACCCTGATCCGCATCGCCTGTACCGACGGCATGGCGTTCAGCCTGCTGCCCGGCCTGCTGGCGGAATTTCGCGCCCTTAATCCCGGCGTTTACTTCGCACTCAAGGTCGAGGGTTCCCAGGCAGTGGCCGAGCGGGTACGCGCTGGCGAATGCGATGTGGCGCTACAGTTCAGCCTGCATCCCGAGAGCGGCGTGGAAGTGATGGGCTCCTGGCCTGCCCCGGTGCTGCTGGCGATGCATAAAGATCATCCGCTGGCGCAGCAGCCAGCGCCGGTGACGCTGGAGGCGCTCAGCCCCTATCCGATGGCGCTGCCGGAGCAGAACACCACGGTGCGTCAGCTGTTCGATCTGGCCTGTCAGATGCGCGGCTGCGTGATTGAGCCGGTGCTGACCTGCGACTATTTCGCCACGCTCTACCACTTTCTGCTCAGCACGCCAGAGGCGATCACCATCAGCAGCGCCTTTACCCTGCTTAACGAAACGCAGCGCGATCTGGTGCTGCGGGAGATGGGCGTTGACCAGCTCAGCCAGCGTACGCTGCAGCTGCAGCGGGTTTCAGGGCGGCAGCGCAACGCGGCGCTGTCGCCCTTTCTCTCTTTTCTCCAGCAGCGCCTGAATGAGATCGCCGCCGGACTGGCGTAACTACTCGTTGATATCGACCGGATAGAAGATGTGCTTGCCGAAGGGATCGATATCGTAGCCGCTCACCTCTTTACGCACCGGCTCGAAAATGGTCGAGTGCGCAATCATCACCGCAGGCATCTGGTCATGCATTATCTGCTGCGCCTGCAGATAGAGCGCAGTGCGCTTGCCCTGATCCGGCTCGGCGCGCGCCTCGGTAATCAGCTTTTCAAACGGCTGATAGCACCACTTCGAGGAGTTCGAGCCGCCCTGCGTCGATTTACAGCTGTAGAGCGGCCCGAAGAAGTTGTCCGGATCCCCGGTCGCGGTTGTCCAGCCCATCAGCGCCGCCTGGTGTTCGCCGCTGCGCACCCGCTTGAGATATTCGCCCCATTCGTAGGTCACGATGGTCGCCTTGATGCCGACCTTCGCCCAGTCTGCCTGGATCATCTCCGCCATACGGCGCGCGTTAGGGTTATAGGGACGGGAGACCGGCATCGCCCAGAGCGAAATTTCGGTGCCGGGAGCGATGCCCGCCTGCTTCAGTAGCGCTCTGGCCTTTTCCGGATCGTAATCATAATCCTTCAGATCTTTGTTTTCGCTCCAGACGCCTGGCGGCAGAATATTTTTGGCCGCGGTGCCGGTGCCTTTGAAGATAGCGTCGATGATGGCGGGCTTGTTGATCGCCATTGCCAGCGCCTGACGCACCTCGACCTTATCCAGCGGCGCTTTAGTGGTGTTAAACGCCAGGAAACCGGTATTCAGTCCCGCTTTATGCATCAGGTTGATAGCCTGATTGCTGCGCATTTTCTCCAGATCGGCAGGATTGGGGAACGGCATCACCTGACATTCCCCCTTCTCCAGCTTGGCGAGCCGAACCGAGGCGTCCGGCGTAATGCTGTAGACGATGCGATCCAGCTTCGCCTTGCCTGCCCAGTATTGCGGGAAGGCTTTATAGAGAATGCGGGAATCTTTCTGGTACTGCACCAGCTGGAACGGGCCGGTGCCGATGGGATCCATATCGACTTTTTCCGGCGTACCCGCCTTCAGCATCCGATCGGCGTATTCGGCGGAGTGGATGGAGGCGAAGTACCAGGCGAGATCGGCGAGGAATGGCGATTCCGCATGGTTAAGCGTAAAGCGCACGGTGTGGTCGTCGACGCGGTCGATGCTTTTAATCAGCGTCGTCAACTCCAGACTGTCGAAGTTAGCGTAGGTGCCGCCAGAGACGTTGTGGTAGGGATTTTTCGGATCCATCTGCCGCATAAAAGAGAAAATAACGTCATCGGCGTTGAAGTCACGGCTGGGTTTGAAGAGTTTGTTGCTCTGAAACTTAACGTTTTGACGCAGATGGAAGGTATAGACCTTGCCGTCCGGGCTGATCTCCCAGCTTTCAGCCAGGCTCGGCACCAGTTCAGTTGTGCCATATTTAAAATCCACCAGCCGGTTGAATATCGGCACTGCGCTGGCGTCCACGCTGGTTCCCGAGGTGTAGAGCTGCGGATTGAAGTTCTCCGGCGACCCTTCCGCGCAGTAAACCAGCGTTTTCGCGCTGGCGTTATGCGCCATGGCGGCGGTCAGCAACGCCAGCATCGCTATCTTCGCTTTCATCATTTCCTCACTTTTTATTGACTTCCGTTGGTCAGATTCCCTAAATGATCCAGGCGCTTTATGGATATCACGTTTTCGTAACATAGCGAACCCTGCTGATGGCAGACAAATAAGGAACAGTGATGACAGCCCTTGCAAATCAGTTGACCCAACGCTTTTTCCGTTACCTGGCCGTTAGCAGTCAGAGCGACGCTACATCGAACACTTTGCCGAGCACGCCCAGCCAGCACGCGATGGCGCGGCTGCTGGCGGAGGAGCTCACCGCTCTCGGCCTCGACGAGGTGGTGATCGACGACTGCGCCACGGTGACCGCCGTGAAGCGCGGCAACCGGCAGGATGCGCCGCGCATCGGTTTTATCACCCATATCGATACCGTTGACGTAGGCCTGTCGCCCGATATTCATCCGCAGGTCCTCACCTGGCAGGGAGAAGATCTGCTGCTCAACGCGCGCGAAGATATCTGGCTGCGTCGGGACGCGCACCCGGAGATCGCGCCCTATCTCGGCGAAGAGATTATTTTCAGCGACGGCACCAGCGTGCTGGGCGCGGACAATAAAGCGGCGGTGACGGTGGTGATGACATTGATGGAGAATTTGCAGGGCGATCACGGCGATATCCTGGTGGCCTTTGTGCCCGATGAGGAGATCGGTCTGCGCGGCGCGAAAGCGCTGGATCTGGAAAAGCGTTTTAACGTCGATTTTGCCTGGACCATCGACTGTTGCGAACTGGGCGAAGTGGTATATGAAAATTTCAATGCCGCGTCGGCGGAAATAACCTTTACCGGCGTGCCTGCGCACCCGATGTCGGCCAAAGGCGTGCTGGTCAATCCGCTGCTGATGGCGCACGACTTTATCAGCCTGTTCGATCGTCGGGAAACGCCGGAGCACACCGAAGGTCGTGAAGGCTATATCTGGTTTAATGAAATGCAGGCGGGCGCCAGCCAGGCGACGCTAAAAGCCTCGATCCGCGATTTCGATCTGACGCAGTTTGCCGCGCGCAAAGAGCAGCTACATCAGGCGGTAGCAGAGATCGCCCGGCGCTACCCAACGGGCAGCGTCGCAATTCGCATCAGCGACATTTACAGCAATATCAGCAACGCCGTGGGCGAGGATCGTCGCGCTATCGATCTGATCTTCACCGCGCTGGCGGATCTGAATATTGAGCCGAAGGTGATCCCGATGCGCGGCGGCACCGACGGCGCGGCGCTCTCGGCGAAAGGCCTGCTGACGCCAAACTTCTTTACCGGCGCGCACAACTTCCACTCCCGCTTCGAGTTTCTGCCGATTTCGTCGTTTGTGAAGTCCTACCAGGTGGCGGAGAGGCTCTGCTTGCTGGCGGCGCAGCGCTAAACCATCAAAAAAGCAGCCAGGTTCAGGGCGCGGGTCATATCCTGTGCGACCGCCCCCTGCCCAGCCTGGTTCAAGGCGGCTGTCCGCCGCCTGCCTGCTCTTACTTCTTCACGCTGACGTCGATGCCGGGGAAATATTTCTCCGCCAGTTTTTTCACCGTGCCGTCATCCTGAATTTTAGTAATCGCCGCATCCAGCGCCTGCTTCAGTTGGGTATCGCCCTTACGCAGTCCAAAACCGATGCCGGTACCGAGGATCGCGTCATCTTCTACCGCTTTACCGGCAAAAACGAAGCCCTTGCCCTGCGGTTTATCGAGGAAACCTGACTGGCCCGCGGCAGACATCACCAGCGTGCCGTCAAGACGACCTGCGACCATATCGTTATACACCTGATTCTGATCCTGATAAGAGGTCACGGTAACGCCCTGCGTTTCCCAGTGCTTTTTGGCGTAGGTTTCCTGAATCGACCCCTGCAGCACGCCGATATTCTTGCCCTTCAGCGCCTCAGCGGTCGGCTGCAGCTTCTCGCCCTCTTTGACGATCAGCATGCTCGGAATACGGTAGACAGGTTTGGTGAAATCGATGCTTTTCGCCCGCGCTTCGGTGATATTCATCGCTGAGTTAATGGCGTCGAACTTCTTCGCCTGCAGCGCCGGGATCAGCGCGTCAAAACTGCTCTCCACCCAGTGACAGTCGAAATTGCCGGTCGCGCAGATAGCTTTGCCCAGCTCGATGTCGAAGCCTTCCAGCTCGCCCTGCGCGTTACGGCTCTCAAACGGCGCATACTGCGACTCCAGGCCATAACGCAGCGTTTCCGCCGCCAGCGCATGCACCGAACTCATCAGCCCCAGCGCAAGAAAGAGCGCGTTTAGTTTTTTCATCTTATTTTCCCCTGAGATTAACCCTTCACCCGACAGAGCGCCTCTGCGCCGCGCTGCAGAGTGGCGTCGTCTTTTGCAAAAGAGAGACGAATCACGTTGTTATCGGTGCCGTCCATATAAAACGCCGAGAGCGGAATGGTTGCCACGCCGTGCTCGACGATAAGACGTTTTACCATCTCGCTGTCAGCTTCGTCACTGAAATGTCCGTAGCTGGCTAAAACAAAAAACGAACCGGCGCACGGCAGCAGCTTAAACGGCGAATCCTGCAGCAGCGACACCAGACGATCGCGCTTCTGCTGGTAGAACGCCGACAGCGACAGATAGTTTTCGGCGCGCTGCAGATAGTGCGCAAAGCCAATCTGCATCGGCGTATCGGCGGCGTACATCATAAACTGATGCACTTTCACCAGCTCCTCCATCAGTTCGGCGGGCGCAAGACAATAGCCGACGCGCCAGCCGGTAACGTGAAAGGTTTTGCCGAAGGAAGAGACGATCACGCTGCGCTGCGCCAGCTCTGGATGGGTCGCCATCCCGCAGTGCGCGCGGCCGTCGAACACAATATGCTCATAGACTTCGTCAGAGAGCACCACAATATCGGTGCCGCGCGTCAACGCCGCCAGCTGCGCCAGATCGGCGGGCGTCAGCACCTGTGCGCTCGGGTTGTGCGGCGTATTAATAATGATCATGCGGGTGCGCGGCGTCAGCGCGGCGCGCAGCTCATCCCAGTTAATGGCATAGTCGGGGAACTGCAGCTTCAGGCCAACCGGCGTGCCGCCCTGCAAACGCACCACCGGCGCGTAGCTGTCGAAAGCGGGCTCGAAGAAGATCACCTCGTCGCCCTGGCTCACCAGCGCTGTAATCGCCATATAGATGCCCTGGCTGGCGCTGCCGCTGATCAGCACTTCGGTCGCAGGATCGTAGTGTTGACCATAGAGCGCGGCGACCTTAGCCGCCAGCGCCTCTTTCAACGCAGGCCAGCCGGTCATCGGCGCATACTGGTTATGCCCTTCGCGCATGGCACGGCTGACCTCCTCCACCAGTGCCGGATCGCACGGGAAGTTGGGCGCGCCCTGCGACAAATTGATCGCGCTGTGCTGCGCAGAGAGCTGACCGATGACGCTGAATATCGTGGTGCCTACGTCGGGCAATTTAGAGGTGACGTTAACGCTGCTTTTCATCGGACGAGCTCCTGCGCGGCTGCATAAAAATGTCGATTTAATTGATTTCTATTCAACGACCCGGCGCTTGAGCCGACAAGCGAATTGTTGTCATAATAGCCATGACTAAAATGCATAGCTGGAGTGATAATGCCGCGTTCTCTGCCGCTTAACGCTATACACGCCTTTCTGGTGACCGCGCGCCATCTCAACCTGACGCGCGCAGCGGGCGAGCTCTGTATTACTCAGGGCGCAGTCAGCCGCAAAATCGCCACGCTTGAACACTATCTGGGCTTCGCGCTGTTCGAGCGGCACGCGCGCGGCCTGCGCCTGACCGCACAGGGAGCGGCGCTGCTGCCAGAACTGCGCCAGGGTTTTGAACAGATGCTGAGCGCCACGGACAGGGCGATGCGCCATCACGGCGTCATTCGGCTAAAAGCGCCGACCTGCGCGATGCGCTGGCTGGTGCCGCGCCTGGTGGCGCTGGAGCAGCAGCGGCCGGAACTGCATGTCGCCCTGACCACCACGCTGGAGCATCACGCTCAGCTGGATGGATTCGACGCTGCCATCCTTTACGGTACGCCGCTGCCAGGGACGATACATCTGTTTGATGAGGCGATTACGCCGGTCATGGCCGCCGACATCGCGCCGCCCGCCTCGCCCGAGGCGCTGGCAACGATGACCTTTCTGCATCCCACCAGCGATACCCGCGACTGGCAGCTGTGGCTCGACGCCCAGAATACCAGGCTGACGATGACGCGTAATCAACACTTCAGCACCATGGATCTGGCGATCAGCGCGGCGATACAGGGTTTTGGCGTGACGGTAGCGGATATTAATCTGGTGGAGAGCGATCTGGCGAACGGACGCCTGATTGCGCCGTTCGCCAGTCGGGTGAAAACCGGGGCGGCCTACAGCCTGCTGCAGCGCCCGGTCAAAGATGCGCCGCCTTTCCTGTCGGATCTGGCGGCATGGCTGTCACGCGATTAAAAGGTTACCCATTCGCCGCTCTGGTCTGCCCCAGAGCGATGCGCTGCGGCTACGGACGGCGTAGCGCTGTTGCCGCGAGGCGGCGCGCTGGCAATCGGCTCGTGCGACGAAAGACGGAACCGGGAGACCGAGGCTTCCAGCGATTCGGTCTGACGCGCCAGCGCGGCGGCGGCGGATGAGACCTCCTCCACCAGCGAGGCGTTCTGCTGCGTCACGCTGTCCATTTCGGTGACGGCTACGCCAACCTGCGAAATGCCTTTGCTCTGCTCTTCCGACGCGGCGGCAATCTGTTTCATGATGGCGTCGACATCCTGCACCGACTTAAGAATATTGTGCATGGTGCTGCCGGTGTTACTCACCAGGACCGCGCCTTTGCCCACGCGCTGTACCGAATCTTCAATCAGCGCGGCGATCTCTTTCGCCGCGGCGGCGCTGCGCTGCGCCAGATTGCGCACCTCGCTGGCGACGACTGCAAAGCCACGCCCCTGTTCGCCGGCACGGGCCGCTTCAACCGCTGCGTTCAGCGCCAGAATATTGGTCTGGAAAGCGATGCCGTTGATGACGCTGGTGATCTCGGCAATTTTTTTCGAACTGCCGGAGATGCCGTTCATGGTAGAGACCACTTCGCTCACCAGCTGTCCGCCCTGCTGCGCCGTTGACGAGGCGGTTTCTGCAAGCATGCTGGCCTGACGCGCGTTGTCGGCGTTGAATTTCACCGTTGCGGTCAGCTGTTCCATACTGGCGGCAGTCTGTTCCAGCGCCGCCGCCTGCTCTTCCGTGCGTGAAGAGAGATCGTTGTTGCCCGCTGAGATCTCTGCCGCGCCGCGCGAGATATTCTCGGTACCGCTGCGGATCGCGCTGACCGCTTCGCGCAGGCTCTCCTGCATGGCGCTCAGCAGCGGCACCAGCTTGCCGACGCAGTTGCGTCCGAACGGCGCAACCGGCTGGCTAAGATCGCCTGTGGCGATCACGGCGAAATGCTCACGGATGCGATCCAGCGGTTTCACCAGCATGGTGACCAGATAGCGATCGGTAAACAGCAGGATCACTAAGCCCAGAATGACCGCTGCCACCAGCGTAATTTTCGTCAGTACGGTGAGGCGATCGACTCTGACACGGGTCTGATCCAGCTTGACGGCCGCCGCCTGATTGAACGCCTCGGCGCTGGCGCCAAAAGCGCGGCTCAGCGCAGGGGTTACCGTGCTGGCGTGCTGGCGATAGGCTTCCAGCGAGTCCTGACGCGCTTTCTGCAGCTGCGGCGTCACACCCTCATCCAGCAGCTTTTGCCAGCTGCCGATCACCTGGTCGACGATCTGCGCCTCCATCGGGCCTGGCGCCATCTGCTTAAACTGCGCCAGCTGTTGCGTCATATTGTTCAGCGCCTGCTGAACCGGCTGCCAGTCCGCCTCAGTCGGCTGCGCACCGCCCGCTTTGCTTTCCATAATGCGCGACAGGCGCGTGATGACGCGAAAATACTGGTCGTTGCCTTTGCTTAAGGTGGTCATCTGCGCCACCAGATGACGATCGACGTCGTTGCCCTCACTGAGCGAACCGAGCGAGTGCACGCTGAACCAGCCTACTGCGCACCACAGCAGACAAAAGAGACCGAGAATCCACAACATGACGGTGCGAATCGTGAAATTTTTTAATATACCCATAGCCAAATCCTTGACGGTGAAAACCGAGAGGGGCCCGATAATCTCGGGCATAATGGCGTTATCGGCAGAAATTAAGGAAGATACAGCGGTTTAGTTAGCAATAAAGTTGCTTAATGCTTCTGGAAGGCTTAAGCATAACGTAATGATTTACAAAGGTTAGTATCGAAAATACCGGGTAAAAATCAGTTCTGCTGCCTTATTAATTAGCCGTCAAAGCTTTACCATACTTTTCATCATCAGGCGAAACAGCCTCAGACGCGCGCGCATAAAATTGCGTTTGAGCAGTAGCGCCTTCTCACCGCCTTCACCGAACGACAGCGTGAGATCTTCGCCGGGATGCCAGGTGGGCCAGCTTATTTCGCCCTCCAGCCGGTGGCTGAATTCATTTGCGTCGCGCGCAAAGGCGAACCAGTAATCCGCCATACGCTGCGAAAAGGCGCGATCGCTGGCGGTGTAGGGGCGTTCACTGTCGGCAGGCTGCATCGTCGCCAGGGTATTAAGCGTATAGGGCACCTCATTGCCATGCCATGCGCCGTGCGGATAGAGATCGCGCGACTGTTCGGAAACATAGTCGAACCAGTAGCGCCAGCCCGGCATGCCGACGTTGTGCTGCGCGCGCATCAGGATCCACGGCATGACGCTAAAGGCCATATCGCGCGCTGCCGCACGTCCCAGCAGGCGATCGTCGTGAATATCGTATAGCCATTTCAGCAGCCGATAGCTGAGCGGCCTGCTGGCGCGCAGCTGTCGTATGACTGTGGCGGTATCCACATTAAAATAACCCAGCACGCTGGCTTCGTCGCTGTTGCTGCCAGCCATCAGCGGAATGCGATGCTGTCGCCCCGCCATAAAGGTGGGCAATACCGGCTGCGGCAACACGGCGTCGCCAGCAATCGGCACCGGCCCGTGCCACAAAGGCGACTCCAGCGGCCAGAAGGCGTCGGCAGGCAGTTCGCGTAGCTGCTGCGCGGTAGCGTTGCGCAAACCGAAATGCGCCGCGACCTGCTCGCCCAGTTGCAAAGCCGCTTTACGCGGTTTGTCCGGCAGGCTGTAGGCGCTTTGCACGATCGCTTTATGAAACAGCCCCTCCGCCAGCGGCGAGCAGCAGAGCGAAAGCACGCTGCGCGCGCCGGACGATTCGCCAAAGATCGTGACATTGTCACGATTACCGCCAAATGCAGGAATATTGCGCTGTATCCACTGCAGCGCCGCTATCTGGTCGAGCAGAGCGAAGTTATTAACGATGCCGCCGTCGCGGTACTCCGCGTCCAGCGCCGGATGCGCAAAAAAACCGAGATGACCGAGACGGTAATTCACCGTTACGACCACTGCGCCGCGCGCCGCCATCGGCTTGCCGTTATAGGGTGCCAGCCCGCCCGATCCCATAACGAAACCGCCGCCGTGCAGCCAGACCATCACAGGCAATGGCCGTGACGGCTCGACGTCAGGCGTCCAGACGTTGAGATAAAGGCAGTCTTCGCTGAGCGGGCCGGGATCGCCGCCGCCTGCGGCAACGCAGAGCGCGCGGTTCTGCCAGCAGGCGGCGCCGAATGCGGTCGCGTCGCGCACCTCCTGCCAGGGCGTTACCGGTTGCGGCGCGCGCCAGCGCAGCGCGCCCACCGGCGCGGCGGCATAAGGAATACCCTTAAAGACAAAGAGATCATCATCCATACTTCCTCTTAGCTCGCCTTCCGCTGTTCGGAGGCGCAGAGGTCGTCTGTTTTTCATTACCTGTTCCCTGATAAAGCGTTAAGGCATTATCTACAGGCCGTTAAGATATTGTCTATGTCCTTAGTGCATTTGCAGAATATGCTGAGCCGCCCGCGTTAAGCGTCGCTGATACCGCATCGTACCAGCGATTGCTGCTGACGCGCCTGATAGAGCTGCATCTCATCCTGCACCGGCGCGCCCAGCGCCGCTTCAAAATCCGCCCTGCTGGCATTGCCTGCTGTACGCGCCTGCGCCTTATCGCCCAGGTTTGACTGGAATATACCTGCCGCGCTGACCGGCAGAAAATCTTCATAAACAACCGGATCGGCGATAATGCGTCCCTGCTCGATCAGCGTCGCCAGCGATTCGCCCGGACGCGGCGGTTGTGCCTCGCCCTTTTCGCTCAGCCGATAGTCGAACCAGGCGAGCTGCTGCTCGCGCAGGCTGCGCTCATCGTCGGGAAAGTCGCGAAATACCTCGGCCAGCCGCTGCTGATGCTGCTGGTTGTCGGTGCCTGTGCCCGCTTCCGCCAGCAGACGATCGTACAGCGCGCGGCCTTTCGGCGTCAGCGCCACGCCGCGCTGCTCGATTTCGCCAAAGCGCGCGGTATGGGTGCCGTTCTCGCCCTGCTGGAAACGTACCGGCTCCTCCAGCGCCTTAAAACTGGTCTGCCGCAGCAAAATCGGGACTTCGCGTCGTGGCGGCCCTTCAATCAGGGCTTTTGGATCGATGCCGTATTCCGGCATTAGCGACTGCACCAGGTCGATGTCGAGCGTGCGCGGCGTCAGGTGATTGATATGGCATCCCGGAAAGCAGACCACGTCGGCAATCAGGCGATGCTGCTGGCTCAGCGCCTGATAGGTCTCGCTGTCGACAGTGCTCACGCCATGCCAGCGGAACGTCTCCAGCGCCTCTTTGACAAAGGCGTCGGCGTCCGCGTCACTGAGGCCGCCCTGCTGCTGATGTTGCGCGATCAGCGCCCGGCAGCGCGGCGTAAAAATGTCGCGCCGCGCCAGTATCGCCGCCGCTTTTTCCCGCAGCTGAAGATCGTCAATGAGCTCCAGCCGCAGCAGCGAGGTAAAAATGCGGAAGGGATTGCGGCGCAGCGCCGCGTCGCTGACCGGACGAAACGCGGTGGAGTGCACCGGCACGCCCGCTTGCGACAGATCGTAGTAGCCGACCGGCTCCATACCCATTACCGCGAACATCTGCCGCAGCGTCGCCAGCTCTTCAGCCGTGCCGACGCGAATGGCGCCGTGACGCTCCAGATTGAGGCGCTCAAGCTCGTCCGCCGCTTCCAGCCGCGCTTTCAGCGCCGGACGCTCGGCTAAACAACGCGCATTGACGCGCTGTACCAGCGTCATCAGCGTGCCATACTGCGGCACCTCCTGCTGATACATTGCGGACATCGCCTGTGAGAAGCGCGTACGAATAGCGTCCGCGCTGAGGAAGTGATTCATGGTGCCTGCTCCTGACATGATCGACGTTGCTGCTACTGTAGAGCAACGCGAAATCGGCAGGCAAAAAAGTTACGGATTTGTGATCGGCTTAAAGCCGAAGCGATTTTTCATCACCAGCATCAGCGTGGTCAGCAGCGCGGGAATCGCCAGCAGTACGAAGATCAGGCTGAAAGACCAGCCGAGAGAGAGCATCTCCGCGCCGACAAAGGCGCTGAGGATAGCCCCGACGCGGCCAACGCCATGCATCCAGCTGGAGCCCGTCGCGCGCGCATGGGTGGGATAGTAGCTGGCGGAAAGCGCATTCATGCCGGTATTGGCGCCGTTGAAACAGAAGCCGCTGAGAAAGGCGATGCCGCTCATCATCCCCACTTCTGCAGGCGAAAAGCCCAGCGTGACAATCGCCAGCCCACCGCAGAAATAGATGACCGCCAGTGCCAGATTCGCATTAAAGCGATCCATCAGCCAGCCGGCAAACAGCGAGCCAAGGGTACCGCCCGCCTGATACATGGCGGTGATAATAGCCGCGTCGGTAACTGACATGCCCAGCGTATTGATAAGCGATGGCAGCCAGCTGCCGATCAGGTAAACCAGAAACAGCCCCATAAAGTAGCCGCCCCACAACATCAGGCTGCCGAAAAGATAACGACGGGAGACGACGGTAGCGATTGCGCCCTGGGTCTGCGGCGTCGGCTCCTGCGAGTGAAACGCGCTGTCGGGCCGTGTGGCACCGGGCAGCATCCGTTCCAGAATAGCGTGAATGCGCGTCGCCGGCGCGCGGCGGCTAATCAGAAAACGCACCGACTCCGGCACACCGCGCATTAAAAACGGCAGGACCACCAGCGGCAGAATGCCGCCCAGCATCATGACCGCATGCCAGCTGTAGCGCGGCAGCAGCCAGGAGGCGGCAAAACCACCGCTGGCGGCGCCGAAGGTAAAGCCGCAGAACACCACGGTAATGATAAAGGCGCGGCGGCGCTCCGGCGCATATTCCGCCACCAGCGTGCCGACGTTAGGCATTGCCGCGCCCAGGCCCAGACCGGTCAAAAAGCGAAACAGCATCATCTGCTCGATGTTATTTGCCAGCGCAGTGGCGAGCGTCCATAGCCCGAAGAAAAAGACGCTGAGGATAATCATCATGCGGCGGCCGTAACGATCGGCCAGCGGCCCCGCCAGCATGGCGCCGAGCGCCAGCCCGACGAGCGCCGCGCTGATCACTACGCCAAGCTGATGATTGGTGACGCCCCAGCCCGCCTTGAGCGTCGGGGCGATAAAGCCCATCAGCGCGATATCCATGCCGTCAAGGGCGACCACAATAAAGCAGAGCGCAATCAGGCGCTTTTGCCAACGGCTCAGCTCTGACTGATTGATTAACTGGCGAACGTCTACTGCTTCAATGCTGGTCACTGCGAACTCCTCACTGCGCTCATCTCTTGAAACATCAGTTTTGGTAAAAAAAACGGCAGCTATGATAGCCCATCGTTAACAATAAGGCGTTCGATTTTTATATGATATTGAGAATTATTCAATATTTAAGGTTTAACGCGTTGAATTCGTTTTAAACTTATTTTGCAGGCTGGCAGCCCCATCACGCGGCTGAGATTATTTAGCTTTAAAAAACAACAACAAAGCCAAATCACCCCATTTTGTTAATTTTATTTTGCAGCAAAGTTAACAAAACCCATCTTTACTGGTTGCCGTGTAGCGACAAAACTTATTAACTTTATGATATGGACAAAAATATCCTTTTCAATCAGCGCATTCGCTTGCGCCATCTTCATACCTTTGTTGCGGTAGCGCAACAGGGAACCCTGGGCCGCGCGGCGGAAACCCTGAGCCTCAGTCAGCCCGCCTTGTCTAAAACGCTGAATGAGCTTGAGGAGCTGACAGGCGTTCGCCTGTTTGAGCGAGGCCGCCTGGGCGCGCAGCTTACCACCATGGGCGAACAGTTTTTGATCCACGCAGTGAAAGTGCTGGATGCGCTTAATCACGCAGGCCAGAGCTTTAACCTGCCGGTTTCAACCCGTCCGGTCGTGATCCGACTCGGTGCGCTCACTACGGCGGCGATGGGCATGCTGCCGCAAATACTCGATCGCTTTCATCAGCAGCAGCCTCATGCGACCGTCCAGGTCGCCACTCTGCACAATAACGTGCTGCTGGCCGGACTGCGTGCGGGCGAGTTCGATATCGGTATTGGTCGTATGGCGGACAGTGAAATGATGACTGGCCTGACCTATGAACTGCTGTTTCTCGAATCGCTGAAGCTGGTGGTGCGGCCGGAGCATCCGCTTCTGAGTGACAACGTCACGCTGTCGCGGGCCATGCAGTGGCCGGTCGTGATCTCGCCGGAAGGGACCGCGCCGCGCCGTATCGCACAACAGATGCTGGATGAACAGGGCTGCACCCTGCCCAGTACCTGCGTTGAAACCTCATCGACGTCGCTCGCGCGCCAGCTGGCGCTGCGGTATGACTACGTCTGGTTTGTACCTTCCGGCGCCATCAAGGAAGATCTGGCGCACAATGCCCTGTGCGCCCTGCCCATCAGCTCGTCAGGACCGGGCGAACCGGTCGGCATTATCACCCGCACCGGCCAGCCCCTGAGTCTCAGCGCCGAAATCCTGATGGCGACCATCCGCAAAGCGCCGGACTAACGGCTGCGTTTAGCATGACGCTCACGATTATCCAGCCGCGCTTTTTCTGTTTTACGCAGGCCGACGTAGAGCGCGCCCGCGCCACCATGCTGCGGCTGCGACGTGCAAAAGGTCTGCACGTCGTCAAACTGACGTAGCCAGCGCGCCAGGTAACTGCGCACAATATTGGCATGGGATTCGTTGTCGCGCCCTTTACCATGGATGATCAGTAAATTGCGCAAACCCTCTTTGCGCGCCTGCAGCATAAAGCTGAAGACTGCCTGACGGCAGGTTTCCACCGGCTGACGCAGCAGATTCAGGCTGGCATCCATCTTATATTCTCCCTTGCGCAGCTTATCCAGCACGCCCTGCTGTATGCCGTCGGCTTTATACTCCAGCGGCGTGGCAAGCGGAATAATGTCGAGGTAGCCGCGCGTCAGAAAGTTCTCTTCCGCAATCGTGGTTTCAGGACGACGCGGTGCTTTGGTTGAGGGCGATTTCAGCCATAAAGTACTGGCGCTATCTTTTAATGGAGTGACATCACCCATGGCATCCCGAAACAGGTCTTCATCGTCAAGGTTCATGGAATTTTCTCACGCCAGGTCAATAAGGAATTACAGAGATCACATTCGCCTCTGTAGATGCAATAGTAGCAAAGGGAAAAAACAGTGCGCCAGTGGTGAAGCGCGTCAGGAAGCCGTTTAAAAAACGCCCATCCAGATCAATAAAGTGGAAAGTTTTCGTTCCAAAAAGCAAAAATGTGACGTGCTGGGCTTGTCAGAACGCGGCTCCGCGCCACGCCTGACATCCCTACACTTTCTGAGGCTAAAACTGCTCTGATGAGTTCATTTCAGCGGGAAAAATGATAAAATTGACACCAGTCAATAATCGTCGAGCGTACATTATGATCACTGAAAAACGCACCATTCGCCGTATTCAGTCGGGTGGCTGTGCCATCCACTGTCAGGACTGCAGCATAAGTCAGCTGTGTATCCCGTTCACCCTGAATGAACATGAGCTGGATCAGCTCGACAACATTATCGAGCGTAAAAAACCTATTCAGAAAGGCCAGACGCTGTTTAAAGCAGGCGACGATCTGAAATCGCTCTACGCTATCCGCTCCGGCACGATTAAGAGTTACACCATTACTGAACAGGGCGACGAGCAGATTACAGGCTTCCACCTGGCGGGCGATCTGGTCGGTTTCGATGCGATCATGAACGGCAATCATCCCAGCTTCGCCCAGGCGCTGGAAACGGCGATGGTGTGCGAGATCCCATTCGAAACGCTGGACGATTTATCAGGTAAAATGCCTGCCCTGCGTCAGCAGATGATGCGTTTGATGAGCGGTGAAATCAAAGGCGACCAGGATATGATCCTGCTGCTGTCGAAGAAAAATGCTGAAGAACGTCTGGCTGCGTTTATCTGGAACCTCTCGCGTCGTTTTGGTCAGCGCGGCTTTTCTCAGCGTGAATTCCGCCTGACGATGACGCGCGGCGATATCGGTAACTACCTTGGCCTGACCGTCGAAACCATCAGCCGCCTGCTCGGTCGTTTTCAGAAATCGGGCATGCTGGCGGTAAAAGGCAAATATATCACTATAGAAAACCATGACCTGCTTGCCGAACTGGCCGGTCAGAGCGTTCAGGCTGCTTAATTAATTGGCCGCCTAATGATTAGAGTTGCAGGTATGCGCGCAATGCCTCTGCAACTCTGATCGCCAGCGTAAATTTGTTAGTTTATTGATCCCACAGTAACTTTTCCGCTTCTTCCCGCTCCTAACTTAGGCTATCTTTAAACCAGTTCGGCCTGGTTTAAGGAGTTATTCCCTATGTCCCGCTACCAAAATATGCTGGTCGCTATCGATCCCCAGCAAGACGATCAGCCTGCGTTACGACGCGCGGTTTACCTTAATCAGCGCATCGGCGGCAAAATTAAGGCCTATCTGCCGATTTATGACTTCTCTTATGAGATGACCACGCTGCTCTCGCCAGATGAGCGTTCATCCATGCGGCAAGGCGTTATCAGCCAGCGCACCGAATGGATCCGCGAGCAGGCGCGCGCCTATCTCGAAGCGGGCGTGGATATTGAAATCAAGGTGGTATGGCACAATCGCCCCTATGAAGCGATTATTCAGGAGGTGCTGGCGCACGGGCACGATCTGGTGCTGAAGATGGCGCATCAGCACGATCGGCTGGAGGCCGTGATCTTTACGCCTACCGACTGGCATCTGTTGCGTAAGTGCCCTTGCCCGGTGTGGATGGTAAAAGATCAGCCCTGGCCGGAAGGCGGCAAAGCGGTAGTAGCGGTGAATCTCGCCAGTGAAGAGCCGCACCACGATGAGCTGAATCAGAAGCTGATCCGGGAAACTACCCGGCTGGCGGAGATGGTGAATCACACCGAGGTGCATCTGGTCGGCGCCTACCCGATTACGCCGATCAATATAGCTATCGAACTACCCGACTTCGACCCCAGCGTCTACAACGATGCGATTCGCGGCCAGCATCTGGTGGCGATGAAAGCGCTGCGTCAGAAATTCTCAATTCGCGAAGAGTTCACTCACGTCGCAAAAGGGCTGCCTGAAGAGGTCATTCCCGATATCGCCGGTCAGCTCAGCGCCGGGATTGTGGTGCTCGGCACTATCGGCCGTACCGGTCTGTCAGCGGCGTTCCTTGGCAATACGGCAGAACAGGTTATCGATCATCTGCGCTGCGACCTGCTGGCGATCAAGCCTGACGACTTTAATTCGCCCGTTACGCTTGATGATGACGAAGAGGATGATGACGAATAACAAGGGCGGCCAGCTGGCCGCCCTTTTCTTTACAGCGCTTTGAGTATCCCTTCCACGCTCGCTTTGGCATCACCGAACAGCATCTGCGTATTCTCTTTAAAGAACAGCGGATTCTGCACGCCGGCGTAGCCGGTATTCATCGAGCGTTTAAACACGATAACGTTTTGCGCTTTCCACACCTCAAGCACCGGCATGCCCGCAATAGGACTGCGCGGATCGTCCTGCGCCGCCGGATTGACGGTGTCGTTGGCGCCAATCACCAGAACGGTATCGGTGTCGGAAAAGTCATCGTTGATCTCATCCATCTCCAGCACCACGTCATAAGGCACTTTCGCCTCTGCCAGCAGCACGTTCATATGGCCCGGCAGACGCCCGGCGACCGGATGGATGCCGAAGCGCACCTTGATGCCGCGCGCGCGCAGCTTTTCAGTGATCTCCGCCACCGGATACTGCGCCTGCGCCACCGCCATGCCGTAGCCAGGCGTGATAATGACTGAAGAAGATTGCTTCAGCAGCTCGGCCGTCTCTTCCACGCTGATTTCGCGGTGCTCGCCCGCCTCTTCGCTTTCGCCGCCTGCGCTGCTGTCGGTGCCGAAGCCGCCAGCGATAACGCTGATAAAGGAGCGGTTCATCGCCTTACACATAATGTAAGAGAGAATGGCGCCCGACGAACCCACCAGCGCACCGGTCACGATCAGCAGGTCGTTGCTCAGCATAAAGCCCGCCGCCGCCGCCGCCCAGCCGGAGTACGAGTTGAGCATTGACACCACCACCGGCATATCGGCGCCGCCGATAGAGGCTACCAGATGCCAGCCGAACGCCAGCGCGATCAGCGTCATCAGCAGCAGCGAGAAGCCCTGCGCGCCGCTGCTGTCGGTACGCACAAACCACAGCAGCAGCAGGAAGGAGACCACCAGCGCCAGCAGGTTAAGCTTGTGCCGATGCGGCAGCATCAGCGGGCGCGATGAGATTTTGCCGCGCAGCTTGCCGAACGCCACCAGCGAACCGGTAAAGGTCACCGCACCGATAAAGATGCCGAGGAAGACTTCCGTCAGGTGAATATTTTCCATCACCGCAGGCAGACCCGGCCCATGATCGATATAGCTGTTGAAGCCCACCAGCACGGCGGCCAGACCGACGAAGCTGTGAAGAATAGCCACCAGCTCCGGCATTTCGGTCATTTCAACCTTCTTCGCCAGGCGCACGCCGATCGCGCCGCCGATAACCATTGCCAGCAAAATCCACGCGACGTTGCCGCTGTCGGGACCAAAAATGGTCGCCAGCAGCGCCAGCGCCATCCCGCTGATGCCAAAGAGATTGCCCTGCTTCGAGGTCTCATGTTTCGAGAGCCCCGCCAGGCTGAAAATAAAGAGAATCGCGGCAACAATGTATGCTGCAGTCACTAATCCGCCAGACATCTGTTACCCCTTACGAAACATTTTCAGCATGCGCTGGGTGACGGTGAAACCACCGAAAATATTGATGCTGGCGATCAGCACCGCAATAAATGAGATAAAAGTGACCCAGCCGCCATGTCCCATTTGCAGCACCGCGCCGACCACAATAATGCCGGAAATGGCATTGGTTACCGACATCAGCGGCGTATGCAGCGCATGGCTGACGTTCCACACCACGTAGTAGCCGACCACGCAGGCGAGCGCGAACACCGTAAAGTGCGACAGGAACTCGGCAGGCGCGACGTTGGCAAGGCAGGCAAACAGCACGACCGCCAGCGCCAGCAGCAGATACTTGCGCCATGACGGCGCAGGTTTCGCCGCTTCCTTGACCGCAGGCTGCGCCGCGGCGGGCGCCGCTTTCGGCGCGGCGGAGACCTGAATCGGCGGCGCAGGCCAGGTGATTTCGCCGTCGCGGATCACGGTCACGCCGCGTACCACGACATCCTCGAAATCTATGGCGATCTCGCCGTTCTTCTCTTTGCACAGCAGCTTCATCAGGTTAACCAGATTGGTGCCGTAAAGCTGCGAGGACTGGGTCGGCAGGCGGCTGGGCAGATCGGTATAGCCAATGATCTTCACGCCGTTATCGGTGACGGTAACGCGATCGGCCTGGGTCAGCTCGCAGTTGCCGCCGGTTTGCGCCGCCAGATCGACAATCACGCTGCCTGGCTTCATGCTGGCCACCATCTCGGCGGTGATCAGTTTCGGCGCGGGCTTGCCTGGGATCAGCGCCGTCGTGACGATAATATCGACCTCTTTCGCCTGCGCGGCGAAGAGCGCCATCTCCGCTTTAATAAAGGCTTCGGACATCACTTTCGCATAGCCGTCGCCGCTGCCCGCTTCCTCTTCAAAATCGAGCTCCAGGAATTCGGCGCCCATGCTTTGCACCTGCTCTTTCACTTCCGGGCGGGTATCAAAGGCGCGCACGATAGCGCCGAGGCTGCCCGCCGCGCCAATAGCCGCCAGTCCGGCGACGCCTGCGCCGATCACCATCACTTTCGCCGGAGGCACTTTACCCGCCGCGGTAATCTGCCCGGTAAAGAAACGGCCAAATTCGTGAGCGGCTTCGACAATGGCGCGATAGCCCGCAATGTTCGCCATCGAGCTGAGCGCATCCAGCGACTGCGCGCGTGAGATGCGCGGTACGGCGTCCATCGCCATGAGGGTGACCTGCCGCGCCGCCAGCTTCTCCAGCAGCGCCGCGTTTTGCGCCGGCCAGACAAAGCTCACCAGCGTGCTGCCCGCTCGCGTCAGGGCGATCTCCTCATCGTCAGGCGCATTCACCTTCAGCACGATATCGGACTGCCAGATCTGCTGACCATCGCAGAGGCTGGCGCCTGCGGCGACAAAACTTTCGTCATCAAAACTGGCGCGTTTGCCCGCATCGTGCTCGACAGCAACGCTAAAACCCAGTTTGATAAGCTGCTCAACGGTTTTCGGCGTCGCCGCCACGCGCGCCTCGTTGGGCAATCGCTCTTTGGGTATTCCAATTAACATATTCATCCCTTTCATCACGTGATGATGGCCTGTCGATTGCATAGCGACACAGCGCCTGAAACAGGATTTCAGGCGCTTATGAACGGAATGCACTTGTATCAAAGTATTTATAACCTACTGAAAATATGAACAGCGATCTACAACCAGAACGCCCGCCGGTGACATTCATACGATTATTCAGCGTCCCAGGAGAAAAGCCGCGCTATGCGACTGCGAATTGAAAAGTTTGAAATATATTCTGCTAAGCAGAATCGAATCATGACGAATTTCTTGTTAATAAAAACCTTTATTTAACAATGCATTAACTGATTAACCACTAAGCGTTACCATCTTAAGTGATAATCGGTACAAAAAATGGCCGTAGCAAATTTGCATGACGTCATGATGAATTTAACTATCAATTTCCCGAGATTTGTCGCATAAATTGGCTGCGACAGCCTGTTTATAACATGCAATAATCAGCGGCTAATCTGTTATACATCAAGAGTCCAGCACGTTTTCGTACTCATTTTGCGTAAGGCGAAGGATCATTTTTATGAAGCTGAAGAACACCATTCTGGCGTCAACCTTGTTATCTCTGCTCGCGGCCAATGCATTCGCCGCGCAGGAACTGACGCCGGAAAAAGCGGCCGAGCTGAAACCATTCGAACGTATTAACGTCACCGGCCGCTTTAATGCGATTAACGACGCTGCCGACGCGGTGTCGAAACGTGCGGATGAGCTGGGCGCAGCCTCTTATTACATTCAGGGCATCAACGACAGCAACGGCAACAGCGGCAACTGGCGCGTTACGGCTGACCTTTATAAAGCTGACGCGCCGAAAGCCAGCGACGACACTACTTACCGCGTGATTAACGGCGTTAAAGAGCTGCCGAAAGCGGAAGCTTACCGCCTGGAGCCGTTTGACACCGTGAGCGTCAGCGGCTTCTTCTCCAGCCAGCCGGACGTCAACGACGCCATTAGCAAAGCAGCGAAAGAAAAAGGCGCGGCCTCGTTCTATATTGTGCGCCAGGTCGACGCCAATAACGGCGGCAACCAGTACATCACCGCCTATGTTTATAAAGCTGACGCGAAAGAGCGTAAGGTACAGAGCCCGAACCTGATCCCGGCCGATTCCGAAGCGGGTAAAGCGGCGCTGGCGGCCGGCGGCGAAGCGGCGAAGCGCGTCGAAATACCGGGCGTCGCCTCGTCAGAAACGCCGAGCAGCAGCGTGGGCCGCTTCTTTGAAACCCAGAGCTCTACCGGCCAGCGCTATACCGTGAAGCTGGCGAACGGCAAGTCGGTTCAGGAAGTGAACGCCATTACCGCCGCGCAGATGCAGCCGTTTGACACCGTTACCTTTACCGGCCACTTCGGCACGCCGACTGAAATCTCTGAAGAAGTGGCGAAACGCGCCGCCGATAAAGGGGCGAAGTACTATCATGTTACCCGCCAGTGGCAGAACCAGAGCGGCGGCAACCTGACCGTCACCGCCGATCTCTTCAAGTAATTTCCTTCAGGGCGGCACTCGCCGCCCTGCTGTTTGCATTATCCCTTCACAATTTTGCATAACCACGCATTGCCATCCTTTTTCGCACTCCGTAGAATCTGCGCGCTGCTTTTAGGTGAATTAGTCATGTAAAAGCAAAAAAGCGCGGTTAAATTCGACGCTCAGAACATAATCCAGCCACTTATGCTAGCGGGAAGGGTATTTTGGAGAAAAAATTAGGTCTCAGCGCGCTTACTGCGCTGGTACTCAGCTCAATGCTGGGCGCAGGCGTGTTCAGTTTGCCGCAGAATATGGCAGCGGTAGCCGGACCGGCCGCTCTGCTGATCGGCTGGGTCATTACCGGCGTCGGCATTCTGTTTCTGGCGCTGGCCATGCTGCTGCTGACCCGGCTGAAGCCGGAGCTGGATGGCGGCATCTTCACCTATGCGCGTGCCGGTTTCGGCGAACTCCTTGGCTTCTGCTCCGCCTGGGGCTACTGGCTATGCGCCGTTATCGCCAACGTCTCCTATCTGGTGATCGTCTTCTCCGCGTTGAGCTTTTTTACCGATACGCCCAACCGGGTGGTTTTCGGCGACGGTAATACCTGGCAGGCGATGCTGGGCGCGTCTCTGCTGCTGTGGATGGTGCATTTTCTGGTGCTGCGCGGCGTGCAAACCGCCGCAAGCATCAATCTGCTGGCGACGTTAGGCAAGCTGGTGCCGCTGCTGCTGTTCGTGGTGCTGGCGGTAGCGGCGTTTAATTACGACCGGTTCCATTTCGACTTTTCCGGCCTCTCGCTCGGTAAGCCGCTGTGGGAGCAGGTGAAGCAGACCATGCTGATTACCCTGTGGGTGTTTATCGGTGTGGAAGGCGCGGTGGTGGTGTCCGCCCGCGCGCGTCAGAAAAAGGATGTTGGTCGCGCCACCCTGCTGGCGGTGCTGGCGGCGCTGCTGGTCTATCTGCTGGTGACGCTGCTGTCGCTGGGCGTCGTACCGCGCGCCGAGCTGGCACAGATGCGTAATCCGTCAATGGCGGGGCTGATGACACGTTTGATGGGCCACTGGGGCGATGCGGTGATTGCGGCCGGCCTGATCGTTTCGGTGTGCGGTGCCTACCTGAGCTGGACCATTATGGCGGCGGAAGTGCCTTTTATCGCCGCGCAACAGGGCGCCTTTCCCCGCAGCATTGCGCGCCAGAACAAACGCAACGCGCCTGCCGCGTCGCTGTGGCTGACCAACGGCAGCGTGCAGATTTGCCTGATACTGATCGCCCTGACCCACGCCGATTACAATACGCTGCTGACTATCGCCTCTGAGATGATACTGGTGCCCTATCTGCTGGTGGGACTCTATCTGGTGAAGCTGACGCGCGGAAAAGCGCAGCCGCTGGCGCTGGCGGTGGGACTCGGTGCCAGCTTTTATGGGCTGTGGCTGCTCTACGCTTCCGGGCCGCTGCATCTGCTGCTTTCGGTGGTGCTTTACGCGCCTGGCCTGCTGCTGTTTCTGTTCGCCCGACGCGGCGGACGCGGTGACATCTCGCTGACGCAGCTAGAGCGCGTGGCTATCGGCTTGTTAATGGCGGCGTCGCTGCCCGCTATGTGGCAGCTGATGATTTAGTGCGGCTGACCGGGGATCGCCACACACAGCAGATCGTCGCGCTGTGTGAGGTTGAGCGGTTTGCGGTATTCCTGATGGATAGCATCCAGCTGCTGCTCGGAGAGCGGATAAGGCAGCTGGATATCAAAACGGCTGATGTGCTGCTGTTCTGCCAGGGTGATAAGGCGAGCGATATTGATTTCGTCGCTGACCTGAGTCGAAATGATTTGCAACGCTAATTCTTTCAGATGCTCGTCGCTCGCCTGTACACTGCGGGCCGAGGATTTGCGCGTCACCATGCCAAAAATCGGCATTACGCCATAGATGGCGTCAACGAAGCTCCAGCGTTTTTTGCACGAGGCGGAGAGAAAATCGCTATAGTTTAAGCAGATGCGGTCACTGTATACGGCTGAAGCCAGCTCTTTATCAGACACCCTCTCTCTCCCTCTGTTTTTCATTACGGTTCAGAACCTTGCTTAAACGCAGAGTTAATGATGGCACATTTTGCCGTGCAGATACCAGTAACGCAGGGATATTTCGTGCGGCGGCATAGTGCTCAGGACCGGGAAAAGCTATGCTGCTCGCCAGGCTAATTTGTCGCAGTGGATTATGAATAAAATCGTTTTTGTTGAAGACGAGCCGGAAGTCGGTTCGCTGATTGCGGCCTACCTTGGCCGTCATGATATTGAGGTGATTGTCGAGACGCGCGGCGACCGCGCTGAAGCGGTGATCGCGGCCGAACAGCCGGATCTCGTCATGCTGGATATTATGCTGCCGGGCAAAGACGGCATGACGCTGTGCCGCGATCTGCGCAGCCAGCGACAACAGTGGCAAGGCCCGATTGTGCTGCTCACCTCGCTCGACAGCGACATGAACCATATTCTGGCGCTGGAGATGGGCGCACAGGACTATATTCTGAAAACCACGCCGCCTGCGGTGCTGCTGGCGCGGCTGCGGCTCCATCTGCGCCAGGCGCAGCAGGGACAAAGCGATGAGACGCCCACGCCTGCCATGGCGCAGAAGCAGAAGCTGCTACGCTTCGGCTCGCTGACCATCGACGCGCTGAACCGCGAAGTCACGCTCTTTAGCGAGCAAATCGTGCTCTCGACCGCCGATTTCGACCTGCTGTGGGAGCTGGCCAGCCATGCAGGACAGATCCTGAACCGCGATGCGCTGCTGAAGACCCTGCGCGGCGTCAGCTATGACGGCATGGATCGCAGCATCGACGTGGCGATTTCGCGCCTGCGTAAAAAGCTGCACGACAGCGCCACCGAGCCTTTCCGTATCAAAACCATTCGCAACAAAGGCTATCTGTTCGCTCCACAGGCGTGGGATACGCAGGCATGAGAAAGTTGTTTATCCAGTTTTATCTGCTGCTGTTCGTCTGCTTTCTGGTGATGGCGCTGCTGGTGGGTCTGGTCTACAAATTCACCGCCGAACGCGCCGGAAGACAGTCGATGAACGATCTGATGGCGAGCTCGCTCTATCTGATCCGCAGCGAGCTGCGCGAAATCCCGCCGCGCGACTGGAACAAGACGATTAAAAGCCTCGACCTTGGCCTGTCGTTCGACCTGCATATCGAACCGATGAGCAAATATCAGCTCGACGAACCCGATATGCGTCGCCTGCGAGCCGGTGAAATCGTCGCGCTGGACGATCAGTACACGTTTTTACAGCATATTCCGCGCAGCCATTACGTTCTTTCCGTCGGCCCTATCCCCTATCTTTTCTACCTGCATCAGATGCGGCTGCTGGATATCGCGCTGCTGGTGTTTATCGGCATGTCGCTGGCGCTGCCGGTCTTTATCTGGATGCGACCGCACTGGAAGGAGATGCAGCGTCTGGAGATTGCGGCGCAGCGTTTTGGCCGCGGCGAGCTCGATGTCCGTACCCATTTTGACAATACCTCCAGCCTGTTTCGCCTGGGTATCGCTTTTAACCAGATGGCGGAGAACATTAACACGCTGGTAGCGAGCAAAAAGCAGCTGATTGACGGCATCGCTCACGAGCTGCGTACGCCGCTGGTGCGTCTGCGCTACCGGCTGGAGATGAGCGACAATCTTACCGCAGGCGAGTCCGCCGCGATTAACCGCGATATCGGCCAGCTGGAGAGCCTGATTGAGGAGCTGCTGACCTATGCGCGTCTCGATCGGCCGCGCGTCGATCTCAACCTGACCTCGCTCGACCTGGCGCACTGGCTGCGCGAGCATATTAACGACGTGCGCGCCCTCAATCCGCAAACCCAGATCGATCTCGACCTGCCGCAGCGCGAAAACCACGGCGTGTCCGATACCCGCCTGATGGAGCGCGTCCTGGATAACCTTGTCAATAACGCACTGCGCTACGCCGGCCACCGGCTGCGCGTCAGCCTGTGGTTCGACGGCGCGCTCGGCTGCTTACAGGTTGAGGATGATGGCCCCGGCATTCCGCCTGAGGAGCGCGAGCGCGTCTTCGAACCTTTTGTCCGTCTCGATCCGAGCCGCGATCGCGCCACCGGCGGCTGCGGTCTGGGGCTCGCGATCGTTTACTCCATCGCGCAGGCGTTAGGCGGCCACGTCAGCATCGAAGGCAGCCCGCTGGGCGGGGCCAGCGTTCGCTTTTGCTGGCCGGTTGATCTACCTTTGCGTGAGCTTTCCGCGCGATAAACCCTTACAAGGAGTTTCTGATGCCTACTGCTTACCAACAACTTAGTGCGACTTTTCAGCGGCTTTCCCGCTTCGGCCACCTGATGGCGGTCGCGGGCTGGGACATGCAAACCATGATGCCGACGGGCGGCAGCCAGGCGCGCGGCGAAGCGCTGGCGGAGATGGGCTTGCTGCGTCATGAGATTCTGACCGATCCGCACGTCGGTGAGCTGATTAAAGAGGCCGAACAGGCCGATCTTAACGACGTCGAGCGCGCCAACCTGCACGAAATGCAGCGCGCGTGGCAGCAGGCGTCGCTGCTGCCCGCCTCGCTGGTGGAAGCGAAGTCGCTGGCCGGTTCGCGCTGCGAGCACGCCTGGCGCGAACAGCGTCCGGCGAACGACTGGCAAGGCTTTGCCGTCAACCTGAAAGAGGTGGTGCGCCTGAGCCGCGAAGAGGCGCAGCTGCGCGCAGAGGCGAATGGCACATCGCGCTATGATGCCCTGCTGGATCTCTACGAGCCCGGCATGACAGGCGCGAAACTGGATGCAACCTTCGGCGAGCTGAAGAGCTGGCTGCCCGATCTGCTGCAGCGCGTGGTGGAGAAGCAGGCGCAGGAGAAGATCGATGAGCCGCAAGGTCCCTTCGCCATTGCCGCGCAGCGCGAGCTGGGCCTGAATGTCATGGCGACGCTGGGCTTTGATTTCCGCCACGGTCGACTTGACGTCAGCGCACATCCTTTCTGCGGCGGCGTGCCGGAGGATGTACGTATTACCACGCGCTATAACCAGAATGAGTTTCTCAGCGCACTGATGGGCGTGATCCATGAAACCGGCCATGCGCGTTACGAGCAGGGTCTGCCGCAGCAGTGGCGCAACCAGCCGGTCGGTCAGGCGCGCTCTACGGCGATCCATGAGTCGCAAAGCCTGTTTATGGAGATGCAACTGGGCCGCAGCCGTGAATTCCTGCAGCGCATTCTGCCGCAGGTGCGCGAGAAGCTGGGCGAGCAGCCTGCGCTACAGCCCGACAACTTTGTGCGTCTGGCGCAGCGCGTTAAGCCCGGCTTTATCCGCGTCGACGCCGATGAGCTGAGCTATCCGGCGCACGTCATCTTACGTTTCGAGATTGAGCGCGCGCTAATCGAAGGCGAGATCGAGGTCGACGATATTCCCGCGCTGTGGGATGAAAAGATGCAGCAGTCGCTGGGTATTGATACGCGCGGCAACTACCGTGACGGCTGTATGCAGGATATTCACTGGACCGACGGCGCCTTCGGCTACTTCCCGACCTATACGCTGGGCGCTATGTACGCGGCGCAGCTCTTCCAGGCGGTGAAAAAAGCGCTGCCGGACTTAAGCGACCGCCTTCAGCATGGGGAGCTTCAGCCGGTATTTGACTGGCTGCAGCAAAACATCTGGCAGCACGGCAGCCGCTTCCCTACCGAACAGTTGCTGATCAATGCCACCGGCGAAGCGCTTAATCCACGCTTTTTCCGCCAGCATCTTGAACAACGCTACCTGAATCGTTAATCTGTGCGGCCTTCCCGGCCGCCTTTTTCCCGCTTTGTACAATCGGTTACACGCCGATACCAAACACCCACGGAAACTGTTCCTCGCATTTTATATAGTCTTTTCACCGGCCCCGCAGTGGGCTACACATGAAAAAAATGTTCGAGGAATTTGCAATGAAAAAATTGTTTGCACTGGTCATCGCCGCTGCTATGGGTCTCTCTTCTGTTGCTTTCGCTGCTGACACCACCGCTGCGCCAGCTGCAGCAGCTCCTGCTGCGACCACTACCACGACTAACGCTGCGCCGGCTGCTAAAACCACGCATAAAGTCGCGCACAAGAAACACAAAGCCGCTCAGAAAGCTCAGGCTGCTAAAAAGCACCACAAAAAAGCTGTGAAAAAAGACGCTGCGCAGAAAGCTCAGGCCGCTAAAAAGCACCACAAAGCTGCCAAGAAAGAAACTGCACAGAAAGCCCAGGCTGCTAAAAAACACCACAAAGTAGCTAAGAAAGCGGCTGCACAGAAAGCTCAGGCTGCTAAAAAGCACCACAAAGCAACCAAAAAAGCTGCTGCTCCGCAGAAAGCCCAGGCTGCTAAAAAGCACCACAAAGCAGTTAAAAAAGCCGCTGCTAAATAATTAAGGTTGCGCACCTGCGCCTTAAGAAGCGTTGAATAATAAAAACACCCGGTTCTGCCGGGTGTTTCGTTACTGGAGTTGCGGAAATGGTGCGTCGCTATCGTTTTGAAATTATTCTGCTGGTGATGATCCTCTGCGGCGTCATCGCGGCCTTCTTCTTTATTTAGTCGTTGTAGCGTGCTGATTATTCCAATAAATCTCCCTTTTTTACCGCTCACCGACTATAGTTATTGCGCATGCGTGATGACAATAACCTCTTTTTAAATCTCGCCATTGAGAGACCTATGCGCCTGGCTATTTTGCTATTGACTGGATTGTTCTGCTTCACCACTCTGGCTCACGCCGATGATGACGACGATGCGCCGAATCCCGATGAAATCAAAATGCTTTTCTTTGGCAAAGATCACCGGAAAGCGATCGGCGACGTTACCGCCGCTCCCTGGGACGCCATTGGTCAGCTGGAAACTGAGAGCGGCAATCTTTGTACCGCCACGCTGATTTCTGCCCACCTGGCGCTGACGGCGGGACACTGCTTACTGACGCCGCCGGGCAAATTCGATAAGCCGGTTGCGCTGCGCTTTATGGCCAGCGATCGCGGCTGGCGTTATGAAATCCATGATATCGACGCGCGCGTCGAGCCGGCGCTGGCGCGCAAACTAAAAGCTGACGGCGAGGGCTGGATAGTCCCGACCGACGCCGCGCCTTTCGATTACGGCCTGGTTATTCTGCGCAACCCGCCTTCCGCGATTACGCCGATCCCGCTATTTGACGGATCGCGTAGCGATCTGACCGCCGCCTTAAAAGAGGCGAGCCGAAAAGTGACGCAGGCGGGCTATCCGGAAGATCACCTGGATACGCTCTACTCCCATAGCGACTGCCTGATTACCGGCTGGGCACAGCGCGCCGTGCTCTCTCATCAGTGCGATACGCTACCGGGCGACAGCGGCTCACCGCTGCTGCTGAAAAACAATAATGGCTGGCAGCTGATTGCGGTACAAAGTTCGGCGCCAGCGGCAAAAGATCGCTATCTGGCCGATAACCGCGCTATCGCCGTTACCTCGTTCCGTGACCGGCTGGAAGCGCTGGCGCAATAACATCCGCGCGGCGGCAGAATGCAAAAAGGCGCAGCTGAATTATCAGCCGCGCCTTTTTTAATGGGGAACGCCGGTTATATTTAGAAGCTGTAGCCCAGGTTCACATTGAAGCCGTTAATCGACATGTTTTTATCAGCAACGTCGAGACGCGATCCCTCATAGCCGATATCTATCGCCAGGTTCTCGACCGGATTAATTTGCACGCCAGCGCCATACATCAGAGATGTTTTATTCTCTTTGAGCCTGGTTTCGCCCATATAAACGTAGCGTCCTTCATAGTTATACCAGCCTTCGCGATAGTCGACTTTATTATAATTTACGCCGAGCAAACCGTAGAGGCTGATATATTGACTGAAGCGCCAGGCAGGCCCGACGGAGAGCGAGTAATATTTCACTTTCGCATGGCTATCAAATCTATCCATGGAGTCGGTGTCGGGCGTATATTTCCCGCTGCCACTCATCCAGGTAAGCGAGCCAATAAGGCTCAGCGGTGAGTCCCATTCATAGCGGTATTTAAGGTTTATCCCGTTAATATCCTTGAAATCCTGGACCTTACTTTGCGCATACCCAAGAGTGAACGTATGTTTATCGGCATAGGCATTAACGTTTGCTCCCAGAGCGAGCATAACAAGGCTGACAAAAACAGACTTTTTCATAACCATCGTCCTTAACTGAATAAAATAATCTGGCGCCCCTTTCGCGCCGCGCTGATTCTATCGAAAAAAAGCGGCGATGGCCTTACCGTCGCTTTATATTTCGCGTCCATTTTCGGTATAGCTGTAAAGAGGAATTGAGCGACAGCGCTATAACCTTTGCTTCGCCAGTTTTATCAGTATAAAAAAAGCCGCAGCGTCTCCGCTGCGGCTGCCTGCGATGGGTTCGCTGTTACGCCGCGTACTGCTCCATCGTTTGCAGGATGCGCTTGTCAGAAACGGGATAAGGGGTGCCGAGCTGCTGCGCGAAGTAGCTGATGCGCAGCTCCTCGATCATCCAGCGAACCTCCTTCACCTCTTCATCATCCTGACGCTGCGGCGGCAGTTTATTACGCCACGCCTGCCAGGCCTGCTCCACTGCCTGCACCTTCAGCATGCGCGCGCGATCGCTGTGCGGATCGGCAGGCAGTTTTTCCAGACGACGCTCAATGCCATGCAGATAGCGCAGCGTGTCGCCCAGGCGTTTCCAGCCGTTGCCGGTAACGAAGCCGCGATAGACCAGACCGCTCATCTGCGCCTTGATATCTGACAGCGCCAGCGCCATCGTCATATCAACGCGCCCTTTCAGCCGCTTGTTGATGTTGAACACCGCCGTCAGGATCTGCTCAACCTGTTTCGCAATCTCTACCACCGTATCGTTTAGCTCAGCGCGCACTTTCTCGCGCAGCTGCTCGAAATTTTCCTGCTGCCAGGCCGGGCCGCCCGCTTCCGCCATTAGCTTGTCAACGCCGCAGGCGATGCAGTCGTCGATCAGATCCAGCACTTTTCCGTATGGGTTGAAGTAGAGTCCCAGCTTGGCTTTATTCGGCAGCTTTTCGTGCAGGTATTTTATCGGCGAAGGGATATTCAGCAGCAGCAGACGACGCTGGCCGCGCCACATCATTTTCTGCTGCTCCTGCTCGCTGTCGAACAGGCGTATCGCCACGCTATCCTTCTCATCGACCAGGGCTGGCCAGGCCTTGACCTGATAGCCGCCGCGCTTTTGCTCATAGCTGCGCGGCAGATCGCCAAAGCTCCAGATATGCAGGCCGTTCTGCTCCAGCCCGTCATCCGCCACTTTTGACAGGGTCTCCTGCACTTTTTCCTTGAGCTCGGCTTTCAGCGCGCTGAGATCTTTACCCTCTTTCAGCTTGCGGTTGTGTTCGTCTACCACGCGGAAGGTCATTTTCAGGTGATCGGGCACCTGATCCCACTGCCAGTTTTCCCGCTCCAGCGTCACGCCGGTCATACGGCGAAACTCTTTCGCCAGCGCGTCGAGCAGCGGCATCTCCATCGCAGTAACGCGCCCCAGGAAGGCGTCAGCGTAATTAGGCGCGGGCACCAGATTACGGCGCAGCGGCTTCGGCAGCGACTTAATCAGCGCAATAATCAGCTCGCGGCGTACGCCGGGGATCTGCCACTCGAAGCCCTGATCCTCGACCTGATTAAGCAGCGGCAGCGGGATATGCACCGTCACGCCGTCGGCGTCCGCGCCCGGCTCGAACTGATAGCTGAGCTTCAGCTTGAGGTTGCCCTGATGCCAGAAGTTGGGATAGTCGAGCTGGCTGACCTTCTCCGCGCCCTCTTTGATCAGCATCTGTTTGTCAAAGCTGAGCAAATCGGGATTATCGCGGCTCGCCAGCTTCCACCAGCTGTCGAAATGTTTCGCCGACACCACGTCCTGACCGACGCGCTGGTCATAAAAGCCGAACAGCGTCTCATCATCGACCAGAATGTCGCGACGACGTGATTTGTGCTCAAGGTCTTCGACCTCGCTGCGCAGTTTCTGGTTGTTACGGAAAAAGGCGTGGCGCGTCTGCCAGTCGCCTTCCACCAGCGCATGACGGATAAAAAGCTCGCGGCTCAGCGCGGGATCGATACGCCCGTAGTTCACCTTGCGCGCGGCCACGATCGGCAGACCGTACAGCGTGACTTTCTCCTGCGCCATCACCGCGCCCTGACCTTTTTCCCAGTGCGGCTCGCTGTAGCTGCGCTTGATCAGGTGCTGCGCCAGCGGCTCGATCCACTCCGGATCGATACGCGCCGCGATCCGGCCCCACAGGCGGCTGGTTTCTACCAGCTCGGCGACCATGGTCCATTTCGGCGGCTTTTTAAACAGCCCTGAGCCGGGGAAAATGGCGAAACGCGCGTTGCGCGCGCCGGTAAACTCCTGCTTCTCGGCGTCTTTCATGCCGATATGCGACAGCAGGCCGGTCAGCAGCGCGCAGTGCACCTCGCGGAAGCCCGCCGGTTCGCTGTTAACCGGAATACCCAGCTCACGCACCACCTGGCGCAGCTGGGTATAGATATCCTGCCATTCGCGCACGCGCAGATAGTTCAGGAAATCCCCTTTGCACTGGCGGCGGAACTGGTTGCCCGACAGCGCTTTCTGCTGTTCGCCCAGGTAATTCCAGAGGTTAACGAAGGCGAGAAAGTCCGACTCTTTGTCAGCGAAACGACGATGTTTCTCATCGGCGGCCTGCTGTTTCTCTACCGGGCGCTCGCGCGGATCCTGAATCGACAGCGCCGATGCGATAATCATTACTTCACGCACGCAGCCGAAGCGCTGCGCCTCCAGCACCATGCGCGCCAGACGGGGATCAACCGGCAGCTGCGCCAGCTGACGGCCAGAGCTGGTCAGCTTGTAGTGGCCGGTCTCGTCGTTGAGCGTTAATGCGCCAAGCTCTTCCAGCAGGCGCACGCCATCCTGAATATTGCGCTTGTCGGGCGCTTCGACAAAGGGAAACGCGGCGATATCGCCCAGCCCCAGCGCCGTCATCTGCAGAATAACCGACGCCAGGTTAGTGCGCAGGATCTCCGGATCGGTAAAGGCCGGGCGGCTGAGGAAGTCATCCTCGGAATAGAGCCGGATACAGATGCCATCTGAAACGCGGCCGCAGCGCCCTTTACGCTGGTTAGCCGACGCCTGTGAAATCGGCTCGATCGGCAGACGCTGCACCTTAGTGCGATAGCTGTAGCGGCTAATGCGGGCGGTGCCGGGATCGATAACATATTTGATGCCTGGTACGGTGAGCGACGTTTCCGCTACGTTGGTCGCCAGCACGATGCGGCGTCCGCTGTGCGACTGGAAAACCCGGTTCTGCTCGGCGTTCGACAGGCGCGCATAGAGCGGCAGAATTTCCGTATGCGGCAGATCGCGCTTCGCCAGCGCGTCGGCGGTGTCGCGAATTTCGCGCTCGCCGCTCAGAAAGATCAGAATATCACCGCGCCCTTCGTCGCTCAGCTCGTCGACCGCGTCGAAGATCGCCTGCAGCTGGTCGCGCTCACTGTCGTCCGCCTCTTCCACCACCGGCCGGTAACGCACCTCGACCGGGAAAGTACGGCCCGACACTTCAATAACGGGCGCGTTATGGAAGTGGCGCGAAAAGCGCTGCGGATCGATGGTCGCCGAGGTAATGATGATTTTCAGATCGGGACGGCGCGGCAGCAGCTCGCGCAGATAGCCGAGCAGGAAATCGATGTTCAGGCTGCGTTCGTGCGCCTCATCGATAATGATGGTGTCATACTGCAACAGCAGGCGGTCCTGCTGGATTTCAGCCAGCAAAATACCGTCGGTCATCAGCTTCACCTGGGTGGTTTCGCTGACCTGATCGTTAAAGCGCACCTTATAGCCGATGCAGCCGCCAAGCGACGTTTCCAGCTCATCGGCAATACGGTTGGCGACGGTGCGCGCCGCCAGACGACGCGGCTGGGTATGGCCGATCAGCCCTTTCACGCCGCGCCCCAGCGCCAGACAGATTTTCGGCAGCTGGGTGGTTTTACCCGAACCGGTTTCGCCAGCGACGATCACCACCTGATGATCGCGGATCGCTTCGGCGATCTGCTGCTGCTTCTGGCTGACGGGCAGATTATCGGGAAAGGTAATTTTTGGCGTCGCGGCGGCACGCGCGGCGACGCGCTGTTCCGCTGCGGCGATCTCCTGACTGATTTCGTCGGCGACGCCCTGCTGCGCAGCGGGGTTGTTCACCTTGCTGGCGCCGCGCAGACGGCGCTGAAGGCGTTGACGGTCACGCAGCATCAGGTTGTCGAGTCGCGACCACAGCGATGCAAAGGGAGAGGAAACCGGTGATGACATAGTAATGGAGTACCTTCTCAGACGGAGCCGCTGCACGCTGCAGCGTCCGGTAACCGGGTTAACCGGCTGATTCTAAAAATTGTATCGGCAAAGAGTAACACATTTCAGCCCGCTCAGCTGCGCCTTGCCTGCCTCGCTTATTCAAGAAATTCGAACATAGCTCTCGAAATATTGCGCTTTTCCCGCGCGCTTAATGACCGTAGAGTGTAACCCATTGAGCGGGAAGCCTTCCGCGTAACAAACAGGAAACAGCAATGAGCAAAGTATTAGTTCTGAAATCCAGCATTCTGGCTGGTTACTCACAGTCAAGCCAACTGGCCGATTTCTACGTTGAAGAAGCGAAAGCGAAAGGCGATCAGGTGACCGTTCGCGACCTGGCTGCTGATCCGATTCCGGTACTGGATGGCGAGCTGGTCGGCGCGCTGCGTCCGTCAGACGCCCCGCTCTCTCCGCGTCAGCAGGAGGCGCTGTCGCTCTCCGATGCCCTGATCGCCGAGCTGCAGGCGCACGACGTGGTGGTTATCGCCGCGCCGATGTACAACTTCAACATCCCGACCCAGCTGAAAAACTATTTTGACCTGGTTGCACGTGCCGGCGTGACCTTCCGCTACACCGAAGCGGGCCCGGAAGGTCTGGTGAAAGGCAAGCGCGCGGTCGTTCTCTCCAGCCGCGGCGGCATTCACAAAGATACCCCGACCGATCTGCTGACCCCGTACGTGAAGCTCTTCCTGGGCTTTATCGGCATCACTGACGTAAACTTTGTTTTCGCCGAAGGCATCGCTTACGGCCCGGAAGTGGCCACCAAAGCGACTGAAGAAGCGAAAACCGCGATCAAACAGATCGTTGCTGCCTAATCATCATTATTATTATTCAGACTGTTTCAGTTGCCAGGCATGATGCCTGGCTTTTTTATTTCTGCATCCACAGGCCGTTAAGGCCGCGCACATACTCCCCTGCGCCTGCGCGTTCGACCAGCTTAGCGCCGGCGATTTGCGCAACCTGATCCCTGGTAAGATTGTTCTGCTGCGCGATACGCTGATATTCGGCGCTGCGCCCGTCGTTGACGCGCTTCACCAGCGCCTGCGTCTCGCTATCCTGCTGGCGCGCGACGATGTAGCCGCTAAAGGTTTCCCCGACGCGCCCCTGATGACGAGCCTCATCCAGCGTTAACGCCAGCGCAGGCTGCGCCGCACCGATAAAGAGCAGCGCGGCGATCAGCGGTTTAGCCAAAGCGCGCATTAAAAGAGACCGCTCTGGTTTTTCAGCAGCGCCTCCACATCTTTATCCACTTTGATATGGATCTCATGTTCGATCTTTACATTCATATTGATGGTGATCGGCTCCTTTGGCGCGGCCACCTCAATGCGCGGCACGCAGCCAGTCAGCGGCAGCCCGACTGCCAGCATCAGTAACGCCCGGAGGCTCATGGTTTTTGATCCCTTTTAGTCGGCAGAGTGGCGTTCTGTTCCACCCAGGATTGCAAATTATCGCCAAAGCGCAGGCTGCGCCAGAGTTGAAACAGGTTCTGCTGATGGCGGTAGTTCAGATTTACGGTCTGGTCGCGGTTGCTGAAGCGGCTGGTGCCCTGCACCTGCGCCTGCATGGCGAGGTTGCCCAGGTTATCGAGATCGAGCGTCGCCCACGAGCGCGAGATCTCCATATAGCGCAGCCAGTCCATTGCCGCGCCCGCCGCAACGTTGTTAGCGGTAATCGCGTCGGCCATATCTTTGTCCATGCGGAACGTCAGGGAGCCGTTGTTGGCGATCCAGCCGTTCTGCACCAGCCAGTGCGGGTTGTTCACCCACAGCGGCAGCTCGCCGTTGATCTTGCCGGACATGGCGAACTGCGTCGGTTTCAGCGCCGAGACCAGCTTGCTCAGGCTGATATCGCGCAGGCTCAGCTTTGCCGCCTCGTGCTGCGGCAGGCGCAGCGCGGCCAGCGTTACCTTACCGCCCAGCACCTCCATACTGACATCCTGCAGCGTCAGCGGCTGCGCCTCGCGCCAGGGATAGTAGCCCTGCAAATCGGCGCGAATATTCTTCATGGCGAACTGGTTGGCGACTTCACCGATACGCAGCGACACCGGACCGCGCACGCCGAGCTGCCACTGCTGATCTTTAAGACGGAACGGCAGCGAGAAATCGACGCCGTTGATCTGGTTGTCCGGCGTCCAGAGGCTGCCCTGCTTCACTGTCCAGTGACCGCCGGCGCTAAAGCCCTCTTTCGCCGCGGCGGAAAAGGCCACCTGGGCGCGCAGCTCGCCCGAGCGTATTTTCATCTTGAGATCCGGGTTCAGCAGCGGCTGAAAGACTGTCAGAGACTGTGTCGGCCACCAGGCTTCGCCGCGCAGGCGTGCACCGTCCCAGCGGCCATGCACGCGCAGCGGGCCTATCGCCTGCGCCTGCAGCTGACCGCGCCAGACAAAATGGCTGGGATCCTGGCCTTTCGCCTCAAAGCTCAGCGACGAGGCGGGCAGGCGACCGCCAAAATCAAAAAGCGTCTCTCCCGCATCGATGCGGAAGCCGCCATTAAAAGCAGGCCGTTGTGCATCACGCTGCCAGTTGACCGGCGCGCTTAACGTCAGGCGCGGCCGCGAAACCTGCGCCATGCCGTACTGCATCTGATTGAAACCGGCATTAAGGCTGTCGAGATGAATAAGCGTGTCGCGCCAGCCGCCAGCGCCCTGTATGGTCCATTTTGCGTTGAGCGGCAGCATGTCGCCCGCTCCCCAGTAGCGCCACTTCCACTCTCCTTTATCTGGCCAGAAATCGGCCGCGCGGCCGTCCAGGTGAAGTCTGAACTGGCCAAAGCTCGGATCGTGCGCCTTAAGGATTGCCTGTAAACGCCCGTCGACGCCCTGCGACGCGAGCCGCACGCCCGCCAGCGGCCAGCGCGCTTCGTCCACTTCCAGCGTAGAGAGCAGGCGGCCGCGCAGACGCAGCAGCGCGCCGGGCTGAAATGTCAGCTGCGGATCGAGCAGCGGCCCGCTGAGATCGCCCGGCAGCGAGGCGTAGAGCTGCATCGCCGCCAGTTTGCTTTCGCCGGTAAGGCGCAGCGGCAGCGCGCTGCTGGTCATACTTAGCCTGCCCGGCCCGATGCTCAAGACCGCATTGCCTTTGCCGCCGCGCCCCTGCGTCAGAACGTTGAGGCGGCCAGCGATCTGCGTCTCCTCCAGCCCCTGCTGCCAGTTATCCAGCGTAAGGTCGAGAAAGCCGGAGAGCGTCTGATCGCCGGTCGGCCAGCGATAGTGCCCTTTCAGGATGCGGATCTGTCGGGCATCGGCCTGCCACGGCAGCGTTAACAGCGGCTCTCCGTCGCCGGTGGTATAAAGCGCAAGCTTTCCCTGCTGCTGTTGCCAGTCGAGCGTCAGCCGCAGCGGTTCGCCAGCGTACTGCAGTTCGCCTGCCAGCTGACCGCTGACCGGCAGGCCGTTGGCAAACTCAGGCAGATCGAACTGACCATGAAGCGTAACAGGCTCCGGCAGCGCGTTGTGGCGCAGCGTCAACTGCTCTACCGTGAGCTGCTGCCCCTGCAGGTTAGCATCGATACTGAGGTTTTCGCCGCGATAGTGCAGCGTCTGTTTGTCGGGGGTCAGAGCGAGGTCGAAGCCTCCGGCATACTGCTGCCAGGGCGCAATGCTGAGATTATCGAGATGAATATCGGCGCCCGGTAACAGCTGCTGCCACGCTGCCAGGCTTTTAGGCGCGCCGGGCTGCTCGCTTTGCGGCAGCTTTTGCAGACAGTCGCTGTTGAGCGTGACCTGGTGCGCATTCAGCCGCCAGCGCTTTTCATGCCAGCCGAGAGAAGCCTGCGCGACGCTCGCCAGCACGCATTCGCCCGCCAGGTAGCGCACCTCCGGAAACCATAAGCCACCGTTGCGCCAGCGCGGCGATCCATCCAGTACGATACGCGTCTCCGCTGGCAGCCAGATGCCGGCCAGGCGCGGCAGCCATTGCGTAAGGGTAAGCAGCAGCCCCAGCAGCAGTAGCGTCAGCGCCAGTAGTGCAGCGAGTAGTCGGCGGAGGCTCCGCGGCATGGCAGTAATATTCCTTTTTCCTGACAGGATCCTGACAGTGATGATGGCATGTAATCGGCCAGAGTTGAAGGCGCGCTACCGACAGCAGCAAAACTGGCAATTAAACGTTATGCTGTGTGAATACCCGAGTACAGGAGCGTAACGATGAAAATCGCGGTTTATAGCACGAAGCATTATGACCAGAAATATTTCGATCAGGTTAACGAAGGCTACCGTTTCGATGTGGTGTACTTCGACTTTTTACTGACGGAAGCGACGGCCAAAAATGCCGTCGGCTGCGACGCCGTATGCATTTTCGTTAACGATGACGCCAGTCGTCCGGTACTGGAGGAGCTGGCGTCGCTGGGCGTGAAGTATATCGCGCTGCGCTGTGCTGGTTTCAACAACGTCGATTTAGCGGCGGCGGCGGAGCTGGGCCTGAAGGTGGTGCGCGTGCCCGCTTATTCGCCGGAAGCAGTGGCGGAGCATACGGTAGGCATGATGTTAACGCTTAACCGCCGTATCCATCGCGCCTGGCTGCGCACGCGCGACGCCAACTTTTCTCTCGACGGGTTAACCGGCTTTAATATGCACGGCAAAACGGCGGGCGTCGTCGGCACTGGCAAAATCGGTGTGGCGACGATGCGCATTCTGAAAGGCCTCGGCATGCGTCTGCTGGCGTTCGATCCCTATCCGAGCGAGCAGGCGCTGGAGCTGGGCGCGGAGTACGTCGACCTGAAAACCCTGTTCGCCGAATCAGACGTGATTACGCTGCACTGTCCGCTGACGCCGGAGAACCACCATCTGTTGAATGCCTCGGCCTTCAGCCAGATGAAAGATGGCGTGATGATTATTAATACCAGCCGCGGCGCATTAATTGATTCTCAGGCGGCGATTGAGGCATTAAAGCAACAAAAAATCGGGTCGCTCGGCCTGGATGTCTACGAGAACGAACGCGACCTGTTCTTTGAAGACAAGTCTAACGACGTGATTCAGGACGATGTGTTCCGTCGGCTCTCCGCCTGCCACAACGTGCTGTTTACCGGCCATCAGGCCTTCCTTACTGCTGAAGCGCTGACGGCGATTTCAGAAACGACCTTGTCGAATATCAACCAGCTTGAGCACGGCGAAACCTGCCCGAATCAGCTTTCCGCCTAGTTTAGCGGGCGCAGTTGCCGCCGATCAGCGCCTGTTCGTCGCAGCGGCGTCCGTTCGCCAGCTGGCACATGCCGATGCGCGTGCCGTCCAGCTGGTGAGAAAAGGCAAGGGTTCCACCTGCACCGGCGCAGTTGCTTTCAGCCAGAGACGACATAACGACGTGCGGTTGAATATGGGCGGCGGTAGCTTGTTGCGGCGGTTCGTTATTGCTGCTGCTGCATGCGGAGAGCAGCAGCGCGGCACCGGCCAGCAGAAAGGTGGCTGCTTTCATCAGTCGGACTCCGGAAGTGTTAGGGTTAGAGGCCGGTCAAGCATAAGACAGGCGCAGCAGTCGGTCGATAGAGAACACAGCTTTTTACAAAATTTTCCCGGCCACTTTGCAAGCGGAATTATCCTGTTTCACGCTTTTATCCTTGTTAATCAGCTTCTCACGCTTACGGCAGGCAGGTGGTAACGCGCCATAACAGACGCGTTTACCTTTTCCCGTTAATGTCCGCAACCTTTGCATCCGCCGCATCCGCCCTCTTTAACGGGCTGCAGCGCAGGCTGTCTGGTGAAGCGCAACTGGCGCAGAAGCGTGACGGCTGCGACGCCTGCGGCAATGACCCCAGCTATACAGATCAGACTGAAACCGGGATGCTGAGTGAAGGTGCCGGTTTGGTAAACCAGGGTGGCGGCACCATAGGCCACGATCGTTCCCCAGATCAGGGCGAACCACATCCACTGACGTCCCGCCTCTTTCGCTAAAGCGCCCATCACCGAGGCGCACGGCACGTAGAGCAAGACGAAGACCAGATAGCTATAGGCCGCCAGCGAGCTGCCGAACATCGTCTGCATCACGCCTACCGCGCCCTGGCTCATCTCGCCGTCCCCTTTGCTCGCTTCAACCGGATTAAACAGCGTCTGCGGGCTGAGCGCCTCCTTCAGGTTTTGCCAGGTTTCATCCAGCGCGTCGGCAAAGACCGCCGACAGGCTCTGCGCAGGCCCGGCGTCTGGCGCGTTTTGCGGCTCCGCCAGATAAAGCGCGTTCAGGGTGCCGACCACGCTCTCTTTCGCCATTGCGCCGGTTACCAGTCCGACCGTCGCCTGCCAGTTATCGGCCCGAACGCCCATGGGGGTAAACAAAGGCGTCAGGTAACGGCTGGCTGAGGCGAGCACGGAGTCGTCGACGCGCTGCGCGATCTCGCCTTTCGCCGTCAGGCCGGAAAGCAGACTGATGATTACGCAGGCTGCGACGATCACCGCGCCCGCGCGGATAACAAAGGCGTGTAGCCGAAACCAGGTTTGTAGCAGCAGGCTACGCATGACCGGCACATGCCACAGCGGCAGCTCCATAATGACGCGCGACGACGCCCCCTTCAGCAGGGTGTGCTTTAACACCAGCCCGGTGAAGACAGCCGCCACAATGCCAAGCAGGTAGAGCGTAAAAATTAGCCCGGCGCCGGCGTTGCCAAAAAAGGCCGTGGAGAAAACGGCAAATATCGCCAGCCTGGCACCGCAGGACATAAAGGGCGCCATCAGCATCGTGACCAGCCTCTCCCGCTCGGTTTCAAGCGTTCGCGCGCCCATCACCGCCGGCACGTTGCAGCCAAAGCCAACGATCAGCGGGACAAAGGATTTTCCCGGCAGGCCAAGCCAGCGCATAAGACGATCGACGACAAAGGCGGCGCGCGCCATATAGCCAGACTCTTCCAGCACCGTCAGAAAGAAGAACATCAGCGCCAGCTGCGGCACCAGCGGCAGTACGGTGGCGATCCCGCCGCCAATGCCCTGCGCCAGAAACGAGGTGAGCCAGCCGGGAAGATGGAGCGTCGCGCAAAGCTGGGCGGTACCGTCGATAAACAGCGCGGTAGAGCCCCTGTCGAACACCGGCTGCAGCGCGCCGCCGATATTAATGGAGAGATAGAACATCAGGTACATCACCCCCAGAAACAGGGGAAAACCGAGCCAGCGATTAAGGAACAGATTATCCAGTAGTTGCGTCAGACGGTGGGCGGTATGAGACGCCTGATCGCAGGTTGCCTCACAGATCGCATTGATGCGCGCCAGACGTGCCTCATGGCTCACCTCTGCCCGGTTCACCAGCAGCGCTGCGGCAGGCGCGGCAGCGACGCGATCGATAGCCGCCAGCAGGTCCGGCAGCCCTTCCGCGGTCGAGGCGGACATCGAGACAACCGGACAGCCCAGCTGCGCGGCCAGCGTATCGGCATCCAGAGTAATGCCGCACTTTCTGGCGACGTCGGCCATATTAAGCACCACGATCATGGGCAAATTCAGCTCGCGCAGCTGCAAAGTGAGCCACAGGCTTTTTTCGAGGCTGGAGGCGTCAACCACGTTGATTAACACATCCGCCTGGCCGCTCATAACGTAGCTGCAGGTCACCCGCTCGTCGGCGGACATCCCGTCCTCGGCGTGTACCGTTTCAAGAGAATAGATACCCGGCAAATCAATCAGGGTCACGGACGATTGCCCCGTAGCGAAAGTGCCCTGCTTACGCTCAACGGTAACGCCCGGCCAGTTGCCGGTGCGCTGGCGCAGCCCGGTCAGCAGGTTGAAAAGCGTGGTTTTACCCGCGTTAGGGTTGCCAGCCAGTACGGCATTAATGCTTTTCATGCGCCCTCACCTCCGTTAACCGGCTCAAGACGCAGCATCGCCAGCTCAGATTTACGTAGCGCATAGCTGGTGTGGCGAATACGAACTTCAGCCGGATCGCCCAGCGGAGCGAACCTGACGATATCGATTACCGCGCCCGGCACGAAACCCAGTGAAAAAAGTTTGCGGCTGAACAGCCTGGACAGGTCGCTCTGGAAACCTGTAATGCGCCATTGAGTGCCAGGTTTTATCAACATGATCTCATCTCCGATAGGTCTGTGGCGCAACTATGCGATTGCGAACAATTCTCGTTATTGATTTAGATCGCGTTTGTCGCGGGAACCGGAGCAAATAGTGGTGGGGTTTAAGCAGGGTTGACGTTGCGGCTTCTCTCTGGCCTGGGTCGTTATACGCCTGTTGACGCAACAGCACAGAGAATTGGCGCACCTGTTCTGAATGGATGCTTCCCATGTTGAAACCTGCTGCACTTTTCGCCTGTCTGCTGCTCGTCAGCTGCGCGGCGACGCCCGACCGTCAGGCAAAGAATCGTGACGCGCTGCCCGAGTGCGTTTCGCATGACAGCGAGATTGACTGCACATGGAGCGATGTGCCCGACGATCCCTCCTCTGACGCGGCACGGGATGCGCCATAAAAAGCGCGAGCTTCAGCTGCATTTATTGCGCAGCTTCCAGTTCAGCCATGCATCAAGTTCCCGATCGGGAAGCGGTTTGGCATAAAAATAGCCCTGAGCCTGGTCACAGCCATATTCACTCAGCATACCTGCCACATCGGCGCTCTCTATTCCTTCGGCCAGCACGACATAGTCCAGCTCTTTCAGCATGGTGATAATATTTCGCGCAATGATGCGCGACGCGGTATCGGATGAAAGCCCGCTAATTAAAGAGCGGTCCAGCTTGATAACGTCCAGCGGCATGCGGCGAAGGTAGCTGATATTGCTGTATCCGGTGCCAAAATCGTCCAGCGATATGCCAAAACCGCGCAGCTTGAGCATCTCCAGACCGCGCATGGCTGCCGGACTTTCAATCAGGCGTTCAGTCTCCAGACACTCCACGCCAAGCAGCGAGGTGGGTAGCCTGACTTTCAACATTTTATCTTCAAGAAGGTCCGCAAATCCGGGACGGGCAAAATCGTGCAGGCTGACGTTGACCGACACGGGCAGCTGTATGCAGTGATTACGCAACCTCGCCAGGCGCGCAATAGCGCGATCGATAACCCAGGCGTTCATGTCATGCAGCAGCTCTGTCTGCTCCGCCAGCGGGACGAAAGCGGAGGGCGATAATTCCCCCAGTACGGGATGACGCCAGCGAATAAGCGCCTCCAGTCCGACAGGTGCGCCTGTCTGCAAACAGATTTTGGGTTGATAGGCCAGATAAAGGCCCTCGTCGCGCTGTAAAGCCGAGGCCAGCTCATGCATCAGGGTAAAGTCGCGCGTGCGGCGAACGTCCTCTGCTGCGCTGAAGGTTCGCGTCGGCACGCCGCTGCCAATCGCTTCATGAAGCGCGCTAAGCCCGCGACGCAATATCTCCTGCGCGGGTAACGCCACAGCCGTAAAGTTCACTTCCCCGGTAAAGGTCGTCAGGGTGACAGAGAGCCCTTCCCCCAGATCCGCGCTGATGCCCTCCATGCGATCCGCCACCCGGGCTGCGCTCAGCCCGCTGCTTTCGCTGACCAGTAGCGCAAAACGTCCGGTCGCCACGGTGTAAAGCAGATCGCCCGGCCCAAGACGCAGGCGCAGAGGCAAAAGCGTAGCGACATCTTTTAGCAGCCCCTCCACCGGTCCCATTCCCATAGAGCGCGCCAGTTCATAAGCGCGCGGCATGTCGATACAGTCGATCAGCACCAGCCGACGCGGCAGATTGTCGCCGCCCGTTGCCAGATATTGCAGATCGCGGATCAGGCGCTGGCGATTGGGCAAACCGGTGACGGGATCGGTAAAGCCGGCTGAGTGCCAGGCTTCCAGAAAAGAGATGACCAGCGCAGCCAGCAGCGTCAGCGCGGTAAGCTGCTCGGCGCTCAGAAGATGCGGCTCGCCGTCGGTGACGCAGAGCGTTCCGAGTATATGACCATTGCGGCTTTTCAGCGGAACGCCGGCGTAGAAACGGATATAGGGCTCGCCGACGACAAACTTATGCTTTACAAAACGGGCATCCAGCAAGGTGTCCGACACCACCATCGGCGTTTCGTTATCTATCACATAGCGGCAAAGCGAATCTTCACGCGTCGAGTGCCTGAGAGAGAAGTTGCGCGCGGCCCTGATGTACTGAAATTCATCGTCAACGATGGAAATAAAACAGCCAGGAATGCCGAGCGCCTGGCTTGCCAGCCGGACAAATTTTTCGAGTACGCCATCACGGCTTTCGTCAGGTTCACGAAACGCCTCAAGCGCGCGGGTGCGACTCTCTGGGTCGACAGAACATGTTTGCATGGATCCTCCGGCCCGCCCCACCTCTGGAACGAAACAGAAATAAAAAGTGTGTAATCAACAGGCCGGATAAATCCTGTCAGGACAACAGGAAAAAAAGCAGGTTTCTGGTACCAAATTTTAAGCGCATTCCGCTGCCCAGGCACAGCAAAATATTTAAAACAATGCCAAAAAATCCGAAAGATAAAAAAATTACAAAATGATCGTTTTCTTTTTCCTGTTTGGCTGCCAGACTGTAGCCAGCCATAAAATAGCGCGCAATTAAATAGCAGACTACTTTAATTATAAAATACGATAAACATTTACACAGCGATAACAACACCGGGGAATCCTCTATGTATTTTCTCAGAAACTTTACTATCCGCAGGGTCGTACAGGTCATTTTGCTTGCCGCCCTGCTTGTCGTCGCGCTGGCAGGCACTTACGGTTCTGCTGTTCTGCATGATATGCACCAGCGAGACGGGGGCAGAGACGCCCTCACCGCGCAGCTTCTCTTTCTGACGCGTGCCGGGAATGTAATGGCCTCTGGCTCCCCTGCGGAAAAAGCGGCGCTGCAGGCAGATCTGCCCCAGGAGGCCGCCTGGGCGCCTGTGCGTCGTGCGCTGAGCGAGACGCCAGCGCTGTTTTCGGCTGCGTCAAATGAGCGCCTGGTCTGGCTTCAGCATCAGCTCGCGTCGGACGAAGCGGCGATGACCCAGGATCGCCATCGCCTGGAAGCCGCCTTTATTATCGCAGCGCTGGTGACGCTGGGGTTGCTGGCTTTTTGCGACCGCTTCCTGGTAACGCACCTTGTTAAACCGCTTGGCGTGATGCGTGAGTATTTCAAGAGGATTGCCGCGGGCGATCTCTCGCGAGAGCCGCAAGAATTTGGTCGTAACTGTGTGGGGCAACTGGTTCCGCTGGTCAGGCTGATGCAGCAAAGCTTGCTGACTACCGTGCTGTCCGTACGTGACAATACGGTTGTTCTGCGTCAGGAAGCGGCTGATATCGCAGCCGGCAACACCGATCTCTCCGATCGCACTACCCGTCAGGCTGCGGCGCTTGAGCAGACCGCAGCCAGCATGGAAGAGCTGACCGCAACGGTAAAAAACAACGCGCTGAGCGCGCGGGAAGCCCGCGAGCTTGCAGGTGCGACTACTCATACCACGCAGCAAGGAGAGACGCTGGTGACATCGGTCTCGACGCTGATGAGCGATATCGCCGAAGAGGCGGAAAAAATCCGTCAGTTTACGGCCACCATCAACAGCATCGCATTCCAGACGAATATTCTGGCGTTAAATGCAGCCGTTGAGGCGGCGCGAGCCGGTGAACAGGGCCGCGGCTTCGCCGTCGTCGCCTCTGAGGTGCGGACGCTGGCCCAGCGAAGCGCCGCTGCCGCCAAAGAGATCGAAGGGTTGATTAGCGGCGCGGTCACGCGCGTGCAGGAAGGCGCGGAGGTTGCCGCACGGGCGGGCGACACCATGGGAAGCGTGACGAAGAGCGTTGCTGCCGTGAACGATCTTATCGGGCAAATCGCTCTGGCCTCAGATGAGCAGAGTAAAGGCATTTCTCAGGTAACGCTGGCTATTGCCGATCTTGACCGCGTGACGCAACAGAACGCCTCGCTCGTTCAGCAGGTCACCGCCTCCGCCGGCAGCCTCAGCGGACGAACGGAAACCCTTGCCAGCGCGATCAGCCACTTTAAAACTGCTGACCTGCCGGCGGAAGACGGGCATCTTCTCGCTAGCCCCAACGGCGTTAACCCGTTTGCGGCGGCGCAGAGGTTAAGCGGCATACGCTAAACCATCAGGAACAGGGGCGGCGCGGCGGCGGGTTGTCTTCCAGCCAGCTGCGCACCTTTTCTATATCCTGCCCCGCTTCTTTTACGGCGCGTATAAGCTGATCCTGGGTGATATGCAGCGTCAGCATCCAGAAAGTGATTTGCCACTGTTCGCTGACTTCCACGCAGGAAAGATCAGCAGGGACGCGACGAACGATGGGGTCTCTCATATCTTTGTCCTTATTACCGGCAAAGGAAAAGCACCGGGACAATATTCAGCGTACGAAGCCCCCCATCCTGAATGTCTGGTACAGGATATAAAGCGGATTTATCCCTAAACGATTGTGAAGATAAATTATGAGAGGGTTCCGAGAGCGAAACCCAATTGAAAGGAGCCAGTTAATATTAAAGTGCGTTAAAAACCGATCCCATTAACCGCCACGCTAATTACATTAACAATGTTATTACATGCACCTGCGATATCAGGCAGTGACGGCGGATGATTAGACAGAAACAGAAACTTTCGCACCTGTTACAGAAATTCTGTTATCCCTTTACCGATTGTTTTGTGTATGCCAAACAGAGTCCTGCTGGAACATGACTGGCTGCACAGAGAGAAACTTTTTATGAAGACAAAACCCTTTAAGCCAGGCGTCATTGTACAGAGCGATGTGCGTTCCCTTCGGGTCGCCGCTGGCCTGACTCAGGAGCGCGCCGCTGAACGCTTCAATCTGAGCCTGCGCAGCTGGCAACTTAAAGAGGCTGTATCCAGTCCCGGGCTGCTCAGCCAGGGAGAATATGAACTGCTGTTATTACTGGCTGGTAAACACCCCCATTTTATTCTGGCGTCTCGCTAACACCCTCAAGCATGGATGCTTATCAATATAAACGTAGCGCTTTAACCCTGTCACTTAACATTCTATTTAAAATAAACAACATAAAGATAACCCACCGCGAAACAGACGCATCCCCCTCTCGCAGAATTTTAATTGAAGGGGAAAAGAAACATGCCGATAACTAATCAGTTTTGCGATTCAGCAGACTGTTTTGTTAACGTATGGGGAACGGGAAAGCTATGTTTAAAAATTTACCTGTCAAGAAAAAATTCCTTCTTGCTTTTGGCACTGTTGTTGTTTTGTTGCTGGCGCTCTGCACCACTTTCTACAACAACTTTTCCAGTATCGTAAATTCCAATGACTGGAATATTCACAGCTGGCGCGTCATCGATAAAAGCCGCGCGCTGACCCAGAGTCTGGTGAATATGGAGACGGGCCTGCGCGGCTATGCCATTAATGGTAAAGAGGAAATGCTGGAGCCCTGGAAGTCGGGCAAAGATGACTTTGTTAAGTTTCTGCAGGAAGCAAAATCGCTGACCGCTGATAACCCTGCTCAGCAGGAGCGCCTGAACAATTTACTGAAGCAGGAGCAAGAGTGGCAGGAAAAATTCGTCGCTGAACTGCTGACTCATCGTCGCGCGCTCAATGCCGGGACCCTGACGCAGGGAGAGTTTAACGCCTCTTTCGAAGCAAATACCGGCAAAGCGCAGATGGATCAGATGCGCAGGACCATTGATGAGATCGTTAACGGCGAGAAAGGCCTGCTCAGCGAACGACAGAATACCGTTGATTCTATTGAAGCCAGGACCCGGCTGGCCCTGTTTGCTGGCGCGCTGCTGGGTCTGGGTATCGCTTCAGCTTTAGGTTACATTCTTGCCCGTTCAATTGTTCTGCCGCTTGAAGAGGCGGTAAAAGCGGCCAGAGCGATCGCTGCTGGCGATCTCTCTACAACGCTGGTTACCCATTCAAAAGATGAAACCGGTATTTTGATCGCGACCTTCGCCGCCATGCAGGAACAGCTCAAGAAAGTGGTCTCTGATATTCAGACCGCCGCGTCATCTATCGACACAGCGTCTAAAGAGGTGGCGATGGGCAATACCGATCTCTCTGCGCGAACCGAACAGCAGGCCGCCTCGCTGGAAGAAACCTCCGCCAGCATGGAGGAGTTAACGGCGACCGTCAGACAAAATGCCTCTAATGCGCAAACTGCGAGTAGCCTGGCGTCTGAGGCCTCCCAGGTTGCGCAGCAGGGAGGCGAAGTGGTCGATAAAGTTGTCACTACCATGGCGGCCATCTTTGATAGCTCGAAAAGCGTGGTCGATATTATCGGTACGATTGAGAGCATTGCGTTTCAGACAAATATCCTGGCGCTGAACGCAGCGGTCGAAGCGGCTCGCGCTGGCGAGCAAGGCCGCGGCTTTGCCGTGGTGGCAAGCGAGGTACGCGCCCTGGCACAGCGCAGCGCAACGGCGGCGAAAGAGATTAAATCTCTTATTGAAGCCTCAAACCACCGTATCTCAGAAGGCACCGATCTGGTGGCGCAGGCTGGCAAGACGATGAATGGCATAGTCACTGCGATCGGCGACGTGTCGCAAATTATGTCTGAAATCTATACCGCCACCGGCGAGCAGGTTAACGGCATCGAGCATGTTGGCATTGCCATCACGCAGATGGATGAAGTGACTCAGCAAAACGCAGCGCTGGTGCAACAGGCCGCCGCTGCCGCCGCTTCGCTGGAAGATCAGGCGGCGCAGCTAAGCCGTACCACCGCCATTTTTAAAATCGCCTGACAGACGCTTAACGATCAACAAAACCTCGCGCCTGCGAGGTTTTGTTATTGTCAGAATAGCTATAGCCTGGCTTTACCAGGGCACCACCTTGCCAAAACGGTCTAAAAATTCCAGGCCGGGTTTGCTTCGCTTGCGCTCGATCACGCTGACAATATCGGGGATCGTCTCTTCCAGCGTGTAGGCACCCTCTTCTCCGCCCAGCTCGGTACGGATCCAGCCCGGCGCCAGCAGCAATAACGCGCGCTCAGGGTAAAGCACCGCCTGTCGCGCGGCGTAGCTGCGCATGTACTGATTTAAGGCTGCTTTCGTGCCGCGATAGACCTCTCTGCCGCCCTGATGATTATTACCGATACTTCCCTGCCCGGAGGACATCACGCCGATCAGCCCGTCCGCGTCGACAAGCTCCTGCAGCCGTTCTGCTACCCGAAGCGGTGAAAGCGCATTGGTTATCATCAGATGGGCAAACTCTTCGGTACTCACCTCTGCAATGGTGTCGTTCTGATTCCGGTTGGCTATGCCGGCATTGATGAACAGCGCATTAAAACGCTGGTACCGCAGGCGGTTATGCAGCCGGGAAAGTTGAGCCTCATCCGTCATATCCAGCTGCTCCAGGGTCAGCGCCTGCGCATAGCGGGCCGCAAGGTTGTCCAGAGCGGCAGAGGCGGCTGCGCGGATCGTGGCGGTGACGCGCCAGCCGCGAGCGAGCAGCTCTTCAGCCATCGCCAGGCCGATGCCGCGCGAGGCGCCAATCAGCAAAATATGAGGGGGTGTCGTCTGTAACGGGTTCAGCGCCATGTTGATCTCCGGAATCTTCGCAGGGATCTTCAAACTAAACAGGAAAGGAGCATTACACCAGACGCCTCACATGCAACAATAGATTGCATCGCACGCAATCAACTCTTTCTTATGCCTGACATCGATCTGAACTTGCTCACCGCTCTGGATGCTTTGCTGACGGAATGCAGCGTCACCCGTGCGGCGCGGCGTATGGGCCTCAGCCCCTCGGCCATGAGCCGCACGCTTGCCCGTTTGCGCACTGCTACCGGCGACCCGCTGCTGGTCCAGGCGGGTCGTCAGATGGTGCCAACGCCCTACGCGGCTGAACTGGCCGGGCGCGTCTCTCACGTCGCGCGCAGCGCATGCGCGCTTCTGCAGCCAGCAAACCCACAGCTGAATCTCGCCAGCACGGAACGCAGCTTTATCATTCGCGCCAATGACAGTTTTATCGATCTGACCGCCGCCGCCCTGGTAAAAGAGCTTCAGCAACAGGCGCCGCTGATACGGCTGGTGTTTGTTAACAAGCGTGATAAAGAGGCTGACCTGCTGCGCAGAGGGGAAATTGACCTTGAAATCGGCGTGCTGGGAACCGATGCGCCGGAACTTAAAATCAGAACGCTGTTCAATGACCGGTTTGTGGGAATTTGCCGACAGAACCATCCCCTTTTACAGGCGCCTGGCGTGACGGCTGAACGCTACGCCAGCTACCCTCACGTTGTTATCTCCCGTCATAATAAAATCTGGGGACCGGTAGACGACGCGCTTGAGCGGCTGGGTTTGCGGCGGCGCGTGATCATGGCACTACCCGCTTTCGCTAACGCCATCCCTGTGGTGCAGGATTCCGATATTCTCGGTCTGGTTCCGCTTTCCTGCTCAGCCTGTTTCGCCTCTGGCGCGCGCCAAAACGATCTGGCCTACTTTGAGCTGCCCGTTGAGACGCCTGCTATTAAAATCGCTCTTATCTGGCATCCGCGCATGCAGACCGATCCGCTGCATCGCTGGCTGCGGGAAACCATTATGACGGTATGTCGACGAGAGCAGGCAGCGCGCGGGTAGCCGTGAAAAGCGCAGGCATCCCTGCGGCGTAGCGGGTTGCCCACGGCTTCAACCCGGTACAGCCTGTAAAATTACAGGTATACTCAGTGAAATTTTTAACCGGCTTAGAAACGAAGATGACGAAACTTACCTTACAAGAGCAGATGCTAAAAGCAGGCCTGGTCACCAGCAAAAAGATGGACAAGGTGCAGAGAACGGCTAAAAAATCGCGCGTTCAGGCACGCGAAGCGAGGCAGGCGGTAGAAGAAAATAAAAAAGCCCAGCTTGAGCGCGACAGGCAGCTAAACGAACAGCAAAAACAGGCTGTTCTCTCAAAAGAGTATAAAGCTCAGGTGAAGCAGCTGATTGAGATGAACCGGATTATCATCTCCCGGGGCACTATTGGTTTTAACTTTACCGATAATAACTTAATTAAAAAAATAGAGGTGGATAAGGCGACTCAGGCGCAGCTGATTAGCGGCCGCCTCGCCATCGCGCGTCTGGCGACCGACAGCAGCGGCGAGAGCGAATACGCAATTATTCCCGCGAGCGTAGCCGATAAAATTGCGCAGCGCGATGCGAACAGTATCGTGTTAAACAGCGCGCTCAGTCAGGAAGAGCAGGATGAAGACGATCCCTACGCTGACTTTAAAGTGCCTGACGATCTGATGTGGTAATCCTCGCTGTACAACGCTTTATATGAAAAGTCCCTGAGGGCTTTTCATCTTCCGCTCCCCCTCAATATCCTCTGATTCAGCGTCGCCAGCCGTGGCTACGCCGTCAGAATGGAGAGGCGTGACGGGCAGTTATCCGCTCTCCACTGACGGGATGGATAAAATGAAGCTCGCTGGCGTGAAGCATCAGCCGTGGCGTCCGCTCGCTGCCTGGCAGTTCCCGCCCACCATACAGGTCACAGCCCAAAATGGGGTGCCCCAGCTGCTGGCAGTGAATGCGCAATTGATGGGTACGCCCGGTTTCTGGCGTAAGTTCAACGCGCATCAACGACAGCCCTTCTCCGCCCTCCTGCTCCTGATAAAAACGCTCGACGACCCGATAGCGGGAACGTGCGGGCTTGCCGCGCACCGCGCAGATCGACATCAACGGGAACAGCGCCGGGTCTTTGGCAATCGGCGCGTCTATTACGCCTTCGGTATCGCCCAGATGTCCACAAAGCAGCGCGCTATAGCGTTTAATGACCGTGCGCTGACTGAACTGCTGGCAGAGCGCGGCGTTAATAGCCTTATTGCGCGCAATAACCATCAGCCCGGAGGTGCCGAAGTCGAGACGATGGACCAGAGTGCAGCCCGGAAAGATCTGAACCAGCCGGTGATGCACCGAGTCGAGATTGAGCGGATTTTTACCCGAGAGGCTGAGCAGCCCGGAGGGTTTAGCGATCAGCGCCAGGTGTTCATCCTGATAGAGCGTCTCTATCTTTTCGTGACACGGCGGAGCAATAAAGGTATCTGAAAGGGTAGACATCAGGCTGCCGGTTAAGAAGTAAGGGCAGATAGTAGCGAATTTTGCGATAGCTGGCGAATCTTGCCGGGCTGCGCCATATCCTGGTGTAATGCGCCCGCTCTCGTTACGTTCAGCAGCGCTGCGCCAGGCGCGGATCGCTTACCGCGTTCACTGAAAACCAAACGGCCCGCAGAAGCGGGCCATTTCATTACCCGCGTTGAATATCATTCGCAGGCGGCGGCCCCATATACTGCGCGCTGCTGACAGATGCTGGCGGCGGTCCCATATGCTGAGCGCTGCTGTCAGACGCTGACGGCGGCCCCATATGCTGAGCGCTGCTGTCATAGGCTGGTGGTGGCCCCATATGCTGAGAAGCGCTGCCAGCTGGTCCGGCGTGATGGTGTCTGCCTGAAGAAGGCGCGTAATGATGATGTCCACCATCAGCCACAACGCAGCCGGAGACAGCTGCGCACCCTAATGTTATCACCAGACAGGCGATCGCTTTTTTAAACATTATCATTTTCCCGATTAAATATTTACGCTTCACTTTATAACGGTGGGGTTACACCCTGGCTAAACGTCTGTGAAGAGTTAATCTCCTGAAGCGAATAAATTGATGAGGATCAATTCTTAATAAATCGCCTGTCAACGCGACACCGATCAAGAGCCCGACACTAATGGCCAGCAAAAAAAATAAAAGCCACGAACATCACAATAATCAATTTTTAGCTGCTTTGCGGTAACACACCACGTTGACTCAGAACAATTTCCGGGTAAATTAAGGCCTGATATTTACGGAGAAAAATTAATACATGAAACCGTAAATATTATTATTAATGCCAGTCCCGTTCTTCGCCATAGTGGCAATCCCGCTTCACTCTACCGGTCGCCAACGACTAATGAAGCGGGAGCTTTTTTTTCTGAAACGCCAGTAACCTCTGCGCGCCCGAAACATCATTACGCTATCACTGCCATTTCAGAAAAGACCCCTGCTGATAAATTAATTTTACATATCATCCAAAATGGCACTAATTTTGCGCGCGGACGGTTTTATTATTTGGTCGCAGCGGTAAGGCAGGTGTCGCCCAGGCCGAGCTTAACAAAAGGCAAGTCAAATAAAGAGGCATCTTGGCTGGTAAACATAGCGATGCCGTTACGCGACTCCATGGCTTTATAAGGGGCATAAAGTTCATATTGAATACCGTAATTCTTTACCTGACGCCCCTGGCTGTTGAAAAGAAAGAAGCACATTTTTTTACCTTTATCGGGCGTATAGGCTTCTTTGCTCATATTATTTATCGTTACTTTATAGGTAACCTGATATTCTGGCTGGTCAGTACGGCTGTTCCAGACGCTGCCCTGCGCATCCTTTGATGCAAAAACGGTAAGATCAGGCGTACTTTCCGATGCGATAGCGCTACCCGCCGCGAGCATGGTTAAAGAGAGCAATATCGCTTTTGTGGTTTTCAACATCAGATGACCTCCGGTTCTAAGAGACAAACACAGTGACGTGCGGATTTATTCAGTCAGCGGCAAAGTCCGCGCGGGGTTTTATAAGAGGAGCATGTTCATATTATGATGCGCGCGCGCTAAACTGGTAAATATTCTCCATGCGCCAGATAAACTATTGCTGCACCTCGATCTGAGTCCAACCTTTCTGATACATGCAGTCTTTGACTAAAATATCTCGTTGAGACGCATTCGAATCGCTCAGGGTATAACTTACATCAGATTCGCCGTTCTTTTTATCCTGGGATACCGTTTTCCCGCTGACCTTATTATCCGGCGGCAGGTCGCGCAGCGCCTGAGCCTGACAGGCGGTTTCCACTACCGTTTCGTCTCTGTCGCTTGCGCCCTCTTTCACCCATTTATAATTAGCGCAGCTCGCCAGAAAAAGGGGCAATATCAGTAAAAGTATTTTCTTCATAAAAGCTTTAACCATGATTTATTTAAGGCGAGCACAGCCTGACAGGGAAAGGCGTAAATTAACTAATTACGCCTTATAAAAAACATCCGCTACTGTTCTTATAAACGACCAAACAATCAGGAAGCGGTGCCGCTTACTGTTTAACAATCTCTTTTACGTTTTGCTTCTGTAGCTGATGCATATTCCCGCCGACATCCTCGTAGGAAATCATCCCAGTCTCTTTATCGATAACTGGCTTCCCGTTGGTATTGATCATATGTCCGTCATTGGTAGAAATAATATAATGTCCTGCGCAGGCGGAAAGCATTGAAACCGCCGCCAGTATAATTATGCTTGCTGATGCTTTTTTAATGAACATGGCCCTGCCCCTTGTGTTAAACAGAATCAAAAACTGTTAATTTCGAAGCCAATACTACTCCTCTGAAATAAACACCACATCAACAATCGATGCTGAAAGACCCTGTCCTTACCATTAAATGATATTTGTCAAAAGAAGTTGCCGACTGAGACTTTTTCAGCCGCTAACTATGTAAGCGATTGATACGACATTTACGGACTGTAATGCGAGAGTGGTTAGCCAGCGCTGCTACTCAGCCCGCTGGCGTAGCGGTGGCTTTTACGATCGGTTGCTGTTTTTGCGATCTACATTGTAGTACAACAGTAAATGATCGTACTACAATCAGGCGAAAGTCACGGAAACTGACGTTCGACCTGTACTTCAACTATGCGGTAAAACTGAGCGCTCAGGGTAAAGTAGATGCGCACAATCAGAACATACGGAGTGGCTATGAACCTCAATAAAACGGATCGCATCGTTATTACCCTGGGTAAACAGATCGTCAGCGGCAAATATCTTCCGGGCGCAGCGTTACCGGCAGAGACAGAGTTGTGTGAGGAGTTCGAAACCTCGCGCAACATCATCCGCGAGGTGTTTCGTTCGCTGACGGCGAAGCGCCTGATTGAAATCAGGCGTTATTACGGCGCATTCGTCACCTTGCGTAATCAGTGGAACTACCTGGATACGGACGTGCTTCAGTGGGTGCTGGAAAACGACGCTGACCCACACCTGATCGCCGCCATGAGCGAAGTGCGGAATCTGGTGGAGCCGGTTATAGCGCGCTGGGCAGCGGAGCGCGCTACGTCACAGGACCTGGCGCAGATTGAGTCGGCGCTGAATGAGATGATCGCCAACAATCAGAACCGGGAAGCCTTTAACGAAGCGGATATTCGTTACCACGAGGCGGTTTTGCGGTCGGTGCACAATCCCGTGCTGGAGCAGCTTAGCGTAGCCATCAGCTCGCTGCAGCGCGCTGTGTTTGAGCGCACCTGGAAAGGCGATGAAGCCAATATGCCGCAAACGCTCCGTGAACATAAAGCGTTGTTCGACGCCATACGGCTGCAGAACGGCGATGCGGCAGAGCAGGCGGCCTACACCATGATCGCCAGCTCGACACATCGGTTAAAGGAGATCACATGACATTTCGCTACATCGCCATTGACTGGGGATCAACCAATTTACGCGCCTGGCTTGTCGAGAACGATCAATGTCTGGAGAGCAGGCAGTCTGAGGCAGGCGTTACCCGGCTGAATGGAAAATCCCCGCAGGCGGTGCTGGCGGATGTGACTAAGGGATGGCGCGACAGCGCTACGCCCGTGGTGATGGCGGGCATGGCAGGCAGCAACCTGGGCTGGAAAAGCGTTCCCTATCTGCCGCTGCCCGCCAGTTTATCGACGATCGGCGAACAGCTCACTGCCGTCGACGATAACGTCTGGATCGTTCCGGGTTTATGCGTCTGTCGGGAGGATCACCATAACGTGATGCGCGGCGAGGAGACGCAGCTGCTCGGCGCGCAAACGCTGGCTCCCTCCTCTCTCTATGTTATGCCGGGAACGCACTGTAAATGGGTAAAGGCTGACGAGCGCCATATTCAAGATTTTCATACCGTCATGACCGGCGAACTGCACCACATACTGCTGCGCCATTCGCTGCTGGGCGCCGGGTTACCGGAGCAGCAACCGTCACAGAACGCCTTTACCGCTGGTCTCGATCGCGGTATCGCGTCGCCAGCGCTGTTACCGCAGCTTTTTGAAATTCGCGCCTCGCGCCTCCTTGGCGCGCTGCCCCCTGAGCAGGTCAGTGAATTTTTATCCGGACTATTGATTGGCGCGGAAGTCGCCACGATGAGCGAACGTTTTAGCGATCAAGAGATCACCCTTGTTGCCGGAGAAGCGCTGGCGAACCGTTATCAGCAGGCGCTGGCCGCTGTGGGTCGTCAGGCGACGATGATATCCGGCGATACGGCATTTCAGGCAGGAATAAGGAGCATCGTTAATGCAATGGCAAACTGAACTCCCGCTTATCGCCATTCTGCGTGGGGTAAAGCCTGATGAGGTCCTGGCGCACGTCGGCGCCGTGATCGATGCAGGTTTTGATGCGGTTGAGATCCCCCTTAACTCCCCGCAGTGGGAAAAAAGCATCCCGCTGATTCTGGATGCTTACGGCGACAAGGCGCTGATTGGCGCGGGAACGGTGTTGAAAACAGAACAGGTGGATACGCTCGCTCAGATGGGCAGCAAACTCATCGTAACGCCCAATATCCAGCCCGAACTGATTCGCCACGCCGTAAGCCTGGGAATGATCGTCTGTCCCGGCTGCGCGACGGCCAGCGAAGCTTTTAACGCGCTGGATGCCGGTGCGCAGGCATTAAAAATCTTCCCGTCATCAGCCTTTGGTCCGGGCTATATCAAAGCGCTGAAGGCGGTGCTTCCCGAGGATGTACCTGTGCTGGCGGTGGGCGGCGTAACGCCGGAGAACCTGGCGCAATGGCTTGATGCCGGCTGCGCAGGCGCCGGACTCGGCAGCGATCTCTACCGCGCCGGACAACCCGTAGAACGCACCGCGCAACAGGCGGCCGCATTTGTTCAGGCATACCGAGAGGCAGTGAAATGAAAATAACCCGGCTCACCACCTGGCGTTTACCCCCGCGCTGGATGTTTCTTAAAATCGAAACCGACGAAGGCGTGACTGGCTGGGGGGAACCCATTATTGAAGGACGCGCGCGTACCGTCGAGGCCGCAGTACACGAACTGGGTGACTACCTGATTGGTCAGGATCCGGCGCGCATTAACGATCTCTGGCAGGTCATGTACCGCGCAGGTTTTTATCGCGGCGGCCCGATCCTGATGAGCGCTATCGCCGGTATCGACCAGGCGCTGTGGGATATTAAAGGCAAGGTACTGGGCGCGCCGGTCTGGCAGCTAATGGGCGGTCTGGTACGCGATAAAATCAAAGCCTACAGCTGGGTGGGCGGCGACCGACCGGCAGAAGTGATTGGCGGTATTGAAAAATTACGCCACATCGGCTTTGACACCTTCAAACTTAACGGCTGCGAAGAGTTGGGAATAATTGACGACTCGCGCAAAGTGGACGCCGCGGTAAATACCGTGGCGCAAATTCGCGAAGCGTTTGGCTATGAGATTGAGTTCGGCCTCGACTTTCACGGCCGCGTTAGCGCGCCGATGGCGAAAATCCTGATTAAAGAGCTGGAACCCTATCGTCCGCTGTTTATTGAGGAGCCGGTGCTGGCGGAACAGGCTGAATATTATCCAAAGCTGGCGGCGCAAACGGCTGTGCCTCTCGCCGCGGGCGAACGTATGTTCTCGCGCTTTGAGTTCAAACGCGTGCTGGAGGCAGGCGGACTGGCTATCCTGCAGCCCGATCTCTCTCATGCCGGCGGCATTACCGAATGCTGTAAAATCGCCGCTATGGCGGAGGCCTGGGATGTCGCCCTCGCCCCCCACTGCCCGCTGGGCCCCATCGCACTCGCCGCCTGTCTTCATGTCGATTTCGTCTCGCGCAACGCGGTTTTCCAGGAACAGAGCATGGGCATTCATTACAATCAGGGCGCGGAACTGCTCGACTTTGTGAAAAACAAAGAGGACTTCAGCATGGAAGGCGGCTTTTTTAAACCCTTAATGAAACCGGGACTTGGCGTGGAGATCGACGAGGCGCAGGTGATTGAACGCAGTAAAAATGTTTCAGACTGGCATAACCCGCTGTGGCGCCATGCGGATGGTTCAGTCGCGGAGTGGTAATACCGGCGCGGGGCTTGTCCTTACTGACAAGGCCCCCAGCCCAGGCTGAGGGAATTTTGCTGCGGCTTCAGCCTGTGGTCGGGAAACGTACGGGCGTTATCATTTTTCGCTGCCGCCTGGCTGGTGCTAAAGGGGATCACAATCACTCCAGGTAGGGCTTCAGCAGCGTTTCACTCCACTGCATAAAGGCTCTGACGCGCTGCGACAGGTTACGCCGGTGCGCCACCACGAAAGACGCGCTAAGCGGCGCGGGACGCAGTGCAGGCAAAACTTCTACCAGCGTGCCGTTTGCCAGATGCGGCGCCAGCGCGGAATAGCCCGCCTGAATCAACCCCATCCCTGCCAGCCCCGCCTCATGATAGGTTTGTACGCTGTTAACCTTCATCATGCCGGGTAACATCAGCGTCTTATACCCCTCGTTTACCGGATATTCCCACCCGTCAGGTTTCGACCCAAAATTCCTGATGTAGTGCACCATCCTGTGTCCCTGGCTGAGCAGATCCTCAATCGTCTGGGGCGTCCCGAAACGTTCAAGATAGCCTGGGCTCGCCGCATTGATCATGCGTAGCTTGCCCATCGGCCGGGCAATCAGCGTATCGTCCACCACCGGCCCAAGACGTATTACACAATCAAAACCTTCCTGAACAAGATCGACACGGCGATCGGTGCTGGAGAGTTCGATCTCAAGATCCGGATGCGCTTCCATCAGCTGCGGCAAGGCGGGAATAAACAGGGTCTGCGCCAGAACGGTGGGCATATCAATGCGCAACCGCCCGCGCAGCGGCACGCCCTTATCGGCGAACATCGACTGTAGCGCCTCTGCCTCCGCCAGCAGATCCCGCGCGCGGGAATAAAAAGCGCGCCCATCCTCGGTGAGCTGCACGCTGCGCGTGGTGCGATGCAGCAGCGTTGCGCCCACGTCTGCTTCAAGCTGGCGTATAACGGCTGAAACACGCCCTTTCTGAATGCCCAGGCTTTCAGCCGCTCGGGTAAAGCTCATCATTTCCGCCACGCGGCAAAAAAGCATTAACGCATCAAGATTCTTCATTGTTCATTATTCCGATAACAGCGCGTTCTTTTTTTGGCTGTTTATAGGCAGTCTAATACTCAATAGAGTGGCTTCACACCCTGTTTCTTTATCCGCTTTACAACCAGAGGTCATAAACATGAAGCCAAAAGGTTATTTAATCGCCCACGTTACCGTGTCGGATGCGGCTGCTTACGCTGACTATGCCAAAGCCGCCGGAGAGGCCATGCGGGAGTTCGCGCCTGAAATCGTCGCCTGGTCCGGGGCATATGAAAATCTGGAAGGAGAAGCGCATGAGCGCCATGTGATTTTTGAATTCGCCTCTTTTGCCGAGGCAAAGCGTTTCTATGAAAGCCCGGCGTATCAGGCCGCCAGAAAACTGCGCGAGAAAGCGGCAACCGGAACCTTTGTGCTGGTAGAAGGAAGCGCCTGACCGTCTGTTCCTTTTTTACGCAGAAGAAGCGCCTGCTTTGCCGACAATGAATCAAGCCGCTCAGGGTCATTTCCTGCGCGGTTAATTGCCCCGCTTGCAGACCTTCTGGTATTTGGTTCCTTTTTAAAATTATATTGGCGACCATGGTAAGCAGGTGCGCTTAGGAGCCTGTCCACAAATTCGTAATAGGCCTTCCCGGAATAGCGCCCTTGCCAGCCCGGAGGGCTGCATCAGGCGTTATCCCGTCTGTCTGCATGGCAATGTTTAATCCTGTACTATCGGGATCCTTGCAATAACCTTAATTTCAAAATCGAACCCAGCCAGCCAGTTCACGCCGACGGCCGTCCAGTTTGGATAAGGCGGCTGAGGGAAAACAGACTGCTTCACCTGCATAATGGTTGAAAACTGCTTTTCCGGATCGGTATGGAAGGTTGTGACATCAATCAAATCGGCAAAAGTACACCCGGCGGCGGCAAGCGTAGCCTCCAGGTTATCAAAAGCGAGCTGCACCTGTGCGGCAAAATCTGGCTCAGGCGAGCCGTCGGCACGACTGCCAACTTGCCCGGAAACGAACAGCAGATCGCCAGAACGGATCGCAGCGGAGTAACCATGCGCCTCATAAAGAGCGTGTCGATTAGCCGGGAAAACAGGGTAAGGCTGATTCATAAAGTATCCTTTTGAGCAGTAGATGAAGCGGGATGCGCAGCCTGCATAAATGATTTAATATACGCGGCGTATGTAAAATTAATCATACATACGCGCCGTATGTCAACTCACATACGCTGCGTATGTAACAAGGAGAACGAATGGCTGTTAACCGCCGTGTCGAAACCATGGAACTCAACCGCGCAAAATTGATTGCGGCCGCGCGAAAAGCGTTTGCAGAAAAAGGTTTTGCAGCCGCATCAATGGATGACCTGACTGCCAGCGTTAACCTGACACGCGGAGCGCTCTACCATAACTTTGGCGATAAAAAGGGATTACTTGCCGCGGTTGTTACCCAGATAGATGGCGAGATGGCGCAGCGTGCCAGAGACGCCGTTTCTGATGCAGGTGATGACTGGGATAAGCTGCTGGCCGAAGGGATCGCCTACATTAAAATGGCGCTGGACGATGAAGTCCGCCGCATCGTTCTGCTTGATGGCCCGGCTTTTCTCGGCAACCCTGCGCAATGGCCAAGTCAGAATAGCTGTCTTGAATCCACTCGTCAGGGCATCTTAAAAATGCTTGAAGGCGGCGTAATTAAATCGGTAGATCCGGATGCCACGGCCTATCTGCTGAATAGCGCCGCATTTAATGCCGCGCAGTGGATAGCAGCCAGCGACGATCCGCAGCAGTCGCTGCCAAAAGTGATTGAGGTATTCACATTACTGGTAAAGGGTTTACGTAATAATGCCGGTGCAGCTTAATATATAAAAGAACAGCTAATTTCATTATTAGCCTTTCCCTTAATCTTTTCTGCTTCCCCTAAAAGCGGCATAAGATTTCCGCTTTAATCAAAGCGTATTTAAAACACCTGAATTCCGTAAGATAACATTTATTCTCAAGTGAGAATGAATATATGCAGGTCAGTTATTTACTTGAACGATTAACTTATATAGTATGGGGGAAACTTAACTAGCTTGCTGTAATCGGTATGGGTTAGCACTACCCCTGCGATCAGTTAGCTGCCCTGCTTACTCTAAGCATTAATAATAAAAACATGAAATACACAGCGGGTAGCGGCATTACAAAAATAATCACCCAATTGATTCGATAGCCATGATGAACCTTATTAAAAGATTTTTTAAGCGGGTGTTTAAATCCTTATTTTCTCTTTATGCCCCGACCGTACTTACGGTCGTGTTCGCGATTGTTCTGGTCCATTTTTTCCCGGAAGGCCCCTTATGGCCTGTGCTTGTGTTTTTCATATTAACAATGATTATTATTGATTAAATATCATATAGGGCAGAAAAAACACGATGAATATAAATTCAGATTAAATTATAAAATTTTTATAGTAAACCCACAATGCTAGTAGCTCAAAGGAAACGCCTTACCAGATCATGCACAGAGTATTAGAGTATGCGTTTGAAGAAGACAACCAAGTTTTCCCGACAAATTTTCATTACATATAAAAAACCTAAAACACAGCGGGCATCGGATGTCGGCCTTGCAAATTCATTCACCAGAGTAGATCGAAAGATATGGTAAAAATTCTTAAAAGGTTTTTTAAGCGGCTGATTAAATCTTTAGTTTCAGATTATGCTCCTGCATTGCTTACATTCTTATTCGCAGTTTTCCTGATACATTTTTCCCGGAAGGCCCTTATGGCCGGTGCTGATATTCTTCATATTTATAGCAATAATTATAGAGCGATGGTATATGAAGTGGTAATAGCTAAAAGAGAAGCTTATTTTTACTAGATTATCTTTGTTTTAATGTTATTTAAGCGATACGAAATCAAATATTAACTTTTTCAGTAAAATAATTCTTTAAAGCAACCTGCTAATTTAAAACACTACGGGCACAGGGATGCGATATCATCTAAGTCATTCCAGGGGTTACGATAATTATGTGGAATATCATCATAAGGATCTTTAGGCGTCTTTTTATGTCCCTGTTTGCGCTATATGCCCCTCAAGCCCTGATACTGATCTTCGCGATTGCTCTGGTTCATTTTTTTCCTGAAGGTCCAGTCTGGCCTGTAGGTCTTTTTGCTCTTTTCATAATTTACATTTTCGCTCGTTACTGCAAATGGTGATCTTTTATAACGATCTTTCACCAGCATTTTCTGTTCTGTGGCACGACAAGGAAGGCAACTTAACCCTGAAAATTCACAACAGCGATTTGCGGTCACTACTTTTGTGTCTTCGCCTCAAAAGGAAGAACGCCCCCCTGCGCTTTCCAGTACTGGCCTGTTGTGAGTGGTCACCATAAAACGTGCTGGCATTCGCCGCCGTAATCCGTACCATACGCGGCATACTTTTGCCTGCTGATGATTATCGACGGGCGCACACGCCCTCTTTTATAGCGAATCAGATGGGGTATGAACATGCGCAGAGTGTCCGTGAGTCCTGTGCGACCTGGATTGAAAAGATGAACAGCGAGCAGGTTGAAATGCTCAACGGTAAGCTGGCAATCTGAGTGGACCTTGCCCCTTATATGCCCCTTTTGGTTGTAGAGACAGAGAAAAATGCAAGAAAATCAAACGGTTGACAAGAAAGAACAGTACAACCTTAATAAACTCCAGAAGCGCCTGCGTCGCAACGTCGGCGAAGCTATCGCTGATTACAATATGATTGAAGAAGGCGACCGCATTATGGTCTGCCTGTCGGGCGGCAAGGACAGCTATACGCTGCTGGAGATCCTGCGTAATCTGCAGCAGAGCGCGCCGGTTAACTTCTCGCTGGTTGCGGTCAATCTCGATCAGAAACAACCGGGTTTTCCAGGGCACATACTGCCGGAATATCTGGAGTCGCTTGGCGTCGAATACAAAATCGTCGAGGAAGACACCTATTCCATCGTTAAAGAGAAGATCCCGGAAGGCAAAACCACCTGCTCTCTCTGTTCGCGCCTGCGCCGCGGCATTCTCTACCGCACCGCCTCCGAGTTAGGGTGTACTAAAATCGCGCTCGGCCATCACCGCGACGATATTCTGCAGACGCTGTTCCTGAACATGTTCTACGGCGGAAAAATGAAAGGCATGCCGCCGAAACTGATGAGCGACGACGGCAAACATATCGTCATTCGCCCGCTAGCCTACTGCCGTGAAAAAGATATTGTACGCTTCTCTGAAGCGCGCAAATTCCCGATTATTCCATGCAACCTCTGCGGTTCTCAGCCTAACCTGCAACGTCAGGTGATCGCCGATATGCTGCGCGACTGGGACAAACGCTATCCCGGACGTATCGAGACGATGTTCAGCGCGATGCAAAACGTCGTGCCGTCGCATCTGGCGGATATCAGCCTGTTCGATTTTAAAGGCATCCAGCACGGCGATGCGGTGGTGGACGGCGGCGATCTCGCTTTTGATCGGGAAACGCTACCGGTACAGCCCGCTGGCTGGCAGGAAGAGGATGACGCCGAGCCGGTAGTCCGTCTCGACGTACTGCAACTGCCGTAATCGGAACGTGTTAAAAAGGGCGCGCTGCAATGTCAGCGCGCCCTTTTTTTACCGATGCGGCGGTGGATCGAGGATGGGTGGATAACCCGGCTCAGGCTGCGGGTCCGGTTGTGGGTTCGGCGGCGGTTGCGGCATCGGATCGGGAATCGGGACGGGATCGGTAGGAATCGGATCGCTTGCGATAATGGATGTCATACCCTTCTCCTTTGTGGTTACTGTCCTTAAAGCATAGGTATAACTCCGCCGCAGGGGCAAAAAAAAGCCGGCGGATAGGCCGGCGTATCGAATTAAATATGTGCTATGCAGTAATTCTAAAAAGGAAGTAAGACAATATGGAGCGCAACGCCCATCGCTTGACGTTGCATTCACCTGCGGATACAGAGTTTGCCGCTGTTGCCCTGGAGGGTTATTGACCTCGATCAGCTTTTTTTCCCTTTTTGCCATTAGCCGGCTTTTTTTGTAGCTGAATTAACCCTTATAACCAGTTGATTACATTATTGTCACAGCCACTTGCGCCGTTTAAGCCACCAGGCGACGCCCAGAGCGAGGGCCACCAACAGCAGGCAGAACACGCTAAAGCCCAGGTGCCAGTTGGCGCCGGGAATGCCGCCAAGGTTGACGCCAAACAGCCCGGTCAGAAAGGTTGTTGGCAGGAAAATCATCGCCAGCAGCGACATGGTATAGGTACGGCGATTCATCGCTTCCGCCATCTGCGAGGCCACTTCGTCCGCCAGCACGGCGGTACGCGCCACCCCAGCGTCCAGGTCGTCAAGCCCGCGCCCTAACCTGTCCGACACCTCCTGCATGCGGCGACGATCGCTGTCATCCATCCACGGCAGCTTCTCGCTGGCGAGCCGCGAATAGACGTCCCGCTGCGGCGTCATATAGCGCCGCATGACTATCAGCTGCTTGCGCAGCAGCGACAGCTCGCCGCGCGCCGGTATACGCTGATCCAGCAGCGCATCCTCCAGCACGATGATTTTGTCATGCAGCTCTTCAATAAATTCACTGGCGTGATCGGTCAGCGCATCGCAGATATCGACCAGCCAGCTGCCGCCATCTTCAGGCCCGTTGCCGTTTTGCAGATCGGTCAGCACCTCATCTACCGCATAGACTTTACGGCGACGCGTCGAGACAATCAGCTTGTCGTTGATAAAGACCCGCATCGCCACCAGCTGCTCAGGCCGGGAGTCGGCGTTGTGGTTAACGCTGCGCAGCACAATCATAAATCCGTCGCCAAGACGGCTGACGCGCGGCCGCATGCTGTCGCCCGCCAGCGCGTCGCGCACCGTGTCGGGGATCAGGGGCGTAGACTGCAGCCAGTCAGAGCTCTGGCGATGGGTATAGTTAAGATGCAGCCAGCAGGGTCGCTCGCAGTGGATAACATCTTTATCTTCGATAGGGATTAAGCCGCCCTTGCCATCAAGCTGACAGGCGATAATGGCGTCGGAAACCTGCAACGCTTTGCCTTCAATGACGTTCACTCACTAGCCTCACTACAAAAATCAATACGATACAGTCTAGCGCGGCGCGGTTGAGTTGCAATCATCAGGCTGTGAGCAAAGGTGTCTGGATGCGGCCTGCTGGCAGGCCGCACAGGGCTTAGTGTTTGGCGATCCACAGCTCACGGCTGTAGGCGACATCTTCGGGATTAGTGATGGGATAGCCCTTCACCCACGGCTTGATCAGGCGGCCATTGGTATACTGGTAAATCGGCGCAATCGGCGCCTGGTCGGCCAGGATCTGCTCCGCTTTGTTGTAGTCGCTATTACGCGCGTCAGCCTGGGTTTCGCTGCTTGCTCTGGCGAGAACCGCATCGTAATCGGCGTTGCTGAAGCGCGCGATATTGCTGCTGTTGCCGCTGGTCAGCAGGCTGAGAAACGTAGAAGGCTCATTGTAATCACCAACCCAGGAGGCGCGGATAACGTCGAAACTGCCGCTGTTGCGGCTGTCGATATACGTCTTCCACTCCTGGTTCTGCAACGTCACCTGAACGCCAAGATTTTTCTTCCACATCGACGCTACGGCAATCGCGATTTTTTGATGGCTTTCCGAGGTGTTGTAGAGCAGCGTCAGATGCAGCGGTCGGCCAGGGCCGTAGCCCGCTGCGTTGAGCAGCGCTTTCGCCTGGGCGTTAAGCTCCTGCTGGCTGTGCTGCTCAATATAGGATTGCGCAGGTTTGAAGCCCGCCGTCACGTCGGGCGTAAAGCGCCATGCGGGCTTCTCGCCGGTGCCCAGCACCTTTTCCGCGATAATGCGGCGGTCGATGCTCCACGACAGCGCCTTACGCACCCGCGCATCCGCCGTCGCGCCCTTTTGCGTATTAAAGGCGTAGTAGTAGGTGCCTAGCTGGTCAGGCGTGTAGACCTCGCCCGGCAGCGTTTTTTTCAGCTGGGCATACATGTTCTTCGGAAAGGATTCGGTGATATCGATATCGCCCGCGCGATAGCGTTTAGTGGCGCTGGACTCTTCATTGATGGGAATAAAGGTCACTTTGGTCAGGACCGAATGCGCGTCGTCCCAGTAGTGCGGATTACGCGCCAGCACAATCTTCTCATTCACCACGCGCGACGCAAGCTGGTAAGCGCCGTTGCCCACCAGCTTGCCCGGCGCGGTCCAGCCGTCACCCTCACTGGCGATAACCTGCTGAGGCACCGGGAAAAGCGCGACGTTAGCCGCAAGTGCGGGAAACCAGGGCACCGGCCGGTCGAGCGTCACCTTCAGGTGCTGGGCGTCTACGGCGCTGACGCCGAGTCGATTCGGCGGCATCTCGCCTTTGGTTATCGCGCCCGCGTTGCTGATGCCTGCCAGCCCGGCAAACCAGGCAAAGGGCGAACTGTTTTTGGGCTCGACAAGACGCTGCCAGCTGTAGACGAAATCCTGCGCCGTTACCGGCTCGCCGTTCGACCATTTCGCATTAGTGCGTAGCGTAAAGATCCAGGTTTTATTGTCGCTGCTGCTCCAGCTTTCGGCCACGCCCGGCACGATATTGCCCTGCGCATCCTGATTCGTCAGCCCCTCGAACAGATCGCGGATCACCTGAATTTCCGGCAGCCCCACGGCTTTTAACGGATCGAGCGAGGCGGGTTCATCTTTGATATGGCGGACAATCTCCTGCCGATCGGCCAGCTGCGCGTTGGCCGGCAGCTGCGCCGCCAGCGCCGGGCTCGCGATGCCTGCGAGCGCCAGCGCTATCAGCGTCTTGCGAAATGTGCTTTTCATCTTCACTCCCTTACCCTAATGAAGCGCTGCGCAATGCACCAGAGGGCGCAGCATGACCCGGGCACTGTAGCGCAAATGCCTGAAGGATAAATAGCGATTTTCCGCGCGCGGCTTTTCCGCTACTTTGTCTGACAGAGGGCAACAAAGGAGAAAGCCTATGACGTTGTTACACCCGCGACCGCGGCGCGGAAAACTTGAAATTCCGTTTCAGCGCTACGGTGACAGCGTACTGGGCGCGCCGCTGCTCTGGTTTCCCGCGCCCGCCGCCGATGCCGACAGCGGACTGATTCTGGCAGGTACGCATGGCGATGAGAATGCGGCCATCGCCACGCTTTCCGCCGCGATGCGCACGCTGCCGGACCGGCTGCGTCGTCACCACGTGGTGCTGGCGGTCAATCCGGACGGATGCCAGCTTGGCCTGCGCGCCAACGCGCACGGCGTCGACCTCAACCGTAATTTCCCGGCGGCCAACTGGCAGAGCGGCGAGACGGTCTATCGCTGGAACAGCGCTGCCGAGGCGCGCGACGTGCTGCTCTCGACCGGGGATCGGCCAGGTTCAGAGCCGGAAACGCAGGCGCTGTGCGAGCTGATTCACGGGCTGAAGCCGCGCTGGGTGGTCTCCTGGCATGAGCCGCTGGCCTGTATCGACGATCCGCGCGGCAGCGATATCGGTCACTGGCTGGCGCAGCAGACCGCGCTGCCGCTGGTGAGCACTGTTGGTTACGACACGCCCGGCTCGTTCGGCAGCTGGTGCAACGACCTCGGTCTGCCCTGCATCACCGCCGAGATGCCAGCCATTTCGGTTGATGAAGCGACGGAGCGCTATCTGGAGGCGATGATCAACCTGCTGCGCTGGCAGCGATAAGCACCTTGCCTGCGCTGACCTGTATGGCGGGCTCGACATCCACCGCCAGCCAGGTCGGCCCGTCCAGATCGGCGAAGCGCGCTCCCGCCGCCAGCGGCAGCGCGGCATGAATAGCGCGCGAGGTGCAGATCATGCAGCCGAGCATTATCTCAAAACCGAGCGACTTCGCCGCTGTCGCCAGCGCCAGCGCTTCGGTCAGGCCGCCCGCTTTATCCAGCTTGATGTTGATCATTTCATAGCGCCCCCGCAGCGCGGGCAGGCTGTCGCGGGTATGGCAGCTTTCATCGGCGCAAATCGGCAGCGGATGGATAAAATTGGCCAGCGCCGCATCCTGACCGGCAGGCAACGGCTGTTCAAGCATCGCCACGCCAAGATCCGCCAGCAGCTGGCAGCGCGCCGCCAGGCCTTCGGCCTGCCAGGATTCATTCGCGTCAACAATCAGCGTCGCCTGCGGCACCGCCGCGCGGATCGCCACCAGCCGCTCGGTGATAAAAGTATCGTCCAGTTTGATTTTCAGCAGCGTCGCGCCGTGCTGCCACAGCGCGCGGGCGCTGCTTGCCATCGCTTCCGGGGTATCGATGCTGACGGTCTGCGCCGTCACGACCTCATCGGGCGCCGCGACGCCGTTCAGCATCCAGAGATCCTGCTGCTGCTGGCGGCTCTGCAGATCCCACAGCGCGCTGTCGATAGCGTTGCGCGCCGCGCCGGCGGGTAGCGCCAGCTGCAGGGCGTCGCGCGTCATTCCCTGCTGTAACGCCGGGAGAATATCAGCGATCTGCGCCAGCACTGAGGCTTCCGTTTCGCCGTAGCGCGCATAGGGCGTCGCCTCGCCGGTGCCTTTTACGCCATCCTCTTCAATTTCCACTACCACCACTTTCGCCTCGGTACGGCTGCCGCGGGCGATAACGAAAGGGGTATGCAGCGGCCAGGACTCGGGATAGCTTTTTACCGTTCTCATACTCTCTCCATGTAGGTCGATAACTGCGCATCGTCTCGGATAATCTGCGTTTTTCGCTCGTAAGTCTTTTATAGATATGTCATAAACACGTTTTCAAACCATACTTACCTGTAGCCAGTCACGCTTTTTTCTGACGTTTAAGGAATCGCTATGTCTCATACTGTTCACTTTCAGGGCAACCCGGTTGAGGTTGCTGGTCACTTTCCACAGGCGGGCGAACAGGCTAAAGCCTTTTCCCTGGTGGCGAAAAATCTCACCGACGTGTCGCTCTCTGAGTATGCAGGAAAACGCAAGGTTCTGAATATTTTTCCCAGCATCGACACCGGCGTTTGCGCCGCCTCGGTACGCCGCTTCAATCAGCTCGCCAGCGAGCTGAACAATACGGTGGTGCTCTGCATCTCCGCCGATCTGCCGTTTGCCCAGTCGCGCTTTTGCGGCGCCGATAACCTGAATAACGTCGTCACGCTCTCGACGCTGCGCGGCGCTGAATTTAAAAATGACTACGGCGTTGAAATTGCCGCGGGCGCGCTGGCAGGTCTGACGGCGCGTGCGGTCGTGGTGCTGGATGAGCAGGATAAGGTGTTGTACAGCCAGCTGGTGAATGAAATCACCACCGAACCCGATTACGATTCCGCGCTGGCGGTACTGAAGTAGCATTAACGGCGGCGGCGCCTCTTAGCCGCCGCTTTTCTCTTCCTTTTCGCCACGTTTCTGCCCTAACCCATATTCGCGCAGTTTATTAGCGATCGCCGTATGCGATACGCCGAGGCGTTTCGCCAGCTTGCGGGTGCTGGGATAGGAGAGATAAAGGCGCGTCAGCACAGATCGCTCGAAGCGGCTGGTAATCTCGTCAAGCGTACCTTCCATCGCCTCTTCACCCAGCGAGGCATCCAGCGCCTGCTCAGGCAGGACGATATCCTGCGGGCGCAGCTCATGCCCTTCTAGCTGCGTCAGCGCGCGGTAGAGCGCATTTTTCAACTGACGCACGTTGCCCGGCCAGTTGTAGCGCGTCAGCAGTCCGTTAAGCTGCGGTGACAGACGCGGACGCGGAATGCCCTGCTCGTCGGCAAAGCGCGCCACAAACATTTCGGTGAGCGGCAGAATATCCTGCGGACGCTCGCGCAGCGGCGGCAGATGCAGCGTTAATACGTTAAGGCGATAAAAGAGATCTTCACGGAACTCGCCGCGCTGCACCAGTTCAATCAGGTTCTTCTGCGTGGCGCAGATGACGCGCACGTCCACATGGACTTCATGCTCTTCCCCGACGCGGCGGAACGTCCCGTCATTCAGGAAGCGCAGCAGCTTGGTCTGCATGCGCGGCGACATTTCGCCGATCTCGTCGAGCAGAACCGAGCCACCATTAGCCTGTTCAAAGAAGCCTTTCTTGCCCTCTAAGGCGTTCGGGTAGGCACCAGCGGCATGACCAAAAAGTTCGCTCTCTGCAACGTCATCCGGCAGCGAGGCGCAGTTCAGCGCCAGGAAAGGCTTCTTGCCGCGCGCGCTGCGCAGATGGCAAGCGCGCGCCAGCATATCTTTGCCGGTGCCAGTATCGCCGACGATCAGTAACGGCGCGTCATGCATCGCCAGCTTGCGCGCCTGATCGATCACCTGACGCATTTTCGGCGTCACCGCAATAATATGATCGAACTCCGACTCGTCGGTCACCACCAGATTTTGCAGCTGGCGTCCCATGCGCGCGGTGGATTTCAGCATCACCATCGCGCCCACCGGCTGGTCGCCCGCACCTTCATCGGCGGTGAGATAGACAGGATGCGCTTCCATCAGAAAATCGCGGCCGTCGATCACCACATGCTGCGCCTGTGCCTCAACGCGGTCGCTTTCCAGCCAGCGCTGGAAATTAAAGCCGCTAATCAAATTGCCTGCGCTGTAGTTACGAATTTTCTGCTCGTCGAGATCGAACAGGTTCTGCGCCGCCGGGTTCGCCAGCTCGACTTTACTTTTCAGATCAATGGAAAACACCGGCTCTGGCATCGCCACCAGCAGCGCGCTCAGGGCACGATGCTCCCGCTCCGAAGGCATATAGGCGACGGTACGCACGTCGGTAACGCCCGGCGTGCGGCGGATTTCCGCCATCAGGCTGCTGAACTGATTAAATTCAAGCGCAGAAAAGTTGAGATAAATACGGCCAAGAGCCGCGATTTCAATGCCGCGTAAATCGATATTACGGGCGACTAACAGATCGAGCAGCTCACGCGCCAGACCGATGCGGTCCTGGCAGAAGACTTCAAGACGCATTGCGATGGCCTTAGTCAGGTAAAGAATCTGGAGATAATACGCTAACTTGCAACAGGTCTGAAGAGGCGTGGAAGCAAAAGTTGACACCGGTGTTCATCCGGCGGTGCGCGCCGCTCAGGCGACGGCGCACCGGCAGGCAGGCGCGCTTAGCTTTCGCGCTTCGCGCCGCTTTTCGGCAGCGTCTCTTTAAGCTGACTAATAAGATCGCGACGGAAGTCGCCCAGCCGCGGCTTATCCTCCTCCAGCCAGGGCAGCGGGCGACACAGCTCCATCGCCTTGATGCCGAGCCGCGCGGTCAGCAGACCCGCGCCGATGCCCTGGGCGGCGCGCGCTGAGAGTCGGGCAGCAATATCCTGCGACATCCAGTCCATTCCCACTTCCCGCACCAGCTCAGACGCGCCGGCGAACGCCATATTCAGCAGCACCAGGCGAAACAGCCGCAGCCGACTGAAGTAGCCCAGTTCGATACCGTAGATGGCGGCGATACGATTGACCAGCCGCAGGTTGCGCCAGGCGATAAATGCCATATCTACCAGCGCCAGCGGGCTGACGGCGATCATCAGCGTCGACTCCGCCGCGTGGCGGCCGATTTCACGTCGCGCCTGACGATCCTGCACCGGCTGCACCAGCTGCGCATAGAGCTGAACGGTTTCGCGATCGTTCTGGGTTTCATGCAGCGACGCGTGCCAGCGCTGCAGCGCCGGATGCGCCTGATCGATGCCCGCCTGCTGCGCCAGCTTTTCGCAAAAAGCGCGGCCTTTGCCGACGCTATGGCTGTGCAGCAGTTCACGTCCGACGTCGCGCGCTTCGGCGCGCTCGCGCAGCTTATAGAGACGACGCCACTCGCTGGTCAGCGCGCCGACGCCAGCGATAACGATAAGCCCGCCAGCCGCGCCGCTGCCGAGCGCGAACCAGTCGCGCGTTAGCCAGGCGTCATGCATCCACTGGACACTCTGCGCCGCGACGCTTGCAGCAAACAGCGCGACGCCCACGCCGACCAGTCTGCGCCACAGGCTGCGTTTCGGTCGCAATGCCTGCTCGACCGCCCGCTCTCCCGCGCCCTCTTCCATCACGTCGCCAGCCTGCTCGTCAACGGCAAGAAACGCCTGCTGCGCCTCATCGTCAAAAGCCTGCGCCGGGCGCAGCGGCTGCTCGCGCGGGGCCTCCAGCGGCCGGGCGAAATCGATACGCGGCTTAATTTTTTCATCGCTCATCGCAGCTTATCTCCTAATAAAAATTCCAGCGCGGCATCCATGCGGATATGGGGCAGCGGACGATCGATATCGAGCGGCTGCGGCCGGAACTGTTCAAACTGAAAACCCTGCTGCTGCCAGAAGGCCTGCCCCGGCAAACGCGGCGGCACTTCGCCCGGATAGAAAGTCAGGGCTGCGCCGTCTGCCAGTCGATCGCCGCGCAGCGCCGGGATCTTCTCGCCGCGATGATCCACCAGCCCGCTTTGCGTAGCCTGCACCGAGGCCAGCCCGATGCACTCCATGCTGATGCCCTCGAACGCCGCGTTTTGCCAGGCGTCCTGTACCAGCTGCTGCAGCAGCAACACCATATTAGCGTGCTGATCGGCGGTGATATGGTCAGCTTTAGTGGCGGCGAACAGCAGTTTATCGATAACCGGCGCGAACAGGCGACGGAACAGGGTGCGCTGTCCGTAGTGGAAACTCTGCATCAGCTGAGTCAGCGCCAGCCGCATATCGTTAAACGCCTGAGGGCCGCTGTTCAGCGGCTGCAGGCAATCCACCAGGACAATCTGGCGATCGAAGCGCAGGAAGTGGTTGCGGTAAAAATCTTTCACCACATGCTGGCAGTAGTAGCGGAAACGCTGCTGCAGCATGGCGAAGTTGCTGCCTTTGTCGGCCTGCGCCAGTTTGCCGCGCTCGGCCTCGTCCATCAGCGGCCAGGGGAAAAACTGCAGCGCCGGTGCGCCCGCCATCTCGCCAGGCAGCACAAAGCGGCCGGGCTGGATAAAGTGCAGCCCTTCGGCTTTACAGCGGTGCAGATAGTCGGTCCAGGCGGCGGCGATGGCGGCCAGCCGGTTTTCGTCGGCAGGCGCAAAGGGATCGAGCGACGCGCACAGCTCACGCCACGGCTGCGCCCACTGTGCGCGATCGCCCTGCAACAGGCTCAGCATTTGTCGCGACCAGTCGAGGTAATCCTGCGCCAGCATCGGCAGGTCGAGCAGCCATTCGCCGGGATAGTCGACGATTTCCAGATAGAGCGTCGCGCTCTCTTTAAAATGGCGCAGCAGCGAATCTTGCGAACGATAGCGCAACGCCAGCCGCATTTCGCTGACGCCGCGCGTCGGGGTCGGCCAGGCGGGCGGCGTGCCATAAATCTGCGCCAGCCCTTCGTCGTAGGTGAAACGCGCCGTGCCCATGTCGCGCTGCGGAATGCGCTTGACGCCCAGCAGGCGCTCGTCGCGCACCACAGAAAAGAGCGGCAGCCGCGCGCCGCTGTGCACGTTAAGCAGTTGATTAACGAGTGAGGTGATAAAAGCGGTTTTGCCGCTGCGGCTCAGGCCGGTTACCGCCAGGCGCAGATGACGATCCGCGCCGCGGTTGAGTAATGAGAGTAGTTCAGACTTGTTTATCATCTTTTTCCCTGATGAAGCGCGCCGCCGCCCGCTTCATTACGCGCTGCAGCAACGGCTCCAGCGCCAGGGAAAGCAGAATGCGCAGAGGACGACGCGCAACCGATTTTACTGCCCAGCCGGTCAGACCGGCAGGCCCGTAGCTCACGGCATTGATAATGATGAATTTCCCGACCGACTTCAACGCGGGGGTCGCGCGGCGGCGAAAAGAGGACGTACGTGAATATAACAAAGCAAACCTCCGGTTGATCAGCATAACGGGGCCTGGACGGCCCCGCTCAGGAAAGGTCAGAGCTGGCGAAAGCGGCTGCGCACGCTGAAGGTTTCAGACGTTACGTAACGCTCTATCTCGCGCACGCTGTACTCATCACGACGCAGCGCGCTTTCCAGCCGGTCCAGCAGTTCGCCAGCGTTCGGCTTGCCCGCGCCCTCTTCAGCATCCGCGGGTTTAGGATCGAGTACATATCCCAGAATAAAATAGGCGCTGACGGTAATCGCGAACAGGCCGAAAAAGAGCGACAGCACCACGATCACGCGCAGCAGACGCACCGGGATATCGAGGTACTCCGCCACGCCGGCGCAGACGCCCATCAGCTTCCCTTCTTCCGGTTTACGCCACAGCTTACGTTTAATCATGGCTGCCTCCATTTCGGATGCTCAGCGTCCAGAATGGACTCCAGCGCCTGGATGCGGTCGCGCATCCGTTCAGCTTCCTGCGTTAGCTGCTGCAGGCGCTGAAGATCGCCTGCCGACAGGTCGTTGCCGCTGCGGCGATTGCTGTAGTGCAGCCATAACCAAATCGGCAACACAAAGAGCACGAAAATGGTCAGCGGTATAGCGAGAAAAAGTGCGCTCATTGACTCTCCTTAATCAGTCTCGCAGACAGGATCATTATTATTCGCTACGGTTCATTTTGGCTTTCAGCGCTTCCAGCTGCTGACTGATCTCGTCATCGGCCTGCAGATCGGCAAACTGCGCGTCCAGCGATTTTGGCTTACCGAAACGCTGGCTTTCCGCTTCTGCTTCCATATGGTCGATGCGACGCTCAAACGATTCAAAACGCGCCATGGCTTCATCCAGCTTGCCGCTGTCGAGCTGACGACGCGCATCACGGGAAGTTGAGGCCGCCTGGTGACGCAGCGTCAGCGCCTGTTGACGCGCGCGAGTTTCGCTCAGTTTTTTCTCCAGCTCGCCGATTTCGCCCTTCATGCGCTCCAGCGTCTCTTCAACGTGCACCACTTCCTGCTGCAGCGAGGCGATAAGGTCGGTGAGCTTCTGTTTTTCGATCAGGGCCGCACGCGCCAGATCGTCTTTCTCTTTGCGCAGCGCCAGCTCCGCTTTTTCCTGCCATTCGGCCTGCTGAATTTCCGCCTGTTCAATGCGGCGGTTCAGCTGTTTTTTCTCCGCCAGCGCGCGCGCCGAGGTGGAGCGCACTTCAATCAGCGTGTCTTCCATCTCCTGAATCATCAGGCGTACCAGTTTCTGCGGATCTTCCGCACGCTCCAGCAGCGAATTGATGTTGGCGTTAACGATATCGGCGAAACGAGAAAAAATACCCATAATGATGTTCCTCTTTGATTATGTTGGTGCGCCATGCGCTGATTGTTATATACAAAAGGCGTGCCAGTTTTTATTTCATTGATTTTAAATCATATTTATATTTTACAGCGCAGCGCACGTCGCGTAAGGTAGTTAAATTGATTAACAGGTGGTGAATTTCATCATGGCTGGCAGCAACGATAATCTGTTGGGTGAATCCAACAACTTTCTTGAAGTGCTTGAACAGGTCTCTATGCTGGCGCCGTTGGAAAAGCCCGTGCTGGTAGTGGGCGAACGCGGCACTGGCAAAGAGCTTATCGCCAGCCGCCTGCACTATCTGTCCGACCGCTGGCAAGGCCCGTTTATCTCGCTTAACTGCGCCGCGCTGAATGAAAATCTGCTCGATTCCGAGCTGTTCGGCCATGAGGCCGGCGCCTTTACCGGCGCGCAGAAGCGCCATCTGGGCCGCTTTGAGCGAGCAGATGGCGGCACGCTGTTTCTCGACGAACTGGCAACCGCGCCGATGCTGGTGCAGGAGAAGCTGCTGCGGGTTATTGAGTATGGACAGCTTGAGCGCGTCGGCGGCAATCACGCTTTGCAGGTTAATGTGCGGCTGGTATGCGCCACCAACGAGGATTTACCCGCGCTGGCGGCGGCAGGAAAGTTCCGCGCCGACCTGCTCGATCGTCTCGCTTTTGACGTAGTGCAGCTACCGCCGCTGCGCGAGCGGCGCAGCGATATTCTGGTGATGGCGGAGCATTTCGCTATTCAGATGTGCCGCGAGCTGGGGCTGCCGCTGTTTCCGGGCTTTACGCCCGAGGCGCAGGAGACGCTGCTGGCGTATCAGTGGCCCGGTAACGTGCGTGAACTCAAAAACGTGGTGGAGCGCTCGGTTTATCGTCATCACAGCAGCGAAGTGCCGCTGGACAGGATTATCATTAATCCCTTTGCGCCGCGCGCGCAGCCAGCGGTTAAAGCGCAGGAAGAAACAAGCAGCGACCTGCCCGCTTTGCCGCTCGATCTGCGCCAGTGGCAAAACCAGCAGGAGCGCGCGCTGGTAGAGACCAGTTTGCAGCAGGCGAAATATAATCAGCGCCGCGCCGCCGAACTGCTGGGCGTGACCTATCACCAGTTGCGGGCGATGATGAAAAAGCACGGGGTGGAAAAGGAATGAAACGATTAAAAATCAGGTAGTTAAATGACAAAATGCATGGTTTCAAGTGCTTACCTTCCATTCAGTAAATGGCTGTTTGTATTGGTTTTTTAATTAATATTTTGGGGAAGGGATTTTACATCAAGTCGGCGAGGCAGCACGTCATATGCTCAGTTCAAAATGATTAAGAATTTGGGCCTGTAGTTCTCCCTATATGCAACGGTGCTACAGCCTTAACTGGCTTGAATTTAATGTCCGGTTTGTGCCAGAAGCGGACGTTTAGGAAGTGAGTTTCAGGCACTCTAAAAGGGATGTTAGTGATTCGACAGGTCCAGAGTGGTGCCGGAATGAGCGGGTTTCATCCCAAGGCATTGCATCATCAGTGCAGAAGTCTCCTACACATTCCATTTCAAGACGTTCGTTCATTAAACCAACTGGAACCCAGACATAAGGCACGTCTCGCAGAGTGTTAGGCACAGTTGAGCCGCATACATTGCAAAAATCTGTACGGTAGCCCGTTGGCTTAGACCATGAGGCGATGCAGTTTTCTCCTTTGATCCAGCTAAACTCACTGCCTTTCACTAGTGTGGCGAGATTGTAACCTACTCCACTCTGCTTTCTGCAAAGCGAGCAATGACAACGATAAAACACTGCTGGTTTAGTAGTGAGTTCAAATTCAACTGCTCCACACAAACACGACCCATTCATTTCAAAATCATCCATGCACGGTTTTAGATACTTTGTAAAACATTACCATCTTTTTAATGCTGAATAAGAGCCTTCGTTTTGACAATTCAAAATCAGCTATCATTCGGGTTCAATATCCGCTCTTCGCTCAAAGCGGATCTTGCAGCCCGTATATATATTTTATGCCAACAGCGGACATAACCTCCCGAGTGAGCCAGCGCACAAACCAGCACGAAACCTTTCGGCGTAAATTTACATAATTTCATGAAATTGAAAAACTGCACGGCATTTGCCTGACAGTTCCAGGGCAAAAACACATAACTACTCACCCACTCTACTGCGTATACCTATAGCGGTGTTTTTCTGCCCCTAAAGGTTACGCATGACACAACAACTGCATGAATTATCGGCCGATCACGAGGCTCATATTACTTCTGCAATAGGCAAATTTTTCCGTCGCATTATTCCAGTGCTGGCGCTGATGCTTATCGTTAATCAGATTGACCGCGCCAACATTGGCTTCGTTAAAGCCGAACTGCAAACCGATGCCGGCATTAGCGCTGCTGCTTTCGGTTTAGGCGCGGGGCTTTTCTTTATTGGTTATGCGCTGTTTGAAGTGCCCAGCAATATGATGTTGAAAAGATATGGCGCACGCGTGTGGCTTACGCGCATTATGATTACCTGGGGAGCGGTGGTCGTTCTTACCGGTTTCGTTAGCACGCCGCTGCATTTTTATCTCCTGCGTTTCCTGCTTGGCGTAGCTGAGGCGGGCTTCTTCCCTGGCGTTCTGTTCTATTTCCGTCAATGGGTGCCAAATGCCTGGCGAGGGCGCGCTACCGCAATGGTGCTGAGTGCAACCGCCAGCGCTTTTCTGTTCTCTGGCCCGCTCACAGGCGCAATCCTGATGATGCATGATGCTGGTGGGCTCGCGGGTTGGAAATGGGTAATGTTCATGGAAGGTGGCGGATCGATAGTGATCGGCTTGCTGGCGGCGCTTGTGTTGGTATCGAAACCAGAAGGGGCAAAATGGCTAAGCGATGCGGAAAAACAGGCACTGGCGCAGCAGCTGGCTCTTGAAGAGACCGCTCGTGAAGAGCATGCCGTCACGCACGGTCGCTGGGGGTTGATAACTGATCGCAGCCTTCTCTCCTACTGCTTGATCTTCTTCACCATGACCATGACCGGTTACACGCTGGTGTTCTGGCTGCCGCAAATCATCCAGCGTATTCAGGGGTTCAACAGTTTCGAAACCGGACTGCTGACTGCCATCCCGTGGTTGTTTGCCATCGTTGCTCTGTTTCTGCTGGGTAAAGTCACCGATCGTTATCGCGATAAGCTGGATAAAGGTCTCGGAATCGCCATGCTGCTCGCCGCGTGCGGCACCTTTATGGCCACGCTTGGCACGCCGTGGTTTGGCTTTGTGGCGATGATTGTGGCTTGTATTGGTTCCAAAGTCAGCGCCGCATTCTTCTGGCCGATGCCGCAAAGCGAACTGCCCGCAGCGATCGCTGCACCAGGCATTGCGATGATCAACTCCATTGGTAACCTTGGCGGTTTCTTCGCGCCTACGGTGTTCGGCTATCTTGAAATGCATACCGGCAGCACCACCTGTGGCCTCTACGCGCTGACCAGTGTGTCAGTGGCTATCGGCCTGTGGCTGTTGCTGCGCAGCAAACCTGTTCCCCCATCTTTGGGTTACAAGGAGAGACACCATGTCAGACAGTCCAGTCATTAACTCCATGCGCATCGTACCGGTAGCTGGCTACGACAGCATGCTTCTGAATATTGGGGGTGCCCATAACTGCTTCTTTACACGCATTATCGTAATCCTGACCGATTCTGCCGGGCATACCGGTGTCGGCGAAACGCCCTGTCATGCATCGACCTTGCAGCTGCTGGAGCAGTTTCGCCCTTTAATTGAAGGCAGCTCGCTGCTACGCCTGAATGCCACGCTGAGCCAGCTCTTTAATAGCGAGGCGCGTCAGCAGCAAACCTCACATACTGACGACATCCATATTCCGCAGATGAATCCGGAGAAGTTTTATAACGCTGCTGCTGCCATTGAGGCTGCGCTACTGGACCTGCAAGGCAAGCTGTTTAACCTGCCAGTAGCAGATTTACTTGCCAGCGGAAAACAACGGGATCGTATCCCGGTGCTGGGCTACTTGTTCTACATCGCCGATCGCAGGCTCACCAATATGTATTATCGTTCGGGAGATATGGCGCCGGATGGCTGGTTCCGTTTGCGTCATGAGCCTGCGATGGACAGTGCTGGAGTGCAACGGCTGGCCGAAGCGGCAGTTGAGCAGTACGGCTTTCGTGACTTCAAGCTAAAAGGCGGTGTGATGGCAGGCGAAGTGGAAGTTGAAACGGTTGAAGCGCTGCTGACGCGCTTTCCTGACGCGCGTGTAACCGTCGATCCCAATGCAAGCTGGTCGCTGGATGATGCGATTCGCTTTGGTAAACAGCTGGCGGGGAAAGTGCCATATCTGGAAGATCCTTGCGGTGCAGAACAGGGTTATTCAGGCAGGGAAACGCTTACGGAATTCCGTCGCGCCACGGGCGTGCCGGTCGCTACCAATATGATCGCTAACGACTGGCGTCAGCTGCACCATGCGCTGCAGCTTAACGCCATAGACATTCCGCTCGCCGATCCGCACTTCTGGACGATGCGCAACGCCAATGTGGTGGCACAGTTGTGCAACGAATGGGGGCTGACCACCGGCTGCCACTCCAATAATCATTTTGATATCTCATTGGCTATGGTGGCGCACCTTGGCGCGGCGGCGCCTGGTGAGCGTCAGACCGCCTTTGATACCCATTGGATCTGGCAGGATGGACAGCAACTGACGCACCAGCCGCCGCAGATCCGCGATGGCTATCTGGAATTGCCACCCGGTCCAGGTCTGGGCATCGAGTTGAATATGGAACGCGTCGAGCAGGCGCATGCGCTTTACAACACGCTGCCGGATAAGAACCGAAACGATGCTTTGGGAATGCAATTTTTAATTGATAACTGGCGCTATGATGCTAAACGTCCGTCACTGGTTCGCTAAGGAAGCAATGTGAAGAAAATAATATGTGCAAAGACGATAGTGACGTATTAACGCCGCCTCGTAGCATGAAACTGGTCGCCCTGACTGCCGGCCGCACAATAGTCTAATCTGCTGAGGATGCATGAATAAATCTCTAATGACTCTGGTCTGCTGTGTTTCTTTTTCGTCTTGTTTAGCGCAAGCCGACTCTTCAGTCTGCCGCCCCCAGGAATTTGGGGGTAAAGCTGATGGAGAAACCCTGAATACGAATGCTATTCAACAGGCTATTCAGCAATGTAGTCAGCGCGGTGGAGGAACCGTTCAACTATCGCCGGGGCTCTGGTTGAGCGGGCCGCTGCAATTACAAAATAATATCACGCTAAAAATTGAAAAAGGGGCGACCCTTAAAGCCAGCAATCAGGAAGGAAAATTCATTTCAGCGTTTATAGGGCATCCGGCCAAAGTGAATGAAGCCTTTATCTTCGCCAGTAATGTGAAAAATGTGACCATTATGGGCGGAGGCACACTGGATGGCGATGGAGAGAAAACCTGGTGGCCTAAAGCATTAAAAATACGCGGCGAAGTAAGAGGCGGGAATCAAAAAATCTTCACCGACCACTTTCCCGGGATACCTTTGGCGAACGGTGTTCCACGCCCCTGGTTTGTAGAATTAAATGATGTCACTCAGGGTAAGATTGAAAACCTACACCTGACCAATTCGCCCATGTGGAACATTGTTATTCGCAATAGCGTCGATATTAATGTGAATAAAGTGAAGATCACCAATCCTGTCACCTCGCCGAATACTGACGGGATGGATATTGTCTCTTCCCGGAACATTACTGTGTCAAACATGGATATTGCAACGGGTGATGACAATATTGCCATTAAGTCCGGGTTGGTTAACGGCACGGGAGCAGCATCGAAGGATATCACCATCCACGACTCCATTATGCGTGATGGCCACGGTATTTCTGTAGGGAGTGAAACCGCGAACGGTATCGGAAAGGTGACGATCAGTCGCGTCACATTCCTGAATACGGAAAATGGCGTGCGCATTAAATCAGCCAGGGACAGAGGCAATGCCATAGGCCCTCTTATCGCCAGTCATCTCACCATGTCCAATGTGAACACGCCGATTCTGGTGACCAACAGCTACAGCGGCCAGGCGGGGGCACAAGGGCATACCCTTACGCAGCCGATAGAAACGAGCCCGCTTACGGCTTCAACGCCAAAAATCAGAGGGATAACCCTCTCTGATGTGATGGCGACTAAAGCGACCTATGCCATGATTTTCAGCGGCCTGCCGGAATCCCCAATACAGGATGTCTCGTTACATAACATCAGGATTGATGCCAGTTATGGCGTGCAGGCAAGATATGTCGCAGGCAAAGGGAATAATGTGAGCATTTCCGTGAAGGAGGGTTCGACGATGGAAAAAGGCCCGGATGTAACACTGCAACTGAATCACGGGTCAGACTAACGGAATGAACGGGTATATTCCCTGAACACCCTGGGTCTTTCAATGTCGGTTCTGTGCCAGAAGCGGACGTTGCTATAGCAGCTTGTTTTTGTCAGTCAGGGAAGATGTAAGCTTTTAATGTCCCCCCTGACTTTATCTGACACGTGCGTTTACAAACATGTTGTAATGTCCTGAATCGTTACTTTCAATATGAAGGCTTATTCTTGAATTCATATACGGCAACGCGCTTAAAGAGGACAAATGGATAAGTATGCGGAACGACTTACAGGATTTATGCGGGCTGTAGGCTGTATGAATGATACGGCAAACCGCGTGTCTGACTATTTTGTGATTAAACTTGAGGAAAGCGACAGCTTACTGATATCTCTGGCGATGTATCATTCATCTATCACAGATAAGTTTCCGGCTACATACTGGCATCCACAACTTGGAGCATGCTCTCAAAAAAAATTTATGGAGACAGTGGCATCATGGTTCTTTGAGCATAAGGATATGCAGCTTCTGCCTTCCTCACTCAGGCAAAATCTCCTCGCCCATTTTATAGATGATCTTAAAGAAATGACCGGTAATGCACTGTTCTTTACCCTCATCACCAGCCCACCAGTATGGTATGGCTCCCTGCACGAAGAGTTTGTGATTGAGACACAATATGGCAAATACCTCGTTCATTTCAGTTGTCACTGACCCCTTTGTCACCATTCAAAGTCAGCAAAGCTGCCCTGAACAACCTCTACCCCGGTTAAGAAAATCGAGCTGAGGGCTTCGCGCGCCAGCATGCTGATTGCGTGTAGCCGGTCCTGATATCCTTTTGGGGAGGCCACCTTTTTTCAGCGAGACTGATAATCACCAGCATCATCTGGCGGATCTGCTCAGTGAGCGAAGGCGCTGAGGTGTGTCACTTTGGTCATGAAGAGCTCTTTTTCGAGTTGATAAGCGTCTTCATGCGTGCCAGGTCACCCGGTACTTTCTCGTTGCTGGTCGGTACGTAGAGCTTTTCCAGCTGCGCACGGGCCCGTGACCATCCAGTAGTCCGCATTAGCTTGCCACGGATAGGCTTCTGGGGAGTGATATAAACCGCGGCGTGCACTGTAGCGCATGACCATGTCATAAAGCGTATTTCCATCCGGCAAACCTGCAGCGCCATTTTCACCGCCCTTGCACCCGCTGATGTAATGTTTAGCTTACGAGAACTGCAGTCCCAGCTTGCTTAAATAAGCATTCAGGGCTTCTGTGCCACCATCGTTCAGTGCAATCCCAATATACCCGTCAGGCCGCAGCAGACAGGTAGCATTCCGGGCAAAACCGGCCTGACCGAACGCATCGATCCAGGGGAAAACTGTCAGCGCAATATTATTGTGCTCACACCACTCTTTCAGTCCGGCAAAGGGGCTTCCATATACGTGAACCTGCCATGCAATAGCAGAGAGAGAAGCATAATTATCGCCACCATCGAAGCGAATAAATGGAAGCCGGTCCCCACCTGCTACCCTGCCCGCTTTACCGGAACTGAGCGGGCTCTCGGGATAATTCAGCATCGTCTGTGAAACGACGCGAAACAGATATTCACGGACATTTTCCAGACCATAGGCGACGCTGGCGAAGACAGGCACTATACGTGTGCGAACGAAGTCAGCTACGCTTCCCTCAGCGGTTGCAAATGAGAAGAGACGGTCTGTGGTCTCAACAAGCTTGTGCGCAAATGCCCTTCGCTCAATGTCATAGCTGTCGAGCAGGCGGTCTGGTGCCTGCATTTTAATGACGGCCGAAAGTTTCCAGGCCAGGTTAATAGCGTCAACGATCCCCGTATTCATGCCCTGTCCGCCCGCAGGGCTGTGGACGTGAGCGGCGTCACCCGCCAGAAAGATGCGACCATGCCGGAAATGGTCTGTGACCCGATGATGAACATGATAAGTTGAGAACCAGTTCACTTTATCAATACTGATGCCCAGACCTTCAATTGCCTTGTGCCCAATGTCCTTAAAGGTCAGGGAATGCTGTTCGGATGCAGATTCATTCTGAACTGTACCAATCAAACGATACTGTCCGGGATATCCGTATGCCATCACCAGCACAAAGTCTGACTTATCAAACGCAATATGCGCCTCTCCGGCAGGCTCCACCCCCTCTGCTTTAACGTCAGCGACATAAAATATCTGTTTGTAAGTACCCCCCTCGAATCCGCTACCAGTCTGGTGGCGAATCAGCGAGCGAGCACCGTCACAGCCAGCCAGATAGGTACAGATGCAGGTCTGGTCCAGACCGTCCTGTCTTCTCAGCGTAGCGATAACGTGATCATCTTTTTCTTTAAATCTGACGAACTCGGTCTCACGCTCCACCTCGACACCAAGCCTTTGCAGCCGCTCGACCAACAACCGTTCATGTTTATCCTGGGGGAAAACCAACACGAAAGGATAAGGCGATATATCTTCGCCAGCCTCGGTCAGCCTAATATGCGCTTTCCGTTTCCCGCGCGCCCACATATTCATTGCCGGGGTCTTGTAGCCCTCAGCTACTACGTCATCGGCCATATCCAGTTGACGATAAAGTTCAAGCGTACGGGCCTGTACTGCCATTGCTCTGGATGTCTCACCCGGACCGCTGCTTTTATCCACTATACGTACAGATATCCCCTGCCTGGTCAGCCAGAGGGCGAGAACGAGCCCGGTAGGGCCAGCTCCGACGATAAGGACATCTGTTCTGGTCATAAATTTTCCTTTATTTCAGAGAGATATGCAGGTCATTACCTCAGGCAAAACACAGATTATTACCGTACCCCCATATTAATGACTATAGAGTCATTAACAACTGATGTAAAGTTGACTACATTGACCAGAGCAGAACAACGCTGTAAAAAAACGGCCAGGGAGGATTTGTCATGGTTGCACAAAATGAAAATGCACCGCGCAGACGCCGTAAAGAAGCGCGCCCGTCAGAAATTATCAATGCTGCTACAAGCGTCTTTGCAGAGAAAGGGTATGCCAGTACTAACCTGAATGAAGTGGCTAAGCGTGCAGGTGTGGCAAAAGGTACGCTTTACCTGTACTTTGCGACAAAAGAAGATTTATTCAGGGCCGTTGCACGTTCTGCATTTACCAGTCATCTGGAAGGGATGGATAAGGCTGCCTCTGAACTCAGCGGTTCAGCGCGATTCATTATTCCCTTGATTCTGAATACTGCGGCCGAAGGCGCGAGTAACAGTCATGTGCCGGCCATAGCCCGTATGGTGATAAGCGAATCGAAAAAATTCCCTGATCTTGCACGCATCTGGCACGACAATGTTGTCGCCCGCGTGCTCAGCCTGCTAACTGCCGTGCTTACTGAAGGGCAAAAGCGGGGAGAAGTCAGGCATGGAAATGCGCTGCATCAGGCGTTTTCAATCATCGGACCGATGGTAACGGCGACGCTTTTTCGTGAAATTTTCCCAGAAGACAGCACACTGCGGCCTGATCTGGACTCGCTGGCGAAAAGTCATGCTGATATAGTTTTAAGAGGCCTTCTTGAATCACCATGCGGACTGGACTCAGGCATGTGAGTAGTATTTAAGCACGATGTCCGCCTTTGCTATTTGCGGACATGGCTGCTTTACTCCCCTAAAACATTATCCCCCCGCTCCTCCAGAACCGCATAGCCTGTATCAGGGTTTATATTAATGTCACGTCGTGACGTTTACTGTTCTCTATACTTGTGTTTTTTCACCAGCCTCTGAGCCAGTTTCTGATCCCACTGCACCTGCCTGAACTGATTCCCTGCCGATCGCCAGAATGCGCAAAATTCAGCAATCTGGGCGACTCTGGTGGCTTATCAAGCGTCAATCAACCTGACAGGTGCTTCTTAGTTGTGACCTCATTGCCCGGCTGCGTCTGAATATATCCTGCCTTCCAGCCTTCCCAGGCATTTGGGTCAAGGCCTGACAATCCTGTCTCACCGCTGGACCTGGCCGGCATGGGAGAAAATGATGTCCAGATTGCCTTTTTTCTGCGGAATGACAGAGGCAACCTACACCATCTCCTCTTTGTGGGAGACATCGGCAACGATGGCGTGGGCATTCGGGCCAGTCTGTTTGATTGCCTCATCAAGAACGTTCTGACGGCGGCCCACGATATAGACAAAAGCACCTTCTTCAGCAAGGTGCTTTGCGCCCGCCAGACCGAGCCCGGTTCCGCCACCAGTAACCTTACCTTTTAACGTTTGAGCCGATACAGATATTCCTCTTTTTGTAATACAGGCCGCTTAAGCGTTCGTCTGCACTACGCTCATACAGGAGAAATCGATGGTGTCTCTGATTTTCTCTCCGAGAGCCATATGAGCAGGGTCATGCATGTAGCGCTCCCAGTCTTCCCGGGAATCGAACTCGGCGATCAGCACCACTGCCCGGGATTCTGACCAGGCAAGCGTCTTTTCAACGCTGAAGGCCCTGATCCAGGGGACGATGACGGGCAGATTGCGAAGAGTGTCTACAACAGCAGACAGCTCTGCCTCAGTCTTACCTGGATACGTTTTACCGATAAAAATATGTTTCAGCATCCGGGGTTCCTCAGGCATTTTTCAGCGTGGACATATCAATGGAGAAACGATATTTGACGTCACCTTTTTCCAGGCGGCTATAAGCGTCATTAATATCCTGGATGCCGATGACTTCCACATCGGATGTAATGTTGTGCTGACCGCAGAAATCAAGCATTTCCTGCGTTTCAGCAATCCCGCCAATAAGCGATCCCGACAGGCTACGGCCGCCAAAAATAAGGCTGTAGGCTGAAACATCAATTTTGTCAGCAGAAGCGCCAACCAGCGTCAGGTTCCCTTCCGGATGAAGCAGATTGAGATAAACATTCAGATCATGTGGAGCAGATACGGTATCGAGAATGAAATCAAACGTACCGGCGTGGGCCTGCATCTCTTCAGGGTTACGCGACACCACCACTTCGTGAGCACCAACACGGAGCGCATCTTCTTTTTTCGATGGGGATGTGGTGAAAAGAACCACATGTGCGCCCAGGGCGCGGGCAAATTTCACGCCCATATGTCCAAGCCCGCCCAGACCCACGATGCCTACTTTCTGACCGGCCTTTACCCCCCAGCGACGAATGGGGGAATACGCAGTGATACCCGCACATACCAGCGGAGCAACACCCGCCAGATCGAGATTTTTCGGTACCTGAAGGACAAAATGTTTATTCACTACAATGCTTTCGGCATAACCACCGTAGGTTGCCGGTGCAGTACCGTGCTTGTCCGGTGAGTTATACGTCAGCACCTTGGCAGGAGAATACTGTTCACGATTTGCTTTACAGTGAGGACAGGTCGGATCGGCATCGACCAGGCAGCCTACTGCGACAATATCACCCGCCTTGTGTTTTGACACTGCCGCGCCCACCGAGATAACCCGTCCCACAATCTCATGACCCGGAACAATCGGGTAGATGGTTGGCATGGCGCTACCGAACTCATCACGTACATGGTGAATATCGGAATGGCAAACCCCGCAGAACAAAATATCAATCTGGACATCGTGCTCATTCGGGTCACGACGCGGGATCGATAACGGTGCAAGGGGGGATGTTGCGGACGTGGCCGCATAAGCTTTGGTTACGTACATTCTTTGCTCCCGGTTGATCCCGGCGAGGAGTGCCGGGAAATGCGGCTACTATAGGATGTTAATTATCAAGTGAATAGCCAGCAAAGAATTGAAGCTGTTGTAAGTTATGATTGATAATGGCTTCATTCATGGTTATCGGGGAAGGTAGTATGCTGACGAAAGACATTCGCGCTTTAGACATACTGGCGAAATCAGTCGAGCTGGGTAGTCTACGGCAGGCCGCAATCGCAAAAGGGGTGACCTCACAGGCCGCCAGCCAGGCGCTGGCTCAACTTGAAGATTCTCTGGGAGTGCGTCTTCTGCACAGGACAACGCGCAGTCTCTCTCTGACAGAGGAAGGCAGGCAACTGCTGGAAGCCACACAACCGGCGCTGGGTGCGCTGGACCGCGCGCTCACGCGTGCACGGCAGTCAAAGGATGAAATTGCCGGTCCGTTGCGTATCGTTGGCCCCCGTTCCGCCTTTACTCCTGTTTTGTGGCCAGTCATTGACGAATACTGCAGACGTTATCCGGACGTGCAGCCTGAAGTTCAACTTGATGATAACGTAGGAGACTGGGTCCTTGATCGTGTTGACGTGGGTTTCAGGTTTGGTTCCTCCCCAGCGGAGGGACTTATTGCGCGGCAACTGTTCTCTGCCCAGATGATCATCTGTGCGTCTCCGGCATACCTCCGCCATTATGGAACGCCCTTGTCACTGGATGAACTGGCTTTTCATCGCTGTAGTGTCTTCCGCCATCCAGGAACAAATGCGATCTTTCCCTGGTATGTGAATGTGGATGGCGAAATCCAGACTCGAGAGTTTCCTCCAACCCTGGCAACAAACAGCACGGATATTGAAGTTGAGGCTACGCTGACCGGACAGGTCATTGCACAGCTCTCATCACTGTCCGCAGCTACGCTGATACGCGAAGGCCGTCTTGTGCCACTACTGACAGAGCATGTAGCCAGCCACCTGCATCTTTACGCTTACTATGGTAGCCGCAAAGCGCAGCCGCTTAGGGTAAGAAAATTCATTGAGCTCGCCGTTGAACGACTAAAAGACAACAGGGAGCTCACTCTGACCACAGAGGAATTGCAGACTTATTCTGCTGAAAGCCTTGACCAGTAAATGGCAGCGTGTACAGAAAAGTCCTTCGTAAAAACAAGCCGAGACTGAGAATCCATTCAGGGATGTCCGCTCTTCGCTCAAAGCGGACATTTCCCGCTTTTAACCGATACCACTTCATTTCTCCCGGAACCTCTCCGGAATCTCATAGACCGTATGAGCTATCGCGTTAACATCGCGTCGGGGCGCTCTGCTCACGTTAAACTGTTGGCCCTTTACCAGCCTCTGGGCCAGTTTCAGACCTCATTCCGGCTATGCCCTAAAAGAACTGGGCCAGTCCGCTTTTGCCAGAAGCGGACGTAGCTGCTTCAGAGTTTTACAAACATTACGCTACAGAGATGACATGGTAATTAAGTGCCAGTGCTGACCTACCTGACAAAAAAGCCGCCAAAGATGCGGCTTGTCATTATTTACTTACGGGGTTTCCCCGCATCCGAGCGCTTTTCTCGAACGCTTCCGTCATTATTACGATCGCGGGGCTGGGTGCCGCCGCCGGGTTTAGGAACGACTACGTTTGGATTGAGCGGTCTTCTGTCCGCCATATTTCCATTTCCTGACCGAATGGCAAAAGTGCCGTCTCTTTTGATACGCCTGATACGGATATCTTTCAATTCTGACGAAACGGCAGGTTGCGCATCATCAACTTTTGAAACCTTATTTTTTATATGCGAAAAAGGCCGCCCAGTGGGCGGCCTCTTTCGGCAATTCCTTTTGCGACCATCCGTTATTTGTACAGTTCAGCGGTCATGTGCACATAGTTATTGGTGTTAGCCTCAGTGATTTTGTAGTGAGCACCTTCCTGCTGAGCCTGGGCGGCGATTTTCGCTTCCGCGCCGTCCAGTGTGCCTGAAGTCACTGAAATGCTCTGTGCGAAGCTTGCGGCTGACATCAGAGAAAGAGCGGCTACGGCGGCGACAGACATTGCTTTGATAGTTTTCATGGTCTAAATCCTTGGTTTGTATGGTTGAAAGCCTGTTTGCTTTCGATGTAATAATGATAACCAAGGTTACTATTTCAATATTAACAATTAATGCTGGTATTGTGATCGTGCTAACTATCATGCTAACCGGCGTGCAATTCAATTGCTTAGCGGCGGATGTATGCTGTTCAGTTTGTCCGTAAGACGGATGACTCGCGCACTGGTTATTCATACCCGGCAATGCTCGTAATGCATTCTTCAGCTGGGCCGGGGTTACCATGGTCTGCTCACCGTTCATAGCAGGCAGCCTGCCCAAGGCAGCAATGTATATAAAAAGATGTTGTTAAAAGCCTGGCAGATACTTTCTGTATAAAAATTTAATTTTAAAAAGAAAGACGCAATAAAATGTCATTTTCATATCTAACCTTAAATATAGTGGATCGCCTGGTTTCATCGGGTGATAACCAGCGTAAGTAATCCATTAACTGCGCAATTATGAACCCAGCTCATTACTCCATGCTGGTTTGCGCTATTTTCATCGGCTCTCCCTCCGTCCAGAATTCAGAAACCACTACACAGTATTCTTCAATTTACCCGGGCTAAAGCAGGAGAAATTATGCCGCACCTCGATTTACATTTTAACCCGCGCGGACTCAGTGAAGACGACATTGCCAATATGGCATCTGAACTTTGTGAAGTTTTGCGCCGACACCTTGGCACCAATGACGGTGCTATCTCGCTGTTATTCACCCAGGTAACGGCTGAAAACTGGAAGTCTCACGTCTATGACCCGCTGATTAGTCCAGTGATTGACGAGCTGTATAAGGCTCCGGGTTACACATTCTGAAAAGCTAAACAGGGAGAATCAGCATGGTCACATATGATTTCAGTAACAAAGTTGCGCTGATTACCGGTGCCGCTTCCGGGATGGGACTTGCTACGGCAGAGGCGTTTTGTGAGGCTGGTGCTGCCGTAGCCATGGCCGACGTGCGAAAAGAAGAGCTGACCCTGGCAGCGCAGAAGCTCCGTGAGGCGGGATATCGCGTACTGGATATTGTTTGCGATGTAACTGACGAAAACCAGGTGCGTCAGATGGTCGAACAGACAGTAGCGACATTTGGTCGCCTCGATGCTGCATATAACAATGCCGGCATACAAAGCCCAGTTGCCGAAACGGCTGATGCAGACAGTGATGAGTTTGACCGCGTTATGGCCATCAATCTGCGTGGCATCTGGAACTGCATGAAGTATGAGTTGCAACATATGCGCAGCCAGAGAAGCGGCGCAATCGTGAATTGCTCATCTCTTGGCGGCCTGGTAGGTATTGCAGGCCGGGGAGTCTATCACGCCTCTAAACATGGCGTGCTTGGACTGACGAAAAGCGCGTCGCTGGAATATGCAGCGCGCGGTATCCGGATTAATGCTATTTGTCCGGGAATAATCAGCACACCAATGGTTGACGCCATGCTGGAAAAAGAGCCGGATGCTATGGAAGAACTGATGAAACTTCAGCCTGTTGGACGACTGGGAGAAGCGCGTGAAATAGCCGCCGCTGTATTGTGGCTTTGCAGCTCAGATTCTGCGTTCATTATAGGTCATGCCCTGGCAATTGACGGCGGCTACACCGTTCAGTAACACAGCCAGATGAAGACGTAATTTATGTCCATATTAATGAGATAAATTCATTTCTCTATCCCTTTTTATCTACTTAATCAGATTAATTCTCTGGCCTAAACTAACTACATCAACATTTCGCTGGCTGGTTATCTCTGTGCAGATGACAGTCTTATTGGCTCAGCCAGCTTATATATAAGCAAGGAAACGTCATGACCGATATTTATAAAAGTGGTTCACAGGCATCTTTCGCTGGTCCTGAAGAGTGGTTCACAGGCACCGTTCGAGTTGATCCTCTGTTCCCTGCCAATGAGCCTGCCCGCGCAAGCGGCGGCAGCGTGACATTTGAACCGGGCGCACGTACCGCCTGGCATACGCATCCGCTGGGGCAGACGCTGATCGTCACTGCAGGCTTTGGTTATGTGCAGACATGGGGTAAAGAAGCGCAAGAAATCCGTCCTGGGGACGTTGTCTGGATCCCGCCATTTGAAAAGCACTGGCACGGTGCAAGCGCAACCACACCGCTGACTCATATCGCCATTCAGGAAGCGCTGGACGGCAAGGTTGTCGAGTGGCTGGAAAAAGTAACCGATGAACAGTATGGAGATAAATAATGAGCACTGGCATTAGCGGAAAAGTAATTGTTATTACCGGAGCCAGCAGTGGGCTTGGCGAGTGCACCGCACGTCATTTGAGCGCTCTGGGTGCCATCCTCGTGCTGGGAGCGCGTCGTACTGAACGGCTGCAGACACTGGTTACCGAACTGGAAAAACAGGGTGGAAAAGCGATTGCGGTTGCGACCGATGTTACGCGCAAAGAGCAGGTTGAAGCGCTGATCAAAACCGCTGTTGAAAAATTCGGACGCGTTGATGTTCTGTTAAATAACGCTGGTTTGATGCAGCAATCCCGGCTGGACAGTTTAAAGACTGATGAATGGGACAATATGATAGATGTGAACCTGAAAGGTACACTTTATGGTATTGCTGCTGTACTGCCATACATGCAGGCTCAAAAAAGCGGACATATTATCAATGTGTCATCTGTAGCAGGTCACAAGGTTACGCCTGCAGGCTCTGTCTACTGTGCGACTAAACATGCAGTGCGCGCTATTAGTGAAGGCCTGCGCTCAGAAGTGAAAGAGTGGAACCTGCGTACCACTATTATTTCACCCGGCGCAGTGGCTACTGAACTCACTGACCATATTACTGAAAAAGAAATTGGCCAGGGCATGCGTGACTTTTACAAACAGCATGCTGTCGGGCCTGACTCGTTTGCCCGCATCGTTGAATTTGCTCTCAGCCAGCCGGCTGAAGTAGATATTAATGAGATTCTGTACCGCCCTACCAGCCAGGAAGTCTGAGTCTGGTAAACTGCACTGAAGCGTGACAGAAGGCGTGCTCCTTTCCAGTGGACACGCCTTTTTTCATATGTGCTGTGCTTACTACTCAATCGTTCACCTGTTACATGAGGTTATTCAGATGGCACGGGAAAGCCTTAACGATCTGGTCGCTTTTGTTACCGTAGCCCGCGAGCAAAGCTTTACGCGCGCAGCTGCTCAACTGGGCGTGTCTCAGTCTGCGCTCAGCCACAGCGTGCGTGGGCTTGAAACCCGGCTTGGCGTCCGGCTGCTGACCCGAACTACGCGCAGTGTTTCCCCCACTACCGCTGGACAGCGCTTGCTTGAGTCACTGGCTCCCCGCCTCGAAGAGATCTGGAATGAGCTTTCCGTAATAGGCGATATGCGCGATACACCCACTGGAACGGTCCGCATTACCGCAACCGACTATGCCATTAAGTACCTGCTGTGGCCAAAACTGACGCCGCTTCTGAGAGAATACCCAGATATAAAAGTTGAGCTGGCAAACGAATATGCGCTGACTGATATCGCCGCTAATAGCTATGATGCCGGAGTACGCCTGGGAGAGCAGATCACCAACGGCATGATATCTGTACGAATTGGCCCTGATATCCGCTTTGCTGTTGTTGGCTCGCCAGATTATTTCCACAAAAATGGCAAACCGCTTGCCCCGGAGGATCTGATTGGTCACCGCTGCATCAATCTGCGTCTATCTACGCACGGCGGCCTTTATGCCTGGGAATTTGAAAAAAACGGGCATGAGGTTAAAGTCCGCGTAGAGGGGCAGGTAACTTTCAATGATATTTTTCAGGTTATCGACGCCGCAATAGATGGCTTTGGTCTGGCTCATGTTCCAGAAGAGATGGCCGAACAGTACCTTGCAACAGGACGCCTGGTAAGAGTTCTTGACGCGTTTTGCCCGGCATGGGAAGGACATCATCTTTACTATCCCAGTCGTCAGTCATCGCGTGCGCTCTCCATGGTGGTCGATGCATTGCGTCACCGGCAGCGCTGATCGCGCCTCCTGTAATGGGAGCCATGTTATTTAACTTACTTTTCGGGCCGTAAAGACCTCCTTGAAAGCGGGCATGGCCGAAAAAACGGTTGGCCAGCCTGCCACAAAGGCGAGTTGAGTCAGCACTTCGGAAGCCTGAGAACGCGCGAGTCCACTGTCCATTGTGCGATCCAGATGAAACGTCCCTGCGCAATCTGACCTGCTGTAACCCGCGCGCTCACGGTAATAAGGCTGCGGTCACTAGGGGCAAGGCCCGGGCGCAGCCAGAGATCGCGGAATACCGCCTCTGTAGTAAATTTCACTACGCCAGGTGCCCCCTACCCGAAGTTGTCGTGCACCATAGTTGACCGTTTGATCTCTCCTTTCTCGTCCAGAGGCGTTATGCAGAGCGTATCCGCTTCAGTTGCCGGAAAATAGTTGCACGTCACAGGCCTTTAGCAGCGAGGGAAATATGCAGATAAAGTTTCCCCGCCAGGCTGTTCATCAGCTATATATCCCAGAAAAATGGCCCAAAATATCTCGTATTCAGAATAAGCAATCAATTTCTGATGTAGCGATAAACAGTGTTCCCTCAACCTGTTTTATTTATAAGAGCTACTGTCGTATCAGTCAGCGCGTTCGAACACGGCAGATATTGTGTTTGCCTTAAAAGGGAAACTTTCAGGAGCATCCAGTTGGCCAAGTTTAACCAGACCGACAGCATAGCTTTGTGTCTTGTAAAAAATGGCCAGATTTCCCCACGGAGCATATAAGCAGATATCGCCCTTGATGGCGTCGCTGCCTCTCGGCGAATCGGATGTTGAAAGACGACCCGGCAGATCGCTGATTTTCTCTGCACCTGCATAATCGTTAAGCTGAAGGGTAAGAGGCATCATGGCGACAAAATCTCTGCTGGCCTGGCTGTCGTTCAACGTGGCAGAGAATGTCCGCCCATCAATATGTATTTTTACATGCATGCTAATTTCCTGCGCGGAGAGATGGCTGTATTTCAGAAGCAGGCAACCTACAGCTATCATCATAAAGACCAATTTGGAAAAGCGGCCGATTCCGGATTTTGAATTGTTCATATGACCGTTTCTATCCAGATATGGATATTAATTATTAACAAATCAGAAGCGAATAATGAATAGCGAATTCATGAATACAGTAATGACCTGGTTTCATGAATGGCTCAGGGTTAATTCCCGTTTTGTTAAAAAAGATTTTACGGTGGGCGACTGTAAAGAATAAACCTGAGCCGTGGGTGAGTTCGATCATCTCTCGCTGCACATAGCCGAGGCAGGTGTGTTTCATCGCGTCTTTACACACTATTTGGTAACGATGGATAAGCCTCTCGTTATGCTGAACAGAAAGGAATTTCATGATGACCACACCGTTTTAGCTGGGTGCAGACAGCCTGTCTGTGGCCATACGGCTAAACTGGCAACAGTAATGATCCGCTCAGCCGGGCCTGCACCTCATGCCCGCTCACCTTCATGAAGCTAAGCACCCAGCCTGTCCCGGCACACGTTATTCTTCTCCACGCCTGCTTGTGGAGAAGAATATACGCTTTGCGTTAGGGCTTCGTAGCTTGCAGTTCAGCCTCTAACTTTTTGGAATCATAATAATCGCCCTGCCAGGTGATTTTCCCATCGATAACTTTGATAAAACTGACGCCTTCAAATTTGATGTTGTTGTTAGTGGCAGGCGCGCCCGCCCATTCACCTGAGTTTTTACCGGTAAATTCCCACTGAAAAGCGATAGTATCCTGGTTAAAGACGGGCTTACTGGTCATCTTCCACTGCAGGTCAGGCACCGCGCGAATAAACGCGCCGATAACCTCTTTTTCCGCCCGTACCTTCCCTTTGACCGGCGAACCGGTTGCAGCGTCGTAATAGACAACGTCTTTCGCCAGATAACGGGCAGCCTGCGACGAGCTATGGGCATTCCATGCGGCCATATAGCCAGTTACAACGGCCTGCGGCGACTCTTCTGCCATGACGCCGCAAGAGATCAGGATAAGGGAGAGCGCAGCAATTCGGATCGATTTCATCTTGCTTCCTTTAGTCGTTAATGTCGCACATGATGTGTTTTACACGGGTGTACTCATCAAGTGAGTAAGAAGAGAGATCCTTGCCATAGCCCGATTTCTTAAAACCGCCGTGTGGCATTTCCGCGCACAGAGGGATATGGTTGTTGATCCACACCGTGCCAAAATCCAGTTCGATGCTGAAACGCTGGGCGCGTCCATGGTGGCGTGTCCAGACGCTGGCCGCCAGTCCATATTCGACATCATTGGCTTTGTTTAAGGCGTCCGCTTCGTCAGAGAAAGGCTGGATGGTCATCACCGGCCCAAATACTTCATGCTGGATGGCTTCGTCATGCTGCTGAAGCCCAGAGATGATGGTCGGTTCAAAGTAGTAGCCCGGTCCCTTTCCGGGACGGCCGCCGGTTTCGATTCTGGCATGCGCAGGCAGGCGCTCGATAAACCCCCTGACCTGTTCCAGCTGGTTACGGCTGTTTAACGCGCCATAGAGGGCGTCGCGATCGTCAGGCGTACCGAATCTGATTTTCCGCGTCCTGGCAACCAGCTTTTCAAGAAAGGCATCATAGGCTGACGCCTCAACGAGGATGCGCGTTGCTGCGGTGCAATCCTGACCGGCGTTGAAAAACCCGGCAGTGGTAATTGTCTCGACAGCCTTATCCATATCGGCATCCGCAAAGACAATGACCGGCGCCTTGCCGCCTAACTCAAGATGCGCCTTGGTCAGGTTTACGGCGGCTGAGGCGGCAACCTGCAGCCCCGCCCGCACCGATCCGGTAATAGACACCAGTGACGCGACAGGATTTGAAACAATGAGCGACCCCGTCTCAGCTTTACCCAGCACGACGTTAAACGCGCCGGCGGGGAAAAAGGGCGCGGCCAGTTCAGCAAGGAGCAAGGTGCTGACGGGCGTCGTATCGCTTGGCTTCAGAACCACCGTATTGCCGGCGGCCAGCGCAGGGGCGATTTTCCAAACGGCCATCATAAAGGGATAGTTCCAGGGCGCCACCTGCCCGACGATGCCAAGAGGCTCCCGACGGATCACTGACGTGAAGCCGGCAGCGTACTCGCCGGCAGCCTTGCCTTCCAGGCAGCGCGCAGCGCCCGCAAAAAAGCGGATAGCGTCGCACGATGCCGCGATCTCCTCTTTCTCAATAAAATGTTTGAGTTGCCCTGTTTCTTTACTTTGCCATTCCACAAGGCGGGTAATGTTTTTTTCGATTTCATCCGCTAACCGGAGTAGCGCTTTTTGTCTCTCTGCCGGCGTAGACTTCTTCCAGACTAAAAACGCTTTTTCAGCCGCAGCGTAAGCAAGATCGACTTCCGCCTTGCCGCCATTGGGCGACTGCGCATAGATTTCACCATCAACCGGACTGACCAGATCGAAAAAATCGCTTCCCTGACTTGATACATACTGCCCATTGATGAAGTGCTGTAGGGTTTGCATCGCCTTCTCCGCTCACATTAATACATAAAAGATATTATGTAATATATTATAAGGCGAGGTTTCAATCCTTGCGTCTGTACAACATGAAGCGCATCGCATTTCTAACAAATTGATTACAATCCATGCAGCCGCTAACACGCGCCGGTTAGCGTCAGGCCAGTAATGACTCTCTGCGCTGGGCGGCATCGACAAACAACAGCAGCGGGATTACGTCTTACTTTCGGCATCTTTTAACCAGAAATTGACGTTATTTACTTCTTTCGTGACAGGTATGTTTATGCTAAGTATGGCGGCCTGTATAAGGGACTTTCAGAGAAGATTATGATTACTCACGCGGTTATATTCGCCCCTATTGGCCAGGCCAGCCGTTCTGATCAGATAGTTCAGCGTCTTACTAATGCCATCGTTACCGGCCTGCTTGAACCGCATGAACAGCTGCCCAATGAGTCAGATCTGGCAAAGATGATGGGCGTGTCCCACATTACCATCCGCGAAGCGTTGAATACCTTACGCGCGAACGCGCTGATACATACGGTGCGCGGCCGTAATGGCGGCAGCTTTGTCTGTGAAACCGTTCCCGAATCGGGCAAGGATCTTTACCCATTCCGCAGCATCAGTACGGATTATCTGGCTGACCTGGGAGAGATGCATAGTGCGATTATCAGTCACAGCGCGAGGCTGGCTTCGCGGAGGATGACTAATGCGGATCTGAATCGTCTTCTGGAATTTACTGCGGTGCTGGCGAATGCTGAAACGCCTGAGCAGAGAACGCAGGCGGATATGCGTTGCCTGCTGGCAATCGCGGCGAGCTCGCAATCTGCCAGACTGGCGAATCAGGAGCTGCAGCTGCAGGCGGAATGGGCTTCTTTAGTCGCCGCACTTTACCGCTCCGATGATATTCATCGCGAGGTGATAGCACTTTACGCCGGGCTGACAGATGCGCTCGCCTCGCATTCAGAGCAGCCTGCCGTTCAGGCCGCCACACAGCTTATCGATACGTTCACCGTATATTTATTAGAAAAGAAAATGAATTATCACTCTGAATAATCACCGTATAGGCAGTGTAGAAAATGAATCACTCAGAGCACCTTAGCGCGCTAACCCGTAAAATTGACGACATCATTAACTCCACTGTCGAGAGTACTGGTTTATTAGCAGACGAGATCAGGCAGTGTCTTAACGTTCATCAGGAAAGCCGGCCTGAAATGTTACTGGAGCCGGGCGTTAAAACGGCGATTCAGTCTTATATCAAAAAAACGCTAAACCATAACCCCTACTGCTCGGGAACGGGCTTTGCGAGTCACATTGAAAGCGCTGGCGCTGTGCGAGAATACTGGCTGCTGGAATGGTGGTATAAAAAAGATAAAGGCTTAAAGCAGGTGAGTCTCGATCTTGACCAGGCGACGCAGCAGCGACTCGATTTCCGTACCTTCGAATGGTTTAAAACGCCTGTCGCCGAAGGCAAAGCCTATATCCATGGCCCTTACGTTGACTATATCTGCAACACCTCGCTTACTCTGACCGCCGCTGTTCCCGTGCTTGCTGGAGGCCAGGTTCTGGGCGTCGCAGCGCTCGATATCCTCGTCAGCCGCGTCGAAGAAGAGCTTTTGCCTCTGTGTGGCAGGGAAAAGGTCATCCTGACCAACCTTGACGGCAGAATCATTTTTTCAACCAATCCACGGCTGCGCATCGGGGAACTGTTCAGGGCGGAAGCTCAGGAACTGATTTACCAAAACAGCTACTCGCTTCTCTACCAGCAGTAACCAGCAATAGTCCGGCGGCTCAGGCGTCAGCGTTCACGCGATATCAGCCTGAGCCGCATTGCCTGCTGCTAAAAAGCGCAATAAAAAAGCCGTAGCGTTAAAAGCTACGGCTTACGATTACGCCTTTAAAGACAATGGCGACAGCGACAGTTATCCCTTCAGAACCCCTCTTTTGCCCTGAGCCTGCTGGCGTGTTCAATGGCATCGTTTTCTGGCGCGCTGGAACGCCCGAACGGTTTGGCAATCGTCATATAAATCAGGCCGGCAATCAGCACGACCGCCAGGCCCACCAGCACCGTCCAGCGATCAAGGAAGCTGCTGCCGTCGGCAGGCTGAGCGAGAAGCCAAATTCCACACAGGCCATAGATCAGCGCGAAGACGTTTACGATGAACCCCCAGGATCCGAGTGTCCACTCTCCTGCCGGCTTCCAGCCCTTAAGGCGCTGACGCAGGGCAGCAAGCACAACCAGCTGGAAAGAGATGTAAATGCCTATTACGGCGAACGCGGTGATGCGCGAAAGATTATCCGGCTGGAAGTAGACCCAGACGCAAATGATGACGGGCAGGATGCAGCTGACCAGCATGGCGTTATCCGGTACGCTGTTTTTGGAAATTTTAGCCATCCATTCACTGCCGGGCAGCATCTTGTCACGTGAGAAAGAGAAGATCAGACGGCTCAGAGCGGCCTGAAGCGAGAGGATGCAGGAGAGCATAGCGATGACAGCGACAACGATAAATACCCTGGCACCCGTGCTCCCCAGCGCTTCGTTAAGAATGGCCGGAATGGGATCGGCTATTTTACCGGTGACGATATTGAGCAGATCGGGCGAGGACAACAGATAGCCCATTACCGAAATAACGGCTGAGATGGCACCAAAGACAATGCTCAGGATCATTGCTAAAGGGATCTTTTTGCCTGGATTTTTTACCTCTTCCGCGACGTTGCCGCAGGCTTCAAAACCAAAAAACATAAACAGGCCCATCAGCGCGGCGGACATGAACGCCGTCGCGTAGCTGCCGTCTTTAGCTATAACGCCCATTGAGTCAAAGAGGACGGAGAACGGCTGAGAGCGGTGAAAGATCAGCAGATAAATTCCCAGCGCGATCACGCTGACGATTTCACACCAGAAACCAATCTTCGCAACGCGCGCAAGGTTTTTGGTGCCTGACATATTTACACCCATCATCAGCAGCAGCAACACCACCGAGGTCATCAGCAGATTGACCGGCGTCTGGGCAAAATGAAACAGCGAGGCGACGAACGTTGAGGTGTATTCAGCAATTGAGGTAATAGTGACTACCAGCGCCCAAAGATAGATCCATGCGGCGATCCAGGCAAACTTCTTACCCCACAAGCGTCTCGCCCAGGGATATAAACCGCCGGTAATCGGATACTGCGAAGCTACTTCGCCAAACACCAGCGCGACCAGCAGCTGTCCGCATGCAACAATCAGGATCCACCAGACGGCAGGCGGGCCGGCCAGGGTAACGGCCAGAGCAAACAACGAATAAACGGCCGTCAGGGGTGATAGATAGGTAAACCCAAGGGCAAAGTTTGAAATAAGTCCGATAGATCGCTTGAACTGTTCTTTGCTTTCAGGCTGATTATTATAGAGATTTTTTTCAGGTGTCTGTTCCATATGTCGTTCTCTTTAATGGCATAATCGCAGGCGATAGAGATTAATTTATAAAACATAATAAGTTATATGTATATTGTGTATGTCACAGTTTTGTTAAACATTTGCTGGAGGATGGCGAACGGCGTAAAAGCTGCGTCCGGGAAATGCTGGCCCGCGCTGCAGGGCTGAGATCTGGGGTGCCATGGGGATAAAAAACCGACGATAATCGCTATCGTCGGGGCTCCTGAGAGCAAAGTACTACGGCATGCTGGTTATAACGCGACGCAGACATATTTAATTTCGAGATATTCATCCATTCCGAAGCGAGACCCTTCGCGTCCCAGTCCGGACTGTTTTATGCCGCCGAAAGGCGCGACCTCATTGGATATAAGTCCGGTGTTGACGCCCACCATGCCATATTCCAGCGCCTCAGGAACCAGCCACTGACGTCGGGCATCGCTTGTAAAGATATAAGCGGCGAGACCAAATTCTGTATCATTGGCATAGTCGATCACTTCTTCATCCGTGCTGAACTGAAAAAGCGGCGCGACCGGTCCAAAGGTCTCCTCACGCGCAAAACGCATCGACTGCGTTACGTTGCCGATCACCGTCGGCATAAAGAAATGACCGCCTGAGGGATGGCGTTTGCCGCCCGTCAGCAATGTTGCCCCTTTCTCAAGCGCATCGCTGATATGAGACTCGACTTTGCTGACGGCCTTCTCATCAATCAACGGTCCCTGCTGGCTGGTTTCATCCAGACCATTGCCTACCCTGAGGGACTGCACTGCGTTGACCAGCGCATCTGAAAGCGCGGCATAAATGCCGCGTTGCACATATATCCGGTTAGCGCAAACGCAAGTCTGGCCGCTGTTGCGGAACTTCGAAGCCATAATGCCGTTAACAGCCTGTTCGATGTCAGCGTCGTCAAAGACGATAACCGGCGCGTTGCCGCCAAGCTCAAGGGAAAGCTTTTTGATGCCCGGCGCGCACTGCGCCATCAGGATGCGACCTGTCTCGGTAGATCCCGTAAAGCTCAGTTTTCGAACCGTCGGATTCTGACAAAGCTCGCCACCAATCGCCCGAGGGTCACCAGTGAGCACCTGCAGCACGCCGGCGGGCAGTCCGGCCTCTTCGCCCAGCTTCGCCAGAGCCAGCGCCGTGAGCGGCGTCTGTTCCGCAGGTTTGACAATAATGGCGCAGCCTGACGCCAGCGCGGGCGCCACTTTGCGCGTTATCATCGCCGCAGGAAAATTCCACGGCGTAATCGCTGCGCATACGCCGACAGGCTGCTTAGTCACCACATAACGCTGCGAAGCGTTGACCGGCTGTAATAACGCGCCGTCAATACGACGGGCTTCTTCAGCGAACCACGTAAGGAAAGAGGCCGCATAGCCTACTTCGCCTCGGGCTTCAGCCAGCGGCTTTCCTCCTTCTGAGGTCATCAGGCGGGCGATATCCTCATGGTTTTCCTCTATCAGGGAAACCCAGCGATGCAAAATCGTAGCGCGTTCGCCCGCCGTACGACGCTTCCATTCGCGCTGCGCCTTTTGCGTGCAATCAATAGCACGCTGCGTTTCAGCACGTCCCATCAGCGGCACGCTGGCGATTTCTTCACCCGTTGCGGCATTTGTTACGGCAAATGTTGCTCCCGAATCAGCACTGACCCACTGGCCGTCCACCAGGTTTTTATCGATAAGAAGAGCCGGATTATTCAGATTCATCGCACTGGCCTCCTACATTTTTGTCACAGATTCGATGATTCTCAGCGCCGTGTCGAACTGGGCATCTGGAATGGTCAGGGGATAAAGGAAGCGGATTACATTGCCATACTGGCCGCAAGTCAGCAGCAGCAGTCCCTGTTCAAGCGCCAGCTTTTGAATTTTTTGCGCGGTGGCAGCAGAAGGCTCGCCCGTCTGCGCATCGCAGAATTCAGCCGCAATCATCGATCCCAGACCGCGCACCTCCGCCAGTTCGGCACACCATGCCTGACAATCTCTCAACACCACGCGCAGGCGCTCGCCCAGCGCATCGGCACGCTGACAAAGCTGTTCATCCTCAATGATATCCAGCACGGCGTGCGCGGAAGCCACAGCCATGGGATTACCCGCATAAGTGCCGCCCAGACCGCCGGGCGCCGGCGCGTCCATGATCTCTGCTTTGCCGACGACGCCAGACAGCGGCATACCGCCTGCCAGGCTTTTCGCCATGGTCATCAGATCGGGCTGATGTTGATAATGATCCATGGCAAACAGTTTGCCCGTGCGGGCAAAGCCGCTCTGCACCTCGTCCGCAATCATGACAATGCCATGCTGATCGCAGATGCGGCGGATAGCGGCAATCAGCTCTGGCGGGGCTACATTAAACCCGCCCTCGCCCTGCACAGGTTCAAAAATAATCGCAGCGACCTGAGTCGCCTCAATATCGGACTTAAACAGGCGCTCAATGGCGTTTACCGTATCTGCGGTGGTCACCTTATGAAGCCCGGAAGGATAAGGCACATGAAAAACCGAACCCGGGAAAGGCCCGAAACCTGCTTTATACGGCGCGACTTTACCTGTCAGCGCCATTGTCATATAGGTGCGCCCGTGGAAGCCGCCGCCGAAGGCAATGATGCCCGGACGTCTGGTATAGGCTCGCGCGATTTTTACTGCGTTCTCCACCGCTTCGGCGCCGGTGGAGAAGAAAGCGGTTTTTAGCTCACCCGCTATCGGCGCGGCGGCGTTAATTTTTTCCGCCAGAGAAATGTAACTCTCGTAAGGCACGATCTGGTAGGCGGTATGGGTAAAGGCTTTTAGCTGTTGCTCTATCGCCTGAGTCAGACGGGGATGACGATGGCCCGTGTTGAGTACGGCGATGCCCGCAGCAAAATCGATATACTGATTCCCTTCTACATCCGTCAACGTACTGTTTTCCGCTGAACTGGCGTAGAAGTTACACATGACGCCCACGCCGCGCGGCGTTGCATTCAGACGACGCTGCTGAAGATTGTTATTACTCATAGTAAGCCCCTTCCATTCATAATTTCGTTGAAATATGAGGGACAATCTGTCAGCGTTTGGTACCTTATTCGAGAGCCAAATCATTTTATTAGCAGGATCCAAATGCACTCACTTGCTGGAGATGTGATCAGACAGGCATTTTTTAACAGCACGGAAGGAAAGCTTCATAAGCGATTGTATATCGCCATATGTAACGCCATTCTTTCGGGCAATCTGACGCCATCCTCACGCATGCCGCCTACTCGCGATCTGGCAAATGAGCTTGCGCTGTCACGCAATACGGTATTGCGGGTTTACGAGCAGTTACAGGCAGAGGGCTATATCTCTTCTCGTACGGGCAGCGGGACTATTGTCACGCACAGCGTGCTCGATAATTTAGACTGTCGGCCTGTCGTCAGTAAGGATGAGGCACCAGCCGAGGACTATTCCATGCTGTCGGCTCGGGGCCTGCTGTTACTGGAGCACGCGAGCGCAAGCCCCAGACAGTGGGGAGCGTTTTTACCCGGCGTTCCCGACGTCGCTAACTTTCCTCATCGCGTTCTGAAGAAATTCTACGATCGCCAGGCGCGTCAGCTTTCGCCGGAGCTTTTAACCTATGACACCACGGGCGGCTCAGAGGTGCTTAAAGCCGCTCTGACCGATTATCTTCGCACGGCGCGCGGAGTCCGGTGCACGCCGGATCAGATCCTGATTACTGAGGGCATTCATCAGGCGCTCGATCTGGTGACGCGTTCGCTCTGCAATCCTGGAGACAGGGCCTGGACTGAAGAGCCGGGGTACTGGGGAATTAAAAATATTCTCCGTATGAACGGCGTAGACATAATCACCATGCCCGTGGACGAACAGGGTCTGATCCCCGACGGAGAGGTTAGTGCCCCACCAAAGCTGATCTTTGTTACGCCCTCTCACCAGTATCCTCTGGGTTCGGTTATGAGTCTGAGCCGCAGACAGTTGCTGCTGGCACAGGCAAGGAAAACGAACAGCTGGATCGTTGAAGATGACTATGACAGCGAGTTTCGCTTTGCCGGCCAGCCTATTCCCGCCCTGCAGGGGTTAGAGGCCAGTAGCCCGGTAATTTACGTGGGCACGTTCAGTAAAACCCTCTATCCCGCGCTCCGGCTCGGTTATATGGTTTTACCTGAGCAGCTAAAAACGCCGTTGAAAAAAATGCATAGCGAACTTTATCGCGGAGGACATCAGCTGACTCAGGCAGCCCTGGCTGATTTCATCAGAGAAGGATATTATGCGGCGCATATTCGGAAAATGCGTCAGTTATACAGCCGACGCAGACAGTTTCTGGTTAATTTAATCAATGACAAGTTAGGTGGCAGCTTTTTAGGCCAATACAACAGCAATGCCGGATTGCACTTGATTTTGCAGCTGCCTGCAGGCGTAGATGATGTCAGCCTGGCGCAGCGCGCCAGTCGTCAGGGGATCCTGGTTCGCGCCCTCTCCAGCTATTATGCTGGCGAAAAAAGCCAGTCAGGGTTATTGCTGGGCTTTGCGAGCATGGAAGAGACCGAAATCAACACCCATTTTCACAGACTCGCCTCGCTGATCAGGGAAGCGCAACAGGCTTAGCCCTCGACAGGCGCGGTTTTAACCGCTGGTCCAAATAATCACTCCTTCTGCTTTCCTTACCACCTGCGCCTGAACTCCTGTCTTTGTTCGTTCTCACCCGGCTCGCCGCGCATCCGCTCGACAAAATAACTCTCTGAATCGTAAGCAGTAAAAGAGAGACAGCTGACGCGGAAGCGGCGTAAAGCGGAAATGGCCTACATAACATCGCGATAAGACAAATTTAACATTTTTGTGACACATACCATATACATATATAATATTATGTTTTATATATTATCACATCAGGCGTGGCGGCTTACCTGATAAACCAGAAGAGTCATTCATTGCCTGGATCATTCTCTCCCCTGTTTAAAGGGGCTGGTTGTACATAGCGATCATGCTGGAATGGCAGACATGATGAATTTTCAAAACCTTAAACTGGACACGCCAGGAGACAGGCCCGGTTCATTACGTTGCGCATCTTTTTAATTGCTTAATGCATCAGAGGTTAAAAGTCATTCAACTGAACTTTCGAGCGAGATATTGCTATGAGATTAAAAGAGACAAATAGAGCCTGCCTCTCATTATGGCAGGTTGTAATTATCGGCATCGCTTATATGACACCGATGACAGTATTTGACACTTTTGGGATCGTTTCAAATATAACAGAAGGAAGAGTGCCGCTGGCTTATCTTCTGGCGCTTGCTGCAGTATTATTAACGGCAATCAGCTATGGCAGAATGGTTCGCCTGCACCCTTCTTCGGGATCGGCTTACACCTATGCTAAAAAGGTATGTGGCAATAAAACAGGGTTTATCGTCGGCTGGTCTTCATTGCTGGATTATGTTTTCCTGCCGATGATAAATTCCTTGCTGGCAGGGATATATCTGCAGACCCTGCTGCCTGACGTTCCTGTATGGTTTTCCATTTTAGTGTTCACCTCGCTGGTCACCTTCGTCAACTGCTGTAATATAAAAACGCTGGCAAATGCAAACTTCATTTTTGTAGGCATCCCTGTCATTCTGATGGGCGTCTTTATCTATTTCGTGATCCATAATCTCCTCAGGGATTATGGCGACAGTCATATCTTTACCACTCAGCCTTTATTTAACGGGCATAACAGCATTATTCCCCTGATCAGTGGAGCGGCGGTGCTTTGCTTCTCCTTTCTTGGCTTTGATGCCGTTACGACGCTCACTGATGAAACCAAAAGCCCAGTCAGCACCATCCCCAAAGCGGTCTTTTATACTGCGCTCAGCGGAGGCTGTATCTTTTTTGTCGCCGCATGGTTTATCCAGCTTTACTTCCCCGACAACTCTCAGTTCAAAAACCCCATGGAGGCGTTGCCGGAAATAGTATTAAATGTAGGCGGCAAATTATTTCAAACGCTGTTTCTCATTGCAATTTTGCTGAATACCTTTGCCTCTGCGCTGGCTTCGCATGCAAGCGCCGCCAGGCTATTACACATCATGGGTAAAAACAACAACCTGACTCACCGCTTTTTTGGCTATCTGCATCCTGAAAATAAAAACCCTGTTTATTGTATTCTTTTGATCGGCCTGATATCACTGACCTCTATATTCATTCAGCTCGATACTGCCGTTTCATTGATAAGTTTTGGTGCGTTAGTGGCCTTTAGCGCTGTAAATTTATCTGTCATCATACACTTTGCCATTGTTAAAAAGGGGAATGGCGGCTTAAAGAATATATTTCATAATATCGCCCTGCCGCTGGCAGGCCTGAGCTGTGTCGCAGTGATGTGGGTTAACCTGAGCTTTGATGCATTTATATTAGGTCTGACCTGGGCAACGCTGGGTCTGGGCTGGATTGTTTACTGCAATTTTACCAAAAAAGAAGTCGCAATTTCTGAATAACCTTGTTTTGCATTCACAGTGAAGTCTCCTGTGGTATACGCTACTTACTGAGAAAACATATGAGTGGAAATAAACAGTTAATCAAGCCGCAATTAATATCTGATGCCAGGATATCGATGACGAGCCAGGCCGCCCCAGACGCTGACTGGAACTGGGTCCGTAATAAAGACGATACGCAAATCAGCGATCCTGGAAACCCAGCAAATTACTACGAGTCGACACTTGCACCCTGGATCGACTTTCCTGCTTTAAAAAAAGAGGAAGAGTGTGAACTCGTAGTGATCGGTGGCGGGCTGCTTGGCGCTTCAACTGCGCTTCATCTTTCTGAGGCGGGTATCGATACCATACTCCTGGAAAAGAACACTATCGGTTCTGGCGCCTCTGGAAGAAATGGTGGACAGCTCACACCCGGTCTGGCTCGCTGGGAAGCTGAGTCGATGATTGAGCATCTCAGCTTCGAAGAGGCAAAACGCTTATGGCATTTTACTTCGACGGAAGCCATGACGCTGATTGATGAAATAGCTTATCGATACGATTTAAACTTTGATCGCCATCACGGCCATATCACCGCCGCCGTTCATCCCGGCCATATGAACGCTTTGGTACAGGCTGTTGATGCAAGAAAATTTCTTGGCGAAGATAATGTCAACGTGCTCGGCAGCTATGAGCTGCAGGAACACATCAACTCAGACTTATATTATGGCGGCGTTTTAGATAACCTGGGCGGTCAGGTGCACTCATTAGCCTTAAATCGTGGGCTCGTTTATGGTTTCCTGAAAAATGGCGGAAGCGTCTATGAACACAGCGAGGTCATTAAAATTGAGAAAACCAGTAGCGGCACCAGAGTTATTACCTCTGAAGGCGTAATTCTCGCAAAAAAAGGCGTGGTGATTGCTGTACATGACGCTACGCATAAGCTTCTCGACGAGAACAAAGAAACGACGATACCTTTTTATACGTATGTCGGCGTAACATCGCCCGTGAAAGGAGGCTCGAAAACATTACTCCCTACTGGAAAGCCCGTTTACGATACCCAACTGCAAATAGATTATTATCGCCCTGTGCGCAATGAAAGGATCTTATTTGGTGGTCAGGGAACAGGCCTGCGCTGGGATGACAGCAGGACGGTGGAGTATTTAACCTCGCGGATACGCGCTGTTTTTCCAGAAAGAGACGACATCGAACTTGATTTCGCCTGGAGTGGAACCACCGACTTAACCCTGAATGGCGCGACAGACTGCAGGAGAAACGGCAATATTTATTCGGTGCATGGCTGGAGTGGCCACGGCATAGCGCAAACGGTCAGGATCGGCAAAGCGATTAAAGATGATATCGTTAAGGCCAATAAAGATTTCGCCATGCTGACCACCATCAAACATACGCCGCTAATGATAGGCCGTGCTCTGGCTCCGGTCGCCATCCCGCTGGCTAAAACGTTGTTAGGGATTACAACAAAGATTGCCCCAGGCAAGATGATCTCTTTCTGAAACGAACCTGCCGCCCAGGCGGCAGGTTTTTTGCCAGCAAAAGGCTAAAGACGTAAGCGCTCTGAAAACAGAAGCAGACCAGCAGAATGTTCAGGCTGATGTCCGTTATGTGCCACAAGCGGACATCAACCATCAAAGGGAATAATGCAGTAAATCTGTTTTGCCGGTTACCCCATCAGGGGAGTCTGTCTATATCTTCAGACTATCTGCACTCTATGCCAGGTTTTCATTGTCCGCAGTGCATCCAGTCGCATGTTTAGCGCCGTTTCAATCGGGTTATATGCAGTGCTGCCAGGCGGTAAGCGCAGTGGCGGATTGTCAGCATCAGCAGCTATCATCGCCGTCACGCATTTTAGCGCATTACCTTGAATCTAAAACTCGCCGCTCAGTAGTGCTGCCCGCAGTTTTCCTGCCGCTGTATCGCTGTAAACGGGTAAGGCATCAACATATCCAGCCCCGCACCAAATCGCGGTGCCGTTGACCCTGGACCCACTAACAAAAGATGCCAAATGCTGCCACTTCCTGTCGAACCACGGGCTGGATAGACAGCGCCTGGTTACATTGCCTGACGACTGGACAATAGCCTCGCAAGATATCGCACTCTACTTTTCCCAGAATCGGCATATGCCCGTCGCGTTACGATTGTTTGTCGACACAATCAACGCAACGACGCGCGTCTGAACCTGTTCATCAACACGGGCCAGGATACCTGATTATCGCCCAGGGGCGTCCATTCAGGCCGCCCCTGGCGAGTCAGTGTTTTGCTGCGCACCGCGCCTTAATTAAAGAATTTAATATCCGTTGGCGTGGGAATTTTCGCCGCGTCACAAGCGGCTTTCATTTCGCCGGTATTCTCATCGAAATGGAACAGAGAAATATTGTTAGTGAACACGTTAGTCACGTAGAGATATTTGCCGCTACCATCGAAGGAAAACGCACGCGGTTCAATACCGTTAGCTTTATAGCTCATCGGCTTACCTAACATGCCATCTGCTTCAATGTTGAATACCAGCAATTTATTATCTGAGCCACGATTCGCCGCAATCACATATTTACCGTTCGGACTTAAAATAATCCCTCCACCGCTGCGATATTCTGCGCTGTTATTTTCGGTATTCAACTTGATATGGCCAACCGGTTCCAGACGATCCTGATTCACAGTAAACACGACAATTTCACCGGCCATTTCAGTGATGACATAGGCATGCTTACCATTTGGCGCAAACACCATATGGCGAGGCCCCGAACCTGCAGTAAAATTCACATCGCGTGCGCTATCCGCCTCCAGCGGCTGTGCTTTATCAGGGTGATAGCGGTAGGCGTGCAACTTGTCACCGCCGAGGTCGGCTGCGTAGAGATACTTACCATCATGAGTAAAAGTGGTGGAGTGTGCATGGCCGCCGTCCTGGCGCCCTTCAACGGCACCGGTACCGTGCTCAAACGGGAAATGTTGTACCTGCTCGCCCAGTTTGCCATCGTGATGGATCGGGAAAACCGACACGCCCGCTCCACCTTTCGCTACGGAGTAGTTCGATACAAAAAGGAACTTACCGTCCGGGCTGATAGTCGCATGGGTAGGCTGCTGGCCGTGACTGTCTACGATATTAAGCACCCGTACCTGGCCGCTTTTATCAACACTCAGCGCGGTGACCGCCCCGCCACTCTCTTCATTGGTGGTATAGGCGAAACGCCCATCGCGGGATTTCACAATCCACGACGGACTTTTCATTTTGATCACATCGAGTGGCGTCAGCGTACCGTCGCTGTTCACCTTCATGCGATATAAACCCTCACTGGGATGGTCAGGTTTTTGCTCTGACGGCGCATCTGGAATCGACGTCCAGGTCCCTATTAATGCTGTTTGATGATGTAGCGCGGCATTTGCCATTGCGCTCCCCGCCAGTGAAAAAACAGCCAGGGATAATGCCATGGTTATGTTTGTGGCTAAACGGCTGTGCACGGTTTTTTTATTTCTGTTCATTTTAATACCCCACCGTAATCGGAATGTTTAACGACTATAGTGGGATTCATTTGAATAGCGCCCGGCAAGGATGACCGAGTTCACAATACAGAAGATTAAAATTCAGGAAACTGACGACTCACTCAAGGGCGGGTTGAATGATGTCTCACGCCCGGTTGCCAGCAGTGCTGGCAGGTAACCTGTTAATAAAGGAGACTGTATTGCAGGCATTAAGCTGGCGCATCCCTAACCGGTGCGCGAACTCGCCCGGCACGGCCCCAATGTTACTGTGTCGAGTGCCCTACCGGAAGGCTATTGGCACGGTGCCTGGCAGGTACCCTGGATACCCTTTCAAACGCGCTGGATAATGCGTTTGCAGAAGCCGGTCTGGGCCAGGTGCTGCAGTCGCTTACTACTGAACTGTTGCCGACCTTTTAAGCTAACGGACACTGCGGTTACTTTCCTGCCCGCCAGCAGATGACCGATGCGGGGATGCCTTGCGCGGCATAGCCTATGCCTCCGGGAAGCCCTCTTTATGCAACCTGTGGCGCAGCATTCTAATCGTGTCAGTCCTGATGTCATCGATACCGGGTGATGCCGATGACAGCATTGCCAGGCTGACGTAGGTAGGGTGAATTAACTGGCTTCAGACAGAACACCGGAAAGATTCATGTTCGCTTGTCGCTCATAGCAGACTAAGTGCAACACAAGGCGTGCCGCTCTTACCCTCCCCGGCCCCCTCCGGAATCTCGTAGCACATATCAGGTATCGCGTTAACGTCACGTCGTAGCGCTTTGCTCACCTTATACTGTCGGCCCTCTGCCAGCCGCTGAGCCAGTTTCAGCTCCCACTGCGCCTGCCTGAACTGTTTCCCCTCCGATCGCCAAAATGCGCGAAATTCAAAAATCTCGGCGATCCCTCTCCCGGCCGCCTTTGTCGGAACGGGATAACGCCGCGTCAACAATCGGGTCGTGTGCTTCGCTGCCAGCATGCTGATTGTATACAGCCAGTCCTCATGCGCTTCTGGCGCCACCGCCTGCTTTTCAGCGAGTCGGTCCCCGGACGTTTAGGATTAGGCGTTGCCGATCGCTTTCATGTGCGCGAATACTACAGTCGATCTTCCCCGCAGTCCTCCAGGGAAAAGCGTTTACTTAAACCCTGAAAGTATCGCTCCGTAGATAGCACGCTAAACGCTGCTGCGGTGTAATGGCGGCAGCGCTTATCACCTGACTAACGGTAAGCAGGCAGGGTCTCAACGAGAAGGTTGAAGAGAATAGCGTCGAATTATCAGTTTACGGCAGGCCAGAAATGCAATTATAGCCAGCATTAAAACTGACCAGCCCAGAACTGACTGACTGAAACCAAACTCTGCGCTTATAAAGTTTGCAAAAATTGCCGCACTGCCTATTTGCATAAAACCAATTAAACCTGAAGCTGTGGCTGCGTGACCATGCTCGCTGCTGATTGCTCCGGATATTGACAGTGAGAGACTGGAGCCGTTTGCAAGGCTGACCAGACACATAGGGAGTAATATCGTTAATATGCTTTGTCCCGCCTTAAATGTTTCTGCTGCATAAACCAGACCGCCAAGCACAAAACAAAGGACACCGGCAGCAACAATGCGGTCATACAGACAATAATTTAAAAGCCGTTTCGTTAACAAATTGGCGATGATAATACCTGCCGTTAGTGGAATATAGAGCCAGCCTCGAGTTTCCTCCCCAATTCCCTGCTGTGCAAATAAAAAAGGAGACTGAGTCAGATAAATAAACCACGCGCTGTAAATGCAGCAGGCGATAATCGCATAACACCAAAAACCAGTATCAGCGCAAATGACGCTAAACCCTGAGAAAGGCGATACTGCATTAGCGCTGTTTTCAGGTCGCGTTTCGCGTATAAAAATGAGCATCAGCATCGCCATCATCCCGAAAGCGGCGACAAAAACGAAATCCATATGCCATCCAAACGTTGCGGCGAGATGCCCTCCCACCACAGGGGCTAATGCCGGTGATAGTGAGACAAAGGGATAAATGATTGCATAGACCCTTGCTGAAATGAGCTTATTACAGGTGTCAGCGATTAGCGCTCGACCTATTACGAGGCCAGCTGCTGCGCCTGCCCCTTGCAGCAGGCGAAGGCACAAAAAAGCAGAATAGCTTTCAGCCATTGCACATCCCAGCGATCCAACTATGTATATAGCAATGCCGGCAAACAGCACAGGTTTACGCCCGAGCCGATCTGAAAGCGGCCCGTAAAAAAGCTGGCATACTGCCAGCGCCAGTAAATAGACAGAAATGGTCTGTGAGATCTGCGACGGACTTACCGCAAATTCATGTGCCATATCTGGCATGGCGGGAAGGTAAACATCGGACGCAAGGAGTCCAAACGCACTCACCATAGCAACGGTAATAATAAAAGAGAGTTGAGGCATAATTTCCCGTATTGAACATATAAATAAGTGAAAAGAGCGCGTAGCTTAAAGGCTATTTCACTCTGCGAAAATGCATTAACATGCAGGCTATAACTGCAAAAATGCAGTACGTGTTTGGGAGAAACGATGAACTGGGATGATGTCCGGATTTTCCTGGCGGTATATCGCGCAGGTACTTTACGCGGTGCGGCTGAACGACTAACTGTTGATCAGACCACCGTGGGCCGCAGGCTGAATTCACTTGAGAAGTCGCTGGGTAGTAAACTTTTTTTAAAAGTCCGGGATGGCTGGGTGTTAACAGCTGGCGGTGAAAAAATTCTCGCTACTGCAAAAGAGATTGAGCGTCTCACGTGCAACATTGAACGTCGCAGTGCCGGAGATGATGACCGTCTGGAAGGAAAAGTGCATGTCACCACTACTGATTCGCTGGCCGTCGATTTTGTTTTACCGGCAATTGAGCGCGTGCAGCATAACTATCCAAATATACAGGTCAATCTGACCACCACTACACGACTGCTGGATTTAGGTCGCCGTGAGGCAGATATAGCTGTACGAACTATTCGTCCGGAACAGCCCGATTTAATCATTAAAAAACTGGCCTCCTGGGAAGTAGGACTCTTTGCGACGCAAAAGTATATCGATAATTTTGGCATCCCAGAGCCTGGCGATGGCTTTAAGGGGCACCGTATTGCTCTTTATCAGTCAGGCATTACAAATTCTCAGGATGGGCTGCTGGCAGGCGAAATGAGGCATCAAGGACTTGTCGTCGCTGAACTGGACTCCAGCATGATGTTAGCAACCTTTATTCGCGCCGGCCTGGCTCTTGGCGAGCTGCCAGATTACTTTGCACTAAGGTATCAGGAGTTTATTCGTCTGTGGCCGAAACAGAAGCGTAAAAACCCCTACGAGGTCTGGCTGGTTATGCATCAGGATCTGGCGCATACAGCAAGAGTCAGAACAGTTATGCAAACTCTTACTGAAGAGTTCAGACATTGATACGATATTTTGTGAAGAGGCCCGGCTTCAATAATGGATACCTTCAGGGCATAAAACTATGCCTGATTCTCAGACGCGACGTCCGCTTTACTTATTGCGCTCTCGAAAGTTACTTACTGGCGACTCTGTGCCAGAAGAGGACATTGTGACCTTTATGTTGATTTTATAGGTAACAATCCGGGCATGGTGGTAAATTAGCCAAATAATAAATCCAGGACAGGAGAAAAGAATGGCTACACAGCAAGCGCCTCAACTTGAAACAGAACGCCTGATTTTGAAGCAATTTACGCTCGATGACTTTCCCGCACTCAAGGCATGCTGGGCTACGCCTGAAATGGCTAAAATTAATGGCGGAGAGAATCCAACGGCAGAAATGGTCTGGACCCGCGTATTACGTTATATCGGACACTGGCATGCGTTAGGATATGGCTACCGGGCAGTATTTGAAAAAGCAACAAACCGTTATGCTGGTGCGTTTGGTTTTCAGGATGCTCATCGTAATACCACGCCTGAGTTAAAATACCCTGAAGCTGGATGGACATTGATTCCAGAAGCACGGGGCAAAGGATATGCGTCTGAAGCACTGGCTGCAGTTTTGCTATGGGCCGACCAGACTTTTTCTTCTCCAGTGTGCTGTATTATTGATGAAGATAACAAACGTTCAAATTATCTGGCTGAGCGTTTTGGTTTCCAGTTCCAGGAGTACGTTAACTATCGTGGCAAGCAGGTACGAATGCTTGTACGCCAGTAAGCTAACAAACCATGGTTGCAAATTTTCAACCGGACCATTTGCGAAGATAGTTTTTGAATGTCTTTGCCCTTCTGATAAGTACGCATCTGATTTTATTTTGATATTGAAGCTCTTTAGCTTTCCTGCTGCAAACGGAAGGTATCCTTTTCGCTCATAGCAGACTAAGCGCATCATGGCCCCTGTCGCTCTTACCCTTCCCGGCCCCCTCCGGAATCTCGTAGCACATATCAGGTATCGCGTTAACGTCACGTCACGTCGCGACGCACCGCTCCCCTTACAGGGACGCTCCTCTGCCCGCCGCTGACCTGTTTCAGGTCTAACTGAGCTGCAATTATCCTGAAAAACTTGTACCAGTCTGCTTTTCGCCAATTGCAGACTTCCTCTGGTGCAGAAGTCCGCTTCGAGCCATAAGCAGATTTTGAAATCGGTATGATGCGATAAAAACCATCTTTAACCTTAATCTCTGAAAACCATTAATTTTTCGGGGTGGATGTTGTCTTTAGGTAATACTCACTTGCAAGAAAAGCCATTACCGCAATGAAAGTTATTGCCCCGCCCAGTAATGTATTGCTGGGCGGTAATTCACTGAAGAAAATCCAGACCCATAAAGGCCCCAGCACGATGTCAGTTTGTGCAATCAGGCTGGCCTCGGCGGGGTCAACGTACCGGCTTCCTGCCATGAACAGCAGATAGCTCATGCTCTGCGTGGCCAGCGCAAAAGTGAATAACCATAAAGTGTCATGTAAATCGGGAACAGGAAGGTTCCGCGGCATCATTGCAAAGCAGAATGCACCGCAGAGGGCGCATGCCAGGGCCGTAACTGCCGGCAGATTCATATCCGGCCACTTCCCGGACATCACTATGCTGGCGGCAAAACCTGCCGTCATCGTCAGAGCCAGTGCGTTACCCGCTATATCGCCCGTCCCAGAGGCAGAGGCCGCCATAACAATAACCCCTACGAGGCTGGCTCCCGCAGAGATAAGCGCGCGCTTTGTTATTTCCTTCCTCTGTATCAGCCAGCCCAGCCCCATGGCAAAAAAAGGAATCGTGGCATAGATGGTCATTACGCCTGCAACGCTGGTGAGTTTCAGGGCCGCTACGTAGCAGAACATGGAGGTCGCCATGACAACGGCTGTTATCAGGCCTTTTAAGCCCACGTCATGACGGAATGAAAAGCGGCGCAGATATCCGCCGCACGCCAGCAGAAGAGTCAGCGACAGGAAAGCAAACAGTGAGCGCCATGCGACCATAGCCCATGTGTTCATATCGAGCATTCGCACGAACACCCCTGCTGAACTCCACATAATGGCCGACAGGAATACCATCGTCAGCCCCAGGGCGTGTCTACTGGCGGTGTTGAACAGTGGCATCTTTCATCCTTATCCATTATAGTTTTAAGAAATAAGTAGAACGGTCTAATTATTATGGCACATCGTGATACGCGCAAACGTCTTCTGAATGCAGGTGTAAGGGTATTCATGAGGAAGGGTTACGACGGCGGGGGTATTACAACGATTCTTGGTGAGGCAAGAATGCCCAAAGGGTCATTTTATAATATCTTCTCCAGCAAAGAAGAATTTGCCTGTGCCACACTCGATGCTTATATCGGGTCTTTTGACGCACTCCGGGCAGACACACTACTCAATAGTACTTTGACTCCCCGCCTACGTCTGACAAGCTGGCTGACCGGGCACAGGGAATATATTGAGCGTGAACCTGAAACTGCCGGCTGTCTGGCAGGAATTATTGGTCAGACGGGGGCTGTACATAGTGAAAAAATCCGGCAAAAACTGCTGGCAATTTTCACCTGCTGGGAGCGCGATCTGATCAACGTGTTTAATGACGCTCAGCATGCTCTGGCACTTTCGCCAGTGATGTCTCCGGAAAGCGCGGCAAAGCTGGTGATTCACAGCTACGAGGGCGTTATGATACGCATTCGTGTAGAGGGGAGCATTCACCCTTATGATTTTTTGATGCAAACGCTTCCAGACATTCTTTTTTCTGAACCCGACTCCGGTGCTGAGCCTACAGCCAGACATCCGCGCTGAAGGGAGAAATCTGCCTCTGCTGTTAACAGAATCTCCGGGCCTCTTACATCACGGGCCACTTCCACGCTGACAGGTTCTCAGCAGAGGATCCGGGCGATAACTGCCTGTTTACATCGCCAGTTATTCTGTGAAGTGTTGCAGTAACATTTTTATTATGAGGTCTGCATCTTTTTACCTGAATAGCCCACCATCCAGACTGCCATTCCAATGAGACAGGCCCCTGCAATGAACTGCTCTCCAATTCTTTCATCAAGCACAAGGTATCCCCATAAGCAGGCAAAGGGTGGAATAATAAATGTGACCGTCAGGGATTTCAGGGGGCCTATGTCTGCAATTAGCCGGAAATACAGAATGTAAGCCAGAGCGGTACAGATTAAGCCCAGCGCGGCAACGCTGCCCCAGACATGTGGCTGCAACCAGTTAACGGTATCAGCTGAAAACAGGCTCCAGCTGAAAAATGGCAACAGGAAAACGGACGCACCTGCCTGGCTTCCTAAGGCAACCATACGCGGGTCGAGTCCTCCCCGCTCTGTAATCCATCGTCTGGTGAGATAACCCGCAAGACCGTAACAGGTTGTGGCCATCAGACACGCCAGTGCTCCTGCAATAAACGCTCCGCCTAAATCAGAGTAGGTTGGACTGCTTATAATCACAATGCCTGCCAGACCCGTTATTATTCCGATCAGTTTCCTGGTAGTGATTACCTCGCCAAAAAAACTGAAACCGACAAGCGCCCCCATCATCGGGGCTGTGGCGTTGAATATTGCTGAGTAACCCGTCGGGAGCCATCTTGCCGCAATACAGTACATCAGAAAAGGCAGGCCGGAATTAATGATGCCAAGCGTCAGCGTTGCGGCAAGCTTACCGTTAAACGTCCGCAATTGCCTGCTGCACAGGACTACGGCGGCAAGACCCGCAAATCCCAGCAGCACTCTTAAAAAAGCCACGTTAACGGAGCCAAAGGCGGGGACGGCTATTCGCATAAACAGAAAACTGGCGCCCCACAGAGCGGCCAGCAAAAAAAGTCTTACAACATCAGAAATCGTCATTTTTCTTTTCCTTAAAGAGCCCGAATTGCAAACTCATTCACAGAACACGCTCGGCAAGGCAGGCGTAACACCCCTGTTTTGCGTTATGAATATGAATGTAGCTCACTGATGGCTCGCCGAGAAAATGCTTCAGGAGTATTTCCGCAGCCGCGCCTTCACAGATATCAGCTCGTAACATGAGATGGTTTTCACCAAAGGCCCTTAATGAAAGAAGTCTGGTACTGATCGATTCCGGTATTTTATTAATGTATATCCCTTGCTCAGTACATCCTTCCCACAGGTAAATTGCATGAGAGCCCTGATAGGGGTGTCAGCTGGCTGACAGGTATGATTAATCAGTATCGCTGTTTCACCGGCAGGAATATCACGCAGTGAAATTCTGTCGGGATAACCCGGAGAAGTATCGACATTTATTCTTAAAGTTCTGTGGTTTTTTAAATAGTATTCGCCCTGCCCAAAAAAATGGGTGAACGGTCCCGCATTAAGCCCAAAAATCCTGAATGCCATTTTCGCCTCCCGTGATTGTCAGGCAGACAATACCTTTTTATTTACAGGAGCTGCTCGCTGTTTTCGGACAGAGAAATACTTGATGTAAGACAGGGAAAGGGTTGATGTAAAGGCACTGGAGTCCGTGCTTTTAAGAGAGGTTCACATGGCATACTTCTGGAGTCAGAAGCCGTGTGTCTGCTATGAGCTCTTTTCTTTATGTAAGCCTGATTAGGCCCCTCAGTTGACTGCACGCAGAAGAGCCCGCTATGTGCCAGAAGTGGACGTTACCGATCCTGTAGGACGCTGATTATTAGGTGGCAGATCAATAATGTTGCACATCGGTAACTCAACTTTGTTACTCACACACTTTTCAGCGTTCTCCAAATCGTATCGGCGCAGCGGGATTTAAATAAAAGAGTTTGTCATGCAATGATGACCAAAACAGAACAGGTTAATTTTTATAAAAAAAACAATAAGTTAAAGAATTTATATATTGTAGGGGGTGACAACAATTACGCGCGATAAAGCTATTTCATCCTCTGTATCCGGTAAAAAACCATGGAAACGCAGGATTGCGCTAAATGCTGACCGCGCGTCTTCTTGCAGGTCATGATCAATCACCGCATCCATTTTTTCAGTAGACAGTAGCCTGCGGTTCTCCTCATCCAGATCATGGCCTATAAAGACTTTTATCTCTCGTTGCAGCGCTGAAAAAGCCTGTAAAATCGCACTATTCCCCCCGCCCACGCTGTAAACAGACTGGATAGATTGATCCTGTTCCAGCGCCTTGCACATCTGCGTAAAAGTCAGTGAATCGATACCATATCCTTCACTGACGGCTATGGTCTTCAGATACGGTGCCCGCTGATTTAGCGCCTGAATGAAGCCTGCCATGCGCTGTTCTTCTCCACGAAAATCCGTACTGCTGATCACTATCGCGACGGTTTGTGCCTCTTTCAAAAGCCACCGCGACAGAAGCCATGCTGCTGTTCGCCCCGCACCGGCATTATCCATTCCCACATAGCGGATACGCTTGCTGTGCGGCAGGTCAGTGACCAGCGTAACCACCGGAACGTTAAGCTCCGCCAGTTCCGCAATCGTGTTCTCAAGCAACGGATGATCGCTGGCTTTAAGCAATACGCCGTAGCTGTCATTGGCGCAGCGACGCAGCTCGCGTTGCAACTCCTCAGGCGTGACTTCTTCAAAAATGTGGCAACGTAGCGTCAGCCGGAAAGGCGCAAAGCTTTTGATTTGACTGAGCAGCGCCGCCACCGTCAATGAACTGAAACGTTCTGGCGTGTGCATCACCAGGTCGATGGACAACGTGCGACCGCTTGCAAGGCTGGTGCGCTGTTGTAATTCCAGATCGCTGATTGCCTGAGCAACGCGACGAGCAGTACGAGGACTTACACTGCCGCGCTGGTGCAACGCTCTGTCGACCGTGGCTTTACTGACGCCAGACTGAGCAGCGATTTGTTTGATAGAGAATGACCTTGCCATAAATTGAGGTCTTTTTGAGGTTATGTGACCGTATTGCTAACGGAATGTAATTGCTAAGGTCAGGGTAAGCAAGCGGAAAAACTGACCTCTTCTCCATAAGAAAGGACAACAAATGGCCCTGAATGAAAACGTTAGTTTTAACAACAAAGTGTTCGTCGTGACTGGCGGAACCCAGGGACTGGGCGCGGCTATTGCCCATCTGCTGGTAAAGCGTGGGGCGCGAGGCATCGTGATTTGCGGACGTAACGCCAAAGCCGGACGCGAACAGGCAGAAATCCTCAGCCATACCGGCTGTGAAGTAATCTTTGTTGAAGCGGATATTAGTTCGCCAGCAGCCTGCAATAAAGTTGTGGGCGCAGCAGAGGCGGCGTTTGGCACGCTGCACGGACTGGTGAACTGTGCTGGTATGTCTGACCGCGGCACCATCCTTGACACCTCTCCGGAATTATTTGACGCAATTATGGCAGTCAACATTCGCGCGCCTTTTTTTCTGATGCAGGCGGCGATCAAACTGATGATTGCCAAGGGCGTAGAAGGCAGCATTGTCAATATCATCACCATGACTTCCCATGGCGGCCAGAGCTTCCTGACCGCATACGCTGCATCAAAAGGCGCACTGGTCACGCTAACCAAAAACGTGGCTTTCAGCGCCATGCGCAATCGTATCAGGGTAAATGGTCTGAACATTGGCTGGATGGACACGCCGCATGAGCACGACATCCAGCGGCAATATCATGACGCTGATGAAAACTGGCTGACCCGAGCTGAGCAGGCACAACCTTTTGGCCGCCTGCTGAAGCCAGCCGAGGTTGCGCGTGGCGTAGCGTTTCTCCTTTCCGAAGAGTCGGGGATGATGACAGGCGCAGTGATCGATTTTGATCAAAGTGTAGTGGGTTGCGGTGATAACGGTGGTTTTCAGCCATCACATGCTCTGACTCTGTGAGGTAAAAAATGAACACTCTCTATATTAATGACAGCCATATTTCTCTCGATAAGTTTGCTACTCTTTGCGCGCAAACGTTGCGGAAGGAAGATTTCCCACTGGCGCGTTCCGCCGATAAAAATGTGCTGATCTATCATCATGATGATCTGCTGGCAGCAGCCAAAGCAGATCGTCAAACCCTGCTGAGTGAACTGCATCATGCATTGTCTGGCGGACCAGGCGTATTCGTGGTTCAGGGCTTATACAGCGATGTCTCTGCCATAGACAGCAGCAATAAAGTGTTTGAGGATATTCTCGCCAGTGAAGAGGCAAACGGCGGCGGTGGTGACCACTTTGCCAAAGCTGGCAGCAATGGTCGCATCTGGAATGCGCTGCAAAAAGTCGCGGAGCGTGATGCCAGTGTCTTCGTCGAATATTACAGCAATCCTTTGCTAGCGCTGATTTGCGAAGCCTGGGTTGGGCCTGGCTATGAAATTACCGCGCAAGTGAATCAGGTCCGTCCGGGCGGCAAAGCGCAACAGCCGCATCGGGATTACCATCTTGGTTTTCAGCTTAATGAAGTAGTCTCCCGCTTCCCACTGCCGCTGCAGATTCTGTCGCAATATCTGACGCTTCAGGGTGCGGTCGCGCACAGCGATATGCCGATAGACTCAGGGCCGACGCAACTTTTACCGTGGTCACAGCAATATGCAGAGGGATATCTGGCATGGCGAGATTCGCGTTTCATTGAATTTTTCCAGCAGCATGCCATTCAGTTGCCACTGAAAAAAGGCGACGGGTTGTTCTTCAATCCCGCACTGTTTCATGCAGCGGGAAATAACGTCACGCAGGATCATGCGCGCACAGCTAATTTACTGCAGGTCTCATCCGCATTTGGCAAAACAATGGAAAAAGTAAATCATATCAAAGTAATGAAGGCGATTTATCCTACACTACTGAGTAAGTCATTGAGCGATGAGCAGTTACAGGCAGTGGTGGCAGCAAGCGGTGAAGGCTATTCCTTCCCGACTAATCTTGATAGCGATCCGCCGCTGGGAGGTCTGGTACCAAAAACTCAACAGCAGCTGTTGCTTGAAGCGTTACAACAAGGTTGGTCGACTGAAGCGTTTATCTGGCAACTGGCAAATTATGAGAGCAAGAGAAAAGCATAGTTGTACGTATATGACAGGCATGCCATCACTCACTAACATATGCGCTACCTCATGCCGTTAGATTAGGCTTCGCTTTATTGTTTTCCTGGCCGCTCAGATGCTGAGTGGCTGGTTTGCAGCGTAGCCGCTTAAACGAATATGCTCTTAGGTCCGCTTGTCGCGCATAGCGGACCTAAGTGCGCCATACTCCTGTTGCGCTTACACATTCCGACTCCCTCCAGAATCGCAAAGAGCCTGTATCAGGTATCGCGTTAACATTACGTCGTGGCACTCCCTGCCCTCTATATGGCCGTTCTTCCGCCAGCCGCTGAGTCAGTTTCAGCTCCCACTGCGCCTGCATGCCCCAGCAGCGGACGTCAGTATCATGCAACCAGCAAGTAATATCACGGCGCTTCAGGTAAAAGGCCAGGAGTTTGAATAAGGCACACATATCTTTAGCTGAGACAGTGGAAAACGTCTTTTAAAAAACCGCCCTTTATCGACCCAACCGCATAAGGCCACGCCCTCTTTGCATTCAAGCACAACCATTGTTCTTCTTCTTTTTCGACGCCGAACAATTGTGCCCACTTCAGTCATGTTGATGCCTTTCTTGAAAGATCTTTCTCATCAACAGCTCTGTTCAAAAGCACCGATTTGACAATAAATTCGTTACACCTGTTGAGATCTTCCCTGTCAGGCTGAATTTTTCCGTATACCCGCATCCCTTCCAGCATCATAAAAATACTCAGGGCCATGACGTGCGCGTCCTCATCCTGCCGAAAGACCTGTTGCGCCTGCCCCTTACACAATATATTTTCTAACTGATTGATTATTGAGTTAAATTTAGTAGAGACCTTTCTTTGTACTTCTTCATCACCCGGTAAAAGTTCACTGGCAGCGGCAATGGTAAAGCAGCCTTTCTCTCCCTCAGGAGCAGATGATAATAGAGCCACAAATTCGAGCGTTTCACGCAATGCCGCTTCTGGTGATAAATCCGCATTGCGTTTCGCTCCTCTGGTAACACCTTCATCCATGTATTGTTGTAATGCCGCAAGATAGATCGCTCGCTTATCGGGATAGAGTTTATAAATACTGGCGCTTGCTAAGCCTGACGCTTTCATAAGATCGGCCATAGAGGTCGCCCGGTATCCTTTCTGCCAGAAACATTCCAGCGCAGTATTCAGAAAGTCCTCTGGATCGAACTCTCGGGGCCTGCCAACAGATGATTTCATTTCATTCTCCCAATCTGATGAACAATTGTAGATCGACTAATCTACAATTGAAAGCACCTGTATATCTCTGACTTTCAAACCCACTTTTTCCGCTTGATATTACTTTATGTACAACGATGACATGTCCGCTTTTCGTTCATAGCGGACAAATGAGATCAGCAGCAAGCTGGCTAACAGCGTACCGCCAGGCAGGCGCGCCCATCACAGAAATTCAAATAACATATCCAGAAAAGCGCGCACGGCTGGATTTAAGCGACGACTTTCGGGCCAGAGAACGGTCAGGTTATGCCGTTCTACGGCAAATTCCGCCAGCACTGGCACTAACGCCCCCCGCTCTATCCAGGGTGCAGCCATAAAACTTGATGCCATTCCTATGCCTGCGCCTGCAGCGATGGTTGTCAGCACGCCTTCGCTCGCATCCATAACCACAGCCGAGGGCGGCAGAATATCTACCTCCCGTTCTGCAATGTTGAACGGCCAGCGAAACAGTTGTCCGGTGCTTTTATAACGCAGGTTAACGGTTTCGTGATTGACCAGCGCGTCAGGATGATGAGGTACGCCGCGCTTGCTCACATAGGCGGGTGACGCATAGCAACCCAGCTGATAAGGCGAAAGGCGACGCGACAAAAGCCGCGAATCGGGCAGATCGCCAATACGTATCGCTATATCAATGCCCGCTTCAACCAAATCCACATGTTCGTCGCTCAGCCGCAGTTCAATCTTTACTGCGGGCTGACGCTGACGAAACAGCCCCAGCAGAGGTGCAAGCATATGCACTCCCACCGGCAACGAGGTGGCTATGCGCACAGTGCCGCTGGGCTCAGCGCGCGCCTGCTTTGCCGCCTGCTCAATTTCCTCGGCATCATGCAATAACCGCAGCACCCGCTCATGCAGATCCCGCCCTTCAGGCGTAAGGGTAAGCGACCGCGTGGTTCGCGTAAAAAGCGCGATACCGAGCTGGCGCTCCAGCCGCTGGATGCTTTTGCTGATCGCGGAAGGCGATACAGAAAGGGTATGCGCAGCCGCAGTATAGCTTCCCAGCGATCCGGCGCGGGCGAAAGCGATAAGCCCGGTCAGCCTTTCAAAACCGATTTGTTCTTTCATGGCATAAGTAAAGCGAATAAGGGCCCGATTATCAATGTGCAGCAACTGGCATAACCTCTCTCTGTTGAACCTGTATCAGAGGAAAGCGTAATGAGCGAGATGATGAAAGCCGTGCGGTTGCACGAATTTGGTGGACCCAATGTCCTGCGTTACGAAGAGGCGCCCCGGCCGACACCCGGCGCGGGCGAAGTGCTGGTACGCGTGTATGCGACAAGCATTAACCCACCGGATCTTTATCTGCGGGACGGCTATCGCACGCTGCCGCCTGAATGGCGGCCCAGCGTCACTTTTCCGCTCATCCCCGGCACCGATATCTCCGGCGTCGTTGCGGCAATCCATGAGGATGAGTCCGGTTTTAGCGTCGGCGATGAAGTCTATGCCATGGTGAGATTCCCGGAAGATCTGATGAAAGGCAGCGGTGCTTATGCAGAATACGTTTGCGTGCCGGCTGGGGAACTCGCGTTAAAACCCCGCACGCTAGATCACGTTCATGCCGCCGCCGCGCCCATGTCACTCCTGACCGCCTGGCAATTTCTGATTGAAACCGGTCATGATGCCCCTAACCCTTTCCAGGCCTTCCGGCATATTCCTGTAGCGCTACAGGGCAAAACGGTTCTGGTTAACGGCGCTGGCGGCGGCGTAGGACACCTCGCCGTTCAGGTCGCCAGATGGAAAGGCGCGCGGGTAATTGCCGTAGCTTCGGGTAAGCACGAGGCGTTGTTACGTGAGCTGGGGGCTGAAACCTTTATCGACTACCACCAGCAGGCCGCCGAAACCGCCGTGCAGCATGTCGACCTGGTAATGGATGCCGTGGGCGGGCCGAATATGGAGCGATTCCTGGATGTCATTAAGCCTGGCGGGTCGCTTTATCTGGTTAATCCGCTGGGTTTCGCCGGGTATCAGAAAGCCGCCAGTCGCAGAATAACGGTTTCATCAATCCAGGTTCGTTCCAGCGGAAGACAGCTTGAGGAAGCGGGTCGGTTATTTGAAAGCGGCGCACTGCGCGTAGTGACAGACAGCATCTACCCGCTTTCGGACGCCGCAGCAGCGCATGAAAGGGCGGCCCGCGGCGGTATACAGGGCAAGATCGTATTAGTCATTGACTAAATATTAATGCTCCGCTGTTAGAGATATTTCCCGGCTGGGCGTCGCTTAAAGAAATAATTTATGATCCTGAAGAGATGGCTTCCAGGCAAACTGCCCCTGATATTTACAAGGGCAGTCGCAATATCCCGGAATTAACCCACTTCATGCATCAACGCTACCGCATCTTCTCCCGCAGGAATACGCAACGGCGCACTGGGATCGGTGGCGGCACGCCATATCGCTTCCGCAACATCAATCGCTTTGGTGGTTGGTTGCGGCTGCTGCATGCCGGTAAGTACCCGGTCAAACAGTGGCTGATAGGGTTCAGGCTGGGTGTGATCCATGCGCGACATGGCGTTTTTGCCGAAGTCAGTGGTCGGAGCCATGCCAGGCAGAACCAGACGTACGTTGATGTTGAACGGCTGTAACTCAAGCGCCAGCGATTCCGTAAAGGCATTCACCGCTGCCTTACTTGCCGTGTAGACCGCCAGTAATGGAAGAGATTTAAGCGTTACCGTAGAGGTGACGTTAATCACCGTACCGCTTTGTTTCGCGCGAAACTGCGGCAGCACAGCCTGCGTCATCGCGATGGTGCCGAGAGTATTAGTCTCAAACACATCGCGCACCGTAGACATTTCCATGCCTTCCAGCGCTGCAAGTACCCCTATCCCGGCGTTGTTCACCAGAACATCAATCTCGCCTGCTTCTGCGACAGCCTGACTGATACTGGCCTCATTACTGACATCCAGTGACAGCAGACGCAGATTTTCTGAATCTGGAAACAGATCGGCTTGTGGATTACGCATAGTGGCGATCACTTTCCAGCCACGTTCGAGGAAATAGAGAGCCGTTTCATGCCCAAAGCCTGAAGAACAGCCGGTGATTAAGATAGTTTTCACATTTCACTCCTGTCTGGTATTGAGTCAGGTGATTACTATATAGTCAGCCCTCTGTACTCACTACAACGCAGCGTCCAGTATTCATTCGCAGGAGTCCAAATGATCGATCCTTTAGCGGAAATAGTGTCGCTGCTACGACCGCAAGCGGCGTTCTCTAAGCGTGTGCGCGCCAGTGGCCGCTGGCGAGTCAATCGCAGCGAAACGGGTCAGCCGTTCTACTGCCTGATGCTGGGAGGTTGCAGTGAGCTGACCATAAAAGGCACCCCGCCCATTACCCTGGAGCCAGGGGATTTTGTGCTTATCCCCGCGGCGCTGGAGTTTTGTATGAGCAGCGTCGAACCGCCAGCAGCCGATGCGCCGGAAACCCTGCCGCAAATGCTCGCGCCCGGGGAATTCTGGGTAGGCGACCTAGGCCAACCCGCTGATGTACAAACCCTGATTGGCTATTGCCAGTTCGACGCACCCGATGCTGGGCTAATAGTCTCGTTGCTGCCGCAGTTTATTCATGTTCGAGGCGAGTCACGTCTGACGATTCTGGTGCAGCTGGTGATGGATGAATGCCGCGCACAACGTTCCGCGCGCGATATAGTCCTGGAACGATTGCTGGAGCTGTTATTAATTGAAGCGCTACGATCGATATTGATCTGCAATGCATGTCCGGGCGTGATGAGTGGGCTGGCTGATGAGCGCGTGTCTGCGGCGATCCGCGCCATTCACGCCCGGCCAGAGCATAGCTGGACGGGCGCCGAACTGGCGAAAGCAGCGGCTATGTCACGTTCCGCATTCTTTGTGCGCTTCCGGGAAGCGGTTGGCGTGGCGCCGATGGACTATCTGCTGACCTGGCGAATGGCACTGGCAAAAAAACTTTTACGCGGCAAAGATATGTCGGTGGCCGAAGTGGCTGAGCACGTTGGCTATCGCTCTGCCAGCGCTTTCAGCGTTGCGTTTTCCCGCCATGCTGACATTACGCCGGTAAAATATGAATAGGTTTCTTTCGGCGTCAGCAGACATTGCCGGAGAGCTTATGGAGGCGGTGCTGCAGGCTCAGTCAGAACCGTAAAGCTTTCCGTAGTCACAACGAATCATGCTGCACCCCAGGCTTATTCACCTGCGAGGGCACTCTTGGTTTTCATTTCTCGATCTAATGTCATCAGGCATCTGTATTTCCAAATAGCCTGTGCACTTGTCGCCATAAGTGCCGCTCTGGCTTTTATAAAATATGAGTTAAGCTCCTGCTGCGTTGGTTCAATAAATGGCGCACCACAAATATAATCTACATTATTAATCTCTACAAATCTTAATACCTCCGCTGGATTTTCAGCTAAAGCATAAGCCAGTGATATATTCAGTCCTTCTTGAAAATAGGCAACTCCCAGGAATGGAGGCTTTATTAGCTCAGGATAAAGATTTATCCACTGAGACTTCCCTTTCGATATATAATTCAAAACGTCGTCATATTCAGACAGTGTAATATCATTGCTATTATTTCTTTGAATCGCCATCTTAATCTTTTTGTAGGCAATCTGCTCTATATCATCATGAGAATTCGCCGAACAGGAAGCTAAAAGTGACAGGCAAAAAATAATTGTTAACCATTTCATTTTACAATTAACTCCCTGTCACCGCTATCGGCGATTTTTTTTCCTGGCATCCAGTGATGCAACAATGCAACCATTGGAGGCTGTACCATGTCCATTATCCCCATGAATAAGAAACCCAGCACGACCGCACATATTATTACCAGCATAAGGTGTCAAACGTAAAACAAAGCGCCCAGCCGTAGGATGACTTGCCATAGGGAACCCTATTTTATATTTTCCTCTTGGCAAAGGTCCTTTATTGGCTTCACACTCTAAGTTCGGATCGTCTTTATAACCCTCCGCACCTGCATACAGTGCATTAAATTTATACTCCCCATTTAGTGTGAATGTCTTTTTTCGTACATCGTAAACCCAGGTCATAGCACCTCCATTCAATGGCGCTTTCAGCGCCATACCATTTTTAGGTTAAATTTAAGCACGCCCTTTCCAGGAATCAGAGTATTGAATGTTTCCATCACAGTACTTCCATGTAATCTTCTCATATCGTAGCGTGACAGACTCAAAATGATTAAGATATTCAATAGATTTAATGTTATGCATTAACGGATTTATGGAAACAACCTTAACCCCTTCAAGGAGCATATTAAAATATTCCTCTTCTTGCCCCGAATAATCAATTCTATACCACTTAAACTCTGCGCTTTTCAATGTCTGTCCGGACGATACTGCTTTATATAGATATGGACTTGATGAATCAAATTCTTTCTCAAACTCAAGCGCACTATGAACTCTTGTTCCTGTTAATTTCCCAGTATGGCTATCAGTGGGAATGCTTAGCCCATGCATAAAACTGAGTATCTCTATGCTTCCCTCTCTGTCTTGCACATCAACAGAACCTTTAACATCTGAGCCACTATCATCTTTGAGCCATAAGTAAGCTGGTATCGCCATTTTAAAACCCCTTGTTCAACAATTATAAATTAATGTTATTGTTAAGTGCTGTTTAAAAAAATTTACTAATAATGGATATATAATGACCTTAATTCTTGTCAATTAGAATTGAGTTGCAAGTAAATAAGATAACTCCGCTTCGTTGAGGATGCACGTCGAGCGTTTAATTATTTCGCTCACGGAGCATAAATTTTTACTCCAAATCTGGAGTATTACTTAAATAATTGTTTATTCCTCATGGCTTATTTATCTTTTAATTACTCTTTCCATTTACCTTAGTACGTATCAGCCACTTAATTTATTGGATAAAGTACAGACCTCAGCTAATCTCACGCTAAAAGGAACCTGTTACTACAATCATTTAGCCAGTGCGCCGTGACCGAGGGTATTGATGCTAATGCGGGGTATTCTTTCAGAATGCGGTTACAAACAGGCCTGAAGGCGCAGCGCAAAAGAGCGCGGGGAAAACAAAAAAAGCCCGCTTACGCGGGCAACAATACTGGAAGCAATGTGAGCAATGTCGTGCGCTTCATCAGTAGAACCACCGCTGAAGCGCAATAAAATAATAATCATTCTTGTTCTCACTTGTAAAGCGCTAATTGAGAATTTTTCTCATTACCATGCTAAGGGTGTGTCTTTACTCTTCTGGATGACGAAATTACCTGCAGCCGTGCCGCCATGTTTTGGGTCATCGCCCCCTTTGCGATACACTCAGCCTATTGCCCGGACACCGTTGAGTTCTATGTCAAAACTAATCCCGTCGCTGATGCTTATTCTCAGCGTATTAAGCGTCTCTGCCTGGTCGGCAGAGAACCGCGATATCCGCCACAGCGGCTTTGTCTACTGTGTTAACGGCACGCTGAATACCTTTAATCCGCAAATGGCTAGCAGTGGCCTCGCTGTGGATACGCTTGCTGCGCAGCTGTATGACCGCTTGCTGGATGTCGATCCCTACACCTATCGTCTGGTGCCCGACCTCGCCTCCGCCTGGGAAGTGCGGGATAACGGCGCAACCTACCGTTTTCACCTGCGCAGCAAGGTATCGTTTCAACATACTTCGTGGTTTACGCCCACGCGCGCGATGAACGCCGATGACGTGGTGTTTAGTTTTGCCCGTATGTTTGACCGCAACCATCCGTGGCACAACGTCAACGGCGGCAGCTACCCTTACTTTGACAGCCTGCAGTTTGCTGATTCTGTGCAGAGCGTGAAAAAGCTCGACAGCAACACGGTTGAGATCCGGCTCAATAGCCCTGACGCGTCGTTCCTCTGGCATCTGGCGACTCACTACGCGCCAGTGCTCTCAGCGGAGTATGCTGACCAGCTGACCCGCAGCGGCCGCCAGGAAGAGCTCGATCGTCAGCCGGTCGGTACAGGCCCCTATCAGCTCAGCGAGTATCGCGCCGGGCAATATATCCGGCTGGCACGTAACCCTGCCTACTGGAAAGGGGTGCCTCGTCTGCAGCAGGCGGTGATCGATTTGGGCGCAGGCGGCACCGGCCGTATGTCCAAATTGCTGACTGGCGAATGCGATGTGCTCGCCTATCCCGCCGCGAGCCAGATCTCAATCCTGCGCGACGATCCTCGTTTACGTATGACGCTGCGACCAGGGATGAATATCGCCTATCTGGCGTTTAATACCCGTAAGCCTCCGCTCGATCGGCCGGAAGTACGTCATGCGCTGGCGCTGGCGATCAATAACGAGCGGCTGATGGAGTCGATCTATTACGGCACGGCGGAAACCGCTGCCTCAGTGCTGCCGCGTGCCTCATGGGCATATGATAGCGAAGCGCGCGTTACTGAATACGACCCGAAGAAAGCGCGCGCGCTGCTGGAATCCCTGGGCATTACCGATCTGCATCTGCGTCTGGTGGTGCCCTCCGCTTCGCAAGCCTGGAATCCCAGTCCGCTAAAAATGGCGGAACTGCTGCAGGCGGATCTGGCGCAAGTGGGCGTGAAAGTCAGCATTGCGCCGGTGGAGGGCCGTTTTCAGGAAGCGCAATTGATGTCGATGAACCACGATCTGACGCTAACCGGCTGGGCGACCGACAGTAACGATCCAGACAGCTTTTTCCGTCCGTTACTAAGTTGCGCGGCGATCCGCTCGCAAACCAACTACGCGCACTGGTGTTCGCCCGGCTTCGATGAAGCGTTGCAGAAAGCGCTGCTGTCGCAGCAGCTTGCAGGTCGAATTGATAACTATCATCTGGCGCAGCAGATGCTGGCGCGCGATTTACCCGTGCTGCCGCTCGCCTCTTCGCTGCGTTTGCAGGCCTATCGCCACGATATCAAAGGCCTGGTGTTAAGTCCGTTCGGCAACACCTCTTTTGCCGGAGTTTATCGTGATGAGCGCGAGGAGCCGTAAGTGATCATCTATATGTTGCGTCGTCTGTTATTACTGGTGATTACCCTGTTTCTGCTGTCGCTGGTCGGCTTCAGCCTGAGCTATTTCACTCCCAACGCGCCGCTGGAAGGCGCCTCGCTGTTCGATGCCTGGTGGTTCTGGTTCAGCGGCATGCTGCAGTTTGATTTCGGCGTCTCCAGCACCAACGGCCAGGAGATCGGTCTGCAACTGCGAGAGGTGTTTCCCGCCACGCTGGAGCTTTGCGTGCTGGCGTTCGTACTCGCGCTGTTAACCGGGATTCCGCTGGGCATCTGCGCGGGCGTGATGCGTAATAAGTGGCAGGATAAGGTGATTAGCGCGCTGGCGCTGCTCGGCTTCTCCATGCCGGTATTCTGGCTGGCGCTGCTGTTTACCCTCTTTTTCTCGCTGACGCTCGGCTGGCTGCCGGTGTCCGGACGTTTTGACCTGCTCTATCCGGTGCAAAACATTACCGGCCTCGCGCTGGTGGACGCCTGGCTTAGCCCGTCGCCGTGGCGTCACGAGATGCTGGTCAGCGTATTGACGCATATGATCCTGCCGGTGATTGTGCTGGCGGTCGCTCCCGCCACCGAGGTAATGCGCCTGCTGCGCGCCAGCACCAGCGAAGTGATGGATAAAAACTACGTTAAGGCAGCCGCCACACGCGGGCTGTCGCGTTTTACCGTGATCCGTCGGCATGTGCTGCACAATGCGCTGCCGCCGGTGATCCCGCGTCTGGGCTTACAGTTTTCCACCATGCTGACGCTGGCGATGATCACCGAAGTGGTATTTAACTGGCCTGGGCTGGGCCGCTGGTTAATCAATGCGATCCGCCAGCAGGACTACGCGGCCATTTCAGCAGGCGTAATGGTAGTTGGCGGTCTGGTGATCCTGGTGAATGTGATTTCCGATATTATTGGCGCGGCGATGAATCCGTTAAAGCATAAAGAGTGGTATGCGTTGCGTTAGGGAATGTGGGATGCCGGTGTGTCTTTTGCAGGCTGATCCACACGAGGTCTAGGTTATAAAGCCGAATATTCACATACCGGCGCATCAAATGGTTCGGGCAGATTTAAATGACTGCCCGCGCTAATGCGTGTAATTATTGCTGACAAGCTTTCACTTTCCATTAGCGCCCTAACGCTGTTGGCCGCAGCCTGACAGGACTTAAAAGCAGCGAGCCCGGCATAAGCCGACATCGCTCATTCAGTCAATAGTACTAACAAGATGATAATAACCTGTCGATTGTTTCTTTATCTTTTCCATGAAAAATAACCTCTAGATGATGCTTTTCATCATTGACCCAATCCAGGACTGAATCTTTTAATACCTCTAAATATACACGCAGATCGGCATCAGGAATGCTCGGCAATGACTCATGCACGATCATCACTTTATTTTCACTAATTCAGTCTAGATCACGTAAACAATCATAGAGAGAGTTCCAGTTGAGACCAAAGTACCCAGGAAACCAAAGTAAGTAATAAAGAGATCTTAGTAATTCATCAGTATCAGCGATGGTTGGATCCACCCTGGCTACAAACACCTCACCACCATTATAACATACTGTTTTATTTTCGAATTTAAATAGACCCATCTCATCATCACCTGATTTTTATGAACGTCTTATTCTTATAATGATCATTTGTATAATAAGCCTCGCCATTTTGTCCGACAATGACTCGTTGAGGACCAAGATCTGATATATTCGGATACGGTAAATTGGCCGACGTCGCACAGAAGTAAGTAGTTAGTTATAATGTAAAAAACCCAATCAAAAGGGTTGGGATTCATTTTCAAGCATGAGAAAGTTTGTCTATTTTTCCCTTATCCTTAATGATCTGATTATCAAAAATAGATTTATCCAACCCATTTAAAAAAGAACTAATACGTAGAAGAGCAGGCGATACGGATCTTGCCTCATTACTATCTAAAGAAGCTATAGAGGATATCAATTGTCCATCATAGTCTTCTCCAGCCAACGGATTCTGCCTTAGAATAACTTCAGCTCTTGGTAAAACTTCTGCAAAAAAATAGCTCTTGCCTTATTGCTCAGGCAGCATCACCAACATCTACTTTATCGAGAGAAATATCCAAAACTCCGCTAAATACTCATCTAAAGATGAGTGTTCACTTTTTTATAATCATTTTTATTGATAAGTAAAAGTTTTCTAAACGCTGTCATATCCCGTATATATCCTTTCATATTCTTCTGGAGTTATTGCAACTTCATACTCACTTATATGATCACACAATATCTCAAAGGCAAGTGACTCTTCATTGTACTGGATATAATCTAAAGATCCTTCATCAAAGCTGATTTTAACCGATCTTCAAGATTTTTCTCTAACTGAGTAATTCTGTTACCGAACATTTATATATTCCTTACTATTTTTTCCGGTCTGGACTGCGCCAGAATAAGTTTCCTATCAGGAATCAATTAAGTAGGAAGTCAAATTGCATATCCTCTCCTTTGCCTTGATATCTTTGTTTTGTTTTATTAAAAAGACCAACAATAACATCAAATTTTTCACCTAACCTTTCTTTGGAAGTGGATGAGTTCTTCCAGTGTATAAAAAAACCACAAGCCATACCCGAACTTAACATATCCCATAGAGCGTCAGTATTATTACCATAGTAGGGTCCAAAATCTAACACCTCAGCTAAAGTACGATGAAAATCTTTCTCTGAACTCATGAGAGCGCCATCTATTACGATACTTTGATACATATATTTCTCCCTTGTCACTTCCACTTGCCTATCGATGTTACTGTTTCATAGTGGTCTGTTGTTATATATAAAAGGCCATCATCAGAATACAGTAAACGTGTGCCACCTTGTTTTGCTCTTGACATGACATTATTTATTCCAATATCAGCTTCATACCAAGTCCTTCCTGCTGAAGAGGTGCCTTCCAGCACCGGAATAAGCAGTTCGCCTTTTGATAAATCCTGTTCGGTGAGAAAGGCCCGGCTGGTAATATAGCCGCGCTGCATATACCAGTCGGAAATATCGTGCACCAGCGCGTTTATTTCCGTTAAGTCAAGGCAGCGGTTAATATAGGGCGCGGTGATATTTCCCTGCTGGCGTTCGGACAGCAGGGAGGCATTGCGGATAACAATTTTTTTCACCGGAAAACAGGGGCCGTTCCGGCCAGATGCCACAGAGGGCGGGCTTTCAGGCGACACGGCGTGCCACAGCGCATCGCGCTGCTGCTGATCCTGGCTCAGCCACTGCTGCTGCTGACTCTGAATATAATCGCGGTCAGCGGGATTTAGCGGTGCTGCAATAACTGAAGTTGTGAATAAGCTGACGCATAGCGCCAGTATCGTCCCTGATTTCATCATCATAAAAACTTAATTTAAATTGATTGTAATTTTTTCGTAAGCACACAAGCCCAGAATACCATCAAAACAATCGGAAAGTTCCTGATGGAACTATAAAAAAATGATTTTCTATATGTTTTAAATATCAAAAAATTAAATATCAACTTAACACAAATCAGATGCAAATCAGACAGAATCATGCAAGCGAGAACAATATATAAAGTGTCAATCAGGAATGAATAATTAAAATAAATGCTGTTTGAATACGCGTAATCAATGAAATTGATAAATAAAATGGGTATGTAGCGGAGAATAAGACGGGCTTCAACGGCGTAAAGTTTTACTCAGCCACTCTTCTGTTTGCTTGTCAGCCTCTTACCGATTACCACTTTCAACGCACCGTTTGCCGGAGCGGCGATACAGAAACGCGCCCGAACAGATCTCAGCTAAAATCATGCGCAAGGCGTTGCTCGCGAATCATGACTGGGCACGCGCGTCGCGGAAACCACATCGCTACGCCTTACCGGAAAACATGATGTCGTCTGTCGCTGATATCCAGCAGCGCGAAATTTGAGTCACCTCTTTTTAAAACTACCCATCTCAGAGCCGCCCTTACGCACAATGCTCTGGCTTCGGCAACGTTCAGTTATCACAAACGGCAACAGAGGTGCCCTCTTATCGGCCGCCTGTCTGCGTACCTGCCTGCAGGTCCGCTTTTTACTGCTACCTTTTACTGATAACCCTCTGTTTTACTGGAGAGAGACTTTGCCATCACCCCGCACCAGAAGAACAGAGCGCTTTGTGCTGCTGTTTCTGCTTTTTATTAGCCTGTTTATCGTGACGGCATGTAGCTGGGCATTATGGCGTTCCTGGCAGAACCGGCTTCAGGATGTCTCAGTCCAGGCCCGCAACCAGTCGCTCTCTCTGTCGCGACAGGCGCAGGATACTTTCCTGCAGGTTAATATTGCGCTGGATGAAATAGCCCGCCAGACAGACCAGGTATTTAGCCACCCGGAGGCGTACAGCGGCGAGCGCGGCATTCTGGCCAGACTCTCTCTTCCCCTGCCTCAGCTGGCTGGCCTGTTTGTGTATGATAAAGAGGGCAACGGGCTGGCCAGCTCTCGCGACCAGCATGACACGCAGATGAATAATGCCGATCGGGAGTCATTTATCTGGCACCGCGATCACGCGGATACGGGCGTTCATATCGGAGAGGTTATTCGCAGCCGCAGCGCCGATGAGATGGTCATTCCGGTTTCTCTGCGGCTGAATGACGCTGAAGGTAATTTTCGCGGCGTGGCGCTCGGCTCGGTAAAAGTCGCCTTTTTTCGCCAGTTTTACGGCTGGTATGAACAGAGCCCGGGCGATCTGCTGGCCCTGATGAACACAGAGGGCCTTCTTCTCTATGCTCGCCCTTTCCCAGACAGCGTGCTCAACAGCAGTCTCTCCTCCAGCCCGCTCTTTACCCGCCTGCTGAGCCAGTCGCGCATCGGCAGCGCGACCTGGAACAGCCATCTTGACGGACAGAAGCGTCTTTTCGGCTACGCCCGGCTGGAGCGTTATCCTCTGGTCGTGGCTGTCGGCTATGAAACCCGGGCGATCCGGCACGCCTGGTGGATGAGCAATATCACCGGCATCAGCGTTAATATTTTTACGTGGCTGCTGGTTTTGCTGTTCGGCTTTCTGGTGCTTCGTCAGCTGCATGCCAACCAGCGGAGCCAGCAGGCGCTGATGCGCTCGCAGGATGAGCTGACGCGGCTCAACAGCACGCTCAGCGACCTGGCGATGCTGGACGGCTTAACGGGACTGGGCAACCGGCGACAGTTCGATTTTTATCTGGAGAAGAGCCTGGAGGGCGCCGCCTCACCGGTCTCGCTGATTATGTTCGATGTGGACTACTTCAAGCGTTATAACGATGAGTATGGACATATTGCTGGCGATCGCTGCCTGCAGGAGGTAGCGGCGGTGCTGAAACACCTTCCGCTGCGCAGCACCGACCGGGTGACCCGCTATGGCGGAGAAGAGTTTGCCATTATTCTGCCGGGCACAAAAGCCCGGGATGCGGAGAACGTAGCGCACCGGGCGCTGGAGGCCATTCGCCGGGCGGCGCTGCCTCATGGGGCGAGCGATCTGCCGGAAAAAATCGTTACCCTGAGCGCCGGTATCAGCGCCTCCTCTTCCGGAGACTCGCCTGACTCGCTGAAGGTTGCCGCCGACGAGGCGCTTTACGTCGCTAAAAAAGCGGGCCGTAACTGTATTGCCGGTATGGATGGCATCTGCCTGCTATAACCTTGCCTTGCGGCGTGGAACAGAGATCGTCACCAGACCCAGCACGATCAGCAGCACGCCCGCGAGGCCGCTCCAGCGGAACGGTTCGCCGAATACCGGCAGCAGAACCGCAGCCAGCCACACCAGCACATAGCTCAGGCTAAGCAGCGGATAGAGCCGGTTAAGCGGCAAATGACGCAGCGCCAGCATCCAGCAAAGCATAGAAAGCCCATAGGCCCCCAGCCCGATACAGAGCAGTACCAGCGGCTTGCTGTGCTGCACCCAGTCGACGCTCAGCCATTCAGCGGCGGGTGGAAAGTCCCGCATCGCCAGACGTAATACCAGCTGAGCCAGCGTCACCAGCAAAACAGAACACAGCGCCAGACTAAAGCCTTTCACAGATGGCTCCCTATCAGTGCCACGCCAGCGACGATCGCCAGCGTGCCGATCCACTGCTGCAGCGTGTAGCTTTCCCGCCAGATGAGACGCGCGGCAAGCGCCACCAGCACAAAATTGATGCTGAGCATCGGATAGGCCACGCTGACCGGCACCAGACGCAGCACCCATAGCCACACCAGCATCGCGACGCCAAGCAGCAGCAGGCTCAGCGCGATCCACATCAGCAGGCGTTTTTTCCCCTGTCGCGTGCCGATGGTGGCCGCCTGTTTCTGGCACAGCTGCGCTGCGCAACTCAGCAGGCTCACCAGCATAATCAGCAGCAGGTTCATGGTTTTTCGTCATAGCCGTAGTAAATCAGCCGCCCCTGGCGATAAACCTCATCTGGCTTCGGCAGACTCGCATCCGGCTCCTTCTCGCCTGAATCGAGCATCACCACTACGGATACCTTGCCGTTTCGGCGATGCTCCTGCAGCCAGTCCGCAAAGGCGCCGCCATCCACATAGCGCGGCTGCGCATCGGGATAGCTGAGGCCATATTGCAGTTCGCCTTTAGCGTCATAGAGGGTAATATCGCTGCGCCGCAGCTCCCAGGCGATCGCCGAGGCCACGCCCGGATGGTCGGCCAGCAGATAACGGCTGCCCGCCAGCCGCTCGTGCACTGCGCTGACGAAACTCTGCGGCTGCTTCGAGTCGCGCACCTTCTGCGGAATGGCGTAACCAACCAGCAGCGCCAGCGCCAGCGGACAGAGTGCCGCCAGCTGCCAGCGGTTATCGCGCGGCTGGCGGCTCAGCCAGCCCACCACGCCCCAGCAGACAAACGCCGCTGCCGCCCAGACTACGCGCATCGTCTCGTCGCTGGCGTAGAGCGGATGGTGTGCCAGCCCCCACGGCGCAAGGAATGCCACGACTGCGATTGTCGCGATCAGACCGAACAGCAGGTTTATCCAGCCGTTGATCTTAAACACCTTGCCCAGAGCTGCGCTGCTGCCGTGGGCATAGCGCGCCATCAGCAGCGCCAGCGGCGCGAAGCAAGGCAGAATATAGGTGGGCAATTTGCCTTTTGCGATGCTGAAAAACAGCAGCGGCATCACTACCCAGCACAAGAGATAAGCCGCGCCGGGCTCTTGCCCGCGCTGCCGCCACGCCGCCTTCAGCGAGCCAGGCAGTAGCGCCAGCCATGGCATGCAGCCCGCCAGCAATACCGGCAGGTAATACCAGAACGGTGCTTTATGCTGCGCATCGGCTTCGGCAAACCGTTGGATATGCTCGACCCAGAAGAAGTAGTGCCAGAAATCCCCTTCCTGCCGATTGATCGCCAGTGCCCAGGGCGCGCTGATTAGCGCCGCCGTCACGATGGTCAGCAATCCCCAGCGCAGCAGTTCAGCGAAGCGACGCTGCCAGATCGCCCAGGGCACGATTGCCAGCACCGGTACCGCCAGCGCCAGAAAGCCCTTGGTCATAAAGCCCATGCCGCAGGCGGCGCCGAGCAGCAGATAGCCACCGAGTCGCTGCTGCGTGGTGTTCGCCTGCGCCGCCAGCCAGTAACTGCACATCGCCGCCACCAGCCACAGCAGCAAAATGGGATCGATCACCGCATAGGTTCCGACACCATATACCAGCAGCGAGGTCAGAAAAATGAGGCCGCCGGTGAGCGCGATTGTCCGGCTGGCAAACATGCGTCTGCCGAGCCAGTAGAGCAGCAGCGCGCTAAAGGTGGTGCTGAAAATCGCGCCTGCTCGCACGCCGAAAGGCGTATGACCAAAGATGAACTGGCCGATATTATTTACCCAGTAACCGGCAATCGGTTTCTCAAAGTAGCGCAAGCCGAAAAAGTGCGGCACCACCCAGTTGCCGCCCGCGAGCATTTCGCGGCTGATTTCGGCATAGCGCGTTTCATCCGGCTGCCATAAGGCACGAAATTCAATCGGGATAAGGTAATAAAGCGCGAAGAGCGCCAGCAGCAGCGCGGTTTTAGTGCCTGTACGCATCCATGTTTCCTGTGCAAATAAATACCGTGACGTTCAGCCCTGACAGCCCAGCCAGCCTTCGCGTCCGGGGATGTGACCGCGGACGACGCGGCCTCGCGGCAGCGTGCTGAGTTCGGCGGGCAATAGCTCACTGAGCGGGCAGAAGTGGATACCCTGATCTTCTGCGCGTTTCAGCAGTTCTGCGAAAGCGGATAATCCGACAATGCCTTCAACCTCGGCATGAATGGTGTAAACCGGCGAGCCGGTGGCAGCCAGCATCTGTTCGAGGATAAAGTCGTTGAAGCCTGCCACACTGACCTGCTGGCCGACCACTTCGTCCCAGGTTGGCAGCGTAACCGGCACCTGCACCGTGCCGTTGCTGCCGTCGCTGAGCTGCGGAATAAAGGGCCCGCTGCCGCGGCAGTCGCTGTTATAGAGGAAGCCAAACTGCTCTTTGGCATCGACCACGCGCGTATCGGCGCGCCAGCCCGCGACCGCCGAACAGGTGACAGTGTCACCTGTTATCGCTTCGAGAGCCGCTTTGCCCCGCGCAATCTGCTCAGTCAGCTTTGCCTGCGGCCAGACGCCCGCCCAGGTTTGCCAGGCGAAATGATCCCAGGCATGCAGGCCGATTTCGTGATGCTCGGCCGTGGCGCGAATAATGTCAGCCAGCCCGCGCCCGATATCCCGCCCCGGCCAGGCGGTGCCGGCCAGCAGAATATCCCAGCCGTAGAGCGAGGCTGCGCGCGAGCGCAGCATCTTCCACAAAAAGCGCGGCTTCATCAGACGCCACAGGTGGCGTCCCATGTTGTCCGGCCCGACGCTGAAAAAGAAGCTGGCCTGCAGCTGATGCAGACTGAACTGCTCCAGCAGCGCCGGGACGCCCAGCTTCGTACCTCGCCAGGTGTCGACATCGACGCGCAAACCGACTTTCTTCATGGCTTGTCCTGTAGCTCAACGGTGCGCAGGAAGAAGTCCAGCGTGTTGTCGATGGTGGTATCCATCTCTACCGTCGGCGTCCAGTTCAGCAGACGGCGCGCGTTTTTGATCGACGGCTTACGGTGCTCTACGTCCTGATAGCCCTTCCCGTAGTAGCTGCTGCTCTCGACTTCGCGGAAACCGGCAAACGGCGGGAAACGGTCACGCAGCGGATGGCGTTCGAAGCTCGCCAGCAGACGCTCGGCCAGTTCTTTGATGCTGGCTTCATTGTCCGGATTGCCGATATTGACGATCTGGCCGTCGCAGTTGCCGTTTTTGTTTTCAATGATGCGGAACAGCGCTTCAATGCCGTCACGAATATCGGTGAAGCAGCGTTTCTGCGCGCCGCCGTCGATCAGTTTGATCGGCGAACCTTCCACCAGATTAAGGATCAGCTGGGTGATAGCGCGTGAGCTGCCGATACGGGCGGCGTTCAGGTTATCGAGACGCGGCCCCATCCAGTTAAACGGACGGAACAGGGTGAAGCGTAATCCCTCTTTTTCGCCGTATGCCCAGATAACGCGGTCCAGCAGCTGTTTCGACACGGAGTAGATCCAGCGCTGTTTGTTGATCGGGCCGACCACGAGATTAGAGTGATCCTCGTCGAAGTGGTTGTCGGTGCACATGCCGTACACTTCCGAGGTCGACGGGAAGATAATGCGCTTTTTATACTTCACGCAGTCGCGGATGATCTTCAGGTTCTCTTCGAAATCGAGTTCGAACACGCGCAGCGGGTTGCGGGTGTACTCAATAGGCGTGGCGATCGCGACCAGCGGCAGCACCACATCGCATTTCTTGATGTGGTATTCAATCCACTCCGAGTGAATGCTGATATCGCCTTCAACAAAGTGGAAGCGCGGCTGATCAAGGAAACGGCTGATCGCATCGGAACCGATATCCAGTCCGTAAACCTCAAAGTTGTCATCCTGCAGCAGGCGTTCAGTTAAGTGATTGCCGATAAAGCCGTTAACGCCGAGGATCAACACGCGGGTGCGTCGTTTGATCGCGGCGACCGGCTGCGAATAGAGCAGCGCGCCCGGCACCATGCCGAGGTTTTGCGCCAGCTGGCTGCCGTTCATATAGACGCCGTTATCGCTCTGACCGGTCAGCACTTCCAGCGCGCCTTCGCCGCAGGCGATCAGGAAAGGCTCGACCGACAGCACGGTACCCGGCTTCGCTTTTGGCGCATCCGCATGCACGCGCCCTTTCCATACGACAAACTTCAGCGTACCGGCAAAGGCAAACGCGCCCGGCCAGGGATCGGTTACGGCGCGCACCAGGTTATTCACCGACTGCGCAGGCCACTCCCAGTTGATACGTCCGTCTTCTGGCGTGCGGCGGCCGACCACCGTGGCTTCGCTGTCGTTTTGCGGCGTGGCGGAAATTTCGCCGCGCTTCATCGCCGGTAATACGCCGTCCAGCAGCTCCGTCGCACAGGCGACCAGCTTGCGGTGCAGCGTCAGCGCGTTGTCCTGCTCATCAATCGCCACGCGCTGCTGTACAACGATATCGCCAGCGTCGGCGCGCTTCACCATACGGTGCAGCGTCACGCCGGTTTCGGTTTCGCCATTAACCAGTACCCAGTTAAGCGGCGCGCGGCCGCGGTATTTCGGCAGCAGCGAGCCGTGCAGGTTAAAAGCGCCCACCCGGGCGGTTTTGAGGATGTTATCGCTCAGCAGCGCACGGTAATAGAAGGAGAAAATAAAGTCAGGCTGCATCGCTTTAATACGATCGACCCACAGCGGATGGCTGGCGTCTTCCGGTGCGTAAACCGGGATGCCCTGCTCCGCCGCCAGGCGCGCCACGGATGGAAACGCATGGCTTTCAGGCGAGGTGTCAGCATGCGTGAAGATGGCGCTGATTTCATAACCGGCTTTCAGTAGCGCGCTAATGCCCGCACAGCCCATTTCGGCGTAGGCGAAGACGATAGTTTTCATTACTCGGATTCCTGTACTGAAGAAGCTTTTTGCTGTGGGTGAACAACACGCTGGATAAAGTAGCGGGGACGCGCGCGGACATCGTTATAGATACGGCCGATGTATTCGCCAAGCAGGCCCATGCCGATAAACTGCGCGCCGACAAAAATAAAGAGTACGGCGAACAGCATGAACACGCCGTCGCCCGCCCAGCTGGCGCCGAGAAACAGACGCAGCACGATCAACACCAGCGAAAAGGCGAAACCGGCCAGCGCGATCAGGCTGCCGATAATGCTCAGCAGACGCAGCGGCGTGGTGGTCAGACAGGTCACCAGGTCGTACATCAGGTTAATCAGCTTCATAAAGCTGTATTTAGAGTCGCCGAACTCGCGCTCGGCGTGGGTAACCGGCAGTTCAATGGTGCGGCGGGCGAAGGTGTTGGCGAGAATAGGAATAAAGGTGCTGCGCTCGTGGCAGTTAAGCATCGCATCGACAATATGACGACGATAGGCGCGCAGCATACAGCCGTAATCCCCCATCGCTTTGCCGGTGACGCGCTGTATCAAATGGTTAATGGCGCGCGAGGCGCGGCGGCGGAACCAGCTATCCTGACGGTTCTGGCGAACGGTGCCAACCACGTCATAACCCTGCTGCGCCGCCTGCACCAGTTTCGGGATCTCTTCCGGCGGGTTTTGCAGATCGGCATCCAGCGTGATGATCAGATCGCCTGAAACATGGCTGAAACCCGCCATAATGGCCGAGTGCTGACCATAGTTGCGGTTCAGCAATACGCCGACCACATGGCTGCCGGGCATATCGGCGGCATCGTTGATCATCTGGGCGGAGCGGTCGGCGCTGCCGTCGTCCACCAGCAAGATCTCATAATCCAGCCCAATCAAGCTGCAAGCCGCATCCGTACGGCGCACCAGCTCCGCCAGGCTCTCTTCTTCGTTGTAAACGGGAATAACGACGGAAACTTTGCGAATCGCTTTTTCTTCCTGCATCTCAGACTCCAGCTATGTGACGCAAGGCGTCAATGACGCGGGTGACATCGTCATCATGCATATCCGGAAACAGCGGAATGGAGCAGATACGATCGCTGTTCCATTCGGTGTTGGGCAGAGAGAGCTGCGGATAGCGTTCGCGATAGTATTTGTGGGTGTGCGCGGCGCGGAAATGCAGGCCGGTGCCGACATCCTGCGCTTTCAGCGCTTCCATCAGCGCATCGCGGCTGAGGCCGCACGTCGCTTCGTCGACGCGAATGATAAACAGATGCCAGGCGTGCTGATGAGCCCATGTCGGTTGCGACAGCGGCAGGAACGGCGTGTCGGCTAATTCGCGCAGATAGCGCTGAGCGATCGCCTCGCGGCGCGCATTGAAGGCAGAGAGCTTTTTCAACTGCACCAGCGCAATAGCCGCGCTGATATCCGGCAGGTTGTACTTGAAGCCAGGTATAATCACTTCCGCCTGCGGTTTGCGGCCGTGGGTATGGCGGTCATACGCATCGACGCCCAGACCGTGGAATTTCAGGCTGCGCATGCGATCCGCCAGCCCGGCGTCATCGGTAACAATCAGCCCACCTTCGGCGCAGGTCATGTTTTTGATGGCGTGAAACGAGAAAATGGCAGTACCCGTACTGCCGACATGGCGTCCCTTGTAATAGCACCCCGCCGCGTGCGCGGCATCTTCAATTACCGGGATATTGTAACGCTTGCCGAGGGCGTGAATCGCATCGCTGTCTGCCGGCGCGCCCGCGTAATGCACCGGGATAATGGCGCGGGTGCGAGGCGTGATAGCAGCTTCGATTTGTTCGGGCGTAACCATCAGCGTATCGCGATCGATGTCGATCATTACCGGCGTGGCGCCCAGCAGCGTGATGATATTGATGGTTGAAACCCAGGTCAGCGAGGGTGTGATGATCTCGTCACCGGGCTGAATATCCAGCGCCAGCAGCGTAACGTGCATACCCGCCGTTGCGGAACTCACTGCGATAGCGTGTTGATTACCCGTAAGCTGGCAAAAAGCCTGCTCCAGCGCAGCATTCTGCGGGCCAGTGGTGATCCATCCCGATTCAAACACCGCTTTTACCGCAGCCAGCTCTTCTTCACCCAGTGAAGGCCGCGAAAAAGGAATAAATGACATAGTTAGATTCCATCAATTTAAGTTGTTCAAACGTAAAACAGTTAAGCACCGCCTGGAGAAATAAATATTACAAACATGAAGCAATTGTTTCTTTTTAGCGTAATTTTGTTGAATCTCACTATGGCTCCCGTTTGCAGAGAGTCGTCGGAGAAATAATGCTGAGAAAACCTTAAGACAGCCTTAAAGAGGCTGCAGGTTTTTTTCATCTGGCGTGGAAGGTAAAGCAAGAACAACTTAAAGGAGATGATGCTAATAACCCGCGCTCGATGTTATCTTTTATTTGAGCATTTCGTGTCATATGCGTTACTAGTGTATATGTTCTTTCGGCAAGATCAACTAACAGGTGAAAAGTTCATTAAAAACAGAGGCTTTTTTTATTAGCAATGGTTAGCGCACGCTCGAAAAAACCGTTAAAAAAATCTATTTTTCAATTGTTTATGATTGATTTATTGATTTAGCGTCACGCTTTTGATTCTGTTTTTCGCCAAAAGCACCCTGCACAAAATTTAACCATTCGCCTGCGTTTTTATCGGCGTGTAAACAATGATTAAACCGTAAATAGCGTCTGACCTTTAGCAAAGAGTTATTTTGGAATACAAATGATGAGGCAGGATGCAAAGACAACGCATTGATACGCGGCTGGCTGCCGCGCAAAAGAACGTAACTTAATACGCCGGCTTATTAATGCATTCTTGTGCTAATTTACTTTGCCCGCTAAGTAAAGAAGCGATCCTTTTACGGGCTCGCTCTGTCAAAATTCCGCTTCCTCTCCTGGCAGTGGCAGAGAAAGTTCCTGACCTTCAACGCCAGCGTAGAAAATAAGTAATTCAGTCGGCTCTTCGCTGGTATAGCCGCGATGCGCGCTGTCGATCGTTTCATTAAGCGCCTGCCCCGCGCTAACGCTAAAGCGTTCACCGGTGTGCTTATCTTCAACGGTCAATTGACCAGACAGAATATAAGCGGTATTGGGCATGGGATGTGTATGCCAGGGGATCTCGCTGTGGGCAGGCAATGACATACGCATCACCGATATCTGCGGCTTGCCTGCCGGATACGCCTTATATGCCTGACCGTTCCAGGCGGTTCCACTTTGCAACACCAGCGCATGTTCGATATCCGTCGGGCTTTTGTCTGCTGGCTGCTTCTTCTCCGTCATGACTGCTCCTGTGAGTTTAGGTCTGTTCGAGTGTAGCTGCCCTCTGTAAAACCGCACTTTTGCAGGCTCAGCCAGCGGGTCGAGCGGCCGCTGCGCACGCGATAAAAAGGAAAGGCCGCATTAAGCAGCCTCTGCAACAGATTTCAACGCCCTCCCTGAGCCCGAGACTCTCCTCACTCTTCCGGCCTGACAGCCAGGCCAAAGATGAAAAACGTAACTATTAAACCTGTGCCAGACCGCCATCCACATAAAACTCCGCGGCATTAATAAAAGCAGCATCGTCAGAGGCAAGAAACGCCACCGCTTTGCCGACTTCTTCAGGCTCGCCCAGTCTGCCGAGAGGAACCTCCGCGGCCAGCACCTCAAACAGCCCCTGGCGATGTTCTTCCGGGACCAGACCGCCCAGACCTGCGGTGCGGATCGGGCCAGGGCTGACAACGTTCACCCTGATACCGCGATCTTTTAAATCGAGCGCCCATGAGCGGGCAAAGTTCCTCACCGCTGCTTTACTGGCGCTATAAACGCTGAAGTTCGCTGTGCCTTTAACTGCGGCAGTCGAGCCCGTCAGGATAACCGATGAACCCTTGTTAAGGAGAGGCAGCGCCTTCTGAACGGTAAAAAGCAGCCCGCGCACGTTCGTGCCGAAAATGCGATCGAAGTGCTCTTCCGTAATTGCGTCAAGCGGCATCATATCCCCGCCGCCGGCATTGACGAACAGGATATCAAGTCGTCCTGACTCGCTGGCGATGGTGGCAAAGACCTTATCCAGATCGGACAGAAGGGAGGCATCGGCGCGGATACCGGTCGCGGCCGGTCCAATCGCCGCTACCGCAGCGTCAAGCTCCTCCTGGCGACGGCCGGTGATATAGACCTTTGCGCCCTGTGAAGCCAGCTCCTGCGCCGAGGCCAGACCAATGCCTGAACTGCCGCCGGTCACCAGCGCGATTTTATTTGAAAGTTTATTGCTCATCATCTGTTTCCTCAGGTTAAGGCACGCATATGCCTGTTGAATGTCTTTTAAGCTCTCAAGCTGAACATCGCTAAATAGAGAATTAATGGCTGCCGACGGCGTTACTGACTAAGAGAGACCGGCGGCTGTGGCGACAGAAGAAGCATATCGACGAACTATATTTTTCAAAATAGAATGATTTAAAACTCATCGTTGCAGATTTGAAATGAACAGATTCCCTGATTTCGAAGGACTCGCGATGTTCGCGAAAGTAGCTGAGGAAGGATCGTTCGCCGCCGCGGCGAGAGTCATGGGCGTCTCCGTCCCAACGGTATCGCGCGCCGTCGCCCGGCTGGAGGAGAGGCTGGGCGGCAGACTGTTTAACCGCACGTCGCGGCAGGTGGCGCTGACGGAGTTTGGCCAGAGCATGGCCGCGAAAGCGTCTGAAATTTACCGGCAGGCGGAGGAAGTCGAAAGCGAGGCGCACGAGCTTGCGGTACAACCGCGTGGTCTGGTGCGGCTGGCGGTGCCGATGGCCTTCGGGCTACGCTGGATTGCGCCGCTGTTGCCGGAGCTGATTCACCAGTTTCCCGAACTCAGCGTGGATTTGCACCTCTCGGACGCGTCGGTCGATGTGATCGCCGAAGGCTTTGATGCGGCGCTGCGCATTGCCGCGCTGCCGGATTCGTCGCTGGTTGCGCGTCGCTTATGCGCGGTAACACAGTTTCTGGTGGCGGCCCCTTCCTATATTGCTCGCCATGGCGCGCCGGAACACCCCAGAGCGCTGACGTCGCGTCCCTGCTTCAGCTATGCGTACCGCGCGCGCAGTCAGGTATGGCGCTTTACGCATACCTCCGGCGTGCATGAAGATATCGTTCCGAATGGACCGCTGCGGGTAACAAACTCAGACGCCCTGCTGCCACCGCTGCTCGAAGGGTTAGGCATCGCCGAACTGCCGGAGTTTATCGCAGCGGAGTATCTGCGCGATGGCCGCCTGGTACGCCTTCTTGATGAATGGTCGATGACGCAGGGCGGGCTCTATTTCGTTACTCCAACCGCACGCAGCCGGCCGCTCAAGGTCAGAGTGCTTTCCGACTTTTTTGCCCAACGTCTGAGCGAGCCAGAGTGGCGCTACGTGCCCTGAAAGCAACATCAGAAGGATGATTACATAAATGAAATGATAGGTTTCATCCTTTGCTGTTTTGTACACTCCTGAAGTTAATTAGGCTGGTGTCAGGCCCGCAGCATTCTGTCGGCCGTTAACCACTTCAGGAGCCTTTGCCCATGAAAACAGCCATACAGCTACTGCAACTTTATCTGGATTCAATACGCGATCCCCGCGCCGCTGCGGCACTTTTCGCCGCGGATGGCGTGCTGGAATTGCCTTACCTGAAAACGCTCGGCCTGCCGCATCGTGCCCAGGGCGCGCAGGAGATCGAATCCTTTATTGCTGGCCTGCTGGAGAAAGTGCCCGATTTCCGGTTCCGTAATATTGAGTTTTTGATCGATACGCCCACTCAGGCCTTTGGCGAATACAGCGTCGAAGCGGGTATTGCAGGCACCGACCGCGTCTACAGGCAGACCTATGCCGGTCGCCTGGTGGCGGAAGCGGGAAAGATCAAACTGCTGAGGGAGTCACTTGATACGCTGGCCGCCTGGCGCGCCTTTTCCGGCGAACAGAGCTGAGCCTTAATCTGAGATCAGGCCCCGGTTTCTTTCCTCTCTGCGGAAAAGAGCGCCCCGCTCTTTTCCGACCCATATCGCCTTCTTTCTGCTCGCTTCAGGCTGGCCTGAAAGCGCAGAAGCTGACCTTCTGCTCTCCCTGAATGAAATTGCTGCCGCCGTTCCCTTGCCTGTAAGCGGGTTATCGACGGATAATCCTCTGTGGCGAGCGGCGCGCACCTGCGCCTTTCGCTCTCTGCTGACTTCTGCACTGTGTACGCTCCCTTTTCGTATACGCAAGCGTGGCAACTGAATCCGTACCGCCGTTCCTGCTACGCGCAGTACGACACGATAACGCTGAGAACCTGAGCAACACATTGATATGACAGAAAATTGTAAACCGATGCACCCTATCCAAACCAACCCTCAAGCGACTGCGTATGCCCTACGATAATGTCTATGCCGAGAAACGCCTGCCCGGCGCGTTTCGCCGCAGCTGGCACCACTTTTATCGCAACACGACCGCTATGATCGGCCTGTATGGCTTTGGCGCGCTGCTGTTCCTCTGCCTGTTTGGCGGACTGCTGGCACCCTACGGTATCGATCAGCAATTTCTCGGCTATCAACTGCTGCCGCCCTCCTGGTCGCGCTACGGCGATGTCTCCTTTTTCCTTGGCACCGACGACCTGGGCCGCGACGTACTGAGCCGTCTGCTGAGCGGCGTGGCGCCCACCGTCGGCTCCGCCATTCTGGTGACGCTGTTTGCGACGCTGTGCGGACTGGCGCTCGGCGTGCTGGCGGGCATCACCCACGGTTTACGCTCGGCCGTTATGAACCACGTGCTGGACACGCTGCTGTCGATTCCGTCGCTGCTGCTGGCGATTATCGTGGTGGCGTTTCTCGGTCCGCGTCTGGAGCATGCGCTGCTGGCGGTCTGGCTGACGCTGTTGCCGCGTCTGGTGCGCGCCACCTATAGCGCAGTGCATGACGAGCTGGAAAAAGAGTATGTGGTGGCCGCGCGCCTCGACGGCGCCACCAATATCGATATTCTGCGGCACGCGATTCTGCCCAACGTGCTGCCGATGCTTATCAGCGAAGTGACACGCTCGCTGTCGCTGGCGATCCTGGATATCGCCGCGCTCGGCTTTCTCGACCTCGGCGCGCAGCTGCCTTCGCCCGAATGGGGCGCGATGCTCGGCGATTCGCTGGAGCTGGTCTATGTCGCGCCCTGGACGGTAATGCTGCCGGGCGTGGCGCTGATGATCAGCGTATTAATTGTTAACCTGCTGGGCGACGGCATTCGCCGCGCCGTAGAGGCGGGAGTGGAATAATGCCATTACTCGATATTCGTAATCTGACCATTGAATTTATGACCGCCGACGGCCCCGTGAAAGCGGTGGATCGCATCAACCTGACGCTTATGGAAGGCGAAGTACGCGGCTTAGTGGGCGAATCGGGCTCGGGCAAAAGCCTGGTGGCGAAGGCGATCTGCGGCGTGACCAAAGATAACTGGCGCGTTACCGCCGATCGTATGGTGTTTGACGATATCGACCTGCTGCGTCTGTCGCCGCGCGCGCGCCGCCGCATCGTCGGGCATAACGTCTCGATGATTTTCCAGGAGCCGCAGTCCTGTCTCGATCCTTCGGAGCGCATTGGCCGCCAGCTGATGCAGGCCATTCCGCGCTGGACCTACAAAGGCCCCTGGCTGCGCCGCTTCTGGTTCTGGCGTAAAACCCGCGCCATCGAGCTGCTGCACCGCGTCGGCATCAAAGATCATAAAGATATTATGCGCAGCTTCCCCTATGAGCTGACCGAAGGCGAATGTCAGAAAGTGATGATCGCCATCGCGCTGGCCAACCAGCCGCGACTGCTGATCGCCGATGAGCCGACCAACGCCATGGAGCCGACGACCCAGGCGCAAATTTTTCGCCTGCTGAGCCGCCTTAATCAGAATAACAACACCACTATTCTGCTGATTAGCCACGACTTACGCACCATGAGCCAGTGGGCGGATCGCATCAACGTGATGTACTGCGGGCAGACGGTAGAAACCGCGGGCAGCGACGACCTGATGACCACGCCGCACCATCCTTATACGCAGGCGCTGATCCGCGCGATGCCCGATTTTGGTCGTTCGCTGCCGCACAAGAGCCGTCTTAATACTCTCTCCGGCGCCATCCCTTCGCTGGAAAGCCTGCCGATCGGCTGTCGACTCGGCCCGCGCTGTCCTTATGCGCAGCGCAAATGTGTTGAAACTCCGCGTCTGAGCGGCAGTAAAACGCACCTGTTCGCCTGCCACTTTCCGCTGAATATGGAGGAGCAGTAGATGGAAACGCTGCTTGAGGTGCGCAATCTGAGCAAAACCTTTCGCTATCGCACCGGACTCTTTCGCCGTCAGCACGTCGAGGCGGTAAAGTCAGTGAGCTTTATCCTGCGCGAGAAGCAGACGCTGGCGGTTATCGGGGAGAACGGTTCCGGCAAGTCGACGCTGGCGAAAATGCTGAGCGGCATGGTGGCGCCGAGCGCAGGCGAAATCCTGATTAACGATCATCCGCTGGAGTTTGGCGACTATGGCTACCGCAGCCAGCGCATCCGCATGATATTCCAGGATCCCTCGACCTCGCTTAATCCGCGCCAGCGCGTTAGCCAGATCCTTGACCTGCCGCTGCGGCTGAACAGCGATCTGCCGCCGGAAGCGCGCGAGAAGCGCATCATCGCGACATTGCGCCAGGTAGGTCTGCTGCGCGATCACGCCGGATACTATCCGCATATGCTGGCGCCGGGACAGAAGCAGCGTCTTGGCCTGGCGCGCGCGCTGATCCTGCAGCCGAAGGTCATTATCGCTGACGAAGCCCTCGCCTCGCTCGATATGACGATGCGCTCCCAGCTGGTCAATCTGATGCTGGAGCTACAGGAGCAGCACGGCATCACCTATATTTATGTGACGCAGCATCTCGGTATGATGAAGCACATCAGCGATCAGGTGCTGGTGATGCACCAGGGGGAAGTGGTCGAGCGCGGCGGCACCGCCGACGTGCTGGCTTCGCCGCTGCACGACCTGACTAAGCGGCTGATTTCCAGCCATTTTGGCGAAGCGCTGACGGCGGAAGCCTGGCGACGGGAACGCTGATACAGGTTGGTTTACCCCATTTGCCTGAGACGTGCTAGAATCCGCACGTCGATTAACGCGGTCGCCTGTTTTTTAACCAATGCGGCCGCCAACAACAATGACCATAAGGATTACAGCTATGGGTTTTCTTTCCGGTAAGCGCATTCTGATTACTGGCGTTGCCAGTAAACTCTCTATTGCCTACGGAATTGCGCAGGCGATGCACAAGCAGGGCGCAGAACTGGCTTTCACCTACCAGAACGACAAACTGAAAGGTCGTGTGGAAGAGTTTGCTAAAGAACTGGGTTCAGACATTGTTCTGCCGTGCGATGTGGCCGAAGACGAGAGCATCAAATCGCTGTTTACTGAACTGGCAAAAACCTGGCCGAAATTTGACGGTTTCGTTCACTCCATCGGTTTCGCCCCGGGCGACCAGCTGGATGGCGACTATGTGAACGCCGTTACCCGTGAAGGCTTTAAGATTGCCCACGACATCAGCGCCTACAGCTTTGTTGCGATGGCGAAAGAGTGCCGCGAGATGCTGAACCCGGGCTCCGCCCTGCTGACGCTCTCCTACCTGGGCGCAGAGCGCGCGATCCCGAACTACAACGTGATGGGTCTGGCAAAAGCGTCGCTGGAAGCGAACGTACGCTATATGGCGAACGCAATGGGTCCTGAAGGCGTGCGCGTGAACGCCGTTTCCGCCGGCCCGATCCGCACGCTGGCGGCATCAGGCATCAAAGATTTCCGTAAGATGCTGGCGCACTGCGAAGCGGTTACCCCGATTCGCCGTACCGTTACCATCGAAGACGTCGGCAACTCAGCGGCGTTCCTCTGTTCTGACCTGGCCGGCGGCATCACCGGCGAGATCGTTCACGTTGACGGCGGCTTCAGCATCGCCGCGATGAACGAGCTGGAACTGAAATAAGTTGTAAGGGCGAGCCTGGCTCGCCCTCTCTTTTGCTGCTCACTTTCCCCGCCTTATAGCTACCGGCTATTAATTATCACCGATCGATCTTTTGCCCTTCTCTACCGTTAAGCGACGATAAGCCAGCCCCCGGGCGCGCGTCACGGTTTCGGATTCACGCCATGCGCGACGTGCCAGTTATTTGCAAAAGGAATAACCATGGAACAACGCCGCTATCCTGGCCATCACCACTGGTTTTACGAGAGCCAGACCAGCCCGCACGCCATCCAGGCTGAGCCGCTGGTTCCCGAAGCAGCCCTTATCAACGACCGTTTCCTGCTCGGTTTACAGCAGGAGGCCTGCGCGCTTCAGCCGCTGCTGCAGGCCAGCCAGCCGATGCTGCTGGCCTCGAGAGATCTCAGCCAGCTGCTGTTTCCCGATCGCGTGACGGCGACGCTGACCCATACCCTGACCCTTTACGATCGACTCAGCACCGCGCTGACCGTCGCGCAGATCGCGGGCGTGCAGCGCCTGTGCAATCACTATTCGGCGCGCCTCAATCCCCTGCCCGGCCCCGACTCTTCGCGGGAGAGCAACAACCGCCTGACCCAGCTGACGCAGTATGCGCGCCAGCTGGCGATGCAGCCGGAACTGATTAACGCGGCGGCGCTCCGGGCGCTGGACGCCGTGGGCCTGACCGAGCCGGATATCGTCACGCTGAATCAGATCGTCGGCTTCGTCAGCTATCAGGCGCGCGTCGTCGCCGGTTTGCATGCGCTGCTGGCGCTGCCGGTGCGCTGGCTGCCGGGCGTAACGCCGCCGCCTGATGCCAGCCGCGACGGCTTTGCCGAGAGGCAGACGTGGAAACCCGGTATTAAGCCGCTGGAGTTACGCTACGCCAGCGCCGAGCAGCTTGCCGCCGTCACCTTTTGCCAGCCGCATCCCGAGCTCGCCGATACGGTCTGGCTGCTGGCGCACGACGCCGCCGCGCTCTACGGCTGGCAAACGCTGCGCCAGCGTATCGTCCCTGCCGCGTTTACGCCGCTGGCGGAGGCGACCTGCGCCCGCACGCTCGGCTGCCGCTGGGCGTTTCAGTTTTTCCCGGTCGAGGTACGCAATACGCTGCTGGAATCCGTGGATGAGGCCGCCAGCCAGCCGACGACGCAGGGCCGCGTTGTGGCGCTGGCGGCGCAGCTGACGCGCTCGCCGGAGCGGTTCAGCGCGGCGCATCTGCAGCCGCTGGTCGCAGAAGGCTGGCAGCCGGAAGCGCTGTTTGCCCTGATTCAGGCGGTCGCGATCGGCAACTGGAACAGCCGGCTGTTTTACGCCATGGGTGAAACGACGTAGCTTTCGAGGTGGCTGCGCGCCTCGTCGAAGAAGTGTTGTGACAGCGGCGACGCGCGGCCCGGCTCGGCAATGACCAGCGCCGCCTGGCGCGCCATATGGGTAATGGTAATCGGCCGCTGCGCCATGCCATTCAGCATCGACGGCAGCAGATGGCCGACAGGCGACACCAGTACCCCCAGCCCTACCTGCGCGCTCTGCACCAGCTCAAGAATAGCGGCGCTCTCTACCATTACCTGCGGCGTCAGACCCGCTTCGCGGAAAGCCATATCCAGATAGCGGCGAAAATAGCGCGTCGGCTCCGAGAGGCAGAGCGGCAAGGCAGCGAGCGCGGCCAGCGAGAGAGGCTCATCGCTGACCAGTTCGGGATACTGCGCGGGATCGAAAATCGCTTCTACCCCGCGTTCAGGCAGGAACGCCGTCTGAAAATGCAGCTCGCGCAGCGTCGCCAGCTCGAAAAAACCGATGCCAACGTCAACCGTGTGGCTGTTCAGCGCCTCCAGCAGCTGATCGGCGCTCAGCGCAGCGATACGGTAGTTAAGCTGCGGATAGCGGTTCTGCACCTTTTTCAGCAGCTCCGGCAGCGCCACGCTGCACTGCGGCATCACCCCGATGCGCAGCGTGCCGTTGACGCCGTGCTTCAGCGACTCCACTTCCAGCTTTAGCCCCTGATAGACCGAGACGATTTCCCGCGCCCACGCCAGCACGCGGTCGCCTTCCGGCGTAAAGCCGACAAAGTTATTGCTGCGGTTGATCAAAGACAGCCCGAGTTCGCGTTCAAGATTTTTCAGGCGCATTGAGAGCGTCGGCTGGCTGACGAAACTGGCCTCCGCCGCCCGGCCAAAGTGGCGCTCACGCTCAAGGTTGCAGAGGTAAATTAACTGTTTAATGTCTATTTTCTTTACCTATCAATCGCTTAACAAGGTTTTCTGTGTGTAAAAATAAAATTATGTCCTGACAGGTGTACTCAATAAAAAATGCCTGTGTAACTTACCTTTGATCTTCAGGTAGGGCCGCCGGGTTGTCAACGTGCAGCCCAAAATGAGACGGAAGCTGCCACGCTCAGATCGTCGGCCGGAACTTATTGTCATCATCGACAATCGTCGCAGTAACTTTACCTGGCACGATAATTCTCTCCATTACCTCTCCTTTCATCGTTTCGCCGCCTGGCGTTTCGATGCGAAAGCTGCTCGCCGGTTTTTTTGTAGTCGGATTACGATTAGGTTGACTCAAGCAGGCTTTTTAAGCCTCAGGTAACACAATGATACAGCTCACAAGTCCGCCACTCATAAAGGATTTACCTGGGCCGCGAGGGTAATATCACCTTGTAGCACACAGCAAAGTGTTGCGAACGATAAGAACAAGACACGCATTTGCCCGCCATTGAGCGGGCTTTTTTATAGGGTTGCCCTGCCCTTTGTTCTGATTTTTAGCCGCTCATCTAACTGCTTAATTGCTTCATTTTTTACACGCAGGGAAAGGATTTGTTTTGCTCTTTGGTTGCCGACGCCTCTCTTGCTTGTCGGGACTCGCTATTACTGCCCCCAATACAGGCGGGTAATCTTCTCGGGTAAAGAGGTACGGTAAGCGCACGGTTGAGGCCAGATGAAAAGGCGGGGAAAAAAGCCATCGAGCTCGACACCAAAACATATAGCTTGCACCATCCTGCCTTCATACAGATTTACTTAAAGACAGTCACGCCAGGTATGCCTTAGCCTCGCCACTATATCCACATCTAAATGGATCTAATATTACAATAAAGCCTCCCCTTGCAGACGCGCATTCTGCATGTTATTTTTTTATTAATGCCTTAGCAACTTATCGTTAATTTCCAGTATATTCAAATCATTGCGCTTGTCAGCCCCTTTTAAATAGCCATTCTTAAAGCTTGCCTGGAAGGTGAGGATGCCCTCAATAACATTACCAGACAATACAAGAGGTCCCGAAAAGGCTCGTAGCAGTGCTCTACCACGGTTGCCCGCTACCGTTCCTCGCGTAGCGGGCTTTTTTAAAGACGCAGCGTGCATGCATCTAATAAAACGATGTGATCATCCCGCAGCCTGCTCAGATGGGCGCGGTCTACCTCTGCCCCGTCGCCGGGGCTTTTTTATACGTCACGCTTTTCGCTCCCCTGAGCTTGAGCCTGCATCTGATTGACTATCTCTTGCTGACGAAGGTTGTATGGTGAATTAACGGCGAGAAGTTGAGGTAACTAAGCGGCCCTGATGAGAAAAACGCGACCGTAGTCGCGTTCATCAGTTACTTTTGCGTTGGTTGCGGCAGCACAGGAGTAGGCCGTGGAATTGCATGGTGAGGTATGATCTCTTTTCTGCCCATTTATCGCCCATTACTTCTTCGGCGTTTGTGCCGGTGAAGGTTTTGGCTGTATTCGAGGCGGTACAGGGTCATTTTTAAAGCCCTTATGTTCGCTCATATTTTCCCCTCTGATTGCCTGTGGAAAGTAAGGAAACCACACGCCGGGCGTGGCTAAATATCCCGGCTTTTTTACCAGCAGGTCGCTCAGGCGGCTTTTTTACGCCCAAATTCAGGAGAGGGAGAGGAGTAAAGAGACAGGTGGCTGCGCGTTCCCTTTTACAGCAACAGAGAACACAGACTAAAAGCATGTTGAAGGTGGCATGCAATTGCGTGATTACTTCGCAACCAGGGCGATGCAATCAACGTTGTCAGAGCCAGAGAGCTCATCCTTGAATAATAAAATCTGTGCCCGAAATGCCTGCCGGGTTGCCAGCGCAATGCTCGCAGCGCGCGGCCAGTAACTGCTGACAGAAGAGAAATGGAACGGGTGGCGGGCCCCCCATCACCAGATAGTGACTGTTGTAACACCGTTCACGCTCGTTTTGTATTAATCCTGATCCTGAGGTTCTCTTGGTGTACTTTCCCGGCCTCCGTCAGACCGTTGCTCGTCGTTATTTATCAAGCATGAGTCAGGAGTCAGATAGGCCCCACATTTTGCGCAAGCAGCACCATGCCTGGTTTGCCTGCGTTGGCAATAATTCGTAAAGACAAACTTCCTGCAACCGCAATGAGGGCAACAAAAATTAAGGTTACACATTCTACCTCCCTGGGTACGTAACCAGTACCAACAGCTAGATAACGCTCAATCCAACCATTAAATCCATATATATAGCTAACTTAGATCAAATTATAAGTTTTTTAAACCAAAAATTTAGCATTGTACACACCTTATGATTTGTACCTAAAAAGAGTGATACCGCAAAAGAGATGGAGTAGTCAGCTCAGCGGTGGATTCGCACCAGCGCATTTCGGTGCGAAAGAGCGGAGACAAATCATTAGCCCAACAGGAATGTCTGGGCCTTTTATTTTCGTCAGTACTTGCCTGAACAACTAAACAGGAATCCCACGATGACATTTTTTATCGTGGATGGACCCATCGTGGGCTTCACCCAGTTCGAAGAGTCATTTTTAGAACGGATCACTCGCCGCCTTCGTGCGTGCTTGCGCAGCCTTATCGACACGTTAAATCAAAGGGGCCAGCCATGAAGATTCACGACTTCCAGAAAGCGCAGGAGTTGCTCATCTGTTCGGTGATAACCGATTTTATGTACTAACACAGGTAGAGATTTTCACGGGTTCAGGCATGACACTGGAGGATGCAAAGTGATTATGCAGGATGAAAACTTGTCTCTGGATTGTTGTGTGACGCGGCTTGCGGGAAATGTGTCGGGATCAAAGGAGATAAGTTGTTATCAATAAACTGATTACAGAGGAAATTAACTGTTTAATGTTTATTTTCTTTACCTGTCAAGGTTATAACAAGGATTACTGAGTGTGTTTAAATTATGTAGCAGATGCTGCACTAAATAAAAAATGACCTCTTTTCAGAACATCTTCCGGCAGACATTATAGTGATGTCAATGTTGCAGCCTGATGTGCCGAAGCGCCCAGATCCTCTCAGCCCCGGCACTTTCCACCCTGAAACAGATGAACCTGTTGCATCTGCATCGCTTCATGAAAGATCGCAGAAATTACCGTCGGGGCTGGCTGAAGATAGTATGTAAGGCCAGCAGCATAAGCATAAGGCCGATCAAAATGATAAAAAGATATCCCAGCAGACGATAGAGCCATATACCGGCCACGCCGCCTGTCAGGAAAGAGAAGAGCGTTAGGGCATGGAGTTTCAGACGGTCAAGATAAAGCGGCGCGTACTCAGGAGACTCTTTGCGTCTCAGGATATCGAACAGCATCGCCAGCTCGATGCCGATATCGGTCGAGGTTCCTGAAACATGGGTGGTTCTTACCCGGGCGTTCGATATCCTTGTCACCACCGCATTTTGCAGCCCCATCAGGAAGCTCAGGCATAATATCAATACGACCCCAGGTGAAAGCGGCGTTAGCCAGGTTTCAACGACGCCGAGACCAACCAGTCCCGCTCCCTCAATCAAGATATTCAATGCGTAGACCGTGCGTATCTTTCGCCTGCGCCCGATATTAATAATGACCGTTGAGAAAGCGGAGCCGGCGATAAAAACAGAGATAACCGACAGAAAAAAGATGGCCGGAGCCATATTGGCTTTAGCAAGATGATCTGAAAGCGATGAAACGTTTCCTGTCATATTGGCCGAGAAAAAGCCTACAACTTCAAATGCTGCGGTATTGAGCGCGCCAGCCACGGCGGCAAGCGTAGAGGCGAGTCGGATATCCGCTGAGGTGCTGCGTAATTGTTCAGTGCTGATCAGCATAGCGTCTGCAGTGCCGGAAAAACGTAGCGCTATGATCCTCTTATCCGGTCTCAGTGACAAGCTGACAAACGCCAGAGCGCCAGTTTTCATTTGGCCAGCCCGCCGCACTTTCATAGTGCGTGTACACCGCTGAAAAGAAAAAGCGTCGGGGTCTCCTGTCAGGACCAGAGAAGATAAAAAGCGCATTCGCAGCGCGAGATAAAGGCGGGAACGTCGGCGTAGCGGCTGGAAAAGGTCGTGATACAGCTCCCACCATAACTAATCTGGTCAGCCAGGTGGGAACCCGATATGGCTGCGCGCTAAGCGCTATTTTTTATCCCGATCCTGATAGGGATCTTTCTTGTCATCGTTATGGTCATCGCGGGTGCGAGGGATTTCGCCGTGCTCATTGGGCGCGTCGACCGCCGGATGATCGTCCTCTTCATAGGCGTTGCCGACGTGCGGCGTGCTCTCGGGGGCGCTCTTGCTCACGTCGCCTTCCTGTTTACGTTCTTCATTGGTTTTATGTTTAAACATTTCCGTCTCCTTGTTCGCTTCCGGTCTGTTAAGTGTAGACGTAAATCGTTTCACGCCACGCCGAGCGCGCTTTTCACTTCGTTAGCGATCTTTTCGACCTGCGGGCCATAGATAACCTGGATATCGTGCTCGCTGACGCGATTGATGCCGTTGGCACCGGTGGTGAGCAGCGTCTGATCCACGACCTCTTTCATATCCTTGACCCGTACGCGCAGGCGGGTAAAGCAGCAGTCGACATCCTCAATATTGGCCTCTCCCCCGAGACCGCTGATAATGACTCTGGTGCGCTCACCCGCCGCCACCTGCTGCGGTTTTTCATCGTCGGACTCGCGTCCCGGCGTCTCGACGCCCATGCGCGTGATAATAAATCGAAACCCGTAGTAGTAGAGCGGCGCATAGAGCGCGCCGAGCGCCAGCGTCCACCACCAGTGCGTTTTACTGCCGCCGAGTATGCCAAATACCACCAGATCGATTACGCCGCCCTGCACGTTACCGATCATCAGGTGCAGCATCGACATCAGCATAAAAGAGAGACCGGTAAGCAGCGCATGCATCAGATAGAGCACCGGCGAAACGAAGATAAAGCAGAACTCCAGCGGCTCGGTAATGCCGGTAGTGAACGAGGTCAGCGCGCCCGCCATCATCAACGCCTTGACCCGCTGTTTATGTTCAGGGCGCGCGGTGTGGTAAATCGCCAGCGCGGCGGCCGGCAGACCAAACATCATGACCGGGATCTTGCCCTGCGCGAGAAACTGAGTGGCGTTGCGCAGCGTGTCGTCAGGCACCGATCCGGGATGGGTCAGCGACGCGTTGAAGATATTAAGCGCCCCCACCAGCGTCTGCCCATCTACCGTGGCGATGCCGCCAATGGGGGTGAAACGCACGGTTTCGTTGAGGATATGATGCAATCCGGTCGGGATCAGGATGCGTTCCGCCGTCCCGAGCAGAAAGGCGCCGTACTGCCCGCTTTTGCCGATCATCTGACCGACCCAGGCGATACCCGCGCCGAGCGTCGGCCAGATCAGCGCCAGCAGCACACCCACCAGCGGCAGAAAGACCACGGTGACGATAGGCACGAAGCGACGTCCGCCGAAAAAACTGATAGCAGTCGGCAACTGTTGGGTATAGAAGCGATTATGCAGCATCACCGTCAACAGCCCGGCAATAACGCCCCCCAGCACGCTCATGTTGTAGGTGAAGATGCCCAGCATCTGGATATATTCCGCCGAGGTCATCATCGCCGCAGTCTGATCCATGCCCGCCTTTTGCAGCGCTTCCGGCGTGGTGGTTGCCGCCGTCAACCCTTTCGCCGCCAGCGTGGCGTTGATGCCGACGTTCATGGCGATATAACCGATAACGGCGGCGAAGGCGGCCGTCGGCTTCTCCGCCTTCGCCAGACCAATGGCGCTGGCTACAGCGAAAAAGACCGGCAGGTTGGCAAAAAGCGCGCCCGCCACTTTACGAATGAAACCGATAATCAGCTGCGGCACCTGCATCTGAGCAAAGGCGTCGCCGGTAATCGCCGGGTTCTGCATCGCGGCCGCGAGGCCGAGGAAGATCCCCGCCGCCGCGATCACCGAGATCGGCATCATTAAGGCTTTGCCAAATGCATGGATCTGACTGGTGAGCTGTTTCATGGGGTGCGCCCTTTCAGAGAAGAAGGTGCAAGTATTGACCCGATGCGCCAGTAACTCCCGTTATCGCCAGGTTACCAGAGAGTAAAATTTGAGCAGCATCACAATTACGCCTGTGTCGCGATAAACGGCGGCTATCGCACCATTAAGTCAATCAATTAGACAACTTATGATTGCAGTCGCACACTTCCCTCACCGTCAGGATATATCCTGATAACAAACTTCCTACAAAAAACATAAGCCTGCACTCACCATGAAATTCAAACGTAAAATTAAGCCTTACCGCGCCGCTGCGGGCGGTTGGGGTTCGCTGGAAGCCACTACCCGTTTCGTTTTCGACAGCAAGGCCGCGCTGAAAAATATGCGCAACCTGATGCGCATGAATAAAGCGCGCGGCTTCGACTGCCCAGGCTGCGCCTGGGGCGACGATAACAAAAGCACCTTTAGTTTCTGTGAAAACGGCGCTAAAGCGGTGACCTGGGAAGCGACGCGTCGCGTGGTCGATACCGATTTCTTCGCACAGCACAGCGTCACTAAACTCTATGCCCAGAGCGACTACTTTCTGGAGTATCAGGGCCGTCTGACCCATCCGATGCGCTATAACGCTGAAACCGACCACTACGAGCCGGTCAGCTGGGACGACGCCTTTGCGCTGATCGCACAGCACATTAAGGCGATGGATAACCCGAACCAGATGGAGCTTTACACCTCCGGTCGCGCCAGCAATGAAGCCTCCTGGCTCTATCAGCTGTTCGGCCGTCTGGCGGGCACCAATAACTTCCCGGACTGCTCCAACATGTGTCACGAAGCGAGCGGCGCCGGTCTGAAGCGCAGCATCGGCGTCGGCAAAGGCACCATTCGTCTCGACGACTTCGACCATGCTGACGCGATCTTCGTCTTTGGCCAGAACCCGGGCACCAACCACCCGCGTATGCTGCACAGCCTGCGCCACGCAGCCGATCACGGCGCGAAAATCGTGACCTTCAACACGCTGCGTGAACGTGGCCTTGAGCGTTTCGCCGATCCGCAGAAGCCGCTGGAAGTCGTCACCTCCAAAGCGGGCACCATCAGCTCCGCCTACTATCAGCCGAATCTCGGCGGCGATATGGCGGCGGTGCGCGGCATGGTGAAAGCGCTGCTGGAAACCCATCGCGCCCGCGTAGCGGCCGGTGAGAAAGGCCTGTTTGACGAAGCCTTTATTAACGCGACCACCCACGGCGTTGAAGCCTATTTCGATGCGGTAGACAACACCGACTGGATGCAGATCGTGCAGCAGTCTGGTCTGAGCGAAGCGCAAATCCGCGAAGCTGCGGCGATTTACCAGAGTTCCGATCGCGTCATTATCACCTGGGCGATGGGCATCACTCAGCATAAGCACTCGGTAGATACGGTACGCGAGATCGTTAACCTGCAGCTGCTGTTCGGCCAGCTCGGCAAAAAAGGCGCGGGCCTCTGTCCGGTACGCGGTCACAGTAACGTGCAGGGCAACCGCACGATGGGTATCGATGAGAAACCCAGCAAAGCCTTCCTCGACGCGCTCGGCAGCCACTTCGGCTTTGAGCCGCCGCGCGAACACGGCCATAACACAGTTGATGCGCTGAATGCGATGCTGCGCGACGAGATCAAAGTGCTGATCGCGCTGGGCGGCAACCTGGCCGCCGCTGCACCCGATTCGCCGCGCACCGAAGAGGCGCTGCAGCGCTGTGGTCTGACGGTGCACATCAGCACCAAGCTCAACCGTAGCCACCTGGTGCCGGGTGCAGAGAGCCTGATCCTGCCGACGCTGGGTCGTACCGAGCGTGACACGCAGGCGAGTGGCAACCAGTTCATCACCGTTGAGGACTCCTTCAGCATGGTGCACGCCTCCGAAGGCATCGGCATTCCGCTGGCGGAGACGCAGCGCTCTGAAACCGCCATTGTGGCGGGCATCGCGCACGCGGTGCTGGGTGATGAAAAAGTGAAGTGGCTGGAGCTGGCCGCCGATTACAACCTGATCCGCGACCATATCGCCGCCACGATCCCGGGCTTCGCCGACTTCAATGAGAAGTGCGACCTGCCGGGCGGTTTCTACCTCGGCAACGCGGCGGCGGATCTGCGCTTCAACACCCCGACGCAGAAAGCGGAGTTCAGCAGCGCAGCGCTGCCTGAATCGCTCTTCCCGGCGGATGTGGCTGAGGTGCCGTTTACGCTGCAGACGCTGCGTTCGCATGACCAGTACAACACCACGATTTACGGCCTTGATGACCGTTACCGCGGCGTTTACGGCCAGCGCGAAGTGGTGTTTATCAACCCGGAAGATATGCAGGCGCTCGGCTTTACGGAAGGTCAGCTGGTGGATATCGAAACCCTGTGGAACGACAATATTTCGCGTCGCGTCAGCGGTTTCAAACTGGTTCCCTACAATATTCCGCGCGGTAACCTGGCGGCTTATTACCCGGAAACCAACCCGCTGGTCCCGCTCAACAGCTTCGGCGATATCAGCGGCACGCCGACCTCCAAATCGGTTCCGGTTAAGCTGGAGCTGTCGGTTTCACTGCCTACGCAGCGCATTGCGTAAGGTCAGAGTTTCCTTAGATAAAAGCCGGTTAATCCGGCTTTTTTACCCTCTTTTGCCTTGCCGCGCGCCCCTGATTCGCGTAAAACTAGCAGCCGCTCTTAGGCCACGAAACTAAACTGACTATGTTCCAGGATAATCCGCTGCTCGCGCAGCTCAAAGAGAAGCTCCACGCGCAGACTCCTCGCGCAGAAGGTGTTGTTAAAGGCACCGAAAAAGGTTTCGGCTTCCTTGAAGTCGACGCGCAGAAAAGCTATTTCATTCCGCCGCCGCAGATGAAGAAGGTGATGCACGGCGACCGTGTTTCTGCCGTCATCCACAGCGATAAGGATCGTGAAAGCGCCGAGCCTGAAACGCTGATCGAACCCTTCCTCAGCCGCTTTGTCGGCCGCGTGCAGAAGAAAGATGACCGTCTTTCCATCGTCCCGGACCATCCGTTATTAAAAGACGCTATTCCCTGCCGTCCGGTGCGTGGCCTGAGCCATGATTTCCAGGCAGGCGACTGGGCCGTCGCCGAAATGCGCCGTCACCCGCTGAAAGGCGACCGCGGTTTCTATGCCGAACTGACCGAATTTATCGTTAAAGCCGACGATCATCTGGCGCCGTGGTGGGTCACCCTGTCGCGCCATAATCTGGAGCGCGAAGCGCCGCAGGTTGGCTTTGGCGAGATGCTGGATGAAAACCTGACGCGTGAAGATCTGACCGCGCTCGATTTCGTCACCATCGACAGCGCCAGCACTGAAGATATGGATGACGCGCTCTATGTCGAAGAGAACGCCGACGGCACGCTGAGCCTCACTATCGCCATCGCCGACCCGACCGCTTACGTGCCGGAAGGCAGCGAGCTGGACAAGCTGGCGGCGCAGCGCGCGTTCACCAACTATCTGCCGGGCTTTAATATCCCGATGCTGCCGCGCGAACTCTCCGACGACGTCTGTTCGCTGCGTCCGAACGTGCGCCGCCCGGCGCTGGCCTGCCGCGTTACCGTCGCGCAGGATGGATCGCTGGGCGACGACGTACACTTTTTTGCCGCGTGGATCGAATCTAAAGCCAAACTGGTTTACGACGAGGTTTCCGACTGGCTGGAAAACAGCGGCGAATGGCAGCCGCAGAGCGAGGCGATCGCCCGACAGATCCGTCTGCTGCATCGCATCTGCCTGGCGCGCAGCGAATGGCGTCACAACCATGCGCTGGTCTTTAAAGATCGTCCCGATTACCGCTTTGTTCTCGGCGAGAAAGGCGAAGTGCTGGATATCGTCGCCGAGCCGCGCCGTATCGCCAACCGTATGGTAGAAGAAGCGATGATCCTCGCGAACGTCTGCGCCGGTAAAGTGCTGCGTGAGAAGCTCGGCTTTGGGGTCTACAACGTGCACACCGGCTTTGACGCGACGAACGCCGAGCAGGCTGCTGCCGTGCTGTCCAGCCATGGCGTGACCGTTGACGCCGCTGCCATCACGACGCTGGAAGGCTTCCGCCAGCTGCGCCGCGAGCTGGATGCGCAGCCGACGCAGTATCTGGACAGCCGCATTCGCCGCTTCCAGTCATTTGCTGAGATCAGCACCGAGCCGGGTCCCCATTTCGGGCTGGGTCTGGAGGCTTACGCCACCTGGACCTCGCCGATCCGTAAGTCGGGCGACATGATCAACCATCGTCTGCTGAAAGCGATTATTCGCGGCGAGCAAGGCGCGCGCCCTGATGAGGCGTTGACGGTGACCATGGGCGAACGTCGTCGCCTTAACCGCATGGCGGAGCGCGACGTTGGCGACTGGCTCTATGCGCGCTGGCTCGCGCCGCATGCCGGCACCGACCGCAAGTTCAGCGCGGAGATTATTGATGTCTCGCGCGGCGGCATGCGCGTGCGCCTGCTGGAGAACGGCGCGGTCGCCTTTATCCCGGCGCCCTTTATCCATGCGGTGCGCGACGAGCTGGTGTGCAGCCAGGAGCACGGCACCGTACAGATTAAAGGCGAGATCGCCTATCGCGTAACGGACGTCATTGACGTCACCATCGCCGAAGTGCGTATGGAAACGCGCAGCGTGGTTGCCCGCCCCGCGGTCTGAACATAAAAAATGGGGGATAACGATTGTTATCCCCCTTTCTTCTTTGCCGCTGCAACAAATGTTAAATTTGTTCCCCGCTTCACACTTCTCAACACATTAACTTTCACTTACATTCCATTACATTACTTTTGACTCGTTGTCTTTGAACGTCCCTTTCGGTTCATACAAGGAGTGAGGTCATGAAGAACGTCAAAACCGGCGCGATCTGGTTAGTGGTGGCGTTAGTCGGCGCGGGCGCATTTGCTATGCTGGCGTTAAATCGCGGCGAACAGGTTAATGCAGTCTGGCTGGTGGTGGCCGCCGTCGCCTGCTACAGCATCGCCTATCGCTTTTACAGCCTGTTTATCGCACGCAATATTTTTGAACTGGACGATCGTCGTCGTACGCCAGCCGAACGTTTCAATGACGGCCTCGACTATGTGCCGACCAATAAATGGGTGCTGTTCGGCCACCATTTTGCCGCCATTGCAGGCGCGGGTCCGCTGGTCGGCCCGATACTGGCGGCGCAGATGGGCTTTTTGCCCGGCACCATCTGGATCCTCGTCGGCGTGATGCTGGCGGGCGCGGTGCAGGATTTCCTTGTGCTGTTTATCTCTACCCGCCGCGACGGCCGCTCGCTGGGCGAAATGGCGCGCCAGGAGCTGGGCGCTTTCGCTGGCGTGATCACCATGCTCGGCGCGCTCGGCGTGATGATCATTATTCTCTCCGCGCTGGCGCTGGTGGTGGTTAAAGCGCTGGCTAACTCGCCGTGGGGCCTCTTTACTATCGCCGCGACGATTCCAATTGCGCTGCTGATGGGCGTCTATATGCGCTTTATCCGCCCCGGCAAAATAGCGGAAGTCTCCCTGATTGGCTTTGTGCTGATGATGGCGGCGATTATCTACGGCGGAAACGTCGCGCAGGATCCCTTCTGGGGCCCTTTCTTTACCCTGAAAGGCACCTCGCTGACCTGGGTGCTGGTTATCTACGGCTTTGTCGCCTCGGTGCTGCCGGTCTGGCTGCTGCTGGCGCCGCGCGACTACCTCTCGACCTTCCTGAAAATCGGCGTGATTGTCGGGCTGGCGATCGGCATCCTGTTCGCCATGCCGGAAATGAAAATGCCAGCCGTTACGCGTTTTATTGACGGCAGCGGCCCGGTCTTCTCGGGACAGCTTTTCCCGTTCCTGTTTATCACCATCGCCTGCGGTTCGATTTCCGGCTTCCATGCGCTGGTTTCCAGCGGCACCACGCCGAAGCTGGTGGAGCGCGAGAGCCATATCCGCTTTATCGGCTATGGCGCGATGCTGATGGAATCTTTCGTCGCCATTATGGCGCTGATCTGCGCCTCAGTTATCGATCCTGGCGTCTACTTCGCCATGAACTCGCCTGCCGCGCTGATCGGCACGACGGTGGAGAACGCCTCGCAGGTGATTAACGGCTGGGGCTTTGTGGTAACGCCTGAGTCGCTCGCCAGCATCGCGCGCGATGTCGGCGAGGCCTCGGTGCTGTCGCGCGCGGGCGGCGCACCGACCTTTGCGGTCGGCATGGCGCATATCATCAGCGACGTCTTTAACAGCCGCGCGATGATGGCCTTCTGGTACCACTTCGCTATCCTGTTTGAAGCGCTGTTCATTCTTACCGCCGTGGATGCCGGTACGCGCGCCTGTCGCTTTATGGTGCAGGATCTGGTCGGCACTATAGTGCCGTCACTGGCGAATAACCGGTCGTGGGCGGGCAATATGGCGGGCACGGCGGTTTCAGTCGCCGGCTGGGGCTTTTTCGTCTATCAGGGCGTGGTCGATCCGCTGGGCGGCATCAATACGCTATGGCCGCTGTTCGGCATCGGCAACCAGATGCTCGCCTCTATGGCGCTGATCCTTGGCACCGTGGTGCTGTTTAAGATGAAGAAGCAGCGCTACGCCTGGGTAACGATTTTGCCGACCGCCTGGCTGTTTATTACCTCCATGACGGCGGGCTGGCAGAAAATTTTCCATGAGAAGCCGTCAATCGGCTTCCTGGCGCAGGCGAATAAGTTCCGTAAAGGCATCGACGACGGGGTGATTATCGCGCCGGCGAAGAGCGTGGCGGATATGCAGACCATCGTGTTCAGCAATCAGATCAACGCCGTGCTGTGCGGATTCTTTATGCTGGTGGCGGTGACGATGCTTATCGCCGCATTCTTCGTTATTCGTCGCGCTCTGCAGAGCAACGTGCCGACCACGCACGAAGCGGAGCCGTCGCTGCGTAAGGAGGTTCATCATGTCTGATGCGATTCGCCGGGCCGCCCGCCCGGCAAGCCTGGTCGGCATTACCTGCTGTCGACCAATCGCCGCGCCCGCGCGTTTTAGCTGGCGCAGGTTATGGCGTGGGCTGCAGCAAAGTTTCCGGCTGATGGTCGGCGTGCAGGATTATCAAAATTATCTTCAGCATATGCAGCGTCAACACCCGGATCTGCCCCCGATGAGCGAGCGCGATTTTCATCGATACTGTCTTGATGCCCGGTTCCCCAGCCAGGCAGGTAAGCTGGGGAAATGTCCTTGTTAAGCAGGGAAATTGGCCCCGCGATGCGGGGCTTTTTTGTGCCATTGTTAATCAGACTGGAAAATATATTTGGCTGGCATCTTGTGCTGAAGTCAGATGCCGAATACTGTTGATAAAATAATGAGATAACGCCAGCAGAGCACTCCCCGGAGGACCTTTCCATGACCGATGAACAAGGGCAAACGTTGCTATACACCTTGTTTGGCACGACCAGCCCTCATTGGCGCCTGACCACCGACAGCGATGCTTTGCATTTAGCAGAGGATGAAAACGCGCATACCAACATCGCCGTTGCGCTGACCCCCGCGCAGGCCAGCCTGTTGCGCGCGATGCCGGTGATCACCTCCAGCGTCAACCTGACGCTGTCGCTGCACGGCACGCCGGTGCCAATGCACTTTGTCGGCCGTAAGGTTAATCAGTCAAGCTGGGCCGGCACCGCTTCCGCCTGGGGCGATACGTCTGCCGTCGCGCGCGATCTGACCCAGGGCCTCTCTTTTGCCGAACAGGTGGTCTCTGAAGCCAACTCGGTGATCGTTATTCTCGATCAGCGCGGCAATATTCAGCGCTTTAACCGCCTCAGCGAAGAGTACACCGGCCTGAATGAGCATGAAGTGATTGGCCGTAACGTTTTCCAGCTGTTTATGACCAAACAGGAGGCGGCCGCTTCGCGCCGCAATATCGCCGGTTTCTTCCGCGACGGCAATTCCTATGAAGTGGAGCGCTGGGTGAAAACCCGTAAGGGCCAGCGACTCTTTCTGTTTCGTAATAAGTTCGTTCACAGCGGCAGCGGGAAAAATGAAATTTTCCTCATCTGTTCAGGAACGGACATAACTGAAGAGCGACGGGCGCAGGAGCGCCTGCGCGTGATGGCGAACACCGATACCGTGACCGGTTTGCCTAATCGTAACGCCATTCACCAGCAAATTAGCCTGGCGCTGGAGCTGGCGAAAGGCGATGAGACCGGCGTGGTTTACCTCGATCTCGATAATTTTAAAAAAGTGAACGACGCCTACGGCCATATGTTCGGCGATCAGCTGCTGCAGGCGGTATCGCTGGCTATCCTCAGCTGCCTGGGCAAAGACCAGACGCTGGCGCGCCTCGGCGGCGATGAGTTCGTGGTGCTGGCGGAACATACCAGCCAGGCGGCGCTGGAGGCGATGGCGTCGCGCATTCTGGAGCGGCTGCGCCAGCCCTTCCGTATCGGCCTGATTGAAGTCTACAGCGGCTGTTCCATTGGCATCGCCCTCGCCCCGCTACACGGCGAGGATCGGGAAAGCCTGATCCGCAACGCCGACACCGCGATGTATCACGCTAAAGAGAACGGGCGCGGTAAATTCTGCGTTTTCGCCGCCGAAATGAATCAGCGCGTATTTGAGTACCTCTGGCTCGACACCAACCTGCGCAAGGCGCTGGATCAGGATCACCTGACGGTGTTCTATCAACCGAAGCTCGACAGCGACGGCGTGGTGCGCAGCGCAGAGGCGCTGGTGCGCTGGAACTCGCCGGAGCGCGGCATGGTCTCGCCCGCCGATTTTATCCCCTATGCCGAAGAGTCTGGCCTGATTGTGCCGCTCGGCCGCTGGGTAATGCTGACCGTGCTGCGTCAGATTCTGGTCTGGCGCGAACAGGGCATAAATCTGCGCGTGGCGGTCAACGTCTCCGCACGGCAACTCATCGACCAGAGTATCTACAGCGATCTCAGGCTGGCGCTTATCGACAGCGGGCTGACGGAGTGTCCGATCGATATCGAGCTGACCGAAAGCTGCCTGATAGAGAACGAAGCGCAGGCGCTGACCCTGATGAAACAGTTTCAGGAGCTGGGCGCGCAGGTGCACCTCGACGATTTCGGTACGGGCTACTCTTCGCTGTCGCAGCTGGCGCGCGTACCGATCAACGCCATCAAGCTTGATCAGAGTTTTATTCGCAATATTAATGAGCAGCCGGTCTCTCAGTCGCTGGTGCGCGCTATCGTTGCCGTTGCCAAGGCGCTGGCGTTGCAGGTGATTGCCGAAGGCATCGAGACCAAAGCGGAAGAAGAATTTGTCCTCCTTAACGGTGTGGATGGGCGTCAGGGATATTTCTATGCAAAACCAATGCCCGCAGAACAGTTCGGGCATTGGCTGGCTAAGCATCCTGCCCGCGTTTAAAAGGTGTTGTTACTAGCCGGCTTTACGCAAGGATGCGCTATGACGGTTCTGTAACTGTACCAGACGTTCCATATAGGCAATGTCTTTGGGTTCCAGCGTAAAGGCATAATCTACCCAGTCTTCTGTGATATCCATCAGCTCGGCGCGCGACAGCTGCAGTACGCGCTGACGCGCTTTCAGCATGGCGCGCACGCCGTTCAGCTTCGGTCGCAGCGTATCGATGAAGGTGCGCGTGCAGCGGTAGCTTTCGCCAGGCTGGAAGACTTTGTCCACCAGACCACGCGTTTCATACCATTCGGCACTGTGTGACTCCCCTTCGCAAATCAGCTCTTCCGCCAGCTTCATCCCGGCACGACGCGCGACTAAGGAGTAGCCGCCCATACCCGGGAACAGGTTGAAGGCGATTTCCGGAAAGCCGAGCCGCGCGTTGTTTTGCGCCAGGATAAAGTGGTGCGCCAGCGCGGCCTCGAAACCGCCGCCTAGCGCGCTGCCCTCTATCATCGCCAGCGTGACCGCGCCCGTGTCAAAGCCGCGCGCCGCCGAGTGAATGCAGTCGACGCAGGCGCGCGCATAGGCGCGCAGCGCCTCACGACGGTTGTTGCGAATGCACTCGACAAAGAAGCGCAGATCGCCGCCCGCGTTGAACATCTGCGGCACCAGCGAACCAGTGACCCAGAAATCAATCGGCAGACCGGAACGCTGCGCCGCATAGCTCAGGTTCATGATCTCCTCGATTAATTCGTGGTTGAAACTGGGACGCGGTTGCGCCCGCAGCATCATCCACATGGTGCGGCGGCCCTCTTCGTAATACGCGGCAAGTTGGGTGGTCTGTCCCACTTCGGTGAACAGTCGGCAGGTTGGTTGGTTAATTACTGTCATCGTCTCATCCTCTGTTTATTTGATGCGTTAAACGCCACATCAGCGTAATGCAGAGAGAGGCCAGACCAAATGAGAGATTGATTTATAAAGTAAAATCCAGAGATATCCCCGACTTAGAGGTCGGGGATGCTTAAGCGGGGTTACTTGATCGCCGCGCGCTGGCCAACCGCAACGCGAGAACGCTTAACGCGTTTTGAATAAACAGCAGTTATGACTGGCACCAGCACTGAGGTCACAATCACCGAGGTCGCCACCAGCGCGGTGGCGGCTGGCGCAACCGGTTTAAACTGCGGCAGCATTTCAGCTATCAGCACCGGCGTTGCGACCGCCGCACCTGCCGTGCTGGAGGCGGCGATGCCTGCGGTGCCGTCGCCGCCGCCTATCAGACGATCGGCGATAATCAGCGGAATGCCGGTTATGATAATCACCGCCACGCCCAGCAAGATGCCCAGCAGGCCGGTCTGTGCGATAACCGTCAGGTCGATGGTATTGCCCAGCGCAAAGGCGAAAAAGGGAATAAGCGTATGCACCGCTTTGCCGAAAAACTCCCGCAGTTCTGGATCCAGATTGCCCAGCGCGAAACCGATCAGGAACGGTAAGACTGCGCCGACAAAGACATGGGGTTCAAAGGAGGCGATGCCTGCCGTGCCGAGAATCACCATTGTCATCAGCGGACCTGACTCAAGCGACATCAGCACAAAAGCGCCCGCTTCTTCCTTGCTGCCGTACTGCTGCATGATCGAGGCGTAAAGACCGCCGTTAGTCATATCCATCGCCGCAACCAGCGCCAGCGTTGACAGCCCGGCAAGCATCCCGACTTCTACGCCATTTTCCGGCATCACGCGTGAAGCGATAGCCGCCACGATCCAGGCCACCGCGATCTTGGTAATGACCAGCGTGCCGGATTTGCGCAGTACGGTGCCGGTGGCGCTGATCCTGATTGAGGCGCCCATGCAGAAGAACCAGATGGCGAGGATCGGCACCGTGCCGGTCATCAGGCCATTGGTGAATGAGCCGAGATATTTCCCAGCGCCAGGAGAAAGGGTATGACAAAGCGCGCCGAGAAAGAGCGGAATAAGCATCATGCCGCCGGGAATTTTATCGATAGCACGTTTGATATGCATCAGGGATCACCTTTGCTGTCCAGAGGGAGGTGCGTTTTTATGCCCGAAGGCGTGACAGCAAAGTACGGGGGACGGCGACAGAAAACAGTGATCCCATCCTTAAAATGAAACGCTGTTTTATTTTTTGTGAAGAGTGCATTTCATTATTTTGATCGGCGTCGCCATACCAGGCGTTTCAGGCACAGATAGCGCGCATTTCATCAGCTGTGTGTTTTGGGAAGACGCAGGTACCAGGGGCCGATCGTAAAGAGGCAAAAGTGGCATCCCTGCCCGCCCGGTCTGTTGCGGGACGCTTTGCTCTTGTCGGTCGGTACTCCCTGCTCAGGTGGGATCTGCGTTCTCTGTGAGAAGCAGAGCGCGGCGGATCAGGCGCCCTGCTCTTTGTTGAAGAGAGGATGCAGCAGATTACCCTTTTTGACCGTACCAGGCGTTTTCGCCGTGCTTACGCAGGTAGTGAAGGTCAAGCAGCGTCTGGTTGATGGGTGGCAGGTCGGCGCGCAGCTGCTGGCTGAACAGCCCCATATAGGCGACCTCTTCCAGCACCACCGCACTGTGTACTGCCGCGTGCGCGTCGCGTCCCCAGGCGAAAGGCCCGTGCGAATTGACCAGCACCGCTGGGATCGCGCTCGGCGACAAATCGCGCTGGGCGAAGGTCTCGATGATGACGCCGCCAGTATTCCATTCGTAGTCGTTCTGAATCTCCTCATCACGCATGGCGCGTGTACAGGGGATCTCGCCGTAAAAGTCATCCGCATGGGTCGTTCCCCATGCCGGTATCGGCCGACCAGCCTGCGCCCAGATAGTAGCGTGGCGCGAATGGGTATGAACAATACCGCCGATTTCCGGCCATGCCTGGTAGAGCGCGCGGTGAGTGGCGGTATCAGACGAAGGCCGCTTGTCCCCCTCTACGACCTCTCCGCTGGCGAGATCCACCACCACCATATCGTCGCGCTTCATGCTGGCGTAGCTGACGCCCGAAGGTTTGATCACCAGCAGGCCCTGCTCGCGATCGACCGCGCTGACGTTGCCCCAGGTAAAGGTGACGAGGTTATAACGCGGCAAGTCCAGGTTCGCTTCCAGTACCTGCTGTTTGAGTTGTTCCAGCATTGTGTTCTCCTGCTCAGATTTATCACTGAATTGTGCAGGGGCTGGCTCTGAAAAGGTTATGGAGCGATTGGCTGGAAAAGCGGCGGAAAACGGCTGATAACGCAAAAATGCGGCGTGAATTAGGAATCTTCCATCTTCGGAAAATTTGCATAAGGCTTAGAATTCACTCATGCAATGGGCGGATCTGTTTGCCGGTTGCATTTATCTGTCCGAGACAACATTGTCCATAGTGAAAAGGCATATCGGCATCTTCAGGGAAGAAGCGATGGCGTAATACGGGCAGATAGAAGAACAGAGGAAAAAACCACCTATACTGAGTGTGTTGCCTCTGTGAGCACAATCAAGGAGAAGTTTATGACAACAACCATGAAACGTATTACCGCAGCTGTTTTGGCTACCACGTTAGTTGTCGCGCTGAGCGGCTGTTCCAACTGGTCAAAACGCGATCGTAACACCGCCATCGGCGCCGGAGCAGGCGCAATTGGTGGCTCAGTGTTAACGCACGGCAGCGCGCTCGGCACTCTCGGCGGCGCAGCAGTGGGCGGTGTCATCGGTCATCAGGTCCATTAATGACCAAAAAGCATTTTTAATAATAAAGGCTACGCAGCGCATCTACAAAACTCTCGGGCTACTGTCGTAGCCCGATTTTGTTTTACCCACCGGCCAGTTTTACCTTCAGGCCCTTCGCTTCCAGCAGCTGTTTAAGCAGATCGCGTTTATCGCCCTGAATTTCAATCACGCCCTCTTTCACTGAGCCGCCGCATCCGCATTTTTTCTTCAGTTCTGCGCCCAACTTGTTCAGCGCGTCGTCGTCAAGATCGAGTCCGGTAATCAGGCAGACCCCTTTGCCTTTGCGCCCGCTGGTCTGACGCTGAATGCGTACAATGCCGTCGCCTTTAGGACGTTCGATTTTTTCTTTCGGCTGCTCGATACGGCCCGCATCGGTTGAGTAGACCAGAGGATTATCGCGGCTCATGAGGACTCCTTAAGGCTGGTTAAAATAGCGGTCAGCGTGGCGGCCGGATCGGCCGACTGGGTAATGGGACGTCCGATCACCATATAGTCTACCCCCGCCAGTTTCGCCTGTTGCGGCGTCATAATACGGCGCTGATCGCCAGCGTCGCTGCCCGCCGGACGGATGCCCGGCGTCACCAGCGTAAAATCTGCGCCGATGGCCGACTTGAAACGTGCGGCCTCATGCGCTGAACAGACTACGCCGTCGAGGCCGCACTCACGGGTTAGCTTCGCCAGACGCTCGGCCTGTTCGGCAGGCGATAAGGTGATGCCGAGGCCGCGCAGATCCTCCGCATCCATGCTGGTTAATACCGTTACGGCAATCAACAACGGCGCCTCCTTGCCGAACGGCACCAGCGCTTCGCGCGCGGCATTCATCATGCGCGCCCCGCCGCTGGCGTGCACGTTGACCATCCAGACGCCAAGATCCGCCGCCGCCGCGACCGCATGTGCGGTGGTATTGGGAATGTCATGAAATTTGAGGTCGAGAAAGACCTCAAACCCGCGCTGCTGCAGCTCTTTTACCAGCGAGGGTCCAAACAGGGTAAACATCTCTTTACCGACTTTTAGCCGACAGCTCTGGGGATCAATCTGGTCGACGAAACGCAATGCGCTGTTGAGATCGTGATAATCGAGCGCCACAAGAATGGGCGAAGCGGTCACGGCTGATGATAAGGGCATAGCATTTCCTCATAGTTAACGGCAGCGGGCGTGTAGGACAAACGGCAAGCATTCTACCCGCGCGTTATGTCAGGGACAACGTTTGCGGCCACCTTCCCACCTGCGTGGCGATAAGTTGCACGTTGCCGCGTGGGTGTTAATTTGCTTTTTAGTATGTTGTAACTATTGCGAAAGCGTTAAGCGAAAGTCCAACGGCCAGTTACTGACCGTCGAGTCCGCGAATAGGTTTGACGGAGGACCAGGTGCGGCAGGAAGGACAATGCCAGTAGAGCGCATGCGCGGTAAAACCACACTTCTGGCAGCGGTAGCGCGGCTTGGTGCGAATCTGTTCGCCGACCATATCGCGCAGCACCATCAGGCTCTCTTTCGCGCGCCCGTCCTCCGCCTCATGCAGGTGAAAGTCCATCAGGCGATGGAAAACGCGCATAGTGGGATGACGCTGCAGCTGACGGTTGATATAGAGCTGCGCGGCATCTGGCCCTTCCTGTCGCTCCAGGATATCAGACATATAGAGTTCAGCCGCCGCGCCCGTATTCTCTTCCACGCAGCGCTGCAAAAATGCCGCCCAGGCATCGGGCTGATTAAGCCGCTGATAACAGGTTTCCAGCATCGGCAGAGTTTCGCTCACCAGCTCTTTATCCTGATCCAGCACGCGCTGCAGATGCTCGATAGCTTTGGCATACTCGCCTTTTTCAATCAGGATACGGCCCATCATGATCGACACGCGCGCGCTCTGGCGATCGGCGGCCTCGCCTTTTTTCAGCAGCCCCATGGCGCGATCGAGATCGTCGCTGCTCATCGCTTGCAGCGCCAGTTCGCAGTAGAAGTGGGCTATCTCCCCTTTCTGCTTATCTTTGCCGAGCTTCACCAGCCTTTCGGCCACCTCAATCGCCTGATGCCAGTCGCTGGTCGCCTGATGGATCAGCAGTAGCTGTTGCAGCGCGCTAATGCGGAAATCGGTTTCATCTGTCAGCTGCTTGAACATATCCTCGGCGCGATCGTAAAGTCCGGCGGCCATATAATCGCGGCCCAGCTGCTGGATCGCCAGCAGGCGCTGGTCGTAGTTAAGCGAGGCGCTCTCCATCAGCGACTGGTGAATACGTATCGCGCGATCCACCTCGCCCCGCGAGCGGAACAGATTGCCCAGCGTCAGGTGCGCCTCTACCGTGCCGCTGTCCTCTTTCAGCATATCGAGAAAGAGATCGACCGCTTTATCCTGCTGGTTAGAGAGCAAAAAGTTAACGCCTGCAACATAATCACGCGACAGGCGACTCGCTTCCTGTTGCTTGTCCTGCTGCGCGCTGCGTCGCCCCATATACCAGCCGTAAGCCGCAGCGACGGGCAATAACAGAAACAGCAATTCGTGCATGGAGGACTATTCCCGACCCGCGACGGCGGCCGATGAGGTCGCAGGCGGATTGCTTTTATCCAGCTGCGTCTGCATACGTTTGATTTTGCGTTGCGCATGCGCCAGCGAGACGCGGGCGCGCAGCCAGAAGAGACCGCAGATGGCCCAGCCCAGCACAAACCCTGCGCCGAACAGCGAGGCCAGCAGCGTAGAGATACGGAATTCGCCCTGCGCCAGCAGATAGTTGAAGGTGATGACCTGGTCGTTATGCGCGCCTAAGGTGACGGAAATAATAAAAATGACCAATACCACTAAAAAAATCAGCAAATATTTCACAGTGCATCCTGTTGTGAGGTTATCCAGTAGAAGTATGCCAAAAAAGCGGCAACAATGCTGCTCCCTGCAGCGCCAGGCGAATGGCTTTTACGCAAGCGCAATCAATAATATGGGGATAAAGTACGGAATTACAATCCGTTTTCCCTTTGCGCCACGTCCTTTCGCTCTTCCGGCGGTACGGTAAGCGGGCCGCAAAAGCGCTGCGCCAGCCAGGTGGCAAAGGAGACCAGCAGCCAGGAGAGCACTACCGCCATCGCCAGATCGCCCGGCCAGTGCATACCCAGCAGCAGCCGGCTGGCCATGACCGCGCCCGCCCAGACGCCGATCGCCGCGATGGTGATATAGCGGCGGCGAGGCCAGAGCAGACCTACAGCCAGCAGCGCCCAGCTGGCAGCGAATAGCGTATGGCCAGAAGGAAAGGCAAAGCCGGTTTCAAATGCCCAGTGCCGCTTCAGCCAGCCCGGCAGCAGCTGGTCGCTGGCGAGCAGCTGATCGACGCGCTGGCTGCGCTCTTTGCGCGTCATGCTGTAAAACTCGCGATCGTCCAGTCCGTGATTATGTTCAAGCCAGACCACATAGGGACGCGGTTCCTGTACCTGATCTTTGATATAAGATTTGGTGTATTGTCCGGTCAGGATCGTGGCGTTCATGATCAGCAGCAGCAGTAACGCGGGCTTGAGGCGAAAACGCAAACACCACAGCACCCACAGGCTGAGCACCAGGCTCGTCAGGGTTCCCCAGGGGCGCGTCACGGTTTCCGTCATCCAGTAGAGTACGCGCAGCAGCGCGTCGCTTTGGCCGGGCTGCCAATGCCAGCCGGTCAGCCAGACCGTTGCCGGAATGATCATCAGCAGCAACATGCCTGCCGTGGTGCGACGCAAAATCTGCAGCATCCTTTCTCCTTCGATTTGGCGCCCTTGCGCCGCTGGCAAATAATTTTATCTTAAAAAATAATAATATAACTTATTGCGCATTGGATAATTGTGCTTTATCGCTACAATCGCTCTGACAAATTACCAGCCCAACTTCTCGTTGTGGCACAATATTGCCAATTTTTTCAGGCCATACTGGCCTGTGCGCTATTTTAGAATAGCGCATCCTCTGAAGGTTCTGGAGAGTCACATGCAGCTTAAACGGGTGGCAGAAGCCAAACTGCCCACGCCCTGGGGCGATTTCCTCATGGTAGGTTTTGAAGAAGTGGCAACCGGTCACGATCACGTCGCGCTGGTATTCGGCGACATCAGCGATAACACGCCCGTACTGGCGCGCGTTCATTCGGAATGCTTGACCGGTGATGCGCTGTTCAGTTTACGCTGCGATTGTGGTTTTCAACTGGAGGCTGCGCTGAATGCCATTGCCGAAGAGGGCCGCGGCGCGCTGCTTTACCATCGTCAGGAAGGTCGTAATATCGGCCTGCTGAATAAGATCCGCGCCTACGCGCTGCAGGATAAAGGCTATGACACTGTCGAAGCCAACCACCAGCTCGGCTTTGCGGCAGACGAGCGTGATTTCACGCTGTGCGCCGATATGTTCAAACTGCTGGGGGTAAATGAAGTGCGTTTGCTGACCAATAATCCGCGTAAGGTGGAGATCCTCAGCGAAGCGGGGATTAATATCGTCGAGCGCGTGCCGCTGATTGTCGGCCGTAACCCGAAGAACGCGCACTATCTCGATACTAAAGCGGAAAAGATGGGCCACCTGCTGCCTAAATCTGAATAAGGTAGCTGTTACAGGCCAGGCAGACGGCGCGGTTGGCAAGGGCCGATCGCAAAGTCGCTCAAGGCATCCCTGCTCGCTCGGCCCGCGCCATCCCTGGCGCGGGACGCTTTGCTCTTCTGCCCATGCCAACCGCGCTTTATACTCAAGCGCTGTTGTATAAGCCGGGTTTCCCCGGCTTTATCATTAGTTCAGCATATTGCGAATCACATAGTGCAGAATGCCGTCGTTGCGGTAATAGGTCAGCTCATTACCGGTATCAATTCGGCAGCGCGTCTCCAGCGTTTCCTGCGTGCCATTCGGGCGCGTCATCGTCACCTTCACCGTGCAGCCCGGCTGCAGCTGCGACAGATTTTCAATGTCGAACACCTCTTCGCCGGTAAGCTGCAGGGTTTTACGCGTCACGCCTGGCGCAAATTCCAGCGGAAGAATGCCCATGCCGATCAGGTTGGAACGGTGGATACGCTCGAAAGATTCCGCTATCACCACGCGAACACCCTGCAGACGCGGACCTTTCGCCGCCCAGTCGCGGCTAGAGCCGGAGCCATACTCTTTACCGGCAATTATCGCCAGCGGCGTCCCCTCTTCCTGATACTTCATCGCCGCATCGTAGATCGCCAGCTGTTCGCCGCTCGGGATATGACGGGTATAGCCGCCTTCGACGCCCGGCACCATCTCATTGCGAATACGGATATTGGCGAAGGTACCGCGCATCATCACTTCATGGTTGCCGCGCCTTGAACCGTAAGAGTTGAAGTCAGCTTTATCGACGCCATGTGACTGAAGATAACGTCCTGCAGGACTGTCCGCTTTGATACTGCCCGCGGGCGAGATATGGTCAGTAGTCACCGAGTCACCCAGCATCGCCAGCACCCGCGCGCCTTTGATATCCTGGACAGGTTTCGGTTCACGCTCCATATCGTCAAAGAACGGCGACAGGCGAATATAGGTCGATCCTTCGTCCCATTCATAGGTGGCCGCTTCGCTCACCTTGATCTGCTGCCAGTCCTTCGTGCCGTAGAACACCTCGGCATACTCTTTATGGAACATATCACTGGTCACCTGCTGTACGGCCGTGGCGATCTCTTCCGGCGACGGCCAGATATCCTTCAGGAAAACGTCGTTGCCCTGACGATCCTGACCCAGCGGCTCGGTCTGCAGGTTGACCTTCATATTGCCCGCCAGCGCATAGGCGACCACCAGCGGCGGCGACGCCAGCCAGTTGGTTTTCACCAGCGGATGGATACGTCCTTCAAAGTTACGGTTGCCGGAAAGCACGGCGCCGACGGTAATATCGCCCTCTTTAATTGCGGCTTCTATTTCATCGGGCAGCGGCCCAGAGTTACCGATACAGGTGGTGCAGCCGTAACCGACAAGATTAAAACCGAGCTTATCGAGGTAAGGCGTGAGCTGTGCTACCGCCAGATAATCGGAGACAACTTTCGAACCCGGCGCCAGCGACGCTTTCACCCACGGCTGACGCTTCAGGCCGCGCTCTACCGCTTTTTTCGCCAGCAGCCCCGCCGCCATCAGCACGCTCGGGTTAGAGGTGTTGGTACAGGAGGTAATGGCGCTGATGACCACCGCGCCATCCTCGATCTGATGGCTGAGGCCGGTTTTGCTGTCGGTATAGGTAACGGATTTATGCGCCGGCTGGCTATGATTAACCTCAAGCTCGTGGCTGGCGTTGAACGCAGCGGGCACATCGCCAAGAGAGACGCGATCCTGCGGGCGTTTGGGACCGGCGATGCTGGACTCCACGCTCTGCATATCGAGCGACAGCGAGCTGGTAAAAATTGGCTCGTCGCCAGGATTACGCCACAGCCCCTGCGTTTTCGCGTAGGCTTCGACCAGCGCAACCTGCTCGGCATCGCGCCCCGTCAGCGTCAGGTAGCCCAGCGTCACGTCGTCAATTGGGAAGAACCCGCAGGTGGCACCATATTCGGGTGCCATATTGGCGATAGTAGCGCGGTCCGCCAGCGGCAGATCGGCCAGACCGTCGCCGTAAAACTCTACAAACTTCCCGACCACACCATGCTTACGCAGCATCTGGGTGACGGTCAGCACTAAATCAGTCGCGGTAATGCCCGGACGCAGCTTACCGGTCAGCTTAAAGCCAACCACATCAGGGATCAGCATAGAAACCGGCTGGCCCAGCATCGCCGCCTCGGCTTCGATACCGCCGACGCCCCAGCCCAGTACGCCCAGCGCGTTAATCATTGTGGTATGCGAATCGGTGCCGACCAGCGTATCTGGCCAGGCAAACTGCTTGCCGTCTATCTGCTCATGCCAGACAGATTTACCGAGGTATTCCAGGTTAACCTGGTGGCAAATACCGGTTCCCGGCGGCACAACGCGGAATTTATTGAACGCTTTCTGGCCCCAGCGCAAAAACACATAGCGTTCATGGTTGCGCTCCATCTCCAGCTGCACGTTCTCTTCAAAGGCGCTGTCGTCGCCGAAGCGGTCTACGGTGACGGAGTGGTCGATCACCAGATCGACCGGCGACAGTGGATTCACCTTCGCCACATCGCCGCCTAAGCGTTTCACCGCCTCGCGCATCGCCGCCAGATCCACCACCGCCGGGACGCCGGTGAAATCCTGCATCAGCACGCGCGCAGGCCGGTAAGCAATTTCTCTGTCGGCATGGCCGGTCTGCTGCCAGCCGACCAGCGCATGAATATCTTCTTCCGTTACGGAATCGCCATCCTGCCAGCGCAGGAGATTCTCCAGCAGCACTTTTAATGATTTAGGAAGGCGGTCGATGTTACCAAGATGTTGGGCGGCGCGGGGTAGGCTGAAAATATGATATTGCTGCTCGTCGACCTGCAGCGTGTCCTGACTCTGCTCGCGTAGGGTTTCCGACATAGCTCCTCCTTTTCTTATCGTGATCGCGTTAACCTCAGAGAAAACAAGGTTTATGTTAAAGATAGACTACATTTTCCTTAACGTTTTGATTACAACACAAAATGCTACACTATCGCGCGCACAAACGAAAACGCCCCGCAGGTTATGCGGGGCGTAAGCGAAAAGAATGAGGGAGAATACTACTTTCAGGTTATACAGCAATCCATACGGCCGCGGCCCAGAATGCAAATGAGAATGCATATGCGCTCAGCCAGGACATCTTAATCATATTGATGTTCATACGTCACTCCTCCCGAAAACGGGCGTAAAAAAGTCCTGCTGTCATCATTTATGTGATGACACCCTTTTTATATGCTGAGTGTAAAGAGTGGGCTTTTAATTTGCCCGCCGGATAACCGGAAAGAAGTATTGCACTGGCGAAGCCAGGTAACGCTGACAGCTTATTTGGCTTTCGGGTCCATGAAAGACTCGATGAAGTGACGCTGATTTTCACTCAGTTCCCAGCTATCCGGGATAGTCACTTTGTGTTCCGTCACGCTGCTCTCTTTGCCTTTACAGGCAGGGGCTTTAAGCTGAGGCGCGGATAACGACTGTTTACTGCTGAGTGTGTTCGCCCACATGGTTTAACCCCATATACGCCAGATCATCAATGCCACAACCACCCAGAACAGCGCAGAAGCAGCTATTACGGTTAACCAGGCCTTGCGACGGATATTACCAGAGCGCTCAACCTTGGTGCTTTTTGCCCGGAAGTCGGGTTGTACAGTCAGTCTCGTAGCCATAGTTTCTGATAATCACTCTCAATAAAACGATTGATAACATCGATTAAGATTTAGGACGAATCCTAAACTCATTAAGGCCGAAAATCCAGTTATTTTTATTGAGCACAACGATTAACGCTATTAATCAACGTGGCCAGAAAACTTAAGGAATAATGAATCGCGACATATTTCCTTAATTGAATTATTAGATTGCAAATTTGAGTTAAATTGCGATTAGGGCCATTTCAAATTTGAGTTAACTTTAAAGAACCTGATAAAAAGCGCTTTCACATCAGGTCTTAACTGGAGTATGGGAATAATCCTGGCAGCACGCAAAGCGGCAAAGTAAATTTTGTGTACTGTTTCTCATTTAAGTAATGCAAACAGAAAAACATGTGATCGGTGTTTCATTTACAAAAAAATAATAACAATTTTCGACATTAAGGTGGCGCTAACGACTACAGACAAAAAAGGCTGCCCAAGGCAGCCTTTAACATTATTAAACGATACGCGGATTTACTTAAACGGCAGCTTAATATCTTTGAACATCGCCTCAATATCTTCATTGGAGCGTAACGCCACCGCCGCATCGACCACGTCGCGCGTAAGATGAGGCGCAAAGCGCTGAATAAAATCATACATATAGCTGCGTAAAAAGGTGCTGCGGCGGAAGCCGATTTTCGTGGTGCTGTTGGTGAAAATTTCCGCCGCTTCGATGCGCACCAGGTCAGGATCGGCAATCGGATCCACGGCCATACTGGCGATAACACCCACCCCCAGGCCTAAGCGAACATAAGTTTTAATAACGTCTGCGTCGGTGGCGGTAAAGACGATACGCGGCGTAAGGCCTGCGCGATTGAAAGCGGTATCCAGTTCCGAGCGTCCAGTAAAGCCGAAGGTGTAAGTAACCAGAGGGTATTCTGCCAGCTCCTCGATAGAAACCTGCTCCTGGCCCGCCAGCGGATGATCGGGCGTGACAACAATTGAGCGATTCCAGTGATAGCATGGCAGCATGATCAGGTCGTCATAGAGGTGCAGCGCTTCGGTGGCGATAGCGAAATCCGCATTACCTTTGGAAACCGCTTCGGCGATCTGCGTCGGCGAGCCCTGATGCATATGCAGCGAGACACGCGGATAGCGCTCGATAAAGCCTTTGATAACGCCTGGCAGCGCGTAACGCGCTTGCGTATGGGTCGTCGCCACGTAGAGCGAGCCTTTATCCGGCCAGGTATGTTCCCCCGCCACTGACTTTATCGCATCGACTTTAGACAAGACTTCGCGGGCGATGCGAATAATCTCCTCGCCTGCTGGCGTGACCTGCGTTAAATGTTTGCCGCTGCGCGCAAAGATCTGCACGCCCAGTTCATCCTCCAGCATGCGCACCTGCTTACTGATGCCCGGCTGAGAAGTATAAAGCCCTTCTGCTGTCGAAGAGACGTTGAGGTTGTGATTAACCACTTCGACGATATAGCGCAACTGCTGCAATTTCATATCTGTTCCATCCCAGTAAGCTACAGAGCGGCATCCCCGATTGACGTATTTTCGCCGGATCGGTGAGAAATGAGGCAAAGCACAGGAACATGTCGGAAATGCTATAACCACTATATCATTGTAAGAAGGAATGTAGAACGTTTTGATATAAGGCTAAGAAAAAGGCCAGCATCGCTGGCCTTTATGAGGGAAAAGAGCTTACTTTTTGGCTTCCTGCCACTTGCCGTCGATATAAAACACCGACCAGCCTGTTGCTTTGCCCTCTTTTTCAGAGGCGACATACTGCTGTTTGGTTTTACGGCTAAAGCGAACCATCGTCTTATTGCCGTCAGGGTCGGTCGCTGGCGCATCTGCCAGATAGCGCAGTTTTTCCGGCAGACGATCTTTAAAGCGCTGCAGCTCTTCCACCAGAGGCGCGCGCGTTTCGCGCGATTTGGGGAACGTGTTCGCCGCCAGGAAGACGCCCGCCGCGCCGTCGCGCAGCACGAAGTAAGCGTCTGATTTCTCGCAGGGCAGCTCAGGCAACGGCACCGGATCTTCTTTCGGCGGCGCAACTTCGCCGTTACGCAGAATTTTGCGCGTATTCTTACAGTCGTCGTTGGTGCACGCCATGTACTTGCCGAAACGGCCCATTTTCAGGTGCATTTCCGAACCGCACTTCTCGCATTCCACCACCGGACCGTCATAGCCTTTGATACGGAATTCGCCCTGTTCGATCTCGTATCCGTCGCACTCTGGATTGTTGCCGCAGACGTGCAGCTTACGCTGCGGATCGATCAGGTAGCTGTCCATCGCCGTACCGCACTTCTGGCAGCGGCGACGGGCGCGCAACGCGTTGGTTTCGGCGTCGTCGCCTTCCAGCACGTTGAGCACTTCGTTTTCCGGGATTAGATTGATGGTCTGCTTGCAACGCTCCTTCGGCGGCAGCGCGTAGCCGGAACAGCCGAGGAAAACGCCGGTGCTGGCGGTGCGGATACCCATTTTCCGTCCACAGGTGGGACAGTCGATAGAGGTGAGCACCATCTGGTTCGGCTGCATGCCGCCCTCTTCCGGATCTTTCTCCGCTTTGTCCAGCTGCTGAGTAAAGTCGCTGAAGAAGTTATCCAGTACGCCTTTCCATTCCGCCTCATTGTTCGCGACCCGATCGAGGCTGTCTTCCATGGTGGCGGTAAAGTCGTAGTTCATCAGATCGCGGAAATTCTCTTCCAGACGATCGGTGACGATTTCGCCCATTTTCTCAGCGTAAAAACGGCGGTTTTCCACCCGCACGTAACCGCGGTCCTGAATGGTCGAGATAATGGCGGCGTAAGTAGAGGGACGACCGATGCCGCGCTTTTCCAGTTCGCGCACCAGCGAAGCTTCGCTGAAGCGCGCCGGTGGTTTAGTAAAGTGCTGGCTCGGGACCAGCTGCTGCAGATCCAGCGTCTCGCCCGTTGCGACATGCGGCAGCGTGCGGTCTTCATCATTTTTACGCAGCGCAGGCATCACGCGCGTCCAGCCGTCGAAGCGCAGCGTGCGCCCTTTCGCCTTCAGCTTAAATCCGGCGGCGGCGACGGTCAGCGTCGTGGAATCATACTGCGCAGGCACCATCTGACAGGCGACAAACTGACGCCAGATCAGCTGATAGAGCTTCTGCGCGTCCACTTCCATATCTTTAAGTTTTTCCGCCACCACGTTAACGTCGGAGGGACGGATCGCTTCGTGCGCTTCCTGGGAATTCTCTTTGCTGGCGTAGGTGTTCGCCGTCTCCGGCAGATACTTTTTGCCGAAGTTCTTGTCGATATAGCCGCGCGCCATCGCCAGCGCATCCTGACTCAGATTGGTCGAGTCGGTACGCATATAGGTAATGTGGCCCGCTTCATACAGCCGCTGCGCCATCATCATGGTTTTCTTGACGCCAAAGCCGAGTCGCGTGCTGGCCGCCTGCTGCAGCGTCGAGGTAATAAAAGGTGCGCCAGGCTTGCTGCTGGTCGGTTTATCTTCGCGGTCCACCACTTCATAGCGCGCATTTTCCAGCAGCGCGACGGCGGCCTGCGTCTGTTCGCCGTTGACCGGACGGAACGGGCTGTCGTTCTGGTGCGTAACGGACATTGCCAGCAGATCGCCTTTCGCCGTATGCAGATCGGCGTTCAGCTCCCAGTATTCTTCCGGCACAAACGCTTTGATTTCACGTTCGCGCTCAACCACCAGGCGCACGGCGACAGACTGAACGCGACCGGCAGAAAGGCCGCGCGCAATCTTCTTCCACAGCAGCGGCGATACCATATAGCCGACGACGCGGTCCATAAAGCGGCGCGCCTGCTGCGCATTGACGCGATCGATATTGAGTTCGCCCGGCGTTTCGAACGCCTGACGAATCGCATTTTTGGTGATTTCGTTAAAGACTACGCGGCTAAAGCGCTTATCGTCGCCGCCGATCACTTCCCGCAGGTGCCAGGCGATGGCTTCCCCTTCGCGGTCAAGGTCGGTTGCGAGGTAAATGTGGTCAGCATTGGCTGCCAGCGCTTTGAGTTCGGAGACGACTTTTTCCTTGCCGGGCAGGATCTGATAGTCAGCTTTCCAGCCGTGATACGGGTCAACGCCCATTCGACTGACTAGCGCAGCTTTTTCGTCTTTTTTAACCTTTTTGGTTTTTTTATCGCCGGCCCCGTCAGCACTCTTTTTCGCTGTTGAACCACTGGTCGGCAAATCACGGATATGACCGACGCTGGATTTCACCACGTAGTCACTACCGAGGTATTTATTGATTGTTTTGGCCTTTGCCGGGGACTCAACGATGACGAGTGCTTTACCCATATGTACCTTTACCTAATGAAAACGTCCTGATAAACGGGAGAGGATTTGATGCCCTGAAACCCATTGGGTTCAATATTGTTGCGCCTTTTTTGCTTTTCAAGGCTGCGGGGTCAATCTCGGGCCAGCTGGCATATGCTTATGCAAGGGTATGAATAAGAGCGACTTTTTCATCTGACTCAACCACACTTCCCGGTGTGATCTCCCTGAAATCTGAATCGCCCACACTCTACCTGATAAAATTCGTTACGCAACTTAATTAGCACTCAGTTGATTTTTGCGCCAGATTTTCGCGCTTTTTGCTGATTTGCCGCGCAGCGGTTTTGGCAAGTAATATAGAAAGGATTTTGTGCATGTCAAAAAGGCGCTATTCAATGCAGAAGAATACTCAGGCCATTTCACGCCAGGCGCTACTGGAAAAAGCCAATGCGCTCATTCGGGAACATGATGATTATTTCGCCGGGCTTGAAGCAGACGACGTGATTCAGCAAGGAGACGTTCTGGTCTTCCGCGGTCCCTTTTTCCTCGATGACGAGGGGCTGCCGACGGCGAAGACCACGGCGGTGTTTAACGTGTTTAAATATCTGGCGCTGACGCTCTCGTCACGCTACCACCTGGCATAAAAAACCCGGCGTAAGCCGGGTTCGTTTATCGCAAGCGCGCGGACGCCCTTTACAGCAGCGGCTTTTCGCCGCGCTGCCACCACTTCATCAGCAGGCGCTCCGCTACCGAGCCGGCGCTGTGAGTGACGCGGTCGATCATTTTGCGGCGGCGCGCATAGTGCACGCCCAGCACGTTAAACAGATCCATCTGGCTGATGATCAGCTCGTCGCTGGTGCTGATATCGTCAATAAGCTTTAAGTCGAGCGCCTGTCGGCCATACCAGTGCTCGCCTGTCGCCACTTTGTCGATATCCAGCGTTGGGCGCATCTGGTGTACGAACTCTTTGAACAGCACATGCGTTTCGTTGAGATCTTCCTGAAACTTCTCACGGCCTTCGTCGGTATTTTCACCAAACAGCGTCAGGGTGCGTTTGTACTGCCCTGCGGTGTGCAGTTCGACATCGATGTCATTACGCTTGAGCAGACGATTGAAGTTAGGGATTTGCGCCACGACGCCGATAGAGCCGAGAATGGCGAAGGGCGCAGCCACGATGCGATCCGCCACGCAGGCCATCATATAGCCGCCGCTGGCGGCCACCTTGTCGACCGCCGCTGTCAGGCGCAGGCCGCGATCGCGCAGGCGCTGCAGCTGCGACGCCGCCAGGCCGTAGCCATGCACTACGCCGCCTGGGCTCTCCAGCCGCAGCAGCACTTCATCGCCCTTTTCCGCTACCGCCAGTACGGCGGAAACTTCTTCGCGCAGCGCCGTCACTTCGCTGGCGTCCATGCTGCCCTTAAAATCAATAACGTAAAGCGTCGGTTTCTGATGCTCAGCAACGCCTTGCTTCGCGGCGCGCTTCTCCGCTTTCGCCTTCTGCTTTTCCGCTTTTTTATGCTGCTTCAGCCACACTTTCTGTACCTGCGGCTTCATTTTAGCCAGCTGCAGATCTTCCTTCATTTGCTGATAATCATCGCCCAGATGCGTCAGCCGGAGCTGCCCGGCCGCCTGGCCGCGCTTGCGCAGCGCCGCGTTCACAATAATCGCCACGACGGCACCGACGGCTACAACAACCGTCACCGCTTTGGCCAGAAATAATCCATAACTGGAGAGTAAATCCATTCTGCCGCCTTATTAAACAGAGAATTAGCACTAATCAGAGAGTTTACCGGGTTTAGCGCCGCGCGTCGCCTGAAATGCCAGCGCCCGGCACAGAAAGCGCCTGTGGATGATTGCGCCCTACGGCGAATTAAGGCATAAAGCCAAAAACCCGTTTAGCGCTCAAGGAAATCGCCGTGCACTATCAACCGAAAAGCGACCTGCTGCAAAACCGCATCATTCTTGTCACCGGCGCCTCAGACGGCATCGGCCGCGAAGCCGCCATTACCTATGCGCGCTACGGCGCGGAAGTCATTCTGCTTGGCCGCAATCTGGCGCGTCTGGAGCAGACCCAGCAGGCGATCGGCCAGCTGGGTCTGCGTCCGGCGCACTGCGTGGTGTTCGATCTGGCGCAGGCGACCCCGGATGCCTGTCGCCAGCTGGCTGACCAGCTGGCGCAGCAGTTCCCGCGCCTCGATGGCGTGCTGCACAACGCCGGCATTCTGGGCGAAATCGTGCCGCTGGCCGAGCTGGATCCGCAAATCTGGCAAGAGGTGATGAAGATCAATCTTGACGCCACCTTCTTCCTGACGCAGGCCTTGCTGCCGCTGCTGCTGAAATCGAGCGCGGGTTCGCTGGTGTTCACTACCTCCAGCGTGGGACGCACCGGTCGCGCGGGCTGGGGCGCCTATGCCGTTTCGAAGTTCGCGACCGAAGGGATGATGCAGGTGCTGGCGGATGAGTATAAAAACCAGTCGCTGCGCGTTAACTGCATCAACCCAGGCGGCACGCGCACCAAAATGCGCGCCTCGGCCTTCCCGCAGGAGGATGCCGGTAAGCTGAAAACGCCAGCCGACCTGATGCCGCTCTACCTTTATGTCATGGGCGACGACAGCCGCCGTAAAACAGGCGTCAGCTTCGACGCGCAGCCCGGCCGCAAACCCGGAGCCGCAGAGTAATGAGCGACGATCGCCACCAGCAGCGCCAGCAGCGGCTGAAAGAGCAGGTTGATGCACGCATCGCCGCGGCAACGGAAACGCGCGGCATCCTGATGGTCTTTACCGGCAATGGTAAAGGCAAAACCACCGCCGCCTTCGGCACCGCGCTGCGCGCCGTCGGGCATGATAAAAGGGTGGGTGTGATCCAGTTTATCAAAGGGGAATGGCCTAACGGCGAGCGCAACCTGCTGTCGCAGCACGGGGTGGAATTTCAGGTCATGTCTACTGGCTTTACCTGGGAGACGCAAAATCGTGAGACCGATACGGCCGCCTGCCTTGCGGTATGGCAGCACGCCAGGCGCATGCTGTCGGACGAGCGTCTCGATCTGGTGCTACTGGATGAGATCACCTATATGGTGAGCATGGATTATCTGCCGCTGGAAGAGCTGGAGCGCGCGCTTCGTGAGCGTCCGGCGCATCAGAGCGTCATCCTGACTGGACGCGGCTGCCATCGCGCGCTGATGGAGATGGCGGACACCGTAACTGAAATGCGGCCAGTTAAGCACGCCTTCGATGCGGGTATTCAGGCGCAGCAAGGCATCGACTGGTAAAAAAAACGCAGCCCGAGAGCTGCGTTTTTTATTAGCCGCGTTTGCTGCCGCCGCCGCTGCTGCGTCGGCCGTTGCCGCTGACCTGCGTGTGGCGCTTGACCGCACGACGAATTTGATTCGCCTTGGTGCGACGGCGATCTTTCTCAACCGCCAGCTTGGTGACCGTCTCGTCATCCATGCCAACCAGCGAGCGCAGATAGTTAACCGCCGCCAGATCCATTTCCATCCAGCCGCCGCGCGGCAAACCTTTCGGCAGATGGATATCGCCATAGCGCACGCGCATCAGGCGGCTGACCTGCACGCCGACCGCTTCCCACAGACGACGCACTTCACGGTTGCGTCCTTCTGTCAGGGTGACGTTATACCACTGGTTCACCCCTTCGCCGCCGGCGAAGCGCAGCGTTTTAAAGGCTGCCGGGCCATCTTCCAGCTGTACGCCTTTGCTCAGCTGACGAATTTTATCATCGTCCACCTGACCAAACACGCGCACGGCATATTCGCGCTCAACTTCACGGCTTGGATGCATCAGGCGGTTCGCCAGTTCGCCATCGGTGGTGAACAGCAGCAGGCCGCAGGTATTAACGTCCAGACGCCCTACCGCAATCCAGCGGGAGCCGCGCAGGCGCGGCAGGCGATCGAATACCGTTGGGCGTCCTTCCGGATCGCTTCGGGTACAGAGTTCGCCTTCAGGCTTGTAATAGGCAAGCACGCGGCATACTTCTGTCGCCGACTCGGCGATAGAAACCAGATGGCCATCGATGCGGATTTTCAGGGATTTATCGTTTTCAATGCGGTCGCCCAGCGTGGCGAGTTTGCCGTCGATACTGACGCGACCAGCGGCGATTTTTGCTTCGATTTCACGACGGGAACCGTGGCCTGCACGTGCCAGGACTTTCTGTAACTTTTCGCTCATAGCGGCCTCACTGTCGCCTTCCCAGGCGTCGGATTGTTAAAGAAATACTTAATAAAATCAATAGGTTAGTTTCACCTGTTGATGCCATTATACAGGATGTGGAACACGAAGTAACGCTTATTGTTGCCCACCTTGTTGCACAAATTACAGGCAATAAAAAACCCGCTATTGCAGCGGGCTATAATTGAAATCAAATCATTTAGTGAAGTAAGTAACGTTTAACTTCTTCAACGTCAGCGCCCACTGCTTTAAGGGCTTTGACTAGCTTATCTTGTGTTGTGTGTAGAGATAACATCCAATAGGTGATCTGCCATTGCTCCCTGATAACAACTGTGTTTTTGTCTTCAGGTTCACGACGATGGAAAACATAGGCCATGTAATTTCTTCCTGAGGTAATGATCAATAAATATACCGCAGGCATAGAATGGCACTACATCTCCTAGGGTTAAATCGATTGTTTCTATTGTAGAGATGAAGAGTTTTGATTTAAAAAAAAGCCCGCCTAAATTCCTTAAGCAGGCATAATGTATAAACAAGGATGGAAACATCAGTCTCGGATTGGTGGGTAAGCGTCATTAACGCTTAACATCACTATAACATTGTGCAATCACCTTTCAACCCATTGTTCAACCTTAATAAAATGCATTCTTATTGCAACTTTGCAAAAGCCGCCACTCGAACTCATTATTGATCTGGTAATTATTTATACACTTTGATTGTGCGATGTGGAGTAATAAGAAACAGTCGTTAATGTATGAGCTTCATCAACCTTACAGAACTTTTACTTTCGAATCGGATTTTACTCATACATTAAAGCAACCAGCCATTACTTCAATTTTATGACTTTATCGATACATTTCTTACAATAAAAGTTGACATGTAATAAAAAACATGATACCCTCACCCCTGAAAAACGCCGAGCGCAGCGAGGTGTTATAATCTCTTTGTTTAAATATTTTCTCTAGCTATGTTTCATGTAGTTGATGACTATCATAGATAGGAGTCTACGTAATGGAACATAGCTAAAGAATGTATCCCTTCCGGTTAAGGGTAGAGGGATAATGTCATTGAGTGGTTAGATACATCACCTTACTCTAGTGATAACTAAAGTTAATTCTAATCTCTCAGTTCTAACAGATGAAACACAACACAGTTGACAAACTTTAGATTGAACTTAACCTTAGAGGTTATCCTGCTGAGATAACTCACAACATCTTACGCTTCCTGTAATCCCCCCTCTTACGCACTCTATTCTCCAACCTTAACCCCACAACCAATTGTATTGAACGGGCTTCTTAGAACGTCACAGGAGCTACTTTACCCATCTATAAATAGTTGCCCTGCTTACTTTGTGCCGTTCCAATAATTCCCCCACCTTCATGCCTCTTCTAAAGTCCTGAATAACTCTATCCTTGATTGAGAATGCGTGAGTTGAAGGTTTGCCTGGCTTACGTCCTGCAACCGTGCATAATTCCTTCCCTGAATCGGCACAGGCTACAGTTACGCGCTTATCTCCTGCACAATGCTCTTTTCTGAACACAACAACACAAATTGGTAATGGTGATCTTACGCTCTCAAGTCGTGCAGGATGGATGAACTTAACGCCACGGTGTAGAAACCTGATTTCGTGGCAGTGAGGGTTAGCGAACACGCCAGAGAGAAAATATGTCGCCTGTGTTCTAGCTGCAATCACGAATATGGATAAGTCAGCCTCTCCTGCTTTCGTAAGGAAATCAGCCGTCATTGAGAAAGGAGGATTGCAAAACACCCTCTCACCTTCCCAGCTTTGAATCAGTGCATCAGCCTCAGCATCCCAATACCGATCACACACTGCATTGTCAGCATCTGCTGCTGCATCAACCGTGAAATCAAATTCATTGTCTAATTCTCTTAACAACTGAAACGGCGTGCGCCAGTCATCTTTACCGCCATTGTTAACACCGTGGCGGATGTATCGAAAGCATTCGTCCCTGATAGTGATAGCCTGCTCCTAAATCCTATAACTCGTTCTAATAGTGAGATATTATGTTTACAAAATAGCCGTCATTCAAGCTACCTTTCTTCCCATTAGATACCACTCACCAATAACCCCTCCTTATCACAAACAACAGAAACAAGTCAATAAATAACAATTGACATTTTGTGCTAAATCTGTTACTATAAGAGTGTAGGGTAAGCAAAGCGCGAGATACTTCTCACAGAGTTTACTTTCCCCTATCGAGCTTTGAGCATCACAGGCCCAGCCGTGATCGCGTCACACAGCACCATTTCATAGCAAACCTTCACTAATCAGTGAAACCCAAAATCTCCCACGCGATTGCCGCGCTCATTATCACAACTGTCATCCAAGCAGTGTCTCCGTAATGAGCCGGAACATTCCTTTCGCGTGGGATTTTTTCACCTAAACAAAAGGAAATCTTCTACAGATGAATGACAAAGATCTAAATCTCATCGAGACGTGGCTACCACGGTTCGAATATCACTGCTACCGCGACCGTTTACGCAGTCACAACCTACCGACAACCCCAACCCGCGTAGCCTTCCTGTATTGGGCTGAGCAGATGATGAAGCACTGCTTCACCTGGGAAGACTTCATTCAGGAATGGGACAACGGCAACCCTCATCGTGTTTTGAATCAGTGGTTGTCCTCCGGTCTCCTCCAAAAGGATTACTACGATGGCACTTGGTATTACGTCACCGAATACGCGGCAGATAACAAATCCCCTTTCTCTTGTAAGAGCTGCAACCGAATCAACATCAAACGACTATTAGAAATCAAGGAGCAACAACTATGAAACCATTCTCACTACCACCAGCAGCAGTAAAAGAAATCAAAGCCATCTACAAGGCAGAGCGAGACGGATACGTCTCTGAGTATGTTCGTCGTCACTTGCGTGAACGTGTCGAGCTGACAGAACCCCATCCGGTGAGCTTAGTGCGCCTGCAAGAGCACATCCTCAACGGATACCGCATTGCAGACCTGAGATCGCAGGATATCTTCATTCCGGGTAGTCCAATGATGCGCGTTGTTCTCGACCGCCCTCAGTCTGTCATCGATGCAGATCGTGTAGAGCTTGAGGCAGCAGCCGAAGCTGCACTGATGGACGAAATCACCGATGAAATCAGTCAGGTGTATGCAGCCCGCCACCGTGCAGAAATGGAAGCAGAAGCAGCGGCAGCAGAAGCAGCACTTCAGGCAGAAGCGCCAACTATGCGCGACCGTATCCGTGCTGCACTTGCAGAAAACGAGGTGCGCTAATGTTCAGTGAGTTTGCTATGAAAAAGACCCCTGAATGCCTGGCAACGGCGAAACGTGCACCCTATCGAGAAATGATGACGAAGGCACAGGGTGGCATTGACTGGATCACCGGGGCGCGTCTGCGCAAACCGATGATAGACCACGACCACGATACAGGACATTGCCGCCTCATCCTGAACCCCAACACCAACACATTTGAGGGACGGCTTAACATCCTACTGAGTGCCACGCTTGAGCGCCACCAGTGGAGTGCAGCCCTGTTTGACAGGCATCCAGACATTTACGCCTCAGTGATGGATCTCATCTATGAGTTTTGGCCCTACCAGGCAAGGGATGAGTTTATCAGGCGTATCTTTCTCCGTATGGGCGTCTACTACGCCGCAGTATGGGAAGAGATGGGACACCTCAAGTATGAGGTAGTGAATGGAAGCTGATTTGCTGGAACTGGTGAGGCTTGGCCTCATCGAACTACGTTACACAGACGAAGGAACGCCAGTTATCTACCACATTGCAACAGACAGATTTTACTCCCTTCTCGACCTGCACCGCCTCACATCATAGGTAATCAAATGAACAACACAGAACGCGGGATTCCACTTCGAATCCCCCAGGACTTACGCGCCGTTATTGACCAGCAGCGCGGCGATTTATCACAACAGGCATTCATCCTGAAACAGCTATACAATACTTTGGAGATCCCACGAAATGACCGAACTAAGCCAGACTCAAGCCTTCGCTAATCATATGAACGTTAGTGGTTGGGTATTAACCGCCGATCAGCATTACGGCACAGTTTTATTCAATCTATCAAAGGGTCTCACCCTAACTGAACAATCTATCGCCGGAACATTCTATGAGTGGTCGGGTGGTATTGGTCGCGCACCGAGCATCACGGCCCTACAGAAGACGCAGAAAATCCCTTATGTGATCGGTCAGGAGTTCAACCCAGAAACCACAGACCGTTATTTCAGATCAGGCGCTGGCTTCAACACCCTCAATACGTATACACCATTCTACCGTATACCTGAGAACCCAGAACTGGATAAAACATTAACCGCATACCACAAGTTTATGTCCCACTGCTTCCCTGTTGAACAGGAGAGAGCCGTGGTGGAGCTTTGGATTGCTCATATGGTGCAATACCCAGCCTATCGTAAACCGTGGCACCTGATGCTTACCGGGACAAAGGGAACAGGTAAAGGAACATTGGTTAAGATGCTTGAAATGATGGCCCCCAACCATCAATCAGTTGATGATTTTGCCAAAGTTAATGATCTGCACAGCACCGTGTTCAATGGCACAATCCTGTTGCATCTTAATGATGTTAAATCTCTGTCGGAATCTCAGCAGACCCGTATCAAGGCCAAACTTTCAGATGATTCGATAAGTGTTCGCAGGCTCTACAAGGAGGCGGCTGTAGAGAAGATTTACACCAGAGTAATCCTTAGTAGCAATGATACTCGTCCCTTGCGCCTCGACGCAGAAGAACGCCGCTGGTTTTGTCCAACACGTATGGAGAAAACACAGGATACTCAAGACTTCAAAGAGTGGTTAGAAGCAGGGGGTATCAACTTTGTTTACGATCACCTGATGTCACTGGATGTCTCCCCATTACCAAACGTGGCACCTAAGACAGCAACTTTCTACGATATGGTAGAGGCCAGCCGTTCAGTGCTCGATGTTGAGTTGGAGAGCTTCCTGGATAAGCACACGGTATTTCAGATCGCGGCAGTGTCAGACCTCTTTGGACGTGATAGCCAAATCGCCAGCCATAAACTCACGGAACACAACTACAAACGCTCCAGACCATTCCAGAAGGTAGTGTCTAAACGATACAAGACCACAACGAATACGTGGTTTTGGCACCATAAAGATCTGCCTTTGGACAGAGTGAGAGAGATTATCGACACCGGAGACGACCCTGGAGACGATGCGGAGACGACCCTGGAGACGACCCTCTAAACCTTCTAAAGCCTTTGATAACAAGGGAGACGAGGCTGGAGACGATGGAGACGACCCTCCATCAAACCCTTTTTAATTATTACAGTGATCATTTCCGGGACTCCCGGAGATGGGCATCTCGTCGAAGCAAACTTTCCCCGCGAAAGTGCCGCTACGCTTAACAACCCTTCATTCAAAAGTTTTATTCAAAACAGCTTTTTCATACCGCAGTTTGACCAACTGGTTAGACCGCCATTATTTCAACTTTCAATAATCAACAAGCGCAACTAACCCCCGGCATACAGCCGCAGCATTAGATCACCGCAGACTTACAGGAGGCCATTTGGCAGCTAACAAACGTTACAATAAGAACTTGGATACCTTCCTTGCAGATCCCGCAAGAAATGAGCGCATCAGCGCCATCAGGAGCGATTTAAACACGGTAGGTAACACGAACACACAGGAAGCAACGAAAGTTGCTGAGAAGGCCAGACAGAAGCTAATACCATGCCCACGCCGTATTGATGGGACACCCTTCATTGAGTATGCACCTGGTTACCTGATTCATCAGGACAACTTCGAAGATTATGTGAGTGGAGAGCGTAGGCTACCGGATGAGCAACGCGAACAGGTAGACGCAGAGAGCATCAAGAAAAGTTGGGAATGGTTTGTTGTGAAATGGCGAACAGCCTGGACACTTGAGAATTGGGATTTTAAGGCGTGGCCTTGCACTCTGGCAGATGATCCGCGACAAGTGCACCGCCCTTAATTACCTCAAAAGAGGTATTTTCAATAACTTAACGGTATAAGTTATGTTGTATTGTTATAATGCTTTAGTCCCGAGGATTTTGAATCATCCTTGTGATGCCGACATAGGTGGCTCAAGCCACCCTTGCCACACCAGGCACCCGGCTTCGTGTTACTCCTTATACGTTGCCGGTTTCTTTTCCCTACTCGCTCCCAGTCATCTCCAACCCAATAGAACACACCCACTAATTTTGTCAAATTGATCTAGGAATGATCCTAAAATAAGATCCATTTATAATTTTATGAGATAATTCTCACCTTACTAAGGTTTTCTGAAGGTAAGGTTAAATGTCACGGAGACTGACGTGGTTACTTCTTTTACTTTTTTGTTCACTGGCATGGGGGTTAGCAATATGGATACTGCTTTGGGCGATAAACTAAAAGAAGTGCAACCTACTGTCCTTGATGGCTGGGACTTCAGTGAAAAGCAGTTGGCTTTTATTGAAGCGGTATTAAATGACGATTTGGCACATCTAACTAATCACTTACAAAAATTCAACAAAAGAGTGCCTGAAACCTGTTCTAAACAATGAGATAGTTATCAAAGCACAGCATGAATCTGTGTTGGAGGGGAATTTCATTCGTGGTGTATTCCCTTCTTGCTGTGTGCAATTTGCCTTACTGGGGGCACCCCGGTTTTCGCTTCATCCGAGGCGTCTGCCGGGTTCTTTTCATTTCCAATGCCGCTTTACTGTCGCTAAAGACACACCAATCTCCTCAACAACTTTAGCCTGTGATAAACCTCTAGCTTTTGCTGCCTGAACGCTTCTATAAGTTTTCATTGCTGGTGGTCTTCCAAGTTTAACTCCCGCTGCCTTAGCTCGGGCTAATCCCTCCTGAGTTCGCTCTATCAAACGATCCTTTTCGAACTGTGCGAACGCACTAAACACACCCAGCATCAAACGTCCTTCAGCACTTGTAAGATCTGATGTTGGTAGATCAAGACTCACCACTTTAATTCCTTTTGCAGTGAGCATTTCAAGAGTGCTCAGGACATCAATAGCCCCTCTTCCCAGTCTGTCCAACTTCAGCACTACCAGTTGATCACCTGCTTCAAGTTTATGCTCCACCAGCATCTTGAACCCATTTCTCAACATAGCCGCCTGACTACCGCTCACCTTTTCAGATACAACACGATTATCTGGAACGTCAAAGCCAGCTTTACGAATTGCTAATACTTGGTTTTCTGTCGTCTGCTCAGTGGTGCTAACACGGCAATATGCAAAAACTCTCATAAAATCCACTCCTCTTCTGCGGTATCATTTAATGTGCTCATTAAAGCACATGGAATCATAAATTATCAATTGCTATTTTTATGACACCAAATGTGTATCAATCTACTAGTATCTTAAAACGGTCGATTTGTGATACCACCAACAACCCACTTACGTTAGCTGAGAATAACCAAGATATTTGACGGGAGGTCTGACCAGAGATTGGCGGGGGTTAAAATTTGATGTTCGGCACTGATTAAGTGAGTTTGAATGAACGACTATTAGAGGGGGGGCGTCAAAATATTCCGGGTATGTGGCGGTAAACGCAAAATCCCGCCACAAGTGGAATCAATCTAAGCGAGACTTATTACGATTGACGTATGGATGAAATTCACCGTGTGTCAATCTTGTTTTGCCAAGTTGGTGTTTAAGCTCTGTCCCCATCGTTCGCAGAATTGTGCGATTTGATTCAGTTTCTCGTTTATTTACTTTACGTGCGTGATAGTTCATTTCGTGATCTTCCGAAAAGTTCACATACTCATGATCGCTCATTGGCATATAAATTCCCTCTATCCTATTGATAAGTAACATTTAAAACCAAATACAAAACAACAATGAGATATTTCTTAAATATTGTGTATTTTTCGTTTAGGATTAGCAATCCTTTAGGGTGCGAATGTGTGTTTTCATTACAATAAGTTTCAAGGATTGTGATCATGAACAAGAAAAGAGCTATTATTGCTTTGGCAGTTACTCTTCTGGCAGGATGCGCGGCTCAAAAACAGATGGTGCCAACTGGAGGAAGTAAATCGGATGGCACAGTGCGGATGAGTTATAGCTATGGAATGTTCGAGAAGCCAGTTATAGATCCTCAACAAGGGATGGCAGCAGCTAAACAACGCTGTGCAGCTTGGGGTTATAATGGTGCCGAACCATTTGGGGGCTTCACTTCTCAGTGTTCGCAGCCTTCTTCTTCAGGCTGTATGGAAACCACTGTTACTGTTGAATATCAATGCACGGGCGATATCAAGAAATAAACTGAGGGGCTTAAGCCCCTTTTGCTTATGTGACTGGTTCAACCGAGATGATCGAATATGATGCCATACCTGACTTATGGAAACGCGCAGTGTCTCGCCTGACCACTTCATGCACCTCTTCAGGAGTTGGCTCAGTCTCACTATCAAATAAAATCTCTTCTTGCTTGGATAGATTACCATCGCGCCGTTCATAGGTGATTTTGTATGTGGTGCCCATCCCAACCTCCAGCTTTAAGTTCATTCATTTCAAAGTAAAAGGCAAAGACATCATACGTTTCAACCTTGATGTAAACATTGCACTGATAATCAGAGTTAAGCCATTTGAACAGAACCAGTTCGAAATAGAATTGATCAGGGGGTCAGCACCAGTTAACTCCATCAACGACAGGAAGCAATTCTTCTAGTGTTGGTTCATGGGTGTATCTGGCAGTGATGCCAAGAGAATCAGTCAGACTATGGCCTACTACAAGTTGAACTAAAACATGAGAACAGTGTTTTACCGCCTTCGTAATAAAGGAATGGCGTATTGAATGCACCCGGCGCTTTTGACCCTTCTCGTTGAGATCTGGCGCATTGCATTTGTGCATAATCTCCACCCAAGCATCTGTAACTTGAGTGTAATATGGGAATTTGGGGAAAAGTCTTGCTGTGGCTGCTTTACCTTCTGCCAGCTTCGTTAGAATCCCTTCAATGTTCTTATGAACGGGTATCTGACGTTGAGCGTGATCCGTCTTACCACCATCAATGAAGAGATATTTACGTCCTGTCTGTTCATCGGTTCGCAGTTGCCCTACTTTCAGATCAGCAATCTCGCCACGCCGCGCCCCTGTGTAACACAGAGTGAGGAAGTAAGCCTTACGCCAGTCATCATCAGATAACTTCTCCAGGTGCGATACAAGGCGTTTCATCTCCGGGTAAGAGAAGCTACCGCCCCTGTTTTCCTTCACTTCTAGTTTGATTCCTTCAGTTGGTGCCAAAGTCAGAATATCTTTCTCATCCTTCAAGAACACTTTGAAGAATGAACTGTAGATCTTGAGATGCTTCTTGACCGTAGCACTACTGATCAAATCCTCTTCAGGCACATCATAATCAATGCACTCTTGCAGAGTCATAGTCTTGTAAGGATGTCCAAAGCGTTTAGGTAATAAGCTGACAACTTCCAGCGTCTTCCGAATGTCCTGCTTAGTGATCGAGGTTACAGGCACATCCCCAACGACATGCAACAACACTTCATAGATTCGCCTGTTCTCATGATCAATAGCCTTCACCCACTGGCTACCCTTCTCTTTAACGAATATGGCCCAGGCTTCAGAAAGTGGCATTGATTCTTCAACTTGTGTGACTTCTGAATTCTCAGTTGTGGCAGTGGTGAGAGGCAGGATTTGTCCCTGTAATGCATCCACTAATTGTTGATAGCGGAGCAAGTCATTTCTATAAAATGCCTCATAAGCCTGATAGACAAGCGATCTGCTCATTTCAATTTTAGATGCCGCTGAGTGCCCTTCATCGTCGTCATCAGATAAGCCGATCCCTTGGTGTTTGAAGAAATACTGCATCATTTTGAACATTTGATCGTTGCCAGTTGCAAGGCGTTGATGCGCTATTGATGCATAGGCTGCTGCATCTTCTGCACTCCGCTCAATGGACAACGGTGCATCAGGGAACAATTTCTTACTCCATCTACCCAGTTCAGGCAGTCTCTGAGCTTCAGCTAACCCATCTTGCAGCCATTCGAGCACATAAGAATCTAGATCACGTTTTGTTGCCTGACGGAAACCTTCAATGTGCTTCTGAAATTCTTCAACAGGCATACGCCCGGATTGCACTAGGGGGATCAGTGGAGTTAGTCGCCCCATTGAGATTTGGGCTTCTTTGAGGGAGTCAGTGCCAAGAGATTGACGGAAGAACTTACCGGACGGTAGCCGAAAGTTTACATAGAAGGTGTTGCCACGCTTTGTTGTGAATTTGGGTTTGTTGTCCACTTTCTTCGGTTTGTTGTTCGTCTGAATGTTGCCCATTATGTTCACCTTAATGTTGTAAAATCAACAACTTAGAAATTAAGGTGAGGCTAACCCTATGATTTTCAGCGCTTTTTCGTATGCCTTCCCAGGCGTCATTTGGGTTAAACTTCTTTAAAATCAATAACTTAAGTTATGATGTTCCGCCCATTATACCTTTAATTTACTGATTTGTAACCTGCTTTATCAGAATAGCAGCGCAGCTGTTTTACGGCGTATAAAGGCGACGATGACGGCTTTTAGCGTCGCCTCTCCTCCACATGTCCCCTGTTTAACATCTGTGATCATCTTCGCAACGAAAGAATTTGCAGACTTGTATGGTAGATAAGCCTCTGACAAACGGGAGACCTTTATGACCTCTGTATCCACGCCATCTGCTGGCGCAACCGTTGAAACCGCTAACAGCCACCGGGTCATACGCCGGGTCGCCAGCGCATCGGCTATCGGCACCGCAGCGGAATATTATGATTTCTTCGCCTATGGAACCGCAGCGGTACTCTTCTTCGGCCACCTCTTCTTCCCGAGCGATAATCCGCTGGTCAGTACGCTGGCCGCCTTCGCCACTTATGCTGTCGGGTTTCTGGCGCGTCCGGTTGGCGGGATTATTTTTGGCCATATCGGCGATAAGGTGGGACGTAAAAAAGCGCTGGTCGCCACTATCCTGATTGTCGGCCTTGGCACCTTCTGCATCGGTCTGTTGCCGACCTACGCCACCTTTGGTATCTGGGCGCCGGTCTCGTTAATCGTTATCCGCCTGCTGCAGGGATTCGGGGTCGGCGGCGAGCAGGCTGGCGCGGTGCTGATGACGGCGGAGTATGCCCAGCCCGCGCGGCGAGGTTACTTCGCCAGCTGGGTACAGACGGGCGCGCCGGCCGGCTTTCTGCTGCCGCTGGCGCTGTTCGCCCTTTTGAATGCATTCCTGACTGCAGATCAGATGATGAGCTGGGGCTGGCGCGTCCCTTTTTTGCTGAGCGCCCTGCTGGTAATCGTTGGTCTGTTTATCCGGCTGCGAATTGACGAGTCGCCGGTTTTCGCAGAGATCCGCGCGACCAAAGCTGCAGAATCGCGCCCGCTGAAAGAGGTAATTCAGGCTTATCCCGGGCTGGTAATCAACGGCGTAGCGGCGAAGCTGATTGAAGCCTGCGCCTTTGCCCTGTTCACCGTGATTATTCTGGCCTGGGCTAAAGCTAATCAGCTCGACAGTAATATCCTGATGGACAGCATGATTGTCGCCGTCATTCTGGAAATCTTCGCTATTCCGCTGATGGGCGCGCTTTCTGACCGCATCGGCCGGAAACCTGTCTACCTGCTGGGCGCGCTGCTGATTGTGCTGTCAATCGTGCCCTTTTTCCTCGCTCTGCAGCAAAACAGCTACTGGCTGACCCAGATCGCTATGATCGTGGCGCTGACGCTCGGTCACAGTATGTGTTACGCGCCTCAGGCCTCGTGGTTTCCGGAGCTGTTTCCAACCCATATTCGCTGCAGCGGCATTGCCGTGATCTGGCAAATTGGCTCGTTAATCGGCAGCGGCCTTCTCGGTCTGGCCGCTGTGAAAATTTTACAGGTTACGAATGGCCACTGGTATGGCCTGGCGATCTATATCGGCGTGCTCGGCGTTATGTCTCTGGTGGGTCTGATTCGTTTGCCCGAGACCGCGCCAGGACGGCGCGGCGAGGAGTATCACAGCTGGCGACGACGTTAACTCTCCTCTTTTTCTCCCTGTTGCCGTCTTCGCGGACGGCAATCATTAATCCGCTGCCGTCAGGCTATCAGCGCGGCTTCGTGACCAACCCACTGAAGCGCAAATGCTTTTTTCTTATTATCAGATCTGGTTTGCACGGCTAATATATCGAGCGCACAGAGGATTCATCAGGTAAATGAAACAGTTAAAAGTGCGTTAAGCTTAATTCGCTTTTTCACTGCTTTTTTCATCTGGCAATGCGCAGCGTGGTAGTGAATCATTCTGTATTTCGAGGATAACTCGTAATATTAATATAGCTAACGCACTTTAATCCCATTTTTAAAACCAGAGATTGAATTAGCACCCTATTTCCCTGCATTTCTTTTTAGGATTAATCTTAATCGATTGTCTGTTGATAATTTATAAGTACAATCAGAGCCAGAAACGCAAAAAATAACTTTCGCATTATTAATCTTAAGTTGTTGCCCGACCGAAAGTTATTAACAAGCCTTTAACTAACTTTTGCCGTTTCTTTAAAAATAAACCGGCGCTACCGGAAATGCAGCGTTAATACGGCTCAATGATGAGTCTTAAATTGCATGTCAAAAGCCTTCACCAGGGATTTTCCGACATGCCAGCATAAAGATAATCACCATGAGAAAACTGTTCTTATGGCCGGCGTTTGCTGCGCTGGCTCTGAGCGGTTGCTCTGTGGGCCATACCGAATACAGCCGTACGGCAATGCAGCATGTGGACATGAGTTTCACCGGCATTCCTACGATTCTCGGGCTTGGCACGCTAGGCAGCAGCATTCCCATTACGCCTGAATATAGCCTGACGGCAGCGCACGTGGCGAAATTCGCCGTACAGCGCGTAAAGGCTTACCACCCTTATTGCGATCTGGCGATCATTTACCACAAAAACGACGCGACCACGCTGGCTAAATTCCGCAGCAGCGACATCGGCGACCCGGTAAAGATGTACGGTTATAGTTTTATATCCGCCATGCCGGTTGAGTCTTCGGGCGCTAATTTAGCGCGCACCGCTATTCGTAACAGCTGGAATAAAAAACCCTGTATGGCGATGGCGTCAAATGCGGGCGTGGTAAAAGGGATGTCGGGCGGCGCGGTTTATAATGCGGATAATACGCTGGGCGGGGTTATTGTCGGATTCAGCGACGAGATAAAAAGCAACCGCAGCGGCAAAATCGTTTTAAAAGATGTGTCGCTCTATATCCCCTATTCAGATTTTCAAAACTGGCTGAAACAGAATATTGGTCAGGCGGCGCAGAGCGGCACCTGACCAGACTGTTACAGGAAAGGCCGGATATCGCCTGAACCTTCGCGCGCTATCAGGGGTGCATCGCTGGTGAGATCGACAACTGTTGTCGGCTGCTGTCCCAGCGTGCCCCCGTCAATAATCAAATCGACCAGCTTGCCGATGCTGTGCTGGATCTCTTCCGGATCCGATTCGGTAAAATCGTTGCCCGGCAGGATCAGCGAGGTCGACATCATCGGCTCGTTAAGCGCTTCCAGCAGCGCCAGCGCAATCGGGTTGGACGGCACGCGCAGCCCGATAGTTTTCCGCTTGTCATTCATCAGACGACGCGGCACCACCTTGGTCGCCTTCAGAATAAAGGTATAGCTGCCTGGCGTATTGTTTTTCAGCAGACGAAAGGCGCTGTTATCAACCTGCGAATAGTTGGAGATTTCCGACAGATCGCGGCACATCAGCGTGAAGTTATGGTTGCCATCCAGCTGACGAATGCGGCAAATGCGCTCAAGCGCGTTTTTCTCTTCCAGACGACAGCCCAGCGCATAGCCAGAATCGGTGGGATAGACGATGACGCCACCCTTATTAAGATAGTCGACGGCCTGAGAAACCAGACGCGGCTGCGGGTTTTCCGGGTGAATGTGAAAAAGTTGACTCATAAAAAACCTCTTATCACCTGTCCGCGTCAGAGCCTGCGGGCGCCAGCGCCGGGAAACGCTCCCATACTGGCTCAACGCCAGCCGGAAGCCAGAGTTTGCGGCCCAGCTCAATCCACGGGCAGGGTTGATGAAAATCGGAACCTTGCGACGCAGCCAGATCGTAATCACGGGCGTATTGCGCCAGCTGCGTTCGTTCATTTGGCGCCTGTTGACACTGCGCCACCTCTATGGCGTCGCCGCCCGCTTCGCGGAAATGCGCGATCAGACGCTTCAGCCATTTTGCCGACAAACCGTAGCGGCCAGGGTGCGCCAGCACCGCACAGCCGCCAGAATGGTGAATAGCATCAATAGCTTGTTTAATTGTACACCATTGCGGCGGAACATAGCCGGTTTTGCCGCGCGCCAGATAGCTTTTGAAAACCTGTGCTATCGTGTCGGCTTTTCCCTGCTCAATGAGAAAACGGGCAAAGTGGCCGCGCGTAATCACGCCGCCATCGGCCAGTCGGGCCGCACCAGCCAGCGCGTCAGGGATGCGCGCCTTTTCCAGCCGTTCGGCGATCAGCTCCGCCCGTTCCTGACGGCAACGGGCTTGCTCCGCCAGAAAAGTAGTTATTGCCGGGTGGCTGATATCGATGTTCAGCCCGACAATATGGATTTCATGATTTTCCCACAGCGTCGAGGCTTCCACCCCCGCCAGCACTTTCAGCGGCAACGCCTGCTCATCGACGGCGCGCTGCGCCGCTGCAACGCCAGCCACGCTGTCATGGTCGGTAATGGCCAGGACGCCGACGCGCATAGTAACGGCGCGCTGCACCAGCGCTTCCGGCGTCAGCAGCCCATCGGAAGCACGCGTATGGCTGTGTAAATCATAAAGAGGGAAACGGGCAATCTCGTTCAAATGGCACTCCTGCTGCACGTTGAAGCGGCCAGCATGATAACGATTTTATGCTCAGGTGAAAAAGCGTATTGACTTTTATCCGCTGAACCCGTTAACTAGTACACAAGTTCACAACTAAACGGGTCTTTTCTCATGGCGACGATTTTTATGCTTTCTGCAGGCTGGTGGCGCGATGTTTCCCATAACGGGCAACGTCTGGCACGCCTTGCGTAACGCAGTGCAGAGACCCGAGCCCGCTTAAAGCGGGCTTTTTTTTAGGCGAATTTCAGAGAGACCACCATGCCAAATGCGAAACCTACATTGAAGTTGATTACCGGCACCGCGCCCTACCGCGAAGATCCGGCCGCAGTGTTTCACCAGTTATGCGGCGCACGTCCGGCAACTCTGCTGCTCGAGTCGGCGGATATCGACAGCAAACGTAACCTGAAAAGCCTGCTGATTGTCGACAGCGCCCTGCGCGTCAGCGCACTGGGATCCTGCGTGACGGTGCAGGCCCTGTCCGAAAATGGCCGCGCGCTGCTGCCGCTGCTGGATGCCGCGCTGCCCGACAGTGTCAATATCGAGGCGCGTCCGGATGGCCGCGAACTGCATTTCCCTTCCGCTGACGCCGTGCAGGATGAGGACTCCCGCCTGCAGGCGCTGTCGGTTTTCGACGCGCTGCGCCTGATCCCTCACCTGGTAAACTCGCCCGCTGACGAACGCGAAGCGATGCTGCTTGGCGGCCTGTTCGCCTATGACCTGGTAGCGGGATTTGAAGAACTGCCCGCGCTGAAGAATCAGCAGCGCTGCCCTGACTACTGCTTTTACCTGGCAGAGACCCTGCTGGTGCTCGATCATCAGACGCGCAGCGCCACGCTGCAGGCAAGCCTGTTCTGCCCGTCTACCAGCGAATTCCAGCGTCTGCAGAGCCGCATCGAACAGCTGCACGGCCAGATGCTGCAGCCCGCGCCTGCGCTGCCGGTTCAGACGGTCGAGCAGATGACGCTGAGCGTCAGCCAGAGCGACGAAGCCTATTGCGATACCGTGCGCCAGATGCAGGAAGCGATTCGCCTTGGCGAGATTTTCCAGGTGGTGCCGTCGCGCCGCTTCTCGCTGCCCTGCCCATCGCCGCTCGCCGCCTATGAGACGCTGAAGAACAGCAATCCCAGCCCCTATATGTTTTTTATGCAGGATCGCGATTTCGCGCTGTTCGGTGCCTCGCCGGAAAGTTCGCTGAAGTACGACGCCGTCACGCGTCAGATCGAAATCTACCCGATTGCCGGCACGCGCCCGCGCGGTCGCCACGCTGACGGCTCGCTGGACCGGGATCTCGACAGCCGTATTGAGCTGGAGATGCGCACCGACCATAAAGAGCTGGCAGAACACCTGATGCTGGTAGATCTGGCGCGCAACGATCTGGCGCGTATCTGCGTGCCGGGCAGCCGCTATGTTGCCGATCTGACCAAGGTCGACCGCTACTCTTTCGTGATGCATCTGGTCTCCCGCGTGATCGGCACGCTGCGCGAAGACCTCGACGTGCTGCACGCCTACCGCGCCTGCATGAATATGGGCACGCTGAGCGGCGCGCCGAAAGTACGCGCCATGCAGCTGATCGCCGCGGCGGAAGGCACGCGACGCGGCAGCTACGGCGGCGCGGTCGGGTACTTCACCGCGCACGGCGATCTCGACACCTGCATCGTGATCCGCTCGGCCTGGGTAGAAGATGGCATCGCCACGGTGCAGGCCGGCGCTGGCGTAGTGCTCGACTCTGATCCGCAGGCGGAAGCGGACGAAAGCCGCAATAAAGCCCGCGCCGTTCTGCGCGCTATCGCGACCGCCCATCACTGCAAGGAGATTTTCTGATGGCCGATATCCTGCTGCTCGATAACATCGACTCTTTTACCTACAACCTCGTTGATCAGCTGCGATCCTTCGGCCATAACGTGGTGATCTACCGCAACAACGTCCCGGCGGCGCTGCTGGCTGAACGCCTGCAGCGTATGGAGAACCCCGTGCTGATGCTTTCGCCGGGCCCTGGCGCGCCGAAAGACGCAGGCTGTATGCCGGAGCTGCTGCAAACCCTGCGCGGACGCCTGCCGATCATCGGCATCTGCCTGGGCCATCAGGCGATTATCGAAGCCTATGGCGGTCACGTCGGTCAGGCGGGCGAAATCCTGCACGGCAAAGCTTCCGCTATTACTCACGACGGAGAAGCGATGTTCGCCGGGCTGAGCAATCCCCTGCCGGTGGCGCGCTATCACTCGCTGGTGGGCAGCAATACGCCTGCGGAGCTGACGGTTAACGCCAGCTACAACGGCATGGTAATGGCAGTACGCCACGACGCCGATCGCGTCTGCGGCTTCCAGTTCCATCCTGAATCCATCCTGACCACTCAGGGCGCCCGTCTGCTGGAGCAGACGCTGGCCTGGGCGCTGGCGACATCACAGGGAGAATGAACATGCATGCCATCCTGGAAAAACTTTATCAGGCGCAGACGTTGACGCAGGGCGAGAGCCATCAGCTCTTCAGCGCCATTATTACCGGCCAGCTGGAGCCCACCCAGCTCGCCGCCGCGCTGATCGCCATGAAGGTGCGCGGCGAATCGCCGCAGGAGATCGCTGGCGCGGCCAGCGCGCTGCTGGAAGATGCCAGACCCTTCCCACGCCCCAGCTACGCCTTTGCTGATATCGTCGGCACCGGCGGCGACGGCAGCAACAGCATTAATATCTCTACCGCCAGCGCCTTTGTCGCTGCGACCTGCGGGCTGAAAGTGGCGAAGCACGGCAACCGCAGCGTATCCAGCAAGTCGGGCTCCTCCGATCTGCTGGCGGCGTTCGGCATCAGCCTGGATATGCCCGCTGAGCGGGCGCGCGCGGCACTGGACGATCTCAACGTCTGCTTCCTGTTCGCGCCGCAGTATCACACCGGCTTTCGCCATGCGATGCCGGTGCGTCAGCAGCTGAAAACGCGCACGCTGTTCAACGTGCTTGGCCCGCTGATTAACCCGGCGCGACCGCCGCTGGCGGTTATCGGCGTCTACAGTCCTGAACTGGTGCTGCCGATCGCCCAGACGCTGAAAGTGCTGGGCTACCAGCGCGCCGCGGTGGTGCACGGCGGGGGTATGGACGAGGTGGCGCTGCACAGCGAAACCCACGTCGCCGAACTGCGCGACGGCGAAATCACCCGCTATCAGCTGACCCCGGAAGACTTCGGTTTCGGCTTCCATCCCAAGGAGGCGCTGGCTGGCGGCACGCCCGAAGAAAACCGTGACATTCTTACCCGTTTACTTCAGGGTAATGGCCAGCAGGCCCATGAGGAAGCGGTTGCCGTCAACGTGGCGATGTTGTTAAAAGTATTCGGTCATGAAGATTTGCGCGAAAACGCGCAGCGTGCGCGACAGGCTATCCACAGCGGACAGGCCTACGAGCGCGTTGTCGCTCTGGCAGCGAGAGGATAACCATGCAAGGCACGATTTTAGAGAAGATTGTTCAGGATAAAGCGCAGTGGGTAGACGCGCGCAAGGCGCAGCAGCCGCTGGCGTCCTTTCAGAATGACGTACAGCCCGCATCCCGCAACTTTTATGATGCACTGCAGGGCGCCCGCACCGTTTTTATTCTTGAGTGCAAAAAGGCGTCTCCTTCCAAAGGGCTGATTCGCGAAGATTTCGATCCGGCGACGATTGCAGGCATTTATCGTCACTACGCCTCCGCCGTCTCGGTGCTGACCGATGAAAAATATTTCCAGGGCAGCTTCGATTTTCTGCCGATTGTCAGCGCGGCGCTCACGCAACCGGTGCTGTGCAAAGATTTTATTATCGATCCGTACCAAATCTATCTGGCGCGTCACTACCAGGCTGACGCCATCCTGCTGATGCTGTCGGTACTGAATGATGACGAGTATCGTCAGCTGGCCGCCGTGGCGCACAGCCTGAACATGGGCATACTGACTGAGGTCAGCAACGAAGCGGAGCTGGAGCGCGCCATTGCGCTGGAGGCGAAAGTCGTCGGCATTAATAACCGCGATCTGCGCGATATGTCGATCGATCTTAACCGCACGCGCCAGCTGGCGTCCCGCCTGTCGCACGGCGTGACCGTTATCAGCGAATCCGGCATTCATAACTATGCGCAGGTGCGCGAGCTGAGCCGTTTCGCTAATGGCTTCCTGATTGGCTCGGCGCTGATGGAAGAGCCGGATCTGGCGGGCGCGGTGCGCCGCGTGCTGCTGGGCGACAATAAAGTATGCGGTCTGACGCGAGCGGAAGATGCGCGGGCAGCCTTTGAAGCGGGCGCGCTTTACGGCGGTCTGATTTTCGCCGAAGGCTCCCCGCGCCGAATCGATGTGCCGCAGGCGCAGCAGGTAATGGCTGGCGCGCCGCTGCGCTATGCAGGCGTGTTCCGCAATGCACCCATCGGTGACGTTGTCACAAAAGCGACCACGCTGAATCTCAACGCCGTCCAGCTGCACGGCGACGAAGACCAGGCGTATGTGGCGGAACTGCGCGCTGCGCTGCCCGCCGGGATCGCTATCTGGAAAGCCCTGAGCATTCAAAACGCGCTGCCCGCGCGCGACTGGCCGCACGTTGACCGCTACGTCTTCGACAACGGCAACGGTGGCAGCGGCGCTCGCTTCGACTGGTCGCTGCTGAAGGATCAGGAGTTAAGCAACGTGCTGCTTGCTGGCGGCCTGAGCGCAGATAACTGCGTGGAAGCGGCACGCCTCGGCTGCGCGGGCCTTGACTTCAACTCCGGCGTGGAAAGCGCGCCCGGCATCAAAGATGCCAGCAAAATCGCGGCGGTTTTCCGCACGCTTCGCGCCTACTGATTTGTCAGGTCCGCTGCGGCGGGCCCATAAGGAAGATGAAACCATGACACTACTGAACCCCTATTTTGGCGACTTTGGCGGCATGTATGTGCCGCAGATCCTGATGCCGGCGCTGCAACAGCTGGAAGCGGCCTTTGTCGAGGCGCAGAAAGATCCCGCTTTTCAGGCGGAATTTACTGACCTGCTGAAAAACTATGCGGGACGCCCGACGGCGCTGACGCTCTGCAGCAACCTGACAAAAGGCACCAAAACCCGCCTTTATCTTAAGCGCGAAGATCTGCTGCATGGCGGCGCGCACAAAACCAATCAGGTACTGGGTCAGGCGCTGCTGGCGAAGCGCATGGGCAAGAGCGAAATCATTGCGGAAACCGGCGCGGGCCAGCATGGCGTCGCTTCGGCGCTGGCGTGCGCGCTGCTCGGTATGAAGTGCCGCATCTATATGGGCGCGAAAGATGTTGAGCGTCAGTCGCCAAACGTCTTCCGTATGCGTCTGATGGGCGCGGAAGTGATCCCGGTGCACAGCGGCTCCGCGACGCTGAAAGATGCCTGTAACGAGGCGCTGCGCGACTGGTCCGGCAGCTATGAAACCGCGCACTATATGCTCGGCACCGCAGCGGGTCCGCACCCCTATCCGACCATTGTGCGCGAGTTCCAGCGCATGATCGGCGAAGAGACCAAAGCGCAGATTCTGGAAAAAGAGGGTCGCTTGCCGGATGCGGTTATCGCCTGCGTCGGTGGCGGATCTAACGCGATCGGCATGTTCGCCGACTTTCTTATGGATGAAAGCGTCGGCCTGATCGGTGTCGAACCGGCCGGGCACGGCATTGAGACCGGCGAGCACGGCGCGCCGCTCAAGCATGGCCGCGTCGGTATCTATTTCGGTATGAAAGCGCCGATGATGCAGACCGAAGAGGGCCAGATCGAAGAGTCTTACTCTATCTCTGCCGGGCTCGATTTTCCCTCCGTCGGCCCGCAGCACGCGCATCTCAACAGCATCGGCCGCGCCGACTACGTGTCGATTACCGATAATGAAGCGCTGTCCGCCTTTAAAGAACTCTGTCGTGCGGAAGGCATTATCCCGGCGCTGGAGTCATCGCACGCCCTGGCCCACGCGCTGAAGATGATCCGCGAGAACCCGGAGAAAGAGCAGCTGCTGGTGGTGAACCTTTCGGGCCGCGGCGATAAAGACATCTTTACCGTTCACGATATTCTGACTGCGCAGGGAGAAATCTGATGGAGCGTTATCAACAGCTGTTTAAGCGTTTACAGGCCAGCAAAGAAGGCGCGTTCGTTCCCTTCGTCACGCTGGGCGATCCCTCGCCGGCGCTGTCGCTGAAGGTTATTGACGCGCTGGTCGCAGGTGGCGCGGACGCGCTGGAACTGGGCATCCCCTTCTCCGATCCGCTGGCGGACGGCCCGACGATTCAGAACGCCACCCTGCGCGCCTTCGCGTCCGGCACCACTACCGCGCAGTGCTTCGAGATACTTAGCAGCGTGCGCCAGAAATATCCCGATCTGCCCATCGGCCTGCTGATGTACGCCAACCTGGTGTTCACCAACGGCATCGACGCCTTCTATGCGCGCTGCGCCGAGGCGGGCGTGGATTCGGTGCTGGTGGCGGATGTGCCGGTCGAAGAGTCGGCGCCTTTCCGTCAGGCAGCGCTGCGTCATGGCATCGCGCCGATCTTTATCTGTCCGCCCAACGCCAGCGATGAACTACTGCGCGAAGTCGCCTCTCACGGCCGCGGCTACACCTATCTGCTGTCGCGCGCGGGCGTGACCGGCGCGGAAAATCGCGCCAGCAGCCTGCCGCTGCAGCGCCTGATCGACAAACTGTGCGAATATAACGCCGCACCGCCGCTGCAGGGATTCGGCATCTCCGAACCGGCGCAGGTTAAAGAGGCGATCGGCGCGGGCGCGGCGGGCGCCATCTCCGGCTCGGCTATTGTGAAAATTATCGAGCAGTATCATGCGCAGCCGGAAGAGATGCTGGCGAAGCTGACCGCGTTCGTCAGCAGCCTTAAAGCGGCCACCCGCTGAACATTTCATGCCCTGTCTGCGGATGGGGCATGATTTTTCACTCTTTTTTACATTCCAACGTTGCCGCTTTCGTTTTTCCCACCCACACTTGTTTTGCGCCGTTATGGGAACGACGCATCTTGTTTGAGACAGGGAGAGAAGCAATGAAACTGTTTAAAGTCCTTGCAGGCGCACTGGCCGCCGTTGTAGTCGCGCTGACGCTGAGCGCCTGTGCGCCTACCGCAAAGCAGGAAGGCACCGGCGGTTATATTGACGATACGGTGATCACGACCAAAGTCAAAGCAGAGCTGCTGAATGACGATCAGCTTAAGTCGCGTGAGATCAACGTCGAAACCTTTAAGGGCCGTGTGCAGCTCAGCGGCTTCGTCAGCTCGCCGCAGATGGCCAGCCACGCGGTAGAAGTGACGCGTACCGTAAAAGGCGTGAAGTCTGTTGTGAACAATATGCAGATTAAATAACGCAGAAAAGCAAAAGGCCGCGAGCGATTCGCGGCCTTTTTTTATCAGAAGCGGTAACCCGCGCCGAAAAAGAAGACCCAGGGGTCGATGCGCGTATCAATATTTTGTTTCTGTCCGTTCGCCTTAAACTTCACTTCCGTATCGATATCCATATACCAGAGCGAGGCGTTCAGCATCCAGTCACGGTTGATCTGGTAGTCGAGGCCGACCTGTCCAGCCACACCCCATGAATCTTTCACGCTGAGGTCGCTCAGTCCGGCATCGCGGCCGGTCTGGTTGAAATCGGCATCGTAAAATGTGGTGTAGTTAACGCCGACGCCAACGTAAGGACGCACTTTGCTGCGGCTGTCGAAGAAATAATATTGCGCCATCAGGGTCGGCGGCAGCTGACGCACTGTCGCCAGCGTACCGGTGGCGGCAAGCCCCACCTTGTGGCGGAACGGCGTCGCGGCCAGCAGTTCGACGCCGATATTGTCGGTCGCCATATAGGTAAAGGTCAGGCCGAGCTGGGTATTGTTGCTGACGTCAAAGCCGCCCATACCCAGGACATTGTCGGAGCCTTCGGTAGGACGAACCGTCGCGCTGCCCGCGCGCATAAAGAAATCACCCGCTTCATGAGCCAGTGCCAGTTGCGGTAAAGCCATTGCCAGTAATAAAGCGCATTTTGTCAGTTTCATGATCGCTCCTTTGCACAAAATAAACGTAGGGAATTATGGTGTGACGTTGTGGGCAACGTTCTAACGCGATTTAACAAAAAATGCACCTGAATCAACTGCAATAAAGCGCTTAAAAAACAATGGATTGATTCAGATCAATTTTGGCGGGGAGGACTCACCTGAAATTTTGCTTGAAGAAATTCATCAGCGTGATTATTTTGATTTTTCTCCGTGTTGATTTTGGTTCGATGCCTCAGGAGTGGCGGGCGATCAAATGAGCGATAATTCCAACCCTTGCATGACCTGCGGCGCCTGCTGCGCCCACTTCCGCGTCTCTTTTTACTGGGCCGAAGCCGATGACGCCGGTGGCGTCGTCCCGACTGAACTCACTGAACCCTTAAGCCTGCTGATGCGCAATATGCGCGGCACCAACGCGCGCGAACCGCGCTGTGTGGCGCTGCAGGGCGAGCCTGGCGGCTGCGTCTCCTGCGGTATCTATGAGCAGCGTCCTTCGCCCTGCCGCGAGTTCGCCATGTCGGGCGAAAACGGCATCCATAATGAAGCCTGCGATCGCGCCCGCGCGCGCTATGGCCTGCCGCCGCTTTTTCACCCTTCTTTACCTTCCATGACAGAAAGTTATCTCGCTGCGGGTGCCAGCTTCGGGCCAGACCATGTACAATCGCCGGGTTAATCAACCCGGTTCCACCAAGGAGTGTACATGTCTATCACGGCAAGCTCGTTATACCGTGACACAGGAAATTTTTTCCGCCACCAGCTGCTGACCATCGTGCTGATGTCGTTACTGACGGCCTTCATCACGGTCATTCTGGTGCACGCTTTTACCCCGGGCGGCGATCAGCTGGCCCAGCTCCAGCAGGGCGATACCAGCGCCTCTTCGCTGTTTGAACTGGTGCAGAACATGTCGCCAGATCAGCAGCGTATCCTGCTGCGCGCCTCTGCGGCCGGCACCTTCTCGGCATTGATCGGCAATACGCTGTTGCTGGGCGGCATGCTCTGCCTGATCCCGATGGTTTCCGCCGGACATCGCGTCAGCGCGCTGCGCGCTATCGGCGCCGCTGCGCCGCTGCTGCCGAAGCTGCTGCTGCAGACGTTTTTGATTACCCTGGTGGTGCAGCTGGGCTTTATGGTAGTGATGGTGCCAGGCATTATTCTGGCGATACTGCTGTCGCTCTCGCCGGTTATCCTGGCGAACGAAAAAAGCGGCATTCTGGCTGCGATGCGCGGCAGCTGCCGGCTGGCATGGAAAAACGTTAAGCTGATCGCCCCAGCGATTATTCTCTGGCTGCTGGCGAAAATGGTGCTGCTGTTCGCCTCCTCTTCGCTGACGGCGCTGCCGGATAACGTGCTGGCCGTTACGATAACTGCTATCGGCAACCTCATCTCCGCGCTATTGGTTATCTATCTTTTCCGGCTTTATATGCTGGTCCGTTAAGTCTGCAGCGCCCCTTCGGGCGCGCGGCTTTTTACTGTTTTAGCTGAACTGGAATGACTATGAAGCAGTTACTCGATTTCCTTCCTTTAGTGGTCTTCTTTATTTTCTATAAGCTTTACGACATTTTTGTCGCCTCCGGCGCGCTGATTGTCGCTACCGGCCTGGCGCTGGTGGCGAGCTGGGTGCTCTATCGCAAGCTGGAGAAGATGACCATTTTCACCTTCGCGCTGGTGGCGATATTCGGCACCCTGACGCTGGTTTTCCATAATGATGAATTTATTAAATGGAAAGTTACCGTCATCTACAGTCTGTTCGCGCTCGCGCTGCTCTACAGCCAGTTCTTTATGGCGCAGCCGTTGATCAAAAGCCTGCTGGGCAAAGAGATTAAGCTGCCGGAAATCACCTGGCGCCGCCTTAACGTCGCCTGGGCGATCTTTTTCCTTGCCTGCGGCCTGGCGAATATTTATGTGGCGTTTTGGTTGCCCGAAGCCTTTTGGGTTAACTTTAAAGTATTCGGTCTGACCGCGCTGACTCTGCTGTTTACCCTGCTTAGCGGGCTCTACATCTGGCGACAGATGCCGCAACAAGAAGAAAAATAAACGAGGCCCGGCCAGACCGGGCATGACGGGCGCAGCGCGCCTTCACCTGCATAAGAAGTTGAGCAATGGGCGAAAGACATAAGTTGCCGCAAGGCGAAATGGTGTTGCGTACCCTGGCGATGCCGGCGGACACCAACGCCAATGGCGATATTTTCGGCGGCTGGCTGATGTCGCAGATGGATATGGGCGGCGCCATTCTGGCGAAAGAGATTGCCGAAGGACGCGTCGTTACCGTGCGCGTTGACGGCATGTCGTTTCTGAAGCCGGTGGCGGTTGGCGATGTGGTGAGCTGTCACGCGCGCTGTATACGCACCGGTAACAGTTCGATGACCATCAATGTAGAGGTATGGATCAAGAAGGTCTCTTCCGAACCTATCGGTCAGACCTACTGCGCCACCGAAGCGGTGTTTATCTATGTCGCCGTGGATAGTGAAGGTAAATCGCGCCCGCTGCCGCCGGGACGCGCGAATCTCGAACCGGCGGAGTAAGGCAAAAGCGGTCAGATGACCGCTTTTTTTTTATTCGATGCTGGTGCCGCCGTTGATTTTGAAGACGATATTCATCTTCAGGTTTTTACCGGGACGGCCAGGCTGATAGCGCCACTGCTTCATCGCCTGTTTAACCTCGCGCTCGAACATATTGCGCGGCTGGGCGGAAAGAATAGTGACATTTTCCACCCTTCCGTCAGCGCCTACGTCAAACTGCACCTGCACCCGTCCTTCAATGCGCAGCGCCAGCGCGCGCGTGGGATATCCCGGCTTCGAGACGCTGATCGCCTTAGGCCCCTGCGAAACTGACTGCGTCGGCGACGGGTTCGATTTCGGCGCGGTCGTCGGTTTCGTCTGCGTAGCGGGCGCGTCCTGATTAAATGGATTCTCCTGCGGCTTCGCCTCCTGACGCGGTTTCACCTCGCGCTTGTGCTCGACCTTAGGTTTGGGCTTGGGTTTCGGCTTCGGCTTAGGTTGCGGCACAGGAATCGGCACCGGCTCGGCCTTAGGCGGTTCCGGTACCGGCTGAGGTTCCGGCTCCGGCTCAGGCTGGGGTTCCGGTTCCGCCTGCGGCTGCTTTACCACAGGCGCGGGTTCAGGCTGCACTTCCGGCGCGACCAGACTGACACTGATCGGCTGCGATACCTTGGGTACGTTGATAACCTGATGAAACGAGGCATAGAGAATGCCGGCAATTACTGCACCGTGCAGGACAACAGAGAGCAGCACGGAAACAGGCGTACGTTTATGAATGGGCATTGTCAACGTGGTCATAGCAGTCGCAGTCAAAGAATGAAGCAACGATTTTAAATGCAAATAGCAATCAGTTTCAATAACTGCTGAAAAATGGTCAGATATTGCTGTTTTTTAAACTAACCTGCTCCACCTCATACATTACGCCATCTTTCGTTTGCACTCTTATTTACGATCCCTTACCGTGTTGCGAAAATATGATGAGCCAATGGGGGCTTTCAAGTGCTGTACATCATCTACGCCGAAGATAACGCTGATTCTCTGGAAAAACGCACCTCGGTGCGCCCTGCCCACCTGGCGCGCCTGCAGCTGCTGCAGGATGAAGGTCGTTTGATCGTCGCCGGTCCAATGCCGGCCGTCGACAGCAACGATCCGGGCGTCGCAGGTTTTACCGGCTCAGCTATCATCGCGGAGTTCAGCTCGCTGGAAGCCGCGCAGGCCTGGGCGGAAGCCGATCCCTATATCGCGGCTGGCGTCTATAAAAACGTCTCGGTAAAACCGTTCAAACGCGTTTTCTGACCGTTCGCCCGGTTCTGTCCTGATGGCTTCCGCGTCCGCGCCGAAGCCATTTTTATTTCGCTAACGGAGTCACCGCTATGCAATGGCTGGTTATTGCGCTGCTGGCGCTGGTCCTGGTGCTGATTGCCAGCGCGCTGCTGCTCTGGCGTCGTCACGGCTGGAAGCAGAAAAAACACCTGATTGTGATGCTGATCGTTATCGCCGCGGCGGTGCAGCTGGTGAATCTGGTGCTGGTTTCGAAGGGACAATAAAAAAGCCGCCCTTGCGGCGGCTCTGGTCAGATATTCTGCGTGATGAACAGAATCGAACGGCGCTGCTGCTGCGCCAGCTGCTGGCGAATCGCGTGGATACGACTGTAGCGACGCGACTGGCCTTCCAGCCAGCGGGCGCGTCGGCGATGCACCTGGCGCAACATTCTCCAGCGTGCCACTTCATTTCTGCTCTTTCTCATCACCTGCTCTCCTGCTTCGACATCACGCGGCCGCATTATAAACATCTTCGCGCCAATGCCAACTCGGATCTCTTATCGAACTCCTGCGGCGATTGGGGGTTTCGTTGTCCTCTGTCAGCACGTAAACTTCTCTGACCAAGCGCGAACGGGATGTCCACTTAATGACCACTTTTTACACTTTAATCAGCTGGTTGCTGCTGTTTGGCTACTGGTTGCTGATTGCCGGCGTCACGCTACGTATTTTGATGAAGCGCCGTACGGTCACTTCCGCCATGGCCTGGCTGTTGATTATCTATATCATTCCTCTGGTGGGCATCATTGCATACCTCTCTTTTGGCGAATTGCATCTGGGCAAGCGCCGCGCGGAGCGGGCGCGCACCATGTGGCCCGCCACGGCAAAGTGGCTAAGCGACCTTAGACAGCGCAGCCATATTTTCGCCACCGAGCACAGCGACGTTGCACGCTCACTGTTTCAGCTCTGCCAGAATCGCCAGGGGATCGCCGGTGTCAAAGGCAATCAGCTACAGCTGCTCACCAGTTCGGATGACGTCATGCATGCGCTCATCCGTGATATTCAGCTGGCGCGCCACAATATTGAGATGGTTTTTTATATCTGGCATCCCGGCGGGCTGGCGGACGAGGTGGCCGAGTCCCTGATGGCGGCCTCGCGGCGCGGCGTGCACTGCCGTCTGATGCTCGACTCCGCAGGTAGCGTGACCTTTTTCCGCAGCCCCTGGGTGGGCATGATGCGCAATGCCGGCATCGACGTGGTGGAAGCGCTGCAGGTCAGCCTGCTGCGCGTGTTCCTGCGCCGTATGGATTTGCGTCAGCATCGCAAAGTGGTGCTGATTGATAACTACATCGCCTATACCGGCAGCATGAACCTGGTCGATCCGCGCTTTTTCAAGCAGGACGCGGGCGTCGGCCAGTGGGTCGATCTGATGGCGCGGATGGAAGGCCCGGTCGCAACCACCATGGGCATCGTCTACAGCTGCGACTGGGAGATCGAAACCGGCAAACGTATTCTGCCGCCGCCGCCCGACGGTAATATTATGCCGTTCGAGCGCGAAAGCGGTCATACCGTGCAGGTCATCGCCTCCGGACCCGGCTTCCCGGAGGATATGATCCACCAGGCGCTGCTGACTGCCGTCTATTCAGCGCGCGAGCAGCTGATTATGACCACGCCCTATTTCGTGCCGAGCGACGACCTGCTGCACGCCATCTGCACCGCGGCGCTGCGCGGCGTCGAGGTGAGTATTATCGTGCCGCGCCATAATGATTCTCTGCTGGTCGGCTGGGCGAGCCGCGCCTTTTTTAGCGAGCTGCTGGAGGCAGGCGTCCGGATCTATCAGTTTGAGGATGGTTTGCTGCACACCAAGAGCGTGCTGGTGGATGGACAGCTTAGCCTGGTCGGGACGGTGAATCTGGATATGCGCAGCCTGTGGCTCAATTTTGAAATCACGCTGGTTGTGGATGATGCGGGCTTCGGCAGTGATTTAGCCTGCGTGCAGGATGATTATATCGCGCGAGCGCGCCTGCTGGACGCAAAGCGCTGGTCAAAACGTGCCTGGTGGCAACGCATTGTTGAACGACTGTTTTACTTCTTTAGCCCTTTACTGTAAAACGAGCGGAAATTGCAACGCGGCCACAGGCAGACAGAACCGATGATGGATTTAAATAATCGCCTTACCGAAGACGAAACGCTGGAACAGGCTTACGACATTTTTCTTGAACTGGCAGGCGACAACCTCGATCCGGCGGATATTATTCTTTTCAACCTGCAGTTTGAAGAACGCGGCGGCGCAGAGCTGTTCGATCCTTCGGAAGACTGGAAGGAGCATGTCGATTTTGATCTCAACCCGGACTTCTTCTCTGAAGTGGTGATTGGGCTGGGTGAGGCGGACGGCGAGCCGATTACCGATGTTTTCGCGCGCGTGCTGCTGTGCCGCGAAAAAGATCACAAGCTGTGCCATATTCTCTGGCGCGAGTAAGCGACCCGACAATCTGCTACAGCAAATAACAGGGACCGAAAGCCGCAGACGGCTCCGGCAGCGAAGCCTTTTTGCGAACGGCTCTGTTACACATTAGTCATTAAAACGCCGGGCTCCTGCCCGGCGTTTTGTTTACAGCGGATCCACCTTCAGGCAGGAGACCGCATGGCGGAAACTCCCCTCGAGCAGCGGCCGCGTTTTAGCGCACTCCGGACCGGCAATCGGGCAGCGGGTACGGAACACGCAGCCTGACGGTGGATTGATCGGCGACGGCAGCTCCCCTTCCAGCAGCTGAATCTGCTTGTTCTTCTCCAGATCGGGATCGGGAATCGGCACCGCCGACATCAGCGCGCGCGTATAAGGGTGCTGCGGATTGTTATAGACCGCATCGTAGGTGCCCAGCTCTACCGCATGGCCAAGATACATCACCAGCACGCGGTCGGAGATATGCTTTACTACCGCCAGATCGTGCGCGATAAAGATTAGCGACAGCCCCATCTCGCGCTGCAGCTGCTGCAGCAGATTGACCACCTGCGCCTGAATCGAGACGTCGAGCGCTGACACCGGCTCGTCGCAGATAATCAGCTTCGGCTCCAGGATCAGCGCGCGCGCGATGCCGATACGCTGGCACTGGCCGCCCGAAAACTCATGCGGATAGCGGTTAATCAGGTTCGGCAACAAACCCACTTTCATCATCATATTTTTGACGCGGTCTTTCACTTCCTGACGCGGCATCTTTGGATGATAGGTACGCAGCGGCTCGGCAATGATATCGCCGATGGTCATACGCGGGTTAAGCGACGCCAGCGGATCCTGGAAGATCATCTGGATATCGCTGCGTGCCTTACGCCACTCCTCTTCGCTCTGGCCGAGCAGATCGCGCCCCAGCCAGGCAACGCGGCCCTCGGTGGCCTTTACCAGACCGATAATCGCGCGCGCCAGCGTCGATTTGCCGCAGCCGGACTCGCCGACCACGCCCAGGGTTTCGCCCTCATAAAGGCGCAGGCTGACGCCATCCACCGCCTTCAGGGATTTTGGCGGCTGCCAGAACCACTGACGACCATCTTTAATGTCGAAATGCACCTTGAGATCGGCGATTTCCAGCAGAACTTTTTTCTCAGCGACGGTACTCATACTAACTCCTCCACCGGCTTAAAGCAGGCGCGCAGGCGCCCTTCGCCAAACGGCAGCAGCGGCGGCGACTGGGTGCAGATATCCATCGCATGCGGACAGCGCGGCTGGAATGGGCAGCCCTGGGGCAGACGCAGCAGGTTTGGCGGGTTGCCAGGAATGGTGGTCAGGCTTTCGCCTTCGGCGTCCAGGCGCGGCACCGCGCTCAACAGGCCGATTGAATAGGGATGCGCCGGCTGGTAAAAGACGTCGCGCGCGCGGCCATATTCCATGGTGCGCCCGGCGTACATTACCAGCACCTTGTCGCAGATGCCTGCGACCACGCCCAGGTCGTGGGTGATCATAATAATCGCAGTATTGAACTCGCGCTTCAGCTCGTTGAGCAGCGTCATGATCTGCGCCTGAACCGTCACGTCGAGCGCCGTAGTCGGCTCATCGGCAATCAGTAGCTTAGGCCGACAGAGCAGCGCCATGGCGATCATTACGCGCTGGCGCATCCCGCCGGAGAACTCATGCGGGAACATTTTCATGCGCTTGCGCGCTTCCGGCATTTTCACCGCGTCCAGCATGCGCACCGACTCTTCAAAGGCCTGCGCCCCACTCATCCCTTTATGCAGCTTCAGCACTTCCATCAGCTGATCGCCGACGCGCATATAAGGATTAAGCGAGGTCATCGGATCCTGAAAGATCATCGCAATCTGCTCGGCGCGCAATTTATTCAGCGCTTTTTCCGACAGGTTGAGGATCTCTTTACCGTTAAACAGCGCGGTGCCGCCGATGCGGCCGTTTTTCGCCAGCAGTCCCATCAGGGCGAACGCCGTCTGCGACTTGCCGGAACCCGACTCGCCGACGATGCCCAGGGTTTCGCCGGCGCGCAGCGAAAAGTTCAGGTCGTTGACCGCCGTGACGTCGCCGTCATGGGTCTGGAAAGTCACGCGTAAATCCTTCACTTCCAGTAACAGGTCGCTTCCCGCGCGGGCAGCCATCGCTGGCTGAAATTCATGAATAGTCATCGGGAAACTCCTTAGCGATCTTTCGGGTCGAGGGCGTCACGCAGGCCATCGCCGATAAAGTTGAAACAGAACAGCGTCACCACCAGAAAACCAGCCGGGAAGAGCAGCAGCCACGGCGCGACTTCCATTGAGTTAGCGCCATCGCTGAGCAGCGCACCCCAACTGCTCAGCGGCTCCTGGGTGCCGAGACCGAGGAAGCTGAGGAAGGACTCAAACAGGATCATGCTCGGCACCAGCAGCGAGGCGTACACCACCACCACACCCAGCACGTTCGGCACGATATGGCGCAGCACGATGCTGGGAGTCGAGACACCGCCGACATGTGCCGCTTCGATAAACTCTTTACGCTTCAGGCCCAGCGTCTGACCGCGCACGATACGCGCCATATCGAGCCACGAAACCATGCCGATAGCGGCAAAAATCAGCAGGATATTGCGACCGAAAAAGGTCACCAGCAGGATAACGAAGAACATAAACGGAAAAGAGTTCAGGATCTCCAGAATACGCATCATCACCGAGTCGATTTTGCCGCCGAGATAGCCAGCGAGCGAGCCGTAGAGCGTGCCGACGATCACCGCGATCAGCGCCGAGGCGATACCGACCATCAGCGAAATACGTCCGCCGATGGCGACGCGCACCAGCAGATCGCGCCCGGACGAGTCCGTGCCGAACCAGTGGCCGGAAGTGATATCCGGCATGGCTGACATCATTCCCCAGTCAGTATCGTCATAGGCGAACTGAGAAAACATCGGGGCGAAAATTACAAATAACGTAATCAGCATCAGCACCAGCAGACTGATCAGCGCCGCACGGTTATGGATAAAACGGCGACGCGCATCCTGCCACAGGCTGCGCCCTTCTACCTCCAGCTTTTCGCTGAAGGCATCAAGAGCTTCGCTGTTTTTCTTACTCAACATCATCGCGAGCTCCAGCTTTAGTAACGGATTTTCGGATCGATCACGGCGTAGAGCACGTCCACGATCGCATTGAAAATAATGGTAAGCACCCCGACCAGGATAGTCAGGCTCATGACCAGCGAGTAATCACGGTTCAGCGCGCCGTTCACAAACAGCTGTCCGATGCCCGGCAGGCCGTAAATTGACTCAATCACCATTGAACCGGTGATAATGCCGACAAACGCCGGACCGAGATAAGAGAGCACCGGCAGCAGCGCAGGCTTAAGCGCATGGCGCATCACGATGCGTCGCAGCGGCAGGCCTTTGGCGCGCGCGGTGCGGATGAAGTTGGAGTGCATCACTTCAATCATCGAGCCGCGGGTAATACGCGCGATACTGGCGATATAGGCCAGCGACAGCGCCACCATCGGCAGCAGCATATAGCGCAGCTGTCCGCCGTTCCAGCCACCGCCGGGCAGCCATTTCAGGGTAATGGCGAAAAGCAGCACCAGCAGCGGCGCCACCACGAAGCTGGGTATCACCACGCCGGTCATGGCGACCCCCATCACCGCATAATCCCACAGGCTGTTCTGCTTCAGCGCCGCAATGACGCCCGCCGTCACGCCAAGTATCACCGCCAGCACAAAGGCCGCCAGGCCAAGTTTGGCGGAAACCGGGAAGGCGTGAGAGACCAGATAGTTAACCGTATAATCTTTGTATTTGAACGAAGGGCCGAAATCGCCGTGCGCCAGCTGGATCAGATAATCGAGATACTGCTTGCCGATGGGATCGTTCAGATGGTACTTCGCTTCGATATTCGCCATCACTTCAGGCGCCAGCGTGCGTTCGCCGGTAAAAGGACTGCCTGGCGCGAGGCGCATCATAAAGAACGAGATAGTGATCAGCACGAAGAGCGTGGGAATCGCTTCGAGCAGTCGACGCAGGATAAATTTTAACATTGCCGTACCTACCAGGCTTATTGCTTCATAAAGCGTACAAAGTACATAAGGGCGACGCGCCATGCGCCGCCCTTGCCGATAGCCTGTTTGCTATTAGTGTTTGATAATATAGAAATTTTTGTCGAGAGTTTTATCCAGCGGATCTTTCCCGGTATAGCCGCCGACGTAAGGTTTCACCAGGCGTGCGTTCACGTAGTAGTAAACCGGCACGATGGTGCTGTCCTTATCCATAATCTGCTCTGCTTTGGCATAATCCGCCGCGCGCGCTTTGTCGTCTGCTGCCTTGATCGCATCGTGGATCACTTTATCAAACTCGGCGCTCTTGTAATGCGACGTGTTATTGCTGCTGTCGGAGAGCATGGTGTTCAGGAACGACGTCGGTTCGTTATAGTCCGCGCACCAGGCCGCGCGCGCCACGTCGAAGTTGCCCTGATGACGCGTATCCAGGAAGGTTTTCCACTCCTGGTTTTCCAGTTTGATATTGACGCCGATATTCTTCTTCCAGATTGAAGAGGCGGCGATCGCCAGCTTTTTATGCAGATCGGAGGTGTTATAGAGCAGATTGAACGTCAGCGGCTTATCGGCGGTATAGCCCGCTTCCGCCAGCAGTTTTTTCGCCTCTTCGTTACGTTTATCCTGCGACCACTTGAACCAGTCCGGCGGGAGAATATCCATACCGTCCGTCGCTGGCGGCGTATAGCTGTAAGCCGGCAGCTGGCCCTGCGCCAGCACTTTGTTCACGATAATATCGCGGTCCAGACCCAGCTTGAGCGCGGCGCGCACGCGCGGATCGGTAAATGGCGCTTTCTGGTTGTTGATTTCGTAGTAATAGGTGCAGAGATAGGGATCGACATGCAGCTCTTTGCCGTTTTCGCGCTGCAGTTTTTTGAACAGCTCAATCGGCATGTTGTTGTAGGTCATGTCGCTGCCGTTTTCCGAGAAATAGCGGTTAACGTCGCTGACTTCGGAGTTGATCGGCAGGAAGGTGACCTTGTTCAGTACGGTATGGGCGTTGTCCCAGTATTGCGTGTTGCGCACCAGGGTAATGCGTTCGTTAATCACGTGCGCTTCCAGCTTGAACGCGCCGTTGCCGACCCAGTTCTGCGCCTGCGTCCACTGGTCGCCGAATTTTTCAATCGCCGGCTTATAAACCGGTGACATCACAGCGTTAATCAGCAGCTTGTAAAAATAGGGCACCGGCTCGCTCAGCGTCACCTGCAGCGTATGATCGTCCAGGGCTTTGACGCCCAGCTCAGAGGTCGGCTTTTTACCGGCGATAATGTCATCGACGTTCTCAATATGGCCATACTGCAGATAGCTGGCGTACGGCGAGGCGGTTTTCGGATCGGCCAGACGCTGCCAGCTGTAAACGAAGTCCTGTGCGGTCACCGGCTCGCCGTTTGACCATTTGGCATTGTTGCGCAGATGGAATGTCCAGACTTTAAAATCTTTGTTTTCCCACTTTTCCGCTACGCCCGGCACCGGGTGGCCGTCGCTGTCGCTGACCAGCAGCCCTTCATAGAGATCGCGCGCAACGTTATCTTCCGGCACGCCTTCAATCTTGTGCGGATCCAGCGACTGCACTTCATCGCCGTTGCCGCGCACCAGCTCCTGCTTCGCCGCCAGTTCGACGCCCGCCGGAACGTTTGCCGCCACTGCATTCCCTGCCAGTGCACCGATCGCCGCCAGCACGCCAGCGGCAATCAGGCTTTTTTTCGTGATGTTGTTCATTATTAGACTCCAGTTTTTTATCTTCACCGAGACGGCAAGCCGTATCGGCATCCCCCGTTAGCGGGTTCCTCATTTTGGCTGAGGATAGTCATGTGCCCCGAAAGGCTTCGGCACTGCGCGCGCTTCCCGGCTTATGTTGCCGGGTAAGCCTCAGTGCTTTTTAATGTAGTAATATTTCAAACCGGTCATATCGAGCGGGTCTTTACCGGTGAAACCGCCTGTCCAGGGTTTCACCAGCCGCACGCTGACACGGTAATAAACTGGCACAATCGCCGAGTCGCTGTCGAGTTGCGCTTCAGCCTGCTGATAGAGAGCGGCGCGCGCCTCCTCGCTGCTGGCGGATAAAGTTTGCGCCAGCAGACGATCGTATTTTTCGCTGTGGTAAAAGGCGGTATTGATAGAAGCGTTGCCGATCAGCATATTGAGAAAGGTCGACGGCTCGTTGTAATCGGCGCACCAGGTGGCGCGCACCACGTCATACTGTGCCTGATGCCGCGTCTCCAGCAGGGTTTTCCATTCCTGATTTTGCAGGCTGACCTGCGCACCGAGGTTCTTTTGCCACATAGACGCGGCCGCAATTGCCTGCTTTTTGTTTTGATCCGAGGTGTTATAAAGCAGCGTAAAGCGCAGCGGATGTTGCGCATTGTAGCCCGCCTCGGCCAGCAGCTTTTTGGCCGCCGCGTTGCGCTCCGCCTGGCTCCAGGTAAACCACGCGGGCGGCGTCAACGTTATGCCCGCCGTCGAGGGCGGCGTCAGACTGTAAGCGGGGATCTGCCCCTGCCCCATGATCTTCTGCGTAATGATATCCCGATCCAGCGTCAGCTTGATGGCGGTGCGTACGCGCGCATCAGTAAACGGCGGCTTTTTGTTATTAATCTCATAATAAAAGGTGCAGAGCAGCGGACTGACTTTCACCTGATCGCCCAGCTCGTTCTGAAGCTTATGGAAAAGCTCAGGCGGCACCACGCTGTTGGTCATGTCGGTATTGCCGCTGCGATAGCGGTTAACGTCGTTATGATCCGACTCGATCGGCAGGAAGGTACCCTGCTCAATCACCGTATGGGCGTCATCCCAGTAGCCCGGATTGCGCTTCAGCACCAGCTTCTCGTTGATCACCCATTCGCTCAGCAGATAGGCGCCGTTACTGACGTAGTGCTCAGGACGGGTCCAGGCGTCGCCCCACTTCTCTACCGTCGCCGCATTAACTGGCGACAGCGCGGCATTTGCCAGCATGGAGACAAAATAGGGGACGGGTTCGCTCAGCGTGACCTGCAAATGATGGTCGTCCAGCGCCTTGACGCCAAGACGATCGGGCGGGGCTTTCCCGGCAACGATTTCATCGACACTGGTGAGGTGCGCCGCCTGGAGATAGCTGGCATAGGGGGATGCGGTTTTGGGATCGGCGAGACGTCGCCAGCTGTAAACGAAATCCTGCGCGGTAACGGGCGCGCCGTTGCTCCATTTTGCATCGTCGCGCAGGGTAAAGGTCCAGACCTTCCCGCCCTCGTTTTGCCATGATTGCGCCACGCCCGGCACGATAGTGCCGTTGTTGTCGGTCGTCACCAGCCCTTCCAGCAGATTGGCTATAATGCGCGACTCAGGCACGCCTTCGATCTTTTGCGGATCAAGCGACGAGACCTCTGTGCCATTGTTAATAACGATATTTTGCGTGGCGGCGAGTTCAGTGCCTGGGGGTACGGTTGCGGCGTGCGCGGCGCCGAACATTATCATTAAGCTGACTGACAGCGGCGTAATCTTCCATTTCATCAAAAAAGTAACCCTTCTTTTTTAAGCCCTTTAGCTCATAAGCAAGAAGCGTTCTCACTTTGAGACCAAATGAAAAACTATTGCGCCGAAAATTAGCAGACCGGCCGACCTGCCGACAAAGTAAAAATAACAAAAATGTTACCTGATTCTCTTTTATCACGTCTGCATGCGGGAGCATAGCGTTAATTTTTACGGGGAAATAAGGCTTATCACACTGTTTCTACAGCCATTTATCAGCTTTACCAGCTTTACAGGCGCTTTACCCTTCTTTCACTCTTTAAAATGCGCGACCCTTCTGCGTTTTTCATCTTTGTAAAAACAAAAAGCAAGTAATTGCAGCTTTCGTGCCAGTTTATTGTGGCATTTCTGCAGAAGCTGACATTTTATGATGTGAAAATAGTCACAGCGAGATGAGATCGTGCCTGGTGCGACAGGCAGACTAGTAATTTACTTAATAATTTTTGCAGCCGATTAAGCCGCAGGAATAATTGCATGGTTATGGTGCAATAAAAGAAGCAATTGCACCATTAAGAGACATAAGGGGATTTGCGAAGGAAATTAAGCAGCGATTAATTTACCAGGCCGGGAAACAGCGCTTTGATGCCTGTGACGACAAACTCAATTCCCAGCGCCATCAGCAGCAAACCCATAATACGTGTGATAACGTTGATGCCGGTCTGGCCAAGCACGCGCACCATGAGCGGCGCGGCGCGAAACAGCAGCCAACAACAAAAAGCGAACAGAGCAATCGCGACGCTAAAGCCCAGCAGGTTTTGCCAGCTGTGATAGCGGGTGCTCCAGACAATAGTCGAGCTAATGGCACCAGGCCCTGCCATAAGCGGCAGCGCGAGCGGCACCACGCCGATGCTTTCGCGGATGGCGGTTTCTGATTTTTCCTGTTTGTTCTGTTTATCTTCGCCCAGCTTGCCGCTGATCATCGACATCGCAATGGTCACCACCAGAATGCCGCCCGCAATGCGGAAAGAATCGATAGAAATGCCAAAGATATGCAGGATAGCGTCGCCGAGAAACAGCGAGGTCCAGAGAATAATGGCGACCGCAAGATTCGCGGTCATATTGGTTTTATTACGCTCAACCGCCGCCTGATAGCTGGTCATGCTGATAAAAACCGGAATAATGCCGACTGGATTCACCAGCGCGAACAGGCCAACAAAGAATTTGATATAGCCCGAAAGATCAAGCAAAGCAGGGTTCACGGTTCGCTCCGATGAGGGAAAAGAAATCGCCCTTAATTTACGCAAAAACCAGGCCGTTAACCAGTCGGGGCAACAGAAAATTCTGCTGCATTACGGCAGAACAGCGAGTCTGTTACGTCGGCAAGTCATGCGAAAGAAGAATAAAGAGGGGCGACGCGCGTTGATGCGCAAACTTTAGCAAAAATGGCTGCTGAAAGGAGTCAGCTTGGGCTTAAATTGATTTACATCAATATTGACCTACCCCATTCCAGGTAATCTTTTCACATCGAAACTAAACAGTAAGGTTCTTTACCAGGGCAAAAACTCTTTCAGTAAGCCGACAAAAATTCTGTCTTTTTGGCTTAGACCAAAATATTAGCGCAGTATGGCTATAATCAGGACTCCAGGCAGGTTTACTAACAGAGTTTAACTTCCTTCAGGAGAGCACCATGGCCGTTACTAATGTCGCTGAACTTAACGCACTGGTAGAACGCGTAAAACAAGCACAGCGTGAATACGCCAGTTTCACTCAAGAACAGGTTGACGCAATCTTCCGCGCTGCCGCCCTTGCCGCTGCTGACGCCCGCATCCCTCTCGCTAAAATGGCGGTCGCTGAATCGGGTATGGGTATCGTCGAAGATAAAGTTATTAAAAACCACTTTGCCTCAGAATATATCTATAACGCTTATAAAGACGAAAAGACCTGCGGTGTGCTGGATACCGACGATACGTTCGGCACCATCACTATCGCAGAGCCGATCGGCCTGATTTGCGGTATTGTTCCAACCACCAACCCAACCTCAACGGCGATTTTCAAAGCGCTGATTAGCCTGAAAACGCGTAACGGCATTATCTTCTCGCCACATCCGCGTGCGAAAGACGCTACCAATAAAGCAGCTGATATTGTATTGCAGGCCGCGATTGCCGCAGGCGCACCTAAAGATATTATCGGCTGGATCGACACCCCGTCCGTCGAGCTCTCTAATCAGCTGATGCATCACCCTGATATCAATCTGATCCTAGCGACAGGCGGCCCCGGCATGGTGAAAGCCGCTTACAGCTCTGGTAAACCGGCGATCGGCGTCGGCGCGGGCAACACGCCGGTGGTGATTGACGAAACGGCCGATATCAAGCGCGCCGTCGCGTCTATCCTGATGTCGAAAACCTTTGATAACGGCGTCATTTGCGCTTCAGAACAATCTGTTATCGTGGTTGATTCCGTTTATGACGCGGTGCGCGAGCGTTTCGCCAGCCATGGCGGCTATCTGCTGCAGGGCGAAGAGCTGAAAGCCGTACAAAACGTCATTTTGAAAAACGGCGCGCTTAACGCGGCGATTGTCGGTCAGCCCGCCTTTAAAATTGCCGAGCTGGCAGGCATCAGCGTGCCGGGCAGCACCAAAATTCTGATTGGCGAAGTGAAGCTGGTCGATGAATCTGAGCCTTTCGCCCATGAAAAACTGTCACCGACGCTGGCAATGTACCGCGCCAGAGATTTCGAAGACGCCGTTGCGAAAGCGGAGAAACTGGTAGCGATGGGCGGCATCGGTCACACCTCGTGTCTCTATACCGATCAGGACAACCAGAAAGCACGCGTGAACTACTTCGGCGACCGCATGAAAACCGCGCGTATCCTGATTAATACGCCAGCCTCTCAGGGCGGTATCGGCGACCTTTATAACTTCAAGCTGGCGCCTTCGCTGACGCTGGGCTGCGGCTCCTGGGGCGGTAACTCCATTTCTGAAAACGTGGGACCGAAACACCTTATCAACAAGAAAACCGTGGCTAAGCGAGCTGAAAACATGTTGTGGCATAAACTTCCGAAGTCCATCTACTTCCGCCGCGGCTCGCTGCCGATTGCGCTGGAAGAGGTGGCCGCCGACGGTGCGAAACGCGCCTTTATCGTCACTGACCGCTTCCTGTTCAACAACGGTTATGCCGATCAGGTTACGCGCGTGCTGAAATCGCACGGCATTGAAACCGAAGTGTTCTTTGAAGTAGAAGCCGATCCGACGCTGAGCATCGTGCGTAAAGGCACTGAACAGATGAACAGCTTTAAACCAGACGTAATTATCGCGCTGGGCGGCGGCTCCCCGATGGATGCTGCGAAAATCATGTGGGTGATGTATGAACATCCTGAAACCCATTTTGAAGAGCTGGCGCTGCGCTTTATGGATATCCGTAAACGTATCTATAAGTTCCCAAAAATGGGCGTGAAGGCGCGCATGATCGCCATCACCACCACGTCAGGTACCGGTTCGGAAGTAACACCGTTTGCGGTAGTAACAGATGACGCAACCGGTCAGAAATATCCGCTGGCGGACTACGCTCTGACGCCGGATATGGCGATTGTCGACGCCAACCTGGTGATGGAAATGCCACGCTCGCTCTGCGCCTTCGGTGGTCTGGATGCGGTTACTCACGCCCTGGAAGCCTATGTTTCAGTGCTGGCTAATGAATACTCCGACGGTCAGGCACTACAGGCGCTGAAGCTGCTGAAAGAAAACCTGCCGGCCAGCTATCGGGAAGGCGCGAAAAACCCGGTAGCGCGTGAACGCGTGCACAATGCCGCGACCATCGCCGGTATCGCCTTTGCCAACGCCTTCCTCGGCGTGTGCCACTCAATGGCGCATAAGCTGGGCTCTGAGTTCCATATTCCGCATGGCCTGGCGAATGCGCTGCTGATTTGCAACGTTATCCGCTATAACGCCAACGACAACCCGACCAAGCAGACGGCGTTCAGCCAGTATGACCGTCCGCAGGCGCGCCGTCGCTACGCGGAAGTCGCGGACCATTTAGGCCTGGCGGCGCCTGGCGACCGTACCGCGCAGAAAATCGAGAAGCTGCTGGCATGGCTGGATGAAATGAAAACTCAGCTGGGCATCCCCACTTCTATCCGCGAAGCGGGCGTACAGGAAGCGGACTTCCTGGCTAAAGTGGACAAGCTGGCTGAAGACGCCTTCGACGACCAGTGCACCGGCGCTAACCCGCGCTATCCGCTGATTGCCGAACTGAAACAGATTATGCTGGACACCTTCTACGGTCGCGAATATGCCGAGCCTTTCTCCGACGTGGCGCAGGCTCAGGCCGCACAACCGGTGAAACTGGAGAAAGCAGAGAAGAAAGCGAAGAAAGCCTGATTACCAGCCTGAAAAAAAACCCGCTTCGGCGGGTTTTTTATTGCTGTAAACGACCACATTAAGTGGGCTTATGCTGGCCGTAGATCGCCGCCAGCGAGCCCTGCTCTATCGCCTGCTTGTAGTGCTTGCGGCATACCGAGATATAACGCTCATTGCCACCGATCACCACCTGTTCCCCTTCGCTGAAGGGACGGCCTTCGGCGTCGAGCCGCAATACCATGCCCGCTTTTCTTCCGCAGTGGCAGACGGTTTTTAACTCCACCAGCTTATCGGCCCAAGCAAGCAGATACTGGCTTCCGCCAAAGAGCTCGCCGCGGAAATCGGTGCGCAGCCCGTAGCAGAGCACCGGGATATCCATATTATCGACAACGTCGGAGAGCGCCTTGACCTGATCACGCGTTAAAAACTGACACTCATCCACCAGCACACAGTGCACCGGCTGACGCGCATGTTCGGCCGCAATCTCCTCATCCAGCCGCGTTTGCGCATTAAACAGTGCCGCAGGCGATGAAAGACCAATACGGGAACTGACCTTGCCCGCGCCGAAACGATCGTCAATTTCAGCGGTATAGACCAGCGTCCGCATGCCGCGTTCCTGATAATTGTAAGATGACTGTAATAAGGCGGTAGATTTCCCTGCATTCATTGCGGAATAATAAAAATAGAGCTGAGCCATTAGCGTGATTTCTCAAAGCATTGCAAACCGAATGGGCGGAATTCTATCACAGTTAAACACAAATTATGGCGGCGATTATTTTACACAAGCTGTTTACAACTTCGCCAGCGCGGGATAAAAAACCGCTTCGTCTCTGCAGAATTTTTTAATCATTAAGCCGGGACTTAATTGCCGAAGAAGCTGTCTTACGCTGAGACGCGGGCTTCGCCTCGCTTCTGACTGAACGCCTTGCTCGCTTTAACGTATCAGATTTTCATATCGTGCTAATGGGCGAATATCAACCGGCTTATCGTTTCCTTTGATTAAACCTCAATGGTAAATTTAATTATCATTCTTTCCTGTTCCACTTATTTACTATTGCAGTAATTTTTTGCCACCACTATTATTAGCTGGCAGAACACCTCTTCATTAATATATTCAGAGATCAGGACAATGAGCGAAGCACTAAAAATCCTTAATAATATCCGTACATTACGCGCGCAGGCTCGAGAGTGTTCACTGGAAGCGCTGGAAGAAATGCTGGAAAAACTCGAGGTCGTGGTAAATGAACGCCGCGAAGAAGAGACCCACGCTAAAGCGGAAAGTGAAGAACGCACGCGCAAACTTGAGCAATACAGAGAAATGCTGCTGGCTGATGGCATCGATCCTAACGAGCTGTTAAGCACCATTACTGAAACTAAAGCGCCAGGCAAAACAAAACGCGCTGCACGTCCGGCTAAATATCAGTACGTTGATGAAAATGGTGAAACCCGTACCTGGACCGGTCAGGGTCGTACGCCAGCGGTAATCAAAAAAGCGATCGAAGAAGAAGGTAAACAGCTGGAAAACTTCCTGCTGTAATAACTGATAGTGCTTCCATCATTTGGGTCACATTGTTTATGTGACCCCAGGTTAATCAGGGAAAGGAAGCGCAGGCTTCCTTTTTTTCAGACGTTGTAAAACTCCCGATACCAGCGAACAAAGCGTTCTACACCCTCTTCTACGCTGGTCTGCGGCTTAAAGCCAATCGCCTGATACAGGGCTGCAGTATCCGCGCTGGTTTCCAGCACGTCGCCGGGCTGCATCGGTAACAGATTTTTCTTCGCCGTCACGCCCAGTGCTTTTTCAATCGCCTCAATATATTTAATCAGGCTGGTCGGCTGACTATTTCCGATGTTATATACGCGGTAAGGCGCAGAGCTGGTGGCTGGCGAGCCGGTTTCTACCGTCCAGTTTTCATCCTGCTGCGGAATAACATCCTGCAGACGCACAATAGCTTCGGCAATATCGTCGATATAGGTAAAGTCGCGTTTCATCTCGCCGCGGTTATAGACGTCAATCGCTTCACCGGCGATCATGGCGCGCGTAAATTTAAACAGCGCCATATCTGGACGACCCCATGGACCATATACGGTAAAGAAACGCAGGCCGGTGGTAGGCAGCTGATAAAGATGCGAATAGGTATGCGACATCAGCTCATTGGCTTTTTTAGTTGCCGCGTAAAGTGATACCGGATGATCGACGCTGTCATCGGTCGAAAATGGCATTTTACGATTGAGTCCATAAACAGAACTGGAGGATGCATAGAGCAAGTGCTCGATTTTATGATGACGGCATCCTTCGAGAATATTTAAATGACCAGTCAGGTTAGCATCGGCGTAGGCGTGAGGATTGTCGATGGAATAGCGCACACCCGCCTGGGCGCCCAGATGAATGACGCGTTGAAACGCATGTTGTTCGAATAACGAGGCGATAGCTGCGCGATCCGCCAGCTCCATTTTAATAAATTTGAAGCCGGGGTGCTGTGCGATTAAATCAAGACGAGATTGTTTCAGGCCGACATCATAATAGTCATTAAGATTATCTATGCCGACAATCTGGTGACCGGCGGCCAGCAAGCGTTGAGTGACGTGAAATCCAATAAAGCCTGCGGCGCCGGTGACCAGAATGTTCATACTACCCTCGTTAATTACGCAATTTGAATAGACGCTCCGCGGCCGATTGCATAATAAACGAAACCGCGTTTGCTGATACGCTCTGGATCATACAGGTTGCGACCATCAAAAATCACGGGTTCTTTGAGGGAATTTTTAATAACGTCAAAGTCCGGTGCGCGGAAGTTCTGCCACTCGGTGCAGATGACCAGGCCATCTGCGCCCTGCAGCGCCGCTTCTTTGGTGCCCATCAGCTTCAGATCGCTGCGGTGACCGTAGATGCGCTGCGCTTCGTCCATCGCTTCCGGATCGAACGCCTGAACGCTTGCACCAGCTTCCCACAGCGATTCCATCAGCACGCGGCTGGAGGCTTCACGCATATCATCGGTGTTCGGTTTGAACGACAGGCCCCAGACTGCGAAGGTTTTACCGCTCAGATCGTCGCCGAAATGGCGCTTGATAAAAGTGGGCAGCTTGGTTTTCTGGCTATCGTTGACATCTTCCACCGCCTGCAGCAGACGCGGCTTGTAGCCGATCGACTCCGCGGTACGGATCAGCGCCTGCACATCTTTCGGGAAGCAGGAGCCGCCGTAGCCGCAGCCAGGGTAGATAAAGTGGTAGCCGATACGTGAATCAGAACCGATGCCCTGACGCACTTTCTCGACATCCGCACCCAGACGTTCGGCAAGGTTGGAGATCTCGTTCATAAAGCTGATTTTGGTCGCCAGCATGCAGTTCGCCGCGTACTTGGTCAGCTCCGCGCTGCGGATATCCATGACGATCATGCGATCGTGATTGCGGTTGAACGGCTCGTAGAGTTCACGCAGCAGCTCTTCCACTTCTTCATTATCGGTACCCACCACGATGCGCTCAGGACGCATGCAGTCGTTTACGGCTGCGCCTTCCTTGAGGAACTCTGGGTTGGATACCACATCAAACGTCAGGCTAACGCCGCGATCGCGCAGGGTCTCTTCCATTACGCGACGCACTTTATCCGCGGTTCCAACCGGAACGGTGGATTTATCAAGCACAACCTTGTGATCCTTCATATGCTGCGCAATGGTACGAGCAACGGCGGTCACATATTTAAGGTCAGCCGAGCCGTCCTCATCTGGCGGCGTACCCACGGCGATAAACTGCATAACGCCGTGATTGACGCCCTCTTCCGCATCTGTACTGAACTTAAGGCGACCCGCCTCATAGTTCGACATAACCAGCGGCGTAAGGCCGGGTTCGAAAATGGGGATGATGCCTTTTTTCAGGTTTTCGACTTTTTTTGCGTCGACATCAATGCAGAGAACGTCATGTCCGACTTCGGCCAACACCGCAGCCTGAACCAGACCGACATAGCCGATACCAAATACAGTGACTTTCATTGAGATATCCTGTGTTTATGAATTACTTTTTATTGCCAACTGCGCTATCGAGCCACTGAGAAAAATCTTTGCCCAGCACTGGATGGCGAACACCGTACTCAACGAATGCCTGCATATAACCGAGTTTGTTACCGCAGTCATGGCTTACGCCTTTCAGGTGGTAAGCTTCTACCGTCTCTTTCTCCATCAGCATGGCGATAGAGTCGGTCAGCTGTACTTCGCCGCCTGCGCCCGGAGGGGTTTTCGCCAGCAGAGGCCAGATATCCGCAGAGAGAACGTAACGGCCCACAACCGCGAGGTTGGACGGCGCTTCGGTCGCTTTCGGCTTCTCAACCACGCCAACCATTGGCGCGCTGTCGCCCGGCTGCAGTTCTGCGCCCTGGCAGTCAACCACACCGTAAGCAGTCACGTCCGCTACCGGCTCAACCATAATCTGGCTGCGGCCTGACTCGTCGAAACGGCTCAGCATTTCCGCCAGGTTATCTTTGGTCGGGTTAGATTCGTACTCGTCGATAATCACGTCCGGCAGGATCACCGCAACCGGCTCGTCGCCAATCAGCGGATGCGCACACATAACGGCGTGGCCCAGGCCTTTCGCGATGCCCTGACGCACCTGCATGATGGTAACGTGCGGCGGACAGATTGACTGGATTTCATCCAGCAGCTGACGCTTAACACGTTTTTCCAGCATCGCTTCCAGCTCAAAGCTGGTGTCGAAGTGGTTTTCAATGGAGTTTTTGGAAGAGTGCGTAACCAGCACAATTTCGTTAATTCCTGCTGCGATGCACTCGTTAACGACATACTGAATTAACGGCTTATCGACCAGCGGTAACATCTCTTTCGGAATCGCTTTTGTCGCAGGGAGCATACGGGTGCCCAAACCTGCTACAGGGATTACCGCTTTTTTTACTTTGGACTTATAGGCAGACATCAAGATACCTCTCTTATAGGCCGTTCAAGTTAATACTTGATATGTCGGTTGAAATTCGGAAATGAGTATATCAGTTACCATCGAACGGATTTATCCTGGAAGGAGTCAATCCGCAGAATTTAAGACTATTACCCAAGTGTAAAGCTTACCTTTGGACCTGTCTTCAGACCCCGGCGAAATTAAATTATTTCGCCGGCTCTTCAGCCGCTAACATCAGGCGGATCCTGCCTCCGGCGCCCCAGACGTGGCATTGCCAGCTGTCGGCGCGCTGGCTGATTTGGTTAAGATGAGTGCTTCCCATAGTGCCAAGAGGGACGCCGTTACTGAGTTGAATTTGGTGGGCGTGAACATGAAGTGTGGCGTTTAATCCAGCAGAAACCAGAATTAGATTTTGCGAAGTACGATGATAATACCCGACCAGCAGCGGAAACTGTCCGCTCAGATTAGCCTGACGCAGCAGCAGATTGACCTGCCGCAGCAGGCCGTTTAACTCCGGCAGCCGCTGTTTTTGGCCAGAGAGCTGCTCCTGCAGCAGGCCATTGAACAGCGCGCGCAGCAACAGCGCCGCCAGCACACCGTTATCGCCGGCGCGCGTGACGTCAAGACAGTAGAAGGCGAGATCGTTGTCGGAAAGCGCTGCAATATCCAGCACCAGGCCAGGCTGTTCGGCCATGGTCAGCTGCCGGTAGTTGACGCGACAGTTCGCCACCGTCTGCTGTACCGGCGGCTGAAGCTGCTTAAGCAGTTTCGCCGCGGCGGCCGGATCGCGCACCAGCGCGTCCCAGTCCTGAAACAGCTGCTCATCCTCCTCCACCTTAGAGGTAAACATCGAAGGATAAAGGCATTCATAGACCGCTTCGCGGAAGCGCTCGAAATTTTTCAGCGGCTTAAGCAGCACGTCCTGCACGCCAAGGCGCAGAACATGGGCAATATCCGCCATATTTTCCGTCGCCGAGATAATCAGGATCGGCACGCTGTTGCCGCGCGTGCGGATATGCTCGACAAACTGAATGCCGTTCATACGCGGCATTTCCAAATCGCAGATCACCAGATCCACATCCTGCTGCTGCAGATAGCCAATGCCATCAATGCCGTCGCCGGCTTCAAACGTACTGGCGCCGAGCGCCAGCAAGAAGTTGTTTACCAGAGAACGGAAAACGACCTCATCTTCGACAATGAGTATCTTTTTGCCGATTAGTGGTTTCTCCATTCTTTCCCCCTGCGTACCAGATCAATCAATAGTGGTTCATAAAACGCAGTTGCGCCTTTCAGAATTAGCCGAAGTAACACCTGTGAATGAACAACCTGATTATCTGTTTCGCACCAGCGGTAATAGTTCATCCATTTTTTTCTCAACGGCGGCCTTGCCTGCCTCGATAGCCTCTTTAGCGCGATGGAAGTCCAGCGTTGAAATCTGCGGACAAAACGGCTGAATCAGGACATCGGGAGGATCGCCTGCCATACGGTTGCGCTTCAGGCGATTTTCCAGCACCTGGATGGATGTCGACATAATCTCCATCGCACCCGGCGTTTGCGTTGCGCGGCGGTGAGTCAAGCCTACCAGCCGCTGACGTATTTTTTTGGCCCAGCTAAGGGCCGCGGCCGAAACCGCTTCGTCGCTGTTTTGCGGCGTCACTGACAGGAGATCCTGCTGCATCAGATGCGCGTCATGCTGGAGATCAACAGCAATAACGATATCCGCGCCAAGCGCTCGCGTAAGCGAAACGGGTACGGGATTCACAACCGCCCCATCGACCAGCCAGTAACCATTGTAGCCGACCGGCGGTAATAAGCCTGGCATACTACAGGATGCGCGCACAGCCTGATGTAGATCGCCTTCGGTCAGCCATAGTTCCCGGCCGGTGCTTAAATTTGTCGCTACTACGCCGAAAGGCTTGCCGCAGCTCTCGAGCGCATTATGGGTAATCAGCTGTCGTACATGATTAAAAACGCGTTCGCCGCGCAGTAACCCGCCGCGCTGCCAGGAGAGATCCATCAGGCGAATAACGTCCCAGTAGCGAAAAGCGCTGACCCATTTTTCCATTTGCGGCAGCTTATCGTTCACGTAAGCCGCGCCGATCAGCGCACCGACGGAGCAGCCCGCCACCACGTCTATTTCGACGCCCGCTCGCGTCAGCGCATTGATGACACCAATATGCGCCCATCCTTTGGCTGCGCCTGACCCTAACGCCAGTCCAATTTTAACCTTTCTCATTTACCCTCTGCCGCCGACGACTGTGCATAGCTTCACTGCGCCAGGTCGGCTACCATATGGCGTCATCCTATTTTATCGCTCACAGGAGTTATTGTGTCCGAACCCTGTCCTTGCTGCAGCGGGAAGCAGTATAGCCTATGTTGCGCTCCCTTTCTGGCGGGCGAGCAGCTGCCTGAATCGGCTGAGCAGTTAATGCGCTCGCGCTACACCGCTTACGCCATGCAAAACAGCGACTGGCTGATCGCCAGCTGGCATCCGAGCCAGCGTGAGCCTGAGATGGCGCAGCGATTATCCGAAAGTTTCGCCGGTACCGAATGGCTGAGCCTGAATGTAACCTGTTGTAATCATGGAAGCCATGATAATGAAGCTTTCGTCACTTTTTTTGCGCGTTACCGCGAAAATTCGCAGATACGCGCTATCCACGAGCGTTCTCGCTTTCTTCGCGAGGATCATCGCTGGTACTATGTCGACGGAACGGCGCCTCAGGTAGGGCGCAACGATCGCTGTCCATGTGGCTCCGATAAAAAATACAAGAAATGTTGTGGCTGAACAGCATACGGCCCAACGGTTTTACCCAATCGCTTTGACAGGACTCTGATCGAGATGCAAGCGCAAACTATGCAACGAAAAGTTTTACGTACCATTTGCCCTGACGCGAAAGGTCTAATCGCTAAAATTACGAATATCTGTTACAAGCACGAGCTGAATATCGTGCAAAACAATGAATTTGTTGATCATCGTACCGGACGCTTTTTTATGCGTACCGAACTGGAAGGCATTTTCAACGACAACACGCTGCTGGCGGATTTAGACAGCGCGCTGCCGACCGGATCGACCCGCGAGCTGAACAGCGCAGGCCGCCGTCGCGTGGTGATTCTGGTTACCAAAGAGGCGCACTGCCTTGGCGACCTGCTCATGAAGAGCGCCTTTGGTGGACTGGATATGGAGATTGCCGCGGTTATCGGCAATCACGACACCCTGCGTTCGCTGGTTGAGCGTTTCGATATTCCTTTCGTTCTGGTCAGCCATGAAGGTTTGTCGCGCGAAGAGCATGACAACCGTATGGCGGACGAGATTGATCGCTACCAGCCTGATTATGTGGTGCTGGCAAAATATATGCGTGTGCTGACGCCCGCGTTTGTGCAGCGCTACCCGAACCAGATCATCAATATTCACCACTCGTTCCTGCCTGCGTTTATCGGCGCACGCCCTTATCATCAGGCTTACGAGCGCGGCGTAAAGATCATCGGCGCAACGGCACACTACGTGAACGATAATCTGGATGAAGGCCCAATCATCATGCAGGACGTGATTAACGTTGATCACAGCTACACGGCTGAAGAGATGATGCGCGCCGGACGCGACGTAGAAAAGAACGTATTAAGCCGCGCGCTTTATAAAGTGCTGGGGCAGCGCGTGTTTGTTTACGGCAACCGCACGATTATTCTTTAAGCGCATCGGGCGCTGAATTGCCTGTGAATTCAGCGCCACGGGCAAAAAGTGGGCAAACGGTTCACATTTTTCTGTTGGGCGCTTTACACCCTGAACGCATTTGGTATGATGCGCCCCGCTTTCAGGCACAATGATTCAGGCCAGTGGTGGGATTCCCGAGCGGCCAAAGGGAGCAGACTGTAAATCTGCCGTCACAGACTTCGAAGGTTCGAATCCTTCTCCCACCACCATCTGAATCACATGTTCGCCTGACCGGTCATTACCAGCATATCCCAGGTGGGATTCCCGAGCGGCCAAAGGGAGCAGACTGTAAATCTGCCGTCACAGACTTCGAAGGTTCGAATCCTTCTCCCACCACCATCCTTCTATATTCTCCTGTATTTCATTTATCGCTCAGCTTTTCCCGGAAATTACAGCGGAGAAGGGTGAGAAGCGTCGACTGAAGGTTCGGATCGAGCGCAGCGAGACAACGCGCATCGCGCGGCCCGAAGGGTAAGGCGCAACACGCCGAATAATCCTTCTCCCACCACCATCCTTCTATGTACGCCTGCATTAAACTCCTTATTCTGATTCTTCCGAAACCTCAGGGGAGAAGGATGAGAAGCGTCGACCGAAGGTTCGGGCGCAGCATCGCACGCATCTCCATGACTTTTTCCTGAAAAATCGCTACCATCCGGCGCAACATTCGCAGAACACTGGTCCACGCCATGAAATTTGTTTCATTCAACATCAACGGGTTGCGCGCCCGGCCCCACCAGCTTGAAGCGCTGGTCGAACAGCATCAGCCAGACGTTATCGGCCTGCAGGAAACCAAAGTGCATGACGATATGTTCCCCCTCGAAGAGGTGGCGAAACTCGGCTATAACGTCTTTTATCACGGCCAGAAAGGCCATTACGGCGTGGCGCTGATGACCAAGGTACAACCGGTATCGGTGCGCCGCGGCTTTCCCGGCGACGATGACGAGGCGCAGCGGCGTCTGATCATGGCGGAAATTCCGAGTCCGATAGGCGACATTACCGTGATCAATGGCTATTTCCCGCAGGGAGAGAGCCGCGATCATCCGGTAAAATTTCCGGCGAAAGAGAAATTTTATCGCGATCTGCAATCCTACCTGGAGCAGAGTCTGCTGGCAGATAAGCCGGTGCTGATTATGGGCGATATGAACATCAGCAGCACCGATCTCGATATCGGCATTGGCGAAGATAGCCGTAAACGCTGGTTGCGCACCGGCAAGTGCTCATTCCTGCCGGAAGAGCGCGAGTGGATGGATCGCCTGCTGAAATGGGGTCTGGTGGATACCTTCCGCGAAAAAAATCCTGAAGTCAGCGACCGCTTCTCCTGGTTCGACTATCGCTCAAGAGGCTTCGATGACAATCGCGGATTGCGTATCGATCTGCTGCTGGCCAGCCAGCCGCTGGCCGCGCGCTGCGTAGAGACAGGGATCGACTACGAAATCCGCAGCATGGAAAAACCGTCCGACCACGCGCCGGTCTGGTCAACCTTCCAGTTCTGACGCGCCGGCGTGGCGATGCGCCACGCCGCTTACTTCACGATTTTCCAGATCAGCGGATTGGTGCCGAGCACCTTTTCATCACGCGCACACTGCAGCAGCACCCCTTCCGACTTCACCACCGCACCCTCGCTGTAATTGCGATTCTCAAAAATACAGCACTGCTGGCAGCTCGGCGCGCTTTGATTTTGCGTCCAGACTTCAGGCGGCATATCCACCACCACATCCGCATTACCGCCAGCGTTATATTCCTGCTGATGCGAGTGCACAGGATTCGCCATGGCCGAACCGCTTAACAGCGCCGCAATAACCCAAAAACCGGCGGAATAACGCATTACTCGCTCTCCTTCACTTTTCGTTTCGCCGTCCGTTTCGGACGTTTCTTCTGCCCTGTTGCGGGCAGCCCGCGAAAGGCCATCGCACTGGGCTGCTGGCGCGCCTGATGGATCAGTTCGGTCAGCGTACTGACCAGCGGTTGCATAAACTCCTCATAGCGGCACGCTTTCTCGCTGATGCGCGTCAGGGTAGATTCCCACTGCGCCGTCATATCGGGACGGGCCGCCAGCTCCGGCAGCGAATGGATCAATGCCCTTCCTGCGGCGGTTGCGTTGATATAGCGTCCATTCTTTACCAGGAATGCGCGGCGGAACAGCAGCTCAATAATCCCGGCGCGCGTGGCCTCCGTTCCTAAACCATCGGTCGCACGCAGCACTTTCTTTAATTCTTTATCCTGTACAAAGCGGGCGATGCCGGTCATCGCGGACAGCAGCGTCGCGTCGGTAAACGGGCGCGGCGGCTGGGTCTGCTTCGCCAGTACCTCGCCACGCTCGCAGAGCAGTTCGTCATTCTTCGCCACAACCGGCAGCGGCGTCCCGTCATTCTCCTCGTCGCGCTCTTTGCTGCCCAGCAGCGCGCGCCAGCCCGCCTCGGCAAGAAAGCGCGCTTTGGCGACAAACTTGCCGCCCGCGATATCCAGCTCGATCACGCATTTGCGAAAGACCGCGTCGGGACAAAACTGCATCAGATACTGGCGCGCGATCAGGGCATACACGTTCTGCTCGTTCTCCGTCAGCCGCACCGCGCTGGCGCGGGCGGTAGGGATAATGGCGTGGTGGGCATCGACCTTCTTGTCATCCCAGCAGCGGTTACGGCGATCGGCGCTAAAGTCGTCCGGCGGCGTCATCGCGCCCGCATGCGCCTGAATCGCCTTTAGCACTGCGTGACGACCGGCGAAATGCTCTTCCGGCAGATAGCGGCAGTCAGAACGCGGATAAGTGATCAGCTTATGGGTTTCATAGAGCTTCTGGCAGGTGTCCAGTACCGTTTGCGCGCTCAGTCCGTAGCGCTTCGCCGCCTCGATCTGCAGGCTGGAGAGCGAAAAAGGCAGCGGCGCGCCCTCGCCTTCGCGCTTATCGTTATAGCTGGTGACGAGAGCAGGCTGACCTGCAATGCGGGCGACGACATGATCCGCCAGCGCACGGTGCAGCAGACGCCCCTCTTCATCCTGCCAGGGCTCGCAGGCGTCGCTGGGCACCCAGCTGGCGACAAAGCGCTGCTGATCTGGCGTCACGATATGGGCTTTTACTTCGAAATAATCCCTGGGAATGAAGTTTTCAATCTCTTCATCGCGGCGCACCACCAGGCCAAGAACCGGCGTCTGCACGCGGCCGACCGACAGCACGCCGTCATAGCCCGCATTGCGTCCCAGCAGCGTCCAGGCGCGCGTCATATTAATGCCGTAGAGCCAGTCGGCGCGCGCGCGCGCCAGCGCCGAAACGCACAGCGGAATAAATTCGCGGTTTTCGCGCAGGCGGCTTACTGCCCGCTCCACCGCCTGCGGGTTGAGGTCATTAATCAGGCAGCGCTGGACGCGGCTGCGTTTTTCCGCCGACAACTGCAGATAGTCCAGCACTTCATCCACCAGCAGCTGCCCTTCGCGGTCGGGGTCGCCAGCATGTACCACCTCGCTGGCCTGCTTCAGCAGCTTCTCGATCACCTTAAGCTGCTTCGCCACTGAAGGGCGCGGCTGTAACTGCCATTTTTGCGGGATGATCGGCAGGTCGGCCAGCGACCAGCGCGCATAGCGGCTGTCGTAGCTGTCCGGCTGCGCCTGCTCCAGCAAATGCCCGACGCACCAGGTAACGACCTGATCGTCGCCGCAGGCGATAAAGCCTTCGCCGCGACGGTGGGGTTTAGGCAACACATCGGCGATCGCGCGGCCAAGGCTGGGTTTTTCCGCAATAAACAAACGCATGGGTCAGAAAGATCCTTTACTTCAGGGTATGAAGGTCATTCGGCTAACGCGACAGAGGCGCTGCGCTATCTTAGACGTTTCCTGATACGGAGGTAAGCTCTGGCGGGCTACTTCTGGATCGGTCGCACAGGATCCGCGCAACCCGCTCAGCTGTTATATGAAGAGAGGAGCCGTCAGCTAGAAATAGCTGACAAAAGGCGCGGTGTCGGGATGAATTACGGTGGTGCTGGATTTTAACTGCGGCGTGCCAAGGTAGAGGAAGCCAACAATAGCGTCCTGTTCACGGCAGTTGAAGGCGCTGCGCACGCGCGCATTGTCGGTCCAGGGGCCGCTGCGCCAGATGCCATTGAAGCCCTGCGCCGCTGCCGCCATCTGCATCGCCATCACTGCACATCCCGCTGACACCACCTGCTCCCAGCGCGGCACCTTAGGATGCTCTTCGCAGTGGGCGATAACGGTGATGATCATTGGCGCGCGGAATGGCGAGCGCGCGGCTTTATCAATCGCCTTGTCATCCAGCTGCGCCTCACGCGCCGCCTCTTCCAGCAGCGCGCTCAGACGATCGCGCCCTTCATTCTCAACGATCACAAAGCGCCACGGCTGCAGCGTGCCGTGATCTGGCGCACGCATCCCGGCCCGGATAATGTTTTGCAGACTCTCGCCGGAAGGCGCCGGCTCGGTCAGACGCGAAGCAGAGCGACGATTGACCAGTAATTCAAGTGCATCCATGGTTTTCTCCTGATGTCATAACGCGTTGGCTAATCCTGGCACAGCCTGATCTTTTGTAACAGTCCGCCGCGATTTCCTGCTGACATTTTCCACGCCGCTCTTTAGGATGAGGGCGTCATGGAAGGCGGAGCCGCGCGGCGACCGCTTTCCGCTAGCGAAAATGGAGAGTCTGATGCGCACATTGTGGCGAATTATTGCCGGTCTGTTCCGATGGACATGGCGAGTGCTGAATTTTATCAGGGAGTTTATTCTCAATCTGTTCCTGATCTTCTTAATCCTGATTGGCGTCGGCATCTGGCTGCAGGTCAGCGGTTCCGGCAGCAGCTCGACGCCGCTGCAGCAAGGCGCGCTGAAAGTCGATCTTACCGGCGTGCTGGTGGATAAGCCTTCGGTCAGCAATAAGCTGAGCAAGCTGGGACGTCAGCTGCTGGGCGCGAATAGCGATCGCCTGCAGGAAAATTCGCTGTTCGATGTGGTCGACGCCATCCGTCAGGCGAAGAGCGATAAAAATATTACCGGCATGGTGCTGGATCTGCGCGAATTCGCCGGTGGCGATCAGCCTTCTCTGCAATATGTTGGCAAAGCACTGCGCGAGTTCCGCGACAGCGGCAAGCCCATTTTTGCGCTGGGAGACAGCTATAGTCAGGCGCAATACTATCTCGCCAGCTACGCCAGCAAAATCTACCTTTCTCCGCAGGGCACCGTCGATCTGCACGGCTTCGCCACTAACGGCCTCTACTATAAAACGCTGCTGGATAAGCTGAAGGTGAACTCCCACGTCTTCCGCGTCGGCACCTATAAGTCAGCGGTCGAGCCTTTCCTGCGCGACGATATGTCGCAGGCGGCACGTGACGCCGACAGCCGCTGGGTCGGTCAGCTGTGGCAGAACTACCTGAATACCGTGGCGGGCAACCGTCAGATTACGCCGGAACAGCTCTTCCCTGGCGCGGCGGCCGTTATTGCCGGTCTTGAGGCGGTGAACGGCGATACGGCCAAATATGCGCTGAATAACAAACTGGTGGACGTGCTGGATAGCCGTGCGGCGGCCGATCAGGAGCTGGTGAAAACCTTCGGCTGGGATAAAGCCAGCAACGACTATCACAGCGTTAGCATCTATGACTACAACGTTAAACAACCGACCCAGCGGGATGGCAACATCGCGGTTGTGATGGCGAGCGGCGCGATTATGGACGGCGAAGAGACCCCCGGCAACGTTGGCGGCGACACCACCGCCTCGCAGATCCGCGATGCCCGTCTCGATCCTAAAATCAAAGCGATTATTCTGCGCGTCAACAGCCCTGGCGGCAGCGTCACGGCATCTGAAGCGATCCGCGAAGAGCTGGCGGCGGCACACGCGGCTGGTAAGCCCGTCGTCGTCTCTATGGGCGGCATGGCGGCTTCAGGCGGCTACTGGATTTCGACGCCAGCCGACTATATCGTTGCGAACCCCAGCACCCTGACCGGTTCGATCGGTATTTTTGGCGTGATCAATACGCTGGAAAACAGTCTGGACAGCATCGGCGTGCATACGGATGGCGTTGCCACTTCGCCGCTGGCGGACGTCGCCTCTACCAAAGCCTTGCCGACCGAGGTCCAGCAGCTGATGCAGCTGACGATTGAAAACGGCTACCGCAACTTTGTCGGTCTGGTTGCCGCATCGCGTCATAAAACGCCGGAGCAAATCGACGCTATCGCGCAGGGCCATGTCTGGACCGGCAGTGATGCGAAAGCCAACGGTCTGGTGGATGCGCTGGGCGACTTTGACGACGCCGTGAAAAAAGCGGGCGAACTGGCGAAAGTCGCGAAGCCGCAGCTGGCCTGGTATCAGGATCAGCCCGGCATGTTCGATATGCTGCTTAACCAGGTCAGCGCCTCGGCACAGGCTGTGCTGCCGACAACGCTGAAAGCCTGGCTGCCTGCGCCGATGCTGGATGTGATGAGCGCCATGAAGCAGCAGCCTGGCCTGCTGAATAATCTCAACGATCCGCAAAATCGCTATGCGTTCTGTCTGAACTGCGGCGAAGTGCGATAAAGCTCGCAGCCCGGTCGTAGACCGGGCTGCTTTTCCCCTGCTTTCCCCTTATACTGCGCGTTTTACGGCAAGTCTGAGTTTGTGATGCAAAAGAAAAATATCTATGTCGCTTATACCGGCGGCACCATCGGCATGCAGCGCTCTGCACAGGGCTATATACCGGTTTCAGGTCATCTGCAGCAGCAGCTGGCGAATATGCCGGAGTTCCACCGCCCTGAAATGCCCGATTTCACTATTCACGAATACGATCCGCTAATCGACTCCTCCGATATGACACCTGAAGACTGGCAGTCGATCGCGGAAGATATTCGACAAAATTATGATCGTTACGATGGATTTGTTATCCTGCATGGAACCGATACCATGGCGTTCACCGCGTCGGCCCTGTCGTTTATGCTGGAGAACCTGGCGAAGCCCGTGATCGTAACCGGCTCGCAGATCCCGCTGGCGGAGCTACGCTCCGATGGCCAGCAGAACCTGCTTAATGCCCTCTACGTTGCGGCGAACTATCCCGTTAACGAGGTATCGCTGTTTTTCAACAATCAGCTCTATCGCGGCAACCGCACCACAAAAGCGCATGCGGACGGCTTTAACGCCTTTGCGTCGCCGAACCTCTCTGCGCTACTGGAGGCGGGCATCCATATTCGTCGTCTGAATACGCCGCCCGCGCCGCAAGGCAAAGGCCCGCTGAAGGTGCATACCATTACGCCTCAGCCTATCGGTGTCGTCACCATTTACCCGGGCATTTCGGCGGACGTGGTGCGCAACTTTTTACGCCAGCCGGTTAAAGCGCTTATTCTGCGCTCCTATGGCGTCGGCAATGCGCCGCAGAATGCCGAGTTCCTTGCCGAGCTGCAGCAGGCCAGCGATCGCGGCATTGTCGTGGTTAACCTGACCCAGTGTATTTCGGGCAAGGTGAATATGGGCGGCTACGCCACCGGCAACGCTCTTGAGCATGCGGGCGTTATTAGCGGATTTGATTTAACGGTGGAAGCCGCGCTGACCAAGCTCCACTTTTTACTGAGTCAGGCGCTCTCCTGCGATCAGATTCGCGCCAGGATGCAGCAAAACTTGCGCGGTGAACTGACCGAAGACTAATTACGGAGCCACCTGTTATGAAGCAGGCCCTCATTATCATAGATATCCAAAACGACTTTTGTCCGGGCGGTCCAATGGCCGTGCACGAAGGCGATATGACCGTACCGGTCGCTAATCGTTATGCGCGGGAATTTCGCGCCCGAGGCGAATATGTGCTGGCGCTCCAGGACTGGCATCCGGCCAACCATGGCAGCTTCGCATCGGTTTCCGGCGAGCCGGTCTATACGCTGGGCGAACTGAACGGGCTGGCGCAGATCTGGTGGCCGGATCATGGCATTCAGGGCTCTGCTGGCGCCGAACTTCACCCCGGCCTCGATCGCAACCTGATCGACGCGGTATTTCATAAAGGTCAGGATGTCGATGTCGACAGCTACAGCGCCTTTTTCGACAACGGTCATCGCCGCAAAACCGAACTGGACAGCTGGCTGCAGGCGCGCGGCATTACCCATCTGGTGATGCTGGGGATTGCAACGGACTACTGCGTGAAATACAGCGTGCTGGACGCGCTGGAGCTGGGTTATCAGGTGACCGTGGTAAAAGAAGGCTGCCGCGGCGTGAATCTCAGCCCGGAAGACAGCGAGATCGCTTTCGCCCAGATGAAGGCGCAAGGCGCCGTGCTGATTTAATTCAATACAATAAGGCCGACGCAACGTCGGCCTTATGCTTAGTGCAGGTTGATGCGTGTAATCTCGCTATCGATGCCGAACTCTTCCTTCAGCTCTCTTTTCGATTTCGTCACCATCTCGCCGCCTTTGCCGATAGTCATATGCTGCGGCGCCTCGTTATGGCGTGCCTGATAGAGCATCACCAGCTGCATGCAGTTATCACGCTGCTCCTGAGTCAGCGCCACGCCGTCTGGCCACTTGCCGGTTTCCACCGCCGTCGCCAGGCGCTCATAAACCTCAGGCGTCATGGCGTCGAGCATGGTTTCGAGCTGTTGTTTCATCCTTTACCCCTGCTTTTCTTCGCCCTGTTCGTCAGTAAAACTCAGCGACGCCGAGTTTACGCAGTAGCGCTCGCCGGTCGGCTGCGGACCATCTGGAAAAACGTGTCCCAGATGGGCGTCGCAGTTGTTACAGCGGATCTCAATGCGGTGCATACCGTGAGAGTCATCTTCCAGATAGCGAATCGCGTCATCGCTGACCGGCTGATAGAAGCTCGGCCAGCCGCAGCCGGAGTCATACTTTGTCTCCGAGAGAAACAGCGGCGCGTTGCAGACCAGACAGTGGTAGATGCCTTCCTGTTTATTGTGCAGAAGCGCGCCGCTGAAAGGCGGTTCAGTGCCACGATGTTGAGTAACATAGCGCTGCATTTCAGACAATTGCGCAATTTTTGCTTCGGATGCGGTTTCTTTAGCCATTTGAGTGGTTCCGGAGAGTGTCATTCTGAAAAAATCGACTAATATTCTAACAAACGAATAACATTACCGGGGCTTTTTTCGTGCTTAGTCGACAGACTTCTTTTTCGCAGCGTAGATTTGTGACCTCGATCACCTTTTGCTAATGCTATCCCTTTATATTCAGCTCTCGGGTTTCGGCATCACCTCAACACGTTTGTTGCGCAAGCGGTTGCGCATCAAATTATTCCTGTCGAACGGATTGACCTGTCGCAACTATTGACACGATTCCGCTTGACGCCTGGTAAGGTTTTTGTAATTTTACAGCCAACCTTTTATTCACTAACAAATAGCTGGTGGAATATATGACTATCAAAGTAGGTATCAACGGTTTTGGTCGTATCGGCCGTATCGTTTTCCGTGCTGCTCAGCAGCGTTCTGACATCGAAATCGTTGCGATCAACGACCTGTTAGACGCGGACTACATGGCATACATGCTGAAGTACGACTCAACGCACGGCCGCTTCAACGGCACCGTTGAAGTACAGGACGGCGCGCTGATCGTTAACGGCAAAAAAATCCGCGTTACCTCTGAGAAAGACCCGGCTAACCTGAAGTGGGACGAAGTAGGCGTTGACGTTGTTGCTGAAGCGACCGGCATCTTCCTGACTGACGAAACCGCACGTAAACACATCACTGCCGGCGCGAAAAAAGTCGTGCTGACCGGTCCGTCTAAAGATGACACCCCGATGTTCGTTCGCGGTGCTAACTTCGACAAATATGCCGGACAGGACATCGTTTCTAACGCTTCCTGCACCACTAACTGCCTGGCACCGCTGGCGAAAGTCATCAACGACAAATTCGGCATCGTCGAAGGTCTGATGACCACCGTTCACGCTACCACCGCTACGCAGAAAACCGTTGACGGCCCGTCTCACAAAGACTGGCGCGGCGGCCGCGGCGCATCTCAGAACATCATCCCGTCTTCTACTGGCGCAGCGAAAGCCGTGGGCAAAGTCCTGCCGGAGCTGAACGGTAAACTGACTGGTATGGCGTTCCGCGTACCGACTCCGAACGTCTCTGTTGTAGACCTGACTGTTCGTCTGGAAAAAGCGGCTTCCTACAAAGAAATTTGTGCAGCGATTAAAGCAGCTGCGGAAGGCGAAATGAAAGACGTGCTGGGCTACGTTGAAGACGACGTTGTTTCTACCGACTTCAACGGCGAAGTACTGACTTCTGTGTTCGACGCCAAAGCAGGCATCGCGCTGAACGACAACTTCGTGAAACTGGTTTCCTGGTATGACAACGAAACCGGCTACTCAAACAAAGTTCTCGACCTGATCGCGCTGGTTGCAAAATAAGCAGCCCGGCCATGACAGATAACAAGGGCGACTTCGGTCGCCCTTTTTTTTCGTAGCAACAGGAAGGATTCGGTTATGCAGGATAAAATTTTCTCGCTGCCCGTGGTGAAGCAAATCTCCCCCTACCTCTCGCAGCGTCAGCTGGGCGATCTGCCGGTGATTGTCGTAAGCCACCCTCAGGTGCGTGCTGCGGTGACGCTTCAGGGCGCGCACCTTATCGCCTGGCAGCCGAGCGGCGAAAAGCCGGTTATCTGGCTGAGCGAAAAGTCTCTCTTCGCTCCCGGTAAAGCCATCCGCGGCGGCGTGCCAATCTGCTGGCCGTGGTTTGGGCCGGAAGGCGAGCCAGCGCACGGTTTCGCCCGTAATCAGCCCTGGACGCTGTCGGCGCATGATGAGAACGAAGAAAACGTTATGCTGACCTTCGTGCTGGAAAGCACGGCGCAGACGAAAAAGCTATGGCCGCATGACTTCACCCTCTTTGCCCGTTTCCGTCTTGGCAGGCACTGCGAAATCGAGCTTGAAGCCCACGGCGATTTCAACGCCACCGGCGCGCTGCACAGCTATTTCCAGGTGGCCGATATCGCGGGCGTAGAGGTAAGCGGGCTAGGGTCGAACTTTATCGATAAGGTAGATAACAACAGCGAACAGACTTCCAGCGGTAAGCAGACCTATCCGGGCCGCATCGACCGTATCTTCACCCAGCCGGAAGATTGCTCACTGATTCAGGACAAGCAGGGGCAGCGCGTGATTGAGGTCTATCACCATCATCACAGCGACGTGGTGACCTGGAACCCTGGCGTCGAGCTCTCCTGCAGCATGGCGGACATGCCCAATGACGGTTATAAGACCATGGTTTGCGTAGAGACGGCCCGCATTTCGAAACCGATGCGCAGCGCGGGCGAAAAACCGGCGCGGCTGGCAACCACCTTCCGTCTGCGGCAGAAAGTTTAAAACAGCTCAGGCGATGGCCTGAATGAAAAGTGGGTGATGCAGATTGCGACGCCTTCCGCGCCTGAATGCGCCAGGGGTCGGCGTCACTCAGCACGGCGCCTTACCTGAGTAAGGCGCCTGTTGCTTCAGCGTCAGACGACATCCAGCGGCATCTTGTGCTGCGGCGGCGGAAACGCTTTATTAATCCGCGCCAGCTCCTCGTCGCTTAGCCTGACGTGCAGCGCAGCGGCATTCTCTTTCACATGCGCCTGCGAACTCGCCTTCGGGATCGCCATAACGCCCTCTTTGCGGATCACCCACGCCAGCAGCAGCTGCGCTACGCTAATGCCCTTCTGTTGTGCAATATCCACCAGCGTCCCGTCCGAAAAGAGCGCCTGACGCAGCCTTCCCGCCTGCGCCAGCGGACAATAGGCCATTACCGGCATCTGATGCTGCTGGCACGCGGGAAGCAGATCGAATTCAATGCCGCGCGATGCGAGATGATACAGCACCTGATTGGTGGCGCAGCGTGGGCCGCCCGGCTCCTCCAGCAGCTCCTGCAGGTCGTCGACGTCAAAATTAGAGACGCCCCAGCGCAGAATTTTGCCCTGCTGCTGCAGCCTCTCCATCGCTCGAATCGTCTCTTCAAGCGGCACGTTGCCGCGCCAGTGCAGCAAATAGAGATCCAGCCGATCGGTGCCGAGCCGCCGCAGGCTGCGCTCGCAGGCGTCAACGGCGTCTGTTTCGCCGGCGTTCCAGGGGTAAACCTTAGAGACGAGAAACGCCTCGTCGCGTCGTCCGCGCAGCGCCTCGCCCACCACCTCTTCCGCACCGCCGTCCGCATACATCTCGGCGGTATCAATCAGCGTTAGCCCCGCATCAAGGCCCGCCTGCAGCGCAGCGACCTCTTCACGGCGGCGCGCGGCCTCCTCGCCCATATACCAGGTGCCCTGACCTATCGCGGGTAGTCGTATGTGGTCATCAAAAGCGATTGCTTTGTCCATCCCATGCTCCTGCATCACATCAGGGCACCCTTTTGGTGCCTGGTTAAGGAATTGCCTCGTAACGGTGCCGATCAGAAGGTATAGCTGATACCGGTCCAGAGGGTGGTCTGCCCGCTCTTGTCGATCATCGGGCTGTCTTTGATCTCGCTGTCAAAACGGGTGTAGCGTCCCACCAGGCTGGCGTTCCACTGCGGCGAGATCTGATAGCTGGCGCTCAGTTCGACGTAAGGAGACCAGCTGTCGTCTGGCTGATAACGGTTGATGCCGGTACGCGCGGACTCATGGCTGGAGACGCCATAGTAGTAGCGGTTCTGATTGGCGCTGTTCCACATCGCCCCGACGCCCGGCGTCAGGCTGAAATCGCCAAAGTTAAAGCGATAAAGGTAGGTCATATCCCAGATAATGCCGTTGCTGTTGTTCAGCACATCACCCAGCAGCGCCGTGCGCAGGATGCCCCACTCCGCCATATGGGTGTAGGTGGCACCGCCCATCAGCGTCATGCGACGCTTATCAAGACCCTTCATATCGCCGAGGTCGTTATCGCCCGGATCGTACTGCTGCGGTGAACCGAGCAGCGTCAGAGAGAGCTGATTTTGCGGATCTTTCCACAGGTAGTAGCCCCCCTGCAGAGAATGAAACCAGAAGTTATCGCCCTCGTAATTAATAACCGGAACCGGGATATAGCGGTCCTGTCCGCCACGATAGGGAGACTGCGCGTAGAGCACTGATGCACCCAGCGACAAGGATTCCGCAGCGGCGGTGTGAGCAAAAAAAAGAGCACAAATAATCGCGGCAGGCGCGTTAAGTTTGAATTGGTTCACAATTTATTTCTTCCATAAATATAAAAATCAGTACGAAGTTTAACGATTTTTGCTCGCCGGTTTAACCATTATCTGAGGTGCGCTCTGACAGAGCGACTAAAAGCGGCACATCTGCCGGATTCTACTCTCTTTTCCCGTAGGTTGACGCAAAGCTCGCTTTGCAACAATCTGACTTTGTTATTGATATATCGCCAAATAGTAAAATTATGCGGAGGAAATTTCCTAAATGCCTTCTACAGTTAAAAGTAAGCCGTGAGTCTTAGTACGAGCAGAGTAACCATAAGAAGTGTGTACCCCGATAACAATACATCAGGTTGGCATAAGGGTTGCTGTACTCAAATGAGAATATCTTCCGGGAGCTGCATGAGCCTTTAATTACGCTCCTTTACCTGTGCTAAAAACGAAAGGACGGGCATCGCTATGAATATATTCGATCACTATCGTCAGCGTTATGAAGCTGCCAAGGACGAAGAGTTCACACTGCAGGAATTCCTTGCCATCTGTAAGCAGGATCGCAGTGCATACGCCAACGCCGCAGAGCGACTCTTAATGGCTATTGGTGAGCCAGTAATGGTCGACACTGCTCAGGAGCCACGCCTTTCCAGAATATTCTCTAACCGTGTGATTGGCCGCTATCCGGCCTTCGAAGAGTTCTATGGCATGGAAGAAGCTATAGAGCAGATCGTTTCCTATCTGAAACATGCCGCTCAGGGTCTGGAGGAGAGAAAACAGATCCTCTATTTACTGGGGCCGGTAGGCGGGGGTAAATCATCGCTGGCGGAGCGTCTGAAAGCGCTGATGCAGCGCGTGCCGATTTACGTTCTGAGCGCCGACGGCGAACGCAGCCCGGTCAACGATCATCCGCTCTGCCTGTTTAATCCGCAGGAAGACGCCAACATTCTTGAAAAAGAGTACAACGTGCCGCGTCGTTATCTCGGCACAATTATGTCGCCCTGGGCCGCTAAACGGCTGCATGAATTCGGCGGCGACATTACTCGCTTCAAAGTCGTGAAAGTCTGGCCGTCGATTCTTGAGCAGCTGGCGATCGCGAAAACCGAGCCTGGCGACGAGAACAACCAGGATATCTCCGCGCTGGTGGGTAAAGTGGATATCCGCAAGCTGGAAAACCATGCGCAGAACGATCCCGATGCCTATGGCTATTCCGGCGCACTGTGCCGCGCCAACCAGGGTATTATGGAATTCGTCGAGATGTTTAAAGCGCCAATTAAGGTGCTGCATCCCCTGCTGACGGCGACGCAGGAAGGGAACTATAACGGTACGGAGGGGATCTCCGCGCTGCCGTTCAACGGTATTATCCTGGCGCACTCCAACGAATCGGAATGGGTAACCTTCCGCAACAACAAAAACAACGAGGCGTTCCTTGACCGTGTCTATATCGTCAAGGTGCCTTACTGCCTGCGGGTTTCCGAAGAGATCAAAATCTACGAGAAACTGCTTAACCACAGCGAGCTGGCTACCGCGCCCTGCGCGCCCGGCACGCTGGAAACGCTGGCCCGTTTCTCTATTCTGTCGCGCCTGAAAGAGCCGGAAAACTCCAGCATCTATTCAAAAATGCGCGTTTATGACGGTGAAAGCCTGAAGGACACCGATCCCAAAGCCAAATCCTGGCAGGAATATCACGACTACGCGGGCGTGGATGAGGGCATGAACGGCCTGTCGACCCGCTTCGCGTTTAAAATTCTGTCGCGCGTCTTTAACTTCGACCATACCGAAGTGGCGGCGAACCCGGTTCATCTTTTCTATGTGCTGGAGCAGCAGATTGAGCGTGAACAGTTCCCGCAGGACCAGGCTGAGAAGTATCTGGAACACCTGAAGGGCTATCTGATCCCCAAATACGCCGAGTTTATCGGCAAAGAGATTCAGACCGCTTATCTGGAGTCCTACTCTGAATATGGCCAGAACATCTTTGACCGCTACGTGACTTACGCCGATTTCTGGATTCAGGATCAGGAGTACCGCGATCCTGACACCGGACAGCTGTTCGACCGCGAGTCGCTGAATGCGGAACTGGAAAAAATCGAGAAACCGGCCGGGATCAGCAACCCGAAAGATTTCCGAAACGAGATTGTGAACTTCGTGCTGCGCGCGCGCGCGCAGAACAGCGGGCGCAATCCCAATTGGACCAGTTACGAGAAGCTGCGCACCGTGATTGAGAAGAAAATGTTCTCTAACACCGAGGAGCTGCTGCCGGTTATCTCGTTCAATACCAAAACCTCCACGGATGAACAGAAAAAACACGACGATTTTGTCGATCGCATGATGGAGAAAGGCTATACCCGCAAGCAGGTGCGTCTGCTGTGCGAATGGTATCTGCGCGTGCGTAAATCGTCATAATCACACCGCGTAAGCACGTTGATGCGCTGGCATTAAACCCATAAGGTCGGGCCACAGCCCGACCTGCTTACAACGTTTGGGGGAGTTTTATGGCCTACTTCATCGATCGGCGACTCAACGGCAAGAATAAAAGCGCAGTCAATCGACAGCGCTTTTTGCGCCGTTACAAGTCGCAAATCAAACAGTCTATCTCGGAGGCCATCAATAAGCGTTCGGTAACCGACGTTGAAAGTGGCGAATCCGTCTCGATTCCCATTGATGATATTAACGAGCCGATTTTCCATCAGGGACGCGGCGGCAGTCGTCATCGCGTTCATCCGGGTAATGACCACTTTGTGCAGAACGACCGTATCGAGCGGCCTCAGGGTGGCGGAGGTGGCGGCGGCAGTGGTCAGGGCAACGCCAGTCAGGATGGCGAAGGCCAGGATGAGTTTGTTTTCCAGATCTCCAAAGATGAGTATCTCGACCTGCTGTTTGAGGATCTGGCGCTGCCGAATCTGCGTAAGAATCAGCATCGTCAGCTCAACGAATATAAAACCCATCGCGCTGGCTACACCTCTAACGGCGTGCCCGCCAATATCAGCGTGGTGCGCTCGCTGCAAAACTCGCTGGCGAGGCGAACCGCGATGACCGCAGGCAAGCGGCGCATGATGCATGAACTGGAAGAGGCGCTGACCGCGATAGAAAAAGCGGAGCCGGCGCAGCTGCTGGAAGAGGAGCGCTTGCGCAAGGAGATTGCCGAACTGCGCGCGCGCATTGAGCGCGTGCCCTTTATCGACACCTTCGACCTGCGCTACAAAAACTTTGAAAAACGTCCTGAACCTTCCAGCCAGGCAGTGATGTTCTGCCTGATGGATGTCTCCGGCTCGATGGATCAGGCGACGAAGGATATGGCGAAGCGCTTCTATATCCTGCTCTATCTCTTCCTGAGCCGGACCTATAAAAACGTGGATGTGGTTTATATTCGCCATCATACGCAGGCGAAAGAGGTGGATGAACAGGAGTTTTTCTATTCGCAGGAAACGGGCGGCACTATCGTCTCCAGCGCCCTGAAGCTGATGGACGAGGTGGTTAAGGAGCGCTACGACCCGGCGCAGTGGAACATCTATGCGGCGCAGGCGTCAGATGGCGACAACTGGGCGGATGATTCGCCGCTTTGTCACGAAATTCTGGCGAAGAATATTCTGCCGGTGGTGCGCTACTACAGCTATATCGAGATCACCCGACGCGCACATCAGACATTGTGGCGCGAGTATGAACATCTGCAGTCGGTATTTGATAATTTCGCCATTCAGCATATTCGCGAGCCAGAAGATATCTATCCTGTGTTTCGCGAGCTGTTTCACAAACAGGCAGCCGAAGCCTGACGTTCTGAGCCGGTCTATGACCGGCTTTTTATTTGATCGCACGAATATCTGCTAAAATACCCGCCATTAATCCCCTTGACGAACAATGCCTTTTTTTTGCACATTAAGCCTCAGCTTAAACAGGAAAATCAATTCGTATAATTAAAGTTAACGTGATGACAACTTGCTGATTACGCATGTTCTTTTTCAGATGCCCGGCCTTTCCCGGCACCAGCCTTCTTATGTTTGTCGTAACCGCAGGAGACCACATTGAACCACAACATTGTCTATAGCCTTTTTATCATCGGTTCTGTGCTGGTTGCGTCGAGCATCTTACTCAGTTCTTTCTCTTCACGACTCGGCATTCCGATCCTGGTGATCTTTCTGGCTTTAGGCATGCTGACAGGCGTCGACGGCATCGGCGGCATCGCCTTTGACAACTACCCCGCCGCCTATCTGATTTCTAACCTGGCGCTGGCCGTGATCCTGCTTGACGGCGGTATGCGCACCAAAGCCAGCTCTTTCAAGGTTGCCCTGGGTCCGGCGCTCTCGCTGGCGACGGTCGGCGTAATGATTACCGCCGGCCTGACCGGACTGGCCGCCGCCTGGCTGTTCCGTCTCGATTTAATGCAGGGTTTTCTTATCGGCGCGATCATCGGTTCTACCGACGCTGCGGCGGTTTTCTCGCTGCTGGGCGACAAAGGCCTGAACGAACGCGTCAGCTCTACGCTAGAGATTGAATCGGGCAGTAACGATCCTATGGCGGTGTTCCTGACCATTACCCTGATTGAGATGATCCAGAAAGGGGAAACCGGACTCGACTGGATGTTTCTGGTGCATCTGGTGCAGCAGTTCGGTCTGGGCATCGTGCTGGGGCTGGGTGGCGGCTGGGCGCTGCAGCAGCTTATTAACCGCATCAGTCTGGCTCCCGGGCTCTATCCGCTGCTGGCGCTGAGCGGCGGTATTCTGGTGTTCGCGCTGACCACAATGCTGGAAGGCAGCGGCATTCTGGCGGTTTATCTCTGCGGCTTTCTGCTCGGCAACAGACCGATTCGTAACCGCCACGGTATTTTGCAGACCTTCGACGGCATGGCCTGGCTCAGTCAGATCGGCATGTTTATCGTGCTGGGCCTGCTGGTGACCCCTTCTGATTTGTGGCACATCGCGGTACCCGCGATGATTCTGTCGCTGTGGCTGATCCTGGTGGCGCGCCCCCTGTCGATTCTGGTGGGCCTGCTGCCGTTCCGCGGCTTTACCGGACGTGAGCGCATTTTTATTAGCTGGGTCGGCCTGCGCGGCGCGGTGCCGATTATCCTTGCGGTCTTTCCTATGATGGCTGGTCTGGAAAACGCTTCGCTCTACTTTAATATCGCCTTCTTTGTGGTGCTGGTGTCGCTGATGCTGCAAGGGACATCGCTTGGCTTTGCGGCGAAAAAGGCGCGCGTCGTGGTGCCGCCAACGGCGTCGCCCATCAGCCGCGTCGGGCTGGATATCCATCCGGAAAATCCCTGGGAGCAGTTCGTCTATCAGCTCAGCGCCGACAAATGGTGCGTTGGCGCGGCGCTGCGCGATTTGCAGATGCCGCGCGAAACCCGTATCGCCGCGCTGTTCCGTGATAATGCGCTGATGCACCCTAACAGTAATACGCGTCTGAAAGAGGGCGATGTCATCTGTGTGATTGGTCGCGAACGCGATCTCCCCGCGCTGGGTAAAATGTTCAGCCAGTCGCCGCCTGTCTCGCTGGATCAGCGCTTTTTCGGCGACTTTATTCTTGATGCTGAAGCGCGCCTGCGCGATGTCGCACAGATTTATGGGCTGGAGCTGGGAGAAGATACCAACGATCAGCAGTCGCTCGGTCAGCTGATAATGAGCATGCTTGGCGGAACGCCGGTAGTTGGTGACCATGTGGAGTGGAATCACCTTACCTGGACAGTGGCGGAAAAAGAAGATAACCGCATCGTTAAAATCGGCGTGCGCGTCGCTGAAGAGCGAGAATAATCCGAGACGCTACGACTCGATATTCCAGCGGAAACAGCTATGCTCATTATTTGGCCCAGCGAACGGGAGAAAGTTATGGGACACGTCGTTAAAATTGGTCGTTATGAGATAATTGATGCCGAACTCGACAGCGATAATCTGCAGACCGTCAGCATCCCCTGTCAAACCAATCCCGATCTGAGTTATCAGCTCGACGGCTGGGACCACGATACCAGCGTACCCGCATGGATTGATGGCGAACCGGTGGATCTGCAAATTGGGCATTACGATAAACAGCAAGACCAGTGGGTATTAAAAAAACCTGCCTGAGTTAACTTTTCGCCGCCAGCGACCATTCCTGGCGGTAATTCCGAAAAAGCGGTCTGGAATATTTGGTTATTTTCAGCTCCCACGTCGTTTTAAGCAACTATTTCAATCACTTATCAATATAAAACTTTAGGCAAAAATAGTTTTTTCGGATTTGTTCCGTATTAACTCTGTCAAATATCTCCTGCATACTCTTAATCGCTGCTGCAGCTTTTCGTGATAACAATCACGTAATTTAATTATCTTTTCACTGCAGCCTGTATGGCTCTAACGACTGTAATGAACTGAAAACGATTGTTCTGCTTTTTCAGTTGTCCACTCCTGAGCGCGTACTTGATTCTGGTCAGGCCATCTTTTACTTAAGAAAAAAGAGAGCAGGTGTTATGGCAAGTACACTGATAATGAATGATGCGAGCCGCTCATGGAGCGGAACGCGAAAAAATATCATCGCAAAGCTTGCGTTAAGCTTTTCCGATCTGATTGCCCTTAATCTGTCGCTGTTTTTATCCGCTGCGACTATTCAGGGGATCTGGGGCGATCTGGATGGGTTTATTCCGCCCCATCAAATTGAATATCGTTTTATTGCGCAGTTTGCGCTTTCTGTTTTGTGCACCGCTTATTTCTGGATGCGCATGCGTCACTACACCTATCGCAAGCCTTTCTGGTTTGAACTGAAGGAAGTGGTTAAAACGCTGTTCGTCTTTTCGCTGCTGGATCTGGCGCTGATCGCCTTTTCCAAGTGGGATTTCTCGCGCATGGTGTGGCTGTTTAGCTGGACCTACGCGCTGCTGCTGCTGCCGTTGATGCGTGCAGGCGTTAAGCGCGCCATTAACCGCGCCGGCCAGTGGCAGAAAGAGACTATCATCATCGGTTCGGGTAAAAACGCCATGGAAGCCTACGCTGCACTGCAGAGCGAAGAGATCCTTGGCTATAACGTGCAGGCGTTTATCAGCACCGACGAAGAAAATACGCCGCCGTCTGTTAACGGCGTGCCAGTTATTAAACAGCAGGATATTAACTGGCAGACCATTGACCGCGACAACGTGCAGTTTATCGTTGCCACTGAATTTGAGCAGCAGGTCGTACGCGATACCTGGCTGAAGTTCCTGTCGAAGATGAACTGCCGATCGATTTCCGTGATCCCTACCCTGCGCGGCGTACCGCTCTACGGCACCGACATGTCGTTTATCTTCAGCCATGAGGTGATGATCCTGCGCGTCAGCAACAGCCTCGCCAAGCGCTCTTCCCGCTTCCTGAAGCGCTGTTTCGACATTGTGGTCGCCTCGCTGCTGCTGCTGTTCCTGGCCCCCGTCTTCGGTCTGCTCTGCTATATGGTGAAACGCGACGGCGGCAACGCTATCTACGGTCACGAGCGTATTGGTCAGAACGGCGTGAAGTTTAAATGCCTGAAATTCCGCTCCATGGTGACCAACTCGAAAGAGGTGCTGGAGCAGCTGCTGGCCACCAGCGCAGAGGCGCGCGCCGAATGGGACAAAGACTTTAAGCTGAAAAAGGATCCGCGCATCACCAAAATCGGCGGCTTCCTGCGCAAAACCAGTCTCGATGAGCTGCCGCAGCTGTGGAACGTAATCCGCGGCGAGATGAGCCTTGTCGGGCCGCGTCCGGTTATTGAGGCGGAGCTGGAGCGCTATGCGGGCGATGTCGATTACTATCTGATGGCGAAACCAGGCATGACCGGCCTGTGGCAGGTCAGCGGACGTAACGATATCGACTACGATACCCGCGTCTACTTCGACTCCTGGTATGTGAAGAACTGGGCGCTGTGGACCGATATTGCTATTCTGTTTAAAACCGCAGGTGTGGTGCTGCGCCGCGACGGCGCGTACTAAGCTCGTCCGGATGCCCGCTTTACGGCGGGCATCGCATTTTTCGCTTTTCTTTTCGCCCCCAACTCATTACCCTTCCCGCTTGTTTTAACAGAGCGTTTACCTTCTGGTTTTTATGCAAAAATTTACCCTGATGCTGTTGAGCCTGGTGCTGCTGGCGCCGCTGGGCATCGATCTCTATCTCCCTACCCTGCCCGATATCGCGATCGGCCTGAATACGCCGGTCAGCCTGGTGCAGACCACCATTCCGATCTTTCTGCTGGTGATGGGTTTAGGGCAGCTGGTTACCGGTCCGCTGGTCGATAATTACGGACGCAAACCCATTGCCTTAGCGGGACTGGCACTCTATGTGGCGGGCAGTATCGTTGCGGCGACCGCCAGCAACTGGCCGATGTTTCTCTCTGCGCGGCTGATCCAGGGTTGCGCGGTGTGCTGCAGCGCCGTCGTGGCTTTTAGCGGCGTGCGCGATCGCCTGAGCGGCGACGAAGCGGCGCGCGCTTACGGCTTTCTCAACGGCGCGCTGAATATTGTGCCTGCGCTGGCGCCGCTGCTGGGCGGCCTGCTCGCCAGCGCCTTCGGCTGGCGTGCGCCCTTCTGGTTCCTGTGCGCTTACGGCCTGCTTATCGCGCTTATCGTGCTGCTCTGGCTGCCGGAAACGCGGCCCGCCAATACGCTGCGGGTAAAAGGGCTGCCGCTGGCGCAGTATGGCGCTATCCTGCGTCAGCCGCGCTTTCTCGCCTTCGCCTTCGCAAATGCCGGCGCGCTCGGCATGGTGCTGACCTATGTTTCGCTGGCGCCGCATGTGCTGATGACAGAAGGCGGCCTGACGCCGATTCAGTTCTCGTTCGCCTTTGGCGCTAATGGTTTCTGGATCATGCTGGTGAGCGCCTTCGTCAATAAAACCATCCGCAAAGCGGGACGGCCGTTCTGTCTGGCGATGGGCTTCGTCACTATGCTGGCGGGCGCGCTGCTGCTGTTTGCTGGCATGCATCTGCTGCCGGAAAGCGTGCAGACTCACTGGGCGCTCTATATGCTGCCGGTCGCCATTTCGGTCGCAGGGCTGGCGTTCACCGTCGGGCCAGCCACCAGCTATGCGCTGGAGCCTTACCAGCAGCAGGCTGGCGTGGCAGCGGCGCTGCAGGGTTTTATTCAGATGGCAGGCGGCGCGGCGGGCAGCCTCTTGATTGTGATGCTGCCCGTGGCGGAAAAGAGCGCGCTGGCGCTGATGATGCTGGCGGGCGCAGCGCTGGCGTTAATCGCCTGGCGCTGCAGCAAGAAGATGCACGGTTCGCTGACCGCGCTTAAATAACCTTAACCGGCACGCGAGGCGCAAGGGCGCACATCAGCTCATAGCCTACCGTGCCGGCCGCTTTCGCTACCTGATCGATCTTCACCTGTTCACCCCACAGCTCAACCTTCGAACCGATGCCTGCCTGAGGGCAAGGCGTTAAGTCGACGGTGATCATATCCATCGAGACGGCGCCAATCACCTGCGTCATCACGCCATCGACGGATACCGGCGTGCCGTTGGGCGCATGGCGTGGATAGCCGTCGGCATAGCCGCAGGCGACCACACCGATACGCTGCTCCTGCTGCGCGTGATAGCGATAGCCGTAGCCGACGCCATCCCCACGACTCAGCTGCTGGAGCCCGATAATTTCGCTATTCAGCGTCATGACCGGTTTCAGTCCGGTGCTGGCGATATCCTGCCAGTCGCCGCTGGGCGATGCGCCGTAGAGAATAATGCCGGGGCGCACCCAGTCGTAATGCGCTTCCGGATGCCACAGGGTGCAGGCGGAATTGGAGAGCGAACGAGGGATATCCAGCCCTTCGGCGGCGCGTTCGATACGCTGTAGCGGCTCAATCAGCCCATCCGGGTTTTCCGCATCGGCAAAATGCGCCATCAGCGTGATATCGCCTACGCCTGGCAGCGCGCGCAGCTTTTTATAAGCAGCCTGCGCCTGCTCCGGCCGGAAGCCGAGGCGATTCATGCCGCTGTTGACCTTGAGATAGATGTCTACCGGCGCGGAGAGCTGCGCTTCCGCCAGCGCCTTGATCTGCCAGTTGCTGTGCACGCTGGTCGTCAGGCGATAGCGATCGATCAGCTCCAGATCCTCAGCATGGAAAAAGCCCTCCAGCAGCAGGATCGGTTTACGCCAGCCGCTGTCGCGCAGCAGTATCGCCTCTTCCATATTCAGCAACGCGAAGCCATCGGTCTGCGCCAGGCTCTCCCATACGCGGGCCAGGCCATGGCCGTAAGCATTGGCCTTCACTACCGACCAGACGCGCGCGCCGGGCGCCGCCTGGCGCACAATCGCCAGATTATGGCGCAGCGCCTGCTGATCTACGGTGGCGAAAACTGGACGTGACATACTCCCTCTCCCTGAATGTTAACGCGTGGCGTTCGCGTTGCGTAATGGTGAAGATGACGGTGTAAAACCAGGCAGATAGCGGAACACCGACAGATCGTCGGCAGCGATCGCCGGGGTTTTACCGCTGATCACATCGGCCAGCAGCTGACCGGATCCGCAAGCCATGGTCCAGCCGAGCGTGCCGTGTCCGGTATTCAGGTAGAGATTGCTGAGCGGCGTCGGGCCGACGATCGGCGTTCCGTCTGGCGTCATAGGACGCAGGCCGCTCCAGAAGCTGGCCTGTTCAATATGACCGCCCTCAGGATAAAGATCCCGGACCACCATCTCCAGCGTTTCCCGACGCGCAGGCAAGAGTTTGTTGTTAAAACCAACGATTTCCGCCATGCCGCCGACGCGAATACGGTTGTCAAAACGGGTGACCGCCACCTTATAGGTTTCATCCAGGATAGTGGAAACTGGCGCGGCTTCCGGGTTTTTTACCGGAATTGTCAGGGAGTAGCCTTTAAGCGGGTAAACCGGGATATCAAGAATATGCTTCAGCAGCGCGGTGGAGTAAGAACCAAAGGCCACCACATAGCTGTCGCCTTTAACGATCTCATCGCCGCACTTAACGCCGTAGATGCGATTACCTTCGCGCAGCAGCTGATCCACTGGCGTATTGAAGCGGAACACGACGCCTGCCTCCTGCGCCATTTTCGCCAGCTTTTGGGTAAAGAGCTGGCAGTCGCCGGTTTCATCGTTAGGCAGACGCAAGCCGCCGGTGAGCTTATGCTGCGTGGTCGCCAGCGCCGGCTCAACGCGCGCCAGCTCATGCGCATGGAGCAGTTCGTAAGGCACGCCCGCCTCGCGCAGCACCTCGATATCTTTGCTGGCGCTGTCGAACTGCTGCTGCGTGCGGAACAGCTGCAGCGTACCGCCCTGACGTCCTTCATAGGCGATGCCGGTCTCTTCGCGCAGCGCCTTCAGACAGTCGCGGCTATATTCGGCGATACGTACCATCCGGCTTTTGTTCTGCTGATAATGCTGCATATCGCAGTTGCGTAGCATGTTCCACATCCATTGCAGCTGGAAGCTGCTGCCGTCAAGGCGGATCGCCAGCGGCGCGTGGCGCTGGAACATCCATTTAACGGCCTTGAGCGGTACGCCCGGCGCGGCCCAGGGCGCCGCATAGCCGGGCGATATCTGCCCCGCATTGCCCGCGCTGGTCTCCAGCGCGGCATCGGGCTGGCGGTCCAGCACCGTTACCTGATGTCCCGCGCGCGCCAGATACCAGGCGCTCGCCACGCCAACCACACCACTACCTAAAATCACTACGTGCATATCGCCCCCACCGGCAAATTCAAAAGCATAATTCACTAGACTACAGGGCAATATCAGCACATTACCAACTGCCGACAGAAGCCCTCACCTCATTAACTTATTTCACATGTTTTTCACTTTTTCGAACACTAAAATCTTATGGCTGGGTGAAAATCAGTAACTTATGCGTTTTTTTAACGGTTCTTAGCAGTTAATAATAGCGTACCCGGCAATAATCACTTATTTCAGGAGAATAAGTTGACGCCATACAATCCACTTATAAACAGCATTTTATCCCGACTTTACGCCTTTCGGGATGACATCAGCTCATCAAATGCTTTTCCGCTTATTTTCAGATGATTTTCTGCCGAATAATTCGATTGAGTTCCGCCATCAGATAGGTAACAGTGGGCTATCATTGAAGTGTTCACTCCGTTTTTGGGGTTCTCTTTCTTAGGGACGAGCCTTGAAATTACCGGAACCGGCTGCTCGCATCGGGCAAGCCTGTTTGCAAAACAGAGGTGCGCTATGACGACAATCTTTGACGATCCGATTAAGGACAGCAAACGACTCAGCGATGGACCGGACTGGACATTTGATTTGCTCGATGTCTACCTTGCGGAAATTGACCGCGTAGCCAAACTCTACCGACTCGATACCTATCCCCACCAGATTGAAGTGATTACCTCTGAGCAGATGATGGACGCCTACTCCAGCGTGGGTATGCCCATTAACTACGCTCACTGGTCGTTCGGTAAAAAGTTTATTGAAACCGAGCAGCGCTATAAGCACGGACAGCAAGGGCTGGCGTATGAGATCGTTATTAACTCCAATCCCTGCATCGCCTATCTGATGGAAGAGAACACCATGACCATGCAGGCGCTGGTGATGGCGCATGCCTGCTACGGCCACAACTCTTTTTTCAAGAATAACTATCTGTTCCGTAGCTGGACAGATGCCAGCTCCATCGTCGATTACCTGCTGTTTGCGAAAAAATATATCTCCGAATGCGAAGAGCGCTTCGGCGTCGAAGAGGTCGAGCGTCTGCTGGACTCCTGCCATGCGCTGATGAATTACGGCGTCGATCGCTATAAGCGCCCGCAGAAAATCTCCTTACAGGAAGAGAAAGCACGGCAGAAGAGTCGCGAAGAGTATCTGCAAAGCCAGGTGAATACGCTGTGGCGCACGCTGCCGCGCCGCGAGAAAGAGGCGGTGCACGTCGAGGCGGCGCGCTACCCGTCGGAGCCGCAGGAGAACCTGCTCTATTTTATGGAGAAGAACGCGCCGCTGCTGGAGCCGTGGCAGCGCGAGATCCTGCGCATTGTGCGTAAGGTGAGTCAGTATTTCTATCCGCAAAAACAGACGCAGGTGATGAACGAAGGCTGGGCGACCTTCTGGCACTACACTATCCTCAATCATCTTTATGATGAGGGTAAAGTGTCGGAGCGCTTTATGATCGAGTTCCTGCACAGCCACACCAACGTGGTGTTTCAGCCGCCCTATAACAGTCCCTGGTATAACGGCATTAACCCTTACGCGCTGGGCTTCGCGATGTTCCAGGATATCAAGCGCATCTGCCAGTCGCCAACGGAAGAAGATCGCTACTGGTTCCCCGATATCGCCGGTTCCGACTGGCTGGAAACGCTGCATTTTGCAATGCGCGAATTCAAAGACGAGAGCTTTATCAGCCAGTTCCTGTCGCCGAAGGTGATGCGTGATTTCCGCCTCTTTACGGTGCTGGACGACGATCGCAATAACTATCTGGAGATCGCCGCCATCCATGATGAGGCGGGCTATCGCGCGATCCGCCAGCAGCTCTCCGCGCAGTATAACCTGAGCAATCTGGAGCCGAATATTCAGGTCTATAACGTCGACCTGCGTGGCGACCGCTCGCTGACGCTGCGTTACGTGCCGCAAAGCCGCACGCCGCTCGACAAGAGCCGCCGCGAAGTGATGAAGCATGTGCACCGGCTGTGGGGATTTGATGTGATCCTCGAACAGCAGAACGAAGATGGCAGCGTTGAACTGCTGGATCGCTGTCCGACGCGCGGCAACGCACTTTAAGGTCTTCGCAAGAGGAAAAACCGGACGCTGTCCGGTTTTTTTATAGCGATAAAACAGGCGCTGTCGCGAGTAGCCTCAACAGATCGCAAAGTCGCTCAAGGCATCCCTGCACGCTCGGCCCGCGGCATCCCTGCCGCGGGACGCTTTGCTCTTCTGTTTGAGGCTACCCACTCCGTGAGCATGAATGCGGGCTGAAAAAAAACCGGACGGCGTCCGGTTTTCTTTTTTAGCGTTTGCTGCCCAGGTCATCCGGCATGCTTTTCTGCATACTGTGCCAGATTTCGCCGCTCCGACGACCGTATTCGCGCACCGCATCGACAATTTGATCCTGCGACGGTTCTTTCACGCACAGCGCTTCAAGCCGTGAGTAGAAATTGCGCGCCAGCTCACGCGCTTCAGGATTCGAAAAATAGTGACGCCCTACGCGGGTATAGAGCCCCTTCAGACCATTCAGGATCAGTCCGTAAATCGGGTTGCCAGAAGCGAAAGCCAGACCGCGGAACACGCGGTAGTCGAGTTCGGTATAGGCATCGGCCTGATCATCGATACCGGCGACGCTCTCCAGCACCGCGCGGGCTTTATCGGGATGATGACGTAGCGCGCGGCTGATAAAGATAGAGGCGATATTGGTGCGCACCGACAGCAGGTTGTCGATCAGCACCGGCACGCTGTCATGGTCGAGACGCGCCAGCGTTTCAAGAATATTCAGCCCGGAGGTTTCCCAGAAGTCATTGACGCGGGTGGGTTTACCGTGCTGAATCGTCAGCCAGCCGTCTCGCGCCAGGCGCTGCAGAACTTCACGCAGCGTGGTGCGGGTTACGCCGATAAGTTCAGAAAGCTCACGTTCAGCGGGAAGGATTGATCCAGGAGGAAAGCGGCTGTTCCAGATGCTTTCAATAATATACTCTTCAGCAAATCCCGCAGGGCTCTGCGCCTTAATGACCATAGCGATGTTTTCTCGTTGCTTTCTTTGTCGATATGGCACTCATCATACCAGACGCCCTGGGTGTGTTATAGACCGCACAAGGATTAAAAGCGCGCGCTGGTGCAAAAACCGGCAGCCGTACGCAATCCTGCAAGACGAGATTGCGCCTCGCTGTTTCGCTTATTACCCTTTGCTCATTCTCTTCTTCCCGCACAGGACCTTTGCCATGGAAATCACCTGGGGCCAGGCGCTGCACCGCAACTTTCTCGGGCAGTCGCCCAACTGGTACAAAACGCTGCTGCTGACGTTTTTGGTTATCAATCCGCTGCTCTTCTTCCTGGTCAGCCCGTTTCTCGCCGGCTGGCTGCTGATTGCCGAGTTTATCTTCACGCTCGGCATGGCGCTGAAATGTCACCCGTTACTGCCCGGTGGTCTGCTGACGCTGGAAGCGATCGCCATCGGCATGGCCAGCGCTGAACAGGTTAAACAGCAGCTGGCGGGTAATCTGGAGGTGTTGCTGCTGCTGATCTTTATGGTGGCCGGCATCTTTTTTATGAAGCAGCTGCTGCTGTTCATGTTTACACGGCTGCTGCTGTCGCTGCGGTCGAAGGTACTGCTCAGTCTGACCTTCTGCCTGGCGGCCGCCTTTCTCTCAGCATTTCTTGATGCCCTGACCGTGGTCGCCGTCGTCATCAGCGTCGCCGTCGGCTTTTATCAGATCTACCACCGCGTCTCTTCTGACCCCGATTACGCCGCAGAGGAGCATGAACAGCGCGCCACGCTGGAGCAGTTCCGTGCATTTCTGCGCAGCCTGATGATGCAGGCGGGCGTCGGGACCGCGCTGGGCGGGGTAATGACCATGGTGGGCGAGCCGCAAAACCTGATTATCGCCCATGCGGCAGGCTGGGATTTTGTCCGCTTCTTCCTGCGCATGGCGCCAGTAACGGTGCCGGTGCTGCTGTGCGGCATACTCACCAGCGTGCTGGTAGAGCGCTTTCGCCTGTTCGGCTACGGCGCCACGCTGCCGGATGAGGTGCGTACCATTCTGCTGCAGAGCGAACTTGAGGCGGCGACGCAGCGTACGCGCCAGGATCGGCTGAAGCTGTGGATTCAGGCGGCTATCGGTTGCTGGCTCATCGTCGCGCTGGCGCTGCATCTGGCGGAGGTCGGCCTGATTGGGCTGTCGGTGATCGTGCTCGCCACGTCGCTGTGCGGCGTAACGGATGAACATACTATCGGCCAGGCCTTTACCGAAGCGCTGCCCTTTACCGCTCTGCTGACGGTGTTTTTCGCCATCGTTGCCGTCATCGTCGAGCAGCAGCTCTTTAGCCCACTTATCACCTTTGTCCTGCAGTCTGATCCGCACGCGCAGCTCAGCTGGTATTACATCTTCAATGGACTTCTCTCGTCGATATCAGACAACGTTTTTGTCGGATCGGTATTTATCAACGAGGCGAAACAGGCTTTCAGCCAGGGGGCGATCGATCTGCAGCAGTACCAGTTGCTGGCCGTCGCCACCAATACCGGCACCAATCTGCCATCGGTCGCGACGCCAAATGGCCAGGCGGCGTTTCTTTTTCTGCTCACCTCAGCGCTGGCGCCGCTGATACGCCTCTCTTATGGGCGTATGGTGTGGATGGCGCTGCCCTTCACCGTCGTGATGTCGCTGACAGGCTATTTTTGCATCCACTGGTTACTGATACCCTTCACGGAAATGCTGCTGCACTGGGGCTGGCTCGCCGCGCCATCGATGTAAATGCTGCCCTGGATCAGGTTAAGTCGGAATTGAGCACGATTTTACCTTGATGCCGGGCTGGCACCGCCGCGCTTTTGGTTTACACTGCGTGGCATTACCGTTTACAGGGAAAGCAAGATGTTGCGATATCTGAATCAATGTTCGCGCGGCCGCGCCGCCTGGTTACTGCTGGCGATAACGGCGCTGGCGCTGGAGCTAACAGCATTATGGTTCCAGCATGTTATGGGCCTGAAGCCGTGCGTGATGTGTATTTATGAACGCTGCGCGCTGTTTGGCGTCATGGGTGCGGGCATCGTTGGCGCCATCGCGCCTAAATCGCCGCTGCGCTGGGCTGGACTGGCAATCTGGATCTACAGCGCCTGCGAAGGACTGCGGCTTTCGTATGATCACACGATGCTGCAGCTGCATCCCAATCCGTTTACGACCTGCGACTTTGCCGCACGTTTTCCCGGCTGGCTGCCGCTGGACAAGTGGCTGCCCCCTGTGTTTGTCGCCAGCGGAGATTGCGCCGAACGCAACTGGGATTTTCTGACGCTGAGCATGCCGCAGTGGATGATAGTGGTTTTCGCCGCCTACCTGATTGTGGCGATCGCAGTGCTGATCGCCCAGCCGTTCAAGCCAAAACGCCGCGACATCTTCTCCCGCTAAAACAGAACAGGCTGCCTGGGCAGCCTGTTTATCTGTTAACCGTTGCGGTCGGGCCGATCGATAATATGGTCTTCCCAGTCGCGCACTTCGCTTTCCCGCACCGCGATATAGCGCACCGAAATGCGCTGCGCGTGCATCGCTGACTTTGAACCGCTCAGAAGCGGATGCCATGCCGGCAGCGCTTTGCCCTCGCCCAGCAGACGATAGGCGCAGGTGCGCGGCAGCCAGTTAAACTGCGTCAGATTTTCACGCGTCAGCTTGATGCAGTCCTCTTCATATTCGAAGCGGCGCTCATAGTTGCGGCACTGGCAGGTTTTGATATTAAGCTGGTTGCAGGCGACGTTGGTAAAATAGATCTCATCCGTGTCGGCGTCCTGCAGCTTATTAAGGCAGCACTGGCCGCAACCATCGCACAAGGATTCCCACTCGTCGTCGTTCATTTGATCGAGGCGTTTAGTCTGCCAGAAAGGAAGTTCACTCATGATGGCTGCGTCCGGGTTAATCACAAAACCGCACCTTATATCGGGTCAGGCGCGGCGTTGCAAGTTTTACAGCACGCGCGTGCTGATGCCGTGACCGGCCAGCGACACTTCCAGCTTATCGCCTGGGCGCAGCGGACCGACCCCTTCCGGCGTGCCGGTCAGCACCACATCGCCCGCGCGCAGGGTGAAATAGTGGCTCATATGGGCGATAAGCGGCAGAATTTTATGGATCATATCGGAGGTTCTGCCGAGCTGACGCACCTCGCCGTTCACCACCAGCTTGAGCTCGGTATCCTGAGGATCGCCCGGGAACTCCGCTGAGGGGATAAAGCCGGAGAGCGGGCAGGCATTATCGAAGCCCTTTGATTTTTCCCACGGCTGCCCCGCCTTTTTAAACCCCGCCTGCAGATCGCGCAGCGTTAAATCCAGCGCCACGCCGTAACCGGCGATCGCTTGCGCCACGTGCTCTTCGCCGGCCTGCTTAAGGGTGGCGCCGATCAGCACCGCCAGTTCGACCTCGTGATGCACTTCACCAAAGGCGGAGGGAAGAGAGAGCGGCTGGCGCAGATCGCAAATTGCGGTTTCCGGCTTGATAAACACGACCGGCTCAGCTGGCGTAGCGCTGCCCATTTCCTTAATGTGTTTCGCATAGTTGCTGCCGACGCAGACCACCTTGTTCACCGGAAAATCCAACAAGGCGCCCTGCCAGTTACGATGCTGATACATGCTAATCCCCTGCTCTGTTTATGTGTTGCCAGCGACGCCGGCACGTTGATGTTTGCGGTTCAGCGGATCCTGCGCCCGCCGTGACGGCCATAATAAGATGCTTTAGCAAAGATTAGTGTGCGTAAATTGTCAAAAATGCGTGAATATATGCTGCCGGGGCGGTGATTTTATCGCCAGCGCGCGGGCAATAAAGAATAATGAACAGTAAATGGCGCGGTAATCGCGCCATTATTTTGCTGCAAATCGTTATATATAATTATGCTGAAGAAGCAGGAAGCACTGATTATATTTACAGATGAATCTGAATTAATCTTTTTTTGTCGACTCAAGATGAACTTTCAGCAAACTTTCGACCGGCGGCGGGATCTGTAAATAATAGCCTTGATCGATAAGCGCCTGTTTAACTTTATTGATGTCGGCGTTGGCCAGACGATCGCGTCCGTCCAGCTTCAGCACCATTGCCAGCTGCGGCTTGCCGAAGCCGCGCAGCAGCTCGTCAGGCACGCGGGAGAAATCGTCCTTTTTTTCAACATAAAGATAAGTCTGGTCGCGGGTCGGGCTTCTGTAGATCACACAAAACATATTTTTTACTCGAATAAACCTGGATGGTGGCTTGCCTGGAAATAACAGTAACTATAACATGCTTGCAGAACTTCGAATATTCACCGGATGGACTGAAATGATGATTTTATCGACGTTTGTTCGCCGGGCGAGAAAACAGGACTGAGTGGGACAGATGTCACAAACGCCAATCGAATTCAAAGGTAGCAGTTTTACCCTGTCTGTTGTTCATCTGCACCATCCCGAACCTGAAGTGATTCGCAAGGCGCTTCAGGACAAAATCGATCAGGCGCCGGATTTCTTAAAAAACGCGCCGGTGGTACTTAACGTGGCGGCGCTGAACGGCAACGTCAACTGGAAACAGCTGCAGCAGGCGATCGCCGCCACTGGATTGCGCATCGTCGGCGTCAGCGGCTGTAAAGACGAAGCGCTGAAACGCATGATCGCCCGCGCTGGCCTGCCGGTTCTGGCGGAAGGCAAAGAGAGCGTGCGGCGCAGCGAAGCGTCAGCGCCTGCGGCGCCACCTGCGCCCGCCGCGCCCGCCGCGCCCGCCGAGCCGCTGGCGAGCAAAACGCGCATTATCACGACGCCGGTGCGCTCCGGGCAGCAGATTTACGCGCGCAACGCCGATCTTATCGTGACAAACAGCGTCAGCGCCGGTGCCGAACTGGTTGCCGACGGCAACATTCATATTTACGGCATGATGCGAGGACGCGCGCTGGCGGGCGCCGGTGGCGATCGCAACAGCCAGATTTTCTGCACCAACCTGGCAGCAGAGTTGGTCTCCATCGCCGGTGAGTATTGGATCATGGATCAAATCCCGGCGGAATTTTTTGGTAAAGCCGCGCGCCTGAGTCTCGAAGAGGGCGCGCTGACCATCCAGACACTTAATTAGGCCCCTTTTCTTCTGTTAAGGAAATCAATATTTATGGCACGCATTATTGTAGTTACATCCGGTAAAGGGGGCGTTGGCAAGACCACGTCAAGCGCGGCCATCGCCACCGGTTTAGCGCAAAAAGGCAAAAAAACGGTCGTCATCGATTTCGATATTGGTCTGCGTAACCTGGACCTGATCATGGGCTGCGAACGCCGCGTGGTTTACGACTTCGTTAACGTTATTCAGGGCGACGCCACGCTGAACCAGGCGCTGATCAAAGATAAACGCACCGAGATGCTGCATATCCTGCCCGCCTCTCAGACGCGCGATAAAGACGCGCTGACCCGCGAAGGCGTGGAAAAAGTGCTGAACGACCTGGCGGCGATGGATTTTGACTTTATCGTCTGCGACTCTCCGGCAGGCATTGAGACCGGCGCGCTGATGGCGCTCTACTTTGCTGATGAAGCGATTATCACCACCAACCCGGAAGTCTCGTCGGTGCGCGACTCCGACCGCATTCTCGGTATCATCGCCTCTAAGTCCCGCCGTGCAGAAAACAGCCAGGAGCCGGTTAAAGAGCACCTGCTGCTGACCCGTTACAACCCTGGCCGCGTAAATCGTGGCGATATGCTGAGCATGGAAGACGTGCTCGAGATCCTGCGCATTCCGCTGGTGGGCGTCATCCCGGAAGACCAGTCGGTGCTGCGCGCCTCTAACCAGGGCGAACCAGTGATCCTCGACACGAATTCCGACGCCGGCAAAGCCTATGCTGATACCGTAGATCGGTTACTCGGCGAAGAACGTCCCTTCCGCTTTATTGAAGAAGAGAAGAAGGGTTTCCTGAAACGCCTGTTCGGGGGATAAACCATGGCATTACTCGATTTCTTTTTATCCCGGAAGAAGAACACTGCCAACATAGCCAAGGAAAGGCTGCAGATTATCGTGGCAGAACGCAGAAGGGGCGACAGTGAGCCCCACTATCTTCCGCAGCTTAAGCGCGACATTCTGGAAGTGATTTGCAAGTACGTGAAGATCGATCCCGATATGGTCACCGTTCAACTTGACCAGAAAGGCGATGATATTTCTATTCTGGAGCTGAACGTGACGCTACCGGAAACGGAAGAAGCGGCCAAATGATCGTGTGCAGTTCCTGATGTTCCCCTGCTTCAGAGCAGGGGAATGTTTTCTGTCAGAACTGAGCCAGAATAGCGTCGATGCGGGTTTTAAACAGATCGCCGCGCCAGCCTGCCAGCAATTCCGGCACGCGCGTTTGCGGTTTAAGTCCCCAGTGCTGGCTTAATACCTGATTGATTTGACGACGTGACGCCAGCAGCTCCTGACTAAAGCCGGTCTCCTGACTCACTTCCTGCACCAGCGCTTTTATCGCCTTAAACACGTTTTTGTAGTGCGGATGATCCACCAGATTGCCCAGCGGCGGCGGCAGTGCCTCTTCTGGCAGCGCCTGCGCGTCAGCCACCAGCGCCAGCAAGGCTTTGCCGTGGAAGCGGATTTCATGGCCCGACAGGCCGAGGTGATCCAGCTCGCCCATCGAGCCCGGCATAAAGCGCGCCACTTTCCACAGATTCTCCTCGCGCACCACGAAATTCACCGCCATATCTTTTTCGCGCGCCACGTTGAGACGCCATGCGGCGAGCAGCTGCAAAGCCGCCAGCTGACGAGGACGCAACTGCCAGGCGTTAGTGATCTCGCGCCAGGCTTCCTGCGGCTGCAGCACGTCGAGACGTCGCTGGCAGAGCTGTTCGCACTCGCTGAGCGCCGCAGCCATATTGCCCGCCTCTTTGGTCATGGTCATCAGCTGATGCGCGATAGGCAGCAGATAGTGCACATCCGCCGCGGCGTAGTCGCACTGACGCTGGGTCAGCGGACGCGCCAGCCAGTCGGTGCGCGATTCGCTCTTATCCAGCGTCGTCTGGGTAAAATGCGCCACCATGGCGGCAAAGCCCCATGAGAGCGGCTGACCGCTGAACGCCGCCAGAATTTGCGTGTCGATCATCGGCTGCGGCAGCACGCCGAAACGGTGCAGAAAGACCTCGAGATCCTCGCCGCCCGCGTGCAAAAATTTTGTCACCTGCGTGTCGCTCAGCAGAGCGATAAATGGCGTCCAGTCGCTGATCGTTAATGGATCGATCAGCACCAGCTGTTCGCCATCAAACAGCTGGATCAGCCCCAGCTGCGGATAATAGGTGCGGGTGCGGACAAATTCGGTATCCAGCGCGACAGCCGCATGCTGGCGGGCCTTCTGGCACACGGCGGCCAGTTGCTCGTTTTGGTCAATCAGCGAATAATTCAAATCTTGTTTTCACCGCGACAAACTGCGCGCGGCGCTCCATCTCATCATCAATAAAAACGCCGGGCTTCGCCGGCGTTCAACCAGAAATCTTATGGCGTCAGCTTGCGCTGGGCCGGGCTTCATCACGCAGTTCGCGCCGCAGGATTTTGCCCACGTTGCTTTTGGGCAACTCGTCGCGGAACTCGATAATTTTCGGCACCTTGTAGCCTGTCAGCTGGCGCCGACAATGGTCAAGAAGCTCCTCTTTGGTCAGCGACGCGTCTTTTTTCACGATGCAGACTTTTACCGCTTCGCCCGAGAGATCGCTTGGCACGCCGATCGCCGCCGCTTCCCGCACTTTGGGATGCTGCATTAAGACATCTTCAATCTCATTGGGATAGACGTTAAAGCCCGAGACGAGAATCATATCTTTTTTGCGATCGACGATGCGGATAAAGCCTTGTGCGTCAACGGTAACAATATCGCCGCTGAGGAGCCAGCCATTTTTCAGCACCTCCTCGGTGGCGTCCGGCCGCTGCCAGTAACCCGCCATCACCTGCGGACCGCGGATCCACAGCTCGCCTGGCTCGCCGGGAACGACATCGTTGCCCTGATCGTCAACCACGCGCACATCGGTCGACGGCACGGGCAGACCAATGCTGCCGGTATGCTCAGTGATGTCATAGGGATTGACCGAGACCAGCGGCGAACACTCCGTCAGGCCGTACCCTTCCAGCAGATAGTGACCGGTGAGCTTTTCCCAGCGCTCCGCCACCGCCTTCTGTACCGCCATGCCGCCGCCTGCCGAGAGACGCAGCGTCGAAAAGTCGAGCTTATTAAACTGCGCGTCGTTCAGCAGCGCGTTAAACAGCGTGTTGACGCCGGTGATCGCTGTGAAGGGAAATTTCGACAGTGACTTCACGAAGCCGGGAATATCGCGCGGATTGGTGATAAGCAAATTCTGGCCGCCCAGTTCCAGGAACAGCAGGCAGTTCACGGTCAGCGCAAAAATGTGATAGAGCGGCAGCGCGGTGACCACATTCTCTTTGCCGTCACGCAGCAGTTTGCCGTAGGTCGCTTTGGTTTGCTCAAGATTGGCCTGCATATTGCGATGGGTCAGCATCGCGCCTTTGGCGATGCCGGTCGTGCCGCCGGTATATTGCAGGAACGCCAGGTCGTCATTGGAAACGTCGGGACGCTGATAGGGCATCGACTCGCCCTGCTGCAGCACGTGGCGAAAACTTACCGCGCCCGGCAGATGGTATTTGGGCACCATCTTTTTAATATATTTAACGACAAAGTTAACCAGCGTGGCTTTTACCGGCCTGAGCTGGTCGCCGAGACGCGTAAGGATAACGTGTTTGACCGCCGTCTCCGCCACGACTTTTTCCAGCGTATGGGCAAAGTTCGAGACGATCACGATGGCGCTGGCGCCGCTGTCGTTAAGCTGATGTTTGAGTTCGCGTGGCGTATAGAGCGGATTAACGTTTACAACCACCATGCCCGCGCGCAGCACACCGAACAGCGCCACCGGATACTGCAGCAGGTTCGGCATCATCAGCGCGACGCGATCGCCTTTTTTAAGGCCGAGGCTGGACTGCAGGTAGGCGGCGAAAGCACGGCTCTTTTGTTCAAGCTGCCGATAGGTAAGAGGCTGCCCCATATTGATAAAGGCCGTCTGATCGGCGTAGCGCTGTGTGGCCTGTTCAACTAAATCGACCAAAGAGGTATAACGATCCGCGTTAATTTCGGCGGGCACATCTGCCGGATAGCGTTTCAGCCAGACCTTGTTCAAGGGTTCACCTCGATTTATATATTGTTTTTCCATTGCACCCTCAACACCCAGCCAGTTAACAATATTTTAACTCATTGTACCAGTTTGCCCGATTCGGCCTGCTGAGGTTGCGAAGCGCATCACTAATTTTCGTCCCGCTTTTCAGCGGCAATAAAAAGCCCGGTCGCGGCAGGCGCGGCCGGGCCTGAATAGCGCATTAAACGCCTATTCCGTCAGAATTGTTTCCACCTGAGCGGGGCCGCTGTTCATTCCCCAGTAGGGATTGGGTCCCCAGTAGCCGGGGTGATGGCGTGACGGGCCATACCAGATCCAGGGATCAATCGGCTGCGGCGGCGTATTGATCTGCTGCGTCAGATGCCAGCGCTGATAGCCGCGTACATCGACCACCACGAAGTTATAGCTGGCTGCGCCGATCGTCCCCTTCTCGGTTCCCTTGATGTTGCCCAGTACGGTAACGTACTGATTGTTAACATCGGTGGGATCAACGAAGTTATTGATATCGGCATAAATACGACCGACGGACGCGGCGCCTAAGCGTGGACGGGCGCTGTCGTCCAGCGGCTGGGTGGCGATCTCCAGCCGGGTTTTGCCGTTAAGGTTGGTCACCTTAACCACTTTGCCGCCGAAGCGGGACTCCTGACCGACATAGAGCGACGGGTCGTTCATCACCCGGACCAGATCCTGCTGGGGAAGCGCGGAGCTTCCTTTAATCGTATCCGGCACCGTTACGCATCCGCTGAGCAGCAGCGCGCACGCTAACAAAACACCGGACATTCCTTTATGACATACTGACATAGGCGTTCTCCTAAAAGATGTTTGTTAGACTGGAGCGACCGCAATAAGTTGCGCCGCCATCAGCGGCCCGGCAATTTTTTCCACGCCACTTCGTTGCGCAGATAGGTCGGTTCGGCGTGCTCAGGCTGAACGGTTTCACCCCGCTGCCACGCCTGCTGCGCCAGCGGCAGCATATCTTCTGCGGCGGGCAGTTCGACGCCGCTCTCCCTGAGCGTTAACGCATGGCCCTGCTGCAGCTGCGGCCAGGCCTGCCAGCCGGTGCCGGCGGTAAACCATTCGCCCTCCAGCGCCTGCATGCGCGCCAGCGCCGCCTCCGGTGACAGCACGCTTTCGCTGGCTTCGCCGTGCCAGACGCCCTGCGCGTCGCGCTGATACTCAGCCCAGTAGACCTCGCCCATACGCGCGTCGATCGCCGCCAGCACGCGCGTTGCGCCCTGCTGACGATAAGCGCCCTGCGCCAGCGTCGCCAGCGTTGAGATGCCGATCATCGGCAGCATCGCGCCCAGCGCGAGGCCCTGCGCGATACCGATGCCGATACGCACGCCGGTAAAGCTGCCGGGACCGCGGCCAAACGCCAGCGCGTCGAGCGCCGTCAGCTCCAGCTGCTGCGCAAGCAGCAGCTCTTCGACCAGCGGCAGAATACGCTGCGTATGGTCGCGCGGCGCGATTTCAAAACGGGCATCGATCTGCTGCTGGTTAAGCAGCGCGGCTGAACAGGCTTCTGTCGCAGTGTCCAGCGCCAGGATTCGGGAAGACATAACAACCTCGGGTCATTCAAAACGGCGCGCATGTTAGCACAGCCAAAGGAAAATTACTGTTTCGCTTGCTGCGTGAAAGCGATGGCGCGTGCGAGATCGCGGGTGCGCGGCGTCGGCGGCAGGCTGTTGAGAAACAGCGCGCCATAGGGACGCGACACCAGCCGCTGATCGCAAATCACCAGCACGCCGCGATCGTCCGTGTCGCGGATCAATCGCCCTACACCCTGTTTCAGGGTAATGACCGCATCCGGCAGCTGAACGTCGCTGAAAGGATCGCCGCCGCGCAGGCGACAGTCCTCCATCCGCGCTTTCAGCAGCGGATCTTCCGGCGAGGTAAAGGGGAGCTTGTCGATAATCACCAGCGACAGCGCGTCGCCGCGCACGTCGACACCCTCCCAGAAGCTGCTGGTCGCCACCAGCAGGGCATTGCCCGCCTCGATAAATTGTCTGAGCAGCTGGCCTTTGCTGGTTTCGCCCTGCACCAGCACCGGCAACGTCATGCTGGCGCGAAACTCCGCCGCCAGCTCGCGCATCATCAGGTGCGACGTACAGAGAAAGAAACAGCGCCCTTTATTGGCGTCGATCAGCGGTTTCATCATGCGCGCCAGCTGGCGCGCGCCGCCGGGCCGGTTCGGCTCAGGCAGATTACGCGGCACGCAGAGCAGCGCCTGACGCGTATAGTCGAATGGGCTGTTGAGGATCAGGGTTTTCGCCGTGCTGACGCCTAAGCGGTCGGCGAAATGATGCATCTCTTCATTCACCGCCAGCGTTGCAGAGGTGAAAATCCATGCTGCTTTACGCGCATCCATCACCTCGCGGAACCGTTCCGAGACGGAGAGCGGCGTTAAGGCCAGCGTAAAATGACGCGAGCTGCACTCATACCAGTAGCTGTAGCCAGGTTCGTTGACGGCGCGTAGCCGCTTGAGCCGTCCCCGATAGAGCGCGGCGCGTTCAAACGCCGCGTCCAGCAGCGCCGAGCGTCCCAGCGACATTTTTATCACGTCGTAGCAGAGCTCCAGCGCGTCATCGAGCAGCGTAAACATGCGCTGCACGTTATTGTCGGCAAAAAGTTCGCGCAAATTGCCGCGATAGCCCGGCTCGCCCAGCGTCAGACGGAAATCTTGCGCGCACTGGGCGAGGCGATCCGCCGATTTCTGCAGCTGCTGCACATCGCGCACTTCTGTGCGGTAGGCGATGGTAATGTCCTTCGCCAGATCGAGCAGCTGGCGGCTGGAGATCTGCTGGCCGAAATACTGGCTGGCGATATCGGGGAGCTGGTGCGCTTCATCGAAGATCATCACGTCAGCTTCAGGGATCAGCTCCGCGAAACCGCTCTCTTTCACCACCAGATCGGCGAGAAACAGATGGTGATTGACCACCACGACGTCGGCATCCATCGCCCGTTTACGCGCCTTGACCACAAAGCAATCTTTATAGAGCGGGCAGTCGCTGCCGAGGCAGTTATCGTTGGTGCTGGTGACCAGCGGCCAGATGGGGCTGTCTTCGGTCACGCCGCCGCAGCTGCTGATATCGCCGTCAACGGTTTGCGACGACCAGCCGCGCAGGGTCACCAGATCGCCCAGCGCCTGTGCGTTGAGATCGCCGCCCGCCATCGACTGTTGTTCGAGCCGCTCCAGACAGAGATAGTTAGAGCGGCCTTTCAGCAGCGCGGTTTTACCGGTGAAGTTAAGCGCTTTCGCGATGGTCGGCAGATCGCGGCCGTAAAGCTGATCCTGCAGCGCTTTCGAGCCGGTTGATACAATGACTTTCTTTCCGGCGCGCAGCGCAGGAGCGAGATAAGCGTAGGTCTTACCCGTTCCCGTTCCCGCTTCCACCACCAGTTCGCCGCCAGCCTTTACCGCCTCTTCTACTGCCTGCGCCATTTCACGCTGCGCCTCGCGCGGCTTAAAGCCGGCAATCGCCTGCGCCAGCGCGCCTTCTACTGCAAAATCGTCCGCCACACTTCCTCACCCGTTTCGGCAAAAACACTGTAATTATGTCAGTATTCCGCTGGCCGCTCCACAACTGATGACAGCGCGCCCCAGGTTATGCCAGGCTATCAACTGGAAAAATAAGGAGAAACAATGACCATTACCCGTATCGACCCCGAACATCGTATGTCCGAAGCCGTTATTCATAACGATACTGTTTATTACACCAGCGTGCCGGAAAACCTCGACGCTGACGCCGAGGCGCAGACCGCCAACGCGCTGGCAGTGATTGACGCCCTGCTGACGCGCGTCGGTTCGGACAAGAGCAAGATCCTCGACGCCACGATTTTTCTGGTAGAAAAGGAAGATTTCGCGGCGATGAATCGCGCCTGGGACGCCTGGGTATCGCCTGGCAATGCGCCGGTGCGCTGCACCGTTCAGGCCGGGCTGATGAACCCGAAATATAAAGTCGAGATTAAAATCATCGCGGCACTGTAAGCGTACGGCCGCGCCGGGCGTTACGCCTCGTCTTCGTCATCTTCGAAGAGCGCCCGGATCCGTTCGCCCTGATGCGTCTGACGGATCTCCTGCGCGACCAGAGTAATCGCCTCTCCGCTGGACATGCCGCCAGCCATCAGCTCCTGAATCCGCTCTACCGCCTGCTGCTGCTGTTCGTGGCTAAGTGCCGGTAAACCTGTAAACATTATTCACTCCTGGTTGCGAGGCGGGCACGGTTCCATGCGGAACAAACAGGTGCCAGCCAGGGAAAAATATGTCAGGCTAACGCCCTCTTTGATGTCTGATTTTTGCTGGATAATGGTCTCAACGCTCAGTCTACACTATACGCAGGATGCGCTCAGCGCCTATTTCGCCAGGCTTTCCCACCTTCCCTGGGCGATGCTGCTTACCTCCGGCAACGCCGATCATGCCGATAATCGCTTCGATATGCTCACCGCCGATCCGCGCGCCACGCTGGTGACCCAGGGCGACGTCACGACGCTTGAGGCGGATGGTGCGCAGCATCGCTCTTCTGACGATCCGCTGCGGCTGGTGCAACAGCAGTGCGACGCGCTGGCCGTTCATCCCGCCCGCCGCGACGATCTGCCGTTTCAGGGCGGCGCGCTCGGCCTGTTCGGTTACGATCTCGGGCGGCGCTTTGAAAATCTGCCGCAGCATGCCGCAGACGATCTGACTACGCCCGATATGGCCGTCGGCATCTATGACTGGGCGCTGATCGCAGACCACCATCTGCAGCGCCTGACGCTGGTGTCGCTGGGCGATGCGCAGGCGCGGCTGCGCTGGCTGCGGCAGTGGCCCGCGCGCGACGCGGCGCCCTTCTCGCTGACCAGCCCGTGGCGATCCAACCTCAGCTACAGCGACTACGCCGCGCGTTTCCATGCGGTGCAGGCCTATATTCAGGCGGGCGACTGTTATCAGGTGAATCTGGCGCAGCGCTTTCAGGCGCACTATCAGGGCGATGAGTGGCAGGCGTTCTGCCGACTCAACGCGGCTAATCGCGCCCCCTTCAGCGCCTTTTTACGTCTGCCCGACAGCGCTATTCTCAGCCTGTCGCCGGAGCGATTTTTATCGCTGAAAGGCGATGAGATTGAAACCCGGCCGATTAAAGGCACGCGGCCGCGCGCCGCCGATGCTGAAGCCGACCGGCTTGAAGCGCTGGCGCTGGCGCGGTCGGAAAAAGATCGCGCCGAAAATCTGATGATTGTCGATCTGCTGCGCAACGATATTGGCCGCGTCGCCGTGCCAGGCTCCGTCAGCGTGCCGGAGCTGTTTGTGGTAGAGCCTTTTCCGGCGGTGCACCATCTGGTCAGCACCATACGCGCGCGTCTGCCGCCAGCGCTGCACGCCTGCGATTTGCTGCGTGCCTGTTTCCCCGGCGGCTCCATTACCGGCGCGCCGAAAATCCGCGCGATGGCGATTATCGACGAGCTGGAGCCGCATCGCCGCAATGCCTGGTGCGGCAGCATCGGCTACCTTAGTCTCTGCGGCCGCATGGATACCAGCATTACCATCCGCACGCTGATTGCGGAGCGGCAGCAGCTCTTCTGCGCGGCGGGCGGCGGCGTGGTTGCCGACAGCGAGCTGGATGCGGAGTATCAGGAAACCTTACACAAAGTCAGCCGTATTTTACCTGCGCTTTCCGGAGACGAACCATGCAGCCGTTAACGCTCGACGCCTTTATTACCCGTTTTATCCTGCAACAGCCGGAAAAACCGCAGCAGCGTCCCGCTGGTCGCCAGGCCGCGGTGCTGGTGCCGATCGTTGCGCGCGAAGCGCCGGGATTGCTGCTGACGCGCCGTTCGCGCGAGCTGCGTAAGCATGCCGGTCAGGTCGCCTTTCCAGGCGGCATGCAGGATGATGACGACGCCTCGCTGGTAGCCACCGCGCTGCGTGAAGCACAGGAAGAGGTCGGCATCGATCCCGATCAGGTGAAGGTGCTCGGTCAGCTCGCGCCCGTCACCAGCAGTACCGGTTTTCGCGTCACGCCGGTGGTTGGCGTTATTTCCCCTGAGATTACGCTCACTATTAATCCCGACGAGGTGGAAAGCGCGTTTGAAATGCCGCTGGAAGAGGCGCTGCGGCTTAACCGCTACGCCTCGCTGGAGGTGCATCGTGCAGGCCTGCGTCATCCGGTCTGGCTCTCTGTTTACCAGGAGTATCTGGTCTGGGGCATGACGGCTGGCATTATCCGCTCCCTGAGTCAGCAAATCGCGTTCTGACGCCCGCTTCGTCTCATCTTTTCTGCTAAACCGCCCGCTGTGAGCTTGCTCTCAGCATAACTATTTCTCGCCTGAAAGATTAGTTTATTTCATGCGAAAAGGCGCTCATTTACCCGGGTCCACGATTACTATTAGCGCCATAAACTGCCCCGGCAGAGATAAAAATTTTTTTGTGAGGAGTGTCGCCTGTGATTAGTGTTTTTGACATGTTCAAAGTGGGCATCGGCCCGTCGAGTTCCCATACCGTGGGACCGATGAAAGCAGGTAAAGAGTTTGTCGATCTGCTGATTGAACAGGGAAAACTTCAGGAGGTGACGCGCATCGCCGTGGATGTTTACGGCTCGCTCTCGCTGACCGGCAAAGGCCACCATACCGATATCGCCATTATTATGGGGCTGGCGGGCGCTTCCCCGGCCACGGTAGATATCGACAGCATTCCGGCGTTTATTAAAGATGTCGAACAGCGCGAACGGCTGTTGCTGGCCAACGGCGCGCATGAGGTAGACTTTCCGCGCGAAGGCGGCATGGTGTTTCGCAGCGAGAACCTTTCGCTGCATGAAAACGGCATGCGCCTGCTCGCTTTTGCGGGCGATCTGCTTATTTTAAGTAAAACCTACTACTCAGTCGGCGGCGGTTTTATCGTCGATGAAGAGCATTTTGGCCAGTCGACGCTGGATGAAGTGAGCGTGCCCTGGCCTTTCCATTCGGCTAAAGAGCTGCTGGCGCACTGCCGGGAAACCGGTCTTTCGCTCTCCGGGCTGGTAATGAAGAATGAGCTGGCGCTGCACTCGCGTGACGAGATCCGCGACTACTTTACTGACGTGTGGCAGACCATGCAGGCCTGTATCGATCGCGGGCTGAACACCGAAGGCGTGCTGCCGGGTCCCCTGCGCGTGCCGCGTCGCGCCGCCTCGCTGCGTCGGCTGCTGACCTCTTCGTCTAAACACTCTAACGACCCGATGAACGTGATCGACTGGGTCAATATGTTTGCGCTGGCGGTCAATGAAGAGAACGCCGCTGGGGGCCGCGTCGTGACCGCGCCGACTAATGGCGCATGCGGTATCGTGCCTGCAGTGCTCGCCTATTACGATCACTTTATCGAAACCGTTACGCCCGATATTTTTACCCGCTATTTCCTCGCGTCGGGCGCCATTGGCATCCTCTATAAGATGAATGCCTCCATCTCCGGCGCGGAGGTCGGCTGCCAGGGCGAAGTGGGCGTGGCCTGTTCGATGGCCGCCGCCGGGCTGGCCGAACTGCTGGGCGGCAGTCCGGAGCAGGTCTGCGTCGCGGCGGAGATTGGCATGGAGCACAACCTCGGCCTGACCTGCGATCCGGTAGCCGGTCAGGTTCAGGTGCCCTGCATCGAACGTAACGCTATCGCCTCGGTGAAAGCGATCAACGCCGCCCGTATGGCGCTGCGCCGCACCAGCGAACCGCGCGTTTCGCTCGATAAGGTGATCGAAACGATGTATGAAACTGGCAAAGACATGAACGCCAAATATCGCGAAACATCGCGCGGCGGACTGGCGATAAAAGTTCAGTGTGACTAATGTTCCCGCGCCGTCTGTTTTTTAAGCGCCCGTGAGGAAATACGTCCTCAGCCCTACCTCATCGCACAGAATAACGATAGAGTAATGATTCGCGCGACCTTTTCAGGTCGCGCGGTTTTTTCACTACCGCTTTTTTTTATAAAGCATGGCTAAACCTTACTCAGGCCTTGCCGATAACATCCCCGTTATCCTGCGTCAATTTAGTGTGTGGAAGGTGGTTACTGATGCTTTTGGCCCAGCAATATGTTGGACAGTTTCGCCGTAAGCGACTCTTTATCGCGTTGGTGATCGCCGCTGTGGTTTTAATTCTGACGCTGGCTTTTCGCTTTTTCGAAGAAAAATCACGTATTGAGCAGCAGTCGCTCAATTTTGCCGATAACGCCATTCAGCGCTTTGACCGCATGTTTTCGCCGCTCGACGTCTCGGCGAACAATACGCTTGGTCTGGTGGGCGTGCCCTGCCAGGATGTACGTTTCCCGCTTATTGAGAAAATTTCCGCGCTGCAAACCGTGCGCGCCATGCTGCTGGTAGAGAACGACACCATCTACTGCTCCAGCATCTACGGGCCGCGCGCCATTCCTTTCAGCCAGACCTATCCGGAGCTGGCGTTTAATAACCAGCGTATGATGCTGACGGTCGATAACTACCTGCTGAAGGGTTCGCCGATCCTGCTGCTGTGGACGCCAAAAACGCTCGATAACCGCTCCGGCATTTTGCAGGTAATCAATATCGAGCTGATGAGCACTTATCTGCTGGAACCGCAGCTGCCCTGGGTAGAGCGCGCTATTTTTAGCGTCGGCGGCGAGAGCCTGGAGTATGGCAATCCGTTGATTGAGCCCGCCATGCCGTCGGAAGATGAAGTCAGCTACGATCAGGGCTCGCTGCGCTATCCTTTTTCTATTACGTTGTATGGCCCTTCTCCGGCGCGTCTGGCGATGTCGACGCTGCCGTCGCAGCTGCCGCTGGCGCTGCTGTTGAGCCTGCTGATTGGCTATATCGTCTGGCTGGGAACGGCGAATCGCATGAGCCTGAGCTGGCAGATCAGCTACGGCATTACCGCGAATGAATTTATGGTGTATTGCCAGCCGTTGATTAATGCGCAAAGCGGCGACTGTGACGGCATCGAGCTGCTGCTGCGCTGGCATAACGCGCGTCAGGGCTGGATCCCGCCGGACGTTTTTATTCCGCTGGCTGAGCAGCAAAACCTTATCGCGCCGCTGACGCGCTTTGTGATAGAGAAAGCGGTGGCGCAGCTGCCGAATCTGCCGCGCTGCCCGTCGTTCCATATCGCTATTAACGTAGCCGCCAGCCACTTCCGTGATCATGCTATCGTCGACGATCTGCAACAGCTGTGGTGGCCAGCGAATCCGCTGCCGAAGCTGGTAGTGGAGCTGACGGAGCGCGACGCCCTGCCGGTGGTGGATCAGAAGGTGATTTCGCAGTTGCACAGCATCGGCGTGCGTCTGGCCATTGATGATTTCGGCACCGGCCACAGCTCGCTCTCTTATCTGAAAGATTTGCAGCCGGACGTGCTGAAGATCGACAAGATTTTCACCGCCGCGATCGGCACCGACGCCATTAACGCAACGGTGACCGATATGGTGATTTCGCTGGCGCAGCGTTTAAACATCAGCCTGGTAGCCGAAGGGGTCGAAACGGCCGAACAGGCGGCCTATTTGCGCGAGCGCGGCGTGGATCTGTTGCAGGGGTATTATTACGCGCGTCCGATGCCGATAGAGGATTTTCCCGCCTGGCTGAAGCAGCATCAGGCGCAGTTGCTGACTGGCGCCCCTTAATCTCTTTCAGACGGCAAACAACGTCACCCAGCGGGTGGCAGGGGCCGAAGAGCAAAGCGTCCCGCGGCAGGGATACCGCGGGCCGAGCGCGCATGGATGCCTTGAGCGACTTTGCGATCGGCCCCTGCCACCCGTGCTGGCTCCCTCACCTCTAAGCAGTAAAAACGGCGCCTTAGCGCCGTTTTTATTTACTGCTCTTCTTCCTCATCCTCGTGCGGCTTATCTTTCGTCACGCGCACCAGATCGACGCGATAATCGGTCGCCTCCAGAATAGTGAAGTGTAGCGGCGGTAGATCGATCACCTCGCCCGGCAGCGGTAGCTGCCCTTTCTGTGCAATCAGCAGTCCCGCCAGCGACGCATGATCTTCATCCGGGTCGACCAGGTCGTTCACGTCGAACAGCTGCTGCAACGAATGCAGGTCAGTGCCGCCCTTCACAATCCAGCCGTCGCCGTCGGCAATAATTTCCGGCGTTTCATCCTCGTCCGGGAATTCGCCGGCAATGGCTTCCAGCACGTCCAGCGGTGTAATCAGCCCCTGCACGACGCCGAATTCGTTGGTGACGATAACGAAACTCCCCCTGGCGCGACGCAGCACGCCAAGCAGATTAATGGGGTCCAGCGTTTCAGGCACGATGAGCGCGGGCGACGCGGCGGCAAAGGTCGCCACATCCATACCGTGCTCAATCGCCACCAGCAACTCTTTGGCGCGCACCACGCCGATGATTTCGTCCAGCTCGCCGCGACACACCGGGAACAAACTGTGCGGCGTATCCAGTAGCTGAATACGGATCTCATCCAGCGGACGCTCAGCGTCTACCCAGGAGATCTCACCGCGCGGCGTCATAATGCTGCGGATAGAGCGCGACGCCAGCGTCAGCACGCCATTGATCATATAGCGCTCTTCATCCTTAAAGGCCTCCTGCGGCATCGCCTGCGTGACAGGCGACTCCTCGCTGGTGGCGGGCTGCGCCGGACGCTGACGTCCGCCCATCAGTCGCAGAATCGCCTCGGCGGTGCGCTCACGCATCGGGCGATGCGCCTGATGACGCATAAAGTTGCGGCGCGCGATCTGGTTAAACAGCTCGATCAGGATAGAGAAGCCGATCGCCGCATAGAGATACCCTTTCGGAATATGGAAGCCAAAACCTTCCGCCACCAGCGACAGGCCGATCATCAGCAGGAAGCTGAGACAGAGCACCACCACGGTGGGATGCGCGTTGACAAAGTTGGTCAACGGTTTCGAGGCCAGCAGCATCATGCCCATCGCAATAACCACCGCCGTCATCATAATCGGCAAATGGTTCACCATGCCCACCGCTGTGATCACCGCATCCAGCGAAAAGACCGCGTCCAGCACCACAATCTGCGTCACCACCGCCCAGAAACTGGCGTAGTTGCGATTCCCCTGATGCTCTAACTGACGGTTCTCCAGCCGCTCGTGCAGCTCCATCGTCGCCTTGAACAGCAGAAACACCCCGCCCACCAGCAGAATCAAATCACGCCCGGCAAAGCTAAACTCGCCTACGCTAAATAACGGGCGCGTCAGCGTGACCATCCATGAAATCAGCGACAGCAGGCCCAGACGCATTACCAGCGCCAGCGACAGGCCGATCAGGCGCGCTTTATCGCGCTGTTTCGGCGGCAGCTTGTCAGCAAGAATGGCGATAAATACCAGGTTGTCGATACCGAGCACGATTTCAAGTACGACAAGCGTGAGCAAACCGGCCCAGATTGAGGGGTCGAAGAGAAATTCCATCATTGACTCCTGAACGAAAGGCAGACTGAACGATATCGTGTCAGCGTCGTCTGGCGACGTGACAGAAAGGCAATCGGGTGAACTACAGAAACGCCGTCAGGCGTGAGAGAAGGCGCGAAGGTGCGCATCAAAGTGGTTAAGCGACGTCGGTGACGATCCATAAAGGTGGGCTGAAACCCGTTACTCCTGAGTAATAAACAGATCGCTAATGTAACAGGCCGGTAAATTACGTCAAAAAATTTTCTTTCATTTACAAATGATTCAGCAGGAAAGCGGAATTAAACAGGACTTATTGCGAGTCCGGCCGTCTGATAGCTGACGAGCGTCACATAAATTATTTTTTCGCGCACTAAAATAAATCGCGACTCACCCATTCATTCAAAACATCCGGGGAATGATTCATTTATGCAGATGGTTTGATTACGTTTATCCATAGATAGCCGTAACGATAACTCATAACGATTCGTCGGCTCCAGACGAATTTCTTTAGCGAACGGAGGTAGCAAGTGACCATTGCGATAGTAATTGGTACACACGGCTGGGCAGCCGAACAACTGCTTAAAACCGCAGAAATGCTGTTGGGCGAGCAGGAGAACGTCGGATGGATCGACTTTGTGCCCGGCGAGAATGCAGAAACGCTTATCGAAAAATATCAGGCGCAACTGGCAAAGCTGGATACAACGAAAGGCGCGCTGTTTTTAGTCGACACCTGGGGAGGAAGTCCTTTCAATGCTGCCAGCCGTATCGTGCTGGATAAAGAAAATTACGATGTTATCGCCGGGGTCAATATTCCGATGCTGGTTGAGACCCTAATGGCGCGTGACGATAACCCCTCGTTTGTCGAACTGGTCGGCATCGCGGTAGAGACGGGTCGCGAAGGCGTTAAGGCACAGAAAACGCAGCTTGCCGCCCCCTCTGCGCCAGCCGCTGCGCCTGCAGCAAAAGCCCCGACGCCGCCGGCACAACCGCTGGCACCGGGCGAGCATATGAAAATTGGACTGGCGCGTATCGACGACCGCCTGATCCATGGTCAGGTGGCAACGCGCTGGACCAAAGAGACCAACGTTGCGCGCATTATTGTGGTCAGCGATGAGGTGGCGAAAGATCATGTTCGCAAAACCCTGCTGACGCAGGTCGCACCGCCCGGCGTTACCGCGCATGTGGTGGACGTCGACAAGATGGTGCGCGTCTGGAACAACCCGAAATATGGTCGCGACCGCGTCATGCTGCTCTTTACCAATCCTACCGACGTGCTGCGTGTGGTTGAACAGGGTGTCGATATTAAATCGGTCAATATCGGCGGCATGGCGTTTCGTCAGGGAAAAACGCAGGTCAATAACGCCGTATCGGTCGATGAAAAAGATATCGCGGCGTTCCGCAAGCTTAATGAACGCAACATTGAACTGGAAGTCCGTAAAGTTTCCAGCGATCAAAAACTGAAAATGATGGACCTGATCGCGAAGGTCAATGCGTAAAACGCCGCTGGCTGCGCCTGCGGGCCAGTTAACGCTATCCTCCTGAGGAGAAGGGATATGATGGAAATAACCTCGCTACAAATCATCCTGATATTTATCGTGGCCTGTATTGCGGGTATGGGTTCGATTCTGGATGAGTTTCAGTTTCACCGCCCGCTGGTCGCCTGTACCCTGATAGGGGCCGTACTCGGCGATATGAAAACCGGCATTATTATCGGCGGTACGCTGGAAATGATTGCGCTGGGCTGGATGAACATCGGTGCCGCCGTGGCGCCCGATGCCGCTCTCGCCTCAATCATCTCCACCATTCTGGTCATTGCCGGTGGCCAGAGCGTCGGCGCAGGTATTGCACTGGCGATCCCGCTGGCTGCGGCGGGTCAGGTGCTGACGATTATCGTGCGTACCATTACCGTCGCCTTCCAGCATGCGGCCGACAAGGCAGCGGAGAAAGGCAATCTGACGGCGATTTCGTGGATCCACGTTTCGGCGCTGGTGTTGCAGGCGATGCGTATCGCCATTCCGGCGCTGATTGTGGCGATCTCGGTCGGCACCAGCGCGGTTCACTCTCTGCTTAGCTCCATTCCTGACGTGGTTACCAATGGTCTGAATATCGCGGGCGGCATGATCGTCGTGGTTGGTTACGCGATGGTCATCAATATGATGCGCGCAGGCTATCTGATGCCGTTCTTCTATCTCGGCTTTGTTACCGCGGCCTTTACCAGCTTCAACCTGGTGGCGCTGGGCGTCATCGGCGTCGTCATGGCAGTGCTCTACATCCAGCTGGCACCGAAATATAACCGCGTAGCGGGTGCGCCTGCAGCGGGTCCGGCAAACAACGATCTCGATAACGAACTTGACTAAGGAACAGGTGACAACATGGTAGATACAACTACAACGCAAAAAAAACTCACCCCGGGCGATATTCGCGGCGTGTTTTTGCGGTCGAACCTGTTTCAGGGTTCATGGAACTTCGAGCGTATGCAGGCCCTGGGTTTCTGTTTCTCAATGGTGCCGGTCATCCGTCGTCTCTATCCGGAAAACAACGAGGCGCGTAAGCAGGCGATCAAGCGTCACCTGGAGTTTTTTAATACGCATCCCTACGTGGCCGCGCCGGTGCTGGGCGTCACCATGGCGATGGAAGAGCAGCGCGCAAACGGCGCGGCGATCGATGACGCCGCCATCAACGGCATTAAAGTTGGCCTGATGGGGCCGCTGGCTGGCGTTGGCGACCCGATTTTCTGGGGAACCGTGCGTCCGGTATTCGCCGCGCTTGGCGCAGGCATCGCCATGAGCGGCAGCCTGCTCGGTCCGCTGCTGTTCTTTGTGCTGTTTAATCTGGCGCGTATGCTGACACGCTATTACGGCGTGGCGTATGGCTACCGCAAAGGGATCGATATCGTCAGCGATATGGGCGGCGGCTTCCTGCAGAAGCTGACGGAGGGCGCGTCGATTCTTGGCCTGTTTGTTATGGGCGCGCTGGTGAACAAGTGGACGCACGTTAATATCCCGCTGGTAGTATCGCGCATTACCGACCAGACCGGGAAAACCACCGTTACCACGGTTCAGACCATCCTCGACCAGCTGATGCCGGGCATCGTGCCGCTGCTGCTGACCTTCGCCTGTATGTGGCTGCTGCGTCGTAAGGTCAACGCGCTGTGGATTATCGTTGGCTTCTTCGCCATCGGCATTTTTGGCTACTGGATCGGCCTGCTTGGCCTGTAGTTCTCTCGCCGGGCGCGCTGCGCCCGGCCACTTCCCCGCTTTTTCGACGCATCGCCAAAGGAGAATGTGATGACACTAACGGACGGCCTCATCGCGCTCTGCATCGCCGCGCTGCTGCTTTTCTCTCTCTATAACGACTTTATACTGCCGCGCCGCAAAGGCCCGACGCGTTTAAGCGTGCCACTGCGACGCAGACACAAGATTGACAGCCTGATATTCATCGGGCTGCTGGCGATTTTACTCTGGAATAACGTGACCCATCAGGGACCGCAGCTGACGACCACCTTGCTGATGGTGCTCTGCTTTCTCGCCTGCTGGCTGTTCTGGCTTCGTCGGCCAACTCTGCTGATGAAGGGCGAGGGATTGTTCTATAGCGGCGTGTGGATAGCCTATGCGCGCATTCAAAGCATCAATCTGTCAGAAGATGGCATTCTGGTGATGCAGCTGGAGCAGCGCCGCCTGTTGATCGCCGTGCAGCAGCTCGACGATCTGGAACGTATCTACAACACGCTGGTAGAGGCGCGTTAACCGCGCCGCCATAGCGTCAGACGAAAATCAGCGTCGCACTCAAAGGTTTTCGTCGCCTGCAGCTCACCCCATACCGAAGGCTTCGCGCGCCAGGCGAAAGGCGTCATCTGCAACAGCGTCGCCGCCGCGTCCCCGCTCAGATGCATGGCATAGCGCAGCGACTGCTGGGTCTCTTCGCTAAAGCCGCTATAAAGCTTCTCTTCCGGCGCATGGAGCTGTACTTCGCGATAGATCAACGCCTTGAACTGTTGCAGATGGTGCGCGCCTGGCGTCACCGTCAGCAGCACGCCGCCGGGCTTGATTACGCGCGTCAGCTCCGCTTCGTTGCAGGGTGCGTAGATGCGCACCACAGCATCCAGCGAGGCGTCGGCAAACGGCAGGCGCTGGCTTGAAGCGACACAAAACTGCACGTCCGGATAACGTTTCGCCGCCAGACGAATTGCGTTTTTGGCGATATCCAGCCCGTAAACCTCTGCGCCAAGGGTACTGAGCGCCGAAGTGTAATAGCCTTCGCCGCAGCCGATGTCGAGCAGCGCGGAAGCATCCTGCAGCTTCTCGCGCAGCAGCGCTACCACGCCGTCGCGCAGAGGCTGATAGTGACCCGCCTGTAGAAACTCCCGTCGCGCCTGCATCATCTCTGCGCTGTCGCCAGGTTCGCGCGAACCTTTATGCTGAACGGGCAGCAAATTAAGATAGCCCTCTTTCGCCTGATCGAACTGATGACGATTTTCACAGCGCCAGCTGCGGTTTTCCGGCTGTAAAGAGAGATGGCAGAGGGGGCAGATCAGCAACATAGGGACTCCGTTAACAAGAGCGCCGCAGTTTACTCCGTTCGCTGCCGTATCGAAAGTGCAAAGAAAAAGCCCCGGTCAAATGACCAGGGCTTTACAGGATTCGTTTTCAGTGGTGCATGGCACCGAGCTGGCACGAAATCAGATAGCGGTTACGTTGACTGCAGCCGGGCCTTTCTGGCCGTCCTGAATTTCGAACTCAACGCTTTGGCCTTCAGCCAGGGTTTTGAAACCGTTGCCCTGGATAGCGGAGAAGTGTACGAACACATCTTTGCTACCGTCAGCAGGGGTAATAAAACCAAAACCTTTAGACTCGTTGAACCACTTAACCTGACCTTTAATCTTTGCCATTTTGCAAATTCCTTAGAGTGTTTATTTTGCCCGGAGGCAGACCTACAGAGAAACCAGAGACGTTACTGAATGAGGCACTAATTAAGGTTCGGCAAGGAAGCGGTATTCAACGTCAACGTTTTTACTCGTAACTTCTTTACTGAAGATGCCATACATAAACAGAACTGTACCTCGTTTGACCCACGAATTGTTATCACATATCCGCAAATTAATGGCAAGGCATTTTTAATCGGCGATGGACGCGCTGCACAAAATTTGCGAAGCAGTGACACACTTTGTTCATTTTGGTACATAACCTGACCATGCCGTAGCCGAAAAAGCATTATCCATCAACCTGCGATGATACGAATAACTCTAGCGGATAACCGCCTCGTCGTCCAACCTTGCTCACTGTAACGGATTAATTTAAAGATAAATTATTGCATTAATATGGCATTCTTTTTTCTTAAGCGAAACCGTAACCTAAAGCAAAGCGGCCTGCGTTCTTTTTAACGGCAGAGCGTCATCATTTTCACTGGCACCGATAATAAATGCTTTTGCACCAAAATCAGGAAAATAAAAGATAACCTTGCCCCAATTAAAAGCAGAGTCGCGCTTATTACTTATTACTATTTATTCTTTGATCGCGGATAAAATATCTCTTCAACCCAGAGGCCGCTGTAGAAGAGATGTGGTTATTTAGGATTTTTCCTGGTTAATATTCTGCAGGCTGCGGCTCTCCCCTATTCTCCATGGTGCAAAGCGTCCATTATCTTCGCCGCTGCGCTGGATGGCGCGCATTAATTCCGCAGGCGGTTCATCCAGCGATTCATCGGCCAGTTCAAACACGCCCCAGTGAACCGGAAGGGTTAAAGGCTGACCGATTAGTCGCCATAACCACACCGCCTGATCGGGATCCATATGGCTGCTCGCCATGAACCATTTCGGTGCATAGGCGCCGATGGGCAAGGCTGCCAGATTAAAGGGACCAAGCCTGCGTGGAATCTCCGCCAGATTTTCAGAAAAACCGCTGTCGCCAGAGAACCAGAAATTCAGCGTTTTGCTACGCACTACCCAGCCGCACCATAAAGAGCGGTTGCGATCGTGCAGCGTACGCATGCTCCAGTGACGCGCCGGGACGGCGGTCAGCGTCAGATCCGCTTCCTGCTGGCTTTGCCACCAGTCAAGCTGACGAACGTGCCGCGCGCCGCGCCGCTTAAACCACTTTTCCAGACCCAGCGGCACCAGAAAGGTGACATCAGGGAAACGGCGGATAATGCGCTTCACGGTGGCGAGATCGAGATGATCGTAGTGATTATGAGATATCAGCACGTAATCGAGTCGCGGCAGCTGATGAATATTCAGCGGCGACGGTGATTTACGCTTTGGCCCGGCAAAGGGCAACGGCGAGGCGCGCAGAGAGAGCGCCGGGTCGATCAGCAGATAGCGCTGGCTAAGGCGCAGCAGTATCGCCGCGTGGCCTAACCACCAGATCCGGTCGTCAGTGCCGGCCAGATCGGCAGGTTGCCACCAGTCTGTTCTGAAACCCTCATAGCCCGCCTGAGGTGGAAAAGGCAATCCCTGCGCTTTGCGCTCTTTGCGCCAGCGGTCAAGATCGCCCGGCTGGCGGAGATCGGGTTCCAGATTGCGAAAGCCTTCAGGTGCATGGTGCGCTTGACTGCCGTCGTACCAGGGATTTCGCCAGGCCATGTTGCCTCCTTGCCAGGGTGGGGAACGTTAGCGTTCCGGGATCATGCGAATAAAATCGCGCTTCTCTTCCGGGTCCTGCTTTTCCTGCTCGCCGCACTGATTCTCAACCAGACGGCGCAGCAGCGTGTTCTGTTTTTTCTGCTCTTCCAGCAGGTGGCTCAGCAGCTCAATCTGTTCGCTGGCGCGCACGCTGGCCCGGTTAACGAAAAACCAGACGATAAACGCCACAATAATAATGATCGCCAGTACGCCATAGCTAAACAGCGGACCAGAAGTTGCGGCTAACTCGTTCATAACTGCCTCAAAAACGAAAAAATATTAATGGCCTCGATTCTACCTGTTGCACGCGCGGCTGACCAGGCTATACGCCTGAATGCAGAATTCCCTGACTGCCTCGCTTTCGGCAATCTCCGATCGCTTCAGCAGACAAAGCGAGGCAAGCTGTTAATATTACGGGCGGCAGCAAACAGTGGACAGCTGCGTTATGTATCTTATGGAGAACAAAATGAAACTTTTAATTCGGGCAATCTTGCTCATCGGCGTGATCTGGATCGGCATGCTGTTTACCGGCTACGGCGTGCTGACCGGCAGCACGAAGAATGCGGCGGGCCTGGGCCTGCAGTGCAGCTACCTTACCGCGCGCGGCCTGATTACCGCACAGTATCTGCATACCGACAGTGGCGTTATCGGCGTGACAGACTGCCCCTTGCTTAAGAAGAGCGGCGACGTGATCGATAATTAAGAAGCAGGCCGGTTTTTATCCGCGCTGTTGTCAGAGAGTAAAGCGGGCGCCTGCCCGCTTTTTTATCAGAAAGCGTAGTCGTGGTAGCCCATCTCAGCGGAGAGCGTGCGCGCCGCACGATGCAGCATGGCGACATAGTCGCTTTTCGCCTCTTCCGAGAAGCGAATCGTCGGGAAAGAGATGCTGAGACCGGCGATGACTACGCCGAAGCGGTCAAAAACCGGCACGGCGATACAGCGTAATCCTTCTTCCTGCTCTTCGTTATCTTCGCCGAACCCCTGTGACTTCACCTGATCCAGCACGTCGATAAGCGCTTCGCGCGTGACGATGGTGTTAGCGGTGCTGCGCTTAAACTCGACCTCTTTGAGGATATCATTCACCTCGGCGCGGTCGCGCCAGGCGAGCAGCACTTTACCGATAGCCGTGGTGTGCAAGGGATTGCGGCGACCGATGCGCGAATACATACGCAGGTTATAGAGTGAGTCGATTTTGTGGATATAGACAATGCTGTCCTCTTCCAGCGCCCCAAGGTGAATCGTCTCTTTGGTCAGGCGGGAAAGCTCACGCATCTGTACATCCGCGCTGCGGATCAGATCGACGTTCTGCAGCGCTTTCGCACCCAGCTCAAATAGCTTCAGCGTCAGGGAGTATTTTTCGCTCTCTCCTTCCTGGGTGACGTAACCCAGCGCCTTCATGGTCTGCAGGAAGCGGTAAACGGTACTTTTCGACATCATGACGCGCTGCGCCAGCTCAGTAATACCGTGATCGCGCTCCTCGCCCAGCGCCTGAAGAATGCCGAACACCTTCATAACGGAGGAAACGGCATCGGGTTGTTTATCGTTTTCACTGGCGGCCATCACGCACCCTTTTTTGAAATTGTTTTAATAAAATCGGAACAGACGGTCAATATAGCGCGTCACCGCACGCAGCACCATTGTCTGTCATTGAACGACATAATTTAGCCGCGACTTTTAGTCTAAAGGCGGTGCGTTTTGGCAGTGGATTCATTAGCATGTTCATATTCACTCACTTTACTTATCTCGCTATGTCCCCTACACCTTTTCAGGATGGTCTTCCCGCTCCGCAACGCTATGGCGCTATTTTTACTATTGCTTTGGGCATTATGATGGCGGTGCTGGATGGCGCTATCGCCAACGTGGCCTTACCTACTATCGCACGCGAGCTTCATGCCAGTCCTGCCCAGTCCGTCTGGATCGTTAACGCCTATCAGATCGCTATCGTCGCCTCGCTGCTGTCGCTCTCTTTTCTGGGCGATATGCTGGGCTATCGTCGCGTCTATCAGGTTGGCCTCGGCCTGTTTATCCTTACTTCGGCATTCTGCGCCCTCTCCTCTTCGCTCTCGATGCTGACCCTGGCGCGCGTGCTGCAGGGTTTTGGCGGCGCGGCGTTGATGAGCGTAAACACCGCGCTGATCCGGATTATCTATCCGCAGCGCCATCTGGGACGCGGCATGGCGATTAACTCTCTGGTGGTAGCGGTATCCAGCGCCGCCGGGCCGACGGTCGCCGCGGCGATCCTGTCGTTCGCCAGCTGGAAATGGCTCTTTCTGATCAACGTGCCGCTGGGCGTCATTGCGCTCTGGCTGGCGCTGCGCTTTCTGCCGGAGAACAGCCAGAAAGCGAAAGCGCAGAAATTCGATGTGCCGAGCGCGCTGATGAATGCGCTCTTTTTCGGTCTGCTGATCTACGGGCTGACCGGTTTCGCCCAGGGTGAAAACCCTGCGCTGGCGCTGGCTGAGGTGGTAGTGCTGGCGGTAGTCGGCTGGTTCTTCGTGCGTCGTCAGCAGCGCCTGGCAGTGCCGCTGCTGCCGGTCGATCTGCTGCGTATTCCGCTTTTTAGCCTGTCGATCTGCACCTCGATCTGCTCTTTCTGCGCGCAGATGCTGGCGATGGTTTCACTGCCTTTTTTCCTGCAAAACGTGCTGGGGCGCAATGAAGTCGCTACCGGCCTGCTGCTGACCCCATGGCCGCTGGCGACCATGGTGCTGGCACCGATTGCCGGACGTTTGATTGAGCATATTCATGCCGGGCTGCTCGGCGGTATTGGTCTGGCGCTTTTCGCGGCGGGGCTCTTCCTGCTGGCGTTGCTGCCCGCACAGCCGCAGGACTGGGATATTATCTGGCGTATGGCGCTGTGCGGAGCCGGTTTTGGCCTGTTCCAGTCGCCCAATAACCACACCATTATCTCTTCCGCTCCGCGCAACCGCAGCGGCGGCGCCAGCGGAATGCTGGGAACGGCGCGTCTGCTGGGTCAGAGCAGCGGCGCGGCGCTGGTGGCGCTGATGTTCACGATGTTCGATCAGAACGGTACGCACGCTTCGCTGATTCTGGCGGGACTCTTCTCCAGCGTCGCCGCGCTGTTCAGCCTCTCGCGCCTGTCGCAGAAGCGCGTCGCAACGCAGTAGGCCACATCAATAAAAAAGGCGACTCCAGGGAGTCGCCTTTTTCTTCGGCTCTGCGATTACTTCAGATACTGGCCGCTGCGTAACGCTTCGATACGCTTATCCAGCGGCGGGTGCGACATAAACAGCTCGCTCAGGGATTTGTTTTTACCGTTGATGCAAAACGCCATCATGCTGCTCGGCTCCTGCGGTTCGTAGCTGGTTTTCAGACGCTGCAGCGCGGCGATCATCTTCTCGCGGCCCACCAGCTTCGCTGAACCGGCGTCGGCGTGGAACTCACGGTGACGCGAGAACCACATGGTGATGATGCTGGCCAGAATACCGAACACCAGCTCCAGCACCGTTGCCACCGCGAAGTAGACCAGCGGGTTGCCGTTGCCGCCCTCTTCGCCGTCACGGTTGCCGGACAGAAAGCCCGACGCCACCTGCGCGATAATACGCGAAATAAAGATCACGAAGGTGTTCACGATGCCCTGGATCAGCGTCATGGTCACCATGTCGCCGTTAGCGATATGCGCGATCTCATGCGCCAGCACCGCCTCCGCTTCGTCACGGCTCATGTTCTGCAACAGACCGGTGGAAACGGCGACCAGCGACGCATCGCGACGCGCGCCGGTGGCGAACGCGTTGATATCGGGCGCATGGTACACAGCGACCTGCGGCATAGCGATACCTGCCTGCTGCGCCTGACGGCCAACGGTCTGCATCAGCCAGCGTTCCGTTTCATTCCGGGGTTGTTCAATTACTTCACCGCCGACCGAACGCAACGCCATCCACTTCGACATCAGCAGTGAAACAAACGCACCGCCAAAGCCAAACAGGCCTGCCATAATCATCAGGCCCTGAACACTGCTTGACTGGATCCCTGTCAGGCTGAGGATCAGCCCAAAGACCAACATCACAGCTAAGTTGGTCACCAGGAAAAGAGCAATACGCATCATAAAAGTTAATTTTCCTCAGTTGTTCATGCGCTGACTGCGCGGATCCTTATCCTAGGGTCATCGCGCCGCATTTCAAGCGACCTTAACCTTTAAGTGCCTAAAAAGACATAACTTTACATTTAGTCACGCTTTCGCCGCGCGGCTGGTTTCGGCAACCGTTCCCGATCCTCTGGGCAAAAAAAAGCACCGCGGCGCGGTGCTTTTCAATCCCTTGTGCTTACTGCGCGGCGGGAGTGGACGCAGCAGGCTGTGATTTATCCAGCTGCGCCAGGTCGTTGGCGATTTTCACCGTCTCGTCGAGGTAAGGATCGGGCTCTTTATAATCCTTCGGCAGATCGTCCAGGCTCTTCAGCGACTTTTTGCCTTCCGCCTGATAGCGCGCGTTAATCCGCTCCAGACGCAGCGCATCTTCTTCGTGGTTCTCTTTCTCGCGCTGGGCGAGATTAAGCGACACGATATTGCGCTTGTCCTTCATCGCATCAAAGCGAGCGATATCTTTCATGATGTACTGGAACTCGCGATCCTGGGCGATACGCGCTTCGTGCTGTTTGGTCAGCTGCGCGACCAGCGGCTTGACGTCGCCGGTTTTGGTATACGTCGCGGCATTGATGCTGTCCCAGGGCAGCGCGTTGTCTTCGAACTTCTCGCCCGTTTCCGCCGCTTCCACGCCGGTCGGCATCAGCAGGTCCGGCGTCACGCCTTTACGCTGCGTGCTGCCGCCGTTGATACGGTAAAACTTCTGGATAGTGTAGGAAACGGAACCCAGCGCAGGCCATTCAGGACGCAGCATCTGATCGTAAATGCGGTTCAGCGATCGATACTGCTGCACGGTGCCTTTACCAAACGTCGGCTCGCCAACGATCAGCGCACGGCCATAGTCCTGCATCGCCGCAGCGAAGATTTCGGATGCCGAGGCGCTGAAGCGGTCTACCAGCACCACCAGCGGGCCTTTGTAGTAAACGACGCCGTCGTTGTCGCTGTCCTCACGGACGCGACCGTTATTGTCGCGCACCTGCACCACCGGACCGCTCGGGATAAACAGACCGGAAAGCGATACCGCTTCGGTCAGCGCGCCGCCGCCGTTAGTCCGCAGATCGATCACAACGCTGTCGACGTTCTGCTTCTGCAGCTTTTGCAGCTGAACTTTCACATCATCGGTCAGACCGACGTAGAAGCCAGGAATATCCAGTACGCCGACTTTCTGTTTGCCGACGTTATGCACGCTCATTTTCACCGCGCGGTCTTCAAGGCGGATCTTCTCACGCGTCAGGGAGACAGTGCGGGTTTTGGTGCCCTTGCCCGCAGGCAGGATCTCAAGACGCACTTTGCTGCCTTTCGGCCCCTTGATTTTGGCTACCACGTCATCAAGACGCCAGCCGATTACATCTTCCATCGGCTTGCCTGGCTGACCGACGCCGACAATGCGGTCACCGACGCTGATCGATTTGCTCTTCGCCGCCGGTCCGCCCGCGACCATAGAGTTGATCACCGTGTAGTCGTCATCCATTTGCAGCACCGCGCCGATGCCTTCCAGCGACAGACTCATTTCGGTGTTGAACTGTTCGGTGTTGCGCGGCGACAGATAGCTGGTGTGCGGATCGATTTCATGCGCAAACGCGTTCATCGCCAGCTGGAAGACATCTTCGCTGTTGCTCTGCGCCAGGCGGCGAATAGCAAAGTTGTAGCGCTTGGTCAGCACATCGCGAATTTCTTTGTCATCTTTACCGGTCAGCTTCAGGCTGAGCTGGTCATATTTGACCTTGGCGTCCCATAACGCGTTCAGCTCGGCCTGATCTTTCGGCCAGGGCGCCTTGGCGCGATCGATATCGATGGTGTCGTTGCCGGTAAAATTCATCGGACGATTCAGCACGTCAAGCGCGTACTGGTAGCGCTCGAAACGGCGTTTCTGCGCCAGATTGTAGAGATCGTAAAACACGTCCAGCTTGCCGCTGCGCAGCTCGTCGCCGAGCGTGGTTTTTTTATCGGCAAACTGCGCCACATCTGATGCCAGCAACACGTTGTGGTTGTAGTCGAGCATATTCAGATAGCGATCGAAAATCTTCGCCGAAAAGGCCTGATCAAGATCGAACTGGCGATAGTGAGAGCGGGTAAAGCGGGAGGTCACGCGTTCGCTGACGGTGGGGTCCTGCGGATCTTCATGAAGCTGAGGGATCTGATCGGCGCGGGTAATATTCTCTGCGCCAAATGAAGGGCCTGCCAGTAGCAGGCCCACAATCATACCGATTTTTAACAGGGTGTTCATGCCGGGGTCAGCCTCCGTTTCAGAACTGCAAGTGTTCTGCGCGCACAATCATTGCCATGCCGGAAGCGAGCTGTACCCGAACGCCGTCTTTTGACACTTCAAGAACGGTAGCGTCCATCGCACTTTTGCCTGCTTTGACTTTGATATTCTGGCCTGGTTGCAAAGTTGAGGTATCGGTGATGGGTTTAGCCTGCGCCGCCGGGCGCGGAGCCGGTTTGCGATCCTGAGCGGCCGGACGCGGCGACTGAGGACGCGCTTTGCGCGGCGCATCGCCGTCAGCTGGCTTGCGTGCGGCGGGCCGACGCGGTTCAGCGCCCTCTTCGCCTGCGGCTTCGCGTTTCGCGGCCTTCTGCTGCTCGCGCTGCGCCTGAACGCGCGCTTTCGCCTCTTCCAGCTGCTGACGCGCATGCTGCACGTGCTGCTCGTCCAGCACGCCGCAGGCGTTGCCGTCGAGGTCGACGCGCGTTGCGCCAGCTTTGATGCCGTAAAGGTAACGCCAGCTGGAGGTATAGAGACGCAGCGCTGAACGCAGCTGGGTCTTACTCAGACTCATTTCGCCCTGAACGCGCTCTACCAGATCCTGAAAGATGCCGATTTTGAGCGGACGCGCTTCACCTTCAGCGCTAAAGCAGTTTGGAAAACGTTCCGCCAGAAAGGCGATCACTTCTTTACTGCTATTCAACTTAGGTTGATTTTCCATGAAATTTCCTGATTACAACGGATTTGCCGACCAGAGCAGGCATGAACAGGCGACATTATAATGACAACATTGCCAAATGCCATGCGATCCAGTCGATTAGCTGCGCGTCAGCTGCAAAAATTTTTCGATCTCGCTGTGCGCGAGCACGTCGCAAAGCCCATCAGTCAGTGCAACCAGCCCTGTTTCATCCTCGCTGTCAAAGCGATTGAACACCGTGCTGTCGATATCCAGAACGCCCACCAGCGTGCCGTTTACTTTCAGAGGAATCACGATCTCGGCATTGCTGGCGGCATCGCAGGCGATATGGCCGGGAAAAGCGTGCACGTCGTCGACGCGCTGCACTTTATCCTGCGCTATTGCCGTACCACACACCCCCTTGCCTACCGGAATGCGCACGCAGGCGATTTTGCCCTGAAAGGGACCCAGCACCAGCGTATCGGCCTCAGTCAGCAGGTAGAAGCCCGCCCAGTTAACGCCGTCGAGGCGTTCATACAGCAGCGCGCTGAAATTGCCCAGCGCGGCGAGAAACGAGGTCTCGCCCGCGAGCAAAGCGCGCATATCGCGATTCAAATCAGCGTAAAAGGCAGTTTTGTTCATTGTTTAACCATTAACATTAACAACAGAGCGGCTTTTATTAACCGCCCGTTAAAATAAGCACTAAATATCCACCGCCACAAGGTGAATCATCGCGTTAGTTGCTATAACCTTAGATTTTTGTGGATCGAAACGTGGGCCCTTTGCGGGCGTGCCTGAAACGTGAAAACGTTTTTTTGCCCCACGACCGCATCCGGTCACAGCGACAAATATCCGGGCGAAACCTGCATCACCCTATGAAAATTCACGCTATCAGCCAGCCATTGCCCCACGCACGTTATCAGCGTTGTCCGCAATGCGATACCCTTTTTTCCTTACCGGATGTGAAATCGCATCAGTCTGCCTATTGTCCACGCTGCCATGCGCAAATTATCAGCGGGCGTGACTGGTCGATGACGCGGCTGACCGTCATGGCCGCGATGATCCTGGTGCTGATGCCTTTCGCCTTTACCCTGCCGCTGGTGGATATTCGCCTGCTCGGCATGCGCATTAACGCCAGCCTGCTGGGCGGCGTGATCCAGATGGCGGAACAGGGCAACGTGCTTACGGCTTCGATGGTGGCGTTCTGCACTATCGGCGCGCCAGCCGCGCTCGTCGTCGGTATCGGCTATCTCAGCATCGGCCACCGGCTGGGGATGAATCTGCGGCCGGTATTGCTGATGCTGGAAAAGGTCAAAGAGTGGGTAATGCTCGACATCTATCTGGTGGGCATTGCGGTGGCGTCGATCAAGGTGCAGGATTACGCCTCGCTGGAGGTCGGCTACGGGCTGGCCGCCTATCTGACGTTAACGGCGCTGAGCCTGCTGACCTTGATCCACCTTAACGTCGAGCAGCTCTGGGAACATTTTTATCCGCAGAAGCAGTATGGTTTTGCCCGCGACAAACTGCAGGTGTGCCTTAATTGCCACAATACCGGCGAGCCGGACGCGCGCGGCCGCTGCCCGCGCTGCCATACGCCCCTTGACTTCCGGCGTCGCCACAGCCTGCAAAAATCCTGGGCGGCGCTTATCGCCTCTGTTGTACTGCTTATTCCCGCTAACCTGCTGCCTATCTCTGTGGTCTACCTTAATGGTTCGCGACGCGAAGATACGATTTTTTCCGGCATTCTTGGCCTGGCGTCCGGCAATATTCCGGTGGCGGCGGTGGTGTTTATCGCCAGTATTCTGGTGCCCTTTACTAAGGTGCTGGTCATGCTGACGCTGCTGTTAAGTATTCACTTCCGCTGCGAGCAGGGTCTAAAAACCCGTATTCGCCTGCTGCGGGTGGTTACCTGGGTTGGCCGCTGGTCAATGCTGGATCTCTTTGTGATTTCATTAACCATGTCGCTGGTCAATCGCGATCAGCTGCTGGCTTTTACCATGGGACCCGCCGCGTTTTATTTCGGCTCGGCGGTGATCCTGACCATTATGGCCGTTGAGTGGCTCGACAGCCGCCTGCTTTGGGATGCACATGCAACAGGAAACGCCGACTACACCGACTAACGCGACGCTGCGCAGCAAACGTAAGGTTTCTCCATTCTGGCTCCTGCCGATTGTAGCGATGCTGATCGCCGGCTGGCTGCTCTGGACTAACTACGAAGAGCGCGGCACGGTGATCACCATTAACTTCCAGTCGGCGGACGGCATCGTGCCAGGCCGCACGCCGATCCGCTATCAGGGCGTGGAGGTCGGCACCGTGCAGGGCATCAATCTGAGCGATGACTACCGCACTATCCAGATCAAGGCGAGCATCAAAAGCGATATGAAAGAGGCGCTGCGCGAGAACACCCAGTTCTGGCTGGTAACGCCGAAAGCCTCGCTGGCGGGCGTATCGGGACTCGATGCGCTGGTGGGGGGCAACTATATCGGCATGATGCCAGGCAGCGGCAAACCGCGCGATAACTTTATTGCACAGGATACCCAGCCCAAGTACCGCGTTAATACCGGCGAGCTGCTGATCCATCTGCACGCGCCCGATCTCGGCGCGCTCAATTCCGGCTCGCTGGTTTACTACCGCAAAATCCCGGTCGGCCGCGTCTATGACTACAGCATCAACAGCAAAACGGACGGCGTCTCCATTGATGTGCTAATCGAACGCCGCTTTAAGAATCTGGTTAAAACCAACAGCCGCTTCTGGAATGTTTCCGGCCTGAGCGCCGACGTCAGCCTCAGCGGCGCGAAGGTCGAGCTGGAGAGCCTGGCGGCGCTGGTCAACGGCGCCATCGCCTTTGACTCGCCAGACGATTCGCCGCAGGCGAAAACGGACCAGAACTACCGGCTCTATCCCGATCTGGCGCGCAGCCAGCGCGGCGTGATTGTGACGCTCGATCTGCCTGACGGCAATAACCTGAAAGCGGGCCGGACGCCGCTGGTCTATCAGGGCCTCGAGGTCGGCAGCCTGACAAAACTGAATCTGCTGAGCGGCGGGAAAGTCACGGGAGAGCTGACGCTCGATCCCTCCGTCGTCAATCTGATGCGCAGCGGCACGCGCATTGAGATGCGCAGCCCGAAGGTGAGCCTGACCGATACCAATCTCAGCAGCCTGCTGACCGGCAATACGCTTGAGCTGGTGCCAGGCGACGGCGAGCCGCAAAGCCACTTTACCGTGCTGCCCGCCAGCGAGTCGCTGCTGCAGAAGCCTGACGTGCTGACGGTGAAACTCAGCGCGCCGGAAAGTTATGGCATCGATGCCGGTCAGCCGGTCATGCTGCACGGCATGAAGATCGGCCAGGTCATTTCGCGCGAGCTGAATGAGAAAGGCATTCTGTTTGTCGCGGCGATTGAGCCGGCCTATCGCAACCTGGTGCACGGCGACAGCAAATTTATCGTCAACAGTCGCCTCGACGTGAAGTTTGGCCTCGACGGCATGAAAGTGCTGGGCGCCAGCGCGCGCGAATGGGTCGACGGCGGCATTCGTCTTGAGCCGGGCAATCAGGGCGCGGTTAAATCCGCTTACCCGCTGTTCGCCGACGCCGAAAAAGCGGAGGAAGGCATTATCGGCGATCGCCCTTCCACTACCCTGACGCTGACCGCCAACAGCCTGCCGGACGTGCAGGCTGGCTCGGTGGTGCTGTACCGCAAATATGAGGTCGGCGAAATCGTTGACGTCACGCCGCGCGCCAGCGCCTTCGATATCGCCGTCCATATCAAACCGGAGTATCGCAAGCTGTTGACCAGCGAGAGCGTGTTCTGGGCGGAAGGCGGCGCGCGCGTGCAGCTTAACGGCAGCGGCCTGACGGTACAGGCATCGCCGCTTAACCGTGCGCTGCGCGGCGCCATCAGCTTCGACAATATGAGCGGCGCGGCGAACGCCAAAGGCAGCAAGCGCACGCTTTATCCTTCCGAGACGGCGGCGCGCGCGGTCGGCAGCCAGATTACCCTGCATACTTACGACGCCAGCAAGCTGTCGGAAGGGATGCCGATTCGCTATCTGGGCATTAACATCGGCCAGGTGGAGTCCCTCTCTCTGAGTAAAGATAATAATCAGGTAGTCGCGAAGGCGGTGCTCTATCCAGAGTATGTACAGGACTTTGCGCGCACCGGCAGTCACTTCTCGGTAGTATCGCCAGAGATCTCGCCGGCTGGCGTTAATCATCTGGAGACGCTCCTGCAGCCCTACGTCAACGTCGACCCAGGCAAAGGGGGACCGGCGCGTATTTTCGAGCTGCAGGAGAGTACCATTACCGATTCACGCTACCTGAACGGGCTGACGATTTATGTCGACGCCGCCGAGGCGGGCTCGCTCTCTATCGGTACGCCGGTACTGTTCCGCGGCGTCGAGGTCGGCACCGTAACCGGCACTTCGCTGGGCAATATGGCGGACAGGGTGCAGATTGCGCTGCGCATCAGCAAAAAGTATCAACATCTGGTGCGCAACAACTCCGTGTTCTGGCTGGCGTCGGGCTATAACCTCGACTTCGGCCTGATTGGCGGCGTGGTGAAAACCGGCACCTTCCAGCAGTTTATTCGCGGCGGCATTCAGTTCGCCACGCCGCCGACGGTGCCGCTGGCGCCGCAGGCGGGCGCAGACAAGCACTTCCTGCTGCAGGATGAAGCGCCGAAAAACTGGCGCAGCTGGGGAACGGCTATCCCCGATCCGCGACAGTAAGCCGCCCGGCCATGCCTGCTGTTGCGGTGCGAGCGAGGGTTCAAGCCCCGCTCGCAAAGACGCATAACATGGTCTTGCTGCCAGCTCGTCCCACGCAGATACGCACCCTGGCCTTACGGTGCGTACCTGCGTTGTTCAAAACCGCTCTGCGTTTTCCCTGCCGCGGAGCGCCTGGTTTTTTGTTCCCTGCTGTCTGACTACCGGACCAGCGGCCTGGAGCGACGTCACCCTTTTCGTGCTACACTGCCGCCCCTGTTTTTGACCTCAACGTTTCAACTGGAAGCTGCCCGTGGCCGATCTTTTCCCCTCTGACTTTCTTGACCTGATGCGCGCCGCGCTGCCCGATGACGCCGAGCTGCAACGCTTTATCGCCATCAGCCAGCAACCGCTGCGTCGCACTATCCGCGTCAACACGCTCAAAATCAGCGTAGCGGATTTCCTCGCCCAGACGGCTGACTATGGCTGGCGGCTGACGCCGGTGCCCTGGTGCGCGGAAGGCTTCTGGATTGAGCGCGACGATGAGAGTCTGCCGCTGGGCAGCGTGGCGGAGCATCTGAGCGGGCTGTTTTACATTCAGGAAGCGAGCTCTATGCTGCCGGTCAGCGCGCTGTTTGACGCCGCGCCCGATGCGCTGAGGGTGATGGATATGGCGGCCGCGCCCGGCTCGAAAACCACGCAGATAGCGGCGCGCATGGGCAACCGCGGCGCCATCCTTGCCAACGAATTTTCGGCGAGCCGCGTCAAGGTGCTGCACGCCAATATCAGCCGCTGCGGCGTCAGCAATGTCGCCCTCACCCATTTTGACGCACGCGTCTTCGGCCCCGCCTTGCCGGAACAGTTTGACGCCGTGCTGCTGGATGCGCCCTGCTCGGGCGAAGGGGTGATCCGTAAAGACGCCGACGCGCTGAAAAACTGGTCGCTGAGCAGCACCGAGGCGATTGCTGCCACCCAACGCGATCTGATCGAAAGCGCCTTCCATGCGCTTAAACCGGGCGGTATCCTGGTCTATTCCACCTGCACGCTCAATCAGATAGAGAACCAGCAGGTGATCGCCTGGCTGCTGGCGCGCTATCCGCAGGCGGTAGAGGTCGTTCCGCTCGACGCGCTTTTCGCCGATGCCGCGCAGGCTTTAACGCCGGAAGGCTTTTTGCACGTGTTTCCGCAGCTGTTCGACAGCGAAGGCTTTTTCGTCGCGCGGCTGCGTAAAACCGCCTCGGTCGCGCCGCTGCCGCAGCCCGGCTACAGGCTGGGCAAGCTGCCCTTTACGCCAGTGAATAAAAAGATGGCGGCAGAGGTCGCTAACGCGGCGGCGTCGGTCGGCCTGCAATGGAGCGACGAACTGACGCTGTGGCAGCGCGATAAAGAGATCTGGCTGTTTCCAGAGGCAATTACGCCGCTGCTCGGCAGCGTTCGCTTCTCCCGTATCGGCCTGAAGCTGGCGGAAACCTTTGCACGAGGCTACCGCTGGCAGCATGAAGCGGTCATCGCGCTGGCGCAGCTGGATGCGCAACGGACATTTGAACTGTCTGCTGACGAGGCGCTGGAGTGGTATCGCGGACGGGATATCTTCCCGGAGACGCCGCCGCAGCGTGATGAAATGATTGTGACTTACCAGCAGCAGCCGCTCGGCCTGGCGAAACGCGTCGGCAGCCGCATTAAAAACAGCTACCCACGCGAGCTGGTTCGCGACGGTCGCCTGTTCCGCTGAGCCTTATTGCAGCTGCACCAGTGTCAGCCGGTTGCCGAACACCGCGCCGGTATCGATATAGCGCAGGTTGCCCGACTCCAGCGGACGCTGTAGCGGCGTATGGCCGAAGTAGAATTCATCCGCGCCGCCTATTTCCCCCGCCTCTTTTCCCGCATCGCCCGCCTGCAGCCGGGTGATGCGTTCGCGGTTCCACACCACTTTATGCCAGTCTAACGGCTGCTCCCAGGCGTAGCGCGCTGCCGGATAGTCCGCGTGCGCCACGATCACAATGCGATCCGCAAGCTGCAGATGCAGGATCAGCGGCAGAGTGGTTAGTCGTTTGAGCGCATGACGCGCCGAAATCAGCTTCGCTCCCTTGAGCTTATAGAACCACTCTCCGCCGTTCATCATCCAGTTCAGCCTGTCGTGACACTGTAACGCCTCAATCGCCATCTCTTCATGATTTCCGCGCACGCAGCGGAACCACGGCTGTTCTAACAACTCTAAACAGCCGGGACTGTCTGGCCCGCGATCGATGATATCGCCGACGGAAATCAGCAGGTCGCTCTGCTTGTCAAAACCGTTCTCCAGCAGCAATGCGTCAAGCTGACTGCGGCAGCCGTGCAGGTCGCCCACAACCCATATGTTTTGCCAGTTTTCACCATTGAGATACTGGTAGTGCATTTCGATCCCGCTTGTTAACCAGAGGTTTATTAAGTGCGGGTTAAAGTATAGCCGGTCACATCTTCAGGGAGGCGTGATGAATAGCCGGAAACAATTTATTAGCGTGTTAGTGCTGATCTTCGTCGGCAGTCTGCTCCTGCTGGAATCGCTGGCACGTCTCGTGCATCTGCTGTTTGTCGGCTGATCTGGCTGACGCGATGTTCGCTGCCTGCTACTCAGATTTTTCGTAATTTTTGCGCATAAAAGCGCCAGAGCGTGACGATTACTGTTCAGATATCAGGATGTTTCTGACAGACAAAACTGCGTTAGTGTGAGACCTCAGCCCGTCCACAATGTGGAGCAGATACACACAGCAAAGGAGGGATGGCTGATTACCTCCGTCAGGAGAATAAGAATGGTCGCTGAAACGCTTGATAACGTAACTTTTAACCTTGATTCTCTCGAAAACGCCGCATTAGAAATTTGTAAAACTAAAGGGATGCTGGGTATGCTGTTGGCGTCTGTCTCCGCCGACATTCAGCAATCCTATTTCCAGCTGTTACGCGAGTCCGGCTTCGATGATGAGCTGGTCTGGCTGCAACAGGTGCTTGATACAAAATAAGTGCTTCAGTTAACCCCGGCGCCCGTCGGGGTTTTTCATTTAAGCGCCGCTGAGGGGTTAAATTCATCGCGTTGCTCAATTCCGAAAAAAATATTTTTTGGACTCTGATTCAGGCTGGTACGGAGGGCGTTGCGGCAGGTTAAGGCGATACTTTATTTTCCCGTAAGAAAAGGACGTAAAGCAAAAAGGATGGCGGCTGGATAAGGTGACGTCCCTGTCAGGCCAAATATCGCACCGCACACATCTGTAATACGGTTCGCTACTGGATATATCGCGCTGAAATCAATCAGTGGCGCGCGCCCTTCCCTGGGCACGTTGCGATTAAGGTTTTAATGCAGGCGGTACGGTACCGGAAAGTTCCTGTTCGCTTTGCGCGCCGGAACCTGGACGGGCATGACCCAGCAGCGGCTCATCGCCCAGCAACTCAGGCTTCTCTTTAGCGGTAAACTGGGCTTTGCCGTCAAACGAAGGACCTTCGCACCAGCGACCTTTCGGCAACGGTTTATCCAGCGACGTATTAAGCACATAGTAAGAGTGTTCGCTGGCTTCTTCACTTTGCGGGAAGCTGTTAGGAATCGGCAACGAAGCGTTAAGCCCACCCATCTCTTCGATTACCGCCAGCCACTGCTGCTGGTGCATGGTGTCGCGCGCAATCAGGAAAGAGAGGAAATCTTTCATGCCGGTATCTTCGGTCAGATTGTACAGGCGGGTCGCCAGCACGCGGCCTGTCGCTTCGGCCGTCACGTTAGCCAGCATATCAGCCGCTACGTTGCCTGAGGCATAGATATGACTCATATCGAAAGGCACGCCGTTGGCGTTGACCGGCAGCGCCGCCAGACCCGATGAAAGGATATGACGCGGGTTCATGCCGCCCAGTACCGCGTTGACGACCGGATCTTTCGCCGACGCTTCCTGATAGGAGAGCGGTGCGCCTTCCAGGTTCAGCGCGACGGCATGCGCCAGCATTTCGATATGCGCCAGCTCTTCGGTCGCGGTAGAGATCAGCAGATCGCGAATACGCGCGTCGCCACGGGCGCCCATGGCCTGGAAGAAGTACTGCATCGCCACACGAATCTCCCCTTCCACTCCGCCAATCGCCTGTTGCAGCAGCATGGCAAATTCCGGATCCGGTTTATCGACGCGAACGGGATATTGAAGTTTTGAAGAATGGTGAAACATATTTATCTCCTGGCTTTTTTTCAAGAATAAGCCAGACAAGCCTGGAAGAGGTTTCACAAAAATGAAAGCGCGACCGTAATTTTTCGGACAAAATATAAGCGGCAGATCCCCCTGCCTCGTTAGAAATATTAAACACTTAGCGTCAAAAAAAAGTTATCGGCTATTTGGTGGCTGACGCAGCCCTGCTGCAAATAAGCATAATGTTTATAAGGTCAACCCACACTATTTTTTATCAACGCCATTTTTTAGCGTAGCGCTGGCAGAATCGCTTCTCTGTCTGCGACTTGCATAATCACCAATATTTTTTAGGCTTAATCAGTCACCACGAAATGATAAGGAGGAAATATGAACAGTGAATATAAACAGTGCCTGGAAGCCTGTTATGCCTGTGCCGCTGCCTGCGATAATTGCGCGGCGTCCTGTCTGCGTGAAGAAAATATTGAAATGATGCGGGGCTGCATTCAGCTCGATATGCAGTGCGCGGCGATTTGTCGCCTGGCCGCTCAGTTTATTGCGCAGCAGAGCGAATCAGCCGTTGCGCTCTGTCAGCTCTGTGCGGACGTTTGCCAGCAGTGCGCGGACGAGTGCGGTCAGCATCAGCACGATCACTGCCAGCACTGCGCGCAGGCCTGTCAGCGCTGCGCAGCGGCCTGTCGGAAGATGGCGGCGTAAAAGGGGTGTCTGAGGCCAAATATTAAAGCAGGCGCATCAGCCAGCCCGCAAGGCGGGCTGGAGGCAGGCTAAAGCTTGTCTTTTTCCTGGGGTTCAGAGCCAGTCAGGTGAGAAACGCCGCTGATATGAGCGAGCCCATCCTGGTCGATTTCGTTATCTGCTTTATCAACCGCTCTGGATATGGTCAGCAACTCCTGGAATTCATGCAGCAGAATGGCGGCATCTGACTTCAGCATTTCATCAGAATCGGCCGATTCAATCACGGTATTGATCGCCTTGTTTGCGCTATCAATCATCTCGGTTACGCCGCCCTGCCTGCTGACGGCTAACACCAGCGCGCTGATCAGCAGCGATTGCGCTTCGACGCGCGCGGTGAGCTGCTTCGTTTCCGCATCGATTTTTGATATTTTAGCGAGCATGCTCAGCACAACATTTTTCATAACGGCCTCCCTGTAAAACAGGGATCTTACCTTGCCGCCCGTCTCCAGCAAGATGAAAAGTCTTAAATAGTCGCTCTGCCTGTAAACGTTTCAGCATGATTTTTTAAAAGGAGCGGCTAATGTGCTGTTACAGCGCATAAAAAAACCCCGACATAGAATGCCGGGGTTGGTGGCTTAAACAGACTCTAAAATATTCTGTTTATTAAGACTTGCGTCCGCCGCTATGGCTATTCTGGCCACCTTTTTTACCTGCTTCTGAAGCTTTTTCACGGTCGTTAGCGAAATTACCGCCACTGTGCTGACCGCCTTTTTTACCTGCTTCTGAAGCTTTTTCAGGGTTCTCTGCAAAATTACCTGAACCACCACGATGCTCGGCCATAATATCCTCCTGGACATATTGTCATTCAGTAAATGGCAACCGGCATAAATCTGTTACGCCAGCCGTATTTCGTGTTGCATGATTAATACTAGACGACCAGCCTGTATCTGCAAGGCTATTTCACGCCAGAAAACCCATTTATTTATTAGCGAAGCGATAATTTAAAATCGCATATTACAGCGAAGCGCAGGGTAATAACTTTATCTTCAGCAACTTACCTGAAACAGGGCAATAAGCTTAACCGGCGCGCTGTTAATATATTTTTACTAACGTCAAAGAAATAACATAAAAAGAAAGGTGGCTGAGACAGAAAAGTAATATTCGTCTCCCGCTTCAGGATTTAGTTGCTGCTGAAGCAGGCAGATTATCGCCAGAAGAGGTCACGCTTATGCCTGGCGCGGTAAAGTAAAAGAGGTGTGTTACGTGATGGCTGCATCGACACAAAACAGGGGTGTTCGCTGATTCAGAAAAGAGACTCGGCTGGTCGGGATATAAGACGCCTCAGGAAAGGGTCAGATAACGGGATGCACCGTCTAAATTCATGGCGCAAAAAAAGACCGAACACGATTCCTGTATTCGGTCCAGGGAAATGGCTCTTGTAGAGCCGTGCGCTAAAAGTTGGCATTAATGCAGGCGATTTCGCCTTGCCAGTTAAGATTAGACCACGCCTTTGGAAATGCCAGCGAACAGCCGGGCAGAGGGGATCCGCAGGATCAGAGTGTGATCCTGGCGGCAGAATCATCGAAAGAAGGCGCGAATGAGCGTCGCGCCCCGGTCAGGATTATTTATCGCACAGCGCCTGTGTACGCTCGATAATCGGCTGCAGGCTCATCATCTGGCCTGGATGCGCCTTGTCTTCCGCCTGGATTACAGAGATGGGCTGCGCCTTCACCTGGCCTGCCTGCACGCGGGCTTCGGCTTTATCATTGAGCGGATACTGCATCAGCGTGCTGGGATTAATGGCGAACAGCGAGCCATCTTTTTCGCAGGTTAACATCACCTCTTCACGGCTAAAGGGCCATGCCGCCTTACCCACCTCAAAACGGCTGACGGTAATAATCTCCGCCGCCAGCGCCTGGCCACAGAGAGATAATAACAGCATTGCGGGGATCACTTTCTTCAGCAAAATAGCCTACCTTTTTACTCAGTCAAAACGGGTCAAACTCAGGCTGGTGACAGCGTGGCGAAGACGCTGACCAGGCCAACCACTGCGCATGCCAGCAGCAGTTCAAGCTGCGTCATACGAATAAATTTATGTTGCGCGCCCTTCCCCGCGCGGCGAAAACGCGGCACCAGCACGTAACGGTTGAGCAGCGCAATAGCGACCATAAGGGCCACCAGCGTCACCTTAACAACTAACAGTTCGCTGTAAAGGCCGCCATGCCACTGGCGAGGCCAGCCGACGATCAGCAGCGTATTCACCACGCCAGTGAGCAGCGTCGCGGCGACCGCCAGATGTCCGTAACGCGAAAAGCGCATCATGGTGCGAATGGCGTCGCTGCGCCGATCGATCTGCCGCGCCTCGCGCATCAGAATAAGCAGCGGCAACAGGCCGCCCGTCCAGAAGGCGGCGCCGATGAGATGCAGGGCATGATTAGCCTGCTGCAGCGCGCCCACAGCGCCTTCGCGCATCGCCGCATGTCCGGTCAACGCCATACAGCCCAGCTGCAACAGCGCGCCCACCAGCCACGCCTGCTGCCGTCGTTCATTACGCAGCAGACTCGCCAGCAGCGTTGCCGCGGCCAGCGCTATCTCCCACTGCCAAACCGCACCAAAGCGCGTGCTCAGCACCGCACGCCAGATCAGAGCGTCGCTCAGATTGCGCCAGTCGCCGCTCATCAACGCCAGCTGGGTTGCCAGCATCAGCAGTCCGCTGAGCAGCGCCAGCCAGACGCACCCGCGCATTATGGCATCGAGACGCTGCGCCAGCGCGCGACGATAGCGTACCGGCGCTAACAGCGCGGTGTAAAATGCGCTGCCTGCCAGCAGTATCACGGCGGCAAAATGCAGCACACGCAGCAGGATCCACAGCAAAGTCACTGATTACTTCACGCTAAAGCGGTAGCTGCCCTGGGTTTTATGTCCGTCAACCGACAGTACGTGCCAGTTAACCTGGTAATCGCCTGTGGCCAGCGGCGCCTTCAGCGGAACGATCAGCCGATTGTGCTGCTTCGCATCCAGCTGCGCTTTCTCGCTGGCGATCGTTTTTTTACCGGCATCCAGCAGCGTTACGCCGCTAAAAGCGGGTTCCACATCTTCGGTAAAGCTGAGGGTCAGCGCCTGCGGCGCGGCGGCGATAACAGCGTTATCGGCCGGTTGGGACGATTTCAGGTGAGCATGCGCCAGCACCGACTGGCTGAACAGCAGCAGCGAGACGGCAGCGCCTGTTAAGAGGGTTCTTTTCTGCATGGGATCATCCTTTTAGCCATCGCATCAGCGGCAAACGTGGGCAAGGATACGCCGTGGCTTTTAAGGTGTCGAGGGCCAGCGATGCTATCCTTTGCCCTTGATTCAGAGCGGGATAAGCATTATTTTTGCCCCCTGTCTTCAGGAGATCACCATGAGTCAAAACCTCGCCCTGCTTTCTCAGGAAGAGAAAGATAAAGTCAATGTTGAACTGGCCGCAGCGGGCGTGGCGTTCAAAGAGCGCTACAACATGCCGGTAGTGGCTGAAATGGTTGAAAACGAGCAGCCTGCGGCGCTTCGCGACTGGTTTCGCCAGCGACTGATGCACTATCGCCAGGCGTCGCTGAACTTTTCGCGCCTGCCCTACGAACCCAAACTGAAGTAATTCATGCTACGCGTAATTGATACCGAAACCTGCGGTCTACAGGGTGGCGTGGTGGAAGTGGCGTCGGTCGATGTGATTGACGGCCAGATCGTCAACCCGATGAGCGATCTGATCCTGCCTGACCGCCCAATCAGCCGTCAGGCGATGGCCGTCCACCGCATTACCGAAGCGATGGTGGTTGGCAAACCCACCATCGAAGAGGCGATTGGCCGCTATCACGGCAGCGCTTTCTATGTTGCGCATAACGCCAGCTTCGATCGCCGCATGCTGCCGGAAATGCACGGCGACTGGATCTGCACCATGATGCTGTCGCGCCAGCTCTGGCCTGGCATTAAGTACGGCAATCAGGCGCTGCGCCACAGCCTGAAGCTGGAGGTATCGCCCCCCGCCGATCTGCATGCCCACCGCGCGCTTTACGACTGTTACGTTACCGCCGCGCTGTTGATCCGTATTATGGAGACCTCCGGCTGGGATGCGTCGCAGATGGCGCAGCGCTGCCAGCCCGCCAGCGTGGCGGGCGACGTGCTGCCCTTCGGCAAGTATCGTGGTCAAAGCGTCGCCGCCATTGCGCGCAAAGATCCACGCTATCTGCGCTGGGTGCTGGAGAACGTGCGCGATTTGCGCCCGCCGCTGCGGCAGGCGCTGCGTCGATACCTGAGCGACGATCAGTAATCGCGCTGCGGCGGCAGGCTGCCCTGCGCCAGCGCGATCAGGAAAGTCAGCTCCAGCGCAATTCCCTCATAGGATTTATAACGTCCTGACTTGCCGCCGTGACCGGCATCCATATCCGTACAGAGCATCAGCAGATTATTGTCGGTCTTCAGCGCGCGCAGTTTCGCCACCCATTTCGCTGGCTCCCAGTATTGCACCTGAGAATCATGCAGCCCGGTGGTCACCAGCATATGCGGATAGGCTTTCGCCTCGACATTGTCGTAGGGGCTGTACTGACGAATATAGCCATAGTAATCGGCGTCGTTAGGGTTGCCCCACTCATCATATTCGCCCGTGGTAAGCGGGATCGACTCATCCAGCATCGTCGTGACCACATCGACAAAGGGCACCTGCGCCACCACGCCGTGAAAGAGTTCCGGCGCCATATTGATTACGGCACCCATCAGCAGGCCGCCCGCGCTGCCGCCCATAGCATAGAGCTGCTCAGGCTGACCAAAGCCCTTTTTCACCAGCGCCTGCGTGACGTCGATAAAGTCGGTAAAGCTGTTCATCTTATTGAACAGGCGGCCGCCGTCATACCAGCGCTGTCCCAGCTCGCCGCCGCCGCGCACGTTGACCAGCGCGTAGACGAAACCGCGATCGAGCAGGCTAAGGCGGCTGACGCTGAAGTCCGCCTCCATATTGCTGCCATAGGCACCGTAGCCATAGACCAGCATCGGGTTCTTGCCGGGCTGGTAGTGCCTGCGGTGATAGACCAGCGACACCGGCACTTCGGTGCCGTCGCGCGCCGTAATCCAGTGATGCTCGCTTTTGTAGTTGTCCGGGTCGAAATTACCAATCGTGCTCTGCTTGAGGATGCGCCGTTCGCCGGTATCCATATCCAGCTCAAACAGCGTGGTCGGCGTAGTCATCGAGCCGTAGCCATAGCGCAGCTTGCTGGTTTCCGGCGAAGGATTGAACGCCAGCCAGGTGACATAGGTGGGATCGTCAAAGGCGATGCCGGTCACTTCCCCGGTTTCCCAGTGAACCTGACGCAGGCTGGTGAGGCCGCGCTGGCGCTCCTCTACTACCAGCCAGTCGCGGAACAGCTGGAAGTCTTCCATCACGACATGATCGCGCGGCTTGATCAGGGTTTCCCAGCGCGACTCATCCAGCCAGCGCGTACGGTAAAGCCCGAAATTCTCGCCGTCCCGGTTCGATCGGATATAAAACTGATGCTGATAGTGATCCAGACTGTACTCATGATCTTTACGGCGCGGCAAAAATATCTGCGGCGTGGCGTCCGGGAAACCGGCGTCGATCAGCTGGATCTCGCTGGTGTTGGTGCTGAACAGCGCGATCAGAATGAAATGTTCAGACGTGGTTTTATGCACGCTGAGATGATAGGTATCATCCTTTTCTTCATAGACCAGCTGGTCGTCGCTTTGCGGCGTGCCAAGTTCATGTCGCCAGACCTGATAAGGCAGCAGCGTTTGCTCATGCTTGCGCACGTAGTAGAGCGTGCGCGAATCATTCGCCCAGGCGAAGCTGGACGAGGCGTTGTTTAATACCTCGGGATACCAGCTCCCTTTCTCAAGGCAGCGAAAACGGATGCCGTATTGCCGCCGGGAGAGAAAGTCTTCCGCCAGCGCCATCACCTTATTGTCAGGACTGATATTGAGCGAGCCCATGGTGTAGAACTCGCTGTGCGAGGCGCGCTGGTTAGCGTCCAGCAGCAGCGTCCACTCATCGGTCTCGGCGCTTTCGGCGGGTTGGCGGTAATACGCGGCATACTCGTTGCCGCTCTCATAGCGACTCTGATAGCGATAGCCGTTGTGCACATAGGGAACCGAATGGTCCTGCGGCGGCAGGCGATCGACAATCTCTTTTAAAATGCGGTTCTGTAACGGCTGCTGGGTCGCCATAATCTGCTTGCCGTAGTTATTTTCGGCACGCAAATAGTCCAGCACCTCTTCATTATCGCGCTTGTCGTCGCGCAGCCAGTAATAATCATCCACGCGCGTATCGCCATGGAGCGTCATTTCATGAGGAATTTTTTTTGCGATGGGGGCCTGCATGCTCCGTCTCCCTGTTATTAATACTCTTTAAGGGTGGCATCAGGTGGCGGGGAAGCCAAATTTTTGTGCGTAACGCGTTGTTATTGCGGCCGCGCAAGGCGGCCGCAGGTGGCTTATTCCGCTGCGATCTGCGCTTTTTTCGTCTGCAAATCCTTTTCAATGCCGTCACGCACGTCCTGCGGAATCTTCAACGCGTCGCCCAGCGCGGTGAGGTAGCTGCGCTCCATAAAGTGATCGATATCGATAGCGGCGCAGCTGAGGAAATAGAGTTCCAGCGCTTCATCCTCATTTTTGACGTCGGCCGCCAGCCAGGCGGGATCGAGCGGTCGGTTAATGGCCTGCTGGATCAGCGTTTCCGCCGCCTGACCGTAGCCCGATTCATGAATAGTACGCTCTATGGCGGCACGCTCGCGATCGTCGATATGGCCGTCGCTTTTGGCGGCGAACACCAGCGCCGTGACCAGACGTTCGGCGCGCTGATCCGCCGGGGTCTGCAGCTCGCCGAAACCGGCTTCATGCTGGTGCGTATCGCGCACGCGCTGTTTATATTTGTTCCACAGCATCGCGCCTGCCGCTGCGCCGCCGCCGATAATCAGCGCTTTGCCGCCATACTCGGTTAACAGCTTACGTGATTTTTTGCTGGCGATAAGCAAGCCTGCCAGCCCGCCCAGTGCGCCGGGCGCCAGCATCTCGTTTAATCTTCCGCCGCCGCCGCTGTGATCCTTTTTCGTCAGCAGCGACTGTAGCTGTTGCAACAGGTTGTTCATTATTCTCTCCTTCGTAGCGACAAGGACTCTACTCTGCACCACCGGGCGTCAGTAAACGTCAAGGTGAGAAAAGAGAGGCAAAGCGCCAGAAGATGAGAAAGCAAACGTTTTCGTTTATACTGCGCGCGCGTTTTGACTCACAGGTGAAATTATGACGACTCTTGGAACTGCGCTGCGTCCCGCTGCGACGCGTGTCATGCTGTTAGGCTCGGGTGAGCTGGGTAAAGAAGTTGCGCTGGAGTGCCAGCGACTGGGTGTGGAAGTGATCGCCGTAGACCGCTATGCCGATGCGCCCGCAATGCATGTGGCGCACCGCAGCCACGTAGTGAACATGCTTGACGGCGAGGCGCTGGCCGCGCTTATCGCGCAGGAAAAGCCCGACTATGTGGTGCCGGAAATCGAAGCGATCGCGACGGATAAGCTGATTGAACTGGAGCAGCAGGGCCAGCGCGTGGTGCCTACCGCGCGCGCCGCGCGCCTGACCATGAACCGTGAAGGCATCCGTCGTCTGGCGGCGGAAGAGCTGGGGCTGCCCACCTCCAGCTATCGTTTCGCCGACAGCAAGGCCAGTTTCGAAGCGGCGGCGGCGGAGATCGGCTTTCCCTGTATCGTCAAGCCGGTGATGAGCTCCTCAGGCAAAGGCCAGAGCTTTATTCGCGAAGCCAGCCAGCTCGACCACGCCTGGGAATATGCGCAGCAAGGCGGACGCGCAGGCGCAGGCCGTGTGATTGTCGAAGGGGTCGTCAAATTCGATTTCGAGATTACGCTGCTTACCGTGAGCGCGGTTGATGGCCTTCACTTCTGCGCGCCCATCGGCCATCGTCAGGAAGATGGCGACTATCGCGAATCCTGGCAGCCCCAGCAGATGAGCGACGTGGCGCTGCAGCGCGCACAGGCGATCGCCGGCGAAGTGGTGAAGGCGCTGGGCGGCTACGGCCTGTTTGGCGTCGAGCTGTTTGTCTGCGGCGACGAGGTGATCTTTAGCGAAGTGTCGCCGCGCCCGCACGATACCGGCATGGTCACGCTGATTTCGCAGGATCTCTCCGAGTTCGCCCTGCACGTACGCGCTTTTCTCGGTCTGCCAATCGGCGGTATTCGCCAGTACGGCCCGTCGGCGTCGGCGGTGATCCTGCCGCAGCTGCACAGCCAGAACCTGAAGTTCGTTAACGTAGAAGCGGCACTGGGCGCGGGACTGCAGCTGCGCCTGTTCGGTAAGCCGGAAATCGCTGGTTCGCGCCGTCTTGGCGTCGCTCTGGCGAGCGGTGAAAATATTGATGACGCCGTCGCGCGCGCTATCGCCAGCGCGGCGGCGGTCAAGGTCGAAGGCTAATCATCACGCGGTGAGCGCCCTGCTCACCGCCAGTAATTATTTCGCGCCTTCCACCGCTTCACGGGCCAGACGCGTAATACGATCCCAGTCGCCCGTCTCCAGCGCGTCGTTTGGCACCAGCCAGGAGCCGCCAATACAGAGCACGCTTTTCAGCGCCAGATAGTCGCGATAGTTGGCGGGCGAAATGCCGCCGGTCGGACAGAAGCGCACCTGCGGGAAGGGACCGCCGATCGCCTGCAGCGCCTTAACGCCGCCGTTCGCTTCCGCCGGAAAGAATTTAAATTCGCGCAGGCCGTAATCCATGCCGGTCATCAGTTCGGAAACGGTGCTGATACCCGGAATAAGCGGCACCGGACCTTCTACCGCGGCCTTAAGCAACGACTCAGTGACGCCAGGGCTGATAACGAACTGCGCGCCTGCTTCGGTCACTTCCTGCAGCTGCTGTGTGTTGATAACGGTTCCTGCGCCAACGATCGCCTCCGGCACCTCTTTAATCATCAGGCGCAGCGCATCCATCGCCACCGGCGTACGCAGCGTCACTTCCAGCACGCGAACGCCGCCCGCCACCAGCGCTTTCGCCATCGGCACCGCATGTTCCAGCTTGTTCACTACGATCACCGGCACCACAGGTCCAGTGGTCAGAATCTTTTCAGCACTCGTCTTCCAGTTCTTCATCGGTTCCCCTTGCTTATCCATACCGGCGCCTGCCGTGTGCCGCGCCATCAATGCGTCACTACCATACAGGATCGCCTTCCACATCGTCTATCCGCCCTGGATAATTTTTGAAACTGCGGTTCACTTTCCTGCGTACAGGTAAAAAAAAGCCCGCACGCGGCGGGCTGATGTCAGGATTATTCGAACTCGTTCCACGAGCGGCCGTCGCGCGTGATCATCGCCACAGACGCCACCGGCCCCCATGTCCCGGCCTGATAAGGCTTGGAGGAGTCGCCGTCGGCGGCCCAGGCCTCGATAATAGAGTCGACGTAGGTCCATGCCGCTTCTACCTCGTCGCGGCGCACAAACAGCGCCTGGATACCGCGCATGCTCTCCAGCAGCAGACGTTCATAAGCGTCCGCCAGATGCGACTGATTGAACGTCTCGGAGTAGCTCAGATCCAGCTTGGTGGTCTGCAGTTTATGCTTGTGATCCAGACCCGGCACTTTGTTCAGGATCTCGATATCGACGCCCTCGTCCGGCTGCAGACGAATAGTGAGCTTGTTCTGCGGCAGCTCGGAGTAGGAATCCTTGAACAGGTTCATCTCCGGGTTTTTAAAGTAGACCACCACTTCAGAACATTTGGTCGGCAGACGCTTGCCGGTACGCAGATAGAACGGAACGCCCGCCCAGCGCCAGTTGTCGATATCAACGCGGATGGCGACGAAGGTTTCCGTTGAGCTGGATTTATTGGCGCCCTCTTCTTCCAGATAGCCCGGCACTTTTTTACCCTGCACGAAGCCAGCGGTGTACTGGCCGCGTACCGTTTTATCGCGCACGTTAGTCTGATCGATACGGCGCAGCGAGCGCAGCACTTTAACTTTCTCGTCGCGAATCGCGTCGGCGCTGAGATCGGACGGCGGTGCCATGGCGATCATGGTGAGCACCTGCAGCAGGTGGTTCTGAATCATGTCGCGCATCTGGCCAGCCTGATCGAAGTAGCCCCAGCGTCCTTCGATACCGACCTCTTCGGCCACGGTGATCTGCACGTGATCGATCGTGCGGTTATCCCAGTTATTGACGAAGATAGAGTTAGCGAAGCGCAGCGCCAGCAGGTTCAGCACCGTTTCCTTGCCAAGATAGTGGTCGATACGGAATACCTGGCTCTCGTCAAAGAACTCGCCTACCGCGTCGTTGATCTCTTTTGAGGTTTCCAGAGAGGTGCCGAGCGGCTTCTCCATCACCACACGAGCCGGTTTGGCGTTCAGCTTCGCTGAACCCAGCCCCTTACAGATAGCGCCGAAGGTGCTTGGCGGCATCGCAAAATAGTTAATGGTGGTGCGTTTTGCCTGATCGAGCATTTTGCCCAGTTTGGGGAAATGGGAGGTATCGTTGACGTCGAGGTTGCAGAAGTCGAGACGACCGCTGAGCTTGTCCCACAGCGCTTCGTCAATCTTCTCCTTCATAAAGGTTTCCAGCGCTTCACGCACCACTTTGGTATAGGCTGCTTTGTCCCAGTCGGCGCGTCCCACGCCGATGATGCGGGTTTCCTCGTGGATCTGTCCCGCTTTTTCCAGCTGATACAGTGAAGGCAACAGTTTCCGGCGCGCAAGATCGCCTTTGGCACCGAATATCACCAGATCGCATGCCTGGGCTGTTTGTGTTACCGCCATTTTCCTCTCCTCATTGCAGGATGATCCCGTTGGCGTTTGCATCCTCATCCATCGGGTCCGTGTTGTAATTTTCTTTCAGCACAATGTACTTATTTCAGGGGGTCAGGTAAACCTGACTCTATGCTGGTCCGCAGAGTTAACTCTGGACGGAATAAGGCGTGCCGATGTGATACTGCGTGCGCTTTTACCCACTGTAGCGTTGCGGCCGATGTCCGGCAAAATCGAATCCGGTTCAAATTATGACAAAAATTTTCAGTATCGGCTTACCCATACTTGCGCGTGGTCATGGTGAACGCGGTATATTCACGCTTTTATGCCCCCTCTGCCAGCCATTGCTGGCATCGATAAAAGCGATAACGGTCATCGGGTTATGAACATTCAGGAAAAAATCGAGGCGCAGCTGGCGACGCTCAGCAAGTCGGAACGTAAGGTCGCCGCGCAGATCCTCGCCGCTCCGCAGGAAGCGATACACTCCAGCATTGCCCGCCTGGCGCGAGCCGCTGACGTCAGCGAACCGACCGTTAATCGCTTTTGCCGTCGGCTTGGTACTCGCGGCTTCCCCGATTTTAAACTGCAGCTGGCGCAGAGCCTGGCGAAAGGACTGAGCTGGGTCAGCCGCGACGTGGATGAAGATGACGATACCGCGGGTTACAGCCATAAAATTTTCGACTCGGCGCTGGCCGGTCTGCAACGCGTACGTAACCAGCTCGATCTCGCCGTGGTGCAGCAGTCGGTAGCGGCCCTGTCGCAGGCGCAAAAAGTGGCGTTCTTTGGTCTGGGCGCCTCGGCGGTGGTGGCGCACGACGCCTTTAATAAGTTTCTGCGTTTTAATCTGCCGGTCGTCTGGTCTGAGGATATTGTGATCCAGCGCATGAGTTGTATAAATAGTCGTTCAGACGACGTTTTTGTTTTAATTTCACATACTGGCCGCACGAAAAATATGGTAGAACTGGCTCGCCTTGCCGGTGTAAACGGTTCCACTGTGATAGCCATCACTTCTCCCGCGTCCCCGCTTGCCGAGGTCGCCACGCTGGCGTTAACGCTTGATGTTCCGGAAGATACCGATGTCTATCTGCCGATGGTTTCCCGCCTGGCGCAGCTCACCGCTATCGACGTGCTGGCGACCGGATTTATTCTCGAGCGCGGCGGCGCGTTTCGTGAAAACCTGAAACGAGTGAAAGAGGCCTTAAAAGATTCGCGTTTCGATAAGCCCGACACCATGGAAAACGCAGCGAAACAAAAAAATTAACATCACATTTACAATGTGAGTCGTATCACAGGCTCTCCTTCAGTTAGAATAATCATCACGCCCTGTCCACTTTAGGGGATACGCAAATTTGTCAACGGAGTCCTTCATGTCAAGACGTCTCAGAAGAACCAAGATCGTTACAACCCTCGGCCCGGCCACAGACCGCGATAATAATCTGGAAAAAATCATCGCCGCAGGCGCAAACGTTGTTCGACTCAACTTCTCTCACGGCACCCCGGAAGATCATCAGCTGCGCGCCAATAAAGTGCGCGAAATCGCCGCGAAGCTGGGTCGTCACGTCGCGATTCTGGGCGATCTGCAGGGCCCGAAAATTCGTGTCTCGACCTTTAAAGAGGGCAAAGTGTTCCTCAACGTGGGCGACCGTTTCCTGCTGGACGCCAGCCTGAGCAAAGGCGAAGGCGATAAAGAGAAAGTCGGCATCGACTATAAAGGCCTGCCAGAAGATGTGGTGCCAGGGGACATTCTGCTGCTCGACGATGGACGCGTGCAGCTGAAGGTGCTGGAAGTCCAGGGCATGAAGGTATTCACCGAAGTCACCGTCGGCGGCCCGCTCTCCAACAACAAAGGCATTAACAAGCTCGGCGGCGGCCTGTCAGCTGAAGCGCTGACCGAAAAAGATAAAGCGGACATTATTACCGCCGCGAAGATCGGCGTCGATTACCTGGCGGTCTCTTTCCCGCGCAGCGGCGAAGATATGAACTATGCGCGTCGTCTGGCGCGCGAGGCGGGCTGTGAAGCGCAGCTGGTCGCGAAAGTCGAACGTGCCGAAGCGGTCGCGACGCAGGAAGCGATGGACGATATTATTCTCGCCTCCGATGTGGTGATGGTGGCGCGTGGCGACCTGGGCGTCGAAATCGGCGATCCCGAACTGGTTGGCATTCAGAAGGCGCTTATTCGCCGCGCGCGTCAGCTGAACCGCACCATCATCACCGCCACGCAGATGATGGAGTCGATGATCACCAATCCGATGCCTACACGCGCCGAAGTGATGGACGTCGCTAACGCCGTACTCGATGGTACCGACGCCGTTATGCTGTCAGCGGAAACCGCCGCTGGTCAGTACCCCGCTGAGACCGTTTCCGCCATGGCGAAAGTGTGTCTGGGCGCGGAAAAGATCCCCAGCGTGAACGTATCCAAGCATCGTTTGGAAGTGACCTTCGACAATATCGAAGAAGCGATTGCGATGTCGGCTATGTATGCGGCTAACCACCTGCAGGGCGTGACCGCTATTATCACTATGACCGAGTCAGGCCGCACGCCGCTGATGACGTCGCGTATTACTTCCGGCCTGCCGATTTTCGCTATGTCGCGCCATGAGCGCACCCTGAACCTTACGGCACTCTATCGTGGCGTGACGCCGGTGTTATTTGACAGCGATAATGATGGCGTGGTGGCTGCACACGATGCGGTCAATCTGCTGCGCGATAAAGGCTTTCTCGTCTCGGGCGATCTGGTCATTGTGACGCAGGGCGACGTTATGGGCGCGACCGGCACCACCAATACCAGCCGGGTGCTGCGCGTAGACTAACGCGCGTCCAGCCGCTGTTCTGAAGCTGTAAACAACGCGACCGCCTGGCGGTCGCGTTTTATTTTTCTAAAAGGAGTCTGGATGCCGCGCTATCAACCCGTCAGCAAACTCACGGCAGGCCTGCTGCTGTTTCCGCTGGCGCTGGTGCTGTTTGAATTCGCCACCTATATCGCTCACGACATGATCCAGCCCGGTATGCTGCTGGTCACCCAGGAGTTCGCCGTCGGCCCGGAGTGGGTGTCGACATCGCTGACCGCCTACCTGCTTGGCGGCGTGGTGCTGCAGTGGCTGCTTGGTCCGCTCTCCGATAAATATGGCCGTCGCCCGGTGATGCTGGGCGGCATTCTCTTTTTCATTGTGGCCTGCGTATTGACCACCTGGGTCGGTTCCATCAGAGAATTTGTCGCGCTGCGCTTTATTCAGGGCATTAGCCTCTGCTTTATTGGCGCGGTCAGCTATGCGGCGATTCAGGAAGCCTTTGACGAGGCGCTGGCGGTACGCGTTATGGCGCTGATGGCGAACGTCGCGCTGCTGGCGCCGCTGGCTGGCCCGCTGGCGGGCGCCGCATGGCTGACGGCAGCGAGCTGGCGCAGTATGTTCTGGCTGTTCGCCCTGCTCAGCGCCCTCGCCTTTATTATTCTGTGGCGCGTAATGCCTGAGACCGCGGGCGACCGCAGCCACTCGATAGCGCTGCCGCAGCTGGCGCGCACCTATCGCCAGCTGGCGCGCGACCGGATGGTGATGCTGGGCTCTTTCGCCATCGGGCTGGTGTTTATCCCCATTCTGACCTGGGTGGCGCTCTCGCCGGTGATCCTGATGCATGAGGAGCATCTGTCGCGTATGCACTATGCCCTGCTGCAGCTGCCGGTGTTTCTGGCGATGATTGCCGGGAATATTACGCTGGGCAAGCTGGCCGGGCGCGTTCCCATTGAGCAGCCGGTGAAGTTCGCCGCCTGGCCGATTCTCGCTGGGCTGGGCATCGCGCTGCTGGCGAACCTGCTGAACAGCCACAGCTACCTGTTTCTGACCGCCGGACTGAGTCTGTACGCCTTTGGCGCGGGGATGGTTAACGCCGGGCTTTATCGCCTGACGCTCTACGCCAGCGACGCGGGCAAAGGCAGCGTTGCGGCCATGCTGGGGATGATCAGCATCCTGACGCTGGCGATCGGTATTGAGCTGGCGAAAAGCGGGTATTTTAACGGCGGGACGCCCTGGTTTAGCCTGATCAATTTCATCAGCGGCGTGCTCTGGTTTGTGCTGGTGACGCTGTTTCTACGCGAGCGCAAGCGGCGCGCGCAGGTAGTGGAAGTTTAGGTTACAGTGCGAATGCGAGTAGCATGGTTCGATCGCAAAGTCGCTCAAGGCATCCATGCTCGCTCGGCCCGCGACATCCCTGTCGCGGGACGCTTTGCTCTTCGACCCATGCTACTCACATAGCAAGCTGCTCAGCCGTCTGCCGTTGCGGCCTTTCTTCTATTTTCTTGGATAGAGCTCTTTGCGCTTATAGGGCTCGATATCGCCCTCTTTACGCGTCTTCAGCAGCTTTAAGATCCAGGTGTACTGCTCTGGATGAGGGCGAACGAAGACTTCAACCTCTTCGTTCATACGGCGCGCCAGCGTGTTGTCGTCCGCTTCCAGCAGGTCGTCCATCGGCGGACGCACATAGATTTCCAGCCGGTGCGTCTTACTGTTATAAACCGGAAACAGCGGCACCACGCGCGCGCGGCACACCTTCATCAGACGGCCAAGCGCGGGCAGCGTCGCTTTGTAGGTGGCGAAGAAGTCGACAAACTCGCTGTGTTCGGCGCCGTGATCCTGATCGGGCAGGTAATAGCCCCAGTAGCCCTGGCGCACAGAGCTAATAAAAGGTTTGATGCCGTCGTTGCGGGCATGCATACGGCCACCGAAACGACGCCGCACCCGGTTCCAGACGTAATCGAGCAGCGGATCGCTCTGGTTATGAAACATCGCCGCCATCATCTGCCCTTCCGAGGCGAGCAGCATAGCGGGAATATCCACTGCCCAGCCGTGGGGCACGAGGAAAATAACGTTCTGCTTTTCCGCCTGCAGCTGGTCAATGATTTCACGGCCGTGCCAGTCGACGCGCTGGCGGATCCGCGCCGGATCGCGCATGCCCAGTTCCGCCATCATCGCCATTGCCTGCGGCGCGGTGGCGAACATCTCATCGACAATATCGCTGCGTTCCGCTTCGCTCAGCTCCGGCAGACAGTAGTAAAGATTGATCAGCGCGCGACGACGGGCACCCTTAGCCAGTTTACCCGCCATTTTTCCCAGCCTGCCGAGCAGCGGATCGCGCACCTTCGCCGGTAGCATCGCCATGCCCGCCAGCGCGCCGATTGCCAGCCAGCCGCCCCAGTATTTCGGTTTCAGGAAAGAACGTTCAAAAACGGGAATAAACTCAATATTCTTTTTTTTTGGGGTTTCCATGCACTCGCCTCAATCAATGACGCGCTAATGATAGTGGCGACAGGTAAATTTGCAATCCCCGATGCGGAATGGAAAAACCGACGCGTTATGCGTCGGTCTTATGGCGTAGCGTTGCGAGCGGATTACTCAAGGCGCAACAGCGGCAGATTGGTTTTCACCTGCGCCAGATAATCGCTGCGCTCTTTGCCGGTCAGGCCTTCCATACGCGGCAGTTTCGCCGTCAGCGGATTGACCGCCTGGTTATTGATCCAGATTTCAAAATGGAGATGCGGTCCGGTAGAGCGGCCGGTATTACCCGACAGCGCGATACGATCGCCGCGCTTTACCTTCTCGCCCGGCTGCACCAGCACCTTTTTCAGGTGCATATAGCGCGTCATATACTGACGGCCGTGGCGAATAGCCACATAATTGCCTGCCGCGCCGCCGTTTTTCGCCATTACCACCTCTCCGTCGCCGACCGCCAGCACCGGCGTGCCGACCGGCAGCGCGAAGTCCACGCCTTTATGCGGCGCGATACGGCCCGTCACCGGATTAAGGCGACGCGGGTTGAAGTTAGAGGAGACGCGATACTGCTTCACGGTTGGAAAGCGCATAAAGCCGCGCGTCAGACCGGAACCGTTGCGATCGTAGAACTTGCCATCTTCGGCGCGGAAAGCGTAGTAGTCTTTGTCGCCGGAGCGCAGGCGCACCCCAAGCAGCTGGCTCTGCGCGCTCTTGCCGTCGAGTATTTCACGCGACATCAGCACGCTGAACTCATCTCCAGAGTGCAGCTTGCGGAAATCCATTTGCCACTGCAGCGCTTTGATCACCGCGCTGGCTTCGCTGCTGGTCAGGCCGGCACGCTGCGCGCTGCTGGCGAAGCTGCCATGCACCTCGCCTTTTAATACGCTGTTCTGCCACTCACCCTTTTGCATTTTGGTCTGCATGGTGAATGCGCCGTTATCACCGCGCTGATAGACGCGGGTTTCACGACGGTTGATATCCCATGTGAGAGACTGCAAAGCGCCGTCATCGGTTAAGGTCCAGCTCAGCTGCTGGCCGACCTGCAGGTTGCGCAGCTCTTTATCGCTGCTCACCAGCGCGTTGATGTCGCCCAGATCGATGCCGTACTGATTCAGGGCGCTGCTCAGCGTATCGCCGGAAGAGACGGTATATTCATGCGTTCCCGCTACGTCCGGCACATCGCTGTCGATGTCGTCGCCGGGCAGTTCCTCTTCAGGTTCGGAGGTGGTCTGATCGATCGGTTCGCTGGCCTCTGGCAGCAGCGTACGCAGTTGATTTTTATCCAGTTCGATGCTTTTAACGATCGGCATCGCATCATCGGCGGGATAGTAGATATAAGGCCGCCAGACGGCGACGGCCAGAGTAGCAACGGTTAAAGTCCCCAGCATAACGCGGTGGGGGCGCGGCAAATTGTTAAATGCGAGGGCGACAGAGCGGGCTATCTGCTGCACTTTTACCTATTCCTCATGCTCCATTCAGGCAGCTCGCATACTGACCTGACAGCTGTGAAAGAAACTTCACATAGCTGTCCTGACTAAGGCTGATATTCGTCCCCAGCGGATCCAGTGTGCCTTTGCGCACTTGCGTTCCGCGGGCAACCGCATCGATGACGGCTGGCCTGAATTGTGGCTCAGCAAAGACGCAAACGGCCTTCTGCTCAACCAACTGTGTTCGAATTTGATGTAGACGCTGTGCGCCCGGCTGAATTTCAGGGTTTACGGTAAAATGCCCGCTGGGCGAGAGGCCGTAGTGTTTTTCAAAATAGGTGTAAGCGTCATGAAAAACGAAATACCCTTTGTTGCTGACCGGCGCGAGTTGCGCGCTAATGTGCTTGTCGGTAACCGCCAGTTCGCTTTCGAACTGCTGGAGATTAGCGTCAAGTTTGGCTTTGCTTTCGGGCATAAGTTCCAATAATTTGCTATGGATTGCAACCGCCGCTAGCCTGGATATTTGCGGCGACAACCAGAGATGCATATTAAACTCTCCATGATGATGTTGATGTCCCGCTTCATCATGCGCTTCATCGCCCTGGTGCGCGGCGGCGTCGTGATCGTCATCGTCGTCTTCGCCACCCTTCAGCAGCAGCGGCTTAACCGCTTGCATATCGGCGATTTCAAGGTTTTTACTGGCGGGTAATTCAGCGGCTGGCTTTGTCATAAATGCCTCCATTTCCGGGCCGATCCACACCACTAAGTCTGCGTTTTTTATACGTTTTACGTCAGAAGGACGCAGCGAGTAATCGTGTTCGGAGGCGCCATCCGGCAGCAGCACATCCACCGGCGTGACGCCATCAGCGATGGCGGCGGCGATAAACCCCAAAGGCTTAATCGAGGCGACGACATTCGCCTGCGCAGGAAGAGAGAGCGAGGCGGCCAGCGCCAGCGCAGAAAGGGTAAAAACTGTACGCTTATTAATGTGTAACATAATGCATCATTCCATCGTGACCTGGGGATGGGATGTGATATTATAACATTCGAAATTCTGCGCAACCTGTAAATAACATGACCTCACTCGTCACGCTTGAAAACATCTCTGTGCATTTTGCACGCCGTCCCGTGCTGTCAGGCATTAGCCTGACACTGATGCCCGGACGCATCCTTACGCTGCTCGGCCCTAACGGCGCCGGGAAATCCACGCTGGTGCGCGTGGTGCTGGGACTGCTGGAGCCGACCTCAGGTCAGGTGAAGCGCGACCCGGCGCTGCGCATTGGCTATGTGCCGCAAAAACTGCATATCGATCCGACGCTGCCGGTCACCGTTGAGCGTTTTATGCTGCTGACCCGCGGTGCGAAACGCGCCGACGTGCTGCCGGCGCTAAAGCGCGTGCAGGCTGGTCATCTGCTGAAAGCGCCGCTGCAAAAGCTCTCGGGCGGAGAAACGCAGCGCGTGCTGCTGGCGCGCGCCCTGCTCAATCAGCCGCAGCTGCTGGTGCTGGACGAACCGACGCAGGGCGTCGACGTGAACGGCCAGGTGGCGCTTTACGATCTGATCGACCAGCTGCGCCACGAGCTTAACTGCGGCGTGCTGATGGTCTCCCACGATCTGCATCTGGTGATGGCAAAAACCGATGAGGTGCTCTGCCTGAATCACCATATCTGCTGCTCCGGCACGCCGGAGGCGGTGTCGCAGCATCCGGAATTTATCGCCATGTTCGGCCCGAGCGGCGCGCAGCAGCTGGCTATTTACCGTCATCACCATAATCATCGTCACGATCTTCAGGGACGTATCGTGCTACGCAGAAAACAGGGTCCATCATGATTGAGTTGTTATTACCGGGCTGGCTGGGCGGCGTGATGCTGGCGCTGGCGGCCGGGCCGCTGGGATCGTTCGTGGTCTGGCGCAAAATGTCCTACTTCGGCGATACGCTGGCGCACGCTTCGCTGCTGGGTGTCGCTTTTGGCCTGCTGCTGAACATCAATCCCTACTATGCCGTTATCCTGGTGACCGTCTGCCTGGCGCTGGGGCTGGTATTCCTTGAGCGTCGGCCGCACCTGGCGATCGATACCCTGCTGGGCATTATGGCGCACAGCGCGCTGTCGCTGGGTCTGGTGGTGGTCAGCCTGATGTCGAACGTGCGCGTCGACCTGATGGCCTATCTGTTCGGCGATCTGCTGGCGGTCACGCCTGATGATTTATGGATGATGGGCGCAGGCGTGATCCTGGTGCTGGCGGTGATGGCGTGGCAGTGGCGCGCGCTGCTGTCGATGACCATCAGCCCGGAGCTGGCGCAGGTGGATGGCGTCAATATTCAGCGCACCCGCCTGATCCTGATGCTGGTGACGGCATTGACCATTGGCGTAGCGATGAAATTCGTCGGCGCGCTGATCATCACCTCGTTGCTGATTATTCCCGCCGCGACGGCGCGCCGCTTTTCGCGTTCGCCGGAGCAGATGGCGGGCCTGGCGGTGATTGTCGGCATACTCGCCGTATCGGGCGGCCTCACCTTCTCCGCCTTCTACGATACGCCTGCCGGTCCATCGGTGGTGCTGAGCGCCGCGCTGCTGTTTATCCTCAGCATGGCGCGCAAACCCGCCGTCTGATTACTCGTTACGCGCTATGCCAAAGTGGCGATAGGCATGCTGCGTGGCCATACGGCCGCGCGGCGTGCGCTGAATAAAGCCCTGCTGGATCAGGAAGGGCTCAATCACATCTTCAATGGTTTCCCGCTCTTCGCCGATGGCGGCCGCCAGGTTATCCAGCCCTACCGGCCCGCCGGTGAACTTGTCGATAATCGCCAGCAGCAGCTTGCGATCCATATAATCGAAGCCTTCACTGTCAACGTTAAGCATGTCGAGCGCGCTGGCCGCGACGTTGCCGCTCATCTCGCCGTTGGCGCGCACCTCAGCGAAGTCGCGCACGCGGCGCAGCAGGCGGTTCGCAATACGCGGCGTGCCGCGCGAGCGCTGCGCCACTTCCAGCGCGCCTTCTTCGCTCAGCGGCAGGCCCAGACAGGCGGCGCTGCGGCTGACGATGTGCTGCAGGTCCGGCACGTTATAAAACTCCAGGCGCTGCACGATGCCGAAGCGGTCGCGCAGCGGCGAGGTGAGCGAACCGGCACGCGTGGTGGCGCCAATCAGCGTAAAGGGCGGCAGATCGAGCTTGATAGAGCGCGCAGCCGGGCCTTCGCCAATCATAATATCCAGCTGATAATCTTCCATCGCCGGATAAAGCACCTCTTCCACTACCGGCGACAGGCGGTGGATCTCATCAATAAACAGCACGTCGTGCGGCTCAAGGTTGGTCAGCATCGCTGCCAGATCGCCCGCCTTCTCCAGCACCGGACCAGAGGTGGTGCGTAAATTGACGCCCATTTCGTTGGCGACAATATTCGCCAGCGTCGTTTTCCCCAGCCCTGGCGGGCCGAAAATCAGCAGGTGATCCAGCGCATCGCCGCGCAGTTTCGCCGCCTTGATGAAAATTTCCATCTGTTCGCGCACCTGCGGCTGGCCCACATACTCCGACAGCAGTTTAGGGCGAATAGCGCGGTCGAGATTCTCTTCTTCGTTATAGCTGGCGGCGGAGACCAGACGGTCGGCTTCAATCATGACTTACCTCAAATGGCGGCGCGCAGCGCTTCCCGGATCAGGGTTTCGCAGTCTGCGTCAGGCTTGCCAACCTTACTGATCATGCGGCTGGCTTCCTGCGGTTTATAACCCAGCGACACCAGCGCCGCAACCGCTTCCGCCTCGGCATCATTACTTGCAGGCTCGGCATCTGGCGCGGTAAGGGTAAAGGCGGATTCGCCGGAGAAGAGATCGCCATGCAGCCCTTTAAAGCGGTCTTTCATCTCGACCACCAGGCGCTCAGCGGTTTTCTTGCCGACGCCCGGCAGTTTGATCAGCGCGGCAATCTCCTCTTTCTCCACCGCCGTCACGAACTGCTGCGCCGACATGCCGGAGAGGATCGCCAGCGCCAGCTTAGGGCCGACGCCGTTGGTTTTAATTAGCTCGCGAAACAGCGCGCGCTCTTGTTTGTTGTTGAAGCCGAACAGCAGCTGCGCGTCTTCACGCACCACAAAGTGAGTAAAGATCACCGCTTCATGGTTAAGTTCAGGCAGCTCATAAAAACAGGTCATCGGCATATGCACTTCATAACCCACGCCGTGCGCTTCAATCAGCACCAGCGGCGGCTGCTTTTCCAGAATATTGCCCCGTAAACGACCTATCACCTGAACGCTTCCTTAATCAACGAATGTGGCGGGATTTATAACATAAAAAAGGCTGGATGAATATCCAGCCTGAATTTATTGACTTAGCGCGCTTTCCGGCTTGTCGGCCCGACCGTCGTCAGGGAAAACCCGCGCAGCCGGTTAGCCTGAACGCAGACGCCCGCGCGTCAGCAGCAGTTTAGTGTCGCTGATGCGCGTCGCGTTCTGGCTGACGTGGCAGTGCGTAATCGCGATCGCCAGCGCATCGGCGGCGTCCGCCTGCGGATTGGCAGGCAGCTTGAGCAAGGTGCGCACCATATGCTGTACCTGGCTCTTCTCCGCCCCGCCGGTGCCGGTGACAGTCTGCTTCACCTGACGCGCGGCATACTCAAACACCGGCAGATCGAGATTCACCGCGGCGACGATCGCCGCGCCGCGCGCCTGCCCCAGCTTGAGCGCCGAATCGGCATTCTTCGCCATAAAGACCTGCTCGATAGCGAAGAAGTCCGGCGAGAACTGTGTGATGATCTCGGTGACGCCCGCATAGATCAGCTTCAGACGCGCCGGCAGCTCCGTGGTATTGGTGCGGATACAGCCGCTGCCCAGGTAAGTGAGCTGGCGGCCGGTTTGACGAATCACACCGTAGCCGGTCACGCGCGAGCCGGGATCGATGCCCAGAATTATCGCCATGCCGCGTCTCCGGTGTGCAGGCTAAACGGGAACGCCATTACAGCGTTTCCGCAACCTCGTCGGAGATTTCGCCGTTATGGTAGACTTCCTGCACGTCGTCGCAGTCTTCCAGCATGTCGATCAGGCGCAGCAGCTTCGGCGCAGTTTCGGCATCCAGTTCCGCTTTGGTAGAGGGGATCATCGAGACTTCAGCGGTATCCGCTTTCAGGCCGGTAGCTTCCAGCGCATCGCGCACCGCGCCCAGCTCTTCCCATGCGGTAAAGACGTCGATCGCGCCGTCGTCATAGCTCACCACATCTTCTGCACCCGCTTCCAGCGCCGCTTCCATTACGCTGTCTTCATCCTGGCCCGGCGCGAAGGAGATGACACCCTTCTTGCTGAACAGGTAGGAGACCGAACCGTCGGTGCCCAGGTTGCCGCCGGTTTTGGTGAAGGCGTGACGCACTTCGCCTACGGTGCGGTTGCGGTTGTCGCTGAGGCACTCCACCATCACCGCCGAACCGCCAGGACCGTAACCTTCATAGATGATGGTTTCCATATTGGAATCATCTTCGCCGCCCACGCCGCGCGCGATAGCGCGGTTCATGGTGTCACGCGTCATGTTGTTGGACAGGGCTTTGTCCATGGCGGCGCGCAGACGCGGGTTGGACGCTGCGTCACCGCCGCCGAGTTTCGCGGCAGTAACCAGTTCACGAATAATTTTGGTGAAAATTTTACCGCGCTTGGCGTCCTGAGCCGCCTTGCGGTGCTTGGTATTCGCCCATTTACTATGACCAGCCATTAGATCTTTTCTCCAGTTTAGGCATCGTACAGGCTATCTTGCTTGCGATTTTCTTCCCCGGCCGTGCTCGCACAAGTTGTTTACAACTTGAACGCCCTGAAGGGGCGAGCTTTGCGAGTCATCCTCACGTACAAAAGTACGCTTTGGCTGCTGCGCTGGCGGTGAACAACCTCGCGGCGCTGATAACGCCTGACTGTTTAAGTCTCAAGGTGCACTCCGGTGGGAGTGCGCCAATTTTTTACGATCCAGAATGCCGCCGGAACAGACACGGCGGGCAGCTAAATAAACTCTTCAATCGCCTGGCGATTGCTCCAGGACTTGGTAAGGGCTGCGGCAGCGGCGGGATCGAGCCAGCGCGCGGCGAGATGCTCGCTGAGCGTCGGCTGCCGCTCGGCAGGCAGCGCCAAGCGGAACCAGTGTTCGCGATTGTGCGTCACGCCTGGCGCGTAGCGATGGCGATAGTGCGGAAAGATCTCGAATTCGATCTCTTTATGGCAATCTTCCAGCGCCAGCTTTTCACCCGCGACGTCGATGGCCAGCTCTTCCAGCACTTCGCGCCGCGCCGCCTGCAGCGGGGTTTCCCCCGCCTCCAGACTGCCGGTGACCGACTGCCAGAAGCCGCTGTCATCGCGTCGCTGCAGCATTAACACCCGGCCGGTATCCTGCGCGAAAATCACTACCAGAACCGATACCGGATGTTTATAGCCCATTACTTATTCTCTGACTTTTCTTTCTTCGGCGCGAGCTGAATGCCCAGATCTGCCAGCGCAGCCGGATTAGCTTCGCTTGGCGCTTCGGTCATCAGACAGGCCGCCGCAGTGGTTTTCGGGAAGGCGATCACGTCGCGGATGTTCTCAGTGCCGGTCAGCAGCATGGTCAGACGATCCAGACCGAAAGCCAGGCCCGCGTGCGGCGGCGTGCCATATTTCAGCGCGTCGAGCAGGAAGCCGAATTTCTCGCGCTGCTCGTGCTCTTCAATACCCAGAATGGTGAACACTGCCTGCTGCATTTTGCCGCTGTGGATACGTACGGAACCGCCGCCCACTTCGTAGCCGTTGATGACCATATCGTAAGCGTTCGCGACCGCGCTCAGCGGATCGGCTGCCAGCTCTTCCGCCGTCATCTCTTTCGGCGACGTAAACGGATGGTGCATCGCCGCCAGACCGCCTTCGTCATCCTCTTCGAACATCGGGAAGTCGATCACCCACAGCGGCGCCCAGGCGCTGTCGTTGGTAATCTGCAGATCGCGGCCCACTTTCAGGCGCAGCGCACCCAGCGCGTCCGCCACCACTTTGGCACGATCGGCACCGAAGAAGATCAGATCGCCGTCAGCGGCGCTGGTACGGCTCAGAATCGCCTCTACGATCTCTTCGTTGAGGAATTTAGCTACCGGGCTCTGTACGCCGTTGAGGCCGTCAGCGCGCGCGTTAACCTTCATCCACGCCAGCCCTTTCGCGCCGTAGATCTCTACAAATTTGCCGTATTCGTCAATCTGCTTGCGGCTCAGCTGCGCGCCGCCAGGCACGCGCAGCGCGGCGACGCGGCCTTTGGCGTCGTTGGCCGGACCGGCGAACACCTGGAATTCAACATTTTTCAGCAGATCGGCGACGTCCACCAGCTCCATCGGGTTACGCAGATCGGGCTTGTCGGAACCGTAACGACGCATCGCTTCGGCAAAGGTCATCTGCGGGAACTCGCCGAGATCGACCCCTTTTACTTCCTGCCACAGCTGGCGGATCATGCGTTCGTTGATCTCACGCACCTGCGGCGCGGTGAGAAACGACGTTTCGATATCGATCTGGGTAAATTCCGGCTGGCGGTCAGCGCGCAGGTCTTCATCGCGGAAACACTTCACGATTTGATAGTAGCGATCGAAGCCAGACATCATCAGCAGCTGTTTAAACAGCTGCGGCGACTGCGGCAGCGCATAGAATTTGCCTTTATGCACGCGGCTCGGCACCAGATAGTCGCGCGCGCCTTCCGGCGTCGCCTTGGTCAGCATCGGGGTTTCGATATCAAGGAAGCCTTCGCTGTCCATAAAGCGGCGCACAAAGCTGGAAATCTTCGCGCGGGTCTTCAGACGCTGCGCCATTTCAGGACGGCGCAGATCGAGGTAGCGGTACTTCAGACGCGCTTCTTCGCTGTTGACCTGATTGGAATCGAGCGGCAGCGGTTCGGCGCGGTTGATAATGGTCAGCGCCTCAGCGAACACTTCTACTTCGCCCGTGGCCATCTCGGCATTTTTGTTCTTCTCGTCGCGTGCGCGAACGGTGCCGGTGATCTGGATGCAGAATTCGTTGCGCAGCTCAGACGCCAGCTGAAAAGCCTCCTGACGATCGGGATCGAAGAAGACCTGCACGATACCTTCGCGGTCGCGCATGTCGATAAAAATCAGGCTTCCCAGATCGCGACGGCGGTTGACCCAGCCGCAAAGAGTGACTTGCTGACCCACATGAGACAGATTGAGCTGTCCGCAATATTCTGTACGCATAACGTATCCTTTTAACTTTGCCGCTGCTGCCTGCAGCATCAGGCCGCGTAACCATTTGAGATGCTGCCGCAAAAAAGGCGGCCATTATAATGGAAAAAGGCAGGCAGGATAAGTAGAGCCGCGCCAAACCGCGCATTTCGTCGTCTGTTTTTCCTCCCCCGGTCAAACAGGCTACTCTAGAGAGCAACGTTCACAGGAAAGGAGAGGCCGTGACCCTTCGTATTGGCCTGCCGCAGTGGCAGCATTCGCACTGGAAACGCTGGGGCATTGAGAGTCTGGCTGATTATGCCCGTCTGTTCCACTGCGTGGAGGGCAACACCACGCTTTATGCGCTGCCCGCGCCCGACACCGTTCAGCGCTGGCGCGATATGACCCATGACGACTTCCGCTTCTGCTTTAAGTTTCCGCAGACCATCAGCCATCGGGCGCAGCTTCAGCACACCGACGACCTGCTGAGCGATTTTTTGCGTCTGCTCGATCCGCTGGCCGACCGCATCGGGCAGTACTGGCTGCAGCTGCCCGCCACCTTTTCGCCCGCGCAGCTTGCCGATCTCTGGCGCTTTCTCGATGGTCTGCCGCGCCGCTTCAGCTATGGCGTCGAAGTGCGCCACGCCGCTTTTTTCGCCAAGGGCGAGGCGGAGCGCGCGCTTAATCAGGGCCTGCAGGCGCGCGGCGTCAACCGGGTGATTTTAGACAGCCGTCCGGTGCACGCCTCAACATCGCAAAGCCCCGCAGCCCTGCATGCGCGCGAGCAAAAGCCGCGCGTGCCTCCTCATGCGGTGCGTACCGGCGAGCTGCCGATGGTGCGCTTTATCGGCAGCGACGACGTTGACGAGAGCGACCGATATTTTCAGGTCTGGCGCGAAAAGCTGGCACAATGGCAGGCAGAGGGCGATGCGCTGTTCTTTATCCACACGCCGGATATGGGCCAGGTGTTTCCGCTGGTGCAGCGTTTATGGCCGCAGCTGCAGGCTATCGACGCCGCTATCGGCAGCGGCCCCGCCTGGCCGCAGCAGACGTCGCTGTTCTGATAAAAGAGGATAAACATGATTAGCGCGTTATATGTGGTACTGGGCGTATTGATGGTGATGAAGTTCGCGCTGGACGTGGTGCGCTATCGTCGTCACTATCGGGTCGCTTTCGGCGACGGGGGCTTTCACGATCTGCGCGTGGCGATACGCATTCACGGCAACGCCGTAGAAACCATTCCGCTGGCGCTGCTGCTGCTGGTGATGATGGAGATGAACGGCGCCGATATCTGGATGGTGCATCTCACCGGCCTGATCTTTTTCGCCGGGCGGGTCATTCATGCGCAGGGGCTGCGCCGCAGCGCGCTTGCCGGACGCAAGTATGGCATGATGCTGACGCTGTTTGCGCTGTGCGGCATGGCGGTGTTTAATCTTATCTATCTGCCCTGGGATCTGGTGCTGACGCTGCATTAACCGGCTGCGGGGGTAAAGGGTGCAGCCCGCCGCACTTTCTGCCAGAATAGCGCCCTTTCCGTTGTCTTTCCGGATTTACTATGTCTGACCGCGATACGCTATTTTCCGCCCCCATCGATAAGCTGGGCGACTGGACCTTTGACGAGCGCGTGGCTGAAGTCTTCCCCGATATGATTCAGCGCTCCGTGCCCGGCTACTCCAATATTATCTCGATGATCGGCATGCTGGCCGAGCGTTTCGTCACGCCCGACAGCCAGGTCTACGATCTGGGCTGCTCGCTTGGCGCCGCAACGCTCTCGGTTCGCCGTAATATCAAAGCGCCCGGCTGCACCATCATCGCCGTGGATAACTCCCCTGCTATGGTCGAGCGTTGCCGCCGTCATATCGACGCCTTTCGCGCCGAGACGCCGGTTAACGTCATCGAAGCCGATATCCGCGACATCGCCATCGAAAACGCCTCGCTGGTGGTGCTTAACTTCACGCTGCAGTTTCTCGAACTGCCTGCGCGCCTGCAGCTGCTGGAGAAAATCTGGCAGGGGCTGAAGCCCGGCGGCGCGCTGGTGCTGTCGGAGAAGTTCAGCTTTGAAGACGCCGAAGTAGGCGAGCTGCTGTTCAATATGCATCATGACTTTAAACGCGCCAACGGCTACAGCGAGCTGGAGATCAGCCAGAAGCGCAGCATGCTGGAGAATGTGATGCTGACCGACAGCGTGGAGACGCATAAAGCGCGCCTGAAACAGGCGGGCTTCTCTCACGCGGAACTCTGGTTCCAGTGCTTTAACTTCGGTTCGCTGGTGGCGTTGAAATGATTGAGTTTGGTCGTTTTTATCAGCAAATCGCCATTGGCCCCCTCGCCAGCTGGCTGGAAGTGCTGCCGGCGCAGCTCGCCGCCTGGCAGAAAGAGAACCTGCATGGCCTGTTCCGCAACTGGGAGAAGTCGGTTGAGCATCTGCCGCTGCTGCAGCCGCAGCAGCTCGACCTGCTGCACAGCGTCAGCGCGCAGCACGACGATCTCAGCGACCGTCAGCGTCAGGGCATCGAGAAACTGCTGCGCAACCTGATGCCGTGGCGTAAAGGCCCCTATTCGCTCTACGGCACTGAGATCGATACAGAATGGCGTTCCGACTGGAAGTGGCAGCGCGTCGCGCCGCACATCTCGTCGCTGGCGGGTCGAACCGTGCTGGACGTCGGCTGCGGCAGCGGCTATCACATGTGGCGCATGGTGGGCGCAGGCGCACATCTGGTGGTCGGCATCGATCCGATGCAGCTCTTCCTCTGCCAGTTCGAAGCGGTGCGCAAGCTGCTGGGCGACGACCGACGCGCCCATCTGCTGCCGCTCGGCATTGAGCAGCTGCCGACGCTGCAGGCGTTCGATACCGTTTTCTCTATGGGCGTGCTCTATCATCGCCGTTCGCCGCTCGATCACCTGCTTCAGCTGAAAAATCAGCTGGTAAGCGGCGGCGAGCTGGTGCTGGAAACGCTGGTGATCGAAGGAGATGAGCGGGATGTGCTGGTGCCTGGCGAACGCTACGCGCAGATGCGTAACGTTTACTTTATTCCTTCGGCGCTGGCGCTGAAGAGCTGGCTGGAGAAGTGCGGCTTTGTCGACGTGAAGATTGTCGACTATGCGATAACCTCCACCGACGAGCAGCGCCGCACCAGCTGGATGACCAGCGAATCGCTGGCGGAATTCCTCGACCCGCAAGACGCCAGCAAAACGGTGGAAGGCTACCCGGCACCGCTGCGCGCGGTGCTGGTCGCCACCAAACCCTGAGCCTTAGCGGCGAGAGAGTGCCAGCTTCGCCGCGAAGCCGATAAACACCATGCCCGTCAGGCGGTCCATTACTTTGAGCACCGCCGGGCGGCGCAGGTGCGCGGCGAAGTAGTGGCTGCCGCCGATCAGTACGGCATTCCACAGCAGGCCAATCGCAACATGCATCAGCGCCATCAGGCTGCACCAGAGGGCCACCGACGCGCCCGCCGGAATAAACTGTGGCATAAAGGTGACGTAAAACACGCCGATTTTTGGATTAAGCAGATTGCCGAACAGGCCGCGGTTAAAGCAGCTGAAATAGCTCTGCTGTGCCACTTCGGCTGCCGTTTCATCCTGCGCCTGCGTCCGGGGATTAAGCAGCAGTTTGACGCCGAGATAGAGCAAATAGGCCGCGCCGACCCACTTCAACAGGTTATAGGCCATTTCCGACGCCAGCAGCAGCGCGCCGAGGCCAAAGCCTACCGCTACGCCCCACACCAGACAGCCGAGATTAATGCCGAGGGCCGTTGCGCTGGCGCGTCGCCAGCCCTGCGCGGCGGCGGTACGCAGCACCAGCGCCGTATCAAAGCCCGGCGTCAGCGTCAAAATGGTAATGGCGAAGAGAAACGAGAAAAGTAAGGTGGCGGTCATGAGCATCTCCCTGAAATATTGCCGCTTACCCTAACAAATTTTTCAGGCGATAGCAGCGCGGACAGGCGCATTTTGCGCGCTACTCCGCCTCGGCAGGACGATCCCAGTATTGATATTTGTAGGCGGCGCTGAGGTGCCGCTCAATCGTACCTTTCTCGAATATTTCGGTTTCATGCAGATAGCTTAAGGTGCAGTTCCCGACCTCATCCCACAGCTGACACTCATCGACCGTTCGCAGCGAGCTGACCGGCGTGGTGGCGGTGCCGTGTAGCTGCCATTCGCGGAAGTTTTTATCGTAGGTATAGCGATCTTTGCTGCGCGCCGTTACCGCGCTGACGACCTGCCCCTGCGGATTCCAGCGCCAGCTGCTTTCGCCGTTGGTCAGCGCGTCGGTGCCGCGCGAAACGCTTTTCGTCAGCCGCAGCTGCGCGTCGTAGCGATAGGTCGTATCGGTAAAGCCGCTTTTGCCCATGCTGGTGAATTTATCGGACGCGGTGACGATATTGCCGTGTCGGCCGGTAAGCCAGCTAATCGTGCCCTGGCGGTTATCGACCACCTGCTCTTTCCCCTCTTTCAGCACCTTTACCAGATAGGCGTACTCCGCCACCCAGCCGCCCTGCACGCGCGCGATATGTTGCTCCATGCTCAGGGTGACGTTGTGCTCTTTTTTATCGAAAGTGACGTCGGCAACCAGCAAAATACCGCAGGGATCGAACTGCCCCAGCACCCGTTTTTGCGAATCCACATCTTTGCCGAATTCGCCAGCGATGACCTGCCGCACCGCGCCTTTGGCGCTGCCGCCCAGCATAATCCAGCTGTTGCTGCTGGCTACGGCCTTGCTGTGTGGGGCGCAGGCAGCGGCCCACAGCGAGTGGGAGACGAAAAGCGAACCCAGAGTAAGCGCCGCAATCAGAGAGCGTTTCATGGTGTAACTCCCAGAGATCTCAATAACCTGAGTGTAACCTTATTGGCGGCAACTGGCGCACTCTGGTGAGGTTTGAGCAAAATTATCCTGAAAAAGGTGCGACAGTCTGGAGCCAAACCCTGAGGGAAAGACGGCGGCAACCTGCGCCCGGCAAAAAATATTTAACCGCGGATAAAAAGAACCCCAGCAAGATGGCTGGGGTTTGGTACTTGCAAACATCACGTCATAAGGCGTGCTGCGCGGCAAAATCTGTGGTGATTCAGGCTACCCTGACGGTATTGAGCTGCATCACGCTTTTCATGGCTTCCACCACATCGCTATCCACGCAGTAACGGCTGAACTCATCCATTTCGGCTTCGGAACACATGGAGACACCGGCTTTACGGTAACGCATCGGTGAGGTTACGAGGCGGCTGGCAGAGCTGTGAACCTCGCTAAGTCCGCTGTCCAGGAACTTTTGCAGGTTACTGAGGCGTACGCCAGCACCAGCCATAATGATTGGACCTTCGCTCTGTTCATTAAGTTCCCTTAATAAAGCAATTCCGTTTTCCGCGCTCTGCTGCTGGCCGGAGGTCAGAATGCGCGCCACACCCAGCGCCGTTAATTCTTCCAGCGCGCGGTTTGGACTGTGGCACAGGTCGAAAGCGCGATGAAACGTCACCTGTACACCGTCGCACAGTGCCATAATTTGCCGCATGCGCGAGCGATCGATATGCGCCTCCTCATCCAGCATGCCAATCACCAGGCCAGGAAACCCCATTTCGCATATTCTCGCCACGTCGGATTTCATGATTTCGAATTCACGCGCGGTATAGCAAAAGTCGCCGCCGCGCGGTCGGACGATAGGATGAACCGGAATCGATATTTCACGTCGTGCCGCCTCCAGTGAACCGGCTGAAGGCGTCAGGCCGCCTTCGCGCGGTCCGGCGCACAGCTCAACGCGGTCGGCGCCGGCCTGCTGCGCCGTCATGGCGCAATCCACGCCGTAGCAGCAAATTTCCAGTGTGGTCATCAGTTCCTCCTTTCATGACGTCTGGCTCGACACAGGGCGATAAGATAGTCTGATTACAAAATCAGTTTACGTGGAAAACAGCATATGGCATTTAATTTTGACCAACGGATAGACCGTCGTCACAGCGATAGCCTGAAATGGAACAAATATAGTGACCAGGATGTGCTTCCACTGTGGGTAGCGGACACCGATTTTCGCTCGCCGGAGTGCATTATCGAGGCCATAAAAAACCGCGCCGATCATGGCGTTTTTGGTTATGGCGGGCGACCAACGGGATTGACAGAGGCGGCGATCGCGCGCTTTGAGCAGCGCTACCAGTGGAAAGTAGAGCCGGAGTGGATTGTGGTGCTGCCCGGCGTGGTGAGCGGGCTTAATCTGACGGTGCGCGCCATGACCCTGCCCGATGAGCGTTCGATCGCCCCTTCACCCATTTATCCGCCGTTTCGCGGCGCGGCAAAGCTGGCGGAGCGCGAGCAGATCCATCTGCCGCTGACGCTGCAGGCGGGACGCTGGGTAGTCGACCTCAGCCAGGCGGCGTCCCTGCTTAACGGCAAAGAGAAGCTGTTACTGTTGTGTAACCCGCAAAATCCTGGCGGTACGGTCTATCGCCGCGACGAGCTGGAAGCGCAGCTGGCCTTTGCCCGTCAGCACGATTTGATCGTCTGTTCTGATGAGATCCACTGCGATCTGCTGCTGGAGCCTGGCGCGCGCCATATCCCCTTCGCCAGCCTGAGTGAAGACGCCGCACAGCGCAGCATTACGCTCATCTCTCCCTCCAAGAGCTTCAATATCGCCGGGCTTGGCGCCTCGCTGGCGATTATTCCCAATGCTGAACTGCGGGCGCGCTTTAAACAGGCGCGCTACGGCATCGTGCCCGAGGTCGATATTTTGGCGCTGGTCGCCGCCGAAGCGGCCTGGCGCGGCGGTGATGACTGGCTGGACGCGCAGCTCGCCTATCTGCGCATTAGCCGCGACCGGCTGCATGCCGCCGTCAATGCGCTACCGGGGCTGTCGATGGCCCGGCCGGAGGCGACCTATTTAGGCTGGATAGACTGTCACGGGCTGGATGTCGCCAGCCCGGCGCTCTATTTTGAAAAATGGGGCCTGGGCTTTTCACCCGGACGCGATTTCGGCGACGACCGCTTTGTGCGCTTTAACTTCGGCTGCACGCACGCCACGCTGGAAGAGGCGCTCGTCCGGCTGCGCGCCGCCATCGCCGCGCGCGCTTAACCCGCCTCGCTGGCGACGATCTCCTCCAGCCGCCACGGATGAAACTTTATCGTGGTTTGCCCGTCGGTCACCGCCAGGGTTGGGTTAGGTAGCCGATCGCTTTCGCCCTTTGGCGAGCTGGTTTTGAATGAGATGCCCGGCTGCGTCAGCGCATCGTCGCTAAGCAGCGCCATCGCGCGCACGCCCAGCGTCTGGTGATCGCCGCGCAGCACAATTTCCACATGCTCAAAGCCTTCGTGGCGATAGCGCTTCTCCCCCGGCCAGGGCAGTTCGATAACGTCCAGCTGCCAGCCGTTGAGCAGCAGTGGCTGATGCAGTTTAAACAGGCAGACAGGCCGCCCGTTTATCATCGCCTCGGAAAACAGCGTTCCGATCTTCAATAGTCCTTCTTTCCAGCGTTCGGCAGTGCTGTTTTGATGACAGCGTACCGCGATATGGTCAGCCTCAAGCGCCGCTAAGTTTAATCCGAGGCGGTCTGCGAATTGTTGCAGTGAAGCGCTGAAGCGCGCCAGATCCTTCTCTAAGTCCTGTAATTCAGAGGGAAATGTTGGGTTGGAAATCATAAAACGTCTCTGTTTGTTTAAGTTTTTTAATAAATACAAAGTCCCGCCAGCCCTGCTTCGGCTGCGATAAGATGTTAAGAATCATCCGATTTGACCGTAATTTTGCTGCAAAACCACGTAATAAGCCCTTTTAATTCGGATTTATCCCGACTTCAGGTCCAGCAGTTGCTGGATGAAAGTGACCTAAGTTACTGATAATTATCATATTCATTAATACAATAAGATAACTCTTATTTGCCAGCCAAACAATTGCAGCCACACCGCCTTTCTTATAGATTTGACCTAACACAACTACAAGGAATGGCTCTATGTTCATGCTCATTGTTGTCGCAGTCCTGATCGCACTGATGGGATTTGCAATTTCCCGCCACTGGAAGGTGCGTGAAGACAAAAGCGTCAAAA